>Ga0058702_10000006_pt1 | contig 418492 bp, 344 predicted proteins | sample AgamicOrSfe_FD_83781 | JGI IMG/M metagenome (GOLD analysis project Ga0058702, IMG submission 83781) | Agave microbial communities from Guanajuato, Mexico - Or.Sf.e | ecosystem: Host-associated > Plants > Phyllosphere > Phylloplane/Leaf | place: Guanajuato, Mexico | collected 2012-05-30
AACTTCTACTCAGTCTTCGAAGCCGAGCTACAAGACGTAATCCCAATCTGCCACTGCAGCATCGCAGGGACGCGCATAATCGGACGGCTGACAGCCGGCAACCGCAAGGGGCTGTTGGTGCCGACAGGAACGACCGATCAAGAGCTGCAGCACCTGCGCAACAGCATCCCGGACGACGTCAAGGTGGTGCGGGTCGAAGAACGCCTCAGCGCCCTGGGCAACGTCGTCAAGGCGAACGACCACGTCGCGCTGGTGCATCCGGATCTCGAGCGCGAGACCGAGGAGTTGATCGCCGACACGCTCGGCGTCGAGGTCTTTCGCCAGACGATTGCGGATAACGTCCTCGTCGGCTCGTATATGGCGCTCTCGAACCAGGGCGGCATCGTGCATCCCAAGACCAGCATTCAGGACCAGGACGAGCTGAGTAGTCTGCTGCAGGTGCCGCTCGTCGCGGGTAGTGTCAACAGAGGTAGTCCGGTGGTTGGTGCCGGAATGGTGGTTAATGACTGGATGGCGGTCACGGGGCTCGATACCACGGCGACCGAACTCAGTGTTATGGAGAGTGTGTTTAAGCTTGGTGAGGGCATGGGTCCTGGTGGAATCAAGGAGAACAAGGAGACTATGGTTGAGAGTTTCTACTAGAAGGCTGCACGTGTCTCTGCATGGCGGTCTTGTCGTCGTTTGCATGGATAGGGCAACTGCATGTGCGACCTGCCGCTTTAAGCGCGGGTCCAACGGAAGCCTTCTGAAATAGGGGATGGTCTGCTCAGCTCAGAATGTTTGTGTAGCAGGCGCTCGTCTAGAACTCTTCTGGTGGGTCTGCGTCATTCGCGAAGACGACCTTACTTCCAGGTCATCTCGTTTGCAGGCGCATAGTGGCAACCTATCTCCAGACTGTAGAAGGGGTCACAGACAGCAAAAAATCACCTTCCAACCCTGCGACAGTCCACAGATCTTGTAAGATAGAAATTATTGATTGTCAGTAGAGTATCCGCCCCAAGAAGTCCTGAGATAGCGCACAGCGAACGAACCAGACAATTCTCATCTATGTAGCCACCCTTCGAACCCGAAAACGACGCATGTTCGAGAATAGACCTTTCTGGCGAGCATTACAATTTCCGTCTCCCATCTGACATCCAGCGAAATAAAAAGACGAACCCAGAACCCATGCGTGATATCATAAAAGCCATTCCCTATTCCACACCCCTGAAGCAGACAAACCGCGACCACTCACTCAGGCACCTCAGTCAGGCACCTCAGTCAGACACCTCATTCAAAACTCCGTCAGCAAGGGCATTCTACTCCGCCTGCCTCGCCTCCACCTCCTCCATATCAGCAACGGTCGGCTCAACGCCCAATCTCTTACCCATAGTCTTCCAGACCTCAGCATCGCGTCTCAGATGACTGACCTCATTCTTGAGTTTATCACACGTCGAGCTCAACTCCGCAATCGCCTGTTCCGTGAGCAGTTTCTCCAGCGTCCATTTCTCGATGTTCTGGTTCTCGTTGTCTTTCAGCTGCGAGATGAATTGCACCGCGCGCGCGAGGATCGAGCCTTTGTTCTTTTCGCAGCCCGGCACGATTTTGGCGAGCTCGTTGATGCCTTCGTTGATGGTCTCGCGGCGGCGGCGCTCCACTGGATGTGTTAGGGAAAGTCACACGAAGGGAGGGAGGATGGGGGGCTTACCTTCTTTGTGATTGTCACGGCGGACGCGGTGCCACTCGTCTGAGCCTACGTTGGGTTTGCTGCCGGATGTGGGTGACTCGTCTTCAGCTGGTGTAATCTGTGCAGGCGGTTGTGGTTGTGAGGGGGTCTCTTGCTGGACATCTGGCGGTTGGTCGTTGCTTATATTTGTATACTCGTTCGTCGCTGTTTCGATGTCAAAGTTCGGCTCCGACGGTCGATCGTCTTGCTCATTTGTCGTTTGGGCGAGAAAGGTCTCTTCCGTCGGGGGAGGTACTGTCATTGAGTAGTGGAGAGCTGCACTGGCCGTGTCCGTCACGCTTTGTCCGTTCGTGGCATCGTCATGTGATGAGTGATCGTTTCCTGCATTGTGTTGGGCCAAGGCTTCGGCGAGCGTCATTTCACCTTCGCCTGTTTGTTGAAGGTACTGCGATTCGAATGATTGTGAATAATCTGGCGGTGGAGGTGCTGGTGGTGCATCTGGAGCTCCCGAGTGGTCTGCGGAATCGCGTTTTCGCTTGTTGCCAGTGTTCGCCATCTCATGCAGTAATTTTGTTTCTTCGCAGGCTCTTCCTATGTACGCAGTGCCTGCTTCTTACACGTGACTACACGTGTTGAGGTCGAAGAAGTGTTGACCTTGTGGAGGCGGCAGCTTTCTCTGCTCAGCACGATGAGGAGTAGCGACGACGTGGGTCTGGGCAGGCGCACAGTTAACGAAGCTGGAGCGAGGTCGTGGAGGCAGGTCAAGAATTCAGCTTTCTGCGACAGTGTCAGTTGTGCTTACATTTGCGCCTATAGACAGATGGTGGAGCCGGTGCAGTGTTGCGCGGTAGACCAACGAACATGAGCTGTCGTGGACGACAGGTCGGACGCGCATTTGTTGCTAATGCGAAGTATCCGGATCTACCTTTGCAGCGACAGGCTCGTGCGGTGCGATGCTGCGATGCGACCATACATTGAACGCGCTCAACCGAGGGCGACAGCAAGGTCTCGTTGAGCTATCGGGACGCGACAGCAATGTACTGTATGCATCTTGAATGCAGCAGTCGGAACAGCATGTCTACTGCGTGGCACCGCACCATCTGACAAAAGTTGTGATGAAGAAAAGGTCGACTTACCTGGCTTGGATGATGGATTGATGATGGACGTCCAAGTCCCGTGATACCAACGTGACTTTGGTATGGAGTCGGCGTCTGACGCGACCGGAGGAGGTTGGGGGGCCGTGCGGAGAGAACGAGTTCGGAAGGCACTGCCCACGTTCTCCAAGAAGGCTCGGTAAGAGAAGGTACAGTACGCGACGGGAACTGACGATGGCACAAAAAGAAAGATTTACGGAGCTTGCTACGTGGCACTCTGTTGCTATATCTAGGGAGAACAGTCAAGGGAACAAGGACATCAGGAAATGGTAGCAATGCCGCAAATGGTATGAGGCTCTAGTGCTTCCCGTCCAGAAGAGTGGTCATGCGCAGCCATTTGATTGGCTGCAGTCTTCTGCATGTATGCGATAAAGTCGTCCACATGTCCATCTAGACTGTACGCGTGATACAGATCGGATACAGATCTATGTGACCCTCTTCATCTTCAGGGCTTTGTTCAGAGGCAGAAAGAGTCGTGCATCTGATATGTATGGACCGAGTGATGACGGAGGGGGTTCCCCGGCCGTTTCGTACAGCTCGTTCATGAGGCTGTCGACCGCTACGAGTAAGATTGCAACGCGCGTGGTATGATGGCATCGCCAGTTGCAATCGGGTCGTTTAAGATGCAGTTTCCATCGCTCATGGTTACTTTCCGTCATCGCTGTATCGTCCATGTGCCATTCAGCCGGTCGATGCACCTCCCTGGCAGTCATGTACGCGTCAAGATATCAGTGGTCATTCGGCTTGCGAAATTGCCCAGCAGGTGTCTGGCAGTCGTGTTCCAGACCTCGAATAGATCTGAATCATGCATCCCTCAAGACGAACGTACTATAGAAGTATTATCGCCAGTAGATGCAGATCTAATGGTGAGACGAGCGAAACATGTGAACGGCTGCCTTGTAGATCACTTCTATCTTGAAAAGGTGTGGCTTCCCTTTAGGGACCGGTTTGGCGTGGCGTGGTGTGGCTTCCAGTTCCTTCCGGCGATGGACGGGGAATACTGGCCGCGATTAGGGGGTAAAAAGGCTCCGGCTCGGCTCTCCGTCTCTCCCTGCAGGGCTCAAGCTGCAACGTCAATGCGATCTTCAACTCCTGTCTTCACCTCTTCACCTCGCCGACCTCATCTGGTTGTCGACCTTGCTCGCCGTTGCGCGTCCCTTGTATACATAGCAGTGCTACAGCTAGCTATGCTCGATCTCGTTATCACAGTGAGCTGTGGCAAGGCGCCTTTGTTCGTGGCTGCGTTCCATTCCTGGTATGGAGTAGCCGCCCTCGTTTGAAGCCCCCTTTAGCGGCGCTTCTTTGTTTCATGCAAATAGCAGCGACCCTCTACATGAAGATGCTACACACGACCCACCACCTCAGTACTGCCAATGTAATGATACTGTACGAGTCCTCGTAATTTCAGCTCGACCAGCGAACCGCCGTTGTCGCGTTTGCGAAAAAGGCTCGTCGCTCAGGTCTGGGCCGCTCAAACGGTCAGATATAACGTCCCTCATGCGCCCAACACCAGCATGTCGTCAAGCCGTCTTACTCCTTTCTTGATATTCTCATCCTTTGCATCAGCTTGAAGCTGCCACTGTTTTTCATTTCTTAACTCTGGCTTGAAGCCTTTACATTCCTTTGTCAAACCCTCGCCAGTCTTTACCGCTTACCACAGACATTCCTTATCACCGCCACTTACCATCACAACGGTACCACTGCCACACCACGCCACATCAACAACGCCTTTGACCGTTTCTCGGGACCCAAACCCTTACTTACGCGTCGAGCTACGATCAAAACGTTCAGTAAAGTCGAGGCGCGAGTCCCAACCTCAGCTTCCGGTATCTTGTATTCCGAAAAGGAATATAGCTGGCCTGCTGCCCACGCTCGAAAACAACAATTGGTTCAATATCGCAACACGAGACAAGATGCTGGTCAATCTTCAAACTGTTTTGCTTGCTACCTCGACCATCTTTGCCTTGACGGCGAGTGCTTTGCCTTCTCAGCCTAATGCAGCAATCCAACAGTCGTCTTCCGGCGAACCTTACATTGCAGCTCCGGTTGTACCTGTTGAAGGGCATGCGGACAAGAAGCAGAAGATCACTACCAAGCAGGCTTCCTCTTCCCGTCATCCACACGGAATGAAACACACCACTCTTCACAAAAAGCACAAGCAAGCCCACAAGTCCAGCACCGCCTCTTCAAGTCAAAGTACTGCCACCTCGAAGGAGGCCCACGCTACCAAGAAGATCACGAAAAAAGTCACCAAGACCAAGCACCTCACCTCAGCCATCGCAACACCTTCGTCAACAACAACTGCCTCTTCAAAGAATGTCGCTGAGCATGCTAAGCATCGTCAACAATCTCGACACAACGCGAGTGCCGTCGTCGCTCCTACGACCTCTTCAGAGACATCTTCGATTCTTTCAACCTACCTTTCCAGCACTATTTCATCCATGAATGTCGTCCCGACTCCTCTTCACACTGCGCCTGGCGTGTTCCCACCAGCCAACGCAACCGCTTCTGGTTCCGCCGGTTTCAGATTCAACAGCACACTCAGCGCGTCCAACATGACTGCTACACACGTCAACTCTACCACCACCGCGACCGCCAACCTGACCTCGGTGCCTGACCAATCTGCTGCTTCTGAAGTCAATGGCACCTACTTCAATGGCTCCTCACCTTCGTACGCGTTTGCGACTCCGCAGGTGGAGGCGACGATGCCCAACAAAATCCGAGGTGTCAACATTGGCGGCTGGCTCGTTCTCGAGAAGTGGATGCTCCCTGATGTCTTTACTGGCGACTTTGCTAACGCAGTCGACCAATGGACCTTCGATCAGATTCCTGGCGCCAAAGAGGCTCTGCACAACCATTGGTCAACCTACTTCACTGAAGCAGATGTTGAGAACCTTGCTGGTTGGGGCATCAACGCTGTCCGTATTCCCATCGGATACTGGGCCTACGAGAATGCCTGCGAAGGCACTCCTTACATCAAAGGTGCTGCTCCTTATCTAAAGCAGGCCGTTCAGTGGTGTCAAAAGCATGGCATCAAAGTTCTCATTGATATCCATGGCTCTCCAGGATCTCAGAACGGCTACGACAACTCTGGTCACTCTGGTCAAGCCGGCTGGCAGTCTGGCAACAATCTGAAGATCACCACCGACGTCTTGGTCAAAGTTGCGAAGAAATACGGCCAGCTCAAATGGGCCGATACCGTCTTTGCAATTGAGATGACCAACGAGCCAATTTCCTGGGGCGCAAACAACTTTGCCACAACTCAGTCATGGGCTCAAACGACTTACGCCGCGATGAAAAAGGTTGCTGCAAACTCAGACCTCCGCATCTTCATGCACGATGGCTTCATGGGTCCTTCTTCCTGGACATCTGTTGGAGCAGCGCTCAACGGTAAGAAGAAGAAGGCCAATTCGAAGTTCTGGATCGATGTCCACATGTACCAGAACCAAGTCGCTTCGGACAGTCTCCTCACCCAGAAACAGCATATTGAGAAAGCATGCAACTACGCCACCACCGAGTTCCTGCCAAGCTCTTCCAACTTGCCCGTCGTTGTTGGTGAATGGACTGGTGCCACTAACATTTGCGCCAACCCTGATGGTACCACAACTGCCGGTAGCACTTGCGACGTCGCTGGTTGCCAATGCTCCGCCAACACATGGGTTGGCCAGTGGAACGCTCCACTGATTGCTGCCACGAGAAAATTCTTCGAGGCCCAGATGGATGTTTACGAAGCACATACCATGGGCTGGTTCATGTGGACCTACAACGGACCTGGAGCATGGGGTCTTCAAAATGCCATTCAATATGGCCTGGTCGGAGCCAAGGTTACAGACCGCATGTACCCCGGTCAGTGCAACTAGACCTTCCTGATTCGACTGTATTGCATAAGCAGGCGTTTGATGAGTTTGGCATACGAGCGATTTGCATATGAGGAATGATGAGCATTCAGGCGCCGGCGCCATTGAATCATCGAGATACCCAATAGATTATATAGATAATGAATCGATTAGAATGACACATACTGAACGAACCCATTCTTCGGTGTATACCACGAATGAAGCAGAGAGAAAGTAATGGATAGAACGTGAATCGGGAAGCTTTGCGCGCACACGACCAGACCCACAATTTTCCCCGATATTTGGGGTCCAGCTCCCTTTGGACCATACATTCTCCAGCATCAGACAAACACCTTTGCACCACCGTAACTCTCTTACAATCCCTACAAAACCCTGGAAATTTACAATCAGAACTAAGGTGAATATCTATCCGATTCTTCCAAAAGCCTACTCTTCCTCGAAAACTTACAAACAGTCCACCCTGACAATCTTGAGAAATGTCCGCCGACGCAATCAGCGAGCCTATACAGCTCACCCAGCCCACAGAGTCGAATGGGTCCAAGAAGAGGAAGTCCAAGCAGAATGCGACTAAAGAAACTGTCAGTCCTCCGGTAGAGGCATCGGTAGAGGATGCGGCTCCAGCGGCGGATGGAGAGAGCAATGAGAGTCCATACATCAAGGAGTTGCAAAAGTAAGAAAACCCTCAGATTACAGAAAGTGGTTCTGGGGCATGGTGACTGATCTTCAACTATAGACAAATCCGCAGTGTCAACAAGAAATTGGTATGTGCACGTCCAGACCCAATTGACCATGAGCACGTGGCCTCTAACACCAGCGCAGAATGCCATGACCAAGCTCGACCAGATCATTGCAGACCACCCAGATCTTTCTCTCGACGATCTCCTGAACACCAAGAAGATCAATGCCGACCAAAAGGCCCAGGCTTTGAAGAAGCCATCCCTCCAATCATCCCTCACTCAGCTCGAAGAACAAATTACACAATACAGGAAGATCGACGCCGACTATCAGACACGCATGGGTACGGAGAGGGAATCCTTGACAGGCTCGCACAAGAAAGAGCTCGAAGAGCTGAGAGCGTCGCTGAAGCAGGAGGCAGAAGAGGAGGCCAAGACGAGCATTCGCAAGAAGCTTTTGACCTTTACACAGTTCCTACGTGCCGCGGCGGCTCAGCGTATCAAGGAAGAGGAGGCTGACACTGAAGAGAGCAAGGCTTTCGAGGGTGCCCTGCTTCTGGTCTACGGAGGTGACGACAAGGCCGTCGAAGCAGCGGAGAACCTGATCGAGGGTAGAGATGAGGCAGTACCTTCTGTTGAGGGTCTGCCTTTGTCTGTCACTTGTATGTTTGCGCGTGACGATAACATCAGCACAGTTCGCTAACACCAAGTAGTCGCAAAGGTTCGAGAACTCGCTATCGCTGCCGGCTCTGTTACAGAGGATGGCTTCAACGACGCTGTCCAGGACTCTGCTGCCATGACTCAGACCGCAGTTGAAGACTACCAAGCTGCGAGCGAGGACCCACTTTCAGACCCTACTATCGCCCATGCTGGACTCACTGAGCTCGGTGTGAAGGCCAATGGCTTGCCAGAGGTGAATGGAGACGATCTCAAGTCTCCACCTCAGATGTCCGCGGGCGACGAGTCGGCAAACAAGGTCGGAGGTACCACATGGGACGACGCAGGCGCGGAAGCCGGGCTGCAAGAGGCCGAACCAGATTACGAGATCGTCCCTCGCCCAGCAGAGGAGACTATGACCACTCACGAACCAGCTTCTCAAGGTCAGACCAACTCTTGGGCCGATGATACAGCAGCCGAGATACCTATCAGAGCTGCTGACGCACCAGCCACCACCAACGGTACACCTGCCGCGGCCGACGATGGCTTCCAGGAGGTCGCTGGTAGACGTGGTGGCCGTGGTGGACACCGTGGCGATGGCGAAGGCCGCGGTCGTGGTGGCAGAGGCCGCGGCGGACGCGGTGGAGAGCGCGGACGAGGTGGATTCCGTGGCGAGCGCCGTGGTGGAGGAGAGGGAGGTAGAGGTAGAGGCCGCGGTGCTCCTCGTGCCGCATAGACTAAACAGCGACACCTTCGATTACAGGCGGCGTTGACTGGTAGCTTCCGGCATATGATGTGGACATGGACTCATTTAGCGTGTTCGGGTTACTGGACGGCTTGGTACGGTACTGGCACAGCATAGCTTAGGCGTCTTGAAAACCGACATCGGTGGAATGTAACACTATTCTTGAAGAAGGACTGTCGTTTGATGTAGAAGTGTAGGACAGTGCGCCTTACCCGCCGGCAGGGCATGCCATGTGCCAGCGAACTCGTGAACCGTGGAGAAACCCGTGTCAGATCTGCGCTAACGGCTGTGATCCGATGCAGGTACGCTGACAGTCTTGACTTTATATACCGCTCTGATTCTCAATTCTGTATGCATTATTCAACTTAGATCGCCGAATCGTCTCTGTTGATGCGCAGCTTGTTCTCGCACAACCACTGCGCTTACTCGTTCATAGCAACGAGACGCATAAGATGACCGATCTGCCAGCGCCACAGGCGTGAAGCGAGGTATAGACATCAGATCTAATGCCTCACAAGAAAAGTTACTTACATTGTTCTCTCGTTACAGTGCTAAATCTGGAATGAACTGCTTTTACCATCTGGGACAAAGCTTGGCAATAAGAGAAAGCACATGCAGCCTCACGTGAACATGACGTAGCGCTCGACGAACGGATTGAGGTGCGAATTGTTACTCACAATCTTCCGACGACAATGAGTATTCGCAAATGGGTTGCTTGTGAACTCTTGATGGCCCTGAAGAGTAATGGCTACAAAATACGAATCGGAATGAGTGGTTCGATGATTATGGAAGTGACCCTGCCCGAATGGAGCTAACTCCATTCGGTATTTGAGTGCACGGGCCAAGCACGACGCCGAGCGCAGCAAGAGTCAGAAGTCGCCGCAAGTTGTGAAGTTGTGGGAACCTCCGCTCCGCTCTCGCCCTCGCAAGACCTCCTGGTGCATTACAATAACTCTCGACAATACCTTCACCCACTCACTCACTCCGTGTCGCTTCTATCCATCTTCATAGTTCCTACCGAATCTGGTTCAAGTCTTTGGTGAAGTAACGCCTCTGCGTTACTGCAGCCAACGATACGAGCCATCGCGTTCCGACATTGGCCCGACTCGCTCGCAGCGCGACTCGGCCAAGGTTTACTACAAGCGACAACCACCAACGGCTTATCTACATAAGACGTACAGCACAGCAAATAACAATCCTTGCCTCTTCCTTCGGGAAGCTGCTTGCATTAAACAATGGATACTGCGGCTTTGTCTCCGCAGTCGCACGACGGACATGTCAAGCATGACGAACCACCACCACAATCCGTTGCGACCGCAGATGCGCCAACTACCGCTCCGGCTTCTGCCCTCACACCACCAACCAGCGATGACATGAATTCTCACAAACATGACGACAACGTTTCCGAACTCTCCGATCTCGACGACTTGGACGACGATGACGAATTATACGCTCCCGATCATTACTACGGCGGAGGAAAGATTCCCGTCTTCAAACCAAAGATGGCACAGTTTCACGATTTCAAAAAGTACATGGAAAGGATTGACAAATACGGAATGAAGTCTGGAATCGTCAAGGTCATACCACCGCCGGAATGGAGAGAAGATCTGCCCAAGTTGAATGAGTTGATCAAGACGATTAAGATCAAGAACCCAATTAGGCAAGAGTTTGTGGGAACACATGGTGTCTATACACAGAACAACATCGAGAAGCAACGATCATATAATCTTCCGGAATGGAAGAATCTCACCGACGAGCCATTCAATCAGCCGCCTGCCAGACGTGGTGAGAGGAGGAGGAACCAGGAAAAGGTTGTTCGTGGAGCAGGCAACCTCAGAGGTCGCGGAGGAGCCAAGGCCGACGCAAAAACCGAAGCACCAAAAGAATAGCGCAAGCCTGGTCGGCCAAGAAGAAATCCCTTGCCAAAGGTTGAGGAAACGGATGATCAGGAATCGACAGAAATCCCGCCAACTCCGATGTCTCCAGACGCAGAAGATGCCGCGCAATCGATTGAGGATGCTCCGAGTACAGCTAAAAGAGGACGTGGTCGACCAGCAAGGGGCGCTAGAGGTGGTGCACGAGGTGGACGTGGCGGAGGTCGCGGCGGTGGAAGAGGTGGGCAAAAGACTTCGGTCGCTTCGAGACGTATGAACAACACAGTGGATGCGACCGGGGTTGTCGACGAGGCGGCATTTGTTGATTTTGACTGGAATTTGGACAATCTCGACGAATTTACAGCCGAGAGATGTTCCGAACTGGAGACTGCATACTGGAAATCATTGACCTTTGCACAGCCAATGTACGCAGCTGACATGCCTGGATCTCTCTTTACCGATGAAGTTCAAAACTGGAACGTCGCAAAGCTTCCCAATCTGCTTGATGTGCTCGGTACCAAGGTTCCTGGAGTCAATACTGCCTATCTTTACATGGGTATGTGGAAGGCCACGTTTGCCTGGCATTTGGAGGACGTCGATCTCTACAGCATCAACTACATCCACTTCGGCGCGCCAAAACAGTGGTACAGCATTTCTCAAGAAGACGCGAGACGGTTCGAAGCAGCAATGAAGGCCGTCTGGCCAAACGACGCGAAGCACTGCGATCAATTCTTGCGCCACAAGACGTATCTGATTTCTCCAGCCTTGCTAAAGGAAAAGTACAACATCGAGGTCAACAGATTGGTACACCACGAGGGCGAATTTGTCATCACTTATCCATATGGATATCATTCTGGCTACAATCTGGGTTATAACTGCGCAGAGTCCGTCAATTTTGCTCTCGACAACTGGCCTGAATATGGTCGTATCGCTCGCAAATGTGAATGCGAAGCTGACAGTGTCTGGGTCGACGTCGACGAGATCGAACGCAAGCTGCGCGGTGAACCAACGCCAGAATACTACGAAGAAACCGGTGATGAAGATGACGGCGTTGCGGAAGACGTCGAACACCTCCCAAGTCCTCCTGCCTCGGTCAAAGCTAAGGGCAAGCCCGGGCGCAAGCGCAAGAGAGACGTCAAGGATGTTGGACCCGAGAAGAAAAAGAAGAAGATTCGTATTCTTATCAAACGACCAACACGGGAGCCATGTGTCATGTGTCCTAATGATGCACTTTGGGAGCCGCTTCTGTCAACCGACAACGGCAAGAAGGCTCACAGATCCTGCGCGCTGTATACTCCGGAGACCTGGATCAGCAATGAAAACGGGGTCGAAATGGTCCACGGCGTGACTAATATTGATAAAGCGCGTCTGGATCTCAAGTGTAATTTCTGTCGATCGAAGAGAGGCGCCTGCTTCCAGTGCGCGTCAAAAAAGTGTACACGCGCGTTTCACGCTACATGCGCTGCGGTCGCCGGGGTGCTCGTTGATTGTGGAGCTGTTCCTACGTTTGGCGAAGATGGCACAGAGTACTTTGAAGAAGGTTTCGACTTTCGTTGCCGCTTCCATCGTCCAAGACGCGCGAAGAATGCGGACTCCGAGTCTCTCGAAGGGAACAAGCTTGTCACGAACTACGCCAAGTCTCTGCAATCGCAGGATCTCGTTCAAGCCCAGTATCTTGGTGGCGAAGTTTTCGGTGGCTTGGTGCTTGAGAACCGTCCTTCGGAGTGTTCTGTCTTGGTTGAAGTGTTGCCCGATGGCGACAAGGTTGAGGTGGAATGGAAGTACCTGGTTGTTATGAATCCAGACGACTCTCAGCGTCCGAAGCCCTCAGCAAACGCCATTCCAATGCCTGCGGACATGAACAAGCAATCGGTGTCGATCGAAAATAGACAGGATGGTATCCCAAAGATTGACGATATTTTCCACGAGGGCGAGGCGAACAAGTGGGCTGAGTTCTACAATCTGGACATGCCTCCTCAAGGTCACAGGACTGCTACCATCAAGAATCCAGATCAGGTCAAGGTCAATATCTTCAAACCGGAACAACTGTACTACTACCTGCCGAAACACTCGACTGAAAGCAAGAGCAAGTTCACCGACGACCCGGCATCAAATGACCCCGTCATGCACGCCGATTTTATCACACGCGTGAAGCCACCAGTTCCGTCATGTGCGCGTCCGCCTGGTCAAGCACAGGGTCCACCTCAAGTTTACTCTCAGCCTCTTCAATCGGCTGCAAACAGGCCGTACCTGTACAAGCCGAAGGTGCCGACAGCTCAAGGAAACCCAGGAGTGTACGGCACGAGTCAAATACCGTACCCTGGACAAGGTGCACCACAAGCACAACCTCAGGGACAATTGCAAGGACAAGCTCAGGCACAAATGCCAATGTTTGCCTCCCGTCAGTTCCCCGAAGATGCATACTATTCTTCTCGAACACTCCCAGCGGCTTTCCCTGGTCAATACTCGAATTATGTTCAGCACGTGCGTCAGAATTCTAGTCACGATCAAAGACGACCTTCGTTTACCGCTCCTTCAAATGCTCCTCATCCACACGCACATCCTACGGCACCATCTCATGGTCAGCTTCAAAGAGCCCCAGAGTTCGCGACCCAGCCACAAAGTAAGATATCTATTGTTTTGAACCATATTCAAGTAAACTGACCTGAATAGCTGTACCTCCAAGACCATACACCGAAGATTCACGACAAGCAGCACGTCAATCGAGCAACGCATGGACTCCGCCGTCTCAACTCTTTCACACACAGTCCGGGAGCTCAGCTCCATATGCAGCTACTTACATGCCGAACTCAGCTCAAGCCCCTCGACCAGCAGCTATCCATTCCTCGGCACAAGATTTCCAGCAGCAAATAGCGCAGCAGTCATCGTCCGGCTACAACAACCAACGCCCAGTCAACAGTACTCATCAGCGCCAGCCCTACCAAGGGATGCAGCAATACCAACACACCTTTAAAGCCTATCCGTATACACAGAACCCCAGCAAGGGCCAAGTACAGCCATCCGAGCAGGGCAGCCCAAAGCAGCCGACGCCTAGTCCGCTCAGCGAAGCAAATGGCCGCACCCCTCAACTAGGAGCTGTCAGTCCCTGTCCAAATCCGTGGGTGGCGGCGCCTGCGGTGCCTCCTCGATCTACGGATCCTCCTTACGCAGGACCGCAGACTTCCCAAACCGAGCGTCAGGGATAGGATCTTTCTTGGGCGAGAGCTATGATGACGATATGAGTTTTGCGGGGCATCATTAGGCGGGTCAGGCGGTATTCTTGACGAACTCGAGGGTTTCCATTCTTGTACAATATTACTTTCGCTGCGATTTGTGATTCATGGCGTCTGCGGTTGGTTGGAGGACTGGGAATGGGATGGTATACCTTATGATTCAGAGACCGTGGGAGTCTTGATACTGGAGATTAAACAGTGAGGAGAAATGACACAGACAATTGCTATCAGCCTTCCGTCTGATCGTTTATCTAAGCACCCGTATCGTCGATTTCTTATGCCTGTATTGATGTTGCTATGTATTCGGTGCCTTCACTTCCATTGCGCGCGAAGCTTGGCACGAATAAATATATGTCCCTGTGCTATACCACACCACAAACCATAACAACTTCTCCCCGTTCAAAATCGTATATCGAAGACGGTTGGTACGATGCCGCAAGTGATAGAGAACGTCGAGGATGTTCTGCTCGACATTGGTACGTCCGTTGCCGCCGACTCAGCATCGTCGATAGATTCGACACCTCGGGAACTGTACTGATGTAATCGGTAGAGGGAACAATCTGCCCCATCTCTTTTGTAAAGGAGACATTAGTGAGTGTGCACTTCTCAATCGCTTTCTCTTCGCTCTGCCTGCAATCACATTTCCTTGTATTCATAGTGCATCAAAGCAAGAATCAATCCTACATATCTTTCTCTGAATCAGTCCATGCTCACGAGATTCACAAAAATAAGAATCTGCTCGCCACGAGTCGGCCAGAACAGTCTATTGATATCAAAGGTAGTTCCCATACGCTCTGAAAGCGCTCCCAGAGGTCCTGTCCACGAAATGGGACGACGAGAACTTCAAACCGTACCGCGATGCCTTTCCAGTCGAGGCAAGAACATCGCCCCAGGCCATGGAGGAGCACGTCAAGGATCTCACTGCGCGAGACGTCAAGATCAGCTACCTGAAGAATCTGCAGGGTAAGTGCTGCTCCTTGTGCTCTTGACCAGAAATCGACGTCCTCGCACGCTGTCATGAAGTTTGAACATGCGCACCTGAATCAACGAACCGATACACGAAACAATCACCGAATACTATGCTGATGACACACTCAGGCTACCTCTGGCAATCGGGCTACGAGAACGGCGTCTACTCGACTCCTCTCTTCGCGGACGTAGAACCCCAGCTGCGCCACTGGAAAGCCGCTTCAAAGACCATAAGCATCTACTCGTCCGGCAGCGTGTTCGCTCAAAAACTCCTCTTCGGCCACGTCGCTACTTCTTCTTCGACCAGCACAGTCAATCTCGAGGGCCTCGTGTCGTATTGGTTCGACACCACGAACGCGGGCATGAAGATGGAGAAGGGCAGTTACGAAGGGATTGCGAAGGAGATGGGGCAAAGGGTCGACAGGGTGTTGTTTCTCAGTGATAATGTTGCTGAGGTCAGGGCGGCGAGGGGGGCGGGCATGAGGGCTTTGCTTGTTGATAGGCCTGGGAATGCGGCTGTTGGCGAGGTGGATAGGAGGGAACTGGGCGCTGTGGACAGTTTGGCGGAGATTGAGATTAGGTAGTGCTTGGAAGACGTGCGAGCTGTCATTGTGTGCTGAGATGGTCGGAGAGGTAATCACTTGTAAACCGTTAGATCTCGAAGCACTATGGAAGTTCGCCTTATGTGCTACGAGCATATGGACTCTGCTGCTGCCTTCTATAAATCCAAGCGGACCACCTTTTCTCACGTCTTCCTAATAACATCCTCGGCGAGCGGGGTTACAAGCGCTCTATGCTCGTTGGCTTTGCTATATACGTCGATGATGTCCCCTTGCGGCTCTAGCAGCCTTTGGATCAATCAACAGCAGCCGTAGGATGCGATACCTCATCATGCTTCTTGACCGCTGCGGCTGCAAACAGTCGGACACAGCCATGCCGAGTTGCGCCCGGTAGTGGCCCTCTCCATTCCACGCCCGTCCGGAAGTCAGTCATGAAGTCGCTTGCTCCGCTTATCATGGGTTCCCTGGCATGTGTCCCCCGACAACATAGGTCACCAGATCGGTGCGTCAGTTGAGGCATGCGGATGTGCTGCCTCCTGTTACAGTGACCAGCTGTTACTTCAAAGATCGATAAAGGCCTTTCTGCACGCAGACGAGCCGGTGTTCGATGTAATCGTGTCGCAGCAGTACCTCAATCAAACAGATCCCGTCCGTCGCCCTCCCTCGGACCCCAAGCATCACGACTCTTGACCCTCCAGCCCTCTCCGTTCTTCCCTACCCAGCCTCCCAGCGCAGCTACAACGGCACTAGCATCTTCCCTTGGCAAGCGTACCCATGTATCGTGTCCCTCGATCTTCAGAACGTCGAAAGGGATTGCCGTGCCGTGTAGACCGAGGAATTGTCGCAGCGCGGATTGCATGTGTATCTGCACTGTGATGGCGTCGAGAGAGGTTGTGTTTGCAGCTGGTGGCTCGTTGGCGGTGCGTAGAGTTGCGGGTGTGAGGAGGGACAGGTGAAGGTAGGTCCATGGTGGGTTGCGGATCGTGAAGTGAGAGAGAATTACGGGTTTGCTTTGCTTGCGTTTGCGGTCGCTTGTGGCACTGGCGGCGCCCTCTGCTGGCGCATCTGTCATCTTGTCATCTTCCGCCAGTGCTGCGTCTCCGCTCATCGTGTTGACTTGTATGTTGACGGTAAGTAGTGGAGGCGTGATCCTGGCGCATGTGAAAGTGGTGATTGCTCAAGATTAGATTAGATTCGATAAGATAATATTCACTGTCCATCACTTGATCCCTTGAACCGACGTGGGACTGCCTCTTCTTTTATCCCTTCATATCTTCATGTCGAAGAAAATACAACGGATGCCGTGATCACGAATAAAACCGCGCCCGGAAGAGTGAGGCGCGCATGACTCTATAGCTCGGTGCGACAGCCTCGACAGTCTATCATCACCGGTTCACATCATGCCAGACTCTTCGTCACAAGCGCTGACCAAGCGCAAATCTGAGGACATGGCGCTGATGCCTCCTCCACCGGCACCTAAGAGGATCAAAAGGCCGTCGACCGTGCTGGACGAGGACGTCTATACTGATGCGTTGTCTCACATCATCGCCCGCGATTTCTTCCCCGGTCTGCTGGAGACGCAAGTGCAGCAGGAGTATCTGGCGGCTCTGGAGTCAAAGAACAACGACTGGATCAGGGAGGCAGGAAGAAAGCTGACGCAAACCATGACTCCTGGTCCGGACGGGAGAAGAGTGAGGAGAGGCACGAGTATGGCGACAACATTGAGAGGGACGCAAACACCTGGACAGACACCTTCAGCTACACCAAGAGGAGGATGGGCTGGAAATACACCTGGTCGTTCGGTCTCGGCTACGCCAGACCGATCTGGAGATTTTGCGCCAGAGGAGCCGGAAAACCCCAAGGTAGATTATGATCTTGGCTTGTCTGCTTTCCAGAACAAGTATACCTCCGAGGACAACGAATCGTTCAACGCGCTGCTCGACAAGCAAAATGAAGAGCGAGCGAAGAAGTACGGGTTTCTTTACAATGGAAACAAGATACCAGCAGCGCGACAAATCGCCCACCGCGAACGGGAGCAGAAGCTTACGGCTTCGCGCGCGCAGCAAGAGGAGAAGGGTGCACTCATCCTTCGGCCGTCACAAGACCTCGACCAGCGACCTGCTTCGTTCGAGTCCTTCCCAACACGGCAAGGTGCGCACAACGCGCTCATGTTTCGTCCGGATAGTATCGAAGACTTGCATCAAACAATAGCACAGAAAGCGCAAGAGACATCACTTGCGCCTCCTAAACGTACAAACTACAGCGGAACACGACTGGAGTCTTCAGACGCAAGACCAACCGAATCAGTACCACCGAGCCCAAGCATGTCAGCAGTTGATGCCGCAATCGCCGGACGACCCAAAGCCTCATCAACAGACGCCGGATATTCGGGCGCAGAGACACCGCGAGTCAACGGCTATGCATTCGTCGACGCCGAGCCAACACCATCAGAAATGGGCACACCTGTAACAGACGAGGAAGCCGACCTCGCCGAACGCGAAGCGGCAATGGCTCTGCTACCCAAGTCCGACGAGTCGGGCGGTCTAGGCGGTTTCAAGATGCAGACCCAAAGCCGGCGAGAAGACATCCACCGCCGGCTAGTGGAGAAGCACGACTCCGCGCGACGGAACAAAGGCCAGGGGAGCAGATTCGAGATGCTCAAGTCCGGGCTTGGTGCGGCGGCAGGCAGGACACCGACGCCGAGGTTCATGAGCAGTCCTGCTGTTGGGTCTGGTGGTGGCAATGTGAGGACTGGTGCGAGTATGACGCCGGCTGCGAGGATGCTTGCTGCTAGGATTGGGCAGACGCCGGGGAGGGAGGGGAGTTTGTTCGAGGCGGGAGGGACGGGCAAGAAGGCTTGGACGCCTACGCCTGTGAGGAGGAAGGGCTAGGTCGATACTATGATACCCATAACGAAATCACGAACTAGAAATGCACCTCCTTTGATGACAATGATATATCTATCTGCGATGCTCTTCCAGACAATCGTGTCGTGCGGCGTTCGGCCCTCGGCTTGACACGGCAATTGACGGCTGGATCAGGAAGCTCGATTAGGAAGCTGGAAATAATTTTTGAAGGGAAAAGCTCGAAGATACATTTAATGATAATGAATTGAGACACGCGTACATTGCATAGAGTGAGTGACTACTGCTTCCTTGCAAAAGGTAAACGCGTCTTTCGTAAAAAAAAAAAATTGGCGAGCATCAGGCGTGGCCAATTTATTTTGAACAATTTTGAGCTTACGCTGTGAGTCAATTTTACTATAGTAGAAAGGGACATACCTTACTGTACTTCGACCTTGCATTGCCATCTTCCATTGCATCTATTCTGGACTTGGAATTCAATCGTTCGAATATTCCATCAGACGTAGCAATCATCATGGCAGCAAGCACGATGACTCCACCAATGACTACTCCTTCAACTCCCACTGTTGATTCTCTCACAAAAGAGGGCATTGATCTCCAGGCACCAAACAGCAACACCCAGGCAGGAAAACGTCCATTGGCGCCTCTGATTGCTTCATCCGTACAGGTCAACCTCACAAACTCACCTCGCGATGTACCTGCAGCCGACGACCCAGCCGTCGCCTCGTCGTCGGTCTGCACCGACCACATGGTCACAGTATCATGGAACGCGTCAACAGGATGGGAAACACCACAGATCAAGCCATACGGACCACTGTCACTCATGCCCACCGCCAGTGTACTCCACTACGCGACCGAATGCTTCGAGGGTCTCAAGCTCTACCGCGGTCACGATAACAAGCTCCGCTTCTTCCGTATCAGCCGCAACTGCGCGCGTATGAGAAACTCTGCGAACCGCATCGCTCTTCCAGATTTCGAGCCTTCGGAGCTGGTCAAGCTGATCCTCGCGCTCGCCAAAGTCGACGGCTCAAAGTGGCTGCCAAAGGACACCCACAAGGGCAAGTTCCTCTACTGCCGGCCAACACTGATCTCCGACGATGCAAGCCTCGGTGTACAGAGACCAGTCAAAGCACTGCTCTTCGTGATTCTGACTGTGTTCCCGGACATGTCTGACCCCAAGGCGCTGGAGAAGAAGACCCCTGCGCCCTCTGACATCGCCACTGAGATCTCGCCTACTTCTACCCTTCCGCAAAGCAACGAAGTTCAAGGCCTCAAGCTCCTCGCCAGCAGCGAAGAGACCATCCGCGCTTGGCCAGGCGGCTTCGGCTACGCCAAGCTCGGCGCAAACTACGGACCTTCTCTCGTCGCGCAGGGTGTGGCACGTGACCGCGGTTTCAACCAGATTCTCTGGCTCTTTGGCACCGAGAACTACGTCACGGAGGCCGGCGCCAGCAACTTCTTCATCGTGATGAAGAACAAGGAGACTGGAGCGGAGGAACTCATCACCGCGGGACTCGAGGACAAGGTCATTCTGGAGGGTGTCACGCGAGCTTCGATCCTGCAGTTGGCTGAGGAGAGGTTACCAGAGCTCAAGGTCGTGGAAAGGAAGTTCACTATGATGGAGATCAAGGAGGCTATGGCAGAGGGTAGAGTCATTGAGGCCTTCGCGGCCGGAACGGCGTTTTTCGTTGCACCGGTGGGATTGATCGAGTGGAAGGGTGAGCAGATGCGGATTCCGACTGTTGAGGGACATACGGGCAAGTATGCCAGACAGCTCAGGGCGTGGTTGAGCGGTATCATGTACGGCGAGGAGCAGCACGAGTGGGGTGTTGTCGTGGACGAGAACTAGACGGATCATTGGTACACGGGGCGTTCAAAATGAGGAGGGCAACATGGACTAGACACGAATGATTAGATCCCCTGAGAATGAAACACTGCTCATTATCAACTCTATATCTACCTTACACTGATATACTCTTCGAACTTTCACACAGATCTATGGAGTCTACACACCGGACATCAAGCTCGTTCAAGATGCCGGCATGTCGGTAAGCCATATTGGTCATGCCGTGCCTATCGCGGCGCGCATCAGATGCCGAAATCAAGTCGTCTGTCTGACCCGATTACCGCAGCCACGTTCGGTGCTCGACTTCCTGAGCTCGAAAGCTACAAATAGTATACCAACGTTGGGGCCCCTTGTGACTCGATTGAACAAGCCTTCCATGGTGGTCGCCACTTGAAAGTATGATATCGGAGTTGATGGCACGAGGAGACGGCGTAGACCCGACGGAGAGAGCGGCAGCCCGAGAGCTTGAATCCCGACGTCGGAAGGAGCTACCTAACACGTCCACCTTTCGCGATATCAACTGAACCTAGCGTGGCTGACAATCTGGATCCAACATGATCGCCCCAGTTCGGCGACACAGTCACAAAGATAAGTTCCAGAGGTAATCCTCCTCCTCTTACTCTCTTCCACAACCTGAATCCACTACCCATCATGTCTTCAGCACTACGAATCGGTATGCGTCAAGCAATGCGCTGCGGCGCTCCAGGTATTAGGAGATCTGTACACCCCGCCATCGGAGCCTCGTCTCGCTCATTGGCCTCGAAAACCAGCCCGAAGCAGGCCGTGGCCGCCGTCCAGGCTGCTCCAAGTCAACAGAGCTCTTCTGGCTACTTTCCAGAGGAGCCAGCTGGACCTATCATGAAGACAGAGATCCCTGGACCAAGGAGCAAGGAGGAAATCAAGCGTCTTGACAAGGTCTATGACACACGAAACTTGAACATGATTTGCGACTACGCCAACTCATACGGCAACTACATTTCAGACATGGACGGCAATGTTCTCCTCGACGTCTACGCACAGATTGCAAGTATTCCTGTCGGCTACTCCAACCCTGCTCTCCTCCTCGCTGCCACTTCCCCACAGATGGTCTCGGCCATCATCAACCGCCCCGCCATGGGCAACTTTCCTCAATCCGACTGGGCCGAGATCCTCGAGACTGGCTTGCTCAAGGCCGCTCCAAAGGGTATGAACCAAGTCTTCACTGGCACCACCGGTTCCGACGCCAACGAATTGGCATACAAGGCTGCTTTCATGTGGAAGCGTAAGCAAGAGCGTGGAGGTGCAGATGTTGAATTCACACAAGAAGAGATGGACTCGGCCATGAACAACCAGCAACCAGGTGCTCCACAAATGAGCATCCTCTCTTTCACAACCGGTTTCCACGGCCGTCTCTTTGGCTCGCTCTCTACCACTCGCAGCAAGCCAATTCACAAGCTCGATATTCCTGCCTTTGACTGGCCACAAGCACCGTTCCCAATGCTCAAGTACCCACTCGATGCACACGCCAAGGAGAACGCAGAAGAAGAGGCACGCTGCCTCGCCGAGACCGAGCACATCATCACTACTTTCCCCAGCCCACCGGCCGCCATCGTCGTCGAGCCAATCCAGTCCGAGGGCGGCGACAACCACGCCACTCCAAACTTCTTCCGCGGCCTCCGCGAGATCACCCGCAAGCACAACATCCTGATGATTGTTGACGAAGTCCAAACTGGTGTTGGCGCAACCGGCAAGTTCTGGGCGCACGACCACTGGAATCTCTCCGACCCACCGGACATGGTGACCTTTTCCAAAAAGGCACAGGCAGCTGGTTACTACTTCGGCAACGACGAGCTGAGGCCCAACAAGCCATACCGCCAATTCAATACCTGGATGGGTGACCCAGCCCGCGCCATCCTTTTCCGCGCCATCATCAACGAGATCGAGCGTCTCGGCCTTGTCCAGAACACCGCCGAGACCGGCGAATACCTCTACAACGGCCTGGAGCAGTTGGCACAGAAGTACCCGAACGAGATCAAGAATCTGCGAGGCAAGGGCCAGGGAACCTTCATCGCGTGGGACTCGCCGAGACGAGACGAGGTTCTGAAGAAGGCCAAGTCTGTTGGTATCAATTGTGGCGGTAGCGGTGCTACGGCTGTGCGATTGAGGCCTATGCTGATCTTCCAAAAGAAGCACGCTGATATCTTCCTCGAGGGAATGGACAAGATTCTCCAGTCTTGAGGGAAAAGCGAAGTACTGCGAACAAAATGATCGCAGAGTGTTTTAGTTTTCTTAGCGTCTTAGCGGTGTTTTCAATTGTTTCTTTCGACGATGCATGTATCTCATGGGTTATGAATCAAACTATGATCAGTCATCCTCCAGTCTTCGTGATGAATGTTGCTACCTTGCGACATTCGCGACATGTATTGTTACAAGAGATAACCGGCATCATCCCCAGAGATCGGCCAGGACGTCACGCATGCCAAGCCCGCTTCGTTGACATGTGAAATCGACCGGATCTAAACACCGAAGACAACCTTGAACCACGAATTATTCCTAATACAATATTCTCAGTCCATTTCACTCTTCTTGTCGCTTACAGCCAGGCATATCGGTCACACATCACACAGGACCCGTGCGATCAACGAGCGCGTCATGTTCTGCTTACGGACCTGGATCCCGGTAATCTTCTTTTTGTAGGACCCCGTCGCAACCACCGGCACAATGACAGCACGCTGACCAATGACACCAGAACAAACGTCTCACCTCTCTACCTCATCCTCTTCGTCTCGGCGACATGGTACCTCAACCGGCCGTGTCTGTACTGCTCGCTCCTCCTCACAGTACTGGTAATCTCACTCTACGACTGGCGATCAGACTGGTTCGAACCGCGGAATAACGTCTTCTCGCCTGCGCCGCTTATGGGTACGACGACTGGGAACACCACGGGCTCGTATGGGAACCCGATACGGAAGGCTGTTGTCGAGTCGGCGGCTTCGTTGTTGCAGTCGGGTGCCGGGGAGGCTGCGCGCCAGGCGGTGGATGGTGTGGTCGCGAGGTTTGGTGGACAGGAGACAGGGATTATCAGTGGTGCGCAGTGGTTACGGGAGCTCATGGGTAAAAGAGAGTGGAGGGTGCCGTGTCTTGATGTGATTCTGCGGTTGTGAAGGATGGATGGCAAAGCATGGCATGGCATGGCGCTCAAGCATGGATCTGGCATGGAGACAACAACTATGCACTCTCATCAGAGGATCGAATGTCTAGAACACGGCATATGTTCAAGAGGGCTCAAGATCTCCTCTTCAGCAGGCTCGAGGCCTTTCTCAATCCTCCTGGTGCTTCATGGGAAACACGAACAGTACGGCCTGGACTCTGCACGACAATGGTACTGGAATATACCCTTCTCCGGCGTGAGAATACCTCTTGTCTTCTATTATACGATTTGAACTCACGAAATGAATTATAAGATAATCGTTGCTCCAGCTCGAGCCGTGCTCTTGCAATGTTACTCCGCATCATGAACTCCGAGGCGAACTCCGCAATGAGAAACATATCAAAGAAGAAGTTCCATGTCGTGTGACTCAGTTGGCGGTGAGATTGATTGACCACATTGCATGAATTGTACATCGTCCTTGCTCCGCCGTGGAGTCCAAGCAAAACATCCAATCACTCGACTTCCTGGCCTTTTCTCAAAAGCACCTCTACGTAATACCTCGTCGCTTCGCATCTGTCAACAGCTCCCAAACCTCAAGCCCCGCACCCCTCACGAGAAGACCACGCGCCGCATTCAGTATCTCTCATACCAACCCTCCTCTCGAAATTGCAGTAGTGTAGCTTCAAGCAAATTGGTCAAGATGGCGACCGACAGAGACGTTCTCACGTCCGAGTGCGTCATATCATAAGCCTTCGAGCAACATAGCATTGACAACCCTACAGCATCAAGCCTTCGAACTACGCCCTCTCCCTCTACGACCTCGAGCTTGGTGGATCATGGAGCTACCAAGGCAAGGTCGGCATTACTCTTGAGATCAAGAAAGAGACAAAGGAGATCACCCTAAACACCCACCTGCTCAAGATTCACAAGGCAGAGATCCAGACCGAACAAGGCAAGACCGAGGGTTCGATCAAGGCCTCCAACACTTCATACGATGAGCAGAACCAGCGCGTTACCTTGAGCTTCGACCAGCCGATCCCACAGTCTCACAAGGCCATCCTCTCCATCACATTCCAGGGTACCATGAACAACGACATGGCAGGCTTCTACCGTTCCAAATACAAGCCTGCAGTCACCGCAGCTGCTTCGGTCCCAAGAGACGACGAGTACCACTACATGCTGTCCACCCAATTCGAGTCCTCGGACGCCAGAAGAGCGTTTCCTTGCTTCGACGAACCAAACCTCAAGGCATCGTTGGAGTTTGAGGTTGAGATCCCAGAAGACCAGACTGCTCTGTCTAATATGCCAGAAAAGGAAACCAGGAAGGGAAACAAGACTGGAACAAAGGTCGTCTCGTTCGAGAAATCCCCGATCATGAGCACATACCTTTACGCGTGGGCATTCGGCGACTTCGAGTACATTGAGAACTTTACCAAGAGGAAGTACAATGGCAAGAACTTGCCCGTGAGAGTGTACACCACGAGAGGCCTGAAGGATCAAGGCAAGCTTGCTCTTGAGAGCGCTCACCAGGTTGTCGACTACTTCTCAGAGATCTTCAGGATTGATTACCCTCTTCCAAAGGTCGATCTGTTGGCTGTACATGAATTCGTAAGTCCCCTTTCATCTTCCTTCATCTACCTCTTTCGACCATCGATTGAGGTAGCTGACAGACATAGTTGATATGTCTTACCGCGATTGTCGTTGATACAGAGCGAAAGCTGACCGGGATTCGCAGTCACACGGAGCCATGGAAAACTGGGGTCTCGTTACCTACAGGTATGTAGTAAAACACGCCAGCAGCAGGACAAGTGCTGAATCCTCACTAGAACCACTGCCGTGCTTTATGACGAGTACGCCTCGGATCAAAAGTACAAGAACCGCGTTGTCTACGTTGTCGCTCACGAGCTTGCCCATCAATGGTTCGGTAACTTGGTCACCATGGACTGGTGGGATGAGGTATGTCGCACACAAGGAGCATTCATGTTTTGATATTGACACGTGCAGCTCTGGCTCAACGAGGGCTTCGCTACCTGGGTCGGCTGGTACGCCGTTGATCACCTCCACCCAGACTGGGATATTTGGGGACAATTCGTGACCGACTCTATGCAGTCAGCTTTCAACCTCGACTCCCTTCGTACCTCACATCCGATCGAAGTGCCCGTCAGAAACGCCCTCGAAGTTGACCAGATCTTTGATGCCATCAGCTACCTCAAGGGATCCTCGGTCATTCGCATGCTGGCTGCTCACCTTGGCACCGACACTTTCCTGCTGGGCGTCTCGAACTACCTCAAGGCTCACCAATACGGTAACGCAAAGACGAAAGATCTGTGGTCTGCTCTGAGCCAGGCATCCGGTCAAGATGTTGTTGGCTTCATGGATCCTTGGATCAAGAAGATTGGTTTCCCTGTCGTGACTGTCGCTGAGGAGCCAGGTCAGATCGGAATCCGCCAGAGCCGCTTCTTGACCGGTGGAGAGGTCAAGCCTGAGGAGGACGAGACCACCTGGTGGGTCCCACTCGGCTTGAAGAATGGTTCTTCTTCTGGTGTTGAAGCCACTGCTCTGACGGAGAAGCACGACACCATTCGCGACATCGACGACTCTTTCTACAAACTCAACACTAACCAGACTGGTTTCTACCGCACCAACCTTCCACCTCAGAGGCTGATTACCCTAGGCCAGCAGCTCGACAAGCTGTCTGTGCAGGACAAGATTGGCTTGGTCGGTGATGCAGCTGCCCTAGCCGTCTCTGGCGACGCTACCACCACTGGTGTTCTTGCATTCTTGGAGGGCTTTGTCGACGAGCAGAACTACCTGTGAGTATTTCCCTGAATCCGAGACTCGTCCAAGCTAACTTTTCACAGCGTCTGGTCCGAAGTTCTCACCAGTCTTGGCCATATCAAGTCAATCTTCTCGGACGACGACCAGATCGCGGAAGGTCTCCGCCAATTCACCCTCAAACTTGTCAGCAAGGCCACCGATAAGATCGGTTGGGAATTTGCGCCCCATGACGACTATCTGACCGGTCAACTACGCGCTCTCCTGCTCTCGTCAGCAGGAATGGCCGGCCACGAGTCCACCGTTGCCGAAGCCAAGAAGCGCTTCTCAGCCTACATGTCCGGCGACAGAAAAGCAATTCACCCCTCGCTGCGCACCGCCGTGTTCAAGATCGCCGTCAAGAACGGCGGTCAAGATGCCTTTACGGCCGTGCAGAACGAGTACATGACCACCACCTCCGTCGACGGCAAGGAGATCTCACTCGCAGCCATGGGCCGCGTCGCCACGCCCGACCTCGCAAAGCAGTACCTGAAGTGGTCCTTCAGCGGCGCCGTCGCCACGCAAGACCTGCACACGCCAGCGCGCGCTCTCGCGCTGAACAGCAAAGTGCGCATCGTGGTGTGGGAGTTCATCAAGGAGAACTGGCCGATGGTGCAGAAGCGTCTCAGCGGCAACATGGTTGTGCTGGAGCGCTACTTGCGCATGAGCTTGACCAAGTTTGCGTCGACGGAGATCGAGCAGGATATTCACAAGTTCTTTAACGACAAGGACCAGAAGGGCTATGATCGTGGATTGGCGGTCGTTAGTGATACTATCAAGGGTAACGCCAGGTATAGGAAGAATGACGAGGGGGTCATTAGGGAGTGGCTTGGTGCTAAGGGATACTTCTAGTTGAGGATCGACCTTGTAGCCAAGTCCGGCGCCATCAGAAACCTCAGCGCCAGAATGGCGAGATGTCATTGATCACCTTGCCGTCAATGTTGAGGATGTGACTGGTACAGAATTACCCCGCACAGAAATGTTGGAGAAGTGATTTCCAACCTAGGCAACTCTTGAACCTCACGACATCTTATACACTATGAGACTGCCACGCTAAAAAGATCGGTTGGATACGATCGGTCAAGTGCATAAGTATGATCTTTTTCCCTTCATAACCTACTTCTCCCTATAAACCCTTTCCTTTTACGATCACGTATCTCCTACAAGTCCTACCACCACCAGTTCACCACCACTCCCCAATCCCATAGCACAGCATGAATTTCACCATCCCCCCAGACCTCCAAACCCACCTCACAAACCTGGACACCTTCATCGCGTCCGAAATAACACCCCTCCAAAACCGCTCCGACAACAACCGCTTCTTCGACCACCGCCGCGAACACAGCCGCACAGACTGGGACAAGGGCGGCCTCCCTTGCCCAGAATGGGAAGCGCTACTGCAGCACGCGACACGCCTCGCCTGTGCCAGCACATACCCGGCTCCTGGCGCTTCTCGCTGCCGCGCAGCTACGGCGGGTCCAACTCCCCCAGCGCCAAAGGCCGCAATCTGTGGATGGCGGTGCTACGCGAGCACCTGGCGGCGAAAGGACTCGGACGCGCCGACGATCGGAAGAACGTGCGCACAGCGTCGTGGGGAACTTTCCGGACGTGGTCATGGTGCTGCGTTTCGGCAGCCAGGAGCAGAAACGCGTGTTGTTCGAGGGGCGGTTGAGGGGTGATGTGAGGATTTGTTTTGGGCTTACCGAGCCGGAGCATGGCAGTGATGCTACGTCTATGGGTGCTGTGGCGATCAGGGATGGTGAGGGTTGGAGGATTAGTGCTCGCACGTGCTGGCAGACGGGCGCGCATCGGGCGACGCATTTCTTCGTGTTCGTCCGTACGGGCGGGCGAGAAGGCGAGGCGAGGGGAATCACGTGTTTTGTCGTGCCGGCGGGGACGACGGGTGTCGAAGTCGAGAGTTTCGAGTGGTGAGTCTGCTCTGCCGCATGGATCACAAGACCCAGCACTGACGCCACAGGACGCTGAACATGCCGACCGACCACGCGACCGTCTCCTTCACCGACGTCTGGGTACCGCACACCGCCGTCCTCGCACCGCTACACCACGGTCTGGCCGTGGCGCAAGCCGTCGTGCACGAGAACCGCATCCGCCAAGCGGCGTCCTCGCTGGGCGCGGCGGTGTACTGCGTGCGCGAACCGACCGCCCACGCGCGGCGGCGCGGGGTCTTTGGCAAGCCGCTCGCCGGGAACCCGGCGATCCAGTTCCCGCTGGTGGAGCTGGCGACGCAGTGCGAGATGCTGCGGTTGCTGATCCACAAGACGGCGCACGAGAGCCTGGATCAGATCCCGCACGTCGAGGTCGAGCATCGCCTCGGTGATAAGGTCGCCATGTGTAACTACTGGGCTGATGGATTGTGCACTGAGGCCGCGGATCGCGCGTTACAGGTCCATGGTGGTAGGGGCTATAGTCGTCATTTGCCGTTTGAGCATATCTGGCGCCTTCATCGGCGGTACCGTATCACGGAAGGCAGCGAGGAGATTCAGATGAGGAAGATTGCGGGGTATCTTTTTGGTTTCACGGGGCCGAAGAAGGAAGTGACAGGGTCGAGACTGTGAAGTTGGTCGACCATGGTGGACTTAGATAAGTGGAGGGTGATAGAGTGACGACATCTCATTCACGGCAAGGTGTGTTGCACGATTGCATTCATGTCGCTGCATACTATCATTAGTAGCCCCGCCTCTGCTCAGACCATCATTGGTCATCTAAATCCCTCGTTAAGATCTATCAGGACAATAAATCCAGCCAGCCATCCTCTGGCGCTTTTGGGGTATCTGTTGGCCGACATTTTTGAACTCGAAACGCCGGATAAATGCATGTCATCAACGCCGAATCGCTGTACACACGCAACCTTTGATCAAAAGTCGCGCAGCAGAGCCACCATATCGTCCAACCTCGTGAGCTGCGTCAACAGCTTCTCCTCTTCCTCCCGCCATTCGCGCAAATGTAGTCGGTCTCCTGCGGTCAGGTATTCGTCCTCGTGACCGACAACATCGAGACGTTCAGCCTTGGCGATGACTTCTTGACGAAAGCTTTTTTGTACCTGGATCCGTTCGACAAGACGGGTCATGACTTTGTACGAATCGAAAAGCAACAACTTTGCAACTCTCTCCTGATTGAAGAACCAGAGATAGAGAGATCGACTGGGTTGACGAGAGGCATCCTTTGGCACTTCTTGGGTCTCCACGAAGCCGGCTTCCTGCATGTTGGCAAGTACGCTCATGGCGTCTTTTTTGCGCATGAGACAACCTTCTTCGACAGATTTTTGTTCGAGCTTGCCCTTTTGCCTAAGTAGTCTTGCGACTCGTGTGAACACAGTTCCGAGTCTTGCAGTAATGACATTGTCGATCTCTGCGGCCTGCAAAGTCTCGGTCAAGGTGTTGAAATGGACAGACCACTCTCCTTTTCCTCTAGTACCGACCCTATCGAGAAAACCTCGGGGGTGTTCTGCCAAGACCCGCAAATGTTGCTCCAGTACGGTGAGACGCGCGTTTCTTTGTTTCATTGCGGAAGGGGCACCATCGTCGTCGTCGTAGTCCTCGGCCTTGACCTTGGCATGTCCATTGGTGAGAGCCTCGCCATTGTCGTTGGCAGCAATAGCCGCGACTAGATCCAGTGATGGATGTAGACAATCCAGCTCATCCAATACGTCAACAGTCGTAGTCGAAGGAAGGCTCTCTTCATCCTCTTCTTGTCCCTCGATCTTGGGGTCCTCGCGACATCGGTACAGCTTCTTCTCCAGAAGCAAAAGCAATGTGCCATAAATCTTGCCAGTGGTGTCTCCGAAATATCTAGTTGCATACTTTTCAAACTGCTGCGAGCGCATGGCGACAGCACATTTGTCAAAGTTGGGTTTGACTACAAGTTCTCTCTGGTTGGTGGTTTGTTAGTCACGGCCCATGCTGGAGATAGCACTTTATGATACCTGTAGAGTTACCGAGGGTCCATCAATATCGCCACGGGCATGACCACCGACGCCATTTGGCCCACCGTTATTGAGTCTTTGTCGTTTCTGAGGACCATGTCCATTGGCTGCGCCGTGTTCCGCGTGCTTTGAAATGTCTATCTCTTCCTCACGCCATTTGCGCTTTCTCTGGTTCATGGCGATAACAAACCGCTCTTTTGCCTTTGGTCCCGTAGTCTTGCCATCAGGGAAATCCGACTCCTTGACAGCCTTTTCCATTTGCATTTCGCGATCTGCAGCAGACTGATAGGTACGATCGTGGACTTTGGTGATGAACCCGGCTTCGAGCAGCTGGAAAAGGACCTTGTGCAAATCCTGGCGCGAAGATATCTTCTTGTCTTGGGACTTGACCGCGAGATGACCTTTCTCGATACCGTTTGGCATGCCGTCCCCGTTGATGTGTACCGCGGCGGAGTTTATGGCTGGTTGAGTCGTGTCAAACTTGTAGACATCCTCGAGATCGCCGACTCTAGCATGACCGAGCTGTAGCAGATTGGAAACGACCTGCCCTGCTGATGCGCCATATCTGTCTTCCACGGTTGCGACAATCTTTCCCGACCTCACCAGATTGTATGCACCGTCCCAGTCCACCTCGTAATAGGTCGTGCTTTCATTATCGGGACTGAAATAGAGGATGAGATGTTGTTGTATCAGAACAGTCAAGCCATGGCGAATGTGTTTGCCAGAGAGATCCGATTGCTGGATCAAAACTGGTAGAGTGATCCGGCCCGATCGCGCGAGAGTCTTGAAGATTGACTGATATTATTTTAGCTGGCTGTCGTTGAGAATTGCTTGACAAGATAATTCATACAGCTGGCAGCTCTCCATATGTATCTTCAATAAGAAACGAGCAAAGGTCTCTCAAGTGCTGCACAATATCAGTCACTGCTCGCATGCCAGGCTTCTCCAAAGAACTGCAGTGCCTCTATCACTCGGGCTGTACCTTTGCCATGATATAATTCTAGAGACCTCTCACGTCGTCTAGAATTATCTGAAATGCTACCGACGAGGATAATGCATGAATGTAACTTCCGAGCAGGAAGTCGAATCGCACAGGTAGAGAAAATATTGTGTCAAGTGACTAACTCGTGTGAAGTAATTGAATAAATCGCGAGGCCCGCAAATGCTTCGGCGGGCATCAGCATAGAAGTGGTCCGTGCGTCTGGCCCGGTCACTGACTTGAATGACTTCTTCGTGAAGCTCGACATTCAAGACCGAGCAGCATCGATCCATTCGACACCTTTCACCACTCATACCGCCAGCCGCTCGAGGCCCAATCATCATGTTGTCGCGCTCGGCTCTTGGACGGCAAACACAGCGCGCTGTGCGCCAACAATGGCAACAATCAGCCCGTAGAGGTTTCGCTGCACCAGCATCAGGATCCTTTTCTTACGAGACCGGCACTGCAACTGGAATCAAGTATGCCGCCAGAGACATGCCAGGCGCCACATCACAGCTTGCGATCGTCGCCCAGGCCGGTACCAGATACGAGACCATGCCTGGTTTGGCAGTCGGACTTCAGACCTTTGCCTTCAAGGTACATCAATATCTCATACAATCAATGGACCACACACCTCTGACCTTGACATAGCACACCAACAGACGTTCGGCTCTCCGAATTCAGCGCGAGTCTGAGCTGCTGGGTTCCGACATCTTCTCCTACCACTCCCGCGAAAACCTCATTGTTGGAGCCAAGTTCCTCCGCGACGACCTTCCATACTTTGTCGAGCTCCTCGCTGAGGTTGCCTCGAACACGAGATACGCTGGTATGTAAGAATTGATGGATCACACAAGGGCAGAATTGACTATTGGACAGACCACATCTACCACGAGGAGGTTCACTCTATAATCAAGCTCCACCAGAAGAAGTTCCTCGGAGACGTCAAGGATATGGCTATCAACTCTGCATTCGGTCTCGCTTTCCACCGCGGTCTTGGTGTTTCGCTCTACCCATCATCATCTACACCTCTCACCAAGTACCTCGACGCCAGCTCGATTGCCGACTTCTCCCAGACCGCCTACGCGAAGCCAAACTTTGCCGTTGTCGGTAACGGTGTCGACCCAACCGAGCTCAACAAGTGGGTTGGCGAGTTCTTCACCGACGCCCCAGCCCAGCCATCTCAGCAGATGGACAAGTCCCAGAGCAAGTACCACGGTGGTGAGGAGCGTATTGCGCACGCTTCCGGAAACGCCATGGTTCTCGCTTTCCCAGGATCAAGCACCGTCACCGGGTCCTCATACAAGCCAGAGATCAGCGTCCTTGCCGCCCTCCTCGGTGGTGAGTCCACTATCAAGTGGTCTCCAGGTTTCTCTCTGCTCTCCAAGGCCGGCGCCAAGTACCCAGGCGCAAACTTCCAGACCAAGAGCGAGATATTCTCCGACGCTGGTCTCCTCACCATCACTCTTACCGGTGCTGCCAAGGACATCCGCGGCGCTGCCTCCACCGTTGTTGACACCCTCAAGCAAATCGCTTCCGGTGTTAGCAAGGAGGAGTTCCAAAAGGCCAAGGCTCTTGCCAAGTTCAAGGAGCTCGAGTTCGGCCAGAACATCAACGCCGGTATTGAGCTTACTGGTGCTGGTCTCGTCCACGGTGACAAGGCTTACCAAATTGATGAGGTTGCACAGAAGATTGACGGCGTCAGCGAGGATGCTGTTGCCAAGGCTGCTAAGGCTTGCCTCGAGCAAAAAGCATCCGTCTCTTCTGTTGGTGATTTGTACGTGCTCCCATATGCCGAGGAGATTGGTCTGAAGATCTAGAGTTTCGGTGGTTCGAGTAGAGGCAACATGTATCATAGCGTCTAGAGCCTCTGAAAAACATTTCATTGTTAATTATAGACTCCTCAATTCGTACTTGTACATAGATCATGTTTTATCTTTGATATATTCGGAACGTGAATCACGTGATAATTTAGCTTCGGTGCACGGGCCGCCGCATCGAACCCGAATCTTGAAGCTCCGATGGAAGAAGTGAAGTGTCGAAGGGTTACCTTACGATCTGTCAGTTTCTACCTCACCTCACACATCCACATCAATCACAATGGCATTCGCTTGGAAGGCAGCCGGTATCACGTACGTTAGGCGACAAGTCAGAGATGCGACTCTCTGGAACTGACGAAATGTCCAGCTACAACCGCTACCTCGCGGTCGCGGCCCGAGTTGTTCGCAGATCACTCAAGGACGACAAGAGAATCGCCGCTGAGAGGAGAGGAGAGATGGATCTTCGTTTCGCCAAGTGGGAGGTACGACCGACCTATTTTCATGATTGCGAGGAATCGAAAAAGAGATGGACACAACATTGGAGCGCATACTGAACAATGGGAGCCTGGGCTAATATTTCGTCTTACAGAACGGCAAGCAGGGCGAGAACAAGAACCTTGCCAACGCCAACGACTCCGCCATGGCCAACTCAGCCTCCGGTCAACAGTCTTAGATGGGAGATGTGTTTTGGAACGCTGGGGGAGAAGAGTGAACATGGTCGATTTGGAAGGCTAGGGAGCATTTGTACAGCATATATGGCTTTCTGGCCGGGCTACGAACATGTCAGCTAGTGCAATTGAGTGGAAACAAAAGCATCAACCCCTCCAAGAGATCTTTTGACATCGTGTGACATCTTCATGCGTGAGCCGACATTTGATGCCAAGACCCGTATTTGATATTCACATCATTGATACATGTGCATCCTCCCTTTCATGACAACAATCACCTTTCCTTAATGTGTAAATCTATCGATTGTGGACATGTCGCGTGATACTATCGCTCGAGGTGTGTTTGATTCTGTTGAAATGTATCACACGTGCTAACATGAATTATGTTTGCAGACCTGGCAGATCTGAGTATCGACGAATCACAACATTCAGCCGTTCAAGAATCAAAAACAAATCCACGAAATAATGGACTGATGAAAGGATTTCCGTTACCCCCTAGGCAGCCTAGGGATATCACATCGGATTTCGCCAAAGCATCGCTGGGTCAGTCATCTTCTTCCCCAAACTCGACCGACTTCACTTTCAGCCTCCGCGACTCCTTCATACACCGTTTCAAAGAGGGGTTGCAAGACCTCGTGATCTATTCGACCGCTCTGCAATGTCTTGATATCCGGACGATGCTGATTACTGTCAGCTCTCCAGCCCGGTCAATTGATCAAAGATGAATTCTTCACCCTATTCGAGTCCGTTGGGGCTCTCGAGGTACGCTGCTGAAGAACGGCTCATAGCCCACCAGTATCTGACGACTGCAGATCATGGACCCGAAGATGGACAGTGGATTTGCGGTTCCTGACCAAGACGCCGCAATGGAGCAATTCGATCCCCTGATGTACACACTGCCAGAGGAGATTATCGGCATCATGGACCAGATATTCGAATTCGAGGTACGTTCGGCGTCGATGAGAGTATAGTGGAACGATCTGACAGAGTCTAGATGTCATGGCATGATGGTTACCCTCTATCACAAAATCTGTTCACTTCGCTGCATATCAACAGCCTACTATCTCCCTATTCGAAGCAGCTCTCAGACCTTGTCTTTCAGTCAACGCACAGCGAAAACGATCCTACAAAGCATCCACTGGTGACAACCGTACTCAGAGCCCATTGCTTAGCAGTACTCAGATGCTGCGACTCCGTCATGCGGGAAGTCATGAGTGAACACTATTACGAGGAAGAGGACTTTTCAACGTCGAATTTCAATCGCGACCTGTCTCTGTTTGGGACCAGCGAGAAACTTTTGATCGAATTGCTCGAAGACGCAACTCGAACAGTCAAGTCTCTAGGCCTCCCTGAAGAGACCTCCCAGGCACTAATCACTCGGCTGGAGCTTCGTCACCTTTTGGTAGAAGCCTTCGATCCAGAGACTATTGCACTGACTAAAGCACAAATCTACAACAAGTCGAAAGACCTCCTCCAGAAAGTTGATGATAGCCACGGCCTCGGAACAGCCATTCCTGACGCATTCTCCGAGCGCGTACAGCGGTACCTGGCGAGCAACACTCCACCAAGGCCGATGATGAAGACATCATGGGTAGAAACCATAAAGAAACTAAGACAACTATGTGACGATGGCATAGAGGCGGCGAATATCGCAGAGTGCTTTCCGAGCCCGGCGCCACATGCATTGATGGTCTTCTGCTGGAACTTTTCGTCTCGCACTCCACAACCTTCGACCTATTCTCGAGCAGTAATGCAGGGGATGATGTTCCGCAACAATGAGGTGATGAATAGGATTCCACACGTCGATCTGCTTGTGTCCGATATGCGAGAGCTCGTTCTGGCTGGCGATACTCTACTCGATCCCGCAAACTGGGAAACCGAAATGCCTTCCGACCCTCGCTACCAGCTCGCCCGGAAAGTCGATGAATTTCTCGGCAAAGCCTCAGATGAGTATTTCAACCTCTGCCGCATGCCACTACAGAATCGCTGTCGCATCCGACGCACCCTATCCCAAAGCATCGCCATCCTTGATAGCCTCCAAGCCGTGGCCGAAGACGTCGACACCGACATCCAGAACATCACCCGCGATGCACCACCCAACAAACTCGCCCGCCACGAACCAGCCGCATACTACCCGATGGCATCTTGGGTATTCTTCCACAAGCTCCGCGTGATGGAATACGTCCTGCTCCTCGGGTTCGAGCTCTCAGTCTACTCGCCCGACGAGAACAGCAGCATCTACGCCCTACTAGCCCACCTCCTGACAACACGCTCCCAGCACACAACACATCTTCTCTCGATCCTCACCAGTCGACACCAACGCCTATCACGAAACCCAAACGACCCCGTTCTCAGCACTCTCACGACCTCAATATCCCACCTAACAACCCAAACCCGCCACGCAACCGCAACAGCGCACCTCGCCTCAGCGCTCTCAACACTCTACACCCTCCTCACCATCACCTCTCTAATCCCGACCCCAGAACGACCCTACAGCACCGACGCCCTGCGCCACGAACTGCGCCTGAAACCCTTCCTGCCGGCCGGAACACCCGGCCTGCCGAGCCACGAAGAGCTGCGCTCGCTGACCCACCCGGCGGCAGAGACGAGTATCAAGGACCTCCTGGCCGACGCGAATGAGAACCTGCGGCTCGCGAAGCGCGAACTCGCTGCGTTGAAGAGCGTGACTGCTGACGAGGCGCGTGTGCACGGTGTCGAGAAGGCGTGGAAGGAAGGCGTAAGGGGACTGCTGGTCTCGTGTATCGGTGCCGGTGTCGCTGTTGCTGGGATCGAGGGGGCGTTGAAAGCTGTGGGCGTGAGCAGGGTGGGGGATCTGGATGACAAGAGCAAGGAGAAGGTTGTGGAGAGAGTTAAAGTTGTGCTCCCTGAGGTGGGAGAGAGGGAGCGGTGGAGTGATTGGTGGGTTGTGCCTAAGATTGTTGATTTGTAGACCAAGGAGGGAAGAATAAAACTGAAAAGTCTACCGATGAATTCTATGCGTGGAATGGTGATCAAATCATGTCCAAACGACGGAGCGACTCGCCCGCTCTTGCTCAGCCGCTATCTTTGTCTGCATCCTCCTGCGCGCCACGACTTCTGCTCTGTACCGCTCGAGCTCCCGATCGAGTTTGCTCGTGCTCGCTCTGTTCATCGCTTGTCTCCGCGCCTCCTCCCGTCGCCTTTCCTCCTTCTCTTTCCTTTTACGCTCGCTTCTGTAGACATTCTTGTCCTTGGTCTTGAGATGTATAGCCACAGCCAGCGACCGCAGACCGCTACTCGACGGCTTGGATGACGGTTTCGGTGGGATACTGTTCGCTCTGTCCGAGTTCTTGCGGCCGCGTTCTTCGGACCTGATGACTGGACATGACTCTCGTGGTCGTAGTGCTGGGTGCAGACCTAGATACTTGTGCTCGTGGTATGTCTGATGTATGGTCGCGAGGACCTCTTTCATCGTGTCTGCTCGCAGTGTGTCGATGGTGTCGCCTGCGCCTAAATGCGGAATCGGATCGCGTGTTGACGGTGGTATTGCGTTGAAGGGTTCTTGACTGTATTCTGGGACTTCGTGGAAGTGGATCGCTGGGTGGTAGCGGCTGATCGGGATGTGTATGTGTGGAGGGGCCATGTCGTCGTTGATTTTCTGCTCTTCTGCTGTGCACTTGTTCATGTGTTTGGTGATCGGCTGCTGTTCTCTTGGTCCCATTGTGATCTGTGTTGGAGCGCCTGGTTCGAATGATGACTTCGTGGTCTGCAACAACTTTGCGAGGTCTTGTTTTGCCTCTTGTTTGCGAGGCCCTATGCTTTCCGTGCACGGGCCGTTGCTATTGAACACGAGCGGTATTGGCAAGCCTCTGTTCAATGCCGGAGAAGACGAAGAAGCTCTGATAGTTGTGAGGTGTGTGGCATGTTTGACGTGCGGTGGGCTGCTACCAGTCGAGGAATGATTCAAGGTAGAAATCGAGGCCTTTCGCGATTCCGAAGCAGGCACTGCAACCTCACCAGATGGCGGATAGTCTTTTTCAGACGATGAACTTATGTTACTCATGACTTTGCGATCCCCTTCTAAGCTCTCAACGAGAGTATCGTGTGGGCTTGGAGTCGCTGGCATGAGAGTGGCAGTGACATCCAGCACGCGCTCGGTGGTAACGGCATCCAGCTCCCACGCTGGAGGAGGACCCAACTCTTGTAATTCGGGTGTAGGAAGTGCGGCGAGCTCGAATGCGGTGGCAATTGGACTAGCCGCAAGTGCGATCTTCGGTCGAAGCAGTGGTGGAGGAGGTTTTGGGCTTTCTAATGTGGCGACATCATGAGCAGCCATATTACAAGTAGCCGCGTTATGGTACAATGGAGGAGCTGGGCGACTTGGCCGGCTCGGTCGTGTTCTCTTTGGATCAAAATGTTGTGATGAAGCAGTGGCAATTGATGCCACCCTTTTCTTCATCCCTTCCCAAAATCGAGAACATAGCTTTTTAGGCTTCTCTTTTCCAAAGCTCCGAATACTGCTGACTGGCGACTTGATTGAATTCCTCGCTTTGAGAGGCGTGAAGGGTACAGGCTCGATCGCTGGACGAGGTAGTGGTGGGATGTACTGCAGTCGTTGCAATCTCTGCTGCCTGGCGCGCCTTCTCTGGTCTTCAAGTCTGGCTTGGTGATCGGTGTAGGCGACAGCCGCTGTAATAGCATTGTCATCTAGCTTGTTGACCAATATTCCGGACGCAGGAGCTGTAATCGTCGCTGTAGTGGACATGGTCGTAGAAATGGTAAATGAGAGTTGAGGTGTCTAACTTGTGGGCAGCGTGTTCCGATATGGTTCGAACAATCAAGCCAGGCTTGAGTCGTGGTTCTACGAAAGAGACGAAAGCATATGATCGTAGTGACTTCCTAAATACCTAGATGTTGATAGCTCCGACATGCTCGTTCGTGTTACACATAATGTCGAAGAGATCTCGAAAAGAGATCGAAGACGAGGCTGAATAATATCTGGATGTGGAAGGAAACAAGTACGATGACCTACAAACTCTTGCAATGTGCCATTGAGCCAGGAGATTATATGCTTGAATATAAAGGGCGACCATAGCATGATAGCTGCAAGCAATGTTGACCAGTAGAGCACGCTAGACGAGATTACTAGCTCCAGGCCAGACAGATGATTATCTCATTGGCCGGACCTTGGCGTATTACACAGTTGTGATGAGAATAGAGCAGGTGAGAGCATCGAGTAGTGGTGCAATGGCTTATTGTTGGATCGAGTCGGATACGGTACTGCGCCCAGTGGCAGAGGGATGCTGTGCCTCCAGGGCCGTAAGCAGCGGGCCATGGTACCGAGTAGCCCGAGTCGTGCAAAGAGCACGCCGAACTCCAAATATGGCGTACGATCTCGAGCTTGATGATCCTTCGGGGCATGTTGGTCGACCATATTGATGGGTTGGTGTTTCGAAAGGTGAAGGAAGTGCTGGTTGCTTGCAGGGGAAAAGCTTCAGAAGCCTGGGCTTCAGAGACCTGACGGCCTAGAGGTTGAAGATGATTATGCAAGCTTACGATTATATGGCAAGACCCTCAGCATTCCATCAGAGCTCTGTATAGATAGCAAGAATATTGTGCCTCTGCTCAAGATATTAATATAATATGCTGGTGTGTCAATCGCGCGTGGCTATGAGCACATGTTTCTTTATGGACGTGTATAACGAGCAGCTTCCCTTTCTGGCAATGGTAGAGCTGTCGCTGTCCTGTGTCGGTGAAAGTGGTCGGTGGATGCCGATGGTCGGAACCGGCAGTTGCTCTGGCAAAATTGCCTGGTAGAATTTCTGACTGGAGGTCACCGAGGGGCATCGGCCGCCTACGTGGGGGCCTGCAATAATTATCCAGGACCAACGTGCTTCGTAAATTGTACTGTAACTGTGTCACCTTTCTCATACCCAATCACACATCAAATACACGACTTCATCATGAGACTTCCATTCCACGGTGAGCACATTGGCTCTCTCCTCCGCCCGGATTACCTCCAAGAGGCCAAGGCCGATCATAAGGCGGGCAAGATCTCCGACGCTCAATTGGAAGAGGCCGAGCACAAGGCCATCAAGCACATCGTCTCGCGTCAACAAGAGGCTGGTGTTCGCCCAATATGCTCCGGCGAGTACGACCGCATGGTCTACTTCTCGGGTTTCTTCGAGAAGCTCGGCGGTTTTGAAGAGTACGGAGAGGATGCACCATGGGACATCTACAGACTTTCTGCACCACCAATCAAGGCGCTCAAGGAGGCTGGCCTGAGATACCCAATGGCTGCCGTCTGCACTGGCAAGATTGAGTACAAGGAAAGCCCATACCTCAAGCACTGGGAATACCTCAAGACCCAGGTCCCAGAGGCCCAGTGGGGAGAGTGCAAGTTCACCATGCCACCACCACCTTACTTCCACCTGCGTCTTGCAGAGGGCAAGTGCTACCCAAAGGAGGTCTACGGCAGCGACGAGGAGTTCTTCGGCGACCTCGCCAAGGCCTACCAGCAAGAGTTCAAGACCCTCCACAAGGCGGGTCTCAAGAGCGTCCAGCTTGACGACCCAACCCTCGCCTACTTCTGCTCCACCGACATGTTGGAGAGCTTGAAGAAGGACGGTGTTGACCCAGACAAGCTTTTCGACACCTACCTCAAGGCCCACAACATGGCTCTCGAGAACCGCCCAGGGGGTCTCCACGTTGGTCTCCACATCTGCCGTGGTAACTTCTCCAAGTCCATGCACTTCTCAGAGGGTTCTTACGAGGCCATTGCCGAGCGCTTCTTCAAGACTCTCAACTACGACACCTTCTACCTCGAGTACGACAACCCACGTTCCGGTGGCTTCGAGCCACTCCGCTTCTTGCCAAGTAACAAGAACGTCGTTCTCGGTGTTGTCAGCACCAAGGTTCCTGAGATGGAGGACCACACCGAGATCAAGAACAAGATTCTCCAGGCCGCCGACATCATCGCCAAGGGTCAAGGCAAGACGAGAGAGGAGGCTCTTCAGCAGATCGGTATCAGCCCACAGTGCGGTTTCGCCAGTGTCGGTATCGGAGGACAGGGCATGAACGAGGAGGTCATGTTCAAGAAGCTCAAGCTTGTGCAAAATGTCGCCAACGAGATCTGGCCAGACAGGAAGTAGATGGTCATCTACGGTCGATGTCGAGGGGTGTCACGAATGGTTGACAGAGATTCAACATTGCAGAATAGCATGAATGGAGCGGAGCATGGTGGTTTGCCTGAGCATCAACTTGGCTGGCAACGGAAAAATGGTGGATTTGCATAGCGGCATGATAAAGAGAGATTTGTTGTACATACCCAGACACAAGAATCACAATACATATATTTGTTCAAACGCAGCATAGATGTCTGTCTTCCTTTACGGCTTCGGCCTCTGCAGACACGACACCCCATCGGAATGGACTCCCTTTCCCCGTCTAGAATGCAAAGCGTACAATTTTACAGCTACCTTCGGGATTGGCAGAGCGAACCCAGGCCACGTGTGGGGGCGCAAGATAAGCGATTTGCTCCTGTAGATTTTCCCAACCGAACATTTTCCTGCGCGTCTTGCTCCTTCTACGCAGCGAGCGACGTCCTCCTGCATGAAAACCCGTTCTTCTTGATCGTCACCGCGCGGCTCAGTCGTGCGCAGGACATCGAAGAAAGCTGGTTAGACGCGGGAGGATCGAGTGCTGTGGCCGTGTCTTGGTGCTGCTGTTGAGACGAGTACGGCGCAGAGGTGGCCTTGCCAAGATTGTCAAGCCCGGGGATTTCTCGTCAAAACAGCAACTACCTGATTCATAGGTACGAGGAAGGTGCTCCGTAACCGCGGCTAAATCTCGACAATGACGAGCAGTGAGTGGCAAAAGCAGCAAAGACCATGAGCAGTTGACATGACGATCTACAGCGGCGGTCAGGAGCTTTTCGATGGAGACTTTGTTCGTCGATCGCCAGGCAAAAGTCTACAGACGCGGTACAGTAGTATGGTGCTTGCAGAGGGTGGCCTGATCAGTCCATTTTCGTGTTCTTTTCTTCTGTGGGTTTACGCCAGACCAGTCCAGGGTCCAGCGCGGTCTCGTTCCCCTGCTTCATAGCTCCTGCCATATTAGCCCTTGATTGGTGTAGACACGGTTAAGAATGGAGACTGGGGTCGAGGCAAAGCCTCTTCCATTCTTTCGGTGAAGAACCTCGGATGCGGCCAACCTTTGTGCTCCCACTGTGACTGCCTATTGTACAATTTGATATGACGAATCAAGAAGTGACGACTGTACAGATACATCGGCCCGTACATGTAGAATGTACTCTCCTCGCGTGGTCAACTAAACAAGCAATCGATGGCAATGGTTCACGATGCGGAACGATAAAAAGAAGGGTGCAGCAAGCGAGCAGAATAAGGTTCTGATCACGTTAGACCAAAATCTCGAACGATCTCTTGGGATCTCCCTGGAAATCTGAAGCGTCCAGTCGTCCACTTCGCCGAAGGTCGGCCCAAGCTGAACTGCTTGAACAAATAGCGTACCTCCTCGTCCTCACCAATTCTCGCTCTCCTCACGACGCACACAATCGTTTTAGAAAAGGCGACTCTCCCGTCTTTTGCTTTCCTTTTCATCAGTCATTAAGAAACGACCGGACTGCTTCCTGCGCCCATCGTCTGAATTTCCCCAACCAGCTTCGTCCTCTACACAAATTCAAAATCTGGGGAGCCCAACCAATAACCTCCACCCGCTTTTTGTGTTTTTGGAATTTTAGAGCAACGCCAGCTGTTCACCCCTTACACCTACTCTAACTGCGGCCCTACAATCTTTTCCTGCGTTTAGCATCTCACTCTCCTTCACACGCACACACAATGTCTACTGCAACAGTAAGACCTACCGGTGCCGTCCGTCGTACCACCACCCTCGACTCTACTTATGCTTCTTCCGCCAGCTCTGCAGTCGCCTCTCCATTCGACTCTCCAGCTCAGTCTCCTTCTACCACATCTCTCTCATCTCTCGGTTCAGACGATGAGACTCTCCTCAAGGACCAACGTGGAAAACTGATTGATGGTTACGGCAACGAGTTCAAGGTTCCAGATTACACCATCAAGCAAATAAGAGATGCCATTCCTGCACACTGCTTTGAGCGTTCCGCCGCTACTGGTCTATACTACGTCGCCAGAGATATTGCCAGCTTGGCCCTCACCTTCTACATCTTCCACAACTACGTCACCCCAGAGACAGTTCCAAACTTCCCTCTCAGAGCTGGTCTTTGGGCGTTCTACACCTTTCTCCAGGGTCTCTTCGGTACCGGTATTTGGATTCTTGCCCACGAGTGTGGTCACCAGGCTTTCTCCCCATCCAAGACATTGAACGACACTGTCGGATGGGTCCTCCATTCTGCTCTTCTTGTCCCATACTTCTCATGGAAGATCTCCCACGGCAAGCACCACAAGGCCACCGGTAACATGGACCGTGACATGGTTTTCGTTCCAAGGACCCGCGAGGAGCACGCTACTAGAGTTGGTATGGCTATGCACGAGCTCCACGAGCTGGCCGAGGACACTCCAATTGCAACTCTCAGCTTCTTGCTCATGCAGCAGCTCGGTGGATGGCCAGCTTACCTCATCCACAACGTTACCGGCCACAACAACCACCACAAGCAGACCGAGGGCAAGGGTGTCGGCAAGTTCAACGGCCACGGTGGTGGTGTCAACCACTTCATGCCATCCAGCCCTCTTTACGAGAAGAAGGACGAGCACCTGATCCTGTTGTCCGACCTTGGACTTCTGATCACCGCCTCTTTCCTTTTCCTCATCGGCAGCAAGTTTGGCTGGGCTAACCTCATGGTCTGGTACGGTGTCCCATACCTCTGGGTCAACCACTGGCTTGGTAAGTTTATCCTGTTTTGCAATCATCGCGACTCGAAACTAACCTCAATCAGTCATGATCACTTTCCTTCAGCACACCGACCCATCTCTTCCTCACTACGAGGGCCACGCCTGGACCTTCACACGTGGTGCCGCCGCTACCATTGACCGCGAATTCGGTTTCATTGGTCGTCAACTCCTCCACGGAATCGTCGAGACCCACGTTCTCCACCACTACATCTCCACCATTCCATTCTACCACGCCGACGAAGCCACCGAGGCTATCAAGAAGGTCATGGGCGAGCACTACCGTGCTGATACCAAAGACGGTCCCTTGGGTTTCCTCCGCGCTCTGTGGAACAACGCCAGACACTGCCAGTGGGTCGAGCCGTCAGCCGAGGCTAAGGGTGAGGGCAAGGGTGTCCTTTTCTTCAGGAACCCAAACGGTAAAGGCCCAAAGCCATCCGTCATCCCAGCTCCTTCTGCCACCGGCATGAAGATCGGCGCCGACAGCGACAGCGAGTAAGCGCTTCTTGTTAAAAGGATTGGAGCACAAGGAGGTTACAAAGCGTTTTCATCATGAGCATCCATATTTTGGACTCCTATTAGGCCGGCAGCCACAAATTTCACGGCCACATTCGTTGTTTCTGCCCGTCGCTTGAAGACGCAGACTCGAGCCATCGTTTTCGCGAGCTTGCTCTTCCATAGAGGTCCCCCCATATCGCCGGGACGGTAATGTAGTCAAGGGCTTAGACACTTTTAGATACGAAAAACGAATTCATGTTCGACATTTTATTACGAATCTCTGTTGCTGCAGCGAAGGTGTGGATTTAATGTCGAGACTCAAAATGACATGCCGTGCGTTCATGCAGTTCTCCGCGTCAATCCGGTTTGCTGCCTGGCTCCGTGTCCCCCTTTACCGGGCGTCTCCTCTCCATCTCTACATCTCATCCTCCGACCTTACTCGACAACGTATTTCTTCGACCAAAGCGAAAAGGCTTGACACGTATCGCACATGCCAGAGATGGCTGTACTCGACACCTCTTGCATCAAGCCGTCCGTCTACTCCAGCAAACCAATATACGAAGCCGCCAGCACAGTATGCATTTCCCAGCGGTTGCGATAGCCAGCCGCGCTCATGCACGCCTCTCCGTCACTGCGCGCATCGCTCAGCCTCGTGAGCTACTCTGCAGCAGACAGCGCACGTCACAGCGCATAGCTTCCCCTCTGAACGTCTGACTTACACTTAGCCTCACCACGTAGGACGCATACTATTGCCTACTATGCATACTCGCGTAACTAGACCGTGCATTCGGCAGGCTTGTCTGCATTGCTAAGTACCATTTCCTCTTCTCATTGGGCTGAGAAAGCCATTTCCGAAAGACCAGGAGCCGATCTCGTGGCTTCTGCAACTGTTAGTAGATGGACTCGGCACGAGGCTGAGGTCAGGCATCTAGCATGTGGTGAATCGTCACCTCGTGGTCGGTATCGCATGTACCCCTCACGTCCCTTACAGTCTTGCTCTTGTCGCTCAAAACAATATCGCACATCGCACCCGCTCATCAACACATCGACTTCTTCTTGCCAATGCTGTAGTGGTAGACTGCCACTGGGCGTTCATTCCCACCATGTCTTCCTCCAACGAGGTGGAACGGTCGTCCGAAGGACATCCGGAAGCAGATCCGTTCGATGAGATGCAGGTGTCAGCTCCTCAGGTACACTCTGGCCGACCTCTGTCTATCTTTCGCGGGACGGGAGCGAGACCAAATACCTCTGGAGACCCGAGGTTCAATACGATGAGGACATGTACAGAAAGCCCCGGTCCCGGCTCCCTCGATACGACCTAGACGAAGCTCCATCAATCTCCAAGAAGCAGGACTTGGCCCGGTACCAGAGCGCGCAGCAGAACGTGAACGAGGACAGGCAGCTGCATGGATGGCAAACACAAGCTATCCAACGACCAAATACCGACGCGGTGGGCCAGGGAACTATGTCGAGCTCTAGTTCGGCAACCAATCGGCACCCTGCCATTCGTACCGTCACAAGGTTGTTTCTCTGCGGTAATGGCGAATGGGGGTGCGGACAACTATTCGAGCGTGAATATGCACTTCAAGAACACCAGAAGAACACGGTGACTGGAGACCGATGCATGGAAGAGAAACAGCAATGGGAGTCGAAGCAAGAAGGATCACAAATAATTCCACAACCCAGACTGTCATTTGACATCTGTTCATCGTTACGCGTGGACTCCCGACTTTACACCCCAGACACTCTGGATTCTCTGGATCTAGAGTACTCATCTGTACCAGGAGCGGCTGATTATGAGTTGACAAATGTGCCAGAAATCATTATGGATGATATCGCTAAAAGAGTCTGCTCTGCCCGGCAACTCTCAGAGTTCCCCTTACCATGGCAATTGTCAAAGTGGAGAGCTCAGACTACCGTCTTCCTTATTGAGTCTGAAGTGAAGGATTATTTTGTCGAGTTCATAACGAAAGGGAAGCATAATGAATGCATCTACATCCTAGACCGGTGCTTATCTCTTGTTGCGAGAGATGAGCTTGCCTGGATGTTGGAATTCTTGAGCCTCGGTTTGCCCTTACAAAACCTGGTCGAGATCTTGATGCAAGAGTCACATGATCAGCCATGGACTCAGTCTAGCTGGAAAGAGGCAGAATTAGGAGGTCCTCATTTCAAGTATCGTGACCCTGATCGGACCTTCCATCGCACTGGTTGTCCACATTTACATGGACGACATGATGCCCTTACTGCTTCTACTGGTCTGGAGCCTCGGTCTCAGAATGCGTTACATCAGCGTAGGGTCTCGCAAGTCTGTGGACTCGCTGGCATACACGATGTCCAGATCCGATTCGAAGGACGAGCAGAAGTCAAATATGACCGTGGCGGAGACGTTTCGTTTTCCTTCGACGATTCTGAAGCTCAAGTGGAATATCCGTTCGACGACGACTTTACTTACATGCTCGAAAGTGTCAAACGTGTGTGCGATGCTGTGGCAGGTCTACAAGCTGCAGGTCTTTGCTGCAATGGTTGGACAGTCATCGTGGACAGTAGCCGGACACCCAACAAAGCCTACGCTGGGGAAAACGCGCCTTTACTGCAGATGCGTAGGTTTTACGTCAGTCAAGTTCAGCGGTTAAGAAGATCACTCCGGCGTAGGAATCTTGTTCAGATCAGCTACGCAACTCGCTCAATACTAAGCACAATGGCAGAAGCAGAGGATCCTACCAGCACAGATGACCACCTGCGAACCATTTTCGACGACTTTGAAGACGAACACTTGTTCGCTACCGATTCCAAGTCACTAGATCCGTCAGACCTTGACGCGTCGTATACAAAGCACCTTGCTGCATTCGCAGTCCAGGTACTCAGCCTATCCCTTGTTTCGTTCGCTAGCTCTCATGTCGGCACATTAGAGCTCGACTGCCTAGTCGAAGACTTGAAGCAAGTCACTCTAGTTGGACGCAATTTAGCCCGAGGCTTGCATGTTGTCGAAATGAAATTACAACATCTGACATGCCTCGAGGGTTTGTTCGGTAAGGCAGTGAGGGTCTTCTCAATTTCAAAGACGGACTATATTTGTAAACGCTCTCGCAAACATGACCATGAGCATGAGTCGTTAGACTGGCAAAGATATCATCTCCGGGCTACTCCTGAGGATCTTGTAGATACATTCGGTGGTGCTTTGTTCTCTATTGAAGGAAGCGTCGACTCAGACACATGCTTGGCTTTTTCTCTTGCTGGCGGTATTGTTGCTCCCACATTTACATCAGCATCAGAGTTCCACTGGAGTTCAGGTCTTCATCTTCAATACACTCCTCGGTGTTTCAGGAAAGCTCAGATGATCACAGTTGGAGCGCTCTCTGAGAACAAGCACTGTTGCCAGGATCCAGATACCTCCCGTAACCAAGCCAGCACTCGGTTGCAGGGCCTAGGTACTCATAAGGCTTTCTGGGAATTTCAAGAAATCGCAATAGGGGTTCAAATGGGCCAATACATTAACCCCACGGTGACAGCCAATTTCAGTAGGGTTGCAGAAATGACGCTGAAAGAAGTCTTCATTACCAAGGCTATTGCAAGGAATTTGAATTGGCCTGAGCTGGAAAAACCGATGGGTCTACAGATCAGCTCATGTACTGGACTGGCAAGAAGAGTACCGTTGTGCGTTGTCCTTGCTGACAGTTTGATTCATACCATTGAATCCAAAATGTCCTACAATACCCGATGGGCCGAGCTCGTCAACGACCACGAGATGATGAGAGCCCTATATGCTTCGAGTCTCCAGTCTTGGTCCGATGCACTCCCGGATCATCTCAAAGACCTGGCGAGGGACATCCTATGTGATCAAGTCGTAGCACTGGCCAAGACTGGCATTAACAGTAGAAGTGGAGTTAAGCATATGATGGTTGCTTGGCCATCTAAAGAGAGTCCTGATGCTTGTATCCCAATTGACCTCGGCCATGAAGCAAACCTGTGGGCAAAGATTCTACTGGACTCTCCGACCTCAGCCACGTTTGCTTGCATCACAAATGCATGTCTCGAGGGTTCAGGCTTTAGGTGCCCACAAACGCCCACATTAGGAGCGACAGGAATAGTCAGGATGCTTTCGACAGGACTATATGTTTCTTCAGACCTTTCTTGGGTTCCTTTCTCAGCTAGTCTAGCTACTCTGGAGGCTATGGAAATCGTGGAAGGAAGAAAATACGTGATCGGGCCGGAGAAGCAACGTCTGGTCGCCACAGTACAGCGTGTACACAATTCGCCCCCAGGACACATCGATAACGAGCCTACACTCATGATTTCGAAAAGCAAGATTCCGTGGTATATATGGCGTAGAGCCCGGGTCTTAAAGCCTTTACAAAGGCTATATGAATTAGGAGCATTCGTTCCTCCGCATGTGGGCCGAGCTGTTTCTATCTTGTCGAGATCAGGCACTGGTAGAAACACGAAACAGCTTCTATCAACAGCGAACCCTTTTCTACTCAGTAGTACGCATGGTGCTAAGGAACCTACTCAGGAACCTAATCGAACTTGGTCTTCCTCGCCTATATTGCACCGCACGCCTAAATCGCCTCACTCGCCCAACTCGAGCCCCTCACAGTCCAGCAGCACTGAGCTGACTGTACCACTCACTGTATCACCCAGATTTCCGAAGAAAGCAACTTTATCACGGATCCCGACGCCTATGAAAGCCATATGTTCAAGGCAAGATCCGACCAGTCAGGTATCCAGTTCCGACAACGGTTCCAAGCCCGCCACATAAGCTTAAGCGCTTAGAAGATCGCGGTTCCATTCACATGTGTCCCAACACCACCTGTTCAACGTCAGAATAGCTGGGGTAATATCACCACATCGCCATACCTGGTGTGTTGAAGGGGGCAGCCGTGAAAAAGAATGTCCACTGGTTCTACTTCCTGCAAGTCTCGGCCAGCTTCTCAAGATCCAGCATCTCACCTAGTGGCATACCCCATAGCGCGAGGATGTACGAATGGAGGAAATACTCTACGCTCCATCAGTGTCTGTCTTGGGGAGTCACATCGATTGTATCACTTACTGTCTTTCGTCGGCCAGGCCTCCATAGCCGGCGCATCGCCAGCCACAGCCGCAAAGTAGCAATCATGCAGCCAATCCAACATCTTCTCCTCCTGGGCAATACCAGCAAAGACCGTCTCATTCCCCTCTCCCATCTCGTGCTTCCGGTCTCCCAGCCTCCGTCTCTCGTCCTCCGACTTACTGTAATAAGTCTCCACAAATCCGGACCTAATCATCAAGATATCGCCAACCTGGATATCACCACCCTGCGCAGCGGGTCTGATATCCAATCCCTGACTCTTCCCCGCCGCTTCCAACTCGTCCCACGTAATCGAATGGTGAGAGTAGGCATCATAGCTCTTCCCGTGCTCCTTGGCATACGTCCAGTAATCAATCAACACCGCTCGACCCGCGATGCCATGCTCGGCCCAGTAATGAATGGAGCACTTCTTGCAGCTCTCGTCCTCGATCTCAGCGCCCGTGGTGCCGTTGTAGAACTTTCCGCTGTCGATGTGGGAGAAGTGCCGGAATCCGTCGAATTGGGTCCCGCTCTGTGTGTTCAGCGAGTACTCGTCGTCGTAGGCCATGCCTGGGGCCAGGGTCACGATGTTATGGTGGAAGGCTTTGCGGCCGAAGGCGGGTACCGAGGGTACGTTGGTGGGTAGGTTTACTGGCACGAGTTCGCCGGTCTTGATTAATTTCGCGGCTGCGGCGACACGCGTTGGTGTCAGGAGGTTTAGGCGGCCGATCTGATGGTATTAGTGCTGATTGTGTGAGGACAAAAGTGATGGCGCGGACATACGTTGTCGTTCTCGCCCCAGACCCAGGCTGCGTCTTTCGGTGCATTTGGGAGTTCAGGAAGGTCCTTGCGAGAGGGAAAGGAGGTGGAGTCCGGGTTCCATGGGAGAGATTTGGGGTCTTGGGCACCCATCTTGCTGTGATGCTGATTGACAGATGGTTGTGTATGAGAGAAAGATGTACTTCAGATACCTGTTGATTCCCAATGGCTTCTCCTGAGAACTTACCGTGGACAGAGTTGAGGTTATATCCATCTCCAATGTGTTTATACCCCGCACGACATCACTGCTGTACCCCGCCATAAAACAAATGCCTCGGACTTTGCGGATCAAGGCGGGCTTGAGCTCGTGGTAATTGTGGAAAGTCTAAAGTGACATTCGCGTCGTTGCCCTGTCATTATTAAGCAGAGCGACCAGAAGAATAAGTTGTTGTTTAAGAACAATTGTGACCCGTGTACATCTCGAAATCTTGTGAAGACCTCAATAACCCACGGAAACCCAACATCATGTCTCAGAAGTCGAACATTGAGCTCTATACCGTTGGTGTAGGTACATTCCCGAGTACTCTGAAAGGATCAAGCTCTAATATAAACAGACACCCAACGGTATCAAGATCTCCATCCTGCTAGAGGAACTGGGGTGAGTATTCCTTGACATCATTGTATGAAGAGCCCTGAAACCTAACGTCTCCCAGCCTTGAGTACAAGGCACACAAGATCGACTTTGGCAAGAACGAGCAGAAGGAGCCACACTTCCTCGCCATCAACCCGAATGGCCGTATTCCAGCACTCACCGATACCTTTACCGATGGAAAGCAGATTAACCTCTTCGAGTCGGGTGGTATCATGACTTATATCGTCGAGCGATACGATACCGAGCACAAGTTCTGCTTCCCAGCAGGTACGAGAGAGTACTACGAGATGATCAACTGGATGTACTTTATGAATGCCGGTGTTGGTCCTATGTGAGTGGCGTGATGTATAGATATTGATACAGCTTGCTGACGTCGCAACGCATAGGCAGGGTCAATCGAACCACTTCACCAGATATGCGCCTGAAAAGATCGAGTACGGAATGAACCGCTACCAGAACGAGACCAGAAGGCTGTACGGCGTTCTTGAGAAGCATTTGAAGGACAACAACTACGACTACATTGTCGCCAACAAGTGCACAGTAAGTCATATCGCCACATGATATATGTCCTCATACTGACCCTTGATAGATTGTCGACATGGCTCACGTAAGTATATGCACACTTGGATGATCCACCGAATACTGACATACTCGACCAGTGGGGCTGGATCTCAGCGGCCGGTTGGGCAGGCGTCAACATCGATGACTTCCCGACCTTGAAGGCATGGGAAGAGCGCATGTGGGACAGACCTGCGGTTCAGAAGGGCGCCAATGTCCCTGACCCTTACAAGATGAAGGAGTTGCTCGCCGACCCAAAGAAGATGGAGGAACATGCCGCCAAGAGCGCTCAATGGGTCCAGCAAGGTATGAAGGAGGACGCGGACGCCCATGCTAAGAGAGGTCAGAGCAAGGTCTAGGGAAGAGAGGATGAGACAGATATGTAAAATTTGTTAATATTGCTGCCGTCTATTGATGATACAACTCCTGTGATATTTATGAATCTCAATTATATGACCCTCTTTTACCCCACCATTATTTTTATTTACAGCTGAGCCTCATGCTTATCGATAAGCTAGTATCGTGACATCAGCGCGAGCTCGTGTTATTTATCTGCCAGCCAACCGACTCGATCGTGGTCATATTCTTTGACTCCCGAACCATATCAGGACTCTAACGAAGGACCTTATCATGTTCAAGAAGAAGCCACAGATCAAGCCCCTGGCACCCATTCGATCATCGGATCGGAGGAAAACGGCAGACAGCATCATCTCAACATACGGTCTCCAAATACCGGTGAAGGACGATGCAAGCGTGGAAGAGAAGGCCACAGCTACGACTGAACACACAAATCTACGGAACTCTCTGTTACCTGACAATATCCAGTCTGCAAGATTTACCACCACTCATGGACCCGATCTCAAGCAGGTCTCTGGAACAGTCTATGTTGGAAACCACCCGGGCGAGGATCAGCGAGTACTATGGTTCAAGATTGAGGAGCAAATGTATCCATCAGGTGGGTATCCTACACGAAGCGGAATGGTTACCAAGTACTGACAGTTCCGAGTCTACACACTATGGCGGCACCCTCGACTTGTCCCTCTCCTGCACACACCAGGCTTCGTCGTCCAGAAGATTCAAGGCGGAGCAGATCTCATGACACCCGGTATAGCTGGCAACCCACCATTTCCGGAAAAGGCCAAGAAAGGAGCCGTAGTAGCCATCGCCTCGACCGACAACCCGAGCGTACCACTTGCGGTAGGCAGATGTCTGATCGACGTGAGTGCTTTAGGATTGGTGCAAGGAGCAAGAGGACATGCGGTTCAGAATATGCATTGGGCTGGTGACGAGCTGTGGGATTACAGCACTGCTAGCAAGCCAGGAAGGAAGGCACCGGATGAGCTGCCAGAATGGCTTGCGGAAGAGTTGAACGTTGCGAGTCTGGCGGCCTCGACGGGAGACATGAAGCTGGGAGATGATGAAGAGGAGGACGAGGAGGGAGGGGTACCCCTAGATGATGGACCAGTCTCTTCTGTGCAACAAGAAAAGGCTGATGCTCAGGAGGAAGGGGAAGACAAGGTTTCACAGGAAGAAGTCATGGCTCAGGCCGAGATTCCACGGATGACTACGAAAGGTAAGGAAGCTGGAAGTCTGAAGCTGGAAAGTGATGCTGACGGGAGACAGAAATCGACGATGCCTTTCGGAACGCCTTTCTGTATGGCGTCTACCACCATATCTCTACCAACACAGATCAACCCAAATTTGGCCTCGACTTTCCTCTCACACAGTCTTTTGTCATGTCAAATCTGATTCAACCCTTCCTACCGGCACACACCCCCGAACAAGCAAAGGATTTACAAATTAAAAATACTAGCCACAAGAACATCAAGAAGTTCATCAAGTCGCTGGACAAGGCGATGCTGCTCAAGGCGAAAGAGCGGAACCAACACGAAACGACAATTCTCGACATCGACTTTGATGACAGAGCGATCGCAGAGTTCAAGCCTTATCGCCTACCCAAGAAGGAGTCAATGGCCGGCACGTCTCTCGGCCGAGGCGAGAAAGCCACATCCTCAATAGACACCGGTGACTCCTCCGTCGGCCAGAAGCTGAACATCCAACAATACTTCAAAGCACACGAGCGATTACGGCCGCTCTTCGAAGCCGCCAAATTCACCCAAACCTTCTTCACCCCTTCCGAGATCTGCGAAGCCGTCACGACCTACATTGAAGGCGAGAACCTCATCTCAGCGAACAACAAGCGCCTCGTAAAACTGAACCCCCTCCTCGCCAACTCCGTCTTCGACGGCACACAGCCCCTCGACCGCGAAGTCATCGCCAAAGGCACGGTGCCACGCGACGCGCTCGTCGACCGCGTCACCAGCGCCAGCAGTCCACAATACCTGATCACGCGCGCTGGCCAGACGAGCGACGACAAGCCGAAATCGGGCGTGCCGCCGAAAGTCAAGATCGTGCTCGAGACGCGCGGCGGCAACAAGACCGTGACCAAAGTGTCGGGCGTGGAGGCGTATTTCATCCCTCCGCAGCCGCTGGCGGATGAGTTGCGGAAGGTGTGTGCGGGCTCGACGAGCGTGGAGCAGCTCGTCGGCAGCAGTCCGAAGACGCCGGTCATGGAGATTATGGTGCAGGGACCGCAGAAGGATGCGGTTGTCAAGGCGCTGGATAGGAGGGGGGTTAGGCCTGCTTGGATTGAGGTTGTGGATAAGACGAAGAAGAAGAAGTAATTGTAGATGGTGTAGGCCGATGAATGATATTATGGTATCTCTGGCTATCTACGCAATCACTGGTTCAGTGCGAGATCAAATGATACTGCCGCTGCTATGATAAGTGAGTCGTATATGCAACTCGTATCTCTATGTACACACACATATCACTCACATCATCCTGTCATGCTCCTCTTTTCGTCTACTCTCGACGCGCAAGCCCGTACAATCAATACCACTACTCCCGCCTTCCCTTCTTACCATCCTCCTTCCCGGTATTCTCATCCTCATCACCGAAGCGAATAGTCCGATTCCAGGCAGGAGCAGTCGCGTTCGGCATCTCGGTGCCCTGCGTTGTCCTCGTCGTCGGCGTCTGGACGCCCTCCTCTTCATCATCCTTGCTGACTCCCCGCTGCGGGTTCGGACGCACACTGCGCCCCAGCGGCCGCGGATCAGAAGGACCACTGATATTAGCCGTCGAGACACGCGTCATGCCGCTGGATGCAGCAGTCGAGTCCTCGTGCTCGGCGCGGTTGATGTCGCGCTTGACGGCGCCGGCGGCATGCAGGATCCAGTTCGGGAAAAATGACAGCGTCGTCTTATCACCGGAGGACGTCGAGGAGTGCGAGCGCAGGTGGCGGGCGACGACGCGCTCTTCGTTGGCGACGGCGCGCGCGGGGTGGAAGTCTGGCTCGTCGGGGTCGGCGGACGCCACGTTGTCGGTTGAGTTCTGATACTGACGACCGAAGGACACGCGGTCGGAGGAGACGGCGGCGCTGATGGTGCGGGGCAGGTAAAATCCTAGTTTGCCGAGCGGGATCGAGATACCATGAACCACGACGCTGCAGATGACTAGGAACCACACCACGACGGTGACCACTTCGGTGAGCACAGCGGCGTCCTCTCGCTGGACTCCGCCGACTTCAATATCGCGTAGGAATTCGGTTGTGACGTAGAGGTAGAAGATGGCGCTTACACCGATGGGGCCGAAGAAGCCTACGAAGAGCGCTTGTCGGAATTCCTCAATCTGATGGATCTTCTTGTGAAGGAGGAGGACGATTGGGAGTCGTCGGAGAAGTAGCACAAGAATGCCCAGAAATATCAGGCGGTAGATTGGGATGACGCTGTTATGGGCGAACATATACCAGGGGCAGACGGCGCCGAACCACATGAAGATGGCTACGTTGAGCAACATATCAATGGTAGGCTGAAGTGAGTCGTCGAGAGTTTCCAACCGAAACCAATCGTCCCAGGTGAAGACATTACCGGCGATGAAGCAAGCCAGGACATCATCAGTGCCTACCATGCCACAAGTGCCGAGAATAAACAACTGTTATTGTCAGCAGGTACGAAGAGATTCGTTTGTGCACCACTTACGGCCATAGTGATAGCAAATACGAGAAAGCTTTCGCGATCGACGTATTTGCGCTCTTCTGCCCAATGAAGCAGCTCTTTCGCTATCCAGCCGACCACAGCGCCGTAAAGGACACTGAGAAGAATTTCATATCCCCAAGTCTCACCGAACCAATAGCCAATAGCCTTTCCTGCTCCTCCGGTCTGACCTGCACCATTGTCATGTGTGTACTTTATGAGATAAAGAGGCAAAAAAAGAAAGGGATAGCCAAGGCCGTCGTTGGAACCACTCTCGGCGACAATGATTTTCTGTAATTCGCGCGGTATGTTTTTGTCGGCGAACTTTCCCTTCACGATCGAGTTACTCAGAATAGGATCGGTTGGCGTAACACAAGCGCCGACGGCCAATGCGTACAGGAAAGGAATATTTGGCACGAGACCCCAGACGAGTAGAGCAGTGGAGATCCACATGGTACACATGCCAGGGCCAAGGAGTAGCGACAGCGACTTCCATTCTAGGCGTAAGTACCGACTAGGTAGCTGAACGCCGGCGAGGACCAGCTGGACTCCGAGGACGAGGCGGGTGAAGTACAGAGTGATGGTTTCCAGGTTGATTTCGTTGCCCTGAGCATAGTCGAGAGGCCGTATCCAGTTGGTGGCATGAGGCGAGAAGATCAGGCCTGCGATGACCGATATGACTAATGGAATGATTAGATATGGTGTGGTTTAATGACAGTTTAATTGACATACGCGCTTCGGAGAGGTAGAATTTTTCTTTGATGAGATACGAGACGAGGCCAAAGAGGGTAATGAAACCACCAAGGGTCGCGCATACAATATTAAAATTGACAATTGAGAGGGTAGGCATGTTGATCGTGAGGACTCAATCCGGTGCAGTGCTTCTCAAGGTGGGTTGTCAACGAGGGTGAAGATGCAGGAGGACTCCACAGCGGATTCGAGGCAGCGTCCAAGGGCGATAGCGGCCACGTTTGGGTCGTCGATATCAAATACTAGGGTACTGCTCTTGTCAAGGAGCGTAGTGTCGAGTGTTATTGAATCATGAGGTCGGAGTGGTATGCGTTCTGAATTGGATAATGTGGATGACGCCACTTTTGCTGTGGCTGAACAACCAGCGACTATCTTTCTACACGCAGCGTCTCCAACAGAGTGTAACAGATTGATTACAGGTACTTCTTCAAGTCACAGTCGGAGGTGAAGATATGAGTTGTGGTGACGGACGGGATGCTTGAAGGCGGGGCAAAAATGATCATTCGGAAGATTACATGTACACCGCTTGGCGTCGGGGCGATGGGGGCTGCCGGATGCAGGAATCCCCGGAGATGGCATTTCTGGACTGCTGGGCACACGAGTGAGTCTTGGCAACAATCGACGATATCGAAAAGATCAGCGATCGTTACTTTCAAAGAGCACCACTGTGATCCATACGAGTAATATTCGCGTCGATGTCTATCTCTACAGTACAGTCAATGCCTGCTGCTGGATTAATTGTATATATCTATGCAATATGCAAATGCTGAGACCCGTTATGCTGTAATCGTAGCCTATGCGAAGCCAATCATTCCTGTCAAGCAGGTTTGCCAATGTCTTTCATGCAACAAAGGCTCAATGCCATGATGCCACTATGCGCTGTGCCAATATGTCGATGTGCAATTCGCTTCAAATAACACCTGCGTTCTTTCCTTGTTCCGAACCATCGTTGTCTCGTCTCTTTCCTCTGCCATTGTACATCCGGGCTGGTTCCGGATGGCCTTTCCCCCAAATTGAAGATGAAACCGGAAAATGCTGCAAAATGATATTAAGATCAATTCCGGGTGCTATTGTCTTGTGCCCGGCGGCTCCGCGTGTCTTGGAAAAGGACTGAGATACTGTCGTTGATTCGTTCCGGACGAGGCTTCTGAATCGCTGGTTGGAGGAGCGGTCGCCCTCGAGGTGCCGTTCCTTGAATAAGCTGCATCTCCTCTAATGCCATCCTCCATTCCTGAAACATCGCTGTTGCGTCTGTGGTCTTGAGGTCCACCTTCTTGTGTGTCTTGTGGTATATGTCCATTCCGTGACTGATCGGCATTAGAGGCATAAGGCTCGAGCGAACCTGCAGGTGATCGCGGTGAAGCACTATTACTTCGACCGTCTAGATTTTGTCCCAAAGAGGAAATGTTAATCGATGGTGGTGCAACGGAGCTCTGGGATGATGTCGACGAGGATTGACCGGCGAGATGAAAGACAGGTACATTTGCGCGACTGGCCATTTCGACCTCTCCAATCTGCCAATGCATTGCCTCTGCTGCTCTCCACGGAAGCTGCATCTCCTTTGCGATCTTCTCCCACATGTCTTTCTTGAACCTGTGACAAACACAATCAGTTTCGCGCTTTAGTGCACAATCAGCAGCATCGCATACCGTTCGTAAAGCCGTGCGAGTTTGTTCTTCTTCTCCTCATCCCATTCTGAACGACGCTCAAGGTAGTTCTGAAATCTCAGCCGACAGCTAATGGCGCTGCGACCAGGAAGATTCTTAGAAATGTCCTCCCACTTCATGCCGTTCCCGCGAAGCTCAATGATTGATGCATCCTCCTCGGGACTCCATTTCGATTGCTTCTTCTTGGCGGGAGACTCGGCCGGGTGTGTTCCAGAAGCAATCCTTTTCGGCTGTTGTGCACCGTACTGGGGACCAGGATGATTCATCGTTATAGGCATGCGACGGTCCTGAGGCGCATTCATTGGAGGAAGAGGGCCATAATTTGAGGGTGGTGGGTAGTTGTTTCCAGGTGGTCCCTGGTAGGCGTGGTGGTAAGCCGGAGGATACCCAGGGCCAGGCGGCGGAGGGTATGTTGCTGGTAAACCAGGTCCTGCTAATTGCGAAGGACCAGGTGTCATAGAAGGAAGTGTAGTCTGTTGATCCTGTCGTCCTTGTTCCTGCTGCTGGTTGGTTTGTGGGGGCGATACGCCATTTGGTGCATTGGATGCCTGGGCCGAAGGGCGCTCGAGCAAAGATGAGATGTCCAGTTTGGTGATCGGATGAGCGCCACAGCAATACTGCTGTGGCTGCAATTGAGATTGTGTAAAGAGAAGCGTACTGTGATGAGGCGCCAAAAACCCTTCAAAAATCGACAAGTCAAAAGACGCTCTTATGGAACAACTGTCTCTCTCTCGTTTGGGATCTGATAATCCGTCTTGGTAACACGCAATTGCGTGGTAGGTCGTGGTTACACCCGTGCAATGGCAGATCAATGTGACAATGCTGTGTATTTGCAAGACAGAAGACAGGCTCGATGCTTCGGTTCGGTGTGGTGTGATGCAGCGCTCAGGTCCAGGAGATATCAAGTGCAACGTTACACGGTGTCAAATGGAAGTCGAGGAACGTCTTATTTGAAGGGGTTCGTGTGAGGTCGCTAAGACGATCGTTCGTGAAGTGGCAATGACAGAATTTCGGTTCGCGAAATTGTTAAACTCAGCGGGAGGAAAGAATAAAGAATTGGAAGAATGGAAGCAGTGCAGCGGTGGAAGAATGCGGTTGCGGTGGTCGGGTCGGGATCGACTCGGTGCAGCACCAAGCCAGAGGTACCTTCCAGTGGGCTGGCAGGGCTAGGTAATCAGATTTCGTGCCTGTGATGCAGCTGGAAAGAACGAAAGTCAATGTTGGGTGAACGGTACGGAGCAGGCCAGTGTAGGCGAGTACAGTTGAGCTTGTACCGACTGTGGCGGAAATGAGCAAAAGTTTAGGCGCGTGTTAGAAGGAAGGGGACCAAGGACTCGAAGGATCGTACGGTAGACGGCTCACTAGACCATGGGGCAAGGCAGTTCGTTTGTCCAGAGGGTTGGAACGCATCATTTGCTAGTCAGGTAACCAGCGGGGCGAGAAAGAGAGCCGCTCAAGAGCAAGCTCGAGATCTCGAGGTCAAATGTACTATAGTGGGTCTGCGGCTCTACTGGGACAGAACGCGCTGGAAATAGCGTAAAGTTGTATCGGCTCGGCGGTACCTGTAGTGTCAAAAGCACAAGCACTCAGGGCGTGTTCCGTATCGTCTGGAGATGAAGCTGTAGAATCTGTATACCGTTAGCGTCTGTCTGAATGAAGCTGTAGACTTACCTGTAGACTACACTACCACGTAGCTGTTCTACGTGCCTATAGGCAAGGCTGTAGACTCGAGCCCCTTTAAGCCTATATGCAAATTAGCTCGAACTCAATATGAAAAACGGTAAAGCGTTAAAGAGCTTACTGTACTTAGCTGTCTACATGCTCTACTGTTAAGTAATAGCTACAACTTGATTTTATAGCTAAATAGAGACACCTATGAGTTGTTAGCATTATTCTTAACCATTAAACCACCTACTTACTACCTTATATACTACCATGGCCTTCTACTAGTTCTAAACCACCCCCTAGCCCTCGTAACGATAGGAGTTCTCGTAGCTCTCCTAGCCGCTAACACCGCCGCTGCCGCCCTTCACCCCTAATCCTACTCTTACGCCGTCGCTAGCCCCCTTCTAAACCGTCGCTGCGGCTACTCTCTAGCTTCCTCTGATCGATACTATTAAGGCTAGCGCAGCTAGCTAGTCCACTGCTCTAGCCACTAGATCCATTATAGTCTAATAGACTAGTGCGATGGAGGAGGCCCTCCTCTACAGTATGGTTGAGGCTAGGGAGGCTAGGTATGGTAGGGATAATGGCCTAAAAGGCCTCAGTTAGAAGCACGCTATTAGACGAGTGCTTAAGTCGATTAAGGATAAGGACCTGCGAGAATCAGTTAGCGAACGGCTCGACAAAGAGAAGACGTGGAGTAAGGCTAACAGCCTGAAGGCTGACTAGCAAATCTGGAAGGCCTTTAACAGCCTATCTAGATTCTAGCTCGACGCACAAGGTCAGCCAATAGCAGACGATAGAGCGCTCGACACCTACTTCGCGAGCTACTATAAGGCTCAGAAGTTCATGGCAAGCCGTTCGCCTATAGCTCACTATACGTAGAGCTATAGGAAGGCCAGCTAGCCACTGGCGACTACGCAATGTCGCTAGCTAAGCTAAGGGCTAAGGAGGCGGCAGAGATGGCGGAGGGCGCGCGCACGTAGACAGAGAGGTAAGGTGCTGTAAGGCGTTAGTCACTATAAACGGAGGAGGAGGGGAGCTTACCTTAGACGAGCGACGACGAATTGCCGTCGCCGTCCGCTACATTAAGCAGCTCGCGATCGTCTAGAGCTCGATCTAGAGGTTCTAGCTCGTCTGTCTAGGTGTCTAGAATAAGGGGCCGCGGCCACGAAACGACAGTCGTCCAGTTGCGTGATACCATAGTCTAGCAGCTTCGAATCGAATTTGATTACCTCCTAAAGGAGGACGTCCTCAAGGTCGTTATCCAGATCTAGAGGTTGCGCCTTTACGCCCTTTATCTCGACGAGACAAGGAGCGGCCAGGAGCTGATCGTCTAGCGGTGCCTCTAAGCAGCAGACCGCGACGATAGCAGCGTTAGTGGTGGTGGTGATTAAGGTTATAGTGATAGTATAGGCGATAAAATGGAAGCGTTGTATAAGGCGGCGTTTAGCGTAGTTTAGATACCCCGTAGTAATTCCAATACTGCTCACAGTAGTTCTGTTACCCCGCGCGTAGCTTTAGTACTAACATCGCTTAGCTTTTAGACTTAGATGAATTCGAGCTCAAAACGTGAATTTATTAATTATATAACGATTAATATTCTAACCACATCAATTACGTAATACGCTCGCGCCTTTAATTCATTCTGGCCTTAGCGGAGGTTATAGTAGGTACTATAGTAGGTAATTCGTCATCTTCTTCATCTGTTTCTTCATTTCCTTCGTCTTCTTTAGGCTCGAATTCCAGTTCGAGCCTTCTTATATTGATAAGATTGCGAATAGCTGCTAACGCGTACACTAGTCTGACCTGCGTCTTAATCGAGCCTTCGAAGGCCTTCTAGAGAACTCAGAACCTGCCTTTCAACAGGCCAAACGTCCTCTCGACGACGTTCTAGAGCTTGCTGTGGCGGAGGTTATATAGCTCCTTAGCTATAGCTAGACGTGCTCCAACGGCACCCTATTCCTTAAGGTGATACTATACGCTATAGTAGGGTACTATTAGGTAGGTCTTGTTAGTGTAGCCAGCGTCTCTAAGGTAGAAGCAGCCGTCTAGTATAGGTAAGCTGCCCCCTTCCTTTGCCTTTGTAAGCACCTTTCCGTCATATATAGAGCCCTCGAAGCTAGCTAGCAGGTAGGTGAAGGTTCTATTAAGATTAATAGCTACTAACACGTTCTGCGATAGGTAATCATGTTGATTACGCCACAGCGCTTCCTTGCCGCTGGCCAGCATATGCACTATAATATGCGTACTATTGAGGGCGCTGATACAACCGCGGAACTCCTGAAATTCCGCTTCGTTAAGCCGCTCCGACGCCTGCCCCTACTTTAGCGGCACTACGACCTTGTCGTACAATAGCAGCAACACTTAGAGCACCTCATAGAACGCGCGCGAGACGCTAGCAAGGCCGCGGTGGTGGATGAGGTGGATTTGGCAGTAGGAGCAGCTAGTAGCCGCGATGTGAAGGAACATTAGCAGCTTCTTAGCTGGTATGAGGCTATCTGGACGATAGCCTCCCTTAAGGCCATAGTCCTTAAGCCAGCAGAGGAGCTAGTTGAAGGTCTAGAGCTACAGGCGGCTATAGATGAATAGCCGCTAGTCATCAGTAAGGAGGTGGTTAATAAGGTTAGAGGCGTATAGGCGCTAGTGAGGTTAGACGCCTCAGTGGTGTTAACAGGGAGGGGGATTAAGGGCGCCAGCGTCGACGAGGTGCTAGACCAGCTCGTCTTCGTTACTCAAGCTATTAGTATCTATTAGTCACGTACAGGGGCTAACAATTCACAGGTTCAGACGTCTATCGATTATTTGCTGCATTCGGCCTATACAGCTAAATCTATAGCTTCATCTACAGCACGCGGAACAGTAATAGGTAAGTGTATATTCATTAATCTACAGACGCTAACAGCTATTAGGTTCACACTATTGACACCTCGATCCGGCCTTCTACACAACGACCTCCAGACGATACGGAACAGGCCCTCAGATGGGCAAAGTGAAAATCGGCGAGCGAAAAGCCGATGATTATTGACCATGGGCCAAGGGGAGACGTCGCTAAAATTAAGATTCACGCAAACTGACGACCTGACGACCTGGATGCACTATGCAACCTTCAAGTTCCTGGTGCGCTCAAGACTGCAATTAGAGTTGTCTAGCAAACTCCCGAAAAATGGTTCGGAAAGGTCTCGACGTAAAACTTTCGCAATGTCATTGCATTACTTATCCATCGATGGCGGAACACGCGAACAGTGTCTTACCGAGGCGTTCCTGCATCGGTTTGGCTGACTGACCTGCCTGAACTTCACAGATTGGGGAAAGAACAAGCGCACCTTCCTCAAACGGCCTGCACGTCTCAGTTCATCAACGTTAATGTGCATTTTTGTGCAGTTATGCAGCTGCCCAACTTGAACGCGTGTGAGCGTGACGCGGCAGGCAGGCAGGAGACCGAAGACCGAATACAGGTTCTGTCCAACAGTGGAAGTTGCTGCCTAAGGTACCCGCCGCAACCGATTTAATAGGCAGTTGCAGCGGTCAAGCTGTGAATTGTGATACTGTACCTAAAACCTCGGTCCGGGTTCCATGAGAGAGACTCGCCCTTTGAAGCTGAGTTGGAGCCCACATCAGCTGCTGATGATCAGCATCGTTGTTCGTACAGTAGCCTATCCACTGTCTCGCAGGACTGTATGAACGAATACAGTCCTGCGAGACAGCCCTGTCGGTGGCTTGTGCTTATAATTGACCCTTACTAAAACTACGAACCGTTGCTGTTCAGTTGGTTGACGCTGTGTCATTCGCCATCGCCATGCGACGGAACGATCGAGCTTGTTCGGGACGTGTAACCGATCGTTAGTCCATTGTGCTCCTCATGATTGCAATCTCAAGCAATGATTTGACGCGCGAAGCACTACACATTTGTGGCCTCGAGAGCTGAGTGACCTGCATGTTATCTAGTCCTCATTCACATTTTCGTGTATTCTAGTTTGTCCTGAAATCGAAGGACGTTCGAGGATGTGTGCGGATATGGTATCGATGCAGGGCGCTGGCGGATGCAGTAAGGTAGCTGCTACCTTAGTTGATAGTGGAATCTGTTACATGAACTCACAGTACATGCAAATCCTGCATGACGCACAAAGACTGCCAAAGCGGCTAAGAACGACATGGTGCGGTAGCGGTCCACGTAAGGTATCCCGAGGCAGTTAAGGTAATGGCCCAGGCCGCTGCAGTCGTCGATCAGTGGCTGTGCGACCATAAGGCAGTCGAGATGGCGCAGAACCCAATCCCCAGACAGTCGCAGTGCCACAGGTAAGAGATTCTGGTCGTCGTCGTCTTGTGAATATGTGCAGTATATGGCGGGGTTCCGATCATGACTTGGTGTGTTAACAAGATTGTTTTATTGTTGTTGTTGAGATAGGCGCTTCCCTGTTTGGCAGGAGGAGGAACATGGAATCGCCAAGGACGGCTCGGCTCTAGATCCGGTCGCCGTCATTCGAGATATGCAGTAGATTCACACTCGGGGGACAGCATTGATCAGAAGCTACGGCTACACGTCTGTCCGGCAATCAGCAGAGTTTGAGCGATCTGGTGGATCTTTGAACGGCGAACGACGCGCCCACTTGGTGTGGCTGCATAGGCCATACCGCATGCTTTGCTGCATGCCGCCCCTGACTCGCCAAATTCTCTTGGTCGGTTCTGCTTGCATGATTTGCTATTGGACGTGTTGTTTCAGGAGTTTCATAGGCCATCGTGCAAAGCTGCAGAAGCAACAACGACGAGCGCTTTAGTGAGACATTGTAACAAGTCGTGGAGACTTTTCTCTGTCCCTCGGTACACGACTGATGTCCATGTAATTGCCCGAAACATGGATGTTTTGGGGCTTCACTTCTCGGGGTATCTCCGGCGTAAGCAGATTCGAGGGATTGACCAGCCCATCCGTCGTTCGTGTAAAGCGCAGAAAAGAAGCAATTGTTGCCGAGTACTAAATCCGGCTTGTACCCGTCACGTGTGGTTCCGAGATCTGGAGGCAATACTTCATGAATCATGCCAGCAAAGGCAATCTTATGTCTCCATCCGTAACAAGCTGCCAGTACTACACTAGTATACAACCCTGAACGATGTCCACGTCAGAGCACTGTCACATGTAGTTGTTCACTTCGCCTTGCGCAAGATGTCAACGCCAAGATTCTGAGTCGCATGGGGTCTGTCGGGGCCAGGCCCGGCCGGAACCGGGCTCTGCCCCGGCATGCCCGTGGGCGTTTCTGCGCTTCGAAAATCGTTCCTTCCTTCCTCCTTCCATCCGACGATCTACATTTAAGCTTTGCGCTTGAAAGGCCTACGTCGACGTCAGCAGAAGAGCCGCACCCTAAGTCGTCCACACGCCAGCCCTGAACCTCACAGACAGTTACAACAGGTGACACTGCGAGAATCGTCACGTAGCCATGGCCTACCTCCAAACATCCGCAGACGTGCTCATGCAGGTTGTGTCGGAGAATTCACGCTCCGAACGTCGCATCTCCCCCTCATGGACAATCGACACTCTGAAAACTCGTCTTGAGCCTATTACCGGCATACCTGTCGCCGCACAAAGACTGTCACTTAGGGGAGGTACCCGCCAATCTGTCAACATTGACGCAGATGGCTCCATCCAATTGCATGCCCTTAATGTAGCCAGCTTTTCTGAGCTTCGAGTAAGTAACTCAATTTCCTACTGACACCCATTTTCTGCTGAAAATCTTTACATAAGATCAATTGGTGTCCACAGCGCATTCCATCCGCAAGAAAGGTAATTAACCATGTGATCAGGTCGATGACACAAGACCTGCTGGTCTGAGAGAAAACTACACCGATGTCTCAGCGGTAGCCAAGTATGAAATGTCATCTACAGACTACGAGAACAGGACAGACAGTGTTTTGGCCTGGAAAAAAGCACAGAAACTGGGTCGCTTCGACCCGGATGCTCCGAGTATAGAAGAGCAAAAGAAAAATGCCATTCTGCGCGAGATACAAGAACGAGGTATGTCTGAACAGCATTTAATTATCACAAGATTGCCTTCTTAGACATGCTGACGACCTACGTCAGGTATCGAGCTTAACAAACGGTGTCGCCTACTCCCCGAGACCGATGCAAGACGCGGCACCATCAAATTCGTTGGCGAAGTCCCCGAGATCCCTGGTTTAGGATCATGGGTCGGTATTGAACTTGATGAGCCAACAGGGAAGAATGATGGCACCCTCAAAAACAAGCGCTACTTCGCATGCACAAGCAACAGTGGTGTCTTCATACGACCTGAGCGAGTCGAAGTTGGGGATTTTGCACCTCTTGATGACTTTGAAGACGACGAGGAATTCTAGTCAGCCGACAGCTCAAGTCTTGACGCGCATCGATACCCACAATCCCACATATCCTACGAACTTTATCGATCGCGCCGCAACAGCCATCTGACACGGTCCTTCATGACTGACATCCTGTCCAAAGAATGGACGATAAGATATGATACTGTGGCCCCAGCCACAATATCAAGAAACGTATACGTGAATGTCCAGTACACCATCCCCGGAGTTCGTACAGTGATGGTAAGTAAGTTACGGAAACTTCCGCATCTCACGACTCTGTTGTTCCCGGCTCGGCAAGAAATTCCCGTCTGCTTCCAAATTGCTGTGGCGCCCGTCAAATTGTCTTACGTTTCAAATATCCACAAACCAATGCCTACTACTCCACACGACAAATCAGCCAAACCCTCGTCAACGAACCTGAAATATGAAGCACTTGTTGAACGGTTGTTCTCTTGCGGTGGCTGGCTCAGATCTGCTTCCGAGACACGGGTACTGGTCGGGCAGCCTTGTTCATGAAGAAGCATAATGCTTGGTCGCGACCAATGAGGGAACTAGTCTGTCATAGCCAGAGAACTGGTTCACACTACCTTCATATCGAGTCATACCAAAGCCACATGGGTTGCCTCGGCAGTATTCTTCTGGAGATCATTGTATGGACGAGCGTGTGATCGTCATCGACCGAGATTACCTCTCCAGTACCTCGTCTCTGCCTGCATCAAATAATCTGACCACCTATAACACTGCTCAATATAGCTTGGCAGGTATTCACACCATGAGCAGGGTCGAGGGGTTGAATCGTCCCTTACTCCACCGGCTGCTGCACCATCACGATCACCTGACCGATCAGTTGAGATCAACATGTTCTTTCTGCCGACCCTGCACTGGCAGTCTTGGAGCTGTGGGCACCTCGAGCGCGTGACCGGACCCATCTCCTATATCGGATCATGGTCGTGAAGTTCCGCTAGCCCCGGTTACAAACGGCGTCAAACCAACCAGTTTAATCCCGGTCGTTGTTGTACACCAGCGAGTCATGTATCATCCGTACATGGCGCGCGCAGGCACATAAATATGCAAGCGAGGGGGGCATGTGGTTGCGGTGAGATGTTGACAGACCAAGCTTCAAGCCACAACCAAGATCTGTGCCATTTGATTTGAGATTTCGTTCACACCAAAGCGCCTCACACAAAAGCGCGTCATTCGATGCGGGGTGGTTGCACGAACGTAAACAGACCTTGACTTGTTCTGCACATCCATTCCAACCGACGCGATGTTGCGGGTAAATCAGCACCGTGAATGAGCGATGAGCATGCGGACCAATTGTTCATCAATGCATGCGGTGTCATTATCCTACAATGCCCGCTCATCCCTTCAAGGCATTACTATCGTTCACTAAGATACCGGCGCAACAAGATATCGGCACACGTGCAACCCATCACAAACCTCACTCCTCGACCGTAACCTGAGTGTCGAGCTGGGTGTCAGGCTGCGTGTCAGGTTCAGCATTCTCGGCCTCAACTTCCGCTTCCTCTTCCTCCTCGGGTTCAGGTTCCGGCTCACAACCCTGCGCAAAAAATATCTTGGCAGGACAGACGCTGCTCTCATTGGTGATGGCGTAAATGTTGCCTGCAAGACGATGCAAAAGTCAGCGATCGTACTTCTACAATTCTCGTGCGACTGAAGTGAAGACAAGCCTGTGCGACGTGGCACGAACGGCTGGCGGAAGCTGAACCCACGCGGCAGGACGCGCTGGTAGCACAAAGCGGTCGAACATTCTTCTGCAATCGGACTCGTGCAGCAGTGAACCATGGCGTTTGTGACACCTCGCACCCGGTAGTGGGATCTTGTGCACGTCGGCCGTCATGAGCGCGTGTAATGTGCTGGTGGAGGGTGTGACTGTGCAACGAGCTGTATCTCGACCTCTTTCGGTGCGACACTCCGCACCACCACAGCACACTTCCCACTGTACAAACAAAACGAAGATCGGAAGAAAGGAGTACAACTCACCTCTAGGCACCTGAAACATACCACCCGCCGTAATGCCAAACGTCATACCCGCGACTTCGACCGTGACTTTTCCCTGATGGACGAAGAAACACATCTGCATCTTGCGGACGTTCTTGGTCCGCTTGTAGCCATCAGGCGGTATCTCGACCAGTCCCGAGCCGAAGAACTTCATCGTCATGACTTTGGCATAGCGGAAGTCGTTGCCAGGCACTTCATGCGGCTTGATTGATTGCGCTGAGAACGCAATATCTGCAAAGATTAGTACCAAACATGGTATACGGTAGGTGGTAAAGCGCCAAGACATACCTTCGTCGTCCTCTTCGGTCGGAATACCAGCCTGCATCTCCTCGTCCCAGCGCCTCACAGGCCCGCGGATGACACGAATCTCCTTCTCCCAGGCCTCAGGCAATAGATCCTCTGCGTTCTCGTCCTCCTCGTCTTCAGCGATACGGCCCAGCCCACCCCTCTTTCGCTGATGAGGACGATTCTGGACGCGCTTCGGAGCTACTATTTCGTGCGCGCGCACCACGCCTTCGAGCTCGCCGTGGCGGTACACCTGCGTTTCGTTCTTCCAGTAAGCCAGCGGCTTGATGCTTGGACGGCCGTAACGGCTGACCTTACAGCCTTCGTCTTCGAAGGGCGTGTTGCTGCGCAGGCGGATGGAGCCGTGGGTCAAGGTGTCTTGGCTGGATGACTCCGTGGGCCGATTCGGTTGCTCGCTGCGGCGGACAGAGGTGACTTGGCGGTGTGCTGCTGGTTTGGTGGCCTTCTGCGTCGTGGGCGCCTTTTGCTTCTTCGCTGGTCGACCCCTGCGCTTGGGCGCTATCTCGGTAGGCGCATCTTCTTCAAGCGGCTCATCTAGTGGTGCACCGCCGATTGCCGAGTCGTTCGCTAGGATCTCAGACTCGACGAAAGACGGTTCTGCTGCTGAGGTCTTCGTTCTCTTGCCCGAAGATACTTGCTCTTCTGCATGCACCGTGTCGTCTGCATCTCCAGACTTGCGCTTTAAACTTGAACTGTGTCCTTGGTCTTCGACTACTGACACATCACCGCTGTTGTCCATGATGCTCGTATCAGCGCTTTTACGTGGACGTCCTCTGCCTTTCTTCGGAGCTTCCTCAATTTGTCCCACTGTCACATCGCCGCTCGTGTCCAAGATACTCGAGTTACCACTCCTTCGCGCTCGTGTACCATTCATCCTAGCAGACTCTTGGTCGTGTATAACGGAAACATCGCCGCTTGCATCCACAATACTAGAGTCGCCGCTCTTCCGTGGTCGTCCTCGCTTTCTCTTGGTATTCGGCTGATCTGTGTTGTCGCGAAACGAGGGCGTTTGCTGGGCAGTACTTTCGCTCAGATCGGGTATATCGTCCTCCATCGGGGGTGGCATGTATTCATCTTCGGTCGCATTCAGAGGTCTTGGAGAGAACGCATGCAAGTATGAGCCTGCCCTCATTGGCGCGACTGGCGCGACTGGCGCAACGTGCTCATTTGTATGTTCAGTCTCTTCATCCTGCTCCAGAACCCTCGAAATATCATCAATGTCCTCTCCGATGACCGATGACGCAGGCGCTGCATCCTTCTTCTGTTTCCTCTTCTCTGGCGAAAGGTCGAATTCGAATAGACTCTTTCTTGGCTTGCCTGACTTTGTCTTTAATCCAGTACTCGCTTTCGGAGTCGGGCTCTTCTCGACACTCGCCAGTACGCGATCCGTTTCATAGGTCAAGACCCTCGAGGGTGATCTGTTCGGCGATCGGATTGGCGATTCTTGTAGCGGAATACGCGATGGTGAACCAGCTTTGTGTGGAGACTGTCGCACTGGCGACCCGGATATGTTAGTACGTCGAGGTCCAGGACTACGCGCCGGTAGTCGTGGTGTCTTGCCGAGTTGAGGCACATCTGCGCTTGCGCGAACCGTCTGTGGGCGCTCTGGCGACGCGCGCGCCGGCGATTGTCTATGTGGTGAGGAGAAGATACCGCTGACGGGCTCGAAACCATGCTCATCTCTGACTCCAGTGTCGCGTAGAGTGATTCCTGTCTTTCTGCCAAACTTTCCGGGCTCAAAGTAGATGTTCTCTTTGTGCGCATTTCGTCGGCGACCTGGTGTCGTAGCTCCTGGCGTGCGCGAGGTCGTCATTGTAGCGAGTGTCGGTGGTAGCAATGATCACAGTATGGTGATAGTCTTGTGTCCGATCATTCACACCGGCGCCGAATATCCAGAATGCGACCGCGCATTAATACATAGAACGTTTTTGTGGAAGCAAGCGCTGGTGGGGACGGATTGATTGTTGACGCTTCCTTGACTGGATGTTTGCGTGAGGCTCCAACGGGACTAGCTCCAAAAAGCCACTTCCGCAAATCTTCCGAACTTCGCGTACAAACGCGTCTTCCTGGTCTATCTATATTGACGCGATTGCCATGCTTGCTGGGAAGTAAATTCAAATATCCTACCATCTTGCTTATACTATCAACAATTGCTTTATATCACATCGTAGCCATAATGGATGACCCACAGGAAGAATCCCAGAATGCCCAGGAAATCGAGCAAGAAACACCAGCAGAAGACGTCTTCAAAGCACCCTCGATAGACGACCACAAGATCCTAGCTGGTGAATCGTACTCATACTACTCGCCCATACCGTCTTACATCAAAGATGACATGTCCACTGAATGCGTTCTCGGTGTAGACGAAGCCGGTCGTGGTCCCGTCCTTGGCCCAATGGTCTACGGTCTCTACTATCTCCCCCTCACAATGCATCGCTCTCTACTAGCCGACACACACCACTTCGACGACTCGAAAGTACTGACACCAGCTTTCCGCTCACAACTTATGCAAGCAATATGCACGCCTGGCACAGATCTGTACACCACCAGCGGCTGGGCGACCCGTGTAATGTCCGCGCGCGACATCTCGAGTGGTCAACTGAAGCCAAACGGGATGTACAACCTAAACGCTCAAGCCATGGACGCAACGATCGACCTGATACAAAATGTCCTCGACTCGGGCGTCAATGTCAAGGAGATCTATATCGACACCATCGGCCAGCCGGCGACGTATCAGAAGAAGCTCGAACGCATCTTTCCTACTGTGCAGATCACGGTCGCGAAGAAGGCGGACTCGCTGTACCCCTGCGTTTCGGCTGCAAGTGTTTGCGCCAAAGTCACCCGTGACGCGGCACTGGAGGTCTCGTACGAGGCGTACAAGGACGACGCCGCGAATGGGCCTGGCGAGGGATGGGGCTCCGGCTATCCCAGCGATGCGCGGTGTTCGACGTGGTTGAAGAGGAACATGGATCCGCTATTCGGCTGGGGCACCGAATGCAGGTTCAGCTGGTCAACGACGAAGGATCTGCTGGATGTCAAGCCTGGTGCCAAGGTTGTTTGGCCTGCCAATAACGATGATGAGGATGGGAATATGAGGATGACAGACTTCGGCATGTATGCTGCTGATCAGCCGAAGGAGGACAAATTAGCGTCGTGGTATGGGAGCAGAGCTACTGAGGCAGCATTCTGAGAGGACTGATCATGGATGAGACGAACGATAAGGACCGGAAATGCTCCGAGTTGAAGTTTACGCCAAATGCCATACAAATCCGCACGACAGTGATCTGAAGGGCTCTACGATTACCCCGTCTTGTAGCAGCAGGAGCCGCCGCTGGGGTCGCCCTGCGTACAGCACTTCAACCCCCAGAATGATTGATGGTCGCTGGGGACCGCTACGGCAGCAGTGTGTTCGTCATATAGCCGAATGGCCGAGAGACCCGTAAGCGAAGACAGATATGGGAGCTGCAGTGGAGCCAGGAAGCAAGTGTCTACCATATTGGATAACCATAAGTACAATGCGATAGGGTATCGAAACGCTCAAGCCCAGCCCAGCCCAGCCCAGCCCAGACCACCTTCTATCATCTAATCCAAACATTGACAATCCGCCCTGCTGCCACCCGTTCTCCATCCCGCCAACAAACTCGGACACCTCCTCGCAACCTCCATATCATCACACTGCATCAAAGAACTCCACAGCCTCTCCATCGAGAACCCAAACACAGGCTGCGACATCCGATCCTTGGTCCCGGTCAGATCAGTAGCTAGACTCAGATACTCCTTACTATGCACATGGCTGTTCTCGTCCGTAAACAGCTGCTGCAGATCAGCGTAGACTTCCTTCTCCACGCCGCGTATGCGCGCCGCAGAAGCGATGAATTGGCCTTTATACGAGAGCAGGATTTTGGAGTCTGCTGTAGGGCACTCCGTGAGGCGATTGGCGGTGAGATAGGTCTGCTGGACCAGGCCCGAGGCGTCGGACCAGAAGCGGTCGGCGCAGAGATTGCTGTTGCAGTCGCAGGTATTGGCGACTATAGAGAGAGACAACATGCCTGTTGATGCGTGGTAGTAGTCGCGGATGCGGTGATGCATCTCGCGCGCGGTATGGGTCTCGGCTTGGATGAACATGGTGTGGTTTGCAAGATTGTCCCACTGTGTGAGAATGTGATTTAGGAAGGTCTCCCCTTCGCGGCCGATGTTGGGAAGGAGCGTGGTTACAGGATGATGGGAAGAGAGTAACGTCTGGATCCGGTCGAGTTCAGCGTCCTGGTCTTTGACGTAGATGTATATGCGAGGGCTGCGTGACGCTACTGCTTGTATACCAGTGACCAAATCAATCGTTTTGGTGAGGTCGGACATCGACTCTTTATACATGCTGATGACAATGTCTAAGTCTGCTGTGGGTCGATAGATAGTGTCGAGATATGCAGATTTGGTTGATGGTGAAACAGTAAAGACCTCTGACAAGGAAAACCAAAGAACAACGGTCCAGAAGAAAGCAGCACCAAGAATGCGATTGCGCCTCAAAGCAGACCATCTGTCTGTGGTCGTCGAGTCAAGCTGATTATAGCCGTCTTCGACATCTGGTATCTTGGCAATTCCATCGTCCAATTCGACAGACGTGTATTTTGCCAAGGACGGTTTACCATGTATTGTCGCAAAGTTCCACTCGTAGAAGTTACTTGGTCGAATTTCGGAGCATAGTATCGCCATGAAGTATCCCAAGACTTGGTAGGGACTGATGACCGCGAATCCATAAAACGACAGAAAGACACTGATAAAGCCAGCCACGACGGTAGTTGGCCAGATATCGACCGACGTCTTCAAGCTTGACGTATCCTCCTCATGCTCGGGTAACATTCCGTAGATATGCGGGCTGCCACCAGTGTAAACTGCTAGACATGTGAATCCGATGTTCGGGATTAGCACCATCCATAGCTGAAGGCCAGAATACAAGAGTGAAGGTACAGCCATGGACGGCTTTTCGAAGATCAGGGCCAAAATAAGGGTCAAGACTAGTGCAGGCGCAAAAGTCCAAGGCCTGACCGAGGTGAACTCGGGTCCGTAGGTAGTCAAGAGAGGCCGCAGGATCGTACTGAAGATGACATACAGACTGACGGCTATGATTGCATAGATCGCTCCATCAAGCTCTAGACGTGGATCAAAGAGGACAGAGGCAACCACTGCTGCCTGAAAAAGAAACAAGCGCAACACGACCCCAAGATCGAAAATTTTGCCGTCCATGAAGATCCGTACGACATTGACGAACACCGGGAGCATCATGAGGGTAGCGGTGTTTGGGAAGGAGAAGATCGCCTGATTGAACACACATATAGGTCCCATTAACAAAGCGGTCGTGGCCATGGCCTCCCATGACTGCTTGACCGATTGTCCGGAAGAGAAGCGGTGATTTGGATATCGTTGTGATAGCCGCTGCTCGAAGTGGTAAAACCCGGACAGGCCCAGGAATTGCAGGATAGTCAGACATAGGGGCCAGTGCCAGTTGAGATTATACAAGATATATCTTGTTGAAAGTATGCTGATTGAGGCGGACACGATCCAGACCACCTGTGTTGTTCGTCGTCGTTGATCGCGTGCTTGCGGATCCATTCTGCGCGAGCGTAAACTCGATGTACGGCATGGCCAGTCGAGACGATGATGAGGTTGGTTGCTCTTAAGGGCGTTGAGATGGGAATTCCGTCTCATTATGCATGTTGCTGTGAATCCTTCGCCGCTTCGTATAGCGGTCGACACCGTGAATCAGACCGCGTAATCGAGGTCTTGGCTAGATGCGAGGTTGACAGACAGTGATCCATATATTCTCGAGCGATACGAGCAGATGAACGCGTTGGTGTTGGTGGGCTTCGTTGGTGCCTCAGCCATGTTCTTGGAATCTTGGCCATGTCCCCCGATCTGGCTAGCTCATCACGACAAATTAGCGGTCGCCAGAGTACAAGTCGCTCGTCAACCATAGCCACGCAACTACAATTGAGCAATCATGATTTGGGGAGGGAAGCTGTGAGAGGTTTGAATTTGAAAGGAACGACAGCTATGGTCAGAACGTTACATGTAACCAGAAGTGTTATGCGAACCTAATGACCTCACGGTTCATCACACCGCCGTGCGTCCGACGCAACAGCCTTCAAATGTTGTGCAACACTGACCATGCATAAATCATCATTATCATCATCAGCAGCACCGGTAAAACGTATAGCGCAATGATTATTGTTTACAAAGTTGTACTCTTTGCTTCTCTTTATTAAAGAGCACAGTGACTCTAATTAGAGTGCTTCTAGCCTTGTTTTGACCACTGGCAACGGTCCTACTGGACAAAAGCATGATCAATCGACCTGTCCCGTCTCAGATATGAAGAATCAAAACCGAGGGCAGGAATATATTATGTCTAAATCAGCCGCTTCAACATCCAAGGATCCAATCACGGGTTCTTGATCACACCAACGATCCGCCCCTTTAGCTCAGTTGGTAGAGCGCGGCACTAGTATCCCCATATGCAAATGCCGAGGTCGCCAGTTCAACTCTGTCAGGGGGCACACCTCCTGGATCATTCCAATTTTTTTGCATTTTCTTGCCCATAGCACACCCATGCGTCTGCGTCATGCCTCTCGAATGAGTGCTGGACCATCGTTTTTGCTTTCACTTATAGTACAAGCATTGAGATTGGTTGCTGGAGTAGCGTGTATGTAGTACCAGATCAGAAAAAGCCTGCTGGAGGGACAAACTGAATATTTTGTTTGACAAAAGACAGTGATGAGGTGGTAGATAAACGATGGTACCGTGATAGGAAATGAAAGTCACAGGGACGGCATCAATGGAGAGAGCGAACAGAGACTTCAATCGTCTTCCTTGTCAAGCAAAGCCGATTCATACTGAGGTATCTTGAATAGTCTTGCTCAATATCATATACAGGGTGCAGACAATGCTGCCTGCACCACCAGTGCCCGCGTACTTCCGCCCCCCACGTTACACATTCCTTGGTATCACCTCTTGCCCTGGCGTCTGCGTTCCGCATTCTCCTTCTCAGTCTTCAACCTTTTCGCGCTCTCCTCCGCGATCATAGCACTGAGATCATCCTGATCGCCCGCGCCACCCCACTGTCTGTCCCTACTACGTCCACTCTCATGCAACCTAGCAATCTCCTCGCGACTAAGCCTGTCATCGCGCTCCAGCGCATCCACGTCCACCGACACGTCCAGATCGCCCACCTTGCGCTTGCGCGTCCGCGATTCCTCGCCCAGCACGGGGTGGTGCGTGGTGTTGTTGGATTTGGAGAGGTCGTAGGCGCGCTCGCCGCCGAAGAAGCCTGATGAGCGAATGTTTTGCTCCGCGAGCACTTGGTATGCTTGTCGTGGTGGACCGGACGGTTCTTCGGTTGAGGTGCCTGGACGTGTTTTGCGCAAATTGAATTCGGAGACGCTTTCGACGCCGCCGATCTCGGTGGGAACGGCGGACGCCATGCCGCCGGGCGTGAAGGTGCCGCTGGGAGTTTCAGCGCCCGCCATGTCGGTGTCGGAGGCGGCGTCCTCGTCTTCTTCCTCTTCTTTCTCAGCTTCGTCTTCTGATTCCTCTTCTGGTGGTTGCAGCTCGCCCCAGAGTGTCTTCTCCACTGGCTCGCCGGTTGGTGCTTCCTGTTGCACTTCACCCATGCCAAAGATGTCGCCGCCGTAGAGTGGCCGTTGATATTGGTCTAATGGTGGCTTGCCCCACTGTCCTGGTTCCATTCCCCATTGTGCTCCTGGTGGAATAGGTGCGTTCAGACCCTGGATCTTAAGGGCCGGGTATGAAAGTGGTGGACCGATCCGTTGTTGGTTGAGCAGCCATGGCGGAGGAGCACCAGGCGGCATTCCGAGAGCCTCGCGCAGACCATCGCTCAGCTCACCTGGACGCAGATGGCGTAGATTTGTCTCATATTCTTTTCCCTCGTAATAGACCTCGCCGTACCGTGTCAGCTCCGGCTTCGTTTGGTGGCGGAAGAATGCCTCGTAGAGTTTCTGGTAATCGATATCGAGCTTTCCCATCTTTGGTTGTACCCTTTCGCGCTGCTTTTGCTTGAGAGACTGTTCTGCCTGCTTCTCCAACACTGCATCGCGCATGTCTGAGATACCAGTGTCCTTGATAAATTGTGGGAGGGCGAATGACTGCTTCTCGATACCGCGCTTCGACGAGAGGTATTCGCGCTTGAGGGCCCAGTGTTGAGGTACCGGCACTACGTTGCGCTGACCTTTGATTGAGACGAGCAGACGCGGATCAGGCGCGCTCGTGTCCGTCCAGTCGACCAGCTCCGGCTTCTTGACAATCGCCTTCAACTCAGCAACCGAGAGCTTGTTCATCTGTTTCCGCTTCTTCTTGGACAGCTTCTGCATGCTGTCTTCGTCCTCTTCCGGTATGTCATCATTGTCGTCATCGTAGAATATATCTGGCTTCTCAGGCTCTTCTACCGTAGCATCGTCCTTGCCGGTATCGTTGAACCTGGTCAGAATGTCCTGATAATATGCGTAAAGAGGGTCGTCTTCCGCAAGGTCGAAATCGTGGAGTGGCATAACATCTTTCTGCTTTGGATCCCCGGACATCCTCGCAGCCTCATCGTTCTCTTCAACTTCCGCTTTGTTCGACTCGTGCAAACCATTTGATGACGGATCCGGAGTGTCCAGTTCTGAAGCTACGACTGCTGTCGCGTGTGAAGTTGTTTCTGCAGGTGCTTTCTTGTCCGCCTTCTTCTTCGCTCGACGAAGCGCATTCTTGGAAACCTTGGCCGCCTTTTGCGCCGTTCCGTTTACCTCCACCGCGCCCGGCATCTTGTGTGATCTTATTGTAGTTGATGAATAATACCTTTGTGAGGTCTCCGCCGCGGAAGAAAGTGGTAGTTCGGAGATGGAAATCTGCTCCGCAATGCTGCCAAGACTCAGGTATGATCGACGCCGTCGTAGTCGCCGTGAAACACAAAGATAGACTTGTATTGTTCGACGTGGGAAGTGTTCACATATTCACCATGCCTCGCTTATCTGACATTGAGCGTACAGCCCGTTGCACAGCCTTTAAGCACTTCGGGCACACTTCTTCGCTTGTCGCTTCGATCTCGGAGACAGGTCTGCAGGTCTTCGTGATGCCACTGCTGCACTTCTCGGTCCTTGATGCGTGAACGCAACCACAGCGTGGGTAGCTCGTTGTAGTCCGCGAGCACATGTCTTGGCGATGGTGTGCAGTCGCTTGGTAAATGCCAGGGATGCAAAACGCAATGCGTGCGATGGAGCCGGATGAGCTGTGAACACTGTCGATTGATAGGTAGAACTGTTGTCCCTGACGACATCAAATGATGCCAGTCGAGTTGTAGACTGGGCCTTGATCGATATATACCAGTTGCTATATTTAGATGGCTGGGAAAAGGTCAGATGAGCTATGTGAGTCTTCGGACCCTTATGTTTGGCAAGGGCAACCACCGACAAAGGAAAGAATGCATCGGATAGCTTCCGAGCGACGATCGTACAACACAAACTGGCACCGATTGACCTCACAGTGAAGGCGACGAAGTCATATTGTGATTGGATGATTCTCATTTGGGGAATGTTTTACACAACGGGAAAGCTATCTAGAGTGCTTGAGTGCAGCTGCCATGCTCGCAATCTTTAAAAGGAAAGGAAAGAACGCCGCTTCGACTGCCAGTAATCAGTCGGACTGTGCAAAGGTGCTGTTAATAAGATGTTGATACTAATTGCTGCAAATGCGAAGTATGCCGGAAAGTTTCGTGTAATGTTTTTGTCATGATATTGCGACATGTCTGTGTACGCCTCGTTCAGGGAAATGCTCGCCATGCGTGTGATGTTGTGTTCTGTGCTCGTGAAGTCGTCGCTCTGGATTGGGGAAAGAAAATGGAAGGAAAACGTCGAAGCTGTCGAATATCGCGTACTGTACATATAGTATCGTACTCTCCGAGGCTTGTCTCCAAGATTATGGCAAGATCCAAAGAATGGAAGCCAAAGGAGTGTACCGTGGCGTGGGCTCAAAATGGTCTAGTCGTGACGCTTGGTCAGGCCTGCAATATGTGTAGCCGGACCTCGTCAAGCTGCCGCTAGACTAGAACTTGTCCATGCCTTGACGAGAACCAAGTCTGTGTCCGTTCTGAGGACCACGGGCGACAGGAGGGTTCGAAAAGCTGTTGTACTGTCCGGCAGTAGGATTGAAAGTTGGGTGAGCACGGTGCATGTTGCTGCCCATACCACCAGAGTTGTAGCCACCGTTCATACGGTTTCCACCCATGCCGTAGCCCGGTCCAGCAGCCATGCCGAAGAATGGTTGACGGTAGTTGGAAAGGCGAGGAGGTGGAGAGGTCTCCTGAGGGGTCATTTGTCCACTGGAGGTGCCACTGGTGCCGTCATACTCCTGGATCCTTTGAGCAATACGACGACCGTGGGGAGTGTGACGAATGCTTGGAACGATTGGACGCATGACCTCGATAAGCAAACCCTTGGTCTCTGGGTCGGCATAGTCCAGAGCAGTCTGAATCACGTAGTTGGCAAAGCCATCGTGCATCATTTTCTCCAGCTGAATGGCATCTGTCAACTCCAGGATCAAGGAGCGACGAGTCTCCTCACTCGCGGTGCGGATACCCTTCTCGACGACGTTGGAGCTGAACTTCTGACGAGACAATGGGGCGACGTGGCCAAGGAACGTTTGGCAGAGCGGCTCACTAAGCTTTGGCTCGCCAATGTCCATGATGTACTGAACAACGTAGTTGCCAAAAGGATCTTGAACCAGGGCGTGACAGTGTTCGGTAATCGCGCGAACAATCTGTGCTCGCTGAGCGCCAGAAGCGTGGTCGATGCAGCGCTGAAGAACACAGCATCCGTGACGGTGAGTACCAACAATGACAACATGGGTACAGACAGCATCGACAATGAACTGGACGTCCTCGTGCTCGAGGTGGTTGAGACACTTTTGGATGACATGGTTGCCGTTCAGGTCTTGGATCAGGCTGACAACATCGCCGTCGAGGGCAGTAGTGATCATCTCGACTTGGATAGGGCTGGAGATGAATTCAATCATCTTCTGAAGGGCACGAGTGCCGTGCTGGTTGAGAGCAATCTTGATCATCTGTGGAGAGGCGCTCTTGATAAGCGCAGTACGCTGCTCGTCGTTGGCGTACTCAAGGAGCTTCTGGCAGAGGTAGTTGCCGAATGGATCTGGGTCATGTGAGTAAGTATGGATGGTATTGCTTTGATTTTGCACTCACCAGTCATGAGCTCAACAACGTGAGGCTCAGTCTCATCGAAGATGAGCTCGATATTAGAGGGCTTGCGCTCCTCAAGCTTTTTCTGAAGGAAGCGGCAACCGTACTGATCCTTGCAAAGACCATAAATCTCACCAACAAGGCTCTCGAGCTGCACCTGAGCGAAGCGGAGATTCTCTGTGAAATGTCAGAATGCTGAAAAGAAAAAATAAGGCGGTGGTTTGAGTGAGACTTACCCTCGTTTGCCTGGGAGCGGCGAGGTTGGGCGACGCGAGGAGTGATGTACTCGCCACGACGAGGACCAGCAGCTTGAGGAGCGTGTTGTGAGTAAATGCCACCGTTGTTGTAGCTTGGAGCAGGCGCTGGGTATGGACCTGAACGACCACCGAGAGACATGTTGTTCATGCTGTTGTTGAGCAACTGCATGCCATAGCCGCCGTAGTATGCATTGTTGTTGCTGTTGTATGGAGCTGGAGCTGTACCATTGTAGGATGGAACTTGAGCTGCGACAGCTGGGGCTTGTACTTGAATTGGAAAGGTAACCGGGCCGAAGGAAGGAGCGTTGGCTTGAAGGCCGGATTGAGCACCAGCTTGTTGCTGGTTTTGCTCGGAATCTGCGGGCTGAGACGCGTAGCGAAAACTCTTGTATGCTGGAGGCATGGCTGCGGCGGTCTTGTGAGCTGGATTTAGAGGATCAATGGTAGGAAGCATTGGTGAAGTGAGCTCGTCAGCTGGAGTGTACAACGCGACTGAGTTGTTGATCGGTGAAAGAGCGTGAATGCTTTTCAAGGTGGGAATGTCGTTGGTGGAGTAGGAAGAAGTGGTCTTGCCAAAGCCGTTCAGAGAACCTCTTGCTGCAGACAACAGACTTGGGCGTTTCTGGTCTCCGAGGCCACTGAACTTGACTTCTAAAGAGCGTCGGTTGGCAGCAGTATTTTTTGCAGTGGTGGTGTCAGACAATATACCGTTCAGACCAGAGAAGTTGTCAAGATAAATAGAAGAACGCATAGCACTTGGGGGAAGGCTTTGTCTGTGAAGCGCAGCTGTAGCACGGTCTGTGACAGATTGCGTTTCCGGGCTCGACATTTCATTGGTCGGGGCATTTGACTGCATTGCGCTATCCGTTTCACGTCGGAGCAAGATGGGAAATCGGTCGTTGGTCTGGTGAAGCTGCAAGAAGGTGTTGGAATCCGGAGACACCGTGACTTTCTGAACGGGCCGGACAGGATTACGATCCTCGTTGTCGTTGTCGTTCAAGAGATAGCTGGAGGTATCGAGAGCACCAAGAAGGCCTGCGTAGTTCGATTGGTTGCGAAGGTCTAGAGTCGTAACAGGCATAGAGTTTCGATTGGGGCTGTAGCAACAGAGTCAGCCGCTGAGGTCATTTGATATGAAGTGGGGCATTGACAGGAAATCGGAATCAGGCAGCCGTCTACGGAAGTCAAAGGAAAAGTGAAGCGAGATGTGAAGGGGTCACACATGTGCCAACACATGTGAAGGCGAGAGAAGGGATCAGGTGAAGGGTAATGGAGTGAGCTTACTTGGCACCGGCCTTGTGGCGGCCATCGTTAAATGCATATGCATAATCATCATCACTGCCTTCGTGATCAGAGTTCCTCTGCGAACCTGGAACCGACCTTGAAGGCATTTGGTTGGTTGGGTGAGAGGTAAAGGGTCGTTGATATTCTACCGCAGGTGATGTAACTTGAGCTGAAGAGCGGTTTACGAAGCTCGGTGAAGTCAAGAAGGAACCTGAAAAGCGATTCGTATATTGTACAGCTGAACCGTTCGTAGATCTGTGATAGTCGGGTGGAGTCGCTGGCTCACTGAGCACCCCGGAAGTGAATTGTGAAATGTCGTGCTCCAATCGTTTGACCTCATCAACTTCACGGCGCGTCTCTGGGTCAATCAGTTCCATTTGAGCCTGGATACGACGTTGTTGGGCAAGCAGCGCTTCATACTCGCGAGCCTTTTTCTCAGTCTTTGTTTGGAAGTCAGCTTCAAATTCGTTCTTGTATACGCAAGATCGGCAGAACCCTTAGCGAAAGGGATTTGCTTTAGGGCAGTCGCAGGATATAGGAAATCAAGTTAGGAGACTCACCACGCTGACTCTACCAAGAGCCTGGAAGAAGGTAATGTTAGTCATGATCACCAAACGTACGAAGACTTTATTTCCAGCTGCCAGTCACCTCTTTGAAGTCATGGGAGCGACCAAGAGGGACCTGCGTGGATGTCTCGATAGCTTCAGAGGAGTGGTTGGACCGGAAGCTTTTTTCTGTCCTTTCTCCTTCTATGGTTGTCCTCCGAGGCCGACTCTTTCTCTTGGGTTTCGGATCCTCCTATCGCTGCTTCTTCCACCTCTTGATTGGTACAAGCGGACATTGGTGGACTTACTGGCTGAACACCATCCCCCTGTTGCTGCGTGGCCTGCTTCCTTTGCTCTCCAATGGGTGCCAAAGTCGGAAGAGCATTGGTGGTGAAGCGACGCTGGAGGCTGCCGCGTACCTCGCCTGGATTCTGCAATGTCGAAGTTACTCTTGATGCAAGGCTTCTCATAGGCGAGATCGGGGACGCATAGTTGACGAAAGCTGGGTCATCGTGTGGTGATTGAGGGGCACGGAAGAGCAAGCTCTCCGGACGGTCTGTCGTTGTACGTGAAAATGCCATATTGTACAGATACGGATCTGGTCATGGTCAGCTCAATCGAACATGCGACAGTATCGTGTCGAAGTAGCACTGCTATACTGTCGTCGTTGCTTGTCGACTTGCAGTGGTGGTAAAGTTCAAGGGTCCATCAGCTTCAAGGGGTCCGACGTACCTGATCGGAAAGATTCAGTGAAGTTCAAGTCGTGCTGGCGATAACAATAATACAGGAACAAGTCATTGATGCAGAATTCCGACACCAGTGCCAGCTGCAGGCGGAAGAATGGTCTCTCTACTCTTACAACAACACCTTTGCGCACGCTGCAAGCAAGAAAGAACACTGAAGGTCGAAGTCGGGTAACGGAAACAGAGCGAAAGGAAGGACTGCGGGATGCACAGGTAGGTAGATGAGGATGCGACTCGATGCGGTCAGATAGGATGGGTTAGCTGCAAGCCTCCTCCACCACGACTAAGCATCGGGCGAACAGCAAGAGCAAAGGATCGACTGTCTGATTCGTTCGGTAGGGTTGGTGAATTGATGGAGTCTCCAGTCAAGCGCTGCAGGTCGTCCCTCTAAAGTTACGGTAAGTCGACCCTGTGGGGAAACATGACACGCACGGGGCGGATACGGCATCGAGCTGCACACCAAGCTCTAAGCTTCCACCACGACCACCACCATACGAGTCGATCGTTTTGTTCGTGCATGCGTGAGCCGGTGGCCTGCCCTGCATTTCAACGGTTACGCGCTCTCGGACCCGTCGCCGCGTGCTATCGTACAGCAATTTGCGGTACGTTCACGTTTTGTTTCTGTACATGGACATACTCTTTTCGGTGGACCTCCCTCGACTCCCTTAGGCAGCTTGTCTCAGCTGTCAATCTCCGTCGGGCTTTTCATCTTATCTGGTGTCAGCAGAGTGAGACAATCGAAAAATGATTCCGTTGTCGAGCATGCTATCTCATAATTGGGAATGTCGACGAAGCGCGGCTTTGCATATCGAACCAACCGGGTGCAATCGTTATCAAAGCCCGGCAAAAGAATTATTGGACTGTATGGTAGGCTTCCTGTGCTGCAGATCAGGGCCTCCAAGATCGAGGGTTTTTAATCGTAAATGGCGGACGTATCTAGTTCGAAACAGGGGCTTTCTTGTCAATCTTTGTTACCTCTAGACATGTGCGGTATGTAGCCCCAAGACGGCGCCTATTAATCTACTGTACCCTGGATGAATGTGGGATGGTGGGCGCCACCATTGCAAGCCATCGTCTTTGCGCCATAACTTACCCAGCTCATGCCTTGCATATTCAGTCACATCCAGAAATAACTTGTACAGCTTGACTCATGCTCGAGAAACTGGAGAATGGCTAAGTTAGATGTTTAAAGACTGCCTATCTCAAGAACGCCAGCCGTGCCCCACGTCGCTCACCGACATTTCATCGTCATGCGGTTAAAGTACGCTGTAGATGCTAGGATTTTCTTGCACTTATGATCGCGCAATCTCAGGAGCCGAGACTGCAGGATATCTGAGGAACAATCAGTCCAGGTCGGCTCTTGGTGCGGTATAATAACAAGTCGCCTGCGCGACAAAGTCGTCTATTATTAAGAATACAGGACTTCAGTCTGTTTGCGATCATGATAGACTCGGTCTTCCTACAGTAGCCATAAGTCCAAGACCGTAGAAACACAACCACGCAAATCATGCTTTCCTCGAACTCCTCCAGGCTCTTGAATGTGTTCTTGTGACCGAGATATATTAATCTGGATTCATGTCGTGTCGCAGTGTGTCGCCTGGAAGGCCTGCCTTCCGTTCTGGGACTTAGCTTCGGGTGCTGCCGCAGCTTCTGGAAAGCGGCAAAACTTTCCGTGCCGAAACTGTGCCAGTCTTTACCTCAGTTCGATGACTGGGTTGCCATCAATAATTTTCACATCCGCCTCCGCCCATAGCTCTCATGTGCTCATCTGCAGCAGACACTTGGTGACAATCGTAGTCTGATCAAGCCTCACCTTCTCGCACGATCAATATGGCTCCACAGGCCCGGAGAGAGGGTCCTGTGGAGGTTACCTCAACCACAAAAAAGACCGCAGCCCCAAAGACATCAAAACCGACAAAGACGAAATCTACGGAGAAAGCAGCTGCAGCAGACAACATCGATGGAGAGACACCGACCTCCAAGTCAGGAACAAAACGGTCTCGCCATGGTAATCACGTCGAGGACATCGATCCCCTTCTCGAACCCTTCTACTACGGCAAAGGCTTGACAGATCCCATCAACACTGCCAGAGACAAATGGAACCTCCTCCCAGCTTTCTTGAAAGTCAAGGGACTCATCAAGCAACACACCGACTCATTCAACTACTTTGTCGAAACTGACCTCAGAAACATCGTCAAGGCAAATGCAGTCATCCACAGTGCCACTGATCCCAGATTCTTCATTCGTTTCACCGACATCCGAGTCGGCATGCCCAACCGTACTGAAGATGTCTCTGCCGCGCATATGTCAGGCCCACCAGTCACACCAAATGAGTGCCGCCTCAGAGATTTGACCTATGCTGCTCCTGTTGTCGTAGACTTCGATTACTCCACCAACGATGGCCTTAGGAAGGCTAGCGGCATCCACATCGGCAGAATGCCAGTCATGCTGAGGAGTTCGAGATGTATCTTGACCGGCAGATCCAACCACGAGATGGGACTTCTCAACGAATGCGCAATCGACCCTGGAGGATACTTTGTCGTGCGCGGACAAGAAAAGGTCATCCTCGTCCAGGAGCAGTTGAGCAAGAATCGTGTCATCGTCGAGTCCTTCAAGGGTGTCATTCAGGCATCCGTCACCAGTCACACCGCCAACGTCAAGACCAAGACTTACGTCCTGCTCAAGAAGGGACAGATCGTCTTGAAGCACAACTCTCTGAATGAGGACATTCCAGTCATCGTCCTTCGCGCAATGGGCATTCAGTCCGACCAAGAGATTATGCATCTTGTCGCAGGAGATGACGCAAGCTACCAGGATGGATTTTCTGTCAACCTGGAGGAGGCGGCACGTCTCAAGGTCTACACCCAAGAGCAAGCCATCGACTTTATCAGCATGCGCTTGAAGCCAGACAGATTCCCGAATGGACCGAAGCGAAACCCAAGACACATCGTTGTCGACAAATTAGCCAACACCGTACTACCCCACGTCAGCGTACAAAATATGAACTTCCGGCCAAAGGCACTATACATTGCTTTTATGACCAGACGTGTTCTCATGGCTATCGAAAATCCAAAGATGGTTGATGATCGTGATTACGTTGGTAACAAACGTCTTGAGCTGGCCGGATCCATGCTTGCACTTCTGTTCGAGGATCTGTTCAAGGACTTCTGCCGCATGGTCGCTATGAGTATGGACAAAGTGCTGAAAAAGACGAACCGCACAGGACCCTTCAACCCCGTCGTTCACGTCCAAATGCACGAGGCTCGCATTACTCAGGGTATGGAGCGTGCTATATCTTCAGGCAACTGGACCTTGAAGCGTTTTCGCATGGACCGAGCAGGTGTCACCCACGTCCTGAGTCGTCTCAGCTACATTAGCGCTCTTGGCATGATGACTCGTATCAGTTCACAATTCGAGAAGACCAGAAAGGTCTCTGGTCCTCGAGCTCTACAGCCTTCCCAGTTCGGTATGCTTTGTACTTCTGATACACCTGAAGGTGAAGCATGTGGTCTTGTCAAAAACCTGGCGTTGATGACACACATTACGACAGCCGATGAAGAAGAGCCCGTGCAGAAGATGGTCTATATTCTCGGAGCAGAAGATGTCACCTCTGCCAGCGGGACCGAGATTTACGCCGAAGGTGCCTACATAATCTTCTTGAACGGTACACCAATCGCCTTGACGAGAGAGCCCAAGAACTTCCTCAACGGTTTCAGACGCTTCAGGCGAATGGGTCGCGTGTCAGAATTCGTCAGCATCCACATCAACCACCACCACCGTGGTGTACATATTGCGACCGACGAAGGCCGTATCTGCAGACCTCTTATCGTTGTCGAAAAGGGCAAGTCGAAGGTCACTGCGCGATACCTTGAATCGCTTCGCAAAGGTACGCTCGAATTCGACGACTTTCTGTCTCGAGGACTCGTCGAGTACCTGGATGTCAACGAAGAAAATGACTGCAATATTGCAGTTTATGAGAAAGACATTGACGCTTTCACCTCTCACCTCGAGGTCGAGCCTTTTACGATCCTGGGAGCCGTAGCTGGACTGATTCCCTACCCTCATCACAACCAGTCTCCTCGTAACACTTATCAATGTGCAATGGGTAAGCAAGCTATCGGAGCCATTGCATACAACCAACTCACGCGTATTGACACACTTCTCTACCTTATGGTCTATCCACAGAGGCCGATGTGTCAAACGCGGACGATCGAGCTTATAAAATACGACAAGCTCCCTGCTGGCCAAAACGCCATGGTAGCCGTCATGTCATACAGTGGTTACGATATTGAGGATGCCCTCGTCGTTAACAAGGCTTCTTGCGATCGCGGTTTCGGGCGTTGTCAGGTGTTCAAGAAAGTGAGCATGCCTCTCAAAGCATATGCAAACAACACACAAGACCGTATCGGCGACCGTGATACCAAGAACCCACGTCACGGCAAGCTCGGTAACGACGGATTGGTGGAGGTCGGTACAGAGATGCACAGTGGAGACTGCTACATGCTCAAAGAAGCACCAGTCAACACATCCATGTCTAGCGGTATGGAAGTCGGTACGCGCCAGGAATGGGCACCTCAACACATGTCGTATAAGCTTCCCGACCCGGCTTATGCAGACAAGGTTATGATCTCAGCCAACGAGTCCAACACGACTATCATCAAGATTCAGACTCGCCAAACTCGTCGTCCTGAGCTTGGTGACAAGTTCTCGTCTCGCCACGGTCAGAAAGGTGTCGTCGGTCTCTTAGCTGAGCAAGCAGACATGCCTTTCAATGATGCGGGTATCTGTCCAGATATCATCATGAACCCTCATGGTTTTCCATCTCGTATGACAGTTGGCAAGATGTTAGAGCTTGTTTCGGGCAAAGCTGGCATCTTACGCGGTACCTTTGAGTACGGTACCGCTTTCGGTGGCTCCAAAGTCACTGAGATGGGCGACGTGCTCATCTCAAACGGCTACAGCTACAGTGGAAAGGACTTTTTGACATCTGGCATCACCGGTGAGAGTCTTCCCATGTATGTGTTCATGGGTCCGATCTACTACCAGAAGCTCAAGCACATGGTGCAAGACAAGATGCATAGTCGTGCCACCGGACCAAGGGCGATCTTGACCCGCCAGCCTACAGAAGGTCGTTCCAGACAAGGTGGTCTGCGGTTGGGAGAAATGGAACGTGATTGTCTGATCGCGTACGGAGCCTCTCAGCTGCTTCTCGAACGTCTGATGCTCAGTTCCGACGCGCACGAAGTCGACGTGTGCGAAGGTTGCGGTATGATGGGTTACCAGAACTGGTGTCAGAGCTGTGAGAGCAGTAGGGGTGTTGTCAGAATGACTATCCCTTACGCGGCCAAGCTCCTGATTCAGGAGTTATTGAGTATGAACGTCAAAGCAAGCCTGAAGCTGGAGGATGAGTTTCCCAGAGACGAGGCGTAGTGGTCGAACTTTCTGAGCACTGAGCAAGAGGCGTGAACCAGGTCCACAACAGATGAAGGACATATATGCATAGCGTGGGTTTCAAGCTGCAAGGTGCGCATCCTATAGGGAGTCAGGAACTTTACTTGTCGATAGCACGACAGATTGATGAGACTTTAAAAGTCATTTTAAAACTTTACCTCAGAGCACGCGACCATTTTACGTGACAGACTTCCACAGAGCCTCAGTCTTGGCATGAACCCTTCTCCAACTTCAATTATCCCCAGATCAAAATTTGGAACCGGACAAACACGTCACATTGAATTACCACTTATTCCAGGCGCAAGCTTTCTCACCTGATCATACCTAGCTCCGTGATTACCAAATCTCATGGTCTGAGAGAGACCACACACTTGCGTGAAGGCCAACATGGATCGGGAACGCGACAGACGGTTAGTCGCATCACCCTACATCTCTTGCAACTTCTATCTCAAGGTCAACGTGGATCGCAAACGTGATTCAGGAACTGACTTTGTCCAACCAGGCCGCCTATCCCTCTAGAAGACCGCTATGGTAACACCCGTGGTCAATCCTACCGACCGAACCGATCACCCCCACCCGGAGACGGCTACAGATCACTGAGATCACCACCACGAGGACATCCTTACGATTCATATGCGCCTAGAGGACCATTACCTCCACGAGGGCGCAGTCGCTCGCCGCCGCCATTTCGTAGAAGATCGAGGAGTCCACCGCCATATAGAAGAGCAGGAGACAGTTTCGTACCCAGGACAAGATCACCACCACGGCGCGAGTTCCCACGGGATGATCTTTTCAGTAGGGGTCCCCCACCTAGAGATTTCCGAGATGAGCCTAGGTTCAGAGAGCGATCGCCGCGTGGACCGCCATCGATCAATAGGTCACCCATGCCATTGAAGAGAAGCAGGGATGTTTCTCCTGTTAGTAGCAGGGGAAGGGTATCACCTCCTCCGGCGAAGAGAGAGCGGTTGTCTCCACCACGATCGCGATTCGGAGATTATCCGCCGTCCAGGGATAGGAGGTACGTTGATACGAAAGACGCTCACGGTCCTCATGCTCACACAAACAGTCCACCACGCAGGAGATTCTCACCGGTCCGTGAGCGAAGACAGTCACCACCGCGAGGTATCGCGCGCGATTTCCGACCTGTAGATCGATCATCATTTCCTCAAGTCAACAGGGTTGATCCTCGAACCGTGGATGACTGGAGACGACGCTCCCCTTCACCTCGCAAGGCAGAACTTCCCCCAGCTGACAATTCTGGACGCGAATCTGCTGCCACATCACGAAGATCGTCTCCGCCAATCCATCCCAGTAGGCTGGTTGGGAACAGCTCCGAAGACCGACCCATGAGACCACCATGGCGAGATGAGCCGCCGATCCGACCTCCACCGGCGAGATCGCCGCTTCCAGCATCACCAAGACGAAGAGAATCTCCTCCACCGAGAGAACGGGAGCTACCGCCGAATGACAGAGGAATCCCGCCCAGAAGTAGAGAGCTTCCACCTAGAGAAAGAGACTTTCCGCCCAGAGATCGAGAGTTTCAAGCTCGAGAAAGGGACCTCCCACCGAGAGAAAGGGAAATGCCACTGAACGACCGCAACATGCCGCCCAGAGAACGGGAGGGACCACCTAGAGATCGAGATATGCCAGCAGGAGAACGGCCAACGGAGCCAGCACAACCACCACGAGAGCAAGAGCCACAGCCGAAGGACCGTGACGTGCTTATGAAAGACCAAGACCTACCACCAACCAGACCACCACCATCAGCTCCACGAGCAGACGACATTCCACCAACTCGCCAGCCACCCACAGGGCCAGGCGCATCCCGTGCGCCACCAACAGGACCCGACACCTCGCCCCCAACCGGCCCCCGCGGTCCGCCGACAGGCCCACGACCTTCCATCCCAAGCATCCCATCCGCACCACGAGGCGCACCACCACCACGCGGCGGCTACTCAAGCCGAGGCGATTTCGCGCCTCGCGGCCGCGGGAGCTACAGCACGACCTTCCGGGGCCGGGGCGCCTTCTCCGGACCCCCACCACGCAGCTATCCCACAACCACAACCACCACCGTCTCCTCCGACGATGCAGCACCCACCGCACCCCCCTCCGGCCCTCGCGCCTCACTAAGCCGCATGCCGTCCTCGACGCGCGGGCGCGGTTTCGGACCGATTGTGCCGGACCGAAAACCCGCCATCAACCCGTATCTGCAATCTCTGCCAATAATCATCGACGGCGGCCAGCGCGCGCCGGAATTATACGATCGCAGCCGTCTCGACAAGCTCGAGGAAGACGCGGAGAGGTTGCGACGGCTCGTTGATGAGAAACAAGTGCGCAAGCGCAGGGGGTTGAGGGAATGGGAGAGACTGGAGAGGGAGGCTAGGGTTGCAGGGCTCAGGAGTGAGTTGGCGGAGGACTCTGCTGCGAGGATTTCGGGCGAGGTTGATGGTGGGGGTGCTGCTTTTTAGGCGCGGTGAGGCGATGAGATGAGGGGGGAAATCTTGACGACGAGGAATCAGGGGTGGTTGGCACGGGGCGGTCGTCGTCGTGCTTTCAGTCAAGGGAAGGCGCTGCCGTAGCGCATGAGATGTGATACCCGGTATGAAATGAATCGAGCCATTACCCTGAAGTGAGTAATTTGAGCACTCCCGCGAAGCATGTACGTGTCACGAATATAGAGGTATAGAGAAAGACATGGTGGACTGGGATTCATTTGTGCAAACTATTACTGGCACGGACCAAGTGCCTTCTTGCCTCCTCGTCGGGTTCTCCGTCCCGTCGCAATAGCATACAAGTAGTGACGGTCCGTTTCCTGCACCCTCTCACAAAGCGACGCTAGAACTCTGAATGTAGGCCTTTCTCCTTCCTCCCAAGGCCATCTTCAATGCTGCATCCGTAGACCATGTGAAGACGGACTACTCTTCCTGCCACGTTCAATGGTCCAAGGATATTCAGAACCCTTTGTCTTGTGCCTGTCCGTCGACTACACGCGAACGTCGAACCAATGCTGGAACCCATGCTATACGTATACTACAAGACCTCAAGAGTCTTTCCCTTCGACCCATGTCTCTGCTTTATACCGCTTCAGTAAGGCGGCATACCAGGCATAGCAAAATTGAATCCGAAACTAGGCACAGCAGGCGGTGGCTGAATAGTGACCGGCTCCGGTCTAGGCGACTCGTATCGCGGCTCAGGCTGTCTGTACCTCTGCCTTCCGCCGTCGTTTCCACCACCGCGGCCACCGCGTCTTCCCATATCCGGTCCAACTCTTCTGCTCATGGCTTTGGACGAAACACCAGCTCCTATCTCGATGTCCGGCTCTTCGAAGACAAGACCGCTCTCGATGGCCCTGCCGCCGGTACCGCCGAACTCGGCTGTGTGCACCCATTTGTTATCTGCGTCGGTAAGAGCATCGATAGGAATGGTGCTGACACCAGTTGAGTAGTCGCAACACTCGCGCGGACCAAAGCCGACGCCCCATTTGGTCTGGCGCGCTTTGGCGAGGACCTCCGGGTCTTTCATGTTTTCCATGCCGGCTCGCGCGGCGACCGCGTCGGCGCGGCTGCACATCTTGACAAAGGCGTGGCGCTTGTCGTTGTTCACTATACAGGTCTGCACTGGGCCGTAGCGGCCGAAGATGGCGCGAATGTCGGCTTCGGTGCCATTGGCGCCGCCGACGAAGAGGGTTCTGCTCAGTACCTTGATGTGGCCGGGCTTGACGGTCGGGTCGAGGTCTGTCCACTTTGGTCGCAGGTTGTGAGTTGGTGCTTCGAAGTCATCCCTGCCGCCTGGAGGGGTGCGTTGTCGGAATCGGCCGCTGCCTTGGCGACGGCCTTTGTGGTCGTCATCTTGGTCGTTGACTTCTCTGATGGAAGCGTCGTATACACCGTAGACCGGGCTTGGGCGACGACCAGGGTTGTTACCTCGATCACGACGAAAGTCGGGCGATCGGCTGCGGTCACGTCTTCCTCCGCCACCCGCGTGTGGAGGCTCAAAGCGGGCCTCGCGACCACCGTACTCGTTTTGCTGAGATGGTTGCCAGCTGGGTGTAGGCATTGGTTGCGCCGCCATTGGTTGTGGGAAAGTTGCGGTAGGCTGTTGACCGTTTGGAGGGTAGAGCGCTGCAACGACTGGTCCCCACTGCTCTTGTGGAATGTTGGCCTTCATCAGTTCTTGGAAGAGCTGAAGGACCTTGGTAAGTTGATCTGGGTTGCTCAGGATGTGCGGTGGGATCAAGGCTGCCAAAGCGGCCATGGGGTTTTGTGGCTGTTGTGGTGGCGGCTGGAATTGTTGTGGGATTGGAAGTGAGGGAGGTCCTGGGAACATTGAAGAGAACTGGGGCGGCATGACGGACTGTTGTGGAGGCAATGGAGTGCTGAACTGCGGCATTGGCGGTACTGGTGTAGTGATGGCAGGCTGATGTTGGGGAAGCGATTGTGGTTGACCAAGAGAAGAAAGAATGGCAGAGAGGTCCTGAGGTGCAGAAGCTGCAGCTGGTGGGGGTGGTGGAGGAGCCGTTTGCTGGTTCTGACCACCCATTCCTGCAAGTGCCCGAAGCACCGAAGCCGCATCTGGCTGTGAGACCGCTGGCTGCGGTGGAGCAATCTGGTGAGCTCCGTTGATGCCCAAAGATGCCAGGAGATTACGTGGTGGACTTCCTGGGGGTGTCCTGGATGGAACGATTTGAGCTGGTACAGCTTGTCCCTTGAGTTTCTGCTTGAAATCGGCAATCAAGTTGAGTGGGAAGGTGTTGCCGCGCTCCCAGATGTTGACCAGGTTCTCCAGCTTGTCCTGTTGTTAAATACGAGTCAGCTCGACGTTCGATTTGATGAGAGCAATCATGTGTCTTAAACGCGATAGGCGCTGAGCATAACTAACATCTGGTCAAGAGGCGGACTTGGTTGCGACTCTGCTGTGGCTAGCAGACAGAGCGCAGCCATCATGTTTTTATGGAAGAGTTGTCACGATCATTTTCACGTACCTTTTGATCTTGAGGAGCGACACGGATCATGTCGTCGACGAACGAAGGCATCAATTCGGTCATCTTGTGGACTCCAGAGGCATACGAGCCAGCAGGAGCGCTGTTGCCAGAGAGCTCTTGGCCGGCTTGACGAGCTTGTTCTATCCATCGTCGAGTGATGGAGTCAATCACATAGAGTACACCAAGCTTGTGGGTGGCTGGCGTTCGCTTGAAATGCGAGTATAACTTTTGCGCAATGGTGGAATCAGACTGATCGGATGTTAGGAAATTCGGTGAAGACTGACAAACAGAGCCTAGTCTCACCGTAATGTTGTCGACACAAATCTGAGTTATGCTTGCAATCTTCGACTTTGATGCTCCTGGTGGCTTCAGGGCTTCTAATGACTTGAGCAGAGGCTCAAGATCCTGAATCTGCGACATGTCTACTGCTATCGACCAGTGGATGTCTATAAAGACGGTATCTGAGTAAGGTATCGGAAAGCAATGCAACAGCCCAGTCAAGCTACGCAGCTACTGTGAGAGGTGAAGTTCTATAAGATCACCGATCAAGCAAACCTGAAGGAGGCAATACGGCGCAAGTTATGTGAGCTAAAGCCAACAGCTATTGTCGGCAGCAATCGCAGAGGCTTGATAAAGAGAGTGTTCCGGGAAGAGGGAGCACGATCAAAAGTACGATCCAGTAAGTGTACGTTTGTGGCCAGTTGTTACTGCTGCCAGTCGCGCTCACAATTACGGAGGAAGTCAGACGCGTATACGTGATTCTTCGCGCTTACGTCCAGAGATGGCGAATGATGGGATCTTGAAGAGTCGAATGTCGCGATGAGCCGTGAAGAACTCGCGATGGTTGTAGTGTTTGCGGTCGCGAACGATAAGTGATGATTACGAATGTGAGAGAAGTTGATTGCAAGCTGACGCTGATGCCAGTTTTAACAAGGTGAGACGAAATTTGCGTGAAGAAGTGCAAAGGCTTGGCGTCGCGTTCCACCGAAGCGGCAAGAAGGAAGAGGATCGGTTTGGCCCAGTTGGCCTGGTAGACCGAAACCGATACCCGAGCCGAACAAGCTCGGCAAGAGCAAATTAAAGGTTACTCGTGATTGCCTTATGGGTGCGTGCAGGCTCACTGTATGGCTCGATAGCTGTGTAAGACCCTAAGGAAGAGATAACACTTGTTAATGTGCACAAAGCTGCAGGTCTTGCTGTTGATAAGGTACATGTAGAGAACACAAGATCGGCATCCACGCGATCACCATGAAGTAAGAATAAATAGTAGCAGGAGCTGCAGGTTGACGTCGGAAACGGAAGGTGAGGCTGTCCTTCCGTCTGGAGCTAGAGTTCAAGTGTGCTTGGTGCGCTTTCGGAACCAGACAGCAGGCCCGCAGCTGCGAAACTGCACTGACTGGAGTCTTGCGACGAAGCTTTGGGACAGCTTCTTTTTTCCCTAGACTGTTGATCTCCGTCTCCATCTTCCACTTCTCCCTAAACCATCAATTCCCTCCATATCATTTCGTGATGGCCACCTCATTGAGACTGACCTCGTCGGTTCTGCGCAATGCTACCGCTACCCCTCTCCGCTCTGCCGCCGTCTTCAATGGCGCGCGTGCCTACTTCTCCAAGACTACCGTACGTCCGCCGAGCTTCAACAAATTTCAGGAATATCGCGACTGACAACAATCACAGAGCTTGAAGGAGACCTTTGCCGCCAAGATCCCAGAGAACATTGAGAAGGTCAAGAAGCTCCGAAAGTCAGTGCAAGCGCGATAAAAGATGATGGACTCGGACTCACAAGGATATACAGAGACTATGGCAACAAGGTCGTAGGCGAGGTTACCCTCGACCAGGTCTACGGTGGTGCCCGTGGTATCAAGTCTCTCGTCTGGGAGGGTTCCGTCCTCGACTCTGAGGAGGGTATTCGCTTCCGTGGCAAGACCGTAAGCCTTAAATGAGCACGCTCAACAAACCTAGCTTACACCATATAGATCCCAGAGTGCCAGGAAGTTCTTCCAAAGGCCCCAGGTGGTCAAGAGCCACTTCCAGAGGGTCTCTTCTGGCTTCTCCTCACCGGTGAGGTTCCATCTGAGCAGCAGGTCCGCGACCTCTCCGCCGAGTGGGCCGCCCGCGCCGAGCTTCCAAAGTTTGTCGAGGAGCTTATCGACCGCTGCCCAAGCGACCTTCACCCAATGGCTCAATTCTCCATTGCCGTCACCGCTCTCGAGCGTGAGTCTGCTTTCGCCAAGGCCTACGCCAAGGGTGTCAGGAAGACCGAGTACTGGGACCACACCTTTGAGGACTCTATGGACTTGATCGCCCGCCTTCCAAACATCGCTTCCCGCATCTACCGCAATGTCTTCAAGGACGGCAAGGTCCCAGCCACCCAAAAGGACAAGGACTTCTCCTGGAACTTGGCCAACCAGCTCGGATTTGCCGAGAACTCTGACTTTGTCGAGCTCATGAGACTCTACATGACCATCCACACTGACCACGAGGGTGGTAACGTTTCCGCCCACACCACTCACTTGGTCGGTTCCGCCCTCAGCTCTCCATACCTCTCCCTCGCCGCTGGTTTGAACGGTCTTGCCGGTCCACTCCACGGTCTTGCCAACCAGGAAGTCCTCAACTGGTTGGTCGAGATGAAGAAGTCTGTCGGCAACGACTTGTCCGACCAGTCCATCAAGGACTACCTCTGGGCCACCCTCAAGGGCGGTCGTGTCGTTCCAGGTTACGGTCACGCCGTACTCCGCAAGACCGACCCACGTTACGTCTGCCAGCGCGAGTTCGCCCAGAAGCACCTTCCAGACGACCCAATGTTCAAGCTCGTTTCGCAAGTCTACAAGATCGCTCCAGGTGTTCTCACCGAGCACGGAAAGACCAAGAACCCATACCCTAACGTCGACGCTCACTCCGGTGTCCTCCTCCAATACTACGGCCTCACCGAGCAGAGCTTCTACACCGTCCTCTTCGGTGTCTCCCGTGCTCTCGGTGTCCTTCCTCAGCTCATCATTGACCGCTCGCTCGGTGCGCCAATCGAGAGACCAAAGTCTTTCAGCACCGAGGCCTGGGCCAAGCTTGTTGGCGCTACTCTCTAAACGGATCAAAATCATCACAACAGGATGGTTGCGACGGATTGAGGGGTACGGTGTAAAAATGCTAGAGATTTATTCTGGTTCATATCATTGCGACGGGTCAGTCACTCGGTAGCAGGATAGGAATTGATGTAAACATATTTGATTTCTTGTAGCGAATCTATACTCTGCGATATTTGGACTGTTGTGTATGGATGTGATGGGATGTACGATTTACTAGGTATGACACGCGAGTCTTGACAGCAGATATCCTAAAATCATGTCTCGGAGAATTTCAATCACAATACAACCCGAGAATAACAATAATTTACAGGGATGCTACAACCAAAGCAGGGACCTCGGACATTTATTATTGCTTGATCCATCGGGATGAGTGACAGGCACAGCAAGCAAAAGCCACATCGGCTCCCCTCGTGCTGGAAATACTATCACCTCTGAATGGCCTCAACACCGGTCGATATGGTCAATATCGGGCGGACTTGAGATCAACCGGAGTTTTAATGGTTCCATTCATGCTATTCAGAAATATCGAGATATTCGTGATAATCCGGTCAAGCTGGAGCCGAAGAGATCCTGGCTGATGAACAGGGCCGTAGTCAGTCCAGGTACTGATGCATCAATTCCATCTTGTGGTAAACTCTCCGGGGTTCTGTATCTTCTTCCTCTGATCTCTCTATCAATAATACCATCACTTCAAGGACCGTCACACAAAAATAATAGTGTAACAGCAAACAAGCAGGTGAGTTATTGTACAGTAGACCCGGACCCTTTCCCAACAGCCGCGGTCGCTCTTTCCGTCGGCGCAATCGAAGCTTCCCCGGATTTTCTCCAAAAACATCGGCTCACTGCGGTGTTTGAATCGCTGAACGAAGCGCCGAGCAAGCTGCATCTGTTGAATACTGCTGTCGCTTTACTCCCTCTATTCTGCTCAACTTTGCTTGCTCATTGCACATTCTTACTGATATCTACTGTTCAGAACACCTTCTCTCCGCTCCAGTCGCAATCGTCTACCGTTTCCACGACTTTCTAAACACCACCAAGCGAAGAAGCGTCCTACAGCCTTGGTCAGGCCCCCTTCACCACGCCAACCGAGTCGATGTCCGCTGCTGCTGCCGCCGGCGTGTCCACGCCTACTGTCCCTAGTGGACCAAACAAGCTGGACAAGAAGCCTGTCAAGCTCTCCAACTTGTTGTGTACGTATATCCTTGATCGCAATCGAGACCGCGCTATCTGGCGGTGACGCGGTGAGATAAGCTCTCTGGGGATACCCGCGAGACCAAGAGAGGGGACATATCGGATACGATCCTAGTGAACGATCGACTGACCATGTCGCAGTGGGAGCCGGTTTGAACTTGTTCGAGGTCACCACTCTTGGTCAGGTAAAGTGTCCATACTCCTCTCGGAACTCAGCTTTCTGACATAACATAGCCGCTCGAAGTTGTCAAGACCACAATGGCCGCCAACCGTGGTGACGGCATGGCAGGCTCAATCAGCCGCATCTGGGGCCGTGGTGGTGTCTTTGGCTGTACGTACATACTCATTTTCCTCTAACACAGCAATCTGACCCGCGCAGTCTACCAAGGATTGATCCCGTGGGCCTGGATCGAAGCCTCGACGAAAGGCGCAGTCCTGCTCTTCGTAGCCTCCGAAGCCGAGCACTACGCACGCGTTGCGGGAGCCAACAACTTCGTCAGCGGTATTTCCGGCGGTATGGTCGGTGGCCTGGCTCAAGCCTACGCAACCATGGGTTTCTGCACCTGCATGAAAACAGTCGAGATCACGAAACACAAGGAAGCGCTGGCCGGCCGCAAGCCACCGGGCACGATGGAGACGTTCATGCAAATCTACCGCGCCGAAGGTATCAAGGGTATCAACAAGGGCGTCAACGCCGTCGCGGTGCGCCAGGTCACCAACTGGGGCTCGCGCTTCGGATTGTCGCGTGTTGCCGAGGGCCAGATCCGCAAGTTCACCGGCAAGGAGCACGGGGAGAAACTCAGCGCGGTCGAGAAGATCACCGCGAGTGCGCTCGGTGGTGGATTGTCCGCCTGGAACCAGCCGATCGAGGTCGTGCGTGTCGAGATGCAGAGCAAGAAGGACGACCCCAACAGGCCTAAGAAGATGACCGTCGGCAGCGCCTTCAGATATATCTACTCGCAGAACGGTCTCAAGGGTCTTTACCGTGGTGTCACTCCACGTATCGGACTCGGTGTTTGGCAAACGGTCTGCATGGTTGCGCTTGGTGATATCGCCAAGGAGATGGTCGAGAAGGCCACTGGCGAGACTGGTAAGTTGGAAATGTAGATTCCTGGTGAGAACACTTTTACTAACGCTTTACAGTCACCGCCAAGCACTAAACAGCACGAAGTGACGAACTTGCAAAAGATGATATCGATGGGGCGCATGAGGAGTGTTGTTTCAATGTGACGGGATACTCTGAATTCGAATCTGCCATCTACAGGCGAACAGCAGGTTTAATTTTTTGGATCGAGTGAAGGCTGCTTGATATCAAATAGACTCAGCTAGTCTTGCATCATGCCAGCAATTTTCTTTCATTGTGGATGTCGTGCTCTCATCATACCTTCTTACCTCCCGACAACCCCAACTCTACCTCCAATCCCCATCGCCCAACTTATGCGTCCAGAAGCCCCTGAAATTCTTCTTCTCCCCCAACTCATTCAACTCCTTGATCTCCCTCGGGCTGAGTTTGAACGTCATAGCCCTGAGGTAATCACTAAGCCTTTGCTCCTTACCACTGGTCGTGATCGCCACGACATCCTGATCCACACACCAACGCAACAACACCTCAGCCTCAGAAACAGCATACTTCTTCGCCAGCGCGCCAACGTAGCCGTCGATGGGGCCCGGCGCGGCTTTCGTGATCGGCGCCAGCGGACTGTACGCCGCGGTCGCGATGCCGTGCTTCTTGTGGCACGCCAGCAGGTCCTTGCGCTGCAGGTACGCGTGGAACTCGATCTGGTTGACGGCGGGCGGGACTTTCGCCGTCTGCATTATCGCCTCGATGTGTTCGGGCAGGAAGTTGGAGATGCCGATGCTCTTCGCCAGCCCGGCTTCGCGGATCGATTCCATCTGTGCCCAGGCTTTTTGCAAAGCGGCCGGGCTGCCGTCGAGGATCCAGGGCGAGTGGATCAGGTACAGATCTACGTGGTCGAGGCCGAGGTTTGAGAGCGAGGTGCGGATTGCGGAGGGGATGTCGGTTGCTGAGGAGGAGACTTTGGTCGTTATGAACAGGTCTTTGCGCTCGATCTTGGATTGCGCGATCGCTTTGCCTTGCTCGGCTTCGGTCTTGTACGCTTCGGCTCCGTCGAGGTGGTGGTAGCCTAGCTTTAGTGCTGTCAGGCAGGATTGGATGCAGTTGTCGTCCAGGTCGGAGGAGGGGTTGGTTTTGTACCAGGCTGTTCCTAGGCCGTAGCCAAGCTGGGTCTGTTAGTGTCTGTGAGGAGTGGAACAGGTTGGACTGTGATGGGCTTGGTCGAGGAGAGAACGGACCATTGGAATGGCGTTGCCATCATTGAGCTTCAGAGCTGGAATTGGGGTGTGAATGTTGGCCATTATTGCGATTGATTGTCTTGAGAACAGGTGTGAGCGAGCAGGAAGAAGTAAGAGAAGGTAAGGTGGTTGTATGTTGACAGAATGCCCCACTTGTGTATAGATGACGTTAGGGTCGCGGGGAAAGCTTGAATAGGCTATAGAATACAGGTTCTATAAACATGAACGCGTAAGCTTTCCTCTATATGCTAATCAACCATCACAAGATACGGCGATCATTGTGTCCTGGAACTATCCTGAAGTTCAGTCTTCATCCTGACATGGCTCACTGTGTATTGTCCGAAGTATTCGGGGTAGTGTACTTCACCTATCAATCGCATCATCTACTTCTACATATCCTCTCATCGGATTCATAGAGCAGAAAATACCATGTTTCTGCTCCACACAGGTTACCGGTCGTCAGAAGTATCACAGCTTGGGAAAATGCGAAGACAAGAAGTTCAAGACACAAAAATCAATTCATATATACAAGTATCAACACCTAGTTCCGTACGGAGAATGCCAGCTCGTGGGTATATACCTTGTGTGCAGATCATGTCCAAACATACCAGATGCTACGTCAAAAAAACCCTCCTCCCATTTCCCATAAAGAGCGTCCCTAACCTTTCCATCCCCGTCTTTCAACCCTTAACGGCCCTTCCTGTACTGAGCCCACAAGTTCTGGATCCTAGTGACCTGTCCCTTGGTAAAGGTAGTGTAGCAAGCATCGATCGAGTAATCCATGTAGTTATGGATAGGGTCAAGACCAGCCTGAGCGGGACAACTATCCTTGGCCGGGCTGGTAGGGCAGCCGTCGGTGCTGACGCTCTCCATCGGGGTATCGGAGACGTAGTCGCCGTTGCCAGAGCAGCTGTAGCCCTCGAAGGTGTGCAGGAGTCCGAGCCAGTGGCCCGTCTCGTGCACCGCCGTCATGCCCGTGTTGTAGCCGTAAATGTTGCCGGTTGGCATCGTCTTGGCCTGCACGTTGCAGCCGTCGGTCACGTACACGCTCTTGGCCGGTGTGCCGGGGCCGATGTCCGATGGCAGGGAGCAGACGCCCAGGATGCCGCCGGTGAGATCGGTTTGGAAGTAGATGTTGAGCGTGCCGTAGGTGCCCTTGCGCAGCGCGGTTTTCATAGCGGCGTCATCGGAGCCTGCGCCCACGGCCCAGGCGTCGTTCGCGGTGATGCTGACGCCTTTCAGTGTGAAGCTGATGCCGTGTGGGTTGTAGCGTGCGTTCATGGCGGCCATTTGGGACTTCGCCATTGCTTCCGTGATGGTGCCGGCACTGGCTTTCTTGGTTACGATGTGGAAGTAGGTCGGGACATTGATGGTGGTAGCGGCGCGTGCGACGTGGTTCACGAGCTGCGACGGTGTGCGTGGGTTGCTGTTCAGGTGGTGCAGGGCAGCGATGGTCTGCTTGAAGTGGTCGGTGGCGTTGTCCAGGCTGACGCCGCAGCCGGCGTGCTTGAAGGTCGAGTTGGAGATGTTGGTGGTCTCCAGGTCGCCCGGGAAGAAGCCGCTGTTGGAGAGCTGGGCGTTGGCCATGGCGGCACAGAGTCCGGCGAGGAAGAATGTAGCCTTCATATTGATGGAATGGGGTCGATGTGATCAGCTGTATCGACAGAAATGTGCAACGATCGTCTTCTATATGTACAAAGCGAGTGATGTAAAAGCCTAGGCTATACTGACCGCAAGGTGGTGATCGATAGATAATGAGAGTTTGGAAAAAGGTTGGCCTCATCGCCTATTTATTAGGCTCTTGGCCCATTGTAGAACATCCAAGTAGCAGTCCGACTATGCCGCCGTTCCGTCAGGACTCGTTGTTCGCTTGTTCTTGACGACGTTTGCAGCCAAACTATTCCGTCGGGACAAAGACAGGGGGGTGTGGCGGAATTTTGACACGATTTCTGGAAAGTCTTGTCGACACGAGGTCCAAAGTCTAGACCAAAGGCGTCCGATTACCCGGGGTTGTAGATGGCATGGCGGTAGATCTGAAACAAAGAGAAGGGAAACAAAGCAGGGGTCTAGAATGCGGAAATACCGGCCAGTTGAAGAATGCAAGTAGAACAAACGAAGCCGAATCCAAGTACATTCCACGGCCTCGACGCCGAACGATGTACGACGTACGATGAACTTCAGCTGCAATCCTTGAGTAGTATAGTAATCAATTCTCCGCAGTATGGACAGGTATCAATGTAAAGGAGAAGATGCCAATTTTACTTTACCAATTCCCAATGGCACACGAAACTCCATTGCCGTAACGCCGACGTCGATCATAAAGAGCCCGTAGAATCTCTGCTTCACGCACCCGAGTCGCCTGGCCTTGCTCGGCCAGTGGTGATAGCAGTTGTTGGTTGATCGGTGTTCCAGCTGAGGTAGCTGTGGTCACCAAGTTTCCTGAAGAGCTCCTGATTAGTAGTGTTCTTTGTGCACGCAAAATTTGTCACATAGCACGTACCTTGGCTTTATCAGGTGTGTTACTGTAAACAAGGCACCCAACAAGATGCAGATGCCCGCCACCACCACGTAAGCGATACCCAGGAAAGGATTCTTGCCACCCATGACGGTACGCGTGCTGAACAGAATCGCTTTTGTACCATCGTAAATGGTGACGGGAAAGTCTGTGAAGAGATCGTTAGTCAGCATACCACCGGCAATAGTTGTATCTTGGGTCGCTTACAATCGTAAATGTCTACTTGGTACCGTCCACTCCTCATCGGTGCGACGTCGTTGCGAAGAGCAAGCTTGCTAAAGGCGGGGAGACCGGCAGTTCGCATCCATACTTGGAACTCTTCCCAGTTGTGCAGATCCGGCAGGGGGTAATCGGCGCTGTATTCTGGGTATTGCTTGGCCCAGTTGACAGGTGGAACGACCTGATCGACTGTGTATGCGCTTGTCTTGTACAATGCTTTGTCACTGTCCCAGGCAATACCGTTGTTGGTCATCTGATATGTCTCGTCGGCAGCATTGGAGCCGGCAGGGTTGAGGGCGATTGGTGAGTGGAAAGTGTCGTTGAAGAGAGAGTTCGCGATCAGTCCGCACGGGTAATACGCCTTGCCGCTAACGGGGTCAATTTCGAGAGGATCGCAATCGCTACTTGCGATGGAAGCGTTTGAACGGAATTCGCCTTGTAATTGGTCTTGATCAAAGCTCTTTACATATCTTCGGTGGTTTTGGTAGAAGTTGGTGAGTTGATAGTAGAACAGGACAGGTGGGCTGAGATTGTCCGGGATTGTGAATTGAAGATGGCAGACCGGTGTGGTCACATTCGATCGTGGTCCATACATCACGTAGGTGGTACTTGTTGACCATGATGGTTGTTCGCTCGCGGGGGTGGTGTTCTTGAATGCTGACGAGAAGTATTGACTCGGTACCGGGGCGAAGGAGGGATACGCAGGAGCCTGGCCTACACAGTTCTGGTATTGGATGGAGAGCTCTTGAACCTGATATAACTCTTAGTGTCTGCTCTTGTATTGTCCTCCTTCTAGACTGACCTGAGCGCTGGCGTAGAGCAGGAGACCTCCAATCGGTGCAAAGACAACACCGACGACGAAGAAGAGGGGCAAGACCGTCTTTGGTGTGAGAATGGGTCTGGTTGCAGTTAGTCCATGACCTTTCCGATCATTGTTCCCAAATGCTCTGATAATCCACTCACTGCCATGCCTTCAGACGCTGTTGTCTGAATGCGGTATCTAATGAGTCGTCAGCACGATGGTTGCGGGACACGAGTCGCCGATGATCGTACTCGCTGGTCTTCTGCTCTTTTGCTTCTTCTCATCTTTGACCTCGTCTTCAGGTCCGAAAGAGTTGTTATGATCCATTTTCGTCTGCGACATGTTGAATAAATGCGCGCAGGTTTTTGGACAGAAATAGACGACGCGCAACCTATTGATGAAGTTCGCTGGAGTCGCGGTTACCTTACGATGCCGAAAGCTGACCAAGCGGTAACCCTATCCGCATCCGCATCTGACCCTGAATTGTTATGAATCAATATAGTTTAAATTATGCACGGTACAAGGCTTTATGCAGCATAACATCCAGGTATCAGTCCACCAGACTGTCGGAAACCGATTCTTGTAATACTGAGGTACAATGAGCAGGAGACGAATGAGAGGCAGGGAAATGATGACTCAGAAGGGAAGTGAGTCAACGCCGTGATGATCACGATTATGACAGGATAAGCAGAGAGAACGTTTATCACTGAATTATTTCATTCGTTTGCTAATAAGCGGAGAGTCATACTATAGTAGCTCGTGTCGGGGTATCATTGCTGCCTGTCATCCACGGCGTAAATGCCAAAACACCGACAAGTCTCGACAAAGGAAGAGACGGAGGGATATGAAACCCTCATTCCTGGCCAACGCCAACAAAGCCGGCAGTACAAAAATGAATAAGAACCAGGCATGATCATGCTATCTCGAAAGAAAAGTGCAAGTCCTTGCCACATGGGCAGAACGATCATAGAGCTGGGTATCGCAGTATCGTGATTATGTATCGTGTCGTGAAAATAGTTCTCGTGAGAATCGTGAAAATGGTTTAGACCACCCACTTCTTGTCAAACCAGCCAACCTTGTCAAAGGCAGTCCAAAGCTTGCTAGCCTTGTTGACGTCGATCTTGCACGCTTGCTGTGCAGCAGTCTTGTTGAAGTCGCGACCTTCCTGGAAGTACTCACGGCGAGCGGCAAAGATGCGACGCTTGGTACAGATGAACATTGCACAAGAAAGACGAAGGGTGGCGGCCAAGGCAAGCTCGGCTGGGTGAAGAAGATGCTTGTGTGGGTCCTGAGAGAGGTCGAGCGGGTTGCCACGCCACTCGGTCTTGAGGGCTTTGGCATTGTCGGTAAGACTCGACATTGGTGGTGAGTAATCTGGCAGGGAGCTGAAATCGGCGTCCTCCTTGTGTTCCTTTGTTTCCTTCAACTCCCTTGATTGTTTGCGTGCGGCAGTCGTCGAATTTCTGCGCTCAGGCTCGAAGGGTGCCTCGACGTCAAAGGACATTTGTAGCTTTTCGCGAGGCGATGCACGAACTCGCTTGACCGGCGGTAACTTCTCGACCGGAGCCTTGCGAGCCGTGCGAGCCTTCTTGACGATAGTTGTAAACTCTGGCTGTTGAAGTACAGCCGAACGCTTGCGACCTCCATGCCTCGCTCCCCTCGCCACATAATCATCGAGTTCCTCGAGTCGATCTGAGAAGTATTGCTCTGGCCCGCTTGTGTATGAATTGATGAGCTTGGTGAGCGATGACAAGGTCAGCTGATAATCAGCGCGAGTAGGGTTGTGCTCGTCAGCACCCGTTCGCCTTCGCTTCCTCATATGCTCCTCAATAGGATCCACGGTAAACCTTTGCTCTCTCAAAGTGCCATCGAATAAAGATCCAGAAGCATGGCTAGCTGGGACGCCTGACTGTGCAACCGGTGGGAACAAGACTGGATCTTTTACTGCACCGCCGCTGACAGCCACATCCTTATAGCCTGGCTCTTTGTCTAACTTGGTGTGTGGGGAGATCGGAGGCGATAGAGTCTGGAAAAACGAAGACATCGACGGAAGACGTTTGTGGTTGGATGTGGTAGCAATTGGTTGCTTCATTGGAGATTGGCTGTTTGAAAAGGCATCGTTAAGTGGTACTTCTGGCGGTGAGAAGTAGGTCCCGTATGCTGGATACTTTGGCTGCTTGTCTTGGGCTGAAGAAGCCATTGGGTTTGATTGACCTGCCATGGTTGAGCAATGGCAGATCAGAGTAAGAGAGGTCGTGTGGCGGGCCACGGAAGGGGGGAAGCAAGTCTTATATGTGAATGTGGCGGCCGAGCAAGGCTACCCAATTGATATGGTAAGAATCCGGAGAAGGGCCCACTCTATGTCCGTAAAGTACCTTAATGTCGGGATTGAGTTAAGGTTTATGTGACCTACTGAAGACTGCGGCGTGAGTAATGGGCAGTCGCCAATAGAATTGGGAGGAATTGAGTTGATTACAGAGCCGGTAGAGGCGAATAGTGACTAGTGTGAAGAGAGAGCGGTAGAATGAGAGAGATATGCGGAGAATTGAGGATGAAAACGGAATGGGAACGTGATGGATGTAATGTACTGATATGTAAGGTAGTGTAAGTAGGATAATGGGACAAGGTGGGTTGCGGCGGCTAGAATAGTCCCGACCGGTGCAGCGAAGCAGGTGATAGGTAGCACCTGATGTACACGTCTTCGTCAGGCGGCGACTGTCAGTGGCAACGCAGGACGAGTGCAGCCTGATTAGGACAGTAGGGAAATCGTAGTGTGACTCGAGCGTGTCTAAGACTTATTAGCCAACCCTAATCGTGACAACCTAATGTGATGAATAATAGGCGGGCTCTCGCGACGCAATGCAGCAGCAAGGCGAGCCACTTCAAACAGGCTCAAACATGGAGGTAACGGAAGCCAATAGAAAGGGGCGGCAAAGCGGCGCAGCACAGCGCAGGAATAGGCAGGTTTCAGCCAATCGAATCCGGCGCAACGAGTGAAGCAAACTCTCCGAAAGGGCCAACATGACAGGAAGACCACGGGATGTTGTGGTGGAGGCAAAGCCCAAGAATCCGAGCCAGGCAGCAATAATGGAAGAACGAGGACATGAGTCACTGACGGGTTCCATCCGAAAGACGCGCTAGTCCGTATTGGGCTATAGGCTTGCCATAGATGCATGTGATGCATGCGTCACTTTTCGGCTCTGGCACCGATCGCCGACAATCACGAGCAAAGCATCCCGTCGTCTCACACTCACCATCGAATGGAATTATGCCGTTAACACCCCTTTGCAGTCCGTCAATTATGTGGACAAATGTGCAATGCGAACAATACAACCCGACAGATCACGATTGACATCTTCTATCAGTCCGAAATCGTCGCAATGCTTTCCAATGGCACTTTGCGTTTGCTGATAGGATGCTACCACGGCGTGCCGCATTGGGAGTTGTGGCGCATTGGACTGCAGAACGGTTATGAGGGCGAATGCAGGAATGGGCACGTCGCAGTGATCATCTGCCAGGGCTGTTTGTGATGTGAACTCAATTCGATTGCTAACAACGATTGGGAGGAGACGTGTATAAGACTGTTAGAATCGGTACGAGTTACGACACAATCGCGGTGAACTGGACGGATGGATGATCATGGACGCCGTTTGTCCACCTGCTTCTTCTACCTGCAGCAAATAGGCAGCCATCTCCGCAATACCTACAGTAACCGCATGATACCATCAGTTATGGGCGCCAACCACGATCTAGACCAGCAGCTGATTGTGTCTGCAGCACACTCGTGCATGTACACCAATTGGTCCATCAGTTCATCGTTTGTGATGTTTCTGCGTGATCGATCCATCAATCATGTGTCAGAGTCACCACTCTTCAGGGTTTGCACATGCTAACGAACTCAATTAGCACCAGAATCGTTCGGTACAGATATCGACCGTTACGAGATCGAAAAGCGGGGCCAGATCTGGTTAACATATCGCCACCAGGGTCCTATCTTCAGCCTCATTGGCCGCAAAGTCAATCAGTGCTTCGGAAATACGGTCGTCGTTCCTCGTATATCAACATGCCATTGTGGATATCTTGTACATGGAATTGTGGACTATTCGATCTGGACTTTTCGAACGACCGATGCTCTCCCTCTGTCAGCTCAGCTCAGCTCAGCTCAGCTCAGCTCAGCTCAGAGAAAGCCCAATGTCTGTCTTCTAACGACCCACAACCCGGGTAGAATCGCAACACATCCAGCTCAGTGGTCCGAACGCTTCAACCAAGGCTTGCAGGCTTCATACAGCTTCGGGAAAGCCGGATCCAAGCTCATGGCCTTCTCGTACACATCATCTCCGAGCAATTTGATAAACTCAAACGATCCGACAATGATAAAGTCCGCATATGTAACCTGCTCGCCATGCACAAAGGGCCCCTCGGTCCTCTGCTTCAGCAGTCCCTTGATCTTCTCGGCGCCTGGCTGCGCCTTCTCCCATGCTTCTTTTGCGCCCTTGGACTGCTCTAGTTCGGACAATGGCATGCCAAACCAGCCCTTGCGAGTCTCCTCAAAATACTCTGCTGAGCTCGGGTTGAGCAGGCGCTTTGGCACTCGAGGCAACAGCAGTGGAACGAGCGCTCCGAAGAACTCTCCAACGGCGGCAGTGGCCTTTTCAGTCATTGGATCATCGACGTGGAGGGATGGCTCAGGCCTGAGTCTTTCCAGCTCTGGTGCAATCTTCTCCGAGCCCATGACATGTCTACCATCTGGCAAGGTCACCGTTGGGCTTGTGTACGGCATTTTCCCTTGAGCCGCAGGGATGCCCCTCACGAAGTCAGTGAATGTGAAAGTCAATTGACAGAGCTTACACATACAAGGACTTGAATCTGGGCGCCAGATCTGGATACTCGGTCCATTCTGTCTTGTACGGGATGCCCTTGTAGTTCAATACAAGGCGAGCTGTCAATCGACCGGTCAGTAAACGGCGTACAGGAGATTGAATGGCGCTCACTCTTCCATGGATTCAGCGACCAGCACGAGCCGATCTTGCTTGGTAGATCGTAAAAGACGACTTGCGAACTCATGATTGCTGTGAAGTGAGCACGAGTGTAACAAAGTGAGGTGTCTGGAGGTGCTTGATGCAGTAGAGCTCCCCGCTGCCCGATGACGGATGATGCCTTCCCCGCATGGTTCTCCCGACCAGAAACCCTAAATTCGGGCTAGAGGAGGTCTTCCAACCCGAGTCACGACCTTTCTTCGTAGTTTCGATGTCATGACTCCTTTATTCCTACATGTAGGTCGAGAGATTTAATGCAACAGAGGCACCGCCGATGATGTGCAGAGCTACCGCTATACGGCTCCAAACCCTCAAAACCAACGATGAGGTGTGATCAACGAAACTCACACACATGGACACCCACACCGAACGCCAATTTTTCACGAGCCTAATCAGCTCCATCTCCACAGAACCAATACCAGACGCAATCAACAGCAACCCTCTAAAACTCTTCGCGAGCCCACATACCAACACCCGCCAAATCTTCCTGACCCTGCACGTCCTCTACCCAAAAGAGTTACTACCAGCCCTCGATCTCCTCGACCGCGGTCTAATCTACCACCTGCACACCAACCAAGGCCGTCTCCCAGCACAAAAGAGGACCTACCACGTCCGCAGCGCGCAAGAACCACCATCATGGCAGCGCAAGCAACAGGTCCACCACTCCCACCGTACCGAAATCGACGTCGCTGACTCGGGATCCGCCGCTGCAGAGGAGATGCGCACTGATGTCACGTACTACGAGACGCGGCCGTGGGCCTGGAACTGCAGTTGTCCGGCATTTGTGTTCGCTGCTTTTCCTGCGACTGCATCCGATCACCATCACGAGGGCTCTGTGGCGACTGCTCGCGCCTGCGAAGCGCCGAGTGTTAGTGACGAGGGCGACGCGGCGAAGCAAAGGAAGTGGATGGCGGGCGGGTTTACGAGGGGAGATGATGCGCCTGTCTGTAAGCACCTGCTGGCGTGTGTGCTTGTTGAGCATTGTAGGGGCTTGTTCGGGCAATTCGTCAAGGAACGGGAGGTTAGTCTTGACGAGGTTATTGCCTGGGGCGCTGGATGGGGTGGCTAAGGGCTGCTTGTGCGAGCGTGGGCTTTGGAACGATGTATGCGTGGTCATTAGCTCGTACAGAATAGTGTATGGCTGTAAGGCCGATCGAGACGTGACGACTTGGTGTGGCATGTTTGCGATACCGCTTTTTCGTCTGATTTACAGTCGCTGTAGTGTCACTCGACGGAACATGTGGCTGGCTTCATTTCGCACGTGCTTTTCATTCGAGCTGCCGTGGCCTGGCTGCCCAAGATAGCGCTCGCATGTGCTTGCACGCGCCATGCTTGAACACGCTATCGCGTAGTATTACACGCTCCAATGGCGACCTCATCTAGCCATGCTTGCGCCAGAGATTGACCTCCGCTATAGTCCATCCTTTCATGACTTCTTACCCTTGCCCTTTTCGTCCGACCCCGCGGCGTCCTTCTCATCGCCATTCATCAACTTCTCCTCCTTCTTGATCTGCGTATCCTTCTTCGACTCTTCCGCCTTCGCATCCCTGTCCTCGGCCGTCTGCTTGTTCTGGATCTTGTTCTCGATCAAATCGTGGAACGCGGTAATGGCGCGGATCAAACTGCTGAGGTAGATGCTCATCAACTGGTCGTTCGTCTTGGTGCTCATGGCGCGCGCCAGCTCCGACGTCTCTGTGATTGCGATCGCGTCTGCGCCGTTTGCGGCCGTCGATGATGGCTTTGGCGCCGAGAGGTTGGGGAGGAGGTTGAAGACGTCTTGGAGGTTGCCCAGGATCGCGTGGTTGACTGGCAGTTCCTCGTCTAGCACCTTTTGCAAATACCGGCCGATGTCTTGTAATCGCAGATGCAGCCCTTGCAGCGATTGCAGCTGAGATGTGATGCGTGTTGAGAGTGTGCCAACTGCGACGTCACGAATATCGCGAAGCAAGTGCTCCACACCGATCTCTTCTGCCTCTTCCGCCTCGATTATTGATGGAGTGTGTACAAAGGTTTTGGTCGTAGTTGTTCCGTCCTGCGTGGTGTTAGCCTGTTTCTCCCCACCATCCTCTTGACTGTCGCCGTACGTCTTTGATCTCTTCCACGGCAAAGTATGCGTCTGTCGGTACACCAATCTCCTTGGGCTGAATATCGATAATGACAAGTAGTGGGTTTGGCGTATATCTCTTGAACAGCTCATTGATCTCCAGATCCGACGCTCTAAGTTTGGGACCAGAGTGATACCATCCGATGAGCTTTTCTCTCGCGTTGACTTTCTTGAACATGTCGTTCATCGACTCGATGTAGTTGTGATCTATGAACCATACTGATGGATCCTTCTCGTCTTCCTCAAACGGCACTGTCGAAGTGGTCAGTCCAGGTCGCAGGAAAAGTGACTTCTGTCCGATCAGGCGACTCACCAGCGAAACTGTTCGACACCCTGACACCCTTGCCATCGTTTTGTCCTAAAAGTACACCCAACACTCTCTTCTTTGTGCCTTTGGCCGATCTTGAGAAGTGGTCGTTTGCTGAGAGGAGGACAAGTGGTGCGATGCTGACTTGCTTGTTGACAAGCGACAGAGTCTCTGCGGTAGTGGAAGGCATGGTGATATGATTGTTCTAGAAGACGCGTTGATGGATTGTTCAGTGGCACACGAGCTTCAGCGATGGATGACAAGAGCTCCGGCGTCGTCACTCCCGTCGCTCTGAGAATGAACATCCGGAGTCTTGGCAAACTTCGGCTCTATTCTCACTACAACAAACTACATAGTCAAGAGAAAGCGCTGTTACATTCTTTGGAGTACAAGAACACGACGCACTTCAGGATATCATGACCACCTGCGACAAGCCGCCTAAGCGAAAACAGCATTCTCCTCCACCCACCACGACCTGAAAGTCTGCAACCGCTCAGTCCGCTGCCTCGCCATCTTTCTGCCAGTCTCAGTCTTCATAAGGCCTTCAAGCCTCTCCAGCTTCTCCGTGAAATGTTCAATAGTACCATCCATACCTCGATCCGGCTGCTTCGCTCCACCGAAGGTGAACGACCGACCGATACCAATCGCACCGATAGCGTCTAGGCGGTCAGCGTCTTGCACAATGGCGAGCTCCGGATTTGCGTCCATGATGGCCTTTACGACTCGTTTGTTCTTCATCTCATTTGAGTAGGACACGTTCTTGGCTAAGAGCTGTACTTTCATGGCTAGCTCGACCGGTGCATCGTGCTGCAGCAGTGTTTCCGCGATCAGGTTCTCAGGACTCTCGCCGGGCTTTGCATACTTGTGATCGCAAATGTCGTGCAAGAGCGCGGTCAAATAGACGACCTGGGCGTCGCATCTCATCTGTCCCAGAGGCGGACTCTCTTGCTGCAGTATTTGTCTGGCCAGTCCGACTACACGCAGGATGTGATTCCAATCATGCGACGCATCGAATCGTGACATGTAGCCCTTCACAAACTTTCTGATAGGGTCGAGGATTTTTCCCCCGGGAAAGTGACGCTCAAGAGTGGCAAACAAGCGATCTTCTTTCGAGTGTGGGAGGAAAGGAGTGGCGTTTTGGGCGGCTGCAACAGCTTCTGGATCGTTCAAGTCTATCACGTCCAGTCGACGGAAAACCTTGGTTCCTCCTGGCATGTCGTAACGCAGCCTGTAGTCGTCAAGCCATTTCATCTCTTCGAAATTCGGCAGCGGCCGCCCGCTGTACTGTGGCATGTCGTACCACAGAGCTCGCGCCCGTCCTTTGATAGTAGCACCATGAACCTTGTTACCCTTCGCGAGTTCCGCCACATGCCACTCATGCAGAGCATCCTCCAATTCAGGGTATTCAGCGGGTTTGAGATGTGCCTTGGGTCTGTCGGTTCCATGGTTGTGCTGACCATGAACGATATACACCACCCATTCGCTTGTGAATTTCTTCTTTTGAAGGCGTATCTTGACTGGGCAGCCAAGTTTCCGAGATCGCCTATTCCGCGTACGCTTCTCGGGGTCGGTTATTTGCTTCGGTCGAGGGGCTCCAGCAAGCACGCACTGCATAATCATGCGGTGCCTGACCCCGTCCTGTTTAGGGGTAAGCCTCCGTTTGAGATAGTCCAGTTTCGCCAACCTACTTTGTCCGTCTTCGTGCTTTTAGTAGCCAAATCATACCCGTTTCGTCTTGCAAAGGTTTGACAGGCCTCTTTGGCTTCTTCGTGGGTAGCGAATATCTGTGGAGGAGGTGGCGGTAGTGGTTTATTAGCCCATTCCAACTGCCACTTGGCACGCATTTCGGCTATACCCTCCTCAGATTGACTACGGAGTGTTAGTTTGATGAGAGACCAACACGTCCGTTGCCGTCGTACTAATACTCGCGATCTCTCTCAAAATTCTTGAACCTCCTACCCGGAGGGTTGTACTGGTTGATCGTCAACTCGTCCGAGTCGTCACTCTCGTCACTGTCGTCACGCTGTGGTGTTGCGCTGCTTGATTGAGAGGTCCTGCACAGAACATAAGCATGCAGTCTCGAGGCCCCGTCCTGATCATATCCTACCCTTGAGTATTGGCAACATTCTGCTGAGAAACCTGGGCTGCCGGCGTCACGCTATCTGGTCTTGATTGTCTTGCGTTCAATTCAGTGCGGACTCTTACGGCTCTACAAGAAACGACATACACTGAAAAGATCTTCCGACCTGGACCGGAAGATGAGACTACCTCATACTGCGTAGTCGGGAGCGGTGGTTGCACATTGTTTGGTGGGCCTGAAACGACGGGAGGACCTTGATTCTGCTGATACTGATAATTCGCATAGGGGTTGTACGCATATTGCGGCACTTGGGGTACATTGCTCTGTTCGTAAGGAGGATAGACGTAGTTGTCCATGTCTTGACACGTGAGTGGATGACAGGCAGTAGAATTTACTATACCGCAGACCACGTTCTTGCTTCGCGGCGGTCGATCTCCGGATTTGGACAAGCGCGGGAACCTTCCCAATGCCTCGGCTCGTCCGGGGAAAGCTGCCATGTGCGATCGAAACGACACCAGGACCAACCTCGCGTGCCTCATATCACTGCCGTCTGTATACCACTCCCATCAACATGCAGGCATACAAGAGTACCAAGCAGGCGGCCTCTGAGGTCTTGTCACTGCCGTCGCTGTGCGCTCGCAAGTATGAAGAGTTCATCGTCTCCAACGCCAACTCAGTCGGCCAGATCGAAGGAGCACTACGTTCCCTGACCTACATCATACCGGGTCGCTTTCGAGATGCAGAGATAGCATCCGAGTCACGTACGTGTATCCAGATATCGACGAGATCGCAACACTGACGAAAGCAGTACACTCCTCTGTCCAGCTCCTCTCCCTCTACCACGACTCCCTCCTCCTCCGCGCCGTCGCCCGTCTACCCAAGGCGCAACAACCACACCCGAGCCCACACAGCCGCTACACACAGTACTGGACCAAGCACTCACCCGCCTACCGCCGCCTCGCCCTGATCCTGCAAATAATCCAAAACACCGAGCTGCTCCTCGAGATGGCCGCCAAGCGACGCGGCGAGCAAAGCCGGTGGGACCTAGTGTGCACTCTCGAATCGCTAAAAGCACTATGTCGGCTCCTACTCCTACGGCTAACAAACAGCCGACCACTCCTCTCGCCGCCCTTGCCGCAACGCGAAGTCGACCCCTCGACGCTGGAAGACAAAGACAGCGAACCCAGCGACCCGATCTCGCCGCCGTCAGAGACCTCGGAACAGATCTCCGCCTGGAGCATGCCGCGCACAGGGCTGACACTGCCGACGCTGCCCTCGTCAACCGACATCAGCGCCTACTTGCTCAGCAAAGTGCTGACGGCCGACGACATCAAGCCGCCGAAAGCGCTGCTGCACCGCATCTCGGGCCTGGGTTCCGCAGCCGAAGTGCTGTATATCCTGCGGCCGGTCATCTACGCGTTTGCGATGGCGTACTGGGCGCGCAAGAACGCGCGACAGAGCAAGAAGGGCTCGAGTTGGGAGCCGTGGGTGCTGGGCTTGGCGCTCGAGTACGGTGCGAGACAGATGGCGAAGAGAGATTTGCAGACGCGCAGGGCTGGTGGGTTAAGGGGGTTGACTGTGCTTGAGAAGGAGGAGCTGAAGAAGCGCGGGTGGGGGCTCGGGTGGTGGGCCATGAGGGGTGCGTTTTATGAGAACGTGACGAGAGGTGTTATTAGAGGAGTCGCGGGCGGGCTGAAGGGGAAGCCGTTGTTGGATATGGTGGGTGGCGTTATTGAGGACTATGAGTTCCTCTGGGATCAGTACTATTTCCCTACCGCGACGTTGTAGAATTACGGGGGAAGGAATGGGTTTGCATGGACGATGGTGTATGATTGATGAAGACGATATATACCCGATCATATCGATCACGAATGAATCACTATCTTCTAGTTTCCGGTTGAGAATGTTTATGCACATTGACCAGACATCTATTCTACATGCAAGCTACCTAACGACGTCCATCACCTCGTCTCTCGCCCACTGATCTATTCACATCCCTCCAATCCGATCATTGCGACGAGAGGTAGTCAGCAGCCTATGACAGTTAGCACAAATCTCTCACTCGCCGGCGAAGTTTGACTTACCTTATTAATATCATAATCATACTTCTCAAGCGCATCAAGCGCCTTATCCCTCGAATAACCCATACCGGTCAACCTCTTCAAGATCGGATCGTCGTGCTCAGTCGTCATAGCACGACTCAATTGCGGCGCAGGCTGGTTCGACCTCGGCGGTGGCGCCGGCGGCTTGCTCTGCACTGGGCTCGCGGCCTTGGGAGTGGGCACATCGAACGCGTCCTGCTTGCCGGCGCTGGAGCCGAAGCCGGGCTCAATGTTAGGCGGCGCGTCCAGGCCGGAGAAAATGGCGTCCCAGTCGTGGCTAGAGGCCTGTGGCGAAGACGCGGTTTGTGCGAAGGGAGTCGGCGCCATGGCTCGTGGCGCATTGCCGTTGCTCTCGAAGCCGTGGAAGCCGTTGCTGGCGGGCGCGGCGGAGCGCTGGATGGGTGTCTGTTGCGTGCTGCCGAAGCCGCCAATCGTGCTTGCGGAGGGTGAGTCGAAGGTTGGGTTGAACTCGGATTCTTCGTGGTTCGCACCGAAATCGAAGCCCTTGTCGTCGCCCATTTGTGCTTCTGTGAGGTTGTCGAAGTCGTCAAAGTCGTCGAAGGCGGACTTCTTGGCGGTAGGAGCTTGTGGTTGAGAACCTACTTCGTGCACGTCTGTCCATGCGCTTTGCGGTCTGCTAGCCGCATCGTGGAAGGACTGGCTGGTCACTGAAGATGTGTTTGGCGTGTGCCCTGGTGGTAGCAGAGACTGTTCTCTTGGAGACTGTAATGGCTGCTCCGGTCCGTAGCTGGGAGATTGCATAGGCTGCTCTGGTCCGTATTGAGGTACGGAGTGAGGAACTGGTGAAGTGGTAGGATCCTCCCGCGCAGGCAGCAGGCCTTCAAACTCAGGAGGTTGGTTGTTCGAAGTCGAGCGTTCGTGGTGACCGTCTAGATCTGCACCAAATGGTGCAGCTTGAGCGTAGGTTGGTGGTGACTGTACAGCATCTTCTGACGGTGGAGGTGGTTGCTCATTGCTTTGACCAGATGACTCGACAACACGACTTGTCATCTCTGGCTGCGCATGTTCTCTGTGCTCACCGGATGTGACTGTAGTCAGTGGAGCACCATTGCTATGCGTAGCAGAAGAGCCAAAGTTGTCATCAAAGCCATTGTCGGTTTCGCTGTCGCTCTCCTCGGTCTGTGTCATTGGATAGAAGTCCTCGTTCTTGGCCGCTTGCTGACTCGGGCCTGGGCCAAACGCATCTTCGTTGCTTGAGTTGGTGCCGCTCGGTGCTTGTTGGTCACCAAATCCGGCAAACGCAGAGTCAAAGTCATCGCTCGATGTGGCATTTGCCAGACCTGATGGACCAGCCGTCGTGGTGTCTCGTGTAGTTTCGGGCTGCAAAGGCGTTTCGTCTGGGAATGCACCTGGCATTGCCTCGCCAAGAGCAGTGGTAGAATCTTGCGTGAGTGGCTTAGGACGTTCCTCGTTCTCGTGATGTTCATGCAGAGCCGCGGCACCAGCACCACCAATGGCAAGACCGGTGGCAGCTCCAGCAGTAGCGCCAAGCGCGCCGTCATGACCGTGATGCGATGAGTCGTGGTTCTCGTCAGCTCCAAGAGTGGAAGAAGAGTCGTGCTCATCAGACTGCGCATGTGACATCACAGGAGTCTCGGAACCACCATAGTTTGTGTGGCTTGGGACAGCCCGTGTAGATGATGCAATAGAATCACCTCTAGAAGGTGGTGGTCTCATTGGAAGCATACCAGGAGTGAATTGTCTCGACTCGGGTGGAGCGGGTGCCTCGCCGTGTGATGGCTCGCGAATGCCTGGGACTGGCGTTCCAGTGGGCGTGGGTCTTTCAGAGGATGAAAAGTGCGACGTCGGTGCAGAAGGAACTTCTCTGTTTTGGAATGAGGTGGGTGGAGGAGTGTCTGTTCGGGAAGACGCCTTTGCGGGTCCAAATACCGAGTCGAAAGCGCTTGAACTTGGAGCAGAACCCATGAAGCCGCCTGGAGACTGTACACCCGGAGACGAAACCCCTTCTGGGGCTGCGGCACTCCTGAAAAACGGATTGCGACTGCCCATAGATGGTGTGGGGCTGACAACAGCGGAGCGAGGCTCGGGCGCTTGCTGTGCTGCAAGACTTCGAGCTTGTTCTTGTTCAGCAGCTGCCTTTGCTCGAGCTTGTTCTTGTTCTTGTTCAGCAGCCGCTTTTGACAGATCGCTCATCTCAGACTGGTGTCTGTCACGTTCGGCTTCGTTCGTCGAAAGCTGCTTCTTGTTTATAGCGACCATGCCTCTTTGCTGTCGCGCATCTGACTTCATCTTTTCAATCTGTGGCTTCAACTGAGCAATCTCGGTATTCAGGTTGTTGATACGCTCCTTTAGAGTTGCGTTTTGTTTCTGGTCGGTCTCGAACTGCTCTGTTACCTGCTTGTGCTGTGTCTGCAAGTCTTCGAGCTGCTGCGTTACCTGCTTGTGCTGTGTTTGCAAATCTTCACGGGTACCCTCAAGCATAGCCAGGTCTTGCTGCAGCTTCTGTGTCTCACTTTTCGAGGTGGCGACTTGCTGCTCCAGAGTTTTCACCGCCTGTACCTCTTGTTGATATTGTGCTCTAAACTGAGCAAGGCGTTGCTGAAGTTCCTGCTTCTGAGCGGTCGTCGCTGCTAGATCGCGCTCCGTGTTCGACTTCTTACTCTGGACTTCCTGCATCTGGGTACGCAGGTCACCGACTTGGGAAGACATGTTGGCCAGCTCAGTCTGCTCCTCAGTAAGCTTTCTACTTTGGTCCTCCTCAGTGTCTCCAAGCAAATCGTCCATGGCAGATGGTTGCTGGACTGATCGATTCTGCTGCTGCTGCTGCGGCTGCGGTTGTTGTTGTTGTTGTTGCTGTTGTTGTGGTTGCTGCTGTGGCTGCTGTGGCTGTTGTTGTTGTTGTGCAGGCGGAGCAGGTAGCTGGCTTCCACCAGTGTTCTGGGAGGCAAGACTAGCGCCAAAAGCAGAAGAAGGTTGGAAGGGCCTGAACATGCTGGAGCCAGTCTGCTGTGGTGGCTGAAACTGGGCGCGAGCAGGAGAAATAGGTGAAGAAGGTTTGCTACCTGCAAACGGATCGGTATCAACAGGAGCCCTCCCGGCAGTGCTGCCGGTATTCTGCGGCTGCAGAACTGGAACAGCAGAAGTAGGGTGAGGTGGAGAGTCAAGACCAAACAGATCATCGGCAGCAGTCTTTGGCATCTGACCAGCGTTGTTGGCGTTGTCGAATGCAGGAGCCGTAGTTTGCTGAGACTGTGGTTGATTGCGCATACTTGGCGGCATAAGAGCAGCCGGAAGGAACGCGGGTAGAGGTGCAGATCCGGATCTTTGTTGTCTAATGAGATACATGGCAACAGCAAATTCCTCGCGGTTGAGTTGTCCTTCCGAACGAACATCAGCCAGGTCCCAGATCGAAGCTAGAGTGTCCTCGGGTAGACCAGAGTCGCTGAAAAACTTGACGGCTTGATCACCGGTAATGTAGCCCAGTTTTCCAGTATCGACGTTGACGAAGAAAGTATCGTACTTGGCCTTTTCTTGTGGCGTAATCAACCAGTTTGAGCCTGTAGTTTGCGCGACTTGCGGTGGTGGTGTGCCATAAGATGCTCGCGCCAATGGACTCGAAGTTCTCTGAGGGCCTGTAAACTGTCGTGGAATTGCTCCTACCGCTGGTGGGATGGGCTGGCGCGCAGGTGCTGGACTGCGCCTCGAGGCGGCCTCGAAAAGTCCTGGTGGAAGAACGGTTGGCAGCGCGGTCATGGTCTTGCTCTTGAACGACGTGATCAGATGCATGGCGACGATGAATTCGGTCTGGTCAAGTGCGCCGTGTTGTTCCTTGTCAGACAGTGTCCATATCCTCCCAAGGGTTTCATTCGGTAAGCCAGCTCTTTCGAAGATTGCTTTCGCGGCCTCACCTGGTATTGATCAGCTCAAAGCGCTCATGTTCATTGACGCTTTCCCCTACCTGATAGCGAGCCATTTTGCTGGCCAGATTTTTCGAACAAGCCTGAGTATCGCGCGATATTATCTGGAGTCAACGGTGGGATACGGACTCCACCTCCGGTACCTTGTGGCTGGAGCGCATTTGGTGGGAAGCCACCTGTGGTAGGAGAGGCAGCCGCAGGTGGTTGTGGAGGAGGGGGTGTGACGCCCTCGAACTTGGGCAGTGGAGCAGCTATGAGAGCTCCGTCAGTCTGATGTCCTCGGAAAGCATTGTCATTCTCTTACGCTTGAAGCCGAGCTCCGGGGTCGGATCTCTGCCAGCTTGGTAGTGTCCGATCAATCTCAAAGCGACGCAGAACCCAGGCTTAGTCAAGAGACCACGGTTCTCAGAGTCGGCTATTTGCCAGATCTACCATCCGCCGTGTCAGCTCTCCATGTTCTTTATTTCTCAATCAACAATGAACACACTTCTGCCAGAATATCGGGCGCGAGTCGAGACTTTTCGAGGAACTTGGCGGCATTCTCGCCAGTGACAACACCTAAGCGGTCGGTGTCTGCCGAGGAGAAAAGTTGGCCGTAGAAGCGCTTCTCTTCGCTGTTGAGATTGAGCGCCGAAGCGTCTGGCAGTTGTCAGAAGTGGTCCTGAAATATCCCGGTAGATAGCCCATACTCCAGTCATTTCCGGCGTCAGACATGTTCGCGTGTGGTCTAGGTCGACCTCATCCAATCGACAGACTAAAGCAGTTGCTATGCTGCGATGCGCGCGCTGTCGAGGAAGCACTCGCAAGGATACAATGAATTGTTCGTAAGGTTCCTTGTATCAGTGAGCAGCTGTGACACTGGGTATCACAGAGTCTAAATATCAATGGGTGAATCAAGGTCTAGAGCAGAGCAGCAAGATGATGTCGATGCCTCGAGCTTGACGTTGTCTGTCCGGAGCCGCAATGCATGGCAACGCAACGCCGCGGCAGCCGGGGGAACCACATGCATGGGGGAAGTATGCATGAGCTGTCAACCGGAAATTTAAGAGGAAAGATTATAAATTATTTCATGCAGACTAAATAGTAACATGCTACAGTACTAACAGAAGAGGAGTATTGCATTGATCTACATAGGAGAGCTGGTATCATGAGTCCCTCCTACCACAACTCCAATTGCGCCGATAATTCAAGGTCATAGTAGGCCTTACCATGCATTTTAATCATCTCTCATGCTCGCTGCGGCGAATAGGAATCCTCAATTGGTCTCGTCGACCAAAGTCGTCACACCACGCCAACCCAGGGACAACTTCTTCTCTCCGTCTCCAAGGTGCCCGGCCCAGTAGCCAATCCGTGACACTGACGAACCGCAATGCGCGATCGCAATTTCCTCCCTCTTCAGCATGTTCAATGGTGTGTTTGCTAATGCGGCCTTGATCATCGAACTCGAACACGAAAAGGCCACAGAACTCAGCGTCGTCTTTCTCTCCTCCACGGACTGCTTCTGACAGTGCATCGAATTGTTCAGTCGGGCCCAAGCCCCTGTAAATTGTGTTTCTTCCGGTGTCTTTGCCGCATGTCTTCCATTTGACGATCAATTTTTCATCGCGACATTCCTGCGACACTGCAATTCCGCTGTTGCGAAACATGCGTTCCGAGAGGATTTGAATCTTGACGTTGCCAACAACTGGTATACGTCCCCAAGCGACAGGTGCTGTCCAAAGCGCGCCGGTGTAGGCAAGTCTTCCGGAAACGGCTGGAAGATGTGGATGTGTCGAGGGGAAAAGGTGAAGAGAAATTCGTGGTGAGAGAATGTCTTGCGGTAAAGGTTTTTGGAGCAATGTAGGCAATCTTTCATGGATCTCTCGAATGGCTGACAGTTGTCAACATGCCGTCGCTCGATGCCACAAGTGGAATTTGAAAGCTATACTTACTTTTACCTAGCTTGAGAGTCCTTTCATCTGGAGGCTTGCCATTGCTCTGTTGTATATCTTGCAGAGAAGCTCGTGAGGCGGATCCATGGAAGTAGATGTTGTTGATCACTTGATTGTACCTCTCCAGCTCGACGGCCGGTATGCTTGAGACTATGACAGCAGTCCTTCCTCCCTCACGAAGGGCTGACCTGGCCGACACATGGCGCAGGCTAGACAAACGAAGAAAGCGTGATGGCAGAAAAGAGCGCATCAGCTCGAGCTTGACTGTTTAAGCTCTACGAGAACATATGTATGGTACGAGTAGATATCGTTGGCGAATGCGTACTCCAAGAAAAAAGATGTCCGACTGGAGAGTTAAAGGTGGAGCTGGCAAAAGTGCATGTGCAGGCAAAAGCCGATCAAGGAGCGAGCAAGAGCCGCCCCCAAAAATCCCCCACAAAGCTTGGACCGCTTTTCGGGGTTAATGACGACTGGCTTCAGAGCTCCAGGCTTTTTACCTTATTGACCTTCACCCCAAATGATAGGCCATCCATGCACCGCGACTTTAGCCGCGAGCAGCATTCGTCCCTAACAGGTAGGTGGGAGAACTCCAGTCGTCTCCAAAAAGCCATAAGAAAATATAAGTCTCCCAGCTGCTGCCCCTCCTTCCACTTTCACCCCTCCAAATCCTTCCAATTCAGTCCACAATGGCTTCAATCGCATCCGCAGTCAAAGGCGCAGGCAAGCGCATCGTCTTTACCGGTGGTTCAGGTAAAGCCGGTCGCCATGTGATCCCTGAGCTGCTCAAGAAGGGCCACACAGTGCTGAACCTCGACCTCGTCGAATTCCCCGGCAAAGACGTCTTCACACTAAAGACCGACCTGACCGACAGCGGCCAAGTCTTCAACGCACTGACGACACACTTCAACTTCGGCGGCTACGAAGGCACCGAAGTGCCCCAGCCACCAGACGTCGTGATCCACTTCGCAGCCTACGCCCGCAACATGCTGGTGCCGGACAACGAGTGCTACGCCGGCAACGTCAGGGCGACCTACAACGTAATCGAAGCCGCCTGCAAGCTGGGCGTGAAGAAGATCCTCGTCGCCTCCTCCGAGACCACCTACGGCGTCTGCTTCGCCCAAGGAGACACCGACTACCACTCGTTCCCGCTCGAGGAGGACTACGACGTCGACCCAATGGACACGTACGCGCTGTCCAAGATCTGCGGCGAGCGCACCGCCCGCGGCTTCGCGCGCCGCTTCAAGAACGACATCTACTCCCTGCGCATCGGTAATGTCATCGAGCCACACGAGTATGAGCGCGACTTTCCCCAGCACGTCGGCAAGCCTGAGACTCGCAAGCGCAATGCCTGGAGCTACATCGACGCCCGTGATCTCGGCCAGATCTGTGATTTGTGTATCCAGAAAGACGGCTTGGGATACCAGATCTTCAATGCCACGAACGACAATATCACAACCACGGTGCCGACGGAGCAGTTCTTGAAGGAGAACTTCCCGCATGTTCCAATCACGCGTAAGATGGAGGAGTGGGAGGCCCCGTTGAGTAATATGAAGATCCGCAAGGTGCTGGGTTTTAAGCAGGAGCATGATTGGAGACAGTACTACAAGCCTTAGAAGCTGTATGTATGATTTATAATATATTTTCTGATTGGATATTATTGTGTGTATCTACTATGCCATGTTCACATCATGTGCCCATGTCCATGTAGTGTCCCCTGAGCTCGTCGCCAAGCTCTTCACCTTCCGAGTCTTGCTCTTCTGACCCGTCTTTAGTACTGTCATCGTCAAGCGTGATGCCGTTCATCCTCCGTATAGTCTGTTCAATGATGTCGTAGCCGAGTGCGCCTATATCCCAGGTGATCTCACAGGAGATGCACTGCACAACGTTCTCGCCGATACGCAGTGAAGCCGGCTGGCCGCATCTGAAACACTCGAATCTGCACTTGGCACAGTACATCTCTGTCGCATCTTCGCACTCGGATGCTGGTGCAGGCGCCGAACAGTTCCGACACTTGGCCACGAGACCGCGCAGTTGCGCTGTGATCCCCTTCGGTGGCTCACATCGCAGCTCATCAGCAATTCTGCTTAGCGATTTCTTCGAGTCTGGCGCTTCTTCGTCCGGCACGCCGTCGTCGTTCTCCACTCGAGGCAGAAATCCACAATCCAGTGTGCAAGGCTCGACTTTGTAAGGCATTGCTTGCTTCAGCTTCTTCCAGTCCTTACGTTTCCTGTGGAGGTTCTTCTGGAACGCCTCGGCGCTGGCATGTAGGTCTGTGAGCTCTGCAGTGCTATAGCCCTGGTTCTGGGCTCCGTGCATGCCGAATGTGATGTTGTATTGCAGGTCTGGATGCTGGACTGCTTGTCTCATAGGCAGAGTTCCGCAAGGCTCAAAGACTATCTTACCAGTCTCCAAGAGCTCGCGGTGGGCTGGCACTTCCTCTGCTATCGGCGGTTCTGGTGCAGAGATGAGCTGGAATCTCTCCATATCGGCGAATGTCTTGTCCTCGTGGCCTACTTCCAGCATGTTCAATCGGCCGCCATCTTCGCCTATGAGCAGACGTGAGTAGTCAGGGCTGAAAGCTCCGGACATGATAGCAGCCTTGCCTGTAAAGACGTCATAGACATGACTGTCTTCTGGTGCCAGATAGGGGTTCCATCGCTTGACTACACTGTCTGACGATCCGCTGAAAAGGGTGGTATGCGTGCTGCCCCATTGGAGGAACCGAATGCCTGTATCAACCTCCCACCTCGGTCGATCATGCTCAAGAATACCAATGCATCCACCGTGGGCGAGTCGCCTGTGCGGGGTCTGCGCTTCCTTTACATATCTCGTATCCCAAACATACACTTTGCCGTCTGTGCTGCCGGCAGCGATCAGATTCTCATCGTAGGGACAATAGACGACATCGTTGATATCACGTGCCGGGCACTCTAGCTCAACGACAGATTTCAACGACATGTCCCGTTCTGCAAAGAGTTTGACAACGGAATGCATGCCCTTGTTGAGTTTACCAGAGCCCACACTGGCAACAGCAAAGGCTGTGTGACCCAGATTAGGATTCCATGCCACGTCAAACACGCTTCGACCGTTTTGCTCGACTGCTAGGTGTTGACCAGTGGTGCCATCGTATAGACAGATCTCTCCATACAGATCCATTATTTCGTCCTCTTCGAATTCTCTCTGTGACTCCTGGGTAAAGCCCGCTAGAAGATAGTTGGACTGATTAGGTGCAACTCCCCATTTCAAGGCTGATGGAAACATGGTGTCGGGCTGTCTTATTGGACCGATAGACTGGATCTCGTCCGCGGTATCTTCGCCGGTCTTGAATATTTTGATGCATCCTTTTCCAGCAGTGCGACTTCCGGTAGCTATACAGCCATGGTTACTGATTGATAGAAGGTCGACAGGAGCAGCATGATGGATCTGATACAATAGCTTCGCATCTGCGACGTCCATGCCGAGCTGATAAGCATTCACATTGCCGTCGATAGACGCAGAAAACATGTATTTGTCATCTTTCGAGAAACCAACCATCTGTACAGTTGTGAACAGACGCGGGTCTTGCGACGCTTGCATTGCAGGCAGAGAGTTGACCCCACTGTCTGGCGTAGATCGAGGGATAAAATGATCTGCGAGCTCACGTATTCTCGACTGTGGCTTTCCAAGGAGCAGGTTGCGTGGCTTGTTGTATTGCATGCTGCTTGAGTCACTCAGAACTACGCCACCTGCAGCGAAAGTCTGTCCATCGGAAGTCCAAGCGACCGCAGAAACATCCCCAGACGTATCGTCAAGATACTTTGAGCCACCGAGTGTCGATAAGCTGTATTCTTTCAAGTTTATCAAGTTTTGCTTTGTACTTTGGCTCGTCCTTGATACTGTGCCCAACTCACGTTGTCTGAGGACCTTGGATGCAGAGACATTTGCAGCAATCGTCTCCGATTCTGGCGGAACGTGGTCGGCTTCGGGCGTAGCTGTGGACACTGTCATGACGTCCTGGTCGTGGCCAGGTTCGACTTCGTTCAGCGGCGACTCAATACGCATTGACTTTCTCGTACGTCGTCGCGTGATCCCCTCTATTTTGACTTGTTCGTTCTCTGATTGCGAAAATCCAGGGGAAGCTATCTTGGTGTCCGTCCGAACTAGGTGAGCTAGTTTACTTGAAAACCTGACCTGAAGAGAGCCTGGCGTGCGTCCTTTGAAATAGGATGGGATCTTGGTCCATGATACATCAGCCTGACGGAGACTGACAAGCAGGGCGTCTTCCTCTTTTGAGTAAGGTAGACCATGTCTTGATGTCGTTTCCGCTGATGGCCTTGCAGGCACTGGAGCCATGGGCTGAATATCACTCGTCAGTTCGAGCTTCGGAGTCGCATGCTTGGGGCCAGACTCTATGCTTTGCACGACAGGTGGTGGTCGCGATTCTTCTACCTTTAGGTGAAGGTAATTTTGGGTTCTTTCGGAAAGCTTTGGGCGCTTCGGCTGGAGCAGAGCCTGGGCTGATGGGTGGTCTCCCGCTGGCCTCTTCAGTAGCTGTGGTCCTCCTCCCGGTCCCGCATTCGCCCAAAGTCGGTGGTATAGATCCAGACCAGGTGACGTTGCCGTCGCCGTCGACGCGCCAGCCATAGTGTCTTGTGCTAGTGGAGACTGGCTCAGAAGGGAGTTAGCCCGTATCACATGATTATTGACGGGTCTCTGTTCAGCCGGTGCAATCGGAAAATGTGACGGAGCCGGACTTCTGGGGCTTGCGATGTTCGAGGCAGAGTTTGCAATAGTTGGTGCACTCGGAAAATGTGACGGAGCCGAACTCCTGGTGTTTGCGATGTTCGAGGCAGCGTTTGCGATTGTTGGTGCACTCGGAAAATGTGACGGAGCCGGACTCCCGGCGTTTGCGATGTTCGAGGCAGCGTTTGCGATAGTTGGGGCGGTGTTTGCGGTGGAATGGTTGAAAGCGAACGGCGGATGTGGGCGGTTCTGATGAGAGGTTGAAGCAGCATCTCTTGGGCCGTCTCTAGGCGGCGCTGGCTGCAGAGCCCTGTATGGCTCACAGCGAACGAGGTTCTGATCTTTGACTACTACTTTCCGTCTGCGTCCGTCCTTCACATCATCATCGCTGTCGCTTTCGGCCTTTCTAGCAGTGGTGTTATGGACTGCATGCGCAGGATGGAATGTTGCACCAGCTATACGACCCGCTCGAGGGCTCTCGAAGGCTGGACGTGGTGATCGGTTGAGCAACAATGCGACTGAGGAGAGTGATGGATGTGGTGGTGGTCGTGTGGGTGCCACATCATCGTCCAAGGTCAAATCAATGACATCGTGAGACATGGCGGCATGATTGTTGCGTTGCACAAGCATTACCGACTGCTCAGGACGTTCATCGTTTGGTGTCACAGTCGCTTTTGAAGACACCGGTGGAATTGGTTGTTCACTGATGAATGAACTTCACGAACTTCACGTGGTCGACGCGAAGCCGTCGCGTCAAGTTGCTTCTCCAGATTCGGAGATACCGGTTGTAAGCTAGGCAGCAGGTTATGAGGCTCTGCGGGAGGACCCTTTTGATCAACGATCTTGCATAAAAGTGAGCAACATCGTCATCGGCAGTGGCAGTTTGAAGCGTGAAGCATTCTGAGTTGTTCCTTGAGCATTCCATACATTTCTTCGCACACGAGCGGAAAATGTTCCATCTCGAGCGACAGTGAGTTCATCGTGCACAACATGGCGAGCGCTCCCACGAAGCGCCGTTCGCCACGCCAGGCGACAACTCTCAAAAGACCACTTTATGTGGACCCTGACACGGACGACAACGCCGACAGCACCGACGAGGATTCCAATGTGACGGACGATAATGAAGAACGTCCAGCGAAACGAGCGAAAGCCTCCATATCTTCCCGCACCAGGAGTGCCAAACCCAGCACAAATGATGATACAGAAACGCCTCAGCTGGAAACATCGTTACCTCCAAAACCGGTGACTCGTCCTCGAGCACGACCAAGAAAGCCCGTCACTCGAAGTAATGCATCGTCGATAGTGCGAAAGGTCGGCTCACGTGTTGGAAGGCCAAAGTTGCGCAGTTTCGGGAAGCGTAAACAACGTACGACAGTGACTCGATCCTCGCCGCCCGACATTCCAACAGATGGAAAAATACCCCCGTGGCAAGAACTACCGTTCGAGATCCTGCTGCAGATCTTCAGATACGCATACACACCTGGAACTCACACATGGCTCATCAGAACCGCTCGCAAGGTCTGTCGAGCCTTCGCTGAGCCTGCGTTGACGGCGTTCTACCAGTCTCCAACACTTCCAACGACTTTTCACCTTGAGAGTCTCAATACACTTGTCCAGATACCTGTCGAAAAGACATACATGAACTACAAGGTCAAGATCAAGCGACTGGAACTTGGCATACGAGCTTTCGTTGACCGCAAGGATGATGCAGCTACTCTCGATCTAGGATCTCTGGTTACTGAACTGCCAAACCTTAACGAGATCAGTATATTCTCACTTCAGGATGCACCGCCTTACAGGAGGCACGGTCTACCAAGATGGAGATATCCTACTTCACTCTACGACAGCTTGGACGTGAACGATCGGAAGCTGAAAAGCTGGCGATGGAATCACTTGTTCATCCGTGAGGCAAGGGGTGTAGGAAGCGTGGAACCGCTGTTCGAGTATATGAGAGCTACTCATCTTCGTCCATCCTTCCAGGCCTTGCAACATTTGGAGCTGCTCGAGTACCCCGCATTCAATCGCAATCAAAATCCACATGTAGACCAACATGCTCTTCAAGTGGAGATGGCAGGCATAATCAACTTGCTTCCAAACCTCAAATCCCTCGAGATGATTTCCTGCGACATGACACAACTCGGATTTGCCGAGAACCTCACTCAATCTTTGACCAGATTGCGTATCGCAAACAGCTCAGAACTCGAGTCTGATGTTCTGCATGCATACTTGTCCAAGCAAGGCTCATGTCAGCTAGAAGAGCTGATCCTGGATCACAATTTTCGACTGGATCTAGCTTTTCTCCCGACTCTGGGTCAGACCTGTCCGCATCTTAAAGTGTTGAAGATGGACTTGCATTACTACAGCCAACACCATGCCGTCAACGATGCGGAGCCAAGGTACCTATATTTATTGGGAGCAGATGAACATCCCACCTGGCCAGAAACGATACAGGAGATCGAGCTGGTTCATCTGCAGAAGTGGAGCAACGAAGGTGCTGAGAACCTTTTCAAATCGCTGATTGACTCTGCAGAACAGCTTCCCAATCTCCGCAAACTAGTCCTACAAGCTCATATCAACATCTCATGGCGCGATCGCGTAGCTTTCCGCGAGCAATGGATCGAAAGATTAGGTCGCGTGTTCCTCAACAAATCTCGCCCTGATCCTCATCTGGCATCATTCAAGGCTTGGCGGAGGTACAATGGCATTCGGGATAAGCTTCCAGCAGACATTCCTCCGACACCACAAGGGGCTCGACGTCTGAGTCGTGTAGAAGTGAACGTGCAAAAGGACATGGAAAAGGCCCAGCGCAGAGCCTCGGATAGTGGATCTTCCTCAAATCGACGAAGCAAACGCATCGCAGAGACCGAGGCGGCGGCAGCGGCGGCGGCAGCAGCAACAACGCTCAGACGCAGTGGTAGTATCACTGACGCGATATCTATCTCTGAAGCCAATTCACCTGCAACATCTGGCGACTGGAGAAGCACTGCCGAGCATTACATCCAAGGCCTTTGCGACGTTGTCGATATCCGCATCGACAATCAGCGACCGAGAGAGGAGCAGTTCAACGAGAACGATTTCCTCGACTCTGAAGAGAGCGGTGATGAGGACTGGAATGAAGGAGACGAGATGCCTGATGAGGGCTATGCATGGTAAACTGTATGATTGTTCTTGGTCGGATGGATGGCTGAATGGACGGGGACTGTAGGACTACGAGATATGATACCCAGAATTAGGAACAACAGGCGGCGCAACGTGGCTTTATATTCATCATTCATACTTACTCAAATCGAACGCAAACGTGTCTTAATACAACGTATCCTCATGTACACGCGCTTACCCTATACCGAGCCTCACATCCTGAACGACGTCATCCCTAGATTTCCGCCGACAATAAACGTCAATACAACATCAAAGAACACCTCACAACGACCGGAATACCCCAGCAATTACCACACTCACACGCAACACAACCGTAGCCTTCGATAACGCAACCTTCACCTACTCTACACCGAATGCGCACCTAATGTCCTCCCGCTTCAACCCCCAGCGCAGCGACGCCCGCAGCTCCCTCTTCAGCGCCTACGACCAAACCCGCTCGCGGCCGTCCTCCACAGGTCCAAACGCCTACTCGCGCCCCTCCGCCACAAACACGTACTCGAGTCCATACGACAACTCGAACCAAGTCTTCGGCGCATACCCCAGCGCCTCGCGGCCGGGGTCATCACTCGGACCCGGGAACTCGACGAACTCGCCGTACGGATCAGGGGGATATGGCGTAGGAGGTAGCGCAGACGACGACAGCGGGCGGAAATCAGCGCAGGGGATGCGCGCGAATTACGAGAAGAAGGGGTATAATACCGCCATGCTGGATGAGCTGGAGAGCCAGAACGACGAACAAGTCAGCGAGATGGCGAAACGGGTTGGGATGTTGAAGGATGTGAGTCGTGCCCTGTTACCACCGCGCTATCAATCTTGTGGACGAGAGGCGCAGGCCTTGCTGACGGAGCACGAATAGATTACCCTCAAAATCGGCGACGAGATCAGGGACTCGACTGCGTTTGCGGAGAAAATGAATGACTCGTTCGGGAGTACGCAGTTGAGGCTCAAGGGGACTATGAATCGCATGTTGCGCATGGCGGAGAAGACGGGTGTTGGTTGGAAGGTGTGGTTGGGTTTCTTCGCTGCGGTCATTATGCTCTTTACCTATGTTTGGTTGTTCTGATTCGGGAGGAGAGGGGCTGTGGAGTGAAAAGTCTACCTGAGATGGTGAACGAGATAATATAGCGTTCGGGAAGATCAGGGGATGGCTATGAGATCGGTAGCTGCATTGTACGGTATATGGCATTAGCAAGGCGTTGGGAAGGACAGCAAGTCCGCTTTCAGGGTTCGAATGTAATAGTACTATGATTTGAGGACGTGGACCATGATCGTGGTCGTGAGTGATGTAGATTCCTGGAGAAAATGGTTTCCCATCTCGATGTGAAACACCCGATGACCACGAGCAAAAAACCGGTCGAAAGAACCATATTTAATATTCTCCGGGGTATCTAGACGAACACAGAGAAGAGACAAAGGAAACGATCTTCTCCGTCGCTCGCCATCTAGCCGAGCGACACAAAAGCAGGATTGTCCCCCTTCTCCATAACAAGCATCTCGCCGGCCCCCAAGTTCTCCTGCCTCTGCATCTGATCCTGGCCTGGGTGCACATGCCCCCCATCCCGCTGCATCTGCTTACCTCCCTGTCCTCCTTGACTGCCCTGCTGTCCTCCCATGGCCGCGAATCGTTTCCTCTCCTCTTCCTGGATCTGCATCATCGTGCTGGCGTACTTCAGACTGGCGATAACCATGAGGACACACGTTGCGAGAGCCCCGATTGCGCGCTTCGTGATTATCCAGCGCACGCCCTCGACATCGGAGCGGGAGTCGGAGTTGAGAGTTACGGTGATGCGGTAGTTGAGTTCTTGAATCTAGTAACGGTTAGCACTATTCTCAGGTCGTATGGTGAATGCGCGAATTACCTTGCTTTCCATACTCCGCTGCTCATTCCGAATCGCCATCTTGCGGTCGTCAAACATGCCCTTCAAGTCGTCTTTGAGCGTACCGCCTTCCTGCGTCAATCGCTGGCCTAGTATGTCGACTTCGTGCTGCAGCTGCGCGCGATCGGTACGGCTTCTCTCAGCCTCGGCCTTGCGTTTCGTGTTGATCTCGGTAAGCAACTCGCTGCAGGCTGCTCTGAAGAGGTAGGTCTCGTTCTCGACGTTGGATTTGCTGACCAGAGCCGCGCGAGCTAAATCCATGTTCTCGGCTAGGATCAGGCGCACTGCTTTCATGGTTGTGATTGCTGACTCTTGGTTCCAGCCACCTTCTTCCAGACGCTTCACGAGGCCGTATGTGTCGAAGTGATGGACGTAGAGAGGCGCGGAGATGTGGGGCGGTGTATTGTCTCCGATGCTCTTACTCGTCGTTGATGTCGCTGGTTGTTGAAACATTGGCGCTTGAGCTTTTCCATCCTTGTCTGATGACGGCATGTTGAGGACAGTCTCCAGGGCATTCTCCGCTGGCAGTTGAGGTGATTGCGGTGCAGGCGGAACAGGACTTGATTCAGAGCCATCAATGATCTCCGCCTGGATCTCTGCTGCTGCTGCTGCGGCATCACGTTCCGCCTTCGAGTCCTCACTCGACGCAAGCTTCTCTACTACTTGTTCCTCCACCTCCTGAGGTTCGTCCTTTGGCACCTCCTTGGCGACCTTTTCCTTCTTAGGTCTGCCGGCCTTGCCATTGCCGTTCGTCTTGGTGAGTGCCTTTGTTTCGTTCTGGTTGCCTGCCGCGTCTTTTACAGTCGCCGGCAAGGCGCTCTTGCCAGCAATAAGGTGTGGAGGAGGTTCATTCGCTGTGCCATATCTCTGAGTCACGGCTTGTTGCCGCTTGCGGGTAGTGGATTGGACACCCCGCCTTGTGCCTCGAGTCGTCTGCTGTCTAATGCCTGTGGCGGCCGGCTTGAATAGGAATGGCCACAGGAATGTGAGCCTGGGTGTAGCCATAATGATTGTTGTAGATGTTGTTATTGATGTTCCATGTTTGTGTAGGCGGTTACTATTTCCAGAACCTGGCTGGCTTCGGCATTGTTGTTGATCATCTGGACCCTGAAAGCGCAACTCCGATACCGTGAGATTAATCAGGAGCTCTAAGTCACGTGAAATGTGGGGCCTGTCACACTTGTGCCCCTTTCAGCATAGGTAGAATCTCGACTCTCATCATGCAACCATGGGTTGCATCTTGATCGTTAGTTTCACTACCTTTCACCTTGGAATGGCCGTCTAATGGCTTGTTGCCTGGCGAAAATTCACAATCATTGGTATTTACATTCGGCTAGGGTAGGGCACTACATGTAGTGTATCACATGGGTTGATCGCGAATTGGGAAGAGTTTCTTCTTTAATCAATGTCATCATACACGCTGCGTTTGTCTACAGCGGCTTCGCCGTATGGAATGTCCACTGGCTTCCTCATCCATCCAATCATCCGACTGGACATGCCGCTGCGGACCTATCCCTTAGAAAGGTCAAGCATGGCGATGTCGTCCGCCAGCGAATCTGCTGCCTTTCCTGTCTCCCTTGAGACCGTCACGGGTGTGCTGAAAGTTGGAGGGTGCTTGTGCAGGTATTGACTGACATCACGAGTCCAGCGAAGGTTCTCGTCAATGTATTTGCGCGCCTTTTCAAGGATCTCGTCCTTTTGATCATGGCCATCCCATTCGGGAACCTCCAATAGGTTCCATGGCTCAGCCGCGGCCTTCAATCGGGTGTCGTCGATTAGGACTGTATTGGTCTGGTCGTACCACCAGGTCTTGTCTTTCTTGTGTGGATTCAGCGCAACCCATACCCAAGTCAACATCTTGTGTCCTTTGATCTTAGTCGCAATCAAACGACCAAGACGCAGGTCCTCTCTCGTCCATGTTGCTGTAAGTCTTTCAAATTGCTCGGGTGTGAAGATGTTGCGACACATCTTGTTTACATTTTTGGGCATCGCAGAGCTCCATACCATGACATCGTGGTACTCGAACAGATACTTCAAGAATGGCTGGAGATGAGGCCGCGGAATGCCAGGACTGCTGCTGTGGCCCCTGTATACACAAGTTCCGTTCAAATCCAGGATGATAAGCAGTCTTTGTGGTGCAGTTGCACGAACGGGGTCATCAACGGCTTGATTGAGGTAGTCGTCAGTCGGCTGTGGTCTTGGCATCTCCTTAGGAGCAGGTTTGGCATCGAAAGTGCGAGTTGAAGTGTATATGGGCGGTGACCGTGTATATGTGATTGGAGGCTCTCGAGACCTCGTCGCGTTTTTGGAAATGCTATTTCGTTTAGTGATCTTGTGAGGGTAGAATCTCGAAGGTATAACTAACAGTGGTTTGGTATGATGCGAGGGGTCAAAAACAGGTGCTTGTACATTCAATGCAGGTGGATCGATCTTCTGCTGATTTGATTTGACTCTCCAGTTTGCCGAGGTCAAAGCACTGCTATTCTGGCGCGGTGGCAGAGAGCTCGGCGTGAGCCCATTGAATTCATTGTCAAAGTGGTCGAGCTCCTCACCAGCAAGTGGAGGTTGGTGGTTGTCATTCGATCCGGGTCGTGCGATTGGCTGCTGAGGCGCATTCTGGGGAGGACGCGCAGAAGAATTGATCGGTGTGAATCGTAGATCAGGCTGGAAAGGCGATCCATTGCTGACAGGTCGTTGCTGCGTATTGGAGAAGTTGGATCGGGTGTGGCGCTGCTGAGTATCGTTGGACTTGCTGGGGATGTGCTCAGTTCCATGGACTGGCACACCCGGCCGCAATACATTGTCTTCTTCTTGCTGAGCAACTCTCTTCGAGATAGCGTCTGCAGCAGAGGTGACTTTTGCCTTTCTTGCCAAAGACTGCCGCGTCCGAGCTGGGTCCGGCTTATTGGGCGAGGTTTGAGATGAGCTCATGGTTGACTTGTCGTTGGGTTTGTCGGAGCTATCGCTCTCCTCAGGCATCTGATCCTGTTAACTAAAGTGTCTGTAGAACGAAGGCGATGAAGTTACCTTATGAGGTTTGGGAACAAATGCATTGATAATATCTGAGGAAGTGCGAAATGAACGAGCAAGCTGGAAGGGAACACGGTGAATGCTCGGGATCAAAGTGACAAACCGGTTGTACCTGTGTGGGAGTCTTACAGCAATGGCAGATTGGTTCCGGGCAAACATTGGTGAATATGTAGGCATTGAACTGAAGTGAACTGGAGCGGAGTGAAGTCGATGTCCGGAAGAGGCAGGCGCACGGACCTTGAGGATGAATTGAGCAAGAACGTCTAGGCGGCGATCCACATCCGAAAGAGACACCGCAGCTCGAATCATCCAGGGATGTAAATTCATGGCGGTCGTGCTATCAGACCAGGAATAATGTATTGTTGAACGCCAAAACGACCTCGCTAAAAATCACCCTCACCAAAAAGTTCACCAGCTTCACGGCAGTATCTTGCCTCGGATGCCCCTCCCTTTCCTCCTGTCTCGCTAGCCCAGCACACCACACTGGCATCGACAACACCACCTACTACCCCCTCTATAGCTCCCAGGATCGCCCATCCAATCGTCGCTGCCATCAATCCTACCAGATAGCCGTATAGACTGCCCTTGATACCCCCACCTGCTAGTTGTACGCTTCTTGCAGTCGTGACCCAGCCACCAAATCCTAGCGCAAACGACATGATGAACCTCGTAGCATGTAGCAGGAGCTTTGCTAGTCTGTAAGGAATTAAAGTAGACCCGCTGGTAGCCGAAAATGCCGACGGACTGAGCGTCGTGGTTGGCGTAGTTCTCGAGACAAAGTGCAGCTGCGACAAGCCTCGTGCAGAGATACCGAGAGGCTGTGAATGGATCGCAGCGTACGTAAGCGTCAGTGGGTTCGTCATGGCTGCCAAAGACGTCGGTATGATGCTATAGGCGCATAGAGTGACAACGCTTGCGATACGCCTCGGTACGATGATAAGTGGGAGGCGAATGAGCAGCGCAAGAAACGTCGAAAGGCATGTAGTCCCCAGCATAGGCCCGGTAGCATGGATGAGAGATGCTTTGACCACTTGATTTGATGAAGGTGCTGGCTGACTCAGACGGTGGAAGTACCATTGCGATACGGTTGCGGCGGTTGTCGATCGTTGCACTCCAGCAATGACACCCAGAGTCCAGAGGTAGACCATGACGAAGAAGAAACCTAGCCACCACGTGTTGACATCGATGATGAAGGTCTTGATCTTCGAAAAGTGTCCACCTAGGAACACCCTGGTAAACATGCCGAGCCATATCCAGGTAAAGCAGACCACTGTTCCAAGCGTAGCGAAGCCCAGCAACACAAGCGCTGGACTCTGCGTGACTATTTTACAAGCGAATTCGAGGATGTTGATCGCCTTGCCGAGAGAGTGCCTGCCTTGATAGATAGAATACACCCAAATGCAGGCCATGATGGCGGGTATGAAAGAGAGCCAGCGCATGGCCCTGTCTTGAACACTGTCGCCGCTGTAAGATCCCTTATAGCTCCATACAAATGGATAGATGCTGAACGTAAAGAGGATGACCGGTACTGCGACTAGCATGAGGAAAACCAGTACCCGAACGTACTCTCTTAGCAGCGCCAACCAGATCATTGCCACGACGACTGTGATGACGGTGTCCCATAGTAAGAGGTTTGTCGAGCCTGTCAACGCCGAGTAGATGGTATCTCCAAGAGGCTTACTCGCGGAAGGTGTCGTGGTGTGGAACCACACAAGTACAAAAGACGCGAACATCCCGAACACGGATATCTTGTAGAGATGGGACCAAAAAACGTCGTGGTATGGAGCCTGATGGTCCGGCGTGACGACAGCTTCAGGAGCATCGTCATCTTCTGAGCCCGGTGGTGGAGGTTGTCGGACCTGTGCTTCCATGTCCGTTTCTTGCGGTATCGCAGTGTGTAGTGACGGTCCCGGCTTTTGGAAGTCCAGGAACGCCGGCGGCCGGTCATCCAGATCGTCATCGTCTCGCTCAGCATCTTCAATACTCTCCTTGATTGTGGAAGCCAGATCTATATCGACGAGCCGTGATCTTCCTCGGGTGCCCGGCGTACTTGCTTGTGAATCCCCCAGTCCTCGATTCCTATCGTAGAATGATCCTTTGCCCTTTGCTCTTGTCCGTTCGCTATCCTGCATCTTGTCGTGTCTGTCTCCTTTCAAGGGCATGAGGTTTAGGCCTGCATCTGCCGTTTCGAAACCGTCGTCGTCCAGTTCTGAGGAGTCTGTAAGCTGACTAGGTCCAAAGTTGCGTCTGGACTCGCGCAATGCGAGGAAGTCGGCCATGTCACGCTCATGCTGCTCTTCGTCGTCCTCTTGCTCGAACGTCTGACTGCTGAACAAAGGTGCATGTACTTCTTGCGGTCTACGCGAAGCAAAGGGTAATCGAGAGAGATATGACCCGGAAGTCTGGTAGGGGTTGGCCATATTCGGGCGCTGAACGTAGCGGGATGAACTTGGTTGACGTCGTCGATCTAAGGGGTTTCGAGAAGGATTCCTTGAGTGGTGTCTTGATCTGTCTTCGCCATCTTGTTGCGAAAAGGATAGCCTGCTTTGTGACTGAGCCAGAAATCGTGATGCATCTATCACGCGGTTAGCGCCGGTCACGCGATAACACAGAATCGGATGTCTTGAGACAGGCGCACGAGAACTTACATTCGGAAAACATGGTGCGGTCGCTCAGTAAGCAAGAGACCTTGCAGGATGCTCAAGAGATGGAAGACTCCAAGAGGCGGTGGATTGGGTGAGGTGTTGTACGATTGCGGAAGTGAATGACTGTCCGGGAGTCACACATCCAAGGGCCGAGAGCTGATAAGCGACCGTCAATTATAAATAAAGCACGGATGCCTAGATTATGTCTCGATCCGGATCGTATCAAAGGCTTTGTCAAGCCTATGAAATATCATATGTGAATGATCGATAGCGATGAACCTGATGTAGGCAGCACAGGGCTTAGCTAGGTATACACTGTAGCCTGCGGTCGATGGAATGGCGCATGTGAGCAATCGACATGCAGCGGTGACGACGGAAGCCGGACGGAAGGTTCACCTGTCAAGCTAGTCCCGGAACGGGAAGGCGTCGACGACGGACCGAGCCCTAAGCCCTGGACTCAACTTTGGCGTGATCTTTCTCCACGTGCTTGGAGCAATGTGAATGCGCGCGAACGTGTCTTTCCAGTCGACCTCTTTTGCGCCAGGATCTTCCATTGTCAGGTTGTGCATATGATGACTTGATCAGCGCGATACAATTCATCAATCATCAAAGGGATTACACGTCTCGGCTCACCGCTCTCAAATAAGCTTCCTTTCGAGATGCCTCAAGCACGAGCAGCTGCAGCGCAGCCAGCAGCGGCAGAGGAACAAGGAGGATGGCAATCAACGCTGCGCTCACTCTTGCCTATGGTCGGAATGTACTTTCTGATTCAGTTTGGTATGAAGCAGTTCATGCCTCAAACTGCTCAACCAAACGCAGCTGTTCCATCGCCCGCAGCTACCCCCAACATGAACATGGATCAGACTGTAGGGTCGTATAGCCATATCCCTCAAGGCATCATCCCAATCTGGCCTGCCAACGTATCACTCGACCTTAACATGTATATCTCACCATCTGTCGTCATGCCCTCTTTCAAGTCTATGCCTAAAGGCTCGCTCGTTCTGCAAGAGAAGGGTTTCGGTTTCGGTAACTACAAGGACGTTCGCGATATCTCAGTAACTTTTAAAGTGCCCAAGTCTGTACAAGAAAACAGCACACTATGGGCGCATTTCTACATTGCTCAGTCTGGCAGTGTCTTGGACCCAACACAGGCTGGGTACGACCACTCCAAAGCATACCGGATGACTCGACCTTTGACGCAGTATCTGTCGAAGAAGAAGACAAGAAAGACGCGTAACCTGCTATCGGGAAAGAATGAGACAGAAGTTGAGGAAGAGGACTCTGCAGAGCCTGCATTGGTCGCGTCCTACTATCACCCCAACTTCACGCTCGCTTTCATTCCCGATTCTGGTTCGCAAAACTACAACAGCTTGCATCCCGCGGTCCGACAATTTATTCAGCTGGAAGCTACTGGAGCAAGAGACGACAGCGGCCAAAATGGATGGTACTATCCAATTCTGTATCTCAACACTTTCTGGCAGCTACGCTCGCAGATGATGGAACTAAACTCGACCGTGCAGGAACTGCCTCTAAACATACACCTCAAGAACATGGTCAACTGGCAGTTCTACACCATGGCTAGCATGGATGAGGGACTGAAGGAGACTGCTCGCAAAGCTGCCAATGGCGAGGCTACCACCGTCGGTGGTGACGGTAGCGAATTCGAGATGATCAAGGAAGTTCTTCTCGACACCAACATCTACCTTCTCGCAACGACTGTCATCGTCAGTATCTTCCATATGATCTTCGAAATGCTGGCTTTCAAGAGTGATGTCAGCCATTGGCGCAACAAGAAAGATAACGTCGGAACATCGGTCCGCAGTATCCTCGCAAATGTCGTAATGCAGAGCATCATCTTCTTGTATCTCTTGGACAACAACGAAAACACATCTTGGATGATCATGTTTGGTCAGGGCATGGGTATCGCCATTGAAGCCTGGAAGATCACAAAGAGTGTCGATGTGCGAGTCCGTCCGGCGCCAGAAGGATCACTGATCCCATACCGAGTCGTCTTCGAAGACAAGCACCAGCTTTCAGAGACGGAGAAGAAGACTGAAGAGTATGATCAGATCGCATTCAAGTACCTTTACATTGTCGCAGTCCCTCTGCTCGTTGCATACGCCATCTACAGTCTGTTGTACGACACGCACAAGAGTTGGTACAGCTTCATCATCGCTACACTCGTCGGTTCAGTCTACGCATATGGCTTCTTGATGATGGTGCCGTCACTGTACATCAACTACAGACTGAAGAGTGTAGCCCACATGCCAGCCAGAGCCATGACCTACAAGTTCTTGAACACGTTCATCGATGACTTGTTCGCCTTCACCATCAAGATGCCTACCCTTCATCGTCTGGCGACTCTCAGAGATGATGTCATCTTCTTCGTCTATCTCTACCAGTCCTGGAAATACAAGGTGGGAGTGTTTCTGAATGATACTGCAACAGCTGCTGACTTGTACAGGTTGACTACACTCGTGTCAACGAGTTCGGACAGGGAGGAGATGATGAAGAGCTCGAGGAGAAGACGGCCAATAAGCCACTCACTGCTGCTCCAGCCGCCGATGGCAGTGTCAAGGAGGGCAAGGACATCAAAGCGCCCGAGGTCAAGGTTAATGTCAATGTTAGCAAGGGCGAGGGTGCGAGGAAGAGGAAGTAGGCCGATCGGTTATTCGATTGCACAATTGCCCGTAAATACCATGATCAATTCAACATATAGACAAGCATCGTGTCCTTCGCATCTGATGGAACGGAACACGGCAAATGTGACGAGTACGGGGGACCAAGCTCAAGGGCCAAGACGTCATACCGCGGGGAGCTTCGACCCATGTCCAGCCAAACAATGCTCTGCCACACTCTTCCAGGGCTAGAACAGCAGATTTCCTGTTGTTGGAACGCAGCAACGCCAAATCGTGGTTCGTGACTGTGGAGACGAGACGTCACTCGTTCGACATGGCAGGCACGGCCCTACGGCATGAGGTCGGTAGGTGAGGGATATATAACATGCAAGGCACTCCGAAATTTCCACTTCACAACCACCATTCCAATCTTCCTATCCAATCTTCCTCTAAAACAACCACAAATCAAACAACCACAATCACAATGTCAGGATTCCTTAGCGAAGCAGAGAACATGATGGGCGGTCAGGGTCAGCAAGGCGGCGGTCAAGGCGGCGGCTTCATGAACGACGCCGAGCAAGCTGCCCAGCAAGCAGGCAACCAGCAAACCAGCGGTATCATGGGAGGCCAAGGTGGTGGCATGATGCAAGATGCTGAGCAAGCCTTTGGCGGCGGCAACCAGGGCGGCATGGGCGGCCAAGGCGGCGGTATGATGCAAGATGCCGAGCAAATGATGGGCAACCAGGGAGGAAACCAGAGCGGCGGCGGCGGTATGATGCAAGACGCCGAGAAGATGATGGGTGGTGGTCAGGGTGGTAACTCCTCCGGCGGCTCTGGCGGTGGTATGATGAGCGGCCTGGAGAACCAGGGCAAGCAGACCATGATGAACCAAGGTCAGTGTCGCGTTGCAACAGGGCTTGTGTTTGGCAGTGCTAACATCCCGCAGAGATGAACTCGTTCATGTCCAAGGAGGGTGTCCCACAGGGCGCTGACAACACCGTTGACAAGTTTGTCGACGGAGAGGCCAGCAAGTTTATGTAAACGATTGATGATGCATGACAAGCTATCACGAACATAGCGAAATCGAATACCACTTATGATCCTTTATTACTTCTCCTCCTGATTACATCGACCGGTATTTTGACCTGCCTTGACCTTCCTGCCTTACATGGAATGTGTTTGCTGCTTGCTTGTAGCTTAGCTTCCCGATTCAGACAACCTGGAACCGGCAAAAGGCAGCAAAGCTTTCCCCAAGCCCCACTCGACTTCCACTCGACTTCCCCGCAGCAGGCTCCTGCTCCTCCACCACCTCCTCACCACCTCCATTTTGGAGAAACACAACCACTTCATTTAGATATGTTTTAAATAGGAAGACAGCCCGCAGTTGTGAGCATCTGGTAGGTCCGTAATCGTTCAAAGTACATCCCCCGCACACAGTTTCCATTCTTTTCGCTCCCTATCTCCTCATCCACAACCCACAGCTACAGCGATGCCGTCCACCAAGCCTCCACCAGGTTTGGACTCAGTAAGCCACCTCGACTCTCGAACCCACATCGACTGATCCATGTAGGTCCTAATAATCGGCGCCGGACCCTCAGGCCTGCTCCTCGCACTCCTCCTCTCCTCCCTCTCCCCCCGACCAGCCATCACAATCCTCGATGCCGCATCAACGCTCAACACCGCACCGCGCGCAACCCACTACGGCCCGCCCGCCGTCTCCGTGCTGCGCCGCGCCGGCATCCTGCCCACAGTCCGCGAGCGCGGCTTCATGCCCCAGCGCCTCTGCTGGCGGACACTGGACGGGACGCGCGTTGCGGGCTTCGATCGCGGATTGATGCATGATGCTGAGGACGCGTTGACCGTGCTGAGTGTTGGTGAACTGAGCGGAATTTGTGTTGAGGCGTTGAAGGAGAGGGGTATTGAGGTAAGCTGGGGGGAGAAAGTTGTTGCTGTTGGCGGTACGCAAGAGGGGGAGGAGGAGGCGTGGGTCGAGACCGAGGGCGGAAGACGGTTCGAGGCGGATTTTGTGGTCGGCTGTGATGGCGGAAATAGTGGTGTCAGGAGACTGGTGCTCGGACGGGAGGGGTTCGAGGGGTTCACCTGGGGCGAGCAGATCGTTGCTACTAATGTATGTTTCGAGGTACGATGCATTTGATGACGAGACGCAGGCTGACGAGACAGACATACTACGACTTCAAGAAATTCGGCTGGGAGGAGACCAATTTCATCATCGACCACGAGCACTGGTACATGGCGGCGCAGATCAAGTCCGACGGCTTGTGGCGGGTGTCGTACGGCGAACTGCCCGGCCTGACCGATGAGGAACTACTACAGCGCCAGCCGATGAAGTTCGAGCAGATGCTCCCCGGACACCCGAAGCCGGATCAGTACGAAATCGTCAACATCAGCCCCTATCGCGTCCATCAGCGCTGTGTGGAGAAGATGACGATCGGTCGCGTGCTGCTGGCCGGGGACGCCGCGCATCTCTGCAACCCCTTCGGCGGCATGGGCTTGACGAGCGGCATCGTCGATGTCGAGGGACTCTTCGACTGCTTCCGAGGCATTCAAGCCGGAGTGGCCGATCTTTCGATACTGGAGACGTACTCGAGGGTCAGGATCGAGAAGTACAAGACCATCGTCAACCCGGTGTCGACGGGCAATATCAAGAGGATGTTCCAGCTGGATCCGGAGAATGCGTTGACGGACGATGAGTTCTTGAGCTTGGTCAAGAAGGCCGAGACGGATAAGGAGTTGTCCAAGGAATTGCAGAATGCGTCCAAGAGGTTGAAGTATGATTTTACGCAGCATTACAGTAGGCCAATAGATGTATGAAGCAGGGAATACGGGACTACATAATTGATTCGGTATCAACACCGCAAGTGCTCTAGGCATATCGCTTAGCGGTTTGAGATACCTTGAACGTGGCTCGAGCATAGATTCGCTTCACTTCATGTGCACGCAATCAGATAGGCATATAGGGGTCATGAGGTCGTATGACCTATCAAGTAATCATACCAAGTCATATCTGCATACCACTCGTCGTCTGCCGTTACGACCGACTGAACTAGTACTCATGAGCTTCATCCTCGACCCAATGGTTCAGTATCCTAAGCCTCAGCAGGAGCGCCTCTGCCTCTTGGTGCAAATCCACCACCTCTTGGGCCGCTGAAACCACGACCTCTTCCTCCAAAGCCCCTACCACGACCGCGGCCACGGAACCCTCCGCGGTATCCGCTGTCAACGCTACCCTGACCAAAGGTTTCGAAGTTCTTGTTGCGCTCTTCGGAGCGGAACTCACGACCGCCGAGCCTCTTGCCATCTTCCTGGGCTGAGTTGCGGTCTTTCAGCTCGGATGAAATATTATCAAAGAAAGAACTCGACTTGTTGTATGCCTTCTGACCGGCCGCTTCGGGGATGACGACATCTTCGCCGTCAGCATGGCCGTCAACAGCTGCGCCAGTGTGCACACTAGTGCCGTTCAAGGGGTTTCCACCATCGGTCTCGCCTGGTGTTCCAGCCGGTGAGCCTGTCGCGATGGCCTCCTTTACAAGATCTTGCTTGTTGAACTTGGCGTTGCTGCTCTCGAAATCGAAATCTGTTGTTGGCACGTCGATACCCGCCCTCGTGCTTGGTCTACGTCCACCGCGACCACCACGGTTACCGGCAGCGTAACCACCTGTGCCCGGTTGGCGGGAGTGTTTGGTACGCTCGTCGGTGCGCATCTGCTGAACCTTCTCTGTGAGATTGTCCATGCCATCTCTGTGGCCCTGCGATGGTGGCGGCCTTTCCTGTGCTGGACCGAGCTTGGCCATGGCCGCTGCCACCGCCGCCGCAGCAGCCTGAGCCGCGGTTTGTGTCTGCTGGGGCGGTTGCTGAGGAGCCTGCTGCGATGCTTGCCGAGATGCCTGCTGCGATGATGCTCCGCCCGCTGGTCCCTTTGGTGCCTGCTGAGCTGGCTTATTCGCAAGTGGGACAGCTACACGACTATTCCTCGTAGCGGTGGCAGGCTTGGGTCTTTGTTCGGTCCCTTGTGGCTTACCAGAGGTCTCAGGCTTCGACTCATTAGGTAGTGGCGGCGCGGAATCGCTTGCACTGGCTGGAGCTGGAGTGGCCGACAGCTCTGTTGGTTTCGTGTCATTAGGCGGAGGTGGTGCGTGCATACCAGGCGCTTGAGGTGGAGTCGATTGCTTGGGCATGTTACCGCCCATTGGCACATTGTTTTGACCTTGATGTTGTTGATTCAACGGACTTGGTCCGCCATGTGGTGGTCCGCCTCGCATGTGTGGGCCAGGGCCGTTTTGTGGAGGTCCGAATTGACCTGGAGGACCTTGACCAGGCGGTCCTTGAGGAAAGCCATGTCCTGGTGGTGGATACCAACCTGGTGGAGGAGGGCCGCCGAAAGGCATGCCATAGCCAGGCACAGCGCCAGGAGCTCCTGGAAAGCCATGTGGTCGACCTGGAGGCGCGAAACGTGACTGTTGCTGCTGTGGCTGTTGCTGTTGTGGTTGAGGTGGGTAACCGCCGAACGGTGAGTATGGTTGCTGCTGTGGAGGAGGAGGACCGCGAAATTGTTGATTTTGGTGCTGAGGTTGTTGTGGAGGACGCGTTGACTGAACATTGGTTAGCGACTGTACAAAGTAGTTTCCATCAATGTGATCAGGTTGTGAAAGTCCCTCAGAAGGAAGGCAACGGAAATTTCCACACGGTTTTGCGCTCTCGGTGGTTTTTGTATTGTTTACATCCGAAAATGTTTAATCATAGGGAGCGGGAGATGACAGGTCTCGTTATTTGAGGTAAGTAGATCCAGAAGGACCCCGCGCGGCTTTGATACCATAGAGGGATATCTCAGAAAAGAAGACTCTTCGATGAGCCGTACGGGGCTCCACTGGGCTACCTGCCTCAAACAAGTGAGCCTGTAGATAAGACAGATTGGGTACTTACACCGAGAATCGCAGGGTCATTTGGCATCTGTGGTGGAGCAGGAGGTTGGTTCTCCTTCGGAGGCTCGACTATCGTGAGGTCCTTGACATCGCTACCACGGAACACAATGTATTCGTAAACCTGATCGCTCGGAGGGATCTCATCGTGAGGGTTTCCTCTTCTTCCTTCCGAGCCGAACGATCTGACTTCTTCAAGGGAGACGGTGGAATCGGCAGAATTGATTTCGTGTAAACGACCGACGTATCTGACAGCGAAAAGGTCAGCATGGGCCCTTCAGTGGAGAGGCTTGGAGTCTGGGACGCTGAAGAGAGACCCGGTCCCTTCAGTAGACCGTCACTGGGGGATGTATCGCACTGCGCGTCTGACCGCTAGATTGAGCGTACCTGATGTCGGATTTTGAGATGAGGGAGATCCTCGAGCCGATGAACTCGGACATATTGGTAGGACGCAAAGGAAGGTCAAGAAGAAGAAGTGAAGATTATCGAGGGGTGGGGTGTGTGGTGTTGTGCGAAAGTGAACAACGCGGTCGAAATGGGGAAAGCTGTACGCGAACCCGCGAGTCAGCGGCCCGAGCTTCACGTTTCACTGGCGATTCACGTATGGTATGCCAACCACCACGACCAACGTACTACCGAGGTATGTGACAAGAACACTTCTTCACATACCAAGATGGCTGCAACACAGAGTATCGCTCAGGAAGATCTGTACAAGCAGTTGGACGCTTACGACTGGGACAATGATCGGGAGTTCCAAGGTGGTCTTCGTGCCATCTTGGGATCATCCTCTTCACCCGAACAACTCGAGCATCTGACAACGCGAGCAAAGTGTTTCTTTTACTCCAGGTATGTGCTGAACCATATGTGCTTATATCTATCATTCTTTTCGCCATGTTGAATGACGATCCGCTGCGACATTTGTCTCAGTATTCCTTCCTTTTTCACTCATCTTCATATATGACTAATGGATCTCAAGAAAGTGTGGCACTAGAGTCGACTTTCAAGGTTACGAAGATTGGAATAAGAACCGGAACTCATCGAATGGATCTTCGTCGGTCGGTAATGGACCACAAACGGGCTCTAAAGCTCCCATAGGTGAAGCCGAAAGCACTACACATACGGGGTCTCAAGTGAATGGCTCTTCAACAGCAAACGACACCCCAACACCTGCCACTTTCGCAGAGATCTGCGAGATGATCGCTCAAGGCAAGCCGATTCCAGGGATCAAGGAGATACCAGATACAATTCTCGAAGGTCAAGGCACGCACGCTTCTGCCACCCGGCGAAAGAAGCCATGGGAGAAGGATACATCAGCTTCCGCAATGCCCAGCTGGCAGACCTGAAAGCCTCCTCTTTTGTCGCATACTCCGGCCTGGAGTGCGTGATCCGCGGTACGAGGACATCCGTTTGAGTCTGCGATCGAAGCAAGACCAGGCACCCCGAGCTGTCCGGGTTCAAAGTGGCAATGCGTGTAGAGCCACTCGCTACTTTGTCACATCCCAGAAAGTGGATGTGGCCGCTGCGGATCAACTTCGTTTGTTCACGTGAACGCGTGCCCTTTCAAGCACTTTAAGACAATGCCAAGATTCACTGTTTGCTCACTCACAATGAAACAGTCCCCACTTCACGAATGGAAGTCGCGCTTCGTTCTTCTTCTTCTTCTTGAATCACAAATTACTTCAACCAACTTCATCTACTTACGGACAATCGCAAACAACATGAAGTCACGGAAGTCACGCTTGTTGACTCTGCCTGCAGAGCTGCGAGACGAGATCTACCAGCTCACAATCCCATCAGATCTGGATGGCTGCGTCAATGAGGTGCCAGTTCTGGTTAAAGTGTGCCGTCAGACTCGGAAGGAGATCTCCAGATGGATCAAAGCTCGCGTTCGCGACAATGGCGTCGTCCTCCACTACTCAACTCGCTCCGCATACATGGACATCAAATCACTCAAGCTACTCAGGTTCTGCATGAACTTCTCGCTTGAAAACCAGCCTCTCTTCAACTCTGTCAAGCAATTCCATATCAATTTCAGCTGGGTGCAGAACGCCACCGATGAGGAAGGACGACCCAAGTTTTGCTTCTACTTCGAAGGCTCGTTCGGTGCATTTCGCATCCTTTGGCCCTCCTCGGGTCGGTGCGATGGCACTGGACACCAATGCACGTGCGATAATCCCAACTTCAGCAAGTACTTCGACAGCGTCATCCTTAGTGTGGAGCACTTCTGCACTTCGGAGGCGGCACCTCCAAGAGTGGTTGACGGAGTCTTCGATATGGCTACAATCGGTGCTCGTACCTTGTCAGAGGGAGCCTACTTGCGCGGTCCACCACCAAAACCGGTCGGAGAGGAACGCAATGCAGTCTGCCCTTCCACTTGGTTTCCACCTCCACATAAATACACCAAGCCATTATTGCACTTCAGACGATGGCTCGAGATCAGCCACACAGACGCTTGAAGCACTACTCAACCCACGAAAATCTATCACACAAACTCAGGGTTGCATTGGCGTCAGAAGAATTGGTCAAAACGAGGGTCAGTCGACGGGAACTGCGTAGAAAATGAATTGATCAAGTAGCTATGAAAGCTACTACAACGTGAACGAAAATACATCCCAAACATCTTACACTCCTCCGTGACCATGCTAAGGTTTTCCTCCGTGCAACTCAGGCATGACAATTCATGAAGAGTGGTACCCTGGTTCCAGTGCCTGCTCCTCTCGTACGGGTATCATAATATCATACCGTTCCCTTCGATGACTTCTCGTGATTGGTGAGATTGATCTATGCTAAGGCCTTCTTGGCAGCAATTGTCCTTCTGGCCTTGATGGTAGCGTCGTAGAGGGCATCCTTCAGTGCGAAGAGGAGAGCGGCAGTGAGCACGCTCTGGGTGACCTTTGGTCCAATGCCTGCGTATCACATTAGCAAACAGCTTGTCAACTACAACACAGTACATACCTCCGTAGAGACCACTCCAACCCTCCTCCTTCAAGATCCTGTTGAAGCTCGAGAACATGCCCTCCTTTTGGTTAGTAGCAACATGCGCTCTGCTCTTGACGGTGATGTAAGGGTAGGTAATGCTAGTAGCAGCCAGCTTGCCAAGCGCACCGAGATAGAAACTATCAGTAGGCGTGACCTTCCTCCTCTTCTCCAAGACCTGCTTTAACTGCTCAAAGATGGTGTATTGCAGGATGGGGTTGATGACCAAGACGAGCGCCGGCAACACACCAGCGAACAGTCTCGTGACACCCTCCTCTTTGATGATTGACCTGAGCGTCGCGAAGGTGCTAGGCGCAGCCTTCTTCTGGCCAGGGGCACCCAACACCTCGTCGCTTTCGCTCTTGCGCGCTGTCATGCGCGTGTTGACGACCCAGATAGGGTTCGTCATGAGCACAGTGAGGGAGCCAGCAACAGCGCCGGCAGCCATGCTCTCAAGCGCAGTCAGCTTTCCACCGACGCGGCCGGCTTTCTCGGCTGCCTTGGTGAAGAACGCACGGGTCCATTCGTACCAGTAGTAGTAGACGAAGTTGGTAACGGTGATGCCGAAGAGGGCGGACTCGAGACCGGCGTAGAGACCGCGGAGACCCTCGCGCGCGAAGATGCGGCGGGCGGCGAGCAGTACGTTGGTGTCTGCTTTCTTGGACTCGACTTGAGCGCGTGTGGAGAGGGTGATGAGAGGGTAGGTCAGGGCCATGGAGAGGAGACCACCGCCGGCGCCGGAGAGAGCGTGCGCGACATTGTCGGATTGCTGGACTGCGGAGGTCGCAGGAGCCTGCTTGATCTCGGTCGTGGTCGACATTATGAGGTTCGAGGAATGGAGATGGCTAAGCTGTTGGTGTAAGGTAGTCTGCGTTGCTTGCTTGTTGTAGCTCAATGGCACGTTTGGTGAAAGGAGAAGAATCGTCAAGATGGAAGATCGGAAGCAACAGAAGATATAATCTAGCTCCCTCGGTATGTCGACAATGGTTATTTCTCCTGTCTGCATGTGGAAGCAAGACAGGAGTCCCGAGTCTGGGGCACCGTGGGGTACTCCCTGATGAGCCGAGGTGCAAGGAAAGGACCCTTCCGTCGGCTGAGCTTCTCGCGTCACGCGTTGCTCTCGTCAAACTCTCATTGATTCTTTGCTAATTACCATCAATTTAGCTGTCTATATACCCCGGATCGCACTCATCTATCATCAAGATTCGATTGTCACGGTCTTGGGTATGTTGAAGAGCATTTTTCAGCTTCAACGCAACGAAGGCTAGACGAAAATGCAAGTCAAACTCATACTTGTTCTCTTCATGTAAGCAGTACTTACTGGCAGGCGACAATGCAAAGCCAGGAGAGTACCTCGACCAGATCGTTGCCATCTAGAGACGTGACCGAGGAAACGATAGACGGAGCATTTGCCGATTTCATTCTATATTCGAACCCATACTACCCTTGCGACACTGATACGTCGGAGCTAAAAGAGTGCTTGCACAGTGTTCCGAAAAGTGAGGGCAAGAACTTCACCATCTACAGTCTCTGGCAGCTGGTGCAGCGACTCGAGGCCAAAGAGCTCAAGACTTGGATTCAGCTAGCTTTGGATCTTGGAGTAGAACCACCCACAGCGGAGAACAAAGCCAGCGTGCAAAAAGTCCAGCAGTACACCGTACGGTTGAAGGTAGGTCAATGTATATCTGCTCTTGGTCAAACTCCTGAACGGCTGTAGCGGTGGATGCGAGCATTACATGTTGACGCTTTCTTCGAGTTCCTCCTTGGCAAACAACATTCGTACTACCTGGACATACCGCCATTCGACGATCCATATCCTTCCGAAGGAAGAGATGGTGTTCTGGCAGAAGAGGACCTCGCATTGAGAGCCCTCGATCCGTCCTTCAAGCCGAAAAGAGGAAGGAAACGGAACAGCTCGCCTGCGATCGAGCATCGAAATGGCAAACGCCCACCACTGATAACTTCATTCCACGACCAACACGACCGATCGAACGTACACTCTCAGACAGCGCACCCAATTAACAGCCACAGGATGATGAGCGCTCATCCAGACCACCACGAACGAGAACCTTGGACAGCAGTTACTCCAAAGAATCCTCGTGCATTCCAAGCTACAGCTCCACAGTCGGCTATTCTGCCGGGACCTCAGAATTTCCAATGGCAATTGGCGCAGACACCAAGCACGCCTTTCCCCCTTTCCGCCATCGAAAGATCAAATCTCCCGCTTGAAGAACCTCTGTCAGCCATGGACCCTTCGTCGACACGACTGAAACGGAAGCATGGTCCCGCTGTATCGTCTGCCTGGTCAGGTGGCAGGACGATTGGCGGCAAGGTACGAGGTAGGCCTTCGGCACAGCGGTCGACGACTGACGGTGCGTTTCCGATATTTCCAGCAGCATCGAATCTCGATATACCGGAACCTCTCGAAGCAGCGACTCCTACTGTCGACGTACTGAGTGTCACAGCAGAACCCTCTTATGATGCCGAAGGTCCCTCACCTGCTGACCAAAGAGCAAGACTGCGTCTCCAAGTACCACAATACGCCGGCGGCCCAGTCCGACTAATGACACCACCGACATTTGACCAGAGCGGTGGTAACGAAACAGACCTGCGAGGTAGCGCCACCGCCGACCCAGCAGAAAGCACTGCTATAGCCAGCTTGAGCAAGACATCAAGCCCTCCCAAACCCCGTCCACAACCGACACCATACGAAGCACTAAAACGAGCACTATCAGCCGACCTCCTACGAGCAGAAGTCCAAGGCCGGACGACCCGGCTCACCGGCCCCGAAGCAAAAGCTCTCTCCACCTCCATCCTGACCAGCCTCAACCTCACGCCGTCCTCACCCCGTCCCGATCTCACCACAGCACAAACCTACCTGAATCTGCGCGACGCAAGCACGCTGACGACGCAAGGCGTGACAACTCCCTCCAGCATCAAGAAGATCCGCATAACGCGCCTCATGGTCGACGAAGACGGCTACACCGTCCCCCTTGACGCGAACGAGAGCGCAGAAACAGCAACAGTGCGGCACGTCTACGACATCGCATGGACGAACACGTTCGGGGCGCTGAATATCGAGTACAGCATCCGGGATCTGGAACTCGCGCCGCCTGATCAAGCTGTGCAGGGAAGCGATAGCGAGGCCTTTCGCCGGATGGAAGACGAAGGCACGGCTGCTATTGAGGCGCTGAGGGGTCAACAGACTGTGATAGGTGGAGGAGAGGGAGGTATCACGGACTGGAAGGCGCAGTATGAGCTCATGGCGTTCCGGTTCAGGATGATGAGGGGCCGGTTCGAGGTTGCGAGGGAGAAGGTGTTGGATACGGTTTTGTCGCTCTGATGTTTTGTGATACCCAGCATATCTGCCATGATCGTTACGTCCAACTGGTCTTGTTTATTACATGTCTGTACACTGAACCCGCGCGAGCTAGGTTGCGACTATATACAAAGGCTCACGCTCTGATAACCACTTCCGTGCGGATTTGTAGATTACAACTCGCCCATACCCATGATCGTCTGCGCCGCGGTCGCAACAGTCGCGTTGAAGAGATCGTTTCCGAAGTGCTCGCCATCGTGCTGGTGACGACGGTTCTTCATCGCCTCAGCGTACTAAATGCACAGTCAGCACCGCCCGGAAAACGCAGTACATACTCCGGGGAAACACATACCTTGAACCCGAAATTCAAGCACAACGCAACGATGAGACCGACACACGTCACGATCGGGCCCGTCAACGCATCAAAGTCCTTGCCGCTGCGTCGCTGGATGAGGTTGCTCCTCCAGACATAGACGCCGTAGCCCCAGGCGCCGATGAACACGGCCAGCAGTGTGTAGACCAGCGACAGCGCGCGCGCGATGTCGTTGTTCACGCCCGCCGCGTTGTACAGGCCCAGCGACAGGCCCGCCAGCAACACGCTGACGTGCTGCCACTTGATGAACGTGCGCTGGTTCGCCAGCCATACCTTGGCCTCGACCTTGTTGGGCCCCTGGTCCTTGATCCAGTACTCGGGCTTTGCGACGCCGGCTGGCAGCGGCGCGTCGCGCTTGCGGTTGGCGTACTTGCTTGTCGAGAAGGACGGGAATAGCGACGTGAGGCCGTTGGCCTGGCGCGGATTCGTCTCGGCGCCGTGGGCCTGGTGGCCGTCGTCGTCCGAGTCGGCTTCTTCGGCCACGTCGTCCATGCCGCGCGGGGGCAGGCTGGCGGTCAGGCGCGATGGAGCTGGCTGTGATGCTTTCCTGGTGGACAGCGAGCCGACTTTTTGTGCGGACGGCGAGCCCACTGGCGACATGGAGAGTTTGTCCTGTGGTGTCTTGGTCTTGGCGATGAAGCTGCCGACGGCGACGTCGTCTTCGGCTTGGCGCTGCTTCTTCGCTTGCTCTTCCTTGAAAGCGTCTTCCGGCGCTTGGCGGATGTCTTCTTCGAGTGCCGAGAGCCAGAAAGGGAAGACGTTGACGTGGTCGTCGAAGAGGGAGGCGACTCCGTGCACGAACTTGGAGAAGCGGGGGGCTTCTTTGACCAAATGAGAGTGTGTCAGGTCGTTGATCCATTCGTAGTTGCGCTCGTTCTTGATCTTGATCTCGAGGATTGCGAATGGGAAGCGGGAGACTTCTCCCTTGCGGATCGACTTGAATGGATACTCGAGCTGTTGGTCGTCAATATCTTTCCTGTGCCACTCATCGGGGTCTCTAATCGGTCTTTCTGTGTCAATGGCATCCTCTCGGATAAAGGCAACGTTAGTGTCAAGAGAAATGCGAATCCTGCTGTCTCCGGGAATCTGGAAGGCGGTACGAGTGTAGTTGGCGCGAAGGACTGGCTGCAACTCGTGCTCTTTGATGAAGCTTTGGACCTCTTCGACACTCTGCTTGAAAGCAGTGTGCTCTGCCGAGTCCGCTCCGGCTCTGTCTGCAAGCTTCTGGATCTGCTTCTCCATCTTGTATTCGCCCTTGATAAATGGCTCAATGTACTTGTCCTTGATGCTGAATCGTCTCTCCTCGCTCTCGTCGTCTACTTTCACCGTCTTCTTCTCGAACATGATTTCGGGCTTTGACGACAACTGGTCGTGCCATCTGAGACGGAGGGAGTCTGCCGAACCAGTGTGCGCGACCTTGGCGTCATACAGCGAAAAGTTGGGGTTGTCAAAGTAGATGGAGGTGATGGACGGGTCTCTCTGGCCAGCCTCTGCGACCTTGGAGGTCTGGGGGTTGTAGACGAGGACGGGCAGACGGCGGAGGATAACGGTCTTGACCTCGAGCAGATTATCAGGGTGAACCCAGACTGAAATAATTAGCGTGTGCAGGCAGAGTCAGTGGCTCAAGGATCAACCTACATTTGTGCGAAGTGTACGTCTCGGAGCTCTCTCCCAAAGTTGTAGTGGAAGTGTGAATGTCGCTACCATCAAGCTGCTGGCGAACGAAAGAGTACATGGCCGAAACGCGGTACAAAAGAGGGGAGTAATCCTCCTTGTTGAAAGGGACCTGTGCGAGCAGAGATTGGAGAGGTGATCTGACAGAGACTCTTCCTCCACGCTTGCGGTCGTGCTTCTTCGCAATCTTGAGGAATCCAGTGTAGTTTATTCTGCTGTACTTCTCCAACTCGTTAATCTCCTTGGTGATTCCATCCAACTCATCAGAGACCTCCTTGAGAATCTGGTTCTTCTCGTCCTCGGACGGCGCGGGCTTCTTGCCCTCTCCGTTGGTCATGCTCTTATCGTTGGCCTCGCCATTCTCACTCTTCTTGCTTCCGGCAATTGGTTCGAGTTTGGCTTCACACTTGGAGGTCCTGTCGCGGAGTTTCTGGTAGGTGTCTTTGTGGAAATTCTGGACCTTTTCCAGTTGAACATTGGTGAGCTCAGCATAGAAGTCCTCGGCGTCCTGATCAGTCCATGTGTCGTCCTTGCGACCGTCTGGAGAGCTGGAGTCCTCGCGTAGGAGCTTCTTTAACTTTGAGTAATCGATGTAGTAGTCCTTCCACGGCTCGTAGATGGCCTCATGAAGCCTTTGACCGTAATGCATCTTGACAATTGGTCCTACTTCCAGTCGAGTCGGAGTATAACAAAGTTACTGCAAAACCAGTATTTCACAGGTTGAGAGCTCGTCGTCAGGCAGAAAAATGAATCTGATGCAGTACCGTGCTTCACTATCATTTAATTGAGCTTAGGCCCGCTTACTTGCTCACGATGACAGCCCAGCCAATCACAAGTCCACAGTCGCACCACGAGGAAGCTTAAACCCGCTGCGAACTGTGGTTCTTCACGTCGGCATGTCCCGGTATCCGTCGCGCTTCAGCCTCATCCAGGCACGATGCGCCTACCTTGAGCACGCGACATGTAATCAGACTTCAATTGAACTTGCTCAGGCACTCATCGCTGCTCGCCCGACACTTTCGTGAGCGGTAGTGGTCACTCTGCCATGTCCAGCTACACACTAGACCTTATCGCTGGCCTTCATAATGCTCTGGCCGGTCTTTCGGCGAACCCATACTCAACCGTCGAATCGCCCGAGACCACAAAGAAGAGAGCGTCCGTCGCTCTGATCATTCGAGTACAGCCGCACTACGACCATTGGCCTTGTCAAAATTCTATAAAAGCCACCGATCTACAATCGTTCTTCCAGCAAGAGTGGGTGCAGCACGGCGATCCCGAAGTTCTATTCATCAAGCGCGCAGCACGGAAAGGAGACAGATGGACAAGTCACATAGCATTGCCCGGCGGGCGACGGGATCCGGAAGATGAGGACGATCTTGCGGCAGCGATCCGAGAAACAAGAGAAGAGGTAGGGATTAATCTGAGTGAAGACAACGCACTACCGGCCGGCAATCTTCCACAGCGTGTAGTCACGACACATTGGGGCAGGGTACCGTTAATGGTTCTATGTCCATACATCTTCCTCGTCACGCGCCACGATCTGCCTCCGCTCAAACTCCAGCCGACAGAAGTCGCTTCAACCCACTGGGTGCCGCTCGCAGCACTCCTGTCAGCGGACGAACGAACCGAGGTGCACGAGGACGTCTCGAACAGACTCGCGAACCAAGAGACGGGCGTCAAGCGCTGGATGCTGCGCGGCATGGTGGGCCAGATGATCTTCTCCGCCATCCGACTCCGTCCCTCAGAGACGATACACTGCAATGCTTCACCGGCAGAAAATCCAAAGAGGCCGAGCAATGTTCTATCCTCATTACTAGGTCGCTCGCCGCGCCTCGCGCCTGCGAATCACGAACGCCCACTCCTTCTATGGGGTCTGACCCTCGGCGTGGTGGGCGACTTCCTCGACTTCCTGCCGCCGCACAACGCGCTCCAGCTCTGGAGTTATCCTACATTTACGCCCTGGGACGTGCGTCTTGTGATCTGGTTGATGACGTATGATTTCAAACAGCGCAAGATCCGCGAGATCTCGCAGATACAAGCTCATGGTCCGCCGGCTATCGAGGTTGGATTAGATGCTGTTTCACCGCCAAAGGAGTCGACTGTCCACAGAGCGGGATTGACTGGTATCAGTACTGGTGTCGATCCGGCCTTCTTTCGCACCGAGCTCAAGTCGAGCGCTGTTGGTACTATGCTTGACGGATATTACGATATTGTACGAAGAGCCGTCGCTTTGGCACTTATTGGCAGGACATCGATTGCAATGGCGGCCTTGGCTTGGGCCATTATACGATACAGGCGCTCACGTCAGCGATGTATTTGAACGAGAAACGATTTGACGATAGATTTGGACGTAGGTAGACGATTGTAAACATCGGTATGGATATCCTTATAGTAATATCACACACATGAATGTCTTGCCACTTTACGAACTGCATGGTCGCTGACCCTAACGGAACCACAACGAATGGTACCACGGATGTCATGTAATACAGGAGTCCCCAAAAAGAATGTGTAGGATGAGTGCATGAATACCCATCTATGCGATATCATGTTCGCATTTGCAACCACCCTCAAGGTCAACCTTACTTCATAATCGGAACGCCGCAGACGATTCAGTAGTTATGCGTGCAATGACAACGTCACGCTGTGCTTTCATTGTGGAGTACGTACCAGGAATGGTGTTCATGCAACCTCAGCGACTGCATGGCCAGACAGTGGGAAGTGGGGTACATCATGTTCGCATCACGGACTGTACGACGCCGTGGTCGTTTCGAAGGCTTCGCGTGATCTTTTACACTCACATGTTCGTTTGTACAATCGTCGCGTGTGATTGTGGTTCACGGTGCTCGGTGGGTGACAGCTTGGGCGGCTCATACTGACTTGAAACGTGGATACGAGATTGCGGAGTGGTGCACGAGCGCTTCCTTTGTGATCGCTCGCGCAAAGCTTACAGATTTCGTGGGTTCTGTTGTGGTTTCGAATGACGTGGGAATGTGAGAAGTACTTAGCTAGGTAGTTTCTTTCTTGCATCGGAGTATGAGGGAGTGCCTCGAGCGGGGTATAATTTTTGGCGTACAAAGAAAAGACCTACATATCCTCGTGTATACCGTAATGCACCATGGCGTGCTTAGCAAGATCTGTCGTATCAATCGCCAAATCCGTGGTCGTGTTCGCATTGGCCAGCCGTGCAACGACTTTGACTGCAGAATTCTTTGCTCCGGCCGTCTTTCCGAAGCATGGATAGTAATAGTCGAGACAAGCTTGAGAAATCTGCTGAATATTGTACTCACCAGGTTATTTGGCCCATGATGACGTCCTTACCGTAGCCGTCCAGGAACCAGTGGTGATAGATCGGAAAGGTCACCGTTTACTGTTAGATTTCAACGGCGATTATCGGAACGTGGCCGTGAACTATCCAGAGGCGATGATGCCGGACTGCGAAGCCAGTGGTTTACTCGTGTCGGGTTTTGCGATCTACTGAATGTGTGAACAGCCGGATGAGTATGTCTGTCGGAACTGGATTGACCTGGACGGAAAGATCGTCGCTCTGAACCATGACGGATTCTTGTTGGTGGTTCACGAGGTTCTCAAGGAGGCAGATACATGTCCTTAATTCGAGAGGAGAAGGGCTTATTGGCTTGAATGAAGATCTCTTACTTGATGCAGACTGGGGTGCTGAAAGGAATTGATTACCTGGTACGAGGAGAAGGTCGTTCTCGTCGGGGAATAGCGAGAGCCTCGGATTGGCCAGAGCAGATTGTTTCTTGGTTGTGTGCGACCTGTAAGACGAATGTGCGACCGTATTGCGACTCCGGGCCCGCGAGGATCAGTTGTGCGGCCATGGAGTCAGCCGTCACAATTCTGCATCCCTGCAGCGGCTCGCGCTCATGCTGAAAGAGATGGGCTTGAAGGCTCATGGCACCCATGAGAATGGCTCAAAGAAATTATGCATCATCTAGACTTCAGCGATCGGTTCTCCGGCTCAACTTGCAACTCGTTTTGAGTATCTTGCAGCAGTGATGGTGTATGCCGAACAACGGTGATGAGCAAGTGACTGTTAGGTGTCTACGGCTGGTGATGCACATGTCCTGAATCACCCGCCGAGCGTCTTTGTCCGAAGCAGAACAGCGCGAGTAGACTCCTGGTGGTGTAGGCTCACTTCGATACCGTGACGTGGTGTTTGTGAATATATACAGAAACAGATGACATGCAGCTGATAAACACGAGACGAGACGCCGGATTTTGCAGCAGACGTCAAATGAGATCGGCGGTGGCTTGCATAAGATTTGACTTTGGAGAAGGGAGGCGCCTCCACTTGCAATTTCTACCAATCTTGCGCGCGCCCAATCGCTGCTACCTCACCTCATCAACTTGACACGTTCCGCTTAATTCGGTTCGTCCGGCAATCACATGGGAGAAAAAAGCATTCTGCATTATCATTTTTGGTCTTCACAGCTCAGGGCCGGGGCGAGACTGTGGCGGTAACAGCCGTGGTGGTGCGCAAATGACAATGCAGGCATTCCTCAAGATCGAGTTGCCGGGGCGCCATGCTGGAGTCACGCAAGGAGTGCCTCCAAATGAAGCATACAAAGAGACTCTTCATGCGCCCGACACTTCGTTATGGTAGGTTGATCCAGACTGCATGCAATCGTTTGCAACTCCTTTCATAACAAGAAGGTTACGAACAGTTTGAAAGCTGATTGAGGTGGTGTACGAGTGCTGTACACCGGGTCGCCTCCTCCTTCTCCTGCTCCTTTGTCCGTACCGTCGAAGATATCCACAGAAGCAGGTACGTACACTGACGGTTTTTCACAACGTTGTCAGCCAGACCTCAACGACGTACGCAAATCCCCGTCAAGCGTATTGGCACGGACAACCGAGACGCAGACGCCTGCATCCTTCATTTCCTGAGAGTGGAGGAAGTTCGTCACCACGGGAAGAACAACCCCTGCACGCGCGCTCTATACTATCCCGGAGTACGTACCTTTCGCGACTGCAGTTTCTGGCTTCGGTGCCTGGCGCCGCAAACGGAAGGAGTGCGGTGACTTGACCCGTGGTCTGTTTCATCTTGCAGATTTGGCTTCGCGCTAGCCGCTAGCTGCTGTGAAACGGGCACTATCCCATAACATGGTCCCTACCTTCCGGCCCATACCTCTCTGACGCTTGATACAAAACCACTGCCTCTGCTACACCTTCATTCTCTTACTCCCTTGCAGCAACGACTCATACACTCTCTTTTCAACCTTCTTGTCACTCATTTTCGCAGCCTACGGCTAGCATCCGCTCTTTTTACATACGCCCCGGCCGTATCCAGCTTTCAACCGCCTTCAAACACGCAACCCTCATGTGAGTACATACCGACGCTTGTTTCGCGACGTTGTGATTGCAACGACTACCCTATCAATTCTTCGCAACGCCTTTCTATAGGGCGACCAAGTGCTCTATACAATAGAGCAACGGTCCCATCAGAACCCATTCTCTTTCTGTCGCAACGGCTACATTGTCCGGCTGTGACTGAGACATCGCCGACTCACATTCTCAATCGCTTGATCCGATATATACTGCATCTTCGCGTCTTCTGGCAAGACTTTCTTTCTTCAGCGGCTGCTCACTGACACTTCTCTCGTCAGTTCTTCTCTACTACTAGGATCTGGAATCCCTGGACTTTACAAATCAACAATACCACAAACCACAACCACTCACACACAATCAACATGCGTTCCGCTGCTGTTGCCGTCGCGGCTTTTGCTGCCTCCGCCTTGGCTTCTCCTCTCATGAAGCGTGACGAGGTTGTTGTCACCGACACCGCTGTTGACGTTGCCTATGTCACCGACGTGGTCTATGTTACTGCCGGTCAGGAGGCCGCTGCCACCACCACTGCGGTTGCGACCACCACTGCTACTCCAAGCGTGACCCTCTCCCACTATGGTCACCACCGCTCTTGGCACGCGGACTCCAGCTCCTCCACCGAGGCGGCTGCTCCAACCTCCACCAGCACTTCAGTCTACGTCGCTCCTTCGACTTCCTCTGTGGTAAGCATATTCAAGCGAGCACTATCAGCACTATCCTTCACCTCCGAATCCGCACCTGCACTTGAGGAAAGATCCCCCAAGAAAAAGCCCAAGAAGACCACTGTCAAGAAGGTTGAGAAGGTCAAGGCCGCTCCAACCAAGAAGAAGGTCGTTGCTCCAAAGAAGAAGAAGCCGACCCCCAAGAAGAAGACCACCAAGAAAATCACCACCACCATCCCTGCCATTCACACCACCACCGTCCCTGTCGTTCACACCACACCATCATCTACCCCTGCTGCCAAAGCCATCACTTCCCACGCATCTGCTGTTGTCATTCCATCCGCTATTCCTGTTCCACAAGCCATCGAGCCAAGCACTAGCACCACCAGCACCACCTCTGCCTCTTCATCCGCCAGCACCACCTCTCAATCGTCCAGCTCCGCCTCTCAATCCGCTTCTGTGTCCACTGCTAAATCTAGTTCCGCCCAGGCTTCCAGCTCTGTCGTCAGCTCCAGCTCCGTTATTAGCTCCAGCTCTGTTGTCAGCTCTAGCTCTGTCGCCAGCTCCAGCTCCAGCTCTGTCGTCAGCTCCAGCTCCGTTGTCAGCTCCAGCTCTTCCGCTGCTGCTGCCGCCCCAGCCATGGCCACCACCTACCAGGAGGCCGTTATTAACCACCACAACTACCACCGTGCCAACCACTCAGCCTCTGACCTCACCTGGGACGCCGGTCTTGCCAGCACTGCTGCCACCATCGCCGCCTCCTGTGTCTACGCCCACAATGTCAACACCAACGGTGGTGGATACGGTCAGAACATTGCCGCCGGTGTCGAGTCCGCCAACATCTCCGCAGTCATTACCGACCTCTTCTACAACGGTGAAGTCAACTGGTTCAACGGTCTCTACGGCGAGGCCAACCCAGACATGACCAACTTCGAGAACTGGGGTCACTTCTCCCAGATCGTCTGGAAGAGCACCACCACTGTCGGTTGCGCTACTCAGTACTGCCCAGGCGGTCTCGCCAACGTCGGCTCTGACGTTGCTCCTTACTTCACCGTCTGCAACTACGGACCACCAGGTAAGAGCACTCTGACCCTCTCAGCACTTAATCAATTGCTAACAATTCGAAGGCAACTACGGTGGCGAGTACGGCGACAACATCGGCTCTCCTCTTGGTGACGCCAGCATCACCTGGGCCCAGGATGTTCCAGCCGCTGGCGTTTAAACGACACAATCACGACATGTCTTTTTTTCTGATTGACCATCTTCAGCACAATGTCCACCGTCGAAAACCCATCCAAAAAATCCCAATCATCTTCTTGTTGACAAGAAGCATCCATCCGAGAGAATGAACAAGCATATTCCGAGAGTTTAGCATATTTGAAATGGCGAGGGAAGCGAAAATCTGTCCAGGGAAATCACGAGTCGTGCTTGTCATGCCTTCATCAATTTGCTGGAGGACTGGTTCTTTCAACATTTCTTCTTCTTCTTCTTCTTCTTCTTCTTTTCTTCTTTTCTTTTCGCCTACTGGTCCGTTGTTACCGTTCGGAGACGGATGGTACAGATGGCTAGCTGGCTTCTTTTAACACATTCGTTTCTTTGCGCAGAACAATGCAAGCTGAAAATATCTTCCATGAGCAATGACGATTATCGTATGAGTTCCATTCGTTCTGTCTGATGTGTTTGTGACTGTCTCGCCTTGGTGTAGAATCATTGTTCCTCATTTGTTCCTCAAGGTCTCGTACCAGGTCTCGCTACAGTAAGCCATTGGGTCTTGGACTGAAAGACAATCGACACGTAATCACCCAGTCTGTAAACTCTGTGGGCAAGGCACGGTGAAGTCACAACTGATGGGTGCAGCAGTAGAAGAGACAGACACCCAGCTTTTGTTCTCGCTAATACCTACCACACATCTATCTTGCCTTTTCGCTGTACGACTCTAGATCCTGCTCTCACCCCTGCATAACACCAACCAAAGCACTGCGTCCCTCTTCACTCAACCTCTCCTGCACGAACCCACCAATCCGTCCACCGGTCTCACCGTCCTTCTGCCTGAGATACGCACCGACCCAGGCGCGCACATCCGTGACCTCGGGGAACGCGTCGCGCGGCGCAGGCCGGCAGGTGTTCAGCGCCGTGAAGCCGACGCCGAAACCGACGTCTTCCACGTCGCGGTCCTCGATGAAGTCGGCGTCGTGCGAGACCGGCAAAGGTGGGTTGATGAGCAGTTTCAGTAGCGCTTCGCAGGTCAGGGCCCAGCCGCGCTTGCCGTAGCGGTCGATGAAGGCTTGCGAGTCGGCGAGCGTGTGTGTTAGCGACACGACTGCTGTTTTGCGGTCGTTGGGGCGCGAGAGTTTTTGCGTCTCTGGCAGGATTATGGTAGTGTAAATCGGGGTGAAAACGCTGGAGGGAGTGTTAGTGGCGACGTAAGTGGGAGGTGGGGGACAAGAGGAGGGACATACTTGTTAGACACTTGGTCGGTTATGCTGATGAACTGATCGGCGCCAAGGCCCTTCTCGTCGCGTGCTGAGAAGAAGTGGTAGAAGCGAACGAAGCGGATCTTGAATGTTTCTGACTTTGCGTTGTCCAGGCGCGTCAACAAGATCTGCATCATTGGCAGGAAGAAAGGCTGTAGTGCGGTCACTGGGAATGAGTCCACAACGGTTTCCAAAAGGTCGATGGCCTGTCCTTCGGTGCTCTTGCTCGAGACGAGCTTTTGGAAGATAATCAGGATGGCCTCGATTTGGTTGTTTGCTGCTATTTGTTCGGCGCCTCTTGGAATAATTGCAGTCAACAACCTCGTCAGAGCAGGTACGTTTCCTCTAGAGTTGTACATATCTGGTGTCAAGATCGGAGGCAGCAGGCTGGAGTAGTACTGCGATAGTGTGCCGGAGGGATTGGCTTCGAGAAGGGCTGCAAATAGCTGGAAGACGTATGGCTGGAACTCTTGGACATCGCTCTGCAGGATCTCGGCGAATGGATCGTAAAGCGTTGACTCGAGCTGTGTAGAATGTGTTGGGGCAGAAAATCTGATGAGGGCTCCTAACGACTCGAACAAAAAGTAGTAGAAGCGAGGATTGCTGGGATTATGTCTGATGACCTTTGTGATGTTGATCAAGCTCTTGAGAACGAGATCGAGAATCTTCACAACGTCCTCTCTAATGACGATGAGGACACGCATCACAGTCTTCATGAGAAACTCGTTCTCTTGAATCTTCTCTGGCTTTGTGTCCTTGGCGATGAGTGAGAAGAGGTGCTGGAGGAGGTCTCTCGAAAGAGAAGTCACGGTATCTCTGCTGATGAAGAGCTGCTTGTTGTCGTCGGTCATGTACAGCACGCGCTCGACCGCGATCGCGGCGTAGGAGTACACAACGTAGTTTGAGGAGCTGAGATGATTGACCAGCAGAGGGAAGGCCTGCTGCCATTGATCCTTTGTGAGTTGACTTCTGAAAGTGTACAGGTACTTGATCGCATCGACCTTGAGCAGGACCTCTGCATCTGAACTTGTGAGGTCGGTGGCGATGTTGTCGGAGAAGAACTTGAGAATGTCGACATTCGGATTTGTCGAAGTAACGCCCTTGACGCTGGTGATGGTTCCTTTGGCGGCAATCGAGGAGAAGAGGTATACAGCGGTATCTTTGGATTTCCAGTTACTAGAAGGGTTCTTCGAAAAGTCGGCCAGATAGTGGCTGATGTACTGGTTGACAACCTCGGTGGTCAATTGCTCAAATTGCTCCATAAGAGCGCGAAGGAAGTCGGTTGCTGCTCGCCTTCTCGTCTCACTATCTGAGCCTTCCAAATCCCGTCTGATATATTCAATCGGTTCATCCTCGAACATCTCAATATCAGAGTCTCTGAGCGAAATGTTGGGCAGCACGACTTTCTCCACGATTTGTCCCAGAGTATCTTTGTTGTTGAACACTTCGGCATGCTGCTTTATCCGCACGACGGAGGTCAGGAACTGCAAGGCTCTGCTGACCAACAGGTCGTATTTAGTCTCCACTCCGATGGTAGTAAGGAGCTGCCACGAGCTTTGAATGAATTGACCAAGGTATGGTCCGAAAGCGTCCTCGTACTTCTGTACGTACAGCTGTAGAGTCTCGAAGATGCTCGCCTTGACTGACTCGAGCGGACCAGATTCTGACTCGTCATCGGTGTGCAAAAGTGGGTTGTCGTACGAAAGGTATTTGAGGAGGAGTGTGCTTATGGCGCCGAGGTTCTCCTCAAATACTGGCGGAAGATCCTGGCAAGAAAGATCGTAGAACAAGTCCATCATGGTCGCGAGTGTAGTGAAGTGCTGCTGTAGGACCTCCTTGTTGTTCTGAGATTGATCGATAACCTGATCCGTATTCTGGAGGAGAGTCAAGAAAGGCGTGCTGAACTTGGACAAGACGTGGTTGATCTCAGTAAAGAGCGCATCGCTTCTAAAAAGTGGTCGCCATCTACCGAAAATGGAGTGCGCAACTTGCAATACACCATTATTGACGATCGCATTGTCCGGCGTCAACCTCGAGACCAAGTCATCCACAAGAGTGTCCCATTTCTCCCAGAAATCACTGTCCGCAATGACACCGATAGCCTCACCAAGTTGAGACTGTATTGAAGCCGGCACCCGTACCATCAACCCAATGAGCTCGCTCTTGATAGCCGTGACTTCGTTCTGGGCCAGCTTGTAGTTGCCATCTTCGTCGGTCCAATTCCTGCGAATAAAGTTCTTGAAGAAGAGGGCGCTGGCTAGTCTGGTGGTGTTTGGAGTGGAGTCGGAAGCAACGAGCTGTAAAAGTGCGAGAGAGAAGCCTGGCTGAGCCTCTTCCTGTCGGAGAGACTGTTCAGCTGAGAAGAAAGTCAGTATACAGTGAAAAAGCTGCGACTATCCAATAGCATAGAGCGATCTGGGCCCCTCTGCCCACTCTCTCGTGTCACAAGACCAAATGGTAAACGTACCTTGTTTGTTCTGTCGCGGATCAAGACTGGCTTCGAGCAACCTCGCTATCGATGCAAGATCGGCGGACATTGTGGTTATTATAATAGAATGAGAAGAGGATACATGCAAAGAGTGAGGGGCTGTTTGTTCGGTCAAGTGAAAGTAAACTGTATTTGCGGAATAATTGTTTACGGTTAGAAGCTACCCCAGGGCAAGCCCATTGGAAGGGTCCACCATCGCATACCGCCAAGCCTATTCAATCCATATAGAAGTAGGCAATGTCAGGCGACAGCACATACTCTTTTGACCGATACGTTCAGTGTTACGGACTACTGAAATGTACAGTAAATAATCAAGTCAAATCTAAATCTCCATACCAAGATGTACGCCTCCTATTCACTTGATCAGATCGTAGGCCCCAACCGCCAATTCTTGCCCGTAGTTTGGGGAAACTTCCCCAGGATTTCATGACGCGCTTTGTTGCGGTTGCGGTCGTGGTTAATTAATAAGTTGATGTCTTGACTGCCTCACGATCTCGGCAATACCACCTCAGTTTGTTCTCCTTGGAGTTTGCTCTGGTAGAACCTTCGAGCACCTATACATATCCCACTTATATACTTCGAGGCGCATCACTGTACCCATTACGTGCACATCAAGATCTTTCCAGCCCCAGTCCGCCACCTACGCTTCTACGCACACCACAAATTACGTCTCTTTATCGGTATGCATGATTTGTTCGACTGCTGAGTAGCATCTGGGATACATACTTGGACAATACACTCTACGCCGGTACGATGGCCGGCTCCATCGACTATGCTCGCTTGCGAGAACAGACCATGGGCTCTGGTCTAGACGAAGAAGCGGTCACAGTCAATACAAGAGCTTTGATAGACAAGGTGTTGGCGAGATATTCAGGAGAGTGGACAACACTCAGAGAACTCATACAAAACGCCGCAGACGCTTCGGCCTCGAAAGTCACCATCCGCTTCGAAACCCTCCCATCCCCCACGGTACCTGTGCCTCAGACCGCCGATCAAGGCACCCAAATCAAGCACGTCCTATTGAATCACACTCTCAAGAGACTGTTGGTGTCTAACAATGGTGAGCCATTTGGTGAGAACGACTGGTCACGCTTGAAGCGCATCGCAGAGGGTAATCCAGATGAGACCAAGATCGGAGCCTTTGGTGTGGGATTCTACAGTGTCTTTGCGGATTGTGAGACGCCTTTCGTCACATCTGGAGATCAAAGCATGGCGTTCTACTGGAAAGGCAACAGCTTGTTCACAAGAAGAGGCCGTCAGCCCCAAGAGAGTGCTGCTAACGACACCACCTTCATGCTCGACTACAGAAATACCACATCACCAGTACCTAGCCTGTTATCTCTCTGTCAGTTCCTCAGCACAAGTTTGACTTTTGTTGGTCTGGAAAGCATCGAACTTTGGCTAGACAGCTGGAATCTTCTCAAGCTGACCAAGAAATCTGCTCCTGCCGCGAATGTCAGCATACCATCCGACGTCAACCCGAAAACCAAGGACGGCTTGATGAAGATCGTTGGAGTGGAGTATCAGAACTCTCAGATCGATGCGAGATGGATGAATGTGGTCGGTTGGAACAGGACCAGTCAATCGCAGACGAGCACACAACCGGCAGCAGAAAGTGGACCACCCGCACAGTCATTACGGAGTTTCTTCAGCCGCTTCACAAGTGCCGGTGCAAGTACTTCAGCAACAGCCAAACGAGCGGCAAAAGAGGAGGACGCCATTCAAAAGGCCATATCAGAAGACTTGACCGCATTCAGCACAGCTACGGTCTTTCTCCGCATCAGCACCGTGAATGTTCAGACCTATGTGCCCAAGCAACTGGTTATCGAGTTAGAAAGAGCGACCAAGAAGCCACCGCCAAAGCACACTCGTATTGCAATCCTGACTTCTTCATATGATGAGACCTCAGCATCGCTATCTACAGTGTCCGGTCTCGGTTCTGGCAAGGCATCCGAGATCTTTGCATCCGTACTGCCGACGAAGAATGGTCGCATCTTTATCGGATTTCCAACCGCTCAGACCACAGGTCTACTCGCACACATCTCAGCACCGTCTGTCATCCCCACTGTCGAAAGAGAAAGCATAGATCTGAACGCTCGTTACGTCCGAAGCTGGAATATCGAGATGCTGCGAGTCGCCGGTATAGCATGTCGAGTAGCCTACACCGGCGAGATGATTGAGCTCAAGAACAGACTAGCTCGTCAGCTTACCTCGTCAGGTCACAAAAAGGTTGACAAGGAGGACCTTGATGCAGTCTTGCCCTCTGCAATTCATACCTTTAAGCAGTACACCTATCAGGAATCTACACCTTCATCGCAGGTTGGTGTGATCATCGAAGAGGCATTCTGGACATGCAACCAAAAGGCATCGATCGATATATTGTCCACCCGGGGTGTCTTACCAAGTCTCGACGTGCGACTGGCTTCTGAAGATCTCAGCTTCGTGGAGGGCATCCCAGTAATACCCGACACTATCGTAGAAAAAGCTTCCAGCTTCTTATCAAAACTTCAAGAATTCGGACTGCTATCTGAGATAACCACCCAAGATATCAAGAAAGAATTGGAGAGACAAAGTCTGGGCGAGAACCAATTGACGGAGTTGCTGAAATGGGCTGGAAAGAAGCTCGATACCAAACAGCTGGACTCCTCGGCGGTTCACTCACTGTTTGACGGCACCGTGGCTACAATCGCCGAGGAAAATGCACAGAGTTATCCAGGCCCTGTCGTTCTGCTGGGTGGTATCGATACTTTTCCAAACGCTGGCAAAATCCCTGCGGAGTTACCGATGCCACCCAGTACAATTCCCTTTCGCTTTGTGAAAGGCATTCCCAAGAATCAACTCGAGGCTTTCGGCTGGACCGAGCTGCAAATTGTACCATGGTTGCGCTATCTGATCGAGAAAGATGGCAGTGGTCTATCACCTGACCAAAGCTTGACCAAGTCACCTGCATTTGCCTGTCAAGTACTCCCTGTCTTGTCGAAAGCCTGGGAACCCCTGAGTCAGTCGTCAAAAAGCACGGTGATCGAGCTATTGAGCAAGCGAACTGTGATACCCACCAAGCTCGGCATGCGTATTCCTATTCAGGCCTATTTTGCTTCGGTAAAATTGTTCGATGACTTGCCAACAGTCGCAGGGCTTCAAAGCGTCAAGGAGAAGTTCCTGGCCGCGATAGGTGTCCGAAAGACAGTGGAGCTTTCTGTAGTCTTTGACCGCCTGATGTCCAAATCAGGCGAAAAAGAAAGCACGGAGACGAAATGGAGTCACATGGACCTCATCAAATATCTTGTTTCGGTTAGAGATGATATCCCGAACGCTGATATCGAGAAGCTGCGTAAGACGCCAATCTGTCCTGCGGAGCAACCTGATGGCAAGAAGAGCACTCAGTTCTATCGCGTTTCTGAACTCTTTGAGCCGAAAGGGCCGCTCAGGGATTTGGGGCTACCACTTCTCTATTGGCTCGAGCCTTTCCGACTTGCCAGCCCAGAGGTCAAGTTTCTTTCGTACCTCGGACTCAAAGGATATCCTTCGGTACCAGAGCTGGTGACAATCATGTCCAAGGCCGCAGCAAAGGGTGATGCGAGACTGTACGAGACTGCCTTGCTGTACCTGGTGGCAAATCACTTTCCCAACAATTACCGCAAGTACCCCATTGAGACAGTCGATGTGCCGTTCCTGCCCCTTGAAGGTCATGACTTATCGAAGCTCGCGACTCCACGACAATGTTTTGTTACTAAACGCTGTGCTATACTGGGATTCAACATTCTGCGAGAAGACTTGCACCCGCATGCCGCAAACCTCGGGGTCGATTCGGACCCTTCGATCGTGACCTGCGGTGAGCTCGTGATAAAAAAGCCACCTCTTACCAGAAACGATGCAAAGAACGTGTTTGGATACTTCGCGGGCAGACTTAATGAAATTGGCCCCTCTGGTAACTTGGCTGAGGCCTTGGGATCAGCACCTATCGTTCCTGTTACCAAAAGTGCAGGCAGATCAGGAAAGGATTCCAGTGTGAGGTTCGTCTCACCACGATCTTGCTTCCTTGGTGACAGCCAGACATACGGAGAGATCTTTGACTTTGTTGACTTTGGATCCGAGGCGAATTCGTTCCTGCTCAAGATCGGCTCCAAGCACGAACCCAGCGCGGCTGAGTTGGCAGGTATGCTGGTTCGCGAGCCTTCAAGATTGTTGGGATCTCTTGGTACCGAGAAATATTTGAGTCTGCTTCGACGTCTTGCGGACAACACCGCTCCCTTAAAAGCCGACAAAGCGCTATGGGCCAATCTCAAGCGATCTCCATGTCTCATTGCCGTCAGAGAAGTGTCTTCAACAGGGACAGATAGCACACTGGCTCCCAACGAGGACGACATGAGTCACGAGGACGAAGAGGAAACTGCCATCCGCGAGTACTCACTTAGAGCTGCTGATCGTATGGTGCTTGCCGATGATTTTGGAAGCTACAGACTCTTCCGTCACAAGCTGTTGGTAGCACCACAAGAAGAAGTGCTGGAGAACTTCTACTCCTCCCTAGGAACTCCATGGCTGAGCAGTCTGATCGACGACGAGCAGCAGATGGGACCTTTGCTCAAGGACCAGACGGCCGCGGAACAACTACGCAAGCTCATCATAGAGCGCTGTCGATTGTTTCTTCACGACCACACAGTTGATGCGATCCGACATGATGCACGATGGATGGAGAAGACTTTGAAGGTCGAAGCCGCCAGCTCTTTGACGAATCGACGTACGCTGCGTGGCTACAATGCTACATACAAGGAGAAAAGAACGGCTTGTTTGCATCGCGAAACTAAAAAGGATGCTACTCTTTACGTCACTCCTCGTCCGGATTTGTACGAAGTTAGTCGGGCATTAATGAGTCTGCTCCTCAAGCGACCCAAACAGCAAGACTTTCTGGCTTTGGAGATGATCATGGAAAGTGACCTTCGTCGTCTCAAAACCAAGGGCTATAACGTGGACCGTATCCTGCGCCAGAAGGCAGCCGAGTCGCGCATTGCAGAGTCAGAGCGTCAGAGACAGCTGGAAGATGAGCAAAACAAAATCGCCGAGCAAGAGCGAGCTTGGAAGGCCACTCAGGATTCGCAAAGCGGGCAGAAGGCATTGGAAGCTGGTCCGAAGCCTGAACAGTCCAAGGCTGTAATAACACCTGATCGACCCAAAGCTGTTCCCGGCGCCTTCAACGACTCTCCGGAACATATGCCCGGACCATCAGCATTATCAACACGGCCAAAGAAGGGTAACTTCTTCTCGAATCTCTCTCGCCAACTCGGCTTCAATGCCGATGACGACGAGCAACGTGAGCAGATGAAGAAGCTGATGGAGAGCGCTCCAGAGCAGAAAGCCATTGAAGGACCATCCGACAATCCACCTCCTTACACGCCGCAAGAGAACAAGACCAAGCCTGCGAAGCAAGCTGGTTCGGAACCAGAATACGTCACGCCACCGCATGCGCTGCAACAGAACCTGGTCTCTGCAATTCAAAGCTCTCGCGCCCACGACTCTGGCACGCTGTTCTCGCCGCCGTCGACCAACGAAGTGAAGGAGCAAGCCTCTTACTGCGACAACAGACCCGGTCAAGATCTCTCCTTCACCGCCGACAGCAAAGCCGGCATCAAGATCTTCCTCCCCAAGACCATGTCAGCAGAAGCACGCACCTCGTTCCTGCAACAACACTCGGCGGCTCTCAACACGTTCGCCTACCTACTCCTCGACTGCGGCAGCATCTTCCTCCTGAAGCCACAATCACTGCACATATTCTACAACAACGAAGGCACGAGCATCGCCTTCAACACCAACGGCAGCATCTTCTGCAACCTGCGCTTCTTCCTGCAACTGCACTGGGGCGACTGGAACCGCGCCGGCGGACAGGGCAAAGTCGATGCCGCCGTCTATTGGTGGGTCACGCTGTGTCATGAGCTGGCGCATAATCTTGTCACTGACCATGGGAGTAAACATGAGTACTACACGGAGAGCTTTGTTAGTCAGTACTTTGGACGGATGGTGGCTAAGGCGGGACAGTATGGGGATGGGGAGAAGGCGGTGGGGGCGTGAGAGGATAGAGGTTGAGAATTGCATCGCGATGGTGTTGGGTTTGCGTTGCGTTGATGGCGCTGGGTTGCATTGATGGCGTTGCTGCGTAGACTTTACCTAGAAATTATATCTCTTCTTCTTCTTCTTTTTCTTCTTCTTCTTCTTCTTTTTCTTCTTCTTCTTTTTCTTCTTCTTCTTCTTCTTCTTCTTCTTCCTCCAATCACTGATTACTGTCCTCGTACCTCATTCCATGTCACACTTACGCTCTCTCGCATAGGCTGTGAAGGAGCGTGACGGATGCATAGTAGGTTCGCACCTTCCAAGTTCGACATGAAGAGAAGAGTTATATCATTACGACGCCCGCTCAATAAGGCTACACATCCGATTCTTTTGTCCCAGAAAAAACGCCTCGACATGCATCTCCTACATTTACACGTGCTCCGTCTTTGCGAATCCATCCACAGTTACTGTTGTGCCCTAGGCATATACCTTGATCCATCAGATCTCAAGCGCCCCTTTTATTTACATCATCTTGCCGAAAGTCGGAATAAGCGTCTGGGCCAACCAGAAGGAGAAGACGAGCTTAGGACCGGTCATGAGGAGTTTAGGCACGAGGCCCTTGAACAGCGCCGTCGGGCCTTCGGTGGCCATCATACGGCCGAAGACGGTGAAACCAGAGGTCTTGGTCTCGAAATTTGCAGCCTGTGAGATAAATTCGTCAGTAAACCACAGCACCGCGAACCGTAACGGACGTCAAACGTACCTGTATCCTGGTCTTGATGACATCGAGCGGCGCACTGACGACCAAACTCGCCGACGCACCAGCGATACTGGCGATGAAGTTCTGGTACCACGACGCAGCGCCATAGTCGGACAGCTTGAAGAAATACTCCTTGGCCGCCGCCGAGCCACCGAACAGCGCAAACGAACCAGGCGCATTCCGTGCCGCCGTCCAGCCCGCACCACGGTACAGCCCCATGCCCTCATCCGCAACAATGCGCATCACACCACGACCGCGAAACGCCTCCGGGTTCGTCTGGCGCTTGATCTTCAGCACGTCGAGCGGCAGCAGCACGACCTCACCGATCCCGACCAGCGAGCCGGCGGTCGCGTGCATCATAGCCTTGCCGTTGCCGGCGCCGAAAGTGCGGTCGAAGCCGGACCCGTAGTTTTGCGCCAGCCAGTCGCGCACGAACGGCTGGCCGCCGAACTTGTAGACGCGCTGCAGCACCTTGTAAGCGGCGGCGTAGCCGAGGCCGGGGAACAGGGAGAAGAAGCGCGTGCCCAGCGACGCGTTGGCCGTGTGCTGGAACACGACGCTGTTGAGCTGCGTCAGCGATGAGACTTTGGTTGTGTTCTTCATCAGTCGCTTCGCGGTCGTGTCGACGGGGTGGAAGACTATGAGCTCCGCGATGCCGGCGCAGCCTGGGTTTGTAATGTCAGTGGATGTGCGTGCTAGTCTTCGCTACGAGGCCGACGCACCTGCGCCGAGGAGTCTGGCTTTTGTGGATTCCCTCTTGAACTCTTTGACCGCGGATCCTCCTCCGAGGACTTGGCCTGCCTTGTCGGCGGCATCTTTCACTGACAAGTCGACGGGCGCCATGGTGGTGGTTGTCGTTGACGAAGTGGTTGTCGTGGATGAAGTGGTTGAAGTGGTTTGAGTAGTTGTGCTTCCGCGAATGTCCAAGTTGGTGTGTAGATTGGCTAGATGGGGAAGAAGATCGCGGGTATATACCGTAGGTACGTTGCGGAGAGAAGGTTAAGCAGAAAGTTGAGCACGCGATAAGAGTTGTATTGAGGTTGATGATGATGGATCACTGCACTTTTTCGAAAATCAAGAGGTCTGTGCGCAATTTACGCTGGGGAAAGCTCTCTATCTCCGCTCCGCTCTCCGGCCTCGAGCCAATTATTATATTGATTGAGTGAGTATAATGTGGCACTGTGCAAGGCGATGGTGACTGTACTGAGGTCTCTTACCATCTAATCTGACGGACTGAAAACGCATCTAAGTTGATTTGGAAAGGAAGGGTAACTTGCCGCGGTCTATATAGTCGTGCAGCCGATACCGCGGAGCCGATCACGAAAGTGTTCTACGTGCAGTCAATCTATATGACAATCAGGCACAAACACATTCAGGTCATGGTAGACGACGAAAGTAGACAGTTCAAATTGTTCGAAATAATTCAATCATTCGCTTTTGCATATCTACGCAGTACCAGACGATTGAAATCCTAGTATACATGTGACTCTGCTCCTCCACCAGTGATGATGATTCTCCGAAAACGCCGCCAGACTGTAACTCTAGCCATGCCTTTTGCATCAATTGCTAGGCAACGAATATAAAAACGAGACGTGACGCATTAGACGATCAGGGGGCGATCCGCTTAATCAACCTCCTCCATGGTGCTCTCACCGGCGGCGGCATCTGGAGCGGCATCCTCAGACTTCTCCTCAGCCGAGGTCTCGGTGCTCTCGTCGACGTTGAGACCGAGGGAGACGAGCTTGTGGATGCGCTCGGCGTACTCGGCTGGCTCCTCGAGGGTGAATCCAGAGACGAGAAGCGAGGTCTCGTAGAGGAGCATGGTGATGGACTTGACGGTACGGTCGTTCTCACCGTCGGCCTCGACCTTGTTCTTGAGCTCCTTGATGATGGCAGACTTGGGTGAGATCTCGAAAGTCTTCTTGGATGACATGTAGCTGGACATTGAGGTGTCACGGAGAGCCTGGGCCTTCATGATACGCTCCATGTTGGCGGACCAACCGAACTGGCCGGTACGGATGGCGCAAGGAGAGCCGACGAGCTTGTGGGAAACGACAACCTTCTCGACCTTGTCGCCGAGAACGTTCTTGAGCGACTTGGTGAGGGACTCGAACTCCTTCTCCTCGGTCTCGCGGGCCTTCTTCTCGTCCTCGGACTCCTCAATCTCAAAGTCCTTGGTGACGTCGACGAGCTTCTTGCCCTCAAACTCCTTGAGCTGGGTCATGGCGTACTCGTCAATTGGGTCGGTAAGGAAGAGAACCTCAAAGTTCTTCTCCTTGAGGGCGTCGAGGAATGGGGACTTCTGGACAGCCTTGAGGGACTCGCCAGTGATGTAGTACATCTGCTTCTGGTGCTCTGGCATGCGGGTGACGTAGTCCTGGAGGGAGGTGGTCTCATCGCCAGACTTGGTGGAGTTGAAGCGGAGGAGCTTGGCAAGAGCTGGACGGTTCTGGGCGTCCTCGTGGATACCGAGCTTGAGGTTCTTGCCAAAGGCAGTGTAGAACTTGTCGAATTGCTCACGGTCCTCGGCGATCTCGTTGAAGAGCTCAAGAGTCTTCTTGACGAGGTTCTTGCGGATGACCTTCATGATCTTGTTCTGCTGGAGAGTCTCACGGGACAAGTTGAGAGGAAGGTCCTCAGAGTCGACAACACCCTTGACGAACGACAACCACTCTGGGATGAGGTCGGTGGCATCGTCAGTGATGAAAACACGGCGGACGTAGAGCTTGATGTTGTTCTTGGTCTTCTTGCTCTCGAAGAGGTCGAATGGGGCGCGCTTTGGAACGAAAAGGACGGCGCGGAACTCGAGCTGACCCTCAACGGAAAAGTGCTTGACGGCGAGGTGGTCCTCCCAGTCGTTGGACAGGGTCTTGTAGAATGAGCCATACTCCTCGGAGGTGATGTCTTGTGGGTTGCGGGTCCAGATTGGCTTGGTCTTGTTGAGCTCCTCCTCCTCAATCTTGCTCTCCTTGACCTTCTTGGTCTTCTTCTCCTTCTTCTCGTCCTCATCGTCGACCTCCTCGACCTTTGGCTTCTTCTCGTCAGACTCGTCCTTGGCCTCCTCATCCTCATCTGGGACCTCGGTCTCGGTCTCCTTGGTGACGTGGAGGTAGATTGGGTAGGAGATGAACTCGGAGTGCTTCTTGACAACCTCCTTGATCTTGCTCTCGTTCAGGTAGTCGAGCTGCTCCTCCTTGAGGTGGAGGATGATCTTGGTACCACGGCCGATCTGCTCGCCCTCGGTGTCCTGGGCAATGGTGAAGGTACCACCGGCAGACGACTCCCAGATGTATTGCTCGTCATCGTTGTTCTTTGAGACGACGGTAACGCGGTCGGCGACAAGGTATGCAGAGTAGAAACCGACACCGAATTGACCAATCATGGAAATGTCGGCACCAGCGGTGAGGGCCTCCATGAACTGCTTGGTGCCAGAGCGGGCAATGGTACCAAGGTTGTTGACCAAGTCGGCCTTGGTCATACCGATACCGGTATCACGGATGGTGAGAGTCTTGTTCTCCTTGTTTGGAATGATGTCGAGCCTGAGGTCCTTGCCAGAGTCAAGCTTGCTTGGGTCTGAAAGGGCTTCATAGCGGATCTTGTCAATGGCGTCGGATGCGTTGGAGATGAGTTCTCTGAGGAAGATCTCCTTGTTTGAGTAGACGGTGTTGATGATGAGAGACAGGAGCTGAGAAATCTCAGCCTGGAACTCGAAGCTCTCGGCGTTGGACATGATGGCGGTGTTGATAATTAGAGAACTTGAATAGGTGTCAGTTGTGTTCTGGGTGTGAAGCAGTGTTTGTTGGGCTGTAACGAAGCGCAAACGTACGTTCAATGCAAAAGGTCAAATGAAGACAGAAGCAAGTGTGACTGGAAAGTCGGGTATCAGAGTGTGCTTGAGAAAATGAAGCTCAAGAATTGGCAGTGAAAGGTGAATTTGTATTGTGAGATGGAGTCGTTCGGTTTCCGTTCACTCAGAGCAACCATCGAAAAATATCTAGAAGCTTCCCAGGCCTACCACCAGGGTCCGCAGATTCTGGCCAATCATAGTGGGGATTTGGCTTGGGGAAGGACCGAGCTTCACGAAGAAGCCGCAAGGGAAAGAGGAAAGAGGAAAGAGGAAAGAGCAGCTGCGGCTTCCATCAATTTCCTTCTTGGCGCTGGATTCACCTAGCTGGAACCACTACAGTCTAGAAATCGTCAGCCAGCCAATGTGATTGTGATTTGCGACCGTCTGAACGACAGCCTCAAGCAGAAACCTATGTGTATGGCCATGGCAATTTACTGTGCCGCACCGTCAGCACGCTTTCCACAGGTCTTTGTTCATTTGGAAAGACAACAAACAGTGCCCATTTCCAGTGGTGTGCCTGCCGACCCATTGATGCTTATTCCACTCTGCTCACGTGCTCTGTTGAAATCTGTGTACATGTATAAAGCAGTGCTTCAATGTCACTCCAAAAACACAACAACCCTAATTCATAAAAGTCTGTCATTATCCTCGCGTATCGATGCCACATCAATGCAGTGCAGCACATATTTATCTCCAAGACAATTACTCCGACTGACCGATGATAGCCTCTCGACATGGTATCGAAGCGATCTCTCGTGCTACAAATACAATTCATCCGTCACGCAGTGTCACTGCCCTGTTCCAAACCAATTCCCACTGTGTAATCCATACCCCAAGCCCGCCCATTGCGCCGCGTAGTAGACAATAGCAGTAAATTTATCGAAGACGCGATTGTGTAGCGCATGATGTCGTACGCAGCGACGACAACCAATTAAACCCGTGATGACTCCAGTCCGTTTGGGTAGCATCTATCGAAGGGGTATCTTTCTGTTCAAGCATCGCCGTGATGGTATAGATGTGTTGTGTTGTAGTATGTGTGACGCGACCCTTGTTCAAGCAGCGATGACCTCCATCTTCTCGCTCAACTTCGGGGAGCGGCTGGGTGAGCGACGAGTGAAGACGGCATCCTGACCGCTCATTCTTCTGCCCAAAGCACGCTCAAGCTTCGCTCCGAGGGCATTGGATGCGATCTCGTCACCCTTCTGGCTGTCGGCGACGAAGCGTTGTCTGTCGAGACGGCTGTCGGACATGCGATCGATAGCAGCGGCCCATGACTTGATGTCGATGCTGCGAGGGTCGTTTGAGCTGGCTACCGATGAAGCGCGGTTAATGGACGTGTGTGCTGCGTCGTGGGTGGGGGGAGAAACCTTGAGGTTGTTGTTGCTCGTGGTGCTGACAGCGTTGGTGGACATGTTGGCGGTAGAGGCAGTGGTGGGCGCGATGGATGGGTGGAGAGAGGGAGCGCCCGAATATGTACTGGAACGGACTTCTTCGCGAAGGGTTTGGGGTAGGCTGGTAGAAGTGGTAGAAGGCTAGAGTGAGGGTCAAAGTTAGTTTCTGGTCTAAGAATAAGAGCCACAGGGGCTTCGTGTTTCAGAGCGTCTCGCGAAATCTGCAGCTGAATCAAGGGCGACGGGTAGCGATGCTGCGTATCAGGTTGGTAGGAGATTCTTCATACGTACCATTGAGGATTGTGCGATGTAAAAGCAATGAGATCTGCTGTTTGTTTGTGCAACTGGATGCAGGCGTTCAGGAGGTTTTGCGAAGGTTCGGATGTGCAGTCAATTGATCGTTGGTGGAGACGAGGAACGGCCGAAGAACTTGAGTCGAAGAAAGCGTGCACTCCACGTGGAGAAAGCGTGGATGTCGGGAGCAACGACGGGAGAGAGGATGGCGTCGTACTGTATTGAACTGTAAGGGACGAACCGTGGTGAACAGGGAACACAGAAGGAGCGGTCGGTGTAGTTTTGTATGTAGATGAAGCCGTGTGGTATTGCAGCAGGCGCACGAGCAGTTGTGCCTTGCAGCAAAAGGAATGGACCCAGCCAGAGACTGGAGTGATTGTGATTCAGAAAGACGGCACGAGCACTGTGCAACATCGGTCGCCACGCCAGCTGCTACACAGGCAAGATTTCACTGTCTCACACACCGGCCCGCTGATCTGTCTCGGATTGGACCTGTCGACGAGTCGAGCCGTGTTGTTTCGTGCTTAGAAGTGGTATGGATTGTGCTCTGGTATTGCTATGGCGATCAAGAAGCAGAATCGGAGAGCACAAGCAGATATGGACTTGTCGTCACCTCAGCACATCATGCATAAGTTATTATAGCTGCTTGACCACCGCGCTCATGCACATTCGTGCATACATTCGTACGTCTGCCCTATAACGGTCGGATATGGTGCTGGAGGGCTACCGGTGCAATAAACCTTTCTTTTGCTCCCTTAATTCAAGTCACTACCCTAGTAACTTTTCGCCATGATTGCTTACATCACACCTTTGCGTCTGACAAAAACAAGTCCAAGAATAGGCATCATAATTAAATATCAGACAATCAAAAATCTTACGGCTCCCACGCTACATTGGACATACTTCCCACGTGGCCGTCCGGGACTAATGCAGCTAAAACGTAGCGTACCTTCATTCATCCTCCAGTCGACGACCGACACATCAAGGTATCATGATCTCTGTGCTTCACATTTCCATCTTACAACATTTTTCCTCAGATATGATTAAATATGGAATATAATGCTTCAGTGATCATGCTTCATCCAGCCCTCGCCACTTCCTTCCACGTAACAGCTGAACGCAAGACACGCCCACCGTTACTTCAACGGCCCGGCCGCGAGTGGGAACGAAGGAGTCCGCAGACCTCGTAGTCGAGAGCAACGAAGCACGGCAGAGCACGACCACATGATCACAGATTTCGGTTCTCGTCGAGGGTGACTTATCGTCTCTGAAGTCTCATTCCTCTCAATCATTATTGGTATACTTCAACATCACCAGCACCCTCAATCCCCTTCCATAACGTGCACAACATCTCTATCCTGTAGTTCCAAGCACGAGAGCGAAAAGAAGCGTCTGTACGCGGGTCGTTGCAACCGGCCGCCACCGTCGTCTGTCACAGAAAAGCTTCCGTGTCTCGACTTGACGGCCAGACCCTGTCGCGTTCGCCGAGGGGTTCTGTCTCTGTCGCAGACCGGCGGTCAACGCTGGCTTTGTGACAGGACGAGACAGGGAGGCGTAGTCGGTCGAGACTGCCTGCGCTGCTTCGGTTGCGGTAGGTCTTGTGTGTTGTCGCGTGCGTTGAACGTGTTACTTCGAGTACTTCTCGTACTCTGTCAGAGAACCGGAAGCATGGAGATCGTGTGAAGATGTAGTGTATTTCGGCATTGTAGTGCGCAAACCCTCCCAAACAGAATCCAGAGTAGCATAACACATATCATGATCCATAACTCATATCACCCATCACTGCGGCCCCTCCATAATTCATATCCTCTCACCAAGCCAGGCCCCATCCCTCACCCAAGCCCCAATCCCCCCAGCCAAAATTCCTCAGCCACGACCCGCCAGTCCCATACTCTCTCAACACATCCCCCAACCCACCAAGTCCACCATTTGCAGTAAACCCACCATCTCCAGTGAAGAAATCACAACCTCTGAAATCGCCCGCACGGCCAAGAAACCCCTCACCGATAACGCACTCCCTAGCATCAATGCCAGAGGAAACGAAACCGCGCCGCCACTCCTCGAACCCCTCGCGCAGGCGACCACCGATCCAGTTCGGTTGATCTGCTGCGACGGGTTGGTGTGAGCTGCCGCTGCTCTCCGCACCGCTGAAGAAAGAGACGATGCTGCTCCAGTTGCGCATAGCGTAGATCGCGAGCGCGCCGAGAGCAGAACCAATTCCGACAATCCGTAGGGCGAGTGGTAGGTTCGCCCGGAGCGTGTTCGAGAGGGAGAAGAGGTTCAGTGGGTCGTCTGCGTTTATATGGACTGGTCGTGATGATGGAGGGCTGGGTTGGCGGTGGTGAGTCAGGGCCTTGGTTTCGGACGGTTCGGAGACGGGGAGGTCATGTTTTGTTCGTTGGGTGCTGAAGAGGTTTATTTGCAGGTCTTGGGCCCATTTCTCGAGACGTGCGGTGCGGTAGAAGTCGCTGCCTGAGTCTGGGTGCTGGGGTCGGGCGGGGATGGGGGATGGTGGAGTGGAGATGTCGGAGTAGGGTATGAGAGCTCCGGAGTTTGTTGAGATGGTTGATGGAGAGTCTGCGGACGGCATTCGACTGTGATGACGCGTTGCTACGTCGAGGGTGGGCTGAAGATCGCTTTGGGCTTGCAGGTCGAAGGTGTTTGAGAGTTGCTCGCGTCTCCATATCAGGTACTTCTTGACCGCGGTATGTCGCAGCCACAGCATGTGCTCGGGTTTGAATAGATTGTGGATCAGCCTAGGAAGCTCGCTCGACACGAGGGGTATTATGTAATCCGAAGACATCAGAAGACTGGCGTCCACTTCATCGTCGTCGTCACCGGGTGCCGATGAGACTGCGTACACTGAGTTTGCCTTGCCTTCGTCATGTGGTGCGTTGTCGTCGGTAGTAAAATCGAACACCTTAATGTCCATATACGAGAACGCAGATTGGATCTCATCTGTCATATATCGAAGCTCCTCATCGGAATACTGATCAGAACGTGATAGTATAGGGATTACATTAGTCCATCGCGAAATTTGACGTAGCAGGGCGGCGTCAGACTGCTGAGGTATGCCTGAATCTTGTTAGTATGCAGAAATGATCTGAAGGCGAACGGGTAGACTCACCAGATAGGAGGTAGAGAACAGCATCGACCTGGCTGCCGCCACCCGACGTCAAGAGTGACAACAGTTGCGAATCCGTCATGCTTCCGACCGCAGCGTTCTGCCTCATCAGAGTCTCAATCATATTCGCAACATCTCTCTGGCCTGTAGCATTCCGCCGGTCCTCCTGGATCCAGCCAGGAGTGTCGATAAAAGTCAGGTTACGCTCAAGCACCACGTCTCCAAAGCTCTTTCTCCGACGTAGTGTTCTGCTCTCGTCCACATCTGACCACCAAGTTGGATACGGTTTGGTCGATGCATTGATCTCTGCGAATGCGTGATCTGGAAAGAGCTCTTGCTTGACAGTGCCGTTGGTACTGCGTCTGTCGCGCTTCAACTGCCCAGCAGAATCTCGCTGCAACTTCACCGGCGAAGGTGGATCCACATGCACGATATCCTCGCAAGTCTGCACAATGCTTTTGATCAACGAGGTCTTACCACTGCCCGCTTTTCCAGCAACCAGCACCTTGAGCTTGCCCATGCGCTTCCCCCGTTCCATGAAAGGCCGTCGCGATGGCATGCTGATGCTAGGCATGACCAGTTGAGGTCCAAGCGGTGTCGGCTCGTCCGCTCCAATGATGGCATCCTTTCGATGTGCGGTATCCTCTTCGCCTTCCTCCTCGCTGCTAGACCCGTGTATCGCCTGGCTTCCTGCATCATCAACAATACTACCCTCTTCATCGGATAGTCGTAAGCTCCGCAGGCTTGCAGAACGCGGTGTGCCAGTCAGCTCAGAGCTAGGCTGGGAGCCGAGATTCAGTGGTGACGGCGACCTATCCAGCGATATGTTCGACCCTATCCGCCGATGCGACTGTCCTGAAGACGAAGCAGATGGCGTATATCCATGTCGCGAGCTGAGAGACGAGCGCGCCGAAGACTGATCACCGCTGATGATGCGCTGCGCTGTCGCTAGTATCGTGGGATGTATTCTGTTTCCCGCCTTTCTCTTCCTTCCTGCTAGATATGAGCCTTCGGAAGGTCCTTCCGCGCTCCCCTCTTGCTTGCCGTCCTGAGAGAAGGTGCTCGCCGTACTTGGAGACACATCCCTTGGTTGGGCAGGGAAGGCCTCCAGTAGTGTATCAGACAAGCTCTGCACGCCAAAGGAGCTATCACTCATGCTTTTGTTGCTGTCCAAGCTCCTTTCTCGTCTCCGGTCAGGACTGCCGTGGGTGTCTACAAGGGTGTCCGCTCGGTCGCGGCTTATCTCGCTCTCTTTCTTGAGGAAGAAGGTTGTTGGTGTTGAAGAGTTTCGAAGTTTTGGCGATGAAGTCTGTCTGTTCCGGCTCTTGCGATGGTCCGGTGAATCCATGACAGTGACTGCGGAAAGGTCGTGGAATGGAAACTAGACGGGAGATCTCATTGACAGTGGATAGCGGGGATGATCGACATTAGATCCGGGAAGTAGATGCTCGCAATCTGATGGCTGAAGGCTGATTCGACAATAATATATATGCAATTCCTGTCTCAATGATTGCACTCAAGTCTTACTTTTACGAGGCAAGGTCAAAGAGTAGGACAGACTGCTGAAACAGGACCGCGACAGCTGATCGACCATGAGATGATCCGGTGATAACGACCCCAGACTTGCGGAGGTGGAGCCAGAGTCACCAGCGATACGCGCACTGGCCATACCTACTCTCACCGTCTATATACCCGCAAGTTCCATAACCAAGACGTCGAAGAAACAACAGCGTGTTAACCCATCATCGTTGATACAAAAACTATGGTACAAGGTACATGCTTTTGGCACCAACCAGAGACCAGTCGCTATGCAACGCAGCCAGGAATTAGACCCCGGATTCGCCCCCACGCCAGTCCATCCCATACGTCCTCCTCACAAGTTCCCATCGTCCTGTCATAAATATACATCGAGCGTTGACCAACTTCCGGATCCCAGTGCGGAACTTCGATTACTAGTCTCTGCGTCGAATCTCTAGCACATGCCAGATTTTTCTTTGTATCCTCTTGCCCAATCTTGCCCGTGAGCACTCTTTAGTTTAAGCGTACTGTATTCGATGCTGTCGCTCACTGTGCAGCTTGGGTCGCGCCACCGCGGCCGCCTCTTGGTGCATTGGCACCGCCACGTCCACGACCAGCGAAGCCGCCGCGGCCGCCTTGGAAGTTGCCACGACCACCCTGGGCCTGGCCGCCACGTCCACCGCCGCGGGCGCCACCACGAGGAGCAAATGGCATACCTGGCTTGGTACGACGCTCCTCGACAACAACACGGTCGGGGCCGACTTGGTGGGGGTTGGCGTCAACGGCAGCTTTGTAGGCCTCTGGGGTCTTGAAATCTACGAAAGCGCAGTTCTACGGACAAGTTAGCGATATTCAAAGCCGGCGGCACGTTGGAAACTTACCTTGGCCTTGTGGACATCAAAGTAGGTGATGTCGCCAAACTTCTCCATAGCAGCTCTCAGGTCCTTTGGCTCAAGGTTCTCTGAAACGTTCTTGATGTATGCGCGGGTTTGTGGGCCCTCTTGAGCACCGGCAGCGGCCTGGGCACCCTTTTGCTGCTTCTTGTGGTCTCCAACGGCTGTCCACTCATCCTCTTGCTTGGCTGGTGATGCTTCGGCGGCAGGGGTTGCGGCGGCGCTGGCAGCTGGCGCTGGAGATGGTGCGGCAGCAGCGGCAGGAGCAGCTGCAGGTACAGGAGCGGCCTTGGTCTGGGGAGCAGCAGCTGAGCTTGATTGTTGAGGGACAGGGACTGCGGGAGGAGTACGGTGGGCGGCTGCGGCGAGGCTTGCCCAGCTCTTCGGTGCTGACGACTTGGAAGGAACTGGAGCGGAAGCTTGGGCGGGGGAAGCAGATGCAGGCTGGGCGGCAGACTTGGCTGGAGAGATTGCTGGAGTTGGCTCTGGGTCCTTTGGCTTTTCTGTCTCTGGCTCCTCAATGGTCTGCGACTCGACGTCCTGGATAGTCGATTGCGCAGGCTCGTCAACTGCTGTAGTAGCAGCGACTGGGGCATCAGAGGCCTCAACAATGTCGGTCTCGGCTGGTGCTGAATCTCCGTTCACGGCGCCTGCTGGTGGGTCCTCCTTCTTGATTGGCGCAGGATCAAGAACCTTTTGTTGCAGCTCTTTGTCCACTTGGCTGGCAGATTGCTCGATAGCGGCAGGATCCTGGGAGCTGCTGAGGGTCTCTGCGGCAGGCTGTTCTACAGCAGTCGACGTGGGCTCCAGGAGACCTGTTGCAGCCTCGGTGCTTTGTGCCTGGTCGTCATCGTTTTGTGCCGAATCCTCCTCTTCGATAATGTAGCGGAAGATGTCGTTAAGAACAAAGTAACCATTTGTCTGACCGGCAAGAACGAAAGTCTGGGTGAACTTCTTGTGGGGCTGAGACTTGTTCGAGATCTCACCAATGACTTGGATGACGATGTTGGAGTCGGAGGCTTGGGAGTCGACGTTGGTTACACGAACTTTGCAATCTCTGAAGTCGAGGTCCTTGATGTGCTCGTTGATAGCCTAGTAATCGTCAGTGTCCATGTTACTGGCTATACATGGCAAGATACATACTTTTTGGCCAACGCATACTGCGACCTTGTCGGCCTCATTGCCGAGAACGAATTGCGATCGCTTGTTGTAGAAAAGCTGGACCTGTCAGTCACCGTCCTAATTGCGATACGACTCTTGCTACCCACATAAAGTTTCTCAGGACTGCGGCTCAAAGTAGTGTAGTATTGCTCGACAAAGTACCCAACCAACCTCATCCTTTGGAATCTCTTGAGTAGCTCCAGAAGACGGTGCTTGGTTAGACGCGCCATTGGAGTAGCTCGGTTGACCAGAGGAGGTAGAGTTAGTGTAACCGGCAGATTGATCGAAACCTCCGTGAGTAGCATAGGTACCGTTGACCGGAGCGTCGGTGGCCATGATTGAGAAGTAGAAGATTAGGTGTTGCAGAGGAGGGTTGTCGAGTATGCAATGTAAAAGGTTGCTAAGTTTCGAGAGATCCGGGACCTATATCTGTTAGAGTACTGATCACAGTACGAAAAGGTACTTCGTGCTGGTGGACGCACTGTAGATCAAAAAGATGATGTGTGCACGCGATGCGCCAACGGCTTTCTGTCAAGCGCTGCTAATACTGTAGCTCGAGTCGTGCCGAGAGCTTTTCTGGTGGAACTATTACAGAAATGACCGATGGAACAAAGGTGCTGTGATTGCAAATACTGCGACTGTGCAGAGCTGGAAATCAAGTGTCGTGGTATCTGTCGTCGATAGAAGAGGCCAAATTATTCGGAAGAGGTGATGAGTGGAATTCTGAAGTCCAGTGCAGCACTGCTGTGCATCATCCACCGATCACGCACTGACACTTGACAGCCCGAAAAGGCCAAGAATTTGTGCCTCACACGCACGCGAACACCACCCAAGCAAATACTCTACTATCCATGTCGACAAACTCGCAGTAAAGTCGTATTTAGGCATATTTAATTGTACTTTAACAAAGTAATGAGACGGCTCTTTGTACATTTGATGCAGAAGTATGCTCGATGATCCATCTATCTATACACCAAGATTCATCCTTTGCTCCGCAGAAACCTTGCTTGCACATCAATGACTCCCAAGCTCTCCAGATTGCCATTGATACAAAAGTACAGACGAGCACTTTCGGGTAAACCTCTGCAACTCCATCCATAATAGACTCGAATTGTCTATTTGTCTGGGTTGTGGCTTGACTGAACCATGAAGCCACCCTTCCAGTCCTCGGCGGAAACTCCGGTAATTGGCTCGACATTTTGTCCCTGTTGAAGTGTGAGTAGATTTTCTTATCATTGCAAGTTTCCTCAGGATTCGACTCCGAGTATCGAGTCATCCCGGGCGAATGGTTCAAACCCACCTTGAGGTACTCGTCGCTCTGTTCCTGGTACTCCTTGGTCATGGTGTGTGGTGGTGGACGGGCGAAGTATCTGGAGAAGGCGAAGAGACCACCAGCGGCGGCAACACCGACCATGGTGTAGGCGAATACCCTGCCGTTCTCACCTGGTGGTGGAAGGGCACGAGGACTGTGTGGGCCAAAAGCGATCCAGTAAGCTACAGATCATGTCAGCGCACGTTCTAGAAAATGCGTGTTCGAATCTCGTCGGTGAATAGAGTCGCTGGTGACCGATCTCAACCCAATTGGCGCATAATGGTCTGACGATGCGTCTTGCCAAGATTACAACCTTCGTCTCATTGTGCAACCAATTGCGCCCAAAACCAGCTCAAAACACAACCAGAATTAACAGTAAATCCTCACGTACCGGCCTTCTTCTCTTGCATTGTCAACTCGTTCCAGTCCACCTTCATGCGATCTCTGAGAGCCATCCACAGCTCGGCCTGCTCCTGTGGAGGCATGGCCTCCCATCGCTTCTCAATGTTGGCGAGAGTTGGGTTGGAGATGGCGTGCGCCTGGCGGGTCTGTTGCGCATTGCTGAAGGAAACGAGAGCCGCTGGTGGGGCCTGTGGCCTGGCGACCTGACGGAGGGACGAGCCAGTAGCCCTGGCGATCGAGGTGCGAAGCATTGCGTATGATCGGCTGTGTCGGTGTATTGATGTTTTGAGCGACCGTAACAGCCTGTGAGCGGGCTGAAAGGCAAGCAGAGACCGTGTGTTGGGAACAATCGCGGTCGGGAGACGTGCTAGACACAAATGGTATTGCGAAGTTGAGAGGTTCAGTTCGATTGTCGGAAGTTGTCGTCCAAGCTTTGCTCGCTTCTGATTGGTCAATGGCTCATATGACGCTGCGATCGCGTTTGTGCATGCATAATTTCGATGTACTGTAGCATTTCACTAGGTCACGTTGAGAGACGACAATACTGCATATCAGGTTATTGGAGAACGAGAAATGAATATTTCGAGACTGCTTAAGCGTCTGTTGGGTATCTACAAGCAAAGCCTAGACCTTTCCTCGAGTCGGCCTCTACTTGCCGCTCATTATGCCGCTACAACCATGCATCCATCCAGTGCCCGCACTATCAAATAAATATGCAATACCATACTCCTCCAATGCTGAATGATGACCGTTCGCAAAGCAATAGCCAGCTTTTACGCTGAAGCTGCCTCTTCCAATCCCTTCCTCAGCCCAGCGCATATCTGGTCGAACCCACTAACCACGTCCTTGCATTCGGTAGCACACCACCTGTCCTGCAGCTTCTGGTTCCAGCCGTCTTTTTCGATCCAGAATTGAGCCTGGTCTGCCTCTTCGCGCTCTCGTCGAAGCTCGGCTGTCATTGTCTGTGTGACTCGAAGATGGCGAGCGGCGCTGGTGCTAACCTGCTTGCCCATCTGCAGCGAATCTGTCAAGACGGATAGTGTCTGTACGAGGTCTGCAGTTTCCTTCTGTAGCTTGGTCAAGCTTTGTAGGGGTCGGACATCCGGAACCGGCAACTCTTCTATCAAATGTTCGAATGCTGCTAGCACCTCATCGACATCAAGCGTCTCAAGCGAAAAGGATAATGCGAAAGGCGAAAATATCGACGACGACAACGATTGTAGCGCTTTCGACTGTTCCATGAGCTGTGTCGACACGCTGTCCATTGAAGTCTTTAACCGATGTGTCTGCGCATCAATGGTGTTTTGGGCGCCTAGGTCTTGTAACGCGGACATGGTACGCGTGGTGGTATCTGCTCTGGCGCTGGTGGCTGGATCCGCTAGCCGAGCGACCTCGTTCATTGCATCCTCCATCTCGAGACTGAACTTGTCCTCTTCTTCCTCCGGCTGATGTCTATTCGATGGCCGCCTTATCCCTGCTTGAGCATGAAGCCCCGAGGCTTTGCGCACCGCTTGAGCTACTTTCTTCCGTGAAGTGGGAGACGGAGAGGACTGGTATGGTATATCAACTCCGCTGTCTCTTGCGCCATCAGTTTGTGGTGGATCCAGCAAATGATCTCGAAAAGGCGTACTGTCTCCGTCTTCAACAGGTTCATGCTCCGTCTCTTCCATGTCGCTCAGAAGCTCCCCGTCATAATCGCCTCCCTCTTCATCCCAGTCTTCGTCTGCAAAATCCAGTTCGTCCGCGAGATTACCCATGCCCGATCCATTGTTGTGAACCTGCGGAGATGCAAAATCATCGAGGCCATTAGAGTACCGCGAAGCATTGGAAAGTCGGCGCTTTGAATGACTGGGTCTTCGCTGCATGGGGGATTTGTTGCTCGAGAACGATGACGACCGCCTGCTCATGGCATGTCGCGGGCGCATCGGCGTAAGCGGCGGAGACTCCATCGTCATGCAGTTGTCTGAAGACGTGAGAGTCACATTGAATGAATATATTCGATTCCTTTCCGACGGCACGTAGGAACGTCGACGTATTGCCGATGACGTTGTGGTCGGGTACCTTGATCGTCAATGGAGGATCTTATTGATTGAGGATGGAGTGGTGGTGGTTGACTAAAAACGGTAACAACAACGGTGCACTGGCCACGGCACGTCCGCTGTCCCTGTCCCTTGTGCAAAGAAAGCCCAAATGGAGCAAGTCACGTCGAGCATGCTGTCACTGAAATGAATATTTGATATGACATTATACATACACAGACTTGTAACACAAATATCAGTTGTTTGCGCGCGGCTCCAGATACAGGTCCATTTAGTACAAGTGAAAAGGCCAGTAGAGTACCCATACGGCTCGGCCGAATGTTTTCTACTATGAGTTGCCCTGTTGTATGGAGCAGGGGAGCACGCGAGCGCATGCTCAAGCGTGCATAATGTGCGCTTCAACGTCAAGTCACTGTACGGGCATATATTGAAAAGAGCGATGACGGTAACGCATGTATTCGTGGTCACGGCACAAATGGATAATCACGTGCATAAGAATGTGCTGGTGCAAATGTGGAGCCGAATCCGAATCCGAACACGAGATCAGGGGCATACCTTATAGTTCGAACAGATATTAAGTCAGGCACGACATAAGACACACACATAGCAGTAAACCTCAGTCTTTTGCACTGAGGAGATACGTTCAGTCACAGGTAGGTCAGATAGGTCAAGGACGGAAGCAAAAGTTTTTTCATTGCTATCAAACTATCTCAAATCATCTCAAATCCATCTCAAATCCATCTCAGATCATCTCAAATTCTCTCAAATCCCCTCAGACCCACCTCGAAGACAATTGTGTAGAGATCTATAAAAGAAAAAGGGTGTCAGCACGAAGCTGACATATGGTGTTCTCAGGTTGAAACACGGTTGTTCATCATTGCCCTTTGGAGGTTCAGATCAAGTGTTTCTCATCATTGAACCCACCTGATCGATGATGAAGCCAAAACAAATCCACCTCTTTGCAGCCACGATCTCGGGCACGGCTGAGGTCGTGGTCGCTAGGGTCGATGGTCCTCGCAGGACGCCGAAGGCTGAGATCGGGTGCCGGGGTCGCAGCATGGCTGAGCATGGCAGTCGAAGGCGGAGAAGGGCAGCCGGAAGGAGGGCGAGGGAGAGGAAGAGAGGAGAGGGAGGTGGAAGGAGGGAGGCGGGGGCGAGGCGGAGGCGAGACGGACGCGAGATGGAGGCCTCAGAGGCAGAGGGCGGAGCAGAAGAAAAGAAGTCATCAAGCTGAATGTCGAAGCCAGAGCAAGATGATGGAAGATGATGAGAAAGGAAGACAAGGTGAGTCGAGGGAAAAGGACGATTATATACTGACCTGACAGCCTACAAAACAACGACCATGGCAACGACAATATCAGCAGGACCGCGCTTCCGTCCTGCCTTGCGACACCTTGGAGCGCATATCAGGGGAAGGTGATGACAGCATCTCGGCGAAGACGGCATCGAAATCAGCGCAGCGGTGCAAGAGCGCCCTCGATTCTTACCTCACGACGCCTGGGACTCGGTATACAGGGAAAGCGACGACCATGTCGCGACGGTGACGATTTCGGGCGCAGCACGGGAGCGGGAAGTCAGCGGAGACGGCATCGACCTGCGATGCAATGCAAGGAAGGTGATGCCAGAATCGCGGCGAAGACGGCATTAGATACGACGTAGCGGTGCAAGAACGCCCTCACTTCTTACCTCACGACACCCTGGAGCTGGTATACCGGGAAGGCGACGACGACACCGCGACGGTGACGGCTTCGAGGGCGCAGCACGGGAGTGGGGAGACGGCATTGAGCTACGATGCATTGATATAGACGAAGAATGGCAGTCTCGACACGGATGCTTCACGACCGGGCAACGAAGACAAATCTGATATGACATTATACATACACAGACTCGTAACACAGATATCAGTTGTTTGCGTGCGGCTCTAGCTACAGGTTCTATTAGTACAAGTGAATAGCTTAGTAGAGTGCCCATACGGCTCGGCCGAACATTCTCTACTCTGAGTTGCCCCGTTGTACGGTACAGATAAAATGCGAGCGCATGCTCGAGACAGGAATGAAAGCGTCACCGGGAGATCAGATATGTATTGAACGCGCGCTTGCAGTAAAGCACTTTCATGAATTCTGTATCTATATAAACCTCCAACCATCCCATTACAAGCTGTTTGACATCAAGCATCGCCGCGTCTTGACCGGTTCATACAAGTCATCCCCGTTGCCCTGTACTGTCTTCCGAGACCTTTATCCAGGCCTTTCCGAATATCTGCGTCTCCTGAACGATGGCGCAGCGGCCCGGTGACTGCGGATACGCACAGCATAGGACCTTCCAACGTCGATGCCATGACCAACAGTGAATTGGGAGCAGAGCTGATGCTGCACTTAGAGAGGCACGCCCCCGACATGTCTGTGTGGCATCAAGGCGTCTGATCGAAAGGCTTTTTCTTCCAGAACCGCAGACCGCGTAATCGACTCTGACTACGACTCGAACGCAGGTCATGCCTGTCATCACCAAAATATTCGCTGGTGCCACTAGTGATCTGGGATGTCGCACTGTTCTTCCCAGGAGAATTTGCAGCTGCCATGGCCAGTATGTCGGCACCATAGACAGACATTGTCTGAGGTTTCCTTGGTGAGAGGTCCAGGTTGGGGTCGCTCTTCAAGAACGAAAAGTCCTCACTGCGATTCGAATGCAGAAAGGGGTTCTCGGTTACAGCGATAGGAGGCGCCTTTGGCATATCAGCAGTAACACTAGATTCTTCGACTGATGATGCGCGGGTCGACGGTGAAACTGGTCCGCCGTCACCAGCACTTGTTGCTTGGCTCGTTGTTGAAGGTACTGATCGGTCCGGCTGAGATCTCGAAATGGCCGACTCTGCTGATTTGACGGGTGATGGTGGTTGGGAGTAAGACAAAATATCCCGAGCCGCAGGTGAAGGCTCGGACATGAATGAAGCTGGACCGGCGGGGTCCATGCTGACGGCCCTGGACGAAGCGGCGAGCTCGTCTTCTTTGCGTGAGTAGACACTGGAATGTCTTCGAGCGTCTAAATCATTCACTTCAAGATTGTCAGGACTTGAAACATCTTTTGGGGAGCCATGATTAACGAACGCCGGTGGTGATGATGGTTTGGCCCTTGCAGGAGCATCAGCAAGAGATCCAGAGCGCGAAGGGTCGTAAGTCGTCGCAGGGGTCGCATCTGTCGAGCTCATCACTATGCTGGGGTTGCTTTTCTGGCGGTCCCTTCCTCCTTGCGCCGATCCAGATCCCGCACGAGAGCTGTTGTCAACCGTACGGGGTGTCAGGTGACCCTTGGCATCGACTGAGACCTGTGAGCGGGCAAAAGACATTTTGCGACTATTCTCGGCCTCCATCCTCTCTTGCCAAATGCTTTTGTTGGTTGACAATTCAGCCAAGGTGAATCTCATCTCTGGCAAGATGACCGTCACACCTTCGAACAAAGGACGGGCGAATATGTTCATGAAGCCAAGCTGCGATTCCGCGAGCTTGAGAAAGTCGTTTGGATCTGGTGGACCGCCAAACAGGCAGGTAGGGAGATTGAGTTCCTTCTCCATGGCACCTTGGTTGGCAAACTCGTCAGTGAGGACTCGAGCCCACTGTGCGGCACATGCGTATTTTCGAGCCTGATCATCGTAAGTATCAACACATATCATATGAGCACACGATACTCACCACATTGCTAATATCGGCACATTTGATCAAGAGACCGCAGACTAGGTCTCTGTTCTCATCAGTCACTTTGGGTGACCAGCCGTCGGCTGTCGATTGAGCAGCGGCCATCTTCTCCTGCAACGATTTGAGATCGCCCATGTACTTGAAATGTAGACCCATATCGGTAGCCAAGATAGCGTTGATCATGAGTTTACGCATTTGAGTATCAGCAAATGCGACGGGCCAGTAGCGCCGTAAGATTTGAGAGTATGCAGCGCAGTGAAAAGCTTCGAGTACCGATCGATCGTTGTAAAGCTGAGCAAGTGGCGCGTTCAAAGCGACCAGGAACGCGTTGTTGACACCAGGGTGGCCAACGTCGTGACCGAGGGCCGCGACGAGCAATGTCAGAGCATCGAAAGGCTTCAAAACAGCTGCGACCGCGTTCCTAGGGCTGGCCTTTGGGTTTCCAGCAACCTGATAAGGAGGGAGAAGGCCAATACGGAGGAGGAAGTAGAATATGGCCTGGAGAACATCGACCACATGTCGGAAATTGTGGTAGAGCACAAAGTCGTTGTAGGCCTTTCTGCAAGCCATGATGAAGATCGTGAGTTCATCTACGAACGTTAGCGAGAAGCTGGTAATGCCCGAATAAGGTGTACATACCAGGTGAAAGCTCCCATGGCTTCGACTCCGGCATCGACAGAGCATGTAAGAACATCGTTCGAGCAGCGTACACAAGTTCGTCGCTTGTGAAATCATGCGCAGAGAAGGACCATTGGCCGACGGCGTGTTCGATGATTGTCTTGCGCCCATCCTCAATTTTGATGTCGCTGATGTAAGGTTAGTGTCTAATTACCGAATGCTGCAGGCTCAGAGGAGAAACTTACCTGGCTTCGAAGCTGTCGTTAAGAGTCTCGGGCTTGCAGATACCGTCCATGAGACCAGAAACCATTGATTCTCGGAGATAGGCAAAAGGTCTCTCCTCTTCGATTCCGATCCACGAGAGTTTGCGGTTTCGTCTGGTCAATGCGGAGGCGTCCTCTTCCCGCAAAACGTCTTTGTATGTGCGGTAGGCGTGAACTGTGAGACCTTGAACTCGGTCCTTTGTCAAAGGGTGGGTGAGTACATCAGCAGCACCCATGTCAAGGTAGCGTAGCATGCGGACAGAGTCAGGAGCACATTGTGACAAGGCGCCGAGGGAAGGCTCGGCTTGAAGAGCAGAGCGTGCTGCGTCATTGTTGGCCAAAATGGCGACTGGCACAATCAACTTGGAAAGTGTGCGCTGATGTATACTCGAGCAGATGTGTGACAGCATGTCCTTGCCGTAGAGGTGGTTGGGTTCATTCTTCTCAATGGAATGCACCTCGAAACCAGGTGATGTTGGAACGGGCTCGTCGTTCGATGGGACATCGACGAGCACAATCGTTGGTCCAGGATTTATGGGGTCGTCCATGCGTGAAAGATTTCGCAAGCACGAGGAGCCATCCCGACAAACATTTACTGCGCCCTGTCAGTTGAGGTCTTGTGGAATAAACAACAGCGATGTACATACCCTCTTCGAACGTCGCAAGGATTGCCCGTATATTGTGCTCAACCCCTTCTTCCTCTTGCTGGGCTGATTGGTCTGACCCCTCAGTCTTGCTCATAAGCTCTATATCGTCTCTTTTCCAAGCCGCATTCTTTCGCGCTCGTCTATCAAGATAGACAACGTTGCAGCGAGTGTGGTCCATAGCGAAAGGTTATCTCTGATCAATTGCGACAGGCGTATCAGAGAGTAGGTGAAGTGACTAGGACACCTGATCCTATCTCATTGCGGACCTGGGCCGACGAATAGAAAATGCGTGCTCTGGCGCAGTGTGTACGAAGAGAAGCGCAGGGTGATGATAGGTTATGATCGCAACGTATAGATCGAAATAACCGAAAGCGATACGGAGAGATGGCAGAGGTGCGTGAGCGAGTGGAATGTGTTTAGTTGCACTGCGGCGCGGATTTAGTCGCGTGCTCAATGTTGCAGATGCGTCGAGACTGTAGTCTGAGTGGTGAACGACGTCTCGACTCCGAACGGGTGTCTGCTGCTTGGTCAGACACAGTATTCACTTGCGTGAGGGGCTGCGGAGGCTGTCTGACTTGTCGGCGGAAAGCTGGATCGATGCTGCTGTACGTTCTCTGGTCAGAGGTTGGCGGAAGGATCGCAAGATTGCTTGATTGTTCGAGGAATTGGAATTTCGAAAGGAAGTACAGATGGCGCGTGGATGTAGAGTGTTGTGTGACCGCGAGGTACAGACAGATAGGTAGGGATTGGCAGGTAGCAGTAGGGGACCAGGACGAGCGCAAGGACTCGAAGAAAGATCGACAGCGTTGCAGCGCTGCGGGACTCCGCAATTGGGCTTGAAAGATGCTTGTCTGATCGGCTCGCGAGCGTCGGTCCTGTACGATAATACTGCCACGGGGGCTTGCTGGTAGCCCTGTCTTGTCTGTAGAGCACAGTAACCTTCGTAATTTTCGTATCTAATGTGTCCCAACAACGATATCAGCAACGACAACTGCAGAGTACGCGGTACGATCAACAGTGACGGTTGTAGTGTGCGAAGCCAAGTCGTGCGATCCGCAGAGTTGTGGCCGCGATGGCACAACAACTGGGCCGTTTGAAATGGTAGAACAAGTAGATGTAATCTCTGTGATGGTCTAGATGATGGTAGTACCAACGGCAAGCGTGTACTTTGATGGCGATTTGGTGCGGTTGGTGTGCTCGGCGAATAGATTGTTGTTCAACGTGCGACGTCGTTGCAAAACGTCGTGCGCAACGAAACGATTGTATGTGAGAGCACTGGGCAACAGAAAGAAGCAAAGTCAGGCGCCGAGTGGTTGAGAGTGCAATCGTAATTATGAACAGTCTGCGCGAGGCTCTGATGCTGTAATAAGAACCGGCGCCATCAGCTGTCATGTCACTTTTCGTGTCCGCTGCACTGCTCTAAGGTTACCCTACCTACCAAATTCAGCCTCAAAGGAATGCTTCGGTTGTGTCAATCGACTGCCATCAGAGGGACAAACAGGCTTCCACGCTCCTTCGATGAGTCTTCTGTATCCACTTTTACCTCTGCAAAAGCACGGTAAGCTCAGGGGACGCATGGATGTTTCCACGGGGCAAGAATGGAAGGCGCTCCTTCACCTTCCCGTCTCGGCTTCTCGCACCGTGCGGCGAATTCGCGCTCGCACGGCTTGCCGATCTCTCCCGTACAAGCAAAATATCATGATGTATCAGTGTTCATTATTATTAACCGGATAACTCCATACCGATATTATCAGTCGACCTAGTCTAGTCATCTGCAGTCTTCAGACCGAATGCAACCGAGTGAATGCGACTTTGACTCGCATCACAAGACCCAGCACGGTTTTAAAGGGGCTTTCCTTCGAAAGTAAACTATGTGACGCTTACATAAGCGAGAGCCTCATTTCTTGCTTGCGCCAATGGAACTACGACTCAAGCAAAGATCTCGTTCGGCTTGTTCGCGTGCCTGACTGCCTGGGAGGCGCACACGCGTATACGGTCGCTTTGACAAAGGTACCGGGTACCTGATCGTATAGCATGTGTACTTCGGCTTCGCTGAGATACCCTAGAACCGGTTGATCGGACGTGCATCAACAGTCGCTAGAAAGAATCTCTGCCGCATCACACTCGATCGTCAGCGGTTGACATCGCCCTAAACTGAGTCCTCGCTTGATCACAGCTACACCATCACTGTAGCGCACGACTGCTTGGTAGATATTGCAACCACACAAAGAATCTATTACACAGCACGAGCGCCTCGATTCTGCCGAGTCTCTTTGGCGGGCATCATATGCTCTGAATCCATCGGCCGGTTCCGCAAGGTAGAGCCCTTCTCCACACTGTGGCTGCACTTGCTTTCGAGTCTACAGAACCCTACTTACGAGTACAGTGCATCCCCTGAATCCAGACCGCCAAGCATCAAACCTCTCATTACATTGTGTTCATCGAATCTCTGGAGCAAACCCACTGCCTGCGCACTCGTCGGGGTACTTCATGCCCTGAACCCTCATGACACCAATGGCCGAAAACGGCGAGGAACCCAATGGCATCAAGCGTCGCCGTATAGTAAATCGGCCCCGACCCATAGTGTCCTGTCTGTCTTGCCGCTCGAGGAAGCTCAAATGTGATCGCGAGCAGCCTTGCCAACAATGTATGCGTGCTGGTCGAGCAAGCACATGCAGTTATGCATCCGGATCTGGCACGCCACCCGACTCATCAAGGCTCAGCGCCGATATAAGATCGTCACCGAGAAATGAACCTAGCCATTTGGACAAGCCCTCGACATCGAGTACAAAGGCTCAATGGCGCCCATCGCCTATATCGAACCTCTTGGACAATAGTGATCGCACCGACGACCATTCCATTCGATCGAGGGAACGTCCCATTGGCCCACCGCCACCGGATGCTTGCAGTCGCTTTGCGCCCCCTGCAGAACGCCTCAAGATAAATGGCAACCAGACCAGGTATACTCAGGCAGATCTGAAACGTGCTCTCTTACAGATGGTGAGTGTCACATGCCTACGACCAACTGGACTCGTGCTGATATATGGTAGTTCCCCGAAGCTCAGAAATATGGAGGCAGCGTAGTGTCAGATCCGACTATCGCTCGCCAGATGAGTGACTTTTTCAAACTCTTCAAAGATCTTCAGCGCCTCGGTAGTCGTTGGCTGGACGACGTCGAAGTTCCGAGCAGCCACGATCTTAATACAGTCTTGAGGCTCCTACCATCAAAACCAGTATGTGACCGCCTGGTATCAAACTACTTCCTACTCTGGGAACAGAGTTTCCGAATACTGCATCAGCCTACATTCGCTAAAGCCTATGATGCTTTCTGGACCGCTCTCGCCAATGGAAATGGCCAGAATCACGCATGGATGGCTTATCAAATAGCTGCTATTGTTGCTGTCGTTTCCAGTCCAACTACCACATCCTCAATAAAGGCCGATTCGTCGCAAGAGGTGCCTCGAAGACTGTGCGCAAAGATTTGTCTCTTTTTGACCGCTTGGACGGAAAGACTCAGTGGGAAAGCGAGAACAGATTTCGCTACTCTCCAGACTCAAGTGTTACTTGTCTTGGGCAAGATACTCATTCAGATAAGATGGGATGAAGTATGGAATACCACCGGCAATCTTGTGAGATGCGCCATGAGCATGGGTCTCCATCGAGACCCTTCACATTTTCCCGCACTCGGCCCTTTCGAATCGGAGCTGCGACGTCGACTATGGACTACCATCATCGAATTCGAGATGCTAGCTTGTACAGCTGCAGGCATGCCGTGCATGACACGCCCCACCGACTACGATACGGAATCGCCGCTGGATGTAGACGATCTGGATCTGGTTCCGGGCATGGAACGAGGCCCTCAGACTCCTGGATCCCTACCAAGGATCGAATTGCCTTGTCAATCATTACTTGCGAGAACTCAACGTTTGAGGTTGGAATTCTTCCTGACTCACCCTGATCATCGATCTCTAGATGAGCTGGATCCTTTTATTGAAGAATGTCGTTACTTGGAAGCTCAGATGGACTGGCTAGGAAGGTGCGAAAGATCTGATCGCACAGCATCACGTATATGGAACCTTGCCCTCATTGCTTGCTATATGCGAAGGACGATCTTGACCTACACGAGGGCAATAGCATTCTACGGCTGCGGACACCCCGAGAGTACTGTGGTACGTGCTCGCTCTCTCGGGCTAGACTCGTCGTTGGCGTTGCTGAATTACGCTTCTGTCGTCGATTCACTGGATATCGCCATGCGTGCTCCTTTCAACATTCTTACAAAAACTGGAGCTTCGTCGGTTATATTGCAGCTCTGCTCGGAGATCAAAGAAGACAACATCGAGCAGCTGCAGCGTCCACCGGCATTGTTGATCGGCGCGAATGAACGACCAGCCAGGAGCAGGAAGTACGAGTTGCGACAGGCAGTGCGAATATACCACGATCGCATGTTGAAGCGACCATTGGAAATCGGACTCGATGCTCGCGACATGCTTTCTCTTGCGATAGTCATGAGCGCTGTCGAAACGGACGAGCCAAGCAAAGAGCCAGCGATGCGCCGCGGGATTCTTGAGGTCATGACAGTATGTAGGGAGCAGATGCTTCGAAAGAAAGCCGCTCGAGGCGTCGCTGCTCATACTGCCGGCAACAACAAAGGGACACCAATGGGAAGTGCCCATACTCAACCTGTGCCTCATTACTCCCGACAAATACCGGCTGCGACAGTCATGAACGATCCTTTGGATGCCTACCTGGGCAGTGGATCAGAAATGCCTGTTGATTTGGACGACATACTGAACTTTGACTTTAGTTTCTTGGATTCTTTTACTTTAGGGGCATCTCCGGAGTTCATCACTACTTGAGGACCAATACCCTAGGCGATACTCCAGAGCATTTGCTCTTTGTTTATACTGTATATACTCGACTGTCTAGCTTGTCATACCATCAAACAATGATAGCTCAAATATCCACCAGAGCGCAACGCCTTTGTTTATGCAGAATCACCCTTTCCTGCACATCTTCGTCCCTGAAGTATTCCAACCTATATCAAAGAGCGGTGAGCGCTCCTGGGAAGGTTACTCGCGCATGACTCGACGCCAGATTTGGAGGCGTCTTGCGGCAGAACACGTGCGTCCATGAACATGCTGTAACAGAAGTGAGACACACTGGTAAACAAGCAGGCTTTGAAGTTGAACAATCATCGTGCCAAGATGTTTTGCCCATGGGGCACCGCCAAAGATTGATTGCTGTCCGGAGGGGAAGCAACGGGATGTCACCAAATTTGGCGGTGTTCAGTCCTGACTGCGAAGCAAAGGTAAAACATGTCGAAGCTAGAGATATACCGGGTCGCTGACATGGTGCAGAAATGTAGAATAAATTCCAGCTCGTGGCTCATGTTTGTTCCTTGATTAGCTCAGCGTGGTATCTCCCGCGAGCCCCGAAGCCCCGGCCCCCCGATGGACTCTCGTCTTACGTCGCATGCTCACTCCGATTATCCTATCAATTCTGCTATCTTTCAAGACCCACTCGGCAAAACCGTATTCTGACCAGTCATTGGCTACGATCTGACGGGCTGGACGCGAAAACCGGACCCTTTGCCCGTTCCCAGAGGCTTGTTCTTCTGCTGTTGAGTCCGATCCCAAATCCCCCCAGAGAAACTCGGCTTGTCTGCGTAGGAGGCTGAAGCTCTACTGCCGTAATCTATCCCTAGTGCTCGAGGTCTTTCTCACAGCAGACGCCTCCAATCACGCCTAGCAGAGCCAATTCTGCATTCCACGTTTCCTGTCGTGCGGTTGGAGCACTGGATCTGATCCCCACTTTATCCTTTTCACCCGTTCACCACGTTCCATTCGCTACAGTCCACTTCCTTGACCGACTACTTGGAGACAAGCAGGGCTACTCCCAATAGCCCTCCGTACCGACAAAATTCCTTCCCACAATACACGCAAGCCTGCAAATATCCCTTTGCACACGCTATCCTCTTCATCACGAACCTCTCGTCCCCAATCAAGAGAAGTCTCGCTCGAAGAGAAGCGGGAGGGCCTCCATCACCGCAACAGGTCCTCCTACTCCCTGGACTCGCCTGGCTCCGACTTTTCCCTTTGGAGCGATACTGGTGACCTCGTCGACCAACTCGCGGAGGAGGATCCATTGAGGCCACGCCCTATTGGAGAATCAATTGAACTTCAAAGACGACCTGCTTCTCAGAGCCGATCACGGAAAAGGGTCCACTATCAGGATAACGAGGAAGAGGAGAAACACACCTTCAGAGGTGCCCCGAAGAAGAAGGAGGATATCCCCATACCAAACCCTACACGTCACCCTGCGCATATCGGCCATAGACTGCTAGCAGCTGTCATGGCTCCCAACGATGGACCCTCGCGGATTCATGGACTGCATGGAAAGAAGTTGATGTACGGCACGGATCACCTTTTCACGGTACGAGACTAACGCCATGGCAGCTACTTTACCAGTGTGTTCGTTTCATTAGGTGTCTTTCTTTTCGGATATGACCAAGGTGTCATGTCCGGCATTATCACGTAGGGATTCAACCACATCTCGGACGATACAGACTGGCTAATATTCCACAGCGGGCCATATTTCAAAGCCGCATTCAATCAGCCAACCCGAGCCGAGGTCGGAACAATGGTCGCCATCCTGGAAGTTGGTGCTTTGATCGCTTCCCTCTTGGTCGGACGGATAGGAGATATTCTTGGACGACGAAAGACCATTCTCTATGGCGCAGTCATTTTCGTGTTCGGAGGCGCTTTTCAGGCTTTCGCTACGGGGATGCCGATGATGCTGGTCGGCAGAATTATTGCTGGTCTCGGTGTCGGCGCTCTCTCAACTATCGTTCCAGTCTATCAGTCCGAGATCTCACCCCCTCACAACCGTGGTAAGCTCGCCTGTATCGAGTTCACTGGTAACATCACCGGTTATGCTGCAAGCGTCTGGGTCGACTACTTCTGTAGCTATATCGAAAGCGACTGGTCGTGGAGATTGCCTCTGCTTATGCAGTGTGTCATGGGCGCCCTGCTCTGCGTTGGTAGCTTCTTGATTCCCGAATCTCCGAGGTACGTTCATGTCATCTTGTCAGGAATAACGGGCTAATTACTTTGTAGATGGCTTCTGGACAACGACCACGACGAGGAGGGCATTGTCGTCATTGCGAACCTCTACGGCAAAGGCGACATTCACAACCCCAAGGCTCGCGATGAATACCGTGAGATCAAGATGAACGTCTTGCTCCAGCGCCAGGAAGGTGAACGCTCATACCGAGACATGTTCAAGCGCTACTACAAGCGCGTCTTCATTGCCTGTTCCGCCCAAGCTCTGGCTCAACTGAACGGTATCAACGTCATCTCGTACTATGCTCCTCTGGTATTTGAGCAAGCTGGCTGGGTCGGCAGAGATGCGATTCTCATGACTGGTATCAACGGTCTTACATACCTTGCCAGCACCGTACCTCCATGGTACCTGGTAGACCGACTCGGAAGACGCTTCATCCTGATGTTGGGTGCGATTGCCATGGTTATATCCCTTTCAGCCATCTCATACTTCATTCACATTGACATTCACTGGACACCTCGCCTGGTAGTCATCTTTGTCATGATCTACAACGCAGCATTCGGTGCGTCATGGGGACCAATTCCGTGGTTGTATCCACCAGAGATTTTGCCAATGAGCATTCGTGCCAAGGGAGCCAGTTTGTCGACCGCATCCAACTGGGCCTTCAACTGGGTTGTCGGAGAGTTGACGCCCGTACTGCAGGAATTGATCTCGTGGCGGCTATACCTGGTGCACGCCTTCTTCTGTGCGGTTTCATTTGTTGTTGGTAAGTTATTGCTCGTATCAAATTTCATTACGAGGCTTGCTGACTATTACAGTGTACTTCATCTACCCAGAAACCGCAAATGTCCGTCTGGAAGACATGAATTCAATCTTCGGCGATGCAACCACCGTTGCGCCAAGTCCACAGACTCTTGCAGAGGCCGAGTCGCTTTTCAGTGGAAACCGCTCGCCTGTTCCTTCGATCCACCTTGCAGACGACAGCAACCAGGACACGCAAGTGCCCGATCTCGACATCGATCCTCCGGCGTTGGCAACAGAGAACGGCAGACCCGTTCTCAAAGAGCGCTCAAGCGAGGGCCTTGGTGGCTGGATCAGCAACATTGTCAAGAAGGGCAAGGGCGAATCTGGAAGCGTGGCCGGCAGTGGTAAATACAAGCGGATTGACGACGATGAACAATGACACCTGGGTAGTACACGACCGACAAAGGCTTAATCTTGAAAAATCGAGAGGAGATGGTAATATTTCCTTATAAAAGGGGCTATCATATTATACATGGACTAGAATCTGCGAAATGTTTCATATGAAGCATTTGGATATATCATTACATTCTTACAATATTGTGATCCAATGATACAGCAATGACCGAGCCGCTCATTATCGTGGTGCATAACTTACCGTGCAGTATTCGTCGCACAGTCCGAGCTGTACGAGAAGGGGAGGAAACGTGTACTCTGCGGCGTTCACCTCACTGAGCCCTTGCGGAGACGCGGCCCGCATTGCTATTCTGAGCCGCGCCAGCTAAATCCAGGGCATCCAAACCACGACCCCTTCCGAACAACCAGCCAGCACTCCGCTAACAAGAAATTGTTGGAGAGCTCCAGAGGTTTACTTACGACTTCCAATTTCTCATCGGCACTTTAGCATCAGTCTGTGCCATCGAGCTTAGTTTGTGTCCTTCCTCTTCATAATAACGACACCTGGACAGCTCGTACTCGAAGAGCTTCTTAATTGAAGCTGAAGCCAGTGGGAGAAGTCCGAATCCGTGTCCTTCGGAGCCTGACGAAGGCAACAACTACGAACCAGTTCTACAGTCCAGCGTCTCTTCATCTCTACGTTACTTCGGTACACATTCAGCTGCGGCGCGTGCACTCATCACCGCAAACATGGATTCCCGCGACCAGGCCTTTACCTCCGGCACATCGCAGTCAGACGAGCTCAGAAAGAGAAATGTGGCCTCAACAAAGACCAATGGTACTGCTCTGCCTGTCGAGGTAGACGAAAAGACCAAGCAGCAGGTTAGTCAGGGGCAAAAAGAACAGGCGGAGGCGTCTGTGTGGTGGACGAGTGGACAACGTTCTGACAAGGTTCCAGGCCAAATCAGCACTCTCGACATGGGATGACATTGAGCCATTTGTTGCGCCCATTCTCTTCACCTTACTGGCTCTTTTCACACGTCTGTGGAAGATTGAGATCTCAAACATTGTCACCTGGGATGAGGCACAGTACGCGGCCAGACAAACATTCTTACAAGAGCTAGGGGCTAACTGCATTTCACAGCTTTGGTAAATTCGGATCCCACTATCTTAAGCGCGAATTCTACTTCGATGTCCACCCTCCTCTCGGCAAGATGCTGGTTGGTTTGTCGGGATATCTAGCAGGATACAATGGCTCTTTCGAATTCAAGTCTGGAGAAACTTACCCGGAAGAGGTCAACTACAAGTTCATGAGACAGTTCAACGCCATGTTCGGTGCTCTGTGTATTCCATTGGCTTACTACACCGCGAAGGAGCTGCACTTTAGAAAAGCGACCGTCTGGCTTGTTACTCTGGCTGTCCTTTTCGAGAACTCTTATACCACTATTAGCAGATTCATCCTGCTCGACTCGATGCTTCTCTTCTTCGCCTTTACCACTGTTTTCTGCTGGGCCAAGTGGCACAACATGCAATCGAAGCCCTTCTCAGCGGAGTGGGGCCTTTGGCTTGGATTGACTGGTCTTTCCATTGGATGCGTCTGCAGTGTCAAGTGGGTCGGTCTGTTCGGAACTGCGCTTGTCGGTCTCTACACCATTGAGGAGCTCTGGATGAAGTTTGGCGACCTCAAGATGCCACCGGTAAGAGTAGCGGTGCATGTCTTGCGCTGACTGTAGCTAACAACATGTCCAGACTACTTTGGGCGCACACCTTGGTTTCCGCGTCGTTGGTTTGATCATCATTCCGCTGATTGTCTACATGGCTTCTTTTTACGCACATTTTTACATTCTCGAGAACAGCGGTCCTGGTGATGCGCAGATGAGCTCTCTCTTCCAGGCTAACCTCAAGGGTACGGACGTTGGCACAGACAGCCCCCTGGAGGTTGCCTACGGATCGCGCTTGACGTTGAAGAACATGGGATACGGAGGTGGTCTTCTGCACTCCCACGTCCAGACCTACCCTGAAGGATCTCAGCAACAGCAGATTACATGCTACCACCACAAGGACGCCAACAACGAATGGTTCGTCTACCCAAATCGCTTTGACCCAGACTTTGACCCAGAAGCACCTCTGAAATTCCTTGCCGACAAAGAGGTCTTCCGTCTTATCCACGCTCAGACTGGCCGCAACTTGCACTCTCACCAAGTGGCCGCTCCAGTGACCAAGGCTGACTACGAAGTTTCGTGTTACGGAAACACTACCGTCGGCGACACCAAGGATCACTGGACCATGGAGGTTGTGGACGATGTCGCATCTCGCGACCGATCAAAGATCCGCACATTGACCACCGCATTCAGACTCAAGAACACCGATCTTGGCTGCTGGCTGCGCGCTGGCACTGTCAACCTGCCACAATGGGGTTTCAAGCAGATCGAGACCACTTGCGTAAAGGAAAACAACATACGCGACATTTACACCCACTGGAACGTTGAGTCTCACTGGAACGAGAAGCGTAAGTATCGAAGACCGTGGAATGGCATGACAAGCCGCTGACAGACCATAGTCCCCATGGGAGACCCAGGCTCGTACAAGTCGCCTTTCTTGAAAGACTTTATCCACCTCAACGTGGCCATGTCAACCAGCAACAATGCGCTCGTGCCCGACCCAGACAAACAAGACGATCTGGCCTCCGCACCTTGGCAGTGGCCACTGCTGAACGTCGGTCTGCGTATGTGCGGCTGGGACGACCACATCATCAAGTACTTCCTGCTCGGTAACCCGATCGTATACTGGGGCAGCACAGCCTCTCTGCTTATCTTCGTAAGCATGGTGGCGTTCTACCTCGTCCGCTGGCAACGCGGATACAGCGACATGACACAGCGCGAGCTGGATTTCTTCCACTACGCTGGTGTCTACCCTGTCATTGGGTGGTGGTTGCACTACCTGCCGTTCCTGAGTACGTTCCCTTCCCACTCTCCGATCGAAAACAAAATCACATACTAACTTTTCACCACAGTCATGGCTCGTGTCACCTACGTCCACCACTACTACCCAGCGCTCTACTTTGCCATTCTGTGCGGTGCTTTCTGCGTCGACTGGACCACGAGGAAGCTTTCGCCCGCCGCTCAGGCAGTCATCTACTTCACTCTCTACGCTACCATTACGGGTCTCTTCATCGCGTTCAGGGATATCTGCTTCGGTATCGAGGGCAATGCGGCGGATAGGTTGAGCCATCTCCGCTGGTTGGAGAGCTGGAGAATGCATGACTAGATGGACGAAGTTGAGGGAGGAGATAGTAGGGAGAGATGGTGTGATAGGAATGGGAGTGATATGAAGGAAAAGGTTTTCGTAGTGTAACAGTATTTTGGTTTACTACAGCTACCAACTTGGCGATCACGGACTCAGTGATAGCATTGTTTGAGGTGGGACTCGTCTACACGCCCCACGCTTCGAAGTTCAGACATCTGTGTGATGTTACAGCTGTCTCACGACGGGATCGACTCGTAATATATAAACTATATAACACAGCTTTCCCCATCCACTTTCAACGATCAATAATCAGCCTCCCACCCAATCAAGATGGGAGGGCGAGGTCTGGGTCAAGGCTCACAAGGCAGAGAGCGCACAGATCTGTTGACACTTCGCCAGACACTTCGCCATACTACTGGCCAGACTACCCGTAAGACTACATGGTGGACTACTCGTCAGACTAATCGTCAGGCTACTAAGCAGACAGGTCGCTAGCCTAACGAGCAGACACTCTGCCAGAGTCCTCGTTGGACTACTCGGCAGACTCATTGCGAGACTCCTCGCCAGCATCATCGACCTTGGCGAAATCTCCAGGGACGAAACGACACCCAAGGCTCAGATTGATCACACATGCTCGATTGGTGCAGTCTTCAACGCATCGAAACAGCATTGGTAGATAGCTGCAGTCGACACACGTGGCTCAAGGTGCGCTTAGAAGTGATAGGAAAGATGGAAGGTAGGTAATATTCATTTTCTCGTGGCTGAAATCTTGGCCAGCATACATTACATGAATGGGGAGAAAGGAGATGGGAAATGGGGTATCCTCGTTTGCGAACTCAAATGCAGGTACGCAGATCATGTGTGCTTTCTTGGTCCTGCGCTGTGAATGCACCAGCTTTTTCTCCAACTCCTTATCGTTTGTCTTGCAATAGACGCCGCTGTGTGTACTTGGTTGCGTTTCAGCCAAATGATCGTGATGGAAGATCGCGCCAGGATGTCCGTAAACGCAAAGTGCTCAGGAAGTCGCTCAAAGTAGCGGTCGTTCGCGCTTAGACAGCAGGGTGAGTCGACATCTGGGGTCCAGCGGCCCTGGAGCCCGATCCGCGGGTGCGCAAGACGTGCATAGTCGCAAGCGCAAAGGTAGCAGCAAAGACAGCCCTGTTATCATTCAGCAATCATTCTAAGAAACTCTGCCATGTCCGTCTCTACTGACCACTCGAAAGCCGCAAACACGGTCGCGGCCTTGGCTGCGTTGCAGATGCTGCCATAGCACAATCTGTCGGTGAGCCAGACAGCCATGGCGATGAACCCTGCGAACCAGAAAAGCATGGTAAGCGCCTCGGCGGCCAGGATGCCGAATTTGTGAGCCGCCGCGGCGAAGAACATGGGCGCAAGACCGAGGTAGAGAAGTGCGAGGAGCGTCCAGACGGAGGTGAAAACTAAGAATCCGACCTCAGATGGCGCGCCGTGGTGCCAGTAGCCGGACCACCAGTTGGCGACTGGATATGTTAGTGAAGCTGAGTTTGAGGGATCGATTGTATGTACCATAGGCGGTGAGACCGAGGACGATGATTGCAAGGATCGCTTGGATGACGCGCAAGACGCGAGCGATGAGGCCGGTCTCCATTTTGGTGGTGTGAACCTGGTGTGAGGTTGAGACTGTAGGTGTTGCTGGACGTGGTTGTCGACGTTGATGTTCGTGTGACTGTCGTCGTCGAAGTTCGTAAGGATGGGATGCACGTTACTTGAGTGAGTAGTTGGTAGCTGGTCAGTGAAATCAACGGTACGTGTGGAAGTGAGGAATGAAGAAGAGTCACAACAAAGACCGCAGAGTGGTGAAGCAAGGGATCATGGACTTTTTGTCAGAGGTGCAGGATTGAGAGAGACCGACGCGCATGACCTGACACAAGAGGCTACAATATAGTACCTACTATCGTGCGCCTAGCTAGGAGCACCGAGCGCATGGGTATCTACCCAGGCGCGGGCGCTTTCTTCTGCTGGCATGCGTGAACAGTTCACCTTGTTTGAATCAGTCAAGGCGCGTGAACTTGGAAAGCTTGGTTCGTCAGGAGCGTGCAGGGGTTGGTCAAGGAAAAGGTGAGACGGTTTGGGGGCCGTTCCCGTGTGGGGTCTGCGACGGCACGTGAAACAATCATGAAATTGCATGTCGATCACTGCAAACGCCAGCCAGGCGATTTTCTTGTGGCTGGTTTGGCTGGACTCATCGCCTTCGACGCCTTGGAGTTCTTTGCTGCGGTCGGCATTTGCCTTCTGTGGCATCATCACCTCATGCTGCCGAAAGGCGCAGCTGGAGCACTGCGTCTGTCCAGCTACCAGCATGGTGCGGGATCAGGTGTCGAGCTATCGTTCCTTTGTCTCCAAGCCTCGGGCATGACCACTCGTAATCTTGTCTGCGCACAATGGACGCAATTTTCCGTCGATTCCAGGTGATCAGGAATTTACAAGTCGCTGTCAGGCGGAGTGCATCCTCTGCATATATTCTTAGGCGGAGTGCATCCTCTGCATATATTCTTAGGCAGAGTCAAGCTCATGTCGAACGGCTTATCATCAATAAAGTTTCAAATCGGAAGGCAGGGCAGGTGCCGCTTCCTCAGGTACATGTTCTCTTGGTAAACAATGACGTGGCAGCACCTGCCATACCAAGTTTACTGCGGCTACAGCTCCACCTTCAAGGCAGACATCCCCTCAATTGAACAAACGCAGCTTACTGCTGCAGGAATGGAGCTCTCTTGACGGAGGTTCATGGCCTATCGTTCTTGAGCGTGGTCTCTTCTTCTCACGTATCTTCTTCATGATCTGTATGTTCTTTGTTTCAGCGGTGTGCCTCTTGTCCATCGACGGTCTGCTGAGCACATGATATTGAGCACGTGTCTGGAATTATTAGTTAGGCAACCACCTTTGTAAGAAACAGGCTGCTACTGTACATGTAGTGATTACGCAGCCAGCTGCAGTCATAAAGGTCAAGTACTTTCCTCATTATGTCTCTTCTCTTGCGCTCACTCCTCCACACAAGACGAGCCCCAACTGCAATATCTCGACTCTCTATCTACTCATCAAGACCGTTTCCGTACACGCCAGTCAGGATGTCTGGTGTCCAAATTACTTTTGAGCCAAGTGGCTGCAACTGCGATGGAACTTCCTACAGCAAGCAAGCCATCAATGCCGCATGTGCCGAAGCTCTCCAGCTTGCCAGCCAGAAGAAGACTCTGGGTATGTCTATGTAGACCTTGTGCAACTAGCCTACGAGAACTCGCTAACACCATGCCAGGCAGAGACAAGTGTACGCATATACCGAGCGCAGTCCAACATTCATTCGACCGACCGACTGACCACTCATCGCAGACCCTCACGCTTACAACGACTACGAGCACTTCTCCTTCAGTCACGCCCATAAGCCATATCTGGAATTCCCAATCATGCAGAACGGCGTCTATGACGGCGAGTCTCCTGGTGCCGACCGCATCGTCATTGGAAGCATCTCGGAGGACTTCCAGAGCGCCGTCTTCTGTGCCGTCATCACCCACGATGGACAAAGAAAGAATGGATTTGCCGAGTGTGCAGATGACACCATGAACGTCAACGGCAAGGGAGAGTACGAAGGCCACGGCAACGACGAGCACTCCGAGGGCCACCAGCACAAGAGACGCCACCAGCACAAGAAACTCCTCGACCGCATCGATATGCCAAACTAGATTCTGCCACTGCAAGGTCAAGAATCGTGGCTGGAACAATATACCTGATATCGAAAACAATGATTAGGCGAGGGATGGGATTATCACATGCTGATCCGGGGTCGCCGTATGTAACCCCACAATAAAGTTTTATGCTTTAATTATGCACTTCACCGTGACCGCTAATTGGTGGTGGTGGCACAAAACTTTCCGGCCGTAGACTGCGGAGGCTCGTGCCAATGCGAGTCTTGCCGAGGCATCTCGGCGTTATGCAGCTGATCATCATGTGCTCGGTCTCCCTATTGTAGGTAACTCCACTGCTCGCAGATCTTCAAGCACTCTACTCAAGCACTTTATTGGATCGAACACATAATACGCTATAGGAAGAGAACACCAAATACCTCCAATCTACGTTGAACTCGCTACACTTTTGGACAGCAACATCAAAGCGCGTGCAAAGACGCCGCGAATAACACTACAGTAACATCACAATCACCTCTCTGAACAGTAGAAGCGATGTCTGAACTGGCAAGAAGCACTGCCGCGTCAATCCAGAAACCGCCGCCTCCACACGCTCCACATGGCATTGCTATTGAGGGCACTCAGAGGGCAGGAAGAAGCAAAGTCTACAGACATTGGAGGATGAAGGATGGCCTGTTGAAGACCGTCGACCCAGCAGTAATCACAACCCTGCATTGATCGAGAGAGACACTGGCTGATGAGAACTTAGGTTCGCACCGGGCACGAATTCTTCGAGCAAGCCGGTAAGTCTTTGCCAGAGCTGGTAGCCAGATCTGTGCTGACACAATGCTACAGCCAACAGAAACCCAAATGGAAAGTGCTTTGGTGCGAGGCCTTATAATCCATTAACCAAGACGTTTGGCAACTTCGAATGGGAGTCATATGGTCAGATCCAGAAGAGAAGGGCAAGTCTAGGCTGTGGGCTGTTAGCATTACATGAAAACATTGGCATCACTGGCAAGCAATATGGTGTTGGTTTGTGGTGTCAAAACCGTCCGGAGTGGCAGATTGTCGATCTCGCGTGTGCTTCACAATCACTCTACAGCGTCTCCATCTACGACACCCTGGGACCAGAGACTACCGAGTACATCATCAACCATGCCTCGTTGACATGTGTCGCGGCCTCACTGAACCATATTCCTACTCTCATCAAGCTTGCACCGAGATGTCCTTCGATGAAGATAATCATGTCGCTGGACCCCCTCTCCGAAGGAACCGAGCTACCTGGAACTTCCAAAGCTGATCTTCTGAACGTCATGGCTGCGGACGCCGGTGTCCAGATCCTCTACATCAAGGACGTTGAAGCAATGGGAGAGGCTGCACCACGGCCTTACAATGCTCCACGTCCAGACGATATCACCACCATCAACTACACCTCGGGAACCACCGGCAATCCAAAGGGCGTCATTCTCTCGCACGCAAACCAGGTCGCAGCATGTTCGTCTTCTTTGTGTCTCCTGACACAGAGCAAGAACGACTTCCATTTGTCATATCTTCCTTTGGCCCACATTTTTGAACGTGTCGCTCAAGGTGCTTGCTTGTGGGCTGGTTCTGCGGTCGGCTTCTTCCACGGTAACGTTGCCGAGCTGGTCGATGACATCAAGCTGCTTCGTCCGACCTCGTTCATCAGTGTTCCTCGCTTATTCAACCGATTTGGTGGTGCGATCAAGGCTGCCACTGTTGAAGCTCCTGGGTTCAAAGGAACCATGTCCCGTCACATTGTCGAAACCAAGATGGCGAACATGGACAACCCAGACGCAGCGAAGGCGACAAACAAGCACATGCTCTACGACCGCATTTGGGCGAAAAAGGTTTCCTCAGCTTTTGGTCTCGAGCGAGCTCGCGGCATGGTCACCGGTTCGGCACCAATTGACCCTAGTCTCCAAAAATTCTTACGTGTCGTTTTCGCCAACGACTTTCTCCAGGGTTACGGTTTGACCGAAACGTATGCTGTTTCCCTTGCTCAACTCCAGGGCGACATGTCGGTCGGCAATTGCGGCGCTCCAGCCCCTTCGAGTGAGCTGTGCTTGATGGATGTGCCAGATATGGAGTACCTGTCTACCGATAAGCCGTACCCACGCGGTGAACTGCTCATTCGCGGCGGCAGCGTCTTCAAGGAATACTACAAGAATCCCGAGGAGACAGCCAAATCTTTCACCGAGGATGGCTGGTTCAAGACTGGTGACATTGCCTCGATTGACGAAATGGGACGCTTCAAGATCATTGACAGGAGAAAGAACGTCCTCAAGCTCGCCCAGGGCGAGTACATTTCACCAGAGCGCATCGAGAACGTCTATCTTGGCAACTTGACCTACCTTGCTCAAGCATACGTTCACGGTGATAGCGACAAGTCGTTCCTGGTCGCCATCTTTGGCGTTGCACCAGACCTCTGCGCTCCTGTGGTGTCCAAGGTTTTGGGACATACTGTCTCACAGACTGACATTCAAGGTCTGCAAGCAGCTTGCAACGACGAAAGGGTGCGCAGGGCAGTTCTGAAGGACCTGGACCGTGTTGGCAAGAAGAACAAATTCAACTCGTGGGAGCGAGTAAGGGCAGTCAGACTCATGGTCGAGCCCTTTACAGTGGAGAATGAGCTATTGACTCCAACGTGAGTTGTCCTTTCTGTGTACTGATCCGATGACCGATGCTGACTACAGTACAGATTGAAGCTCAAGAGACCGCAGACAGCGAAGAAGTTCAGAGACGTCTTGGACGAAATGTACACAGAAGCTGATGTCAGCACCGCCAAGGCGAAGTTGTAAGCTCAGAGAACGAGGGGTCACTTTGGTTGTTATGCATTGTATTGTAGATTGGTTGCATTTGGGTGAGTGGATACACCACTGTTATTTACTGTACCTCTATCGCAAGTCTTGTATACGAAGAATACTTCAAATATCTATCCAATATGAGGTCGGCTTCAGCGTCGTGAGTCGCCGATCTCAGCCTGTATCCTTTGCAGGACTAAATCGACCACGCGACCCGACCTCGAAGGGTGCGAGCGCAGCCATGCGGATGTCTATCATGGCTCTCGTCATAGATCAGATGGTGCTGGCACACGCTTGACGTCCTTTCCATCCCTTCCCCCACAGGAACTTCGCAACAGCATCGATCTCAGCCTGTATCCTGCGTCCAGGACAATCCGACCACGCAACCCGACCACGAAGAGTCGGATTGCAGCCGTGCGGATTTCAATCACGGCTTGCATCATAGATCTGACCCGTGTTACAAATTTGCCTCGAGATGAGATTTCTAGAGGAAAAAGAGAGGATTGATACAGCGAGAGAGACGTATTTATATTACTGTGGGAGAGTGACAGAGAATGAGTCATTTGTGACTGCAGAGAGGGAGTGGATCCGGATTGAGCCTTGAGGTTGATTTGCGGGCGTTTGAGGGAGTTCTTGCCCGCGATCGCGCATGCGAAAAGTATGATAACACACGCCCGTCGCATACGTATACCAGTCACCAATCCAGCATCACATACAGCGCTCCACGAGGAGCCAGTTCTGGTGGGGCCAAGCTCCAATTCAACTCTGTACCTAGCAGTCACGTTCAAACACCACCACCACACCACTGCGCCTCCAACTGCTCAACGCGATAACTAGTAGCCCAGCCCGTATCGCGCTCGACATCCCTGAGTAACCTCACAACCGCGCTCCTCAGCAACCCGACCTCCCGCACCGCCTCCTCGCCCGCATCAGCAGCCACAGCCAACACCTGGCCCGCCGCATACAGCGGCTGCACGCTATGTATCAGCACGCCCTCGTCCGTCTGCGCCAGCGCGATACTGATGATCTCGGCCGCGTGCACCCGGCTCTGCGCCACGATGCTGGCGTAGCTCATGTGGCGCTCCGCCAGGCTGCCGGGACTGCGCGTGCTGGGCAGTGGAGATGCCGACGTCGTGGCGGTCGATAAATGTGGTTTGTTGTGCAGCAGCTCGATGCGCGCGAAGTGGTACCACTGCATCGTGGACGCGCACATGGGGCGCGCGAACCACTTGCGCGGGATGTTCGGTCGCGTGCCTGTGGACGTGGTGTCCGGCCAGATGGTGCTGATGGGCGCGAAGCCGTCGGGCAGGCCGTCGTGCCAGGCGTCGAATTGTGCCGTCAGCGACGTCCAGTAGTCGAGGAGTGGCTTCTGCCGGATCCCGAGCCCGAGAGGTGAGATTTCTGGCGGTAGGTCGTCGCCTGCTGCTATGAAGTTTACGAGTTTCATTACTAGCCAGACCATGGCGTTGGACACCATGTCGTCGGTCATGGGGTCGTGCAGGGATGGCTCGTTGGAGGGTGCTACGTAGCCTTCGGTGGTCATGTGGATGCCAGCGGATTTCCACATCTCGATGTCGGCGCTGTCGAGGCGGGAGGCGGTGTTGTTGATGACTGGGTGTGACTGTTAGCTTATGTCTTGCATGGTTGGCTTGCTCACTTACAAGCTTCGAGCATGTCTTGCCGTGCAATGTTCCAGAATATTGCTTGCCGAGTCTTGTTCGATGGTCGTGGACCGAATGACGGTGCTCGATATATCGAAGGCGATTCCGCTGGCATGGACATGACACTATCCTTGGCGATGTCGAACAGGCTCTTCGCGCCGTCGAGATGCTGGGCCCATTCTGCACCGGATCCATCGAGGAATTCATAGACGCAGAGATTTGCTGTGGTCGCCATCAACTCATTCGAATCCGTATGAGGTAACGAAGGATCTTCGCCATAACCGCCTGAACTTAGTGGCCTTGACCCTTGCCGCTCTCTAGCTGTCTCGCTCGCAAGAGCTTCTCTGAGTAAATGGATGGCCGAGTCGTAATATGTGCGTGCTTTGTGTAACCACTGATCTGGCGTCTGATACGGCACAGCTTCTTTGATCTTCTTGTTGTCTATGGATAGCCGGCCGAGAGACTTGGCAGCGAGTGATGCTGCACTGTACAAGAGTAGTGGACACGAACGAGCTTTCACCGGAACGTCCATTGCAAAGAAGCGGCCAAGGTCGAATATATCCATCCAGTGGCCCGGACCTTCCGAGTAATGACGCAGAAGGAAGGACACAGTTTCATTGTCTATGGGCGCGGATTGCCGTAAAGGTCTGCGGAAATGTTGGCTCTGTTCTGGAGTTCCAAGAGGTGAAGAGGCCGTAAGCTCGGCATGTAGTCGAGGGTCGATCGGCGGAGAGCCATCGTTAGTATCGACGTGGTTGAGTATGAAGTTGAGATTCTGTGAAGACGAAAGATGATTCTGTTGACTCATAGAAGATGGCGATCGGTGATGGTGGTCCAACGAAGACGGAGGTAATGGATAAGAATAGTTCTTCCCCGAGGCTGCCGCCGAAAGGGCTTCCAGGCCAAAAGTTGCTCCTTGGGAGTCGAATGGAGCATAGTTCTCCGATGATTGCCATATCGAATCGATGCCCTGGAGTGCAGGATCTTCTTGTGTGAAGCCCGTTGGCGGTGACTGAAGCGTCACTTCATCGCTATACGGATCCGAGACGTGCACAAATGTCACTGGAAGTCGTTAGTAGGTAGCAACACACACGACGCGGTAGAACGAACAGTGTTGCGGGATATTAACCCAGACAGTATCGTCACCGAAAGACTCCTTGTAGCCATAGAATTTCCCAAGACTGCTGCCTCCGCTCGCATTCATGGAGGCATTCTGCTGATGCCGGAAGACTACGCCCGGACTCGGCACGCACTCGCGGGTTGCTTTGGTACATTGACCGCATACCGGTTTCTGCTCGTCACATTTCAACTAGACATCAAGTCAGTCTGACGGTCGGTACTCGTCCAACTTGCCATGAAGTCGCTGGAATCTGGAGACGCGTGCGTCATTGGTATGGAGAGATGGACCTACTTTGCGATTGCGGCAGGTGAGGCGAGAAGGTCGTCAGCGACATTGGTCCCTTTCTTCTCTCGCGTGTTTGATCTGTACTCACCAGCCTGTCCTCGACCTCATCTTTTGGCTCGCATCTACGGCTTACAACTGCTCGTCGACTCTCACGTCGTTTTGAAGTTGTCGCACAATCGTGGTGATTCGGGATGAGGGGTTCGCCCATTCCCTCCGAGGACGAAGCGGCCTATTGCCAAATCGGGCGTCAACCGACATCTACCAAGCGCTGGTCACACGATAAGCCTACAAAACTTGAAGTAGGTATTCAATCAGAACCGAAGTTAGGATGTGTTGCCGTTCAATATAATTTATATTCGCATCTTGCGGTGTCTTCAATGATATCGGTCTATCGCCTACACTGCGAATACCATTCGACGGCATACTCCTAGTCTCTCTTCTCCTCCACAGCATCCATGTCCATCCGCGTTGCAGCCGATTTGTGACCGCATCAAGGGCCCTGAAAGCTCCTGCGGACCTGCTTATGCACAATGGGCAGTAGCCGGTGGGAACGTTTCTTCACGCGACCCGCATTCTTTCGAGATCTAGGCAGACTGAATGCCTCCCCGGAATTGCTTCAAATGATCAAGCTTCTGATCTCAGTAATCTGTCGGACCAGGGTGGCGAGCTGGCGCAGGATAGGAGCGCCAGGTCGAACTTCCGCCGTGTGCATGTACTCTGCCTGAAGACGAGACAGAAGCACGTCCATGATCTTTGGTGCGACTTGAGCGATTTCGTGATCCTAAAGGGTTATTAGCATATGATACTGGTTCTCCATCTCGACATGCTTACCTTGAGATTGATGTTCTGAAGAACGATGGTAAGCCAGTTCAAGCGCTCGTCGATGTGATTCTCAAAGGACGAGGTAATGGCCGCAGAGACGGAAAGGGTGACCAATGGTGTGAGCTTCTGAAGATACTGAGGGTTGCATCTGACGAACAAGCGATCGAAGAGCTCGCCTTGGCGGGAGGATTGAAGCCACTGTCTCGAATTAGTGTCGTGTCCACAAAACATTCCAGTCATCGGATCTTACCTTGATGGTGCCCTCCTCGTACCTGCCAGTAGTCATCAAATCGGTGATCTCCACAAGCTCTTCATCCTCGATGGACTGGACGACCTCTGAACTAGATGGCGCAGTCGAGCGGGAGGCCGCACCAGGTCCTGCACCAGAGGCTTGGAGATCAGCAATCTGCTCCGACAATGCAGCTTGTGAAGATGCCATTTGCTGAATCATTTGAGACATGTTATAAATCATGCCGGACATCTGCTCGATCTTCGCATTGTCTTGACGTCGCTGAGCCTCAGCCTGCTGCAACTGGCTGACGAAACGGGCCTCAACATCTGCGATCGTCTTTTGAGTGGTAGCAGCCGCCACGTTGTTCAACGTCGGAATGATCGATGTACGCAATACAGCTTCGAGAGTCTGCTGCATCTGCGGGCTTATCTTGCTGGCCGTCTGCTCAGAAATGATGCGCAACACTTCTTTGTCTTGCATCGCACGAGTCACTGCTGTAGGAAGCAGACTTCTGACATCTTTCGGAAGGCTTGTGCCAAGATGTTCGGCAAGACTCTGCGACAGCTTCTTGTCTAGCATGGAGGTAACGTTGTCCTGCAGAACTGGAAGGACTGAGCTCTGCACGGTAGTGGAAACGATCTTTTCCAAGCTCTTTTCAACATTGTCAGTCAACGTACTTGACACAAGACGAAGGATAGCATCCTGTCTGGCGCTGGCCGCTGCATCTTGCACGCGACGGTTGTCTTCGATCTTGCGGTATAGACCGTCAAACTCCTTGGTGAGTGACTCAATAGACGCGTCACTGACGGCAGTGTTCTTGCCGACGCTTGTCTTGTTCATTGATGGTGCCGGCAAATCTCGTTCTTTCGAAGACAATTCTGGTTCCGACATTTCGACGTTTGCAGCTGGCGGCATTGCATACGATTCTGGTGTAATTATCGGCGGGTTGACTGCGCGCTCAGGAATCGCGGGTGAAAGTGAAGTGGTTGCCTTTTTCACCTCGCTTGGGGCCGGGCTGTTCAGCAGAGGTTGTGAAGGCTTGGCTGGGGTGACAGCCTGCTTCACTGTGTCAGCCTTCTCAATCACGGGTTCTGGCTTGATCGTTTCGTTGATAGCGTCTTCTGACGTAGCTGCTGCATCTGCACGGATCGGGGAAATCTTGATGTATCCGGTCTTTTCGGCGTCAATCGGCTTCATGACTTTATTGTCGGATGTCCAGCCAAGATCTGCCTTTTTGATGTTCAAGCAAGTAACGCCCTTGGAGTGCATGGCGTAAAGCTCGAAGAGAGTCTCAGCAGCTTCTGGTGAATCTTGGTTGGTGGCAGGCGTAACAAGCATGTCGATACTCCTCAGTTGACCCTTGGAAGCAAAAGACAACTCACGGATGCCACTCATAATGGCAGTTGACTCTGGCTTTGGCAGGTTTGGATCTCCGGTGGCTAGTTGGTTGATGTACTTGGCTTGGTCAAGATTTGGAATGTGATACCTCGGCGCTGAGAGGTGAATGAAGTAGATCGAGTTGCGTGTTGGGTGCGCCAAAGCAATGATGCCGGTCTTCGGGTGGTAGGAGATGCTGCAGATAGCGTCTGAATCCTTGTCGTGAGGGAAGTGAATTTCCTGGACCACTTTGTTGAGGCCAAGATCCCAAAGCTGAAGGACGTGATTTTGCTTGAGACCAACGATGAGGTATCTTAGGGCAATGCCCTTGACACACGGTCTCTCCTTGTCGACGAACATGACCGAGGTCGGTGAGACCTTCTCATTGGCGATGCTTGTGGTCAAGGTCATGAGAGGATTCTTGATCTCCATGTTGCCAGGGCGGTTGTTGCGGACATTGTCATCAACTTCGCGAATGTCCCAAAACTTGATGCGTCCGGCCTTATCCAGAGACACAATCAGTGAGTCGTCTTCGCTGAATGCAAAGTCCTTGCATGCCTTGCCGGTGGTAATCTTCAAACTATGGTCGGCAAAGTACTTCGAGTTGTCCACGATGCGCGTCTTTTCGTCGGCGTACTTCGCAGAGCGAGCCACCAGTGGCTGTATGACAAAGATGCTCTTGCCGCGTGAGATACCAAAAAACTCTGGATGTCTGGAGCTCATCTTCGAGCGGGTTTTGACTGGGCTTCCAGACGTGTTATCATCCTGGACGGCAAGTGGTGGAAGAATCAGACCTTGCGCTTCAAGACTTTCGTCCTCAAAGCTGTCACTCTCGGCAGATGTAATACTGGTCCAGTAGACAGAGCCGTTGATCCCAGTCGCGAGGACGGAATCGTCGTTCTTGTTACCTGGGCGGATCTGAACATTGAAAACACGCTCCTGACTGGATTTGAAAACCTGCTTGTCGCGCCCAGAGTCCTGTCGAATGACCCGGAAACCACCGTTCTTGGCCATGGCATAGACGATGTGTGACGTCGAAGCTGTAGCCAGCGTGCGATCGATCTGATCAAACTCCTTTTTCAAGCGAGCGATGTCCATAAGGCTGTCCGGACGCAAAGCTGGTGGGGTAATGCCCTTTGCCAATTCGATAGAAACAAAAGGCTTCATTGGGAAGTTGTACACTTCGACAGCGGAGGCTGCGTTCTCCTTGCCTGAGGAGTCTTCGGCGCTTTCCCAGCTGTCGGCAACATCATCGTGCGTAGTCTGCTTTCCAGCTTTCGCTTTGGGCGTCGCACTTGCAGATTTCTCTGCTGTCTTTCCGATGTCCGCCGGAACCGTAGGCTGACCTGCATCTGCTCTCGCCAATGCTTGCTCCACCTGTTTGTCCACTGCGTCGCCAACATCGCTCAAAGCCTCCGACACGGTTTTATGGTTGTTTCCATCCATGCTCTTCACAGGCTCATTGGCAGACAGATTTTGAGGCTGAGCGGTCTTGCCTGTATCGACCTTTGGTGTGCTATCGCGCTCTGGCTTTGGCGTACGGTGACGTGGTGAAGATGCGGAGAGCTGTTCGAATGGGTTGACGTAGGTGAAGATAGCACTCTTCTTAGCTCCATTGGGGACCTCGAATGGAGTCGTCTCGCGTGACTCAACTGAACCAAATACACGAACTGGAGTAGGCTCGCGTGAATTACGTTGAGCAGCTTCGCCAGTCTGTGCCTTCATGCCTAAGGACGCCTCTGAAAGGTTTGGTAGGTTTGATGCGGGAGCTTGTGGTTGAGGGGCTTGCAGAGGAGCTTCTGATGGCACCCTCTTGGGTTGGTTAAGTAGATTGAGGAGGAATGTCTGAGGGTTGCCTAGTGCGGCGTCTCCGTCTCCGTTTGGCGGGTTTGCGGTGGCAACCTTTTCTGGATGCGTAGCAGAAGCCGAACGGGACGAGTTGCCAATGTTCTGCATAGCACTCAGAGGACTTGACTGGGATCCTTGTCCGTTGAAGCGAAGCAAGTTCAGCAAGTTTGCAGCCTTGGTATCGGGGCCAGGAGTGGGCAGGGCTGGACTCATGACCGAAGAAGGATGGTTTGGGTTCGGGGTACCGATTTGAGGAGAAAATATGGGAGAAGAGACCGAGGGCTGCTGATAGGCTTGTTGGGGTCTGTTCCAGATTCCACCAGGCTGGCCAGCATATTGATCTTGCTCATTATTGCTCGCTGGACTTTTCAGCCGGCTAAAGAGCTCTTGCAAGTCGGCCATGGGTAAGAACCGCGCTCAGGGCGCGCGACGAAAACGTTGAAAGGAAGGTGAAGTTCCGCAAACTCCAGCAGGTGGTAAGGCCAAAGCAGTCCGCAAAGCGTCAATAGCCAAAATATGGGAAGCGTGAGTGAATTAATGTCGCTGTGCGAAAGATCGTGAATCACTGTATGGGGGAGGTTCTTGCCAAGCCTCATGAGATCATGCGGCCGGTCGACTTCCGAATCTTCTCGGAGCTGGAAGGGCCGCAGGCATTTGCACGCATGTCAAGCATGAAGTGATCAAGACACTCCAATTGCTAAGGTATCGATCAGATCATGGAGTTATATCTTCGTCATATTCTTCGTAGTTGCTATCAACTTTATTGTAATAATGGTATTGCAATCATCATCGTTGCTTTTCGTTCATCGTGTCGTATCGTCATGGCTGTCAGAGTAGGGGGTATAGCAAAACATCCCATACACGAGACTTGTCCCTCTCAACGCCGTAATGCTATGCTCGGCACGCTCCCGTGCAAGAGACCTTCAAATGTGCAACCTCGCAATCTCCCTGATGCTCCACCTCCAGCTCGGATGGTCGTATCTTGGTCCATCTTCGACTTGGGCGTTGGCAAACCAAGCCTCGCAGCGACGTCTCCATGCGAGCTCTTCCTCTTTTTGGCGGCGAATAAACTCAGGGCCCAAGTCGAACTCTTCGCCAACGAGCCATTCATCGCCGGCCAGACCGCCCAAAGATTTGTTGCCTCCGTTCGCGGAACTTGCAGCGTTTGCACCGCCACTGGTAGCGTTGTCCTTCAGATCGTCGATACCAGCGAATGGATCGTCATCATCTTCCGTGACGCTGGGACTCTTCGGACCAGAAGCGTGAGATCCGTGCTCAGGTCTAAATTTGAGCCAGCACATCTTGACGGGATCAAAGACCATGCCACCGACCACCTGGATGTTCTGGTTGGCACCAGCTGACATGGGTGCAATGAGTGCTGGTCTTGGTGGTGATGGCGGGCCTCGGGCCTGCATATAGGAGGACGGTTCGTTCTGATGCGAATGAAGTTGAGTCGGGGTTGCAAGTGGTGGTGGAAAATCAAAGGCATGGAGTGAATTCTCATTGCCTTCCCAGCGGAGCGTCATTGGGTTGAAGACCATTCCCTTGTGATCTGTATGATTGTCAGCATTGAAAACGTAATAGAATGGCAGGGTCGACATACCTTTGACAGCTGGCGCGTCAGACGGCTTGATAAGTCCAGGCTGAGCTCGCTTGCCCTTGTTCCTTGCCGCACTTGGGCTTGCATGTGGACTACGTGCCACAATCTGAGCTTTCCAGTTCGTAGTGACGGGCATGAGAGGCCCTTCGCTTCTTGGTCGTGAGTTTACTGTGTTGGTGCTTGAAGTGTTCGCAAGTCTAGATTCCCGAGCAATTCTGCTGGCAGCAGTATCACGAAGGTACCTAGGGGTGTTGTTGGTCTCCTGGAAGACCTTGACAGGGCTGCGTGGGGTCTGTGGCGGTAAGGGAGTAATCATCCTGTCAGGGAAAGGCAGCTTCGACCCAGCGTTGACAAGATCAAGACGGCTGGGAATGTTTCTCAAATTCTTTGGTGCGGCACGGGTGGAGGGTTGCTTGATGAACTTGGCTTCCTTGGTCGCAGATGTAGGTAGATCGTCGAAGATTTCCAGTTCAGAACCATCGCCAAAGAATCGTTTGCGTTGAGGCTTTGTGAGCGTTCGTTTTGCTGCGGCCTCGCGAGCCAATTCTCTTGAAGCCACGTCTGGTCGACGAGAGTGTCTGGACGGTGTGTCCGGGACATAGGCATTTGACAAACGAGAGAAGGGACGAGGCTGGGGAGAGACGGCGCGGTATGGGTCAGAGTCGCGACGAAGATGTGAAGTTGGTTTGGAAGAGACGTGGTGAGAATGAGCGGTCGAAGCTCCGGCTGGGAGGAAAGGTTGGCTGCTCTTTGCGTATAGTGGTAGGTTATTTCTCATGACAGGCATGGAGCGTTTGGAGCGAAGGAGTTGGGCGCTGGTAGTCGTGGGCTGAAGACGTGTCTTGGCGGACTGAGCGGCACCTGTCTCAAACACAGGTTCCAGGCGAGACGATGGTTTTGGTGCCGTGACCGGACGGGGAATGCGTGTGAGTGTGGCTGTTGGTTTGTCGGCGGTGAATGTGATGGATGTGAGAGGTGTTCTTGTTGGTAATGGCGTGAACGATTTCCCTGCCTTTTGCTTGACATTCTTGTGCAGACTCAACTTCTTTGTGTCAAATACGTCGCCGCCTTCAATATCGAGATCGGCAAAGAAGTCGTCATTCTCGTCCAAGAACTTGGGTGATTTGGTCGTCGATGGCTGTGCCTTTCGTTGCTCGACTTTGACCTCGGGTTCCGGGGATTTTGTAATCTCTACCTGCTGTCGTTTCGTGAGAGCTGCTTGCAAATCCATTGGTCCTTCTGGCAGCTCCAATCCTCGGAAGTCATCGTCCTCGCTTTCTGCGGTCTGAGATCCCAGACTTGGGCTCATGGCTGAGGCTGACGAACTTCTGTTCCTAACATCCGTCTTTGTGCCAGCGAACCTGATGCCCAGGCTTCCTTCCAAGTCGTCGAAGTCGTCCTTGTCATCCTCTTGAAATGAAGCCGCAGATATTTCGAGCTTCTTTGGCTTTAGTGTCAAGCCGCCATCGTCAGGGAAGTCGAGCTCCTCGCCCCAGGCCTCATCTAGCTTTGGACGTGAGGCTTTCTTGCCAAGTTTCTTGATTGTTCCACCAGTGAGAGCGGATGGGGGAATGTTGTGTGGTATCGGCACGCCGGCCTGCTTAGCTGATGCAATGGCATTGTTTGTAGATGCGTTGTCGTTGGGCAATTCAAAATCCCAGTCCTCGTCGGCTGCATCTGAGACGGATCGTCGCGAAGACTGTGACGTTTGAACTGTAGAAACCGAGTGTGTAAAAAGGTCTCCTTGGAGGTCGTCATCGTCCCAGCTTTCCACCGCCGCCATTTTGCGCGCAAGTACAGCGCTGCAGGGTGTCTGCACGGAAGAGGACGCGAAGTCTTGAGCCTGTAATGCGACCCGGGCCCTTCAGTTGTGTAGTATTTCGTGTCGTCGTGTCAAGGTCTGAGGAGGTGAGGTAGAGTGTAGGAGGTCGGAAAAGGTGGCCTTGATCCGCAAGGCACAGAGGTAGGTACCTTACTGTAGTAAAGTCGATGGCTGGCCCTGAACAGTGCAGTGAACGCTGTGTGAGCACGCGCCAGGCTGCAGTAACGGGAGCGCGGCCGGAAACCCGCTTCGCGACGGCTCACCTTCGAGTCAGTTTCGCGTGACCAGAATTTCGCGATTCAAGCCATGACCACGATCTTTTAAACACCGTTATATCATCCGAAGCACTCGGTATGTAGGCACTTTGGGTGTACGATAGCCCTCTAAACAGCTTGGCAAATACAGAGTGAGAATGTACATCCATAGGCAATTAATATAAACATCGTGTACTGTACTGTAGCATTGACTCAGGTACACGAAATCCGTGAACGCGGCTCGTAGGCGCGTTAGATCCTTGGCATCGCAGACCCTTGAAGTCTGTTCAGGCACCAGTATGAAACTTCGAGATCACAAAACATAAACACTTGTTGGTGTCAGATTACGAATGCTCCCTGACGACGACCACTGACCACTGGCTGCAGGACGGTCTTGGGGAAGATCCGTTGATGTGCAAGTTTCACACTGTCTTGCTCCCAAATATCAAGCACATCAACAGGGAAGCAAGGACATTTGATCGGCCAGCTAGGTGACGCATCGACCTTCTGACGGCTTCATCTTTCGCTAGTACTGTGCATATCCAAGATCTCCGTAGTCTCACGACGCACTCGCCATCAAAGCCGGATCCTTCACGGGCATTCTACAGAGAGACCCTGGACAAGGCGCTGACCTGACTCTTATTACAGTGTCGACAATTTCGCTCTCGCGCCGCGCTTTGAGCCTCTTCGGACCAGAAGCCCACCGGCCAGGCCTGTCAGTAGGCACAGTGCATCACCGTTCTTGACTCGCGTCCCGGCTGTTTCTATCGCACTTGGCCGTTGTTGCGGCACGGCCGTTTCATCGAATATCTCTGCCCACGACGATATGGCACCGCGCGTGTTGCGGATTCCCAGAACGGACGAAGCAGCAGACGCGTTCGTGCTTGTCAAAGTGGAATCAGCCGGCAGTCTGAAACTCGATCTGCAATTGATAGGCACTGACGGGAGCAGTCCGTTCATAGGTTCTGTGAAGCACAATAGCATCAAGAAGCTACGCGCCAAGACCTACAATGGCAGCGACGAAGATCTCGTCGCAGCCCTCGGATACATATTGCTGCATGACGATGATCTTGAGGGACCCAGAGATGTCGAGGCCATAGCCAATGTAGACAACGATCTTCATATTGTTGTGCGGAAAAACATAGGCGGCATCACGCAACGCATTGCTACAATCATTCTGCAACAGAATGACGACGTCGAAATTGAACTGTTCGAGTGGACGGCACAAGCAGCAGCTTCGTATGATACCGCGAGGACAGCAATGAGCGACCTGCAAGCATCCATGAAAGAACAGCAACTGACTGTAGAAAGACTCAATTCTCAGCTGGATGATTTGGTCAAAGCCAAGAAGGAGCACGAAAGCCAATTAATTCAGAAATTTGCAGAATTGCTGAACGCAAAGAAGCTCAAGATCCGCGATCAACAAAGATTGTTGTCAAACGCGAGCATCGATCCCAAGTTCACCGAGCAGGTACGAAGGGCCAGAGAAAGCAGTGCGCACAAAGCAGGAGGCTCGAGAAAGGGGAAACGCAAAGCAGAATCCGAGGAGGACGAGTCGGAAGATGAATTCGAAGTGTCAGGGAAACAGCAAGATATTGACGAAGAAGAAATGCGAGAAGACTTGGACGAACAAGCAACGCCTGAAGCATCGGACCAAGATGAAACAGGGGACGAGGATGAAGAAACTACCGGGCCAAAACCAACAAACAACAGGAGGTCGGCGGGAGTCGGGCGCCGTGGAAAGGCATTGGACGCTGAGAAGGGGACTGCTGAACCTACTAAACCCTCGAAGCCTATAACACTGCCTCCGAGAAGAGAATTGCCCTTTGTCCCCAAGACCACGGAAAAGCCAGCATCACCGACCAGGAGTGGAGTACCTCCAGCTGGCGACCCAAACGATGACGGAGAAGAAACAGATGACGAGCTATAGCATATGTATTTGAAATGTATGCCTTGATCTGCGGTATCAAGATAAAAAATGCTGGAGGAGTTCTCTGATATGGCTGCGAAGATCAAGATGAGGCATCTTGTCCCAGGTACGATCGATGACCCCGCAAGACGTTCAGGCTCAGCAACAGCAGATCCGACTGCGTTCAGCACACTTGGGTCGCAGGACTCTGGTGAAATAGATGCTGCCAGCGCCTTCATGATTGTGTAAGCTCTCTCTGTGCGTGGTCGCTGCTCGTACTGGAGACATGTTTCGAGTGCACGATTGACTTGAATCTGCATGGAACGAAACGGCCTCGGCTCGCGCGGGGAACGTGGTCGCCCAGATAAGGTAACGATCAATGGCTAAATGACGTTGACCCAACGAATCCTACATGTACTCCTACGGACGCGAGATCCCAAGATGTGTTGTTCTCATACACAATGTCTTTTCAAGATGAGATGAGGTCGGTCATGTACGGCATGAAATTTCGCCGCAGTTGAGCCTTGCAGATGACGATAGAGTTCTTTGGGAACGTGAACAGAGTTTTGTACGAGTGAAAGTCAAAGGCGGCGTGCGAGCCCTAGGAGTAGGTACCGAGTACCTTTTACATGTACCCTCCGTACTCGCAGCCATTCTTCCGCAACGGTCTGACGCACGTTGTCAAAGCCTTCATCTTTATTAGCTGGCTGTCCTGTCTTCATCTATTCTACTTCACGTTCCGCTTTCACCTTCCACGCACTATTCGCACTCGTTCAGTTTCCCCGGTTCCACTTGTAATCATTATTACGCGGGTCCTCTACCAGTAGTTCCTTCTACTTACGTACTCCACAATATTCTGGCGTCACTCACCCTGAGTATTGCACCAGCGCATCACACAGCGTCCTTTGATATCTCACTTATCTTTTCTCCACCGACAGCGCGACGTGAGCGCCGATCTCTATACGGATCTCTTTTCCGTACCATTCTTCGCTGGTTCGGTCTACTGGCAGTCCTCCATAACATGCGCATTACTCGAGTGCCGAGCTTAGGTCGACATAGTCTCCGCAACAACCTCAAAGGACAAGCCCGCAGCGTATACACATGCCCACCTTGATTGAATCGCCATCTCCGGCAGCCTCCCCACTAAGCTCTGGCTATTCACACCTGATCGCCCCACGTCGATCATCATCACAAATTTCCCAGTACCACCCCTCGACTTCACCGGCCACGCGCCCTCTTTACACCATTGCTTCCTCACCACACTACTCGCCGCGTCTACGTCCGGCGCCTCAACCACCAGTGAGGCCTGTGTACGCGGATGCAGGCATTCAAGTTACACCAGTGGGTTCATCTTCGGCGGAGCGCAGGGATACGAACCTGGCGACGGACGCGCCTGCGGGTGGGAACAAGCGAAAAGAGACGTCTCCTTCACCATTGATGCGACCTACAACCAGAGCGGCCACAGGGACTACCAGGTCACCTCCCGCGGAACCAAAGCCACGCGAGGATCCTTCCCAGACCACCGGAACCACAGAAGCTCCTCCTGCTCAGGAGGCACCTCGAGGTCCTGCGACTCCAGATAACGCCGAGCATGGTATTAAGAATGCGACTGCAGCGGCCAAGCGTCTGCGCACAGGAGAGACCACGGTGAAAATGATGCCCCGGCCATATGAACTCTGCAACCCGAAAGATCTGGGCGTGCTGATCGCCAATATGCTGCTGGAATTGATACGATTGAATGACAATATACCATTGCGGGATGGCAAACTCACCCGTTTTCACTCGAGGTCAGTCGGCAATAATATACGAGCGTGACGAATGCGACCACTAACAGTCTACAGAGCACCACCAGGAATCTCCTGTCACGACTACCTTTTGCGTCTCATACAACATGCAACCCTCTCACCTCCGATCCTCCTGTCCATGGTCTTCTACATCGACAGACTCTGCGCTCTGTATCCGTCATTCACTATCAGCAGTCTCACCGTCCATCGTTTTCTTATCACGGCAGCGACCGTCGCGTCAAAGGGTCTGAGCGATAGTTTCTGGACAAATCCGACGTATGCACGCATTGGAGGTATAAGCACTGGGGAATTGGCGACATTGGAGATGGACTTTTTACAGCGTGTGCAATGGCGAATCGTACCAAAACCAGAAGTGCTGCGCGACTACTATGTCAGTCTCGTACAGAGAAGCGAAGGGTACGAACTTGAGGAGGAGGATGATTCCTCAGACGACACAGATCGTATGGACGAGGGTCCAAGTTGAAGAGTTAGTACATAATACCCGATCAAGGTCAATGGCAGAAAGATTGCCATAAATACGACAAAGCTCAGGGACCGGCGGAGTTCCTTGAAGCTTAATGAGGGTTGCGATGCCCTTGATGGTCACAGAGTACAGACGAACATAAGATATGAATGGTATGCTGTAGAATTCAGCTTCTGCTTGAAAGGCATTGAGGGCGGGGAAGGAGAACAAGATCAAGAATTCGAGCATGAAAGGCTGTCTCGATAAAAGTACCGTCATTAGACAAAAGTCACGCACCGTGGACCACCGAACGAGGTTTCGATAGACTTAGTCTCGATTAGCGAGCTCGCAAGACTCTCACGAATGATATTTCCGGTTGAACTCATCCACAATCTCTCTTGCTGCTGTCAAAATCTCGACAGCACCTGGTGAATCAGAATGACAGCAGAGCGATATCTCGTGGTCGCCAATGGGCATCTCGACCTCCTCTCCTGTCACCGCCGTCACCGACGAGTTCTCGACTTGAGATCTGATGTGCTTCTGTGTCTCCTCCGGCGTCCAGGGCTTCTTCTTCCGGTCGATGACGAGCGTCTTGTCGTTATTATACTTGACATCGCCGTACAATTCGGCCGTGAACGGTAGACCGAGTTCCTTTGCCACTTCCTCGTGATACGTACCAGCAAGTCCAAAGACTCTCATGCCCTTCGGTACACCCTCGTAAACGGCTCGGCAGACGTCTTTGTCGCGGTACATCATACCTATCGCCATCATGAGCCACCACGGTCATGTTTCAAACGTCTATACCGCACTCACCATACAGAACTCCATGCGGCTTGACATGATGCAGCTCCACCCCTTCAGCGTCCAGAAAGCCCTTCAAAGCACCCACTTGATACCTGACCATGGCCGTGAGTTCTTCGGGCGACATCTTGATCTCTCGCCTTCCGAACCCTTGGATGTCGGGCAAGCCAGGATGGGCGCCCATCGCGATGTTGTGTGCTTTGCATGCTTTCACGGTGTTGGACATGATCAGAGGATCGCCAGCGTGAAAGCCGCATGCGATATTGGCATGGTCAATCAGCGGGATCAGCTCATCGTCGGGACCGCACTTGTAATTTCCATAGGCCTCGCCTAGATCGACATTGATTTTGACACGGGACTTAAGTGGTGGCATTGTCGTTGCGAAGCTGTAATGTGGGGATGAGTTGCGGTATACAGGGCAGTGTGAAGATGTCAGATGGAAAGACAACAACCGAAAAAGTTGAATTTACAGCAGTATCAGAACAGTACAGATCTTTAGTAATACACAGCTTGTGATCAGCCAATGTCGTGCCTATCTTTCCCAATATGTGCATCCGAGATAAGTCCTGTTACGTTAGAGACGTGCTCGGATGTTGACTGGAGCGGGTCGGAAGGTGGGTTTGAAGCTCAGTTTCCCCTCCTTCTCCATCACCATATCGCGCTTATCGGCGCAAGTCACTTGACCAGATACGGTGAGCCGGGAAACCACGATGCTCGCGATACCATCTACGGCATCTGATATAATGGCGCGTGATAAAGAGACACGAGTCTCCTCGTCGCTTCACACCTTTCCTCGACCCGATACCAAATACTCATTTCCACCATCGGTGTACACAAACATTTGGACACGGCACTCACTTGGACAATTCATTTCCAGAAAGTTGCCCTGTATTGACAATCAGGCTGTTGCTAGGCATATCTAAAGATCATTAGAAGCATGTGTCAAAGTTATCATAGACCCGAGACGTGACTGACATCAGGGCAGGTGGTAGCATTACACACGTGGCCAAATCCAAGTACCTGTGCCAGCGCCTTCATTTTGGGCAGACACTTGGGCGGATAATTTGACAAGTATCTGATCATGGAGAAGATCAAGACACTCCTTATAGCCAACCGTGGCGAGATAGCTGTCCGAATCATCAAGACAGCTAGGGTTCTAGGCATCAAGACCATTTCCATCTACAGCAGCGCCGATTCTGCCTCGCTACACGTCTCGGAAGCAGACACCTCAGTACTCCTACCCGGACAACCATCTACAGCCTACACGGATAGCGACGGCATCATCTCAATCGCGAAGGAGCACAATGCAGACGCCATCATTCCAGGTTATGGCTTCCTGTCTGAGAACGCCGCATTTGCACGTTCTGTCAAAGAAGCTGGTCTGGCTTGGGTTGGACCGAGTCCTGAAGCCATTGAGCAGATGGGTGTCAAGCACATCGCCCGCGATCTGGCTGCCAAAGCTGGTGTTCCCATCGTACCAGGTAGTGGTCTTGTCGATAGCGCCCAAGAAGCTGTGGCAGAGAGCGAGAAACTCGGGTATCCGGTTATGCTCAAGGCCACAGGCGGAGGCGGGGGTATGGGTCTGATCACCTGTTACTCCGCTGACGACGTCGAGGCTGGATTTAAGATGGTCCAGTCGAGAGGCCAAACCCTATTCAAGAATCCTGGCGTCTTTGTTGAAAAATTCTATCCTGAATCCAGGCACGTCGAGGTGCAAGTCTTTGGCAATGCAATGGGAAAGGCCGTTCACTTTGGCGAGAGGGAGTGTTCGATCCAGAGACGGCATCAAAAGGTGATCGAAGAGGTACCCAGTCCCTTCGTGCATAAGACCAAGGGCTTGAGGGAGAAACTTTGCAAGGCCGCCATCAGTTTGACCGAAAGTATCAACTACGGCAGTGCGGGCACTATCGAGACCTTGGTGGACGATAAGACCGGCGAATTCTTCTTCCTCGAGATGAATACACGACTACAGGTCGAACATGGCATTACCGAATTGTGCTACGATGTCGATCTGGTCGAATTGATGCTCAAACAGGCCGATGCGGAACTTGCTGGCAAGGGAGGATTGGAATATAACTACCTCGAATCACTACAGCTCGATGCACCGAAAGGCGCAGCCATCGAGGCCAGAGTATACGCCGAGAATCCGCTTCGAGACTACGCACCTTCTCCTGGTCTATTGCAAAAAGTGGAGTGGAAGAGACTGACCGGTAGTCGTATAGATACGTGGGTGTTTACTGGAGCGCCAGTAACCCCCAACTACGATCCACTGATCGCAAAGGTTATGTGCCACGGGCCGTCTCGAAAAGAAGCAGCACATATCATACAGAGAATGTTGTCTGAGTCTTTCATCTGTGGCCCTCCAACAAACCTCGAATTCCTTGCTGCAATCATTAGAAGCGATAACTTTAACTCTGGCAACACCCTCACATCATTCCTCAAGTCATTCGAGTTCATGCCCGCCGCAATCGATGTCATCTCACCAGGACCATACACACTCGTCCAGGATCTGCCAGCGAGACCGGCAGTTGGCAAAGGTATACCCCATTCTGGTCCCATGGACCCTGTCGCTTTCCAAATCGCAAACAGTCTCGTTGGTAACGATAGAGGCACTGCTGGTCTTGAGATCACATTGAGCGGTCCCGAATTGCGATTTCTCGGTCCAGCTGTGATCGCGCTGACCGGTGCTGCCATGGAGGCCACTTTGGACGGCGAGAAGTTTCCAATGTGGACTAGATGCAGTATCAAAGCTGGCCAGAAGCTGAAAATTGGAAAGACCACCGGTGGCGGCTGCAGGTCGTACCTGGCCATATACGGCGGTCTACCATCTGTAGCCGAGTACTTTGGCTCCAAGAGCACCTCGCCGCTTGTTGCAATCGGAGGTTACCAGGGACGAGCGCTTGCACCTGGTGATCTACTCAACTTGACCAAGAACATTCCTGATCACCTCAGTAAGCCGTGCGCCCTCCCGAAGCATCTCATTCCAGAGTACTCCAACGCATGGCAGATTATGGCCATGGTTGGCCCGCATTCCGAGGGCTTCTTCCTGCCAGAGGATATTGAGATGATTTACTCCACCGAGTACAAAGTCTCGCACAATGCCAGTCGCAGTGGCATCAGACTGATCGGACCGGTACCCAAGTGGGCTCGAACCGACGGTGGAGAGGGAGGTGCTCACCCAAGTAACTTGGTCGAGTTCGGTTACCCAATCGGAACGCTGAACTGGACGGGTGACGATCCATGCATCTTTCCAGTCGACTGCCCGAACTTTGGTGGTTTCGTCTGCAGTACCACCATCATTCGAGCCGAATGGTGGAAGATGGGACAGATTAAGGCAGGTGACACTTTGCGATACAAACGAGTAACCTTGGAGGAGGCGCTTGAGCTCCGCCGTCAGAACGACGCTTTCATGGAATCGATCGAGAAGGCTGTCAAAGCCGGTGAATCGCTCGACTCTATTGACCCCCTGAATGCTCACTTCAAACCTTCGGGCGACGGAGGACAGGCTGTAATCTGGGAACGTCAAGAGGAGAAGTCTCATCCGCTGATACGGTACCGACAGGCAGGTGACGACCATCTGATTGTCGAATACGGCGATCAAAAATTCAACCTCAACCACCGCTGTCGTGTGACAGCATTGGAGAAAGCACTGCGTTCTCCATCAGCGCCATCTTGGCTCAGCGAAGACCTCATCACCACGGTCGGCTGCTCGGCTACACTGACACTGTTCTACAATGGCGCGAAACTGCCCAGAGAGAAGCTGGTCTCACATCTCCAAGAACTCGAATCCTCTTTCGGCGATCTCTCGAAATCCCAGGTCCCATGCCGATACGTTCGCCTCCCAATCTCCTTCACGTCTCCTGCACAGACCGCAGCTATAGAACGCTACATGTCAACGCAGCGCCCGCACGCGCCTTATCTGCCCGACAACCTCAAGTTCGTAGCCGAGAACAACGCCTTCACTCCCGAACAACTCAAGAAAATCTACCTCACCGGCTCCTTCATGGCCGTCGTCGTTGGTTTCTTCTGCGGCAACACAGTCTCCCTTCCCATCGATCCCCGCCACCGCATGTCAGCACCGAAGCAGAACCCTTCGCGTGTCAGCACCCCCGAAGGCACGGTATCATGGGGCGGCAGCTGCATGAGCATCTACCCCGTCGAGTCACCCGGCGGATACCAGATGACGGGCCGCACGGTGCCGATCTTCGACTACTACGGCTGGAAAGCGGGCTTCGAACCCTCGCGTCCATGGCTATTCGAAGACTTCGACGTGTTGAGTTACTACGAAGTCAGCGAGTCCGAGCTCGAGACGCTGCTGTCCGACTTCCGGGCCGGCAGGTACACCTTCGACATCAAGGAGGGGACATTCGACATGGGCGCCCACAACAGGCTATTGACAGCGACAAAGGACGAGGTAGCGGAGATCAGGCAGAGGCAGGCGGCAGCACAGGCGAAGATGAACCAAGCCGAAGAGGAGAGTCTGGCGCGATGGAGGAAGGAGAAAGAGTCGAACAAAGTCGACGTGAGCACGGTGGAGGCGCTTCTCAACGACCCTGCCATAACGTCGATCGACGCGCCCGTGGACGCCAATGTCTGGAAAGTCGAGGTCGAGGAGGGCCAGAGCGTCAAGGCCAACGCGACGGTCGTGATTCTAGAGGCTATGAAGTTGGAGATCGCGGTCAAGACGCCTGAGGACCAGACGACGGCCAAGGTTGAGAAGGTGCTTGTTGCGCCGGGCGAGACTGTCAAGGCCGGAAGCCGCATTGCACTGCTGAGGGTCGTGGCTGATGGAGAGTCATCGTAGAGTTCGAGTGTAGTGTCGCGCAGCATATTTAGCCTACCTGCGAACCCTTTCACGATCATCGCAATACTGTATCGTGTCTAATGTCAACTATGTTCTAACACATGGGAGGGGTGCGATTTACTTGTGTAGTAGTGCTGAGGGACACAGCTAGGTACGACCCTTCGATTGGCACTTTCCAATCAACTCAAAGCACACATGCTACAATCTTGAAACGCTACATGGCTATGAGTGCTACTATGTGACTATAGCGCTACCACCCTCCTGGCTGCTGTGCAGTGGGCTGGTACGTACACAATAAACGGCGTGATCAAGCACATGTCTAGAGTATTTATTTCATTAAATCATTACAAGCGCCCTGCTCCGAATGCACCCATCAAGGCGCTCGCAGAACGCGACTGGGTATCATAAAACGCAAAAAACTTCCGTCCCTCCATCCAAACCCACCTCCCACTTCCTCTCACCAAAATCCCCCCCATTTTATCTCCTTCATTTCTTCAACTTCAACGTCACCTCGAACCTCTTCCCGTCCCTACACTTCCACTCGCGGAGCATAGAGACCGCAGCGCGCACCGCATGCAGCGTACCACTCTGCATCCCGACCGGCAGCTCGAAACCACCCTCATACGCGCCGGGCCTGCTATCGTGCCCATCATCCGCCGCCGCTGCGCCCTCGAGACCCCGCTTCCACGTCTCGGGGAACAACTCGCGCATCGAGCGCAGCGATAGGTGTTTCTGCGCCGCGATCCGCGCCAGCGTCCCGACGGTTTCCGCCGCCTCGTCGCCCTTGCCGCCGCCACCACCGCCGGGATGGAGCGCGCACCACGCAACGACGTGCGCGCAATACGCCTCGCCGAGCCCCGCGACCAGGCCCTGCAGCGCCGGCCAGGGTGAGCAGACGCTGTGGACGAATTTCCAGAAGCCGTGCAGCGTGCACCACGTGCCGCGCGGATCGAGACCGGTGACGGCGACGGGCGGCTGGCGCGTCGCGTAGCTCATGTCGTGGGCGTGGAAGGCGAGGATGAACGAGAGCAGGCTCTCGATGTTGGTCAATGCCGACGTCTCGGCTGTGGATGGCGAGGATGAGAGGTGCTGTGCTGATTTCTTGAGGGATTTGCCTAGGGCTACGAGGCGGGACTTTTCGGCGAGCCAGGATTCGGACAGCGCGGTGCGTGTGGTGTTTGTGGCGGGCGAGGGCCGCGGTGCGCCGGATGATGTGCTCAGCGGTGTTGCGTCTGGAAGCGCGGGGGAGGATGTTGAGGTGTGGTCGTCGAGCTTGGATGGATGGGATCGCGTGTCCTTGTCTTTCTCTCTACGACCAGACGGGGTCGCGAATATGGCCTTTGTCGTCTCTGGGGAATGATTGATAGCTGGATCGACAGGTGTTGATGGCCGCTTCTCAGCCTTGACTCTAGCTTCGGCTTGTTTGATGGGCTCCGTACTACGGACATCGTCGCTGGAAGGTTCGTGTTTCACAACCTTTGCTGGTCTTGCAGGGAACTGCAGCAGTCGACGGTAGTCCTGGCGCAGACGTTTCGGTATCTTAAACCTAATCATCAGACGCTCCGGTTCTATCTCGTCGCTGTCTTCTTTGCGTGAATGTGTGGTCGACTCTTGTTTGACATTGTTGACCTTCTCCACGACCTTCCTTACTTCGGTCTTATCCGTCTGAGACTCGTCACTTTCACGCTTAATCTTCTTCGGCGCCGAATCCACGCGCTCGCTGCTGTCCGACCTGCCCTTTCCTTTCACCTCATTATTCCTGCTGTTCGATCTCACACTGTCGTGCTTGACAGGCTTATCTTCTGCATCCGCCGCATTTCGACTCTTTGCTCGTTTGTCCAACTCAGCAAGCACATTATTGGGTAAAGACGGCGATAGACGATCTGGCAGTTGCATCCGATCGGGCATTTCTGGCGATAGTCGGGTGGGTAATTGCGTGATAGGAGACAAGCGTGCGGGAAGCTCAGGCGCACCCAATGGAGACAGCCGCGCAGGTAATTCCCCGTCTTTCTCATCATCGCGCTTTCGTTTGTTGTCGCTTGTAGACTGCGAATTTTGAGAAGAGGTAGGCATAGTTTTGCGCTCAGGGGTAGTCGCTCGTGTTCGCTTTGTTGGTGTACCCGCCTGATCGTTGTGTTTTGTAGAACCTCGTGGCTTCTGCTCTTCTCTCTTCCTCTTTAATGTCCCATTCTCGGCTGCCTTTTCTGTTTGCGATGGCTTCGCCATGTCCTCTCTGTGTATTCCATCCTTCACGTGATCCCTGCCACGGTTGTTTTGCGCGCCGTCACGTGAAGGCTGCTTCCAATCCGTAGCTGGAGTCTCGAACCCGCCGTTAGCTTTCTTGTCCTTGTATGCCGACAGCGATATCTTCTTCTTTGGTCCAACCTGTGGTGTACCGACTGCGCTCTTCGTCTCCTCTTTCACTTTGGCACTTTCTCTAGGCTTATCTTCATATTGCGAGTGAACGCGCAACTGTATGAGATCGGTACCCCATTCCTTGTAGTTCCAGGTCTGATATTGCACAGTGTAGTGTTCTTGACGGCTAAACGGCGTATTCTTCAGCCATGCTTCTGATGACGGGCGATCGTGGTAACGATATTGTTGGTCCTTGTCCTGATCGATTGTCTCGATGTATGGTCCTGCGGTCAAAAATTTGCGCATGCGATCAACTGCAGCGTCCAGCGCTTCCACGTCTTCCTTCTCACGTTCTTTCATAGTGGGATGTAGGGCAGCTCGTCATTCGGGGTCGCATAGATCGAAAGGCTGACTGGATTGTGTGCTTTGGCGAATGCAGGACTGGTGGCTGTACAAGTGGTCAAATGATGGTCGCCGAGACAATAGTACTGTATGGTCTCAAACTCGAATGATAAAGTGCGCAACAATGAAGGGGGACAACAACAATCCGACAATGGGTGTGTAGAATTGGCTAGCGTCGGGGTTTGGCTTCAGCCAGTGCAGCAGATGCCTATTGATAGAAGTTGCTCAAGCGTACAGTAACTGTGTCGCACCGCGGCCGTATCGTCGTAGAGGCTTGAAGGAGGCAATGCGTGCAACAAGCTGAGCTGAGAAGCGCTGTACTACTCCCGCCGCAATTGATGGATCGCGTCAAGCACATTGGCGCAATGCGACTTTGGTAACGTTAGACGGGAAGGCAGTGGAGTGATGTGATGATCCCCGATCCCTTATTGCCTAATTCTACGCTAATCTATCGCGCTTTCCCTTTTTGGTCGACGCTAATCGATCGACGGGACCGCGGCGGATCTTGGACGTCTCGGCCCGAGATCGACTTCTGCTCTCGTCGACTTGGTCGTAAGGCAGCATGATCGCATGCGTTGGCACAGTATATATTCAATATATGCCAACCTGAACACACGGTCAATATCGAAGACAAGGACAAAACCAGTCCCAAGAGTCTGGTGGTCGCTTGGTACAAGGGTCTTTGCGGGTACTCGAGTCCTTGCACCGCGAGGGCGTCGTAGCTAATGCGCCTGGCCAAGTAGTCGAAGAACACTGTAACATAGCCGACGTTCCCTCACGAGTGACTGATACCGGCGTGAATGAGAGAGACGTTCCGACAAGGTACTGAAAGGTCGAGCTCGTTAATGATTGTAGGATTCTGGCGTAACTGGTAGGGTTTGTCTCCAGTTGGAAGTGTATGTCTTCAGCTGGAGGCGGATGATCATTAAATATGCTTGTCTGCCATATCGGTGTATTCTATAGTCCCCTTGCCAGCGTGTCCGACGGCGCAGACGATGCCGTCGGAGGCTGCATCTACCGCAAAATCGTCCACCGAGTTTCGTGTTCCTATCCAAGGTCAAGAGCTGACGAGTCGTAGAGCCGGAGGCGAGGCCGCGAACGGTTACCTTGAGCAAAGCGAAGACTATGCGAACAATGCTGTAAAAGGCGAAGGTGGCACCGTTAATGGGTACGTGGACCAGGCCGGCAGAATGGCCAGTTTTGTCCCGAAACTTCCAATCGTTGGGTGCACAGTTCTCCTAAGTATTCAGAATAGTCGGTGGCATCATAACATCTAGGACCTCGTGTGTGCGTGTTGGGCCATGCGATACCGAACCATCTACCTCATCCTATAAGCGAGCGCTCCAACTCTGCCCGTCTGAACAGCTGCCTCAAGCGTCTGGCCTTCGGAATTCGTGGTCCACTCATGCCGTTTCTAAGGTATCCAACGAGTTCTCGCAAAGCCTCGCCCTCTGGTGGGAGTTTCAATGCCAACTCGGTGTAGATTGGAGTGTCTCGACCCTCCATGCCCCTAAGCGGCACTGGTGCGTCAGGCGGCAGTCTCGCGAACTGCACCCTGCAATAGTGTTAGTCAGCTGTTGTGAGTAGACTTCGAGTGTGACTACCGAAGGCTGTGGATGTGATACGCCTCTCCGAGTACAGCTTGTCGACTCGCAGTAGTCCTGAAAACGACGTTCTGGGACACTCTAATACCGCGCATATCAAGGAGATGTTTCTCTGTGCGCAGGAAATCGATGGACAGCTCCAGTGTAGCTAGACCGCGACAAGTTTTGAGTAATGGCCAGCATCTAGACAACGATCTCGGCGGTGCGAGATAGACGTCCAAATCGTAGCCTTCGTTACCATGGACCGGTATGAAGGAGATATGCTTCAGTCTGTCGCGCGTTTCTGGCTGTGTGTTTTTCAGAAATCGAACCAAGGCTTCCGCGGACTCGAACGCGAAGGTATTTTCTGCCCAGAATACGACAGATGCTTCGCGATTGATTTCCTTGTTAACCAGCAACAACTCCAGATTCTGCCGTCGGGCACACAAGCAGGGCAACAAGTCCATGCGAGGATGCATCGCAGGTCGAACGGCGTTCTTGTAGCATTTATCGCAGAGAAAAGGGTTCTGCTGTGGTGCAGCCCACTTACTCCGAGCAGGAGATACGAAAGGTACAAGATCAGGCGGATCTTGGCGTCCGACGTAAGGATTACGAGAGGCACCTTCGCATGATGCGCAGTTGTCAAAGGGATCGAGTTCGACGCCAGGGTGATCATGATACCTCGGGCCTGCCTCCCGATCGGTCGGGTTAGTGTTCAGACGTCGACAGTCCGCGGTATCATGATACATGTCGAACTTGCTGGGCCGTACTAGCAGATGTCGATATATGCAGTTCCTGATTTCGCCTGGTAGCGCGAAGAACCTTGAACTTGTTAGTAATGTCGAGTGCAGTGGCAATACACACTTGCCGCTTTCTGAGCATGTTGGCTTCGATTGATTCATCATCCTGGTTCTTGCCTAGTGGACATCTATCCATGGCATGCTTTGCTCTGGCCTTTTCAACACCCTTGGGTTTGGGACGAATACGGTGATCAGCCTGCCGCGCGAAGGGCGTCTTGGTGAATGCTCCCCGAAGATCATGACTTGCTCCTTGCGCCATTTTCGAGTAAGTCCAATATTGAGAGCAGGAATGAGAGGAAACAGTACTTGATGATATGAAAACAGAATGGACAATACTTAAGTGAGAAATACAGCCGTGTGTCATTCAATGCTATGACTCACGGCCAAGTCTTGGACGGAGCATGGCCTCATCCAGACGCCTGGCACATGAAATTCATGAAGCAACGGTAAGTCGCCATGAATTACAAGAAGCAGATCATTGCATGGTAGCGAAAAGGCCGTTGAGACTTGACATCCCGTACGAACGGGACAACCGCTCGAGATACAGTGGAGGTCGCGATGACTTGAGTTAGATATGCGGTAGGGCTTGGCGTCACCTGGTGGGTTTCAATTGTAATCCTTGGTGGATTCAAGAGCCATCCATATGTCTCAAGGCTTTGACCGTTTAAAGCAAATCTACACAATCTTGCTTAATACCCCGTTCAAAGCAAATCTACACAATCTTGCTTAGTATCACAACGCATGTTAAGTTATTGAGACTGTGGCAGGGTTCGAGGCGTGTTGCGGAATCGACCTCGAGGTGGTGTTCTCAAAGCTTGTGCCCAGTATCAGTTGTACGCCAATTTCGATTCGCCGACCAGCCGAGCTGCTCATGCGGACTGGCAACTCCCATAGGCCTTCGTACTTCATCGATATAACGAACTTGCTCAACAACACCCACAATCATGGACGACTCACCTTGGGGCGGTATGCTTGACAGTCCAGCTACCCATGTTCCATGTTAATCAACATCTAGACGAGCCTTCCAGCATATCCTCAAAGACCAATGCGTCCGAGCCAGCTCCAGACACAGACACACCTGCCGCTGAAGGTCAGCGACATGCGCAACGATTCTGCATACTTTGACTGACCCTATTCAGAGGAAACTCCGCGACCGAGCACTGCACAAGAATCTGATGCGCCAAGTCCAGCGCCTGTGAAGACACCAGGTGGAAGAAACGGAAGAGCATCGCGTAGATTCGGTACACAATCGACAACATTACAGGCCTTGGACGATGATCTTGGACCTCTCGGACCACTGGGTGCTGCGCCGGCAGCCGAGGAGCCACCTGCGCCTCCGCAGAAAGAGCTACAAGCCTCACGATCGGCACGACCAGTGTCGCTCAAGTCTGGACGCTCTTCGCTACGTGGTATGATGGATTCGGTGAATCTGCAAGATGAGGATGACGTAGAAGATAACGGCGGTCGACCAAGGGTACCACCACCTGTACAGCCTCCTACACAGCAGACATCGCAAAGGGCAACACCGTCGAGCGTTTCAGTCGAGCAGGCATCCAAGCCAACTTTCAACATTTCAGTTGGTGATCCTACGAAGGTTGGAGACCTGACTGGTAGTCATACAGTCTATCAGGTCAGGACAAAGGTAAGATCAGTATATTCGAGAGACTGTAACTGCATGCTGAGCTGGAACTAGACTACCTCAAAAGCATACCGCAACCCCGATTTTACCGTTACCCGCCGGTTCCGCGATTTCCTCTGGCTATACAACCAACTGCACAACAACAACCCCGGTGTTGTAGTTCCACCGCCACCAGAGAAGCAAGCGGTCGGCCGCTTCGATGCCAACTTTGTCGAGTCAAGAAGAGCTGCTTGCGAAAGGATGTTGAACAAATCTGCGGCGCATCCTATCCTGCAGCACGATGGAGATCTCAAGCTATTTCTCGAAAGCGAGGCCTTCAATGTCGATATTAAGCACAAGGAGAGAAAGGACGTTGGTCTGCCAGAAGCCGAGAGTGGTCTGATGAGCAAGATTAGTATCATGGGTGGAAGCGGCACAAAATTTGTCGAGCACGATGACTGGTTCCACGACCGTAGGATCTACTTGGATGCTCTCGAGAACCAGCTGAAAGCTTTGGAGAAGAGCACGGATGCTGTCATCTCTCAGCGCAAGGCTCTCGCTGACTCGTGCAACGAGCTGAGTACCTCACTACACTCACTGGCGATGGTAGAGCTATCGCCCTCGCTATCTGGACCATTAGACGGACTGTCAGATGTTCAGCTCCGTATTCGCGAGCTCTACGATCGCCAAGCGCAGCAAGACATGCTCACTGTCGGAATCGTCATTGACGAGTACATCCGCCTGATCGGCTCAGTCAAGACCGCTTTCCTCCAACGCCAGAAGGCATTCCACTCGTGGCACTCTGCCGAGTCTGCGCTGACAAAGCTCAAGTCGCAACACGAGAAGCTTCTCCGTGCGGGTCGTACTCAGCAAGACCGTCTCAGCCAGATGCAGGCAGATGTTGGAGATGCCGAGAGACGTGTCCACCAAGCTAGACTACTATTCGAGGACATGGGTCGCTTAATGCGTGCCGAGCTCGAGCGTTTCGAGCGCGAAAAGGTCGAGGACTTCAAGTCTGGCGTCGAGACATTTTTGGAGAGTGCCGTTGAGGCGCAGAAAGAGGTAGGCCACAGTGTGCTCCTTTGCAGAAATACACGCGGTTGACTAACATGATCACAGCTCATCGAGGTCTGGGAGACCTATCTCATGCAACTCGATGCCGACGAGGACGGAAGTCCCTTCTTTAACGGCCCGGGCGTAACAGCCGCCGCATCAGAAGAAGCCACCGACGATGCCGAGACTGCGGAGCCTGCCGCTGGCCCAGCTGACGAAGACGCAGAGCCAGAAGCTTCGACGATCAGCGAGTCCATCGGGGGCACGACTGCCGCGGAGGAGTCAGAGCACACCGACTCGCACGCGGCTGCCATCGCGACCGCCGAGGTCGAGGAGTAGTTCTCCTTCGACTCGTCCAAGGCGAGGCAGTTCTCCTTCGGCTCGCCTGCGGCTGTGGAACATCACGAATTCGTATGAGGGCAAGAGTTTACTAACGAGCAGGCCGTTGTTATCCGCGCTGCACACGCGACCGACGGTAGTGGTTGGTTCTCTTTCGACTCGTCAGAGAGGTCATATGAGATCCACACAGCTTAGACTGCCAGACTTTACGGAAAAGGCAAAGGCCGTGCAACATAGATCATCATCATCGTTATTGTCATCAACATCATGTCTCTAACACAGAAACTACGCAAACCCAGCAGCTTGTGCTTTCTGCCTATACTCCTCAAACGTCGTCGCGGCGCCGCCCTCACTATTAGCCCTCGCCCGTCGCTCCCACTCACTCTCACCCCCCTCCTCCCCGCGCTTCTTCTCCTCCCATTCCTCCTCCTCCCTCGCAATCAACCCCGTCAACCTCGCCTTGCCCTCGCGACTGAAATACGCCGCCGCAGCCTTCTTCCTCGCCACCTCCTCCGTGACAGCGACGTACTTGATCCCGCTGCCCGGCGTCTCGAACATGGCGTCGCTGAGCACGCGCTCCATGACGGTCCGCAGGCCACGGGCGCCCGTGCCCATCTCGCTCGCGGCCTCGGCGATCGCGTGCAGTGCCGGCGTCGTGAAGCGCAGCTCGATGCTGGACAGCTGGAATAGCTGCTCGTACTGCCGCAGCAGGCTGTTGCGTGGCTCGGTGAGGACTTTGACCAGCGCGGGCACGTCGAGGCTGGACAGGGCGCAGGAGATCGGGATGCGGCCCACGAGTTCGGGGATCAGGCCGTATTTCTGCAGGTCGTTGGGCTCGACGAGGTCCAGGGTGTTGTAGGTTGTTTCCGAGTTGGGGGCGCTGGGCGCGGTGTAGTACGGCAGGTGTTTGCGGAAGAGCTCGTCTTCGCCTTTGATGGTTGTCGAGTGCGGGCTGTCGTCGGTTGCGGTCGAGGAGCGCACGTTGGCGCCGAAGCCGATGCTGCCTTTGCTTATTCGGTCGAGGATCATTTTGTGCAGACCGATGAAGGCGCCGGTGCAGATGAAGAGGATGTTGTCGGTGCGGATGTTGTAGACTTCGGGTTTCGCTTGTTGTTGTTGCGGGTATCCTCCGTTGCCGCCGAGAGGACTGTTGGTCGAGGATCCATTTGCTCCTCGGCCGCCGGGTGCGTTACCTCCTGCTCCGCGCTCCTGCTTGGCTGAGATTTGGAGCGTTGTGCCTTCAATGATCTTGAGCAGAGCTTGTTGTACACCTTCTCCGCTCACGTCCTTGCCATGTGACACCTTTGCGGTTGCGATTTTGTCGATTTCGTCCAGACAGATAATACCCCTCTCAGCTTTAGCGACATCATAATTGGCAGCTGCCAGCAGACGCTGTACACAGACATCCGCATCTTCACCAATATATCCTGCTTGAGTAAACGGTGTACAGTCTGACATGCTGAAAGGGACTTCCAGTACTCGAGCTAATGTCTTTGCCATGAGAGTCTTTCCAACACCAGAAGGGCCGAGTAGCATGATGTTGGACTTGTCTATTGTCATGGGTGAAGCATCGATGATCGGACTAGAGCCCACTGGAGGAGGCTGTGGTGGGGTTGTTTGTGAGGGCGCATTAGGATTCCAGGCATTAACTGTCCTCTGCTGGCCCGGGAACTCGTCTAAAACCAAGTCAGAACAGGACGCAGTACCGTGTCTCGGTAGTCTCTCACCTTCCACGGGATGTGTCACATCTCTTGCCCTATCTCTCCGCGCCTGTTGCGCTAGCATCTCTTCCATCTCTTCATCCTGGCGTTGGAGCTCTTGTATTCTTTGATAATGATTGTACACGGCTACACTGAGTACCTTCTTCGCTCGCTCTTGTCCTACCACAAATTGATCCAGATGCTCCTTCAGAACCCGAGGGGTCACACGGGGTACGCCGATGTTGGATGCATTGTTGAGAGGACCTTCGGTAGGCCCAGGCTCGTAGTAGCCGGTGAATCCTTGACCAGAGAAGTCAGAGCGATGGAAGCGGCTATCGTTCGATCGAGCCGTCGAGCAACTGAGCTGTCGATGGAGTATAGAAGATATGCCCAGATACCAATACGATACATGAGCACCGGGCCGAGTCGATGGCCGCGAACACGGTCGAAGTGACATGATGATGATATAGTGCTGATAAGCAGCGATTCGAGGACGCTTTTGATGTTATGCTCGATATGGCGACGGACTGTCGGGACAGACGTGGTAATGGTCACGGGCCGGGACAATGAATGATCATCACTCAGGGTCGGCGCGATTACCCCACATTAGGAAGGCACATTGGAGTCATGTGGAGCTGCAGGAAGCTTCGTCTGGGGATTCACTCAATCCCCAATATGATGAGATCTGGAGCTACCTTACATGCTTCTGAACAAGGATGAATGCTCAAGGTACACAACCGGGTATATGCGCCGCGTTCACATGTTGAATGAGTGAACAGACAGTATTTTTGCAAAATCTAGATCTATGCACGGTCGGTGGTGGGAATGGAAGATCTGGTGAGCCCCCAACAGCAGGCGACGTCACCGCACATCCCACCTTCAATTGTGGAGAAGTTCCAGGCTGGATATACACGGATTGATAGTCTGTTCTCTTCGTTCTTCACAAGCCTGCACCCTTTTAATGATTCTTGCAATTCCATAAAGACACCCTTGAATATACAACAAGACTGTTTATACGATTGAATAAAAAGAAGATGGACGCATTGAACGAGGAGTCCAGCAACTCTGTGCTTGGAGCCCCTGCAAGCAATGCCATCCGCAACGACGGCACTGGTACGTGTCCTTAATGAAGCTTTAGACTCTACTTACTGACATTGGCCGCAGGCATTGTCGAACTCGACCCTTACCTTACACCATTCGAGGGTGCGCTGAGAAGCAGATACAGCAAGACGCAGCAGTGGATCAAGACAATCGACGCACACGAAGGAGGATTGGAGAAGTTCAGTCGCGTACGAGAAGACTTCAAACTATAAGAGGGCGTTGGTGATCTGACCACTTGCAGGGATATGAGAAGTTTGGATTCAATGTCGCGTCAAACGGAGACATTGTCTACCGAGAGTGGGCGCCGGCCGCCCTGCGAGCATATCTGATCGGAGATTTCAGTACGTGCGATTACGAACACTCGACGAAGCGCAAGACTGACTTCTCTAGACAACTGGAACAGAGACTCTCACCAGATGAAGAAGAACGACTTCGGGGTTTTCGAAATTACACTGCCAGCTCAGAATGGACAACCTGCTATTCCTCACGACTCAAAGATCAAGGTCAGTGAAGGTCCTGTCACTTTGCGACCTTTGCTAACATGTCAAAGATCTCATTCGTCACACCCAACGACCACGCCCGCCAGGAGCGCCTTCCTGCTTGGATCAAGCGCGTTACTCAAGACCTCAATGTATCACCAGTCTACGATGCAAGATTCTGGAATCCTCCCCAGAAGTATGTCTTCAAGAACAAAAGACCTGCAAAGCCTTTGAGTGCTCGTATCTACGAAGCCCACGTTGGTATCTCCTCTCCGGAAGGAAAAGTCGCAACATACAAGGAGTTCACAAGAGATACCCTGCCACGAATTTACAACCTGGGATACAACACTATTCAGTTGATGGCCGTCATGGAACACGCCTACTATGCAAGCTTCGGATATCAGATCAACAGCTTCTTCGCCGCGAGCAGTCGCTACGGTCTGCCAGATGATCTGAAAGAGTTGATTGACACAGCGCACGGAATGGGCATCACAGTATTGTTGGACGTTGTGCACAGTCACGCTTCCAAGAACGTTCTAGACGGTCTCAACATGTTCGACGGTTCGGATTCTGCATACTTCCACGAGGGTGCTAAGGGCAGACACGAACTCTGGGATAGCAGACTTTTCAACTACGGCAGCCATGAGGTTTTGCGATTCTTGTTGAGCAACTTGAGATTCTGGATGGAAGAGTACCAGTTTGATGGCTACCGTTTCGACGGTGTGACCAGCATGATGTACACTCACCACGGCATCGGAACGTAAGTTGGCCAGCATGGACGTTTTTACACATACAGGGACTGACGTTCATCAGGGGATTCTCTGGTGGCTACCACGAGTACTACGGTCCGGGTGTTGACGAGGAAGGTGTCATTTACCTCATGCTCGCCAATGAGATGCTTCACCAGGTCTATCCTAATTGCATTACTATCGCGGAAGATGTCTCCGGTATGCCTGGTCTCTGTGTGTCCTTGTCTCTCGGTGGACTCGGTTTCGACTACAGACTTGCCATGGCTGTTCCGGATCTCTACATCAAATGGTTGAAGGAGAAGCAGGACATTGAGTGGGACATGGGTGCCCTGGCTCACACTTTGACCAACAGGAGGCACGGTGAGAAGACCATCGCCTACGCGGAAAGCCACGACCAAGCGTAAGTTCCTGGACCTGAAATGTGCGAGAAAATGCTGACGTAATTTACAGCTTGGTCGGAGACAAGACACTTCTCTTTTGGCTCTGCGATGCCCAGATGTACACTCACATGTCAACTCTCAGCGAATTTACGCCGGTGATTGAGCGTGGTATGGGACTGCACAAGATGATTCGCTTGATCACCCACGGACTCGGTGGTGAAGGTTACCTCAACTTCGAGGGCAACGAATTTGGCCATCCAGAGTGGCTCGATTTTCCACGCGAGGGCAACGGCAACAGCTTCCACTATGCCCGCCGTCAGTTCAATCTGCCAGACGACAAGCTGCTGAGATACCGCTTCTTGAACGAGTTTGACAGCAAGATGCAGTGGACAGAAGAGAAATATGGCTGGCTCCACAGCCCACAAGCCTACATCTCCCTCAAGAACGAGCAGGACAAGGTCATCGTCTTTGAGCGCGCCGGGCTGCTCTGGATCTTTAACTTCCACCCGAGCGACAGCTTTACCGACTACAGGGTTGGTGTTGAGCAAGCTGGTACTTACCGCGTTGTCATCAACACTGATAGCCCAACCTTTGGTGGTCTGAACCGCATCTCTGAGGATACCCGATTCTTCACGACTGATATGCCATGGAACAACCGCAAGAATTTTGTGCAAGTCTACATTCCAACAAGAACCGCCATCGTAAGTCAAACCAGCTCGACGCTTGTATTTATACCAACTGACTGTTCCAGGTTCTTGCCCTTGAGAACACCTTGTGATCGAGATTATTCCCAGAGCTGCATCAAATGTGGCCTCGTATGTAACGAAGTGACGCTTGCCGGACGGCCTCCTATCGTGTTCATATCTCATATAAAAGTACAGATGTGCCTCACACAATGCAGAGCTATACTTGGAATTCCAGATGATGTAAAGGTGTCTGTGATCGTCGACCCCGTTACAGATGAGGCCATGACCCCGCACAAACCCCGCCAACTGCTGCACAACACTGACTTCCGAAGACGCATGATTGCATTCAGATGATTCGACATCAGCCTGTAGACGGCGACTTCCCATGTACGGTAATCTTCCACGGTAGCAGTCAGGTAGGCTTCGGTCTTTACCCTTCATCAACGATATAAATCGCCTCCTCCATGACACTATTCCCCTGTTTCACCACATCATACACCATGAAAGCACCCCTTGGGTCTTACGCCCTGATGGCAAGTGGGCTCAAGCTTGCCAATGGCGCTCTTGTTCAAAGCCCAACCGCCATCAATATAGATGTGCCCGCTTCTTGTTCGAACAGTGGAGGCATACCATTGGAAGCCCCTGTGAGCTACAGCATCGAATTCTCCTCGTTTGTCGATTTCGCTGGCAATACCTCTGTTCCAAATGACTACAGCAACAATCTCTTGAACAACCTTGGCAACCTCACCGGCACCAAGCCGTACCTTAGAATCGGAGGCAACACTCAGGACTTTGCCATCTTCAATGCCTCCCTGGAAGTAGCACAGGTTGGCATCATCATTCCAGCCGTTTCCCCAGACTACCCAAGAAACTTGACTATCGGTCCACGCTTCTATGAATCCTTCACCACCCTCCCAGATACAAAGTACATCTACGGATTCAACCTCGCCTCCAACGGTACCCAAGGACGGCAATCTCTCCTCGCCACAGCCCAGCACGCCTGCCAGGCCCTACAAGATGGCAAGCTCGCCTACTGGGAACTGGGCAATGAGCCGGACCTATACGACCGCACCTCAGCTCTCGGAGCGCGCCGACCAGAATCCTGGAACGAAGCCGACTACGTCAACGAATGGCTGAACGGCACACGAGCCATCCACGACACAATCGCACAATACTGCCCCTCGCTGGCCGGCAACAGCTCCTACAAGTACTACGCGCCGTCCTTCTCCGGGACAGGGAACACGCACCTCGACCCTCTCAAGACCTGGGAAGCAGGCCTAGACGCCGACAAAGACATCGGCCTGATCTCGTCGCACAACTACATCAACGGCGCGACAGTACCCGGCGTCACGCTGCAAGGCACGCTGATGAACCACACCAACACGATCGCATCCGTAGCCTTACAACTGAACGAATCCGCCCACCTCGCCGCTCTCCCAGCGAGCCTCAACCCATCCCTCCCTTTCATCCTCGGCGAGACCAACAGCCTGTACAACCAAGGCGCGCCGGGTCTGTCGAATTCCTTCGGCGCCGCGCTGTGGGGCGTCGATTTCGCGCTCTACTGCTACGCGCACAATATCCGCCGCGTGCATTTCCATCAGGGCACGAATTACCGCTACCAGTCGTGGCAGCCGGTCGAGACGGATCTCGTGGCCAGGGGCACCAAGGCGCCGTATTAGGGGAACGTGGCTGTTGCTGCGTTTGTGGGCAACGGCGGCGGACGGGATGTCAGGATCGTCAATCTGCCGCTGGAGGGCGAGACGAGGGCCGCGTATGCGGCGTTTGTGGGTCAGAGGTTGAGGAAGGTGATGTTGGTCGATTTGAACGAGTATAATGCGACTGCCGGGAATAATCTCACTGATGGCTATGCTCGGCCTGTGGCTGAGTGGAACGTTAGGGCTCAAGGTCTTGGGCATGGGACCGTAGGCTTGCGGAGGCTTATGGCTAATGGCTCGGATGCCATCACTGGTATTACCTTTGATGGCTACAGCTACAACTATGAACTCGACGCTGGTAAGCCGGTTCTGCTCAACAACGTCACCAGGGGCGAGACTGCGGCTGTCAGGAACGGCTTCGTCAAGGTCAGTGTGCCGGCTAGTAGCGCGGTCATACTGGACTTCGGAGGCTGTGAATAGATCGAGCGACGATCCGATCGCCCTCTCGAACGCTTGTAAATGGTCTAATCGACCATGAACTTTTCATATTCGCATAAACGCAAAATCGTGTGGTATCTAATCTATGCATGGCCGTTGCTCGAGATCATCTTGTGTCTCGTGGTGACGGCGTTTGCGAGTTCTTCGAGGACCAGTTCGGTGTCATCCCAGTGTATGCACGCGTCTGTGATACTGACACCGTATGCGAGACCGGCCTTGCCTTCTTTGGGCACTTTTTGCGCACCTACGGCATGTCAGTAATTGTCTTTTCTGCTCCCTCAAAATTGACTCACCCTCGTTGATGTGACTTTCGATCATGACACCCATGATAGACTCGTCACCACCCTTGATCTGCTCGGCCAGATCATGCGCGACCTTTGGCTGGTTCTTGTGGTTCTTCAGCGAGTTGCCGTGACTGCAATCGACCATGAGTCTAGTCTTCATGCCCGCCTTTGTCAACTTCTCCTTGGCCTCGGCAATGCTCTTTGCGTCATAGTTTGTACCCTTCTTTCCACCGCGCAGAATGATGAAGCAGTCCTCGTTACCAACAGTGCCCACTATGGCGACGTTTCCAGGCTTGGTGACGGAAAGGAAGTGGTGAGGGTGTCTCACTGCGCCGATGGCGTCAATGGCGACGTCGAGCGAGCCATCGGTACCGTTCTTGAAGCCGACTGGGTAGGAGAGACCAGATGCCAGCTCTCTGTGCAGTTGCGACTCGGTTGTTCTTGCGCCAATGGCGCCTACACTAAGCATGTCTGCGAGGAATTGTGGGGAGATGGTGTCGAGCATTTCGCTGGCAAGCGGCATGCCCTTCTCGGTAAGGTCGACGAAAAGTTGGCGCGAGACGCGAAGGCCTTTGTTGATGTTGAAAGTGTTGTCAATGTCTGGGTCGTTGACCAAGCCCTTCCAGCCTACTGTCGTTCTGGGCTTTTCTAGGTAGCTTCTCATGACAATGAGCAGCTGGTCCTTGTACTTCTCCTTCATCTTGAGCAGTCTGTCGCAGTACTCGAGCGCTGCCTGAGGATCGTGGATCGAGCATGGTCCAATGACGACGAGTAGTCTGTTGTTGGCGTCGGTACCCTGAACGACGTGTGCTGCCTCATTTCTTGCCTGGATCACGGTGTCCTTTGACTTTTGAGATTGTTTTATTTCGTGCTGCAGAAGGTCGGGCGCGACAATAGGGTTGTAGCCTCGAATGCGCCAATCTTCCGAGTTGTCCCTGTTGCCAACATTGTGATTTACGTGGAGGAATTCGGACATTGTGATGGTTGTCGCTGCGAAGATATTGTATCTTTAATTCGGAGGGTGGTAAAGAAGGAGATGTGCGACTTGCTGTCGATTCTAGAAATTTACACTTCTGATGCGGGGAAGGTGTGAGTCAAACTCTCGCTCGTTGATCGCCGGAGCTCGCCGCGGCCAGAAGCGGCGGCAGCAACCTCAAATTTACGTCACTGTTTGATGGCGGGGGTCCCCATGTGAAAGTGGAAAGAATGATGTGACCAGTGCACGATTACCTGCAAAAGTGTCATACCTGTGGAACGAAAACAATAGCTGGAATTGTTCTGCCTTCGACCTATTGCTCCTCAACAAATAAGTCATTTCCACAATGTCGGTCTCAGCGGCCTCGCTCAAGAACATCCCAGTGGCATTCGCCAGCTGCTCGATTGGCTGCAAGGATGAACACACACTTCCAAAAAGATTGGATGCTATCGCAAAAGCAGGATTTACTGCAATTGAACTATCTATGCCTGATTTAGTCAAGTTCGCGAAACTACACCTCAGGAAAGAGGTCACACCCTACGATTTCGACGACTTGTACACAGCCTCCAAGGTCGTCAAAGCCCAATGTGACGCCAAAGGACTGAAGATTCTCATTCTCCAGCCATTTTCCAACTTCGAGGGATGGGCCGAAGGGAGCAAAGAACGCGAAGATGCCTGGACCAGGGTGCATGGCTGGATCAAGATCATGCAAGGCGCTGGTACAGACATGCTGCAGGTTGGCTCCTCTGATACCCCAGCCGAAAAGATCGGTACGGACCGCAGCCGATTCGTCAAAGACCTACAGGAACTTTGCGATCTCCTTGCCAAGCACAACTTCAGACTTGCATATGAGAACTGGTGTTGGTCTACGCATGCTCCAGATTGGGCCGACGTCTGGGACATTGTTCAAAAGGTCGACAGGCCAAACATCGGGCTCAACCTGGATACCTTCCAAACCGGCGGCAAAGAATGGGCAGACCCAACGACTGCTTCTGGTCTGGTAGACAAGCCTGACCAACAGCGCGAGAAGGATTTCGCAGAGTCTCTAGACAAGCTCTCCAAGACGGTACCCGGTGACAAGATTTACTTCTTGCAGATCAGTGATGCGTACAAGATGAAGGAGCCACTCAGCAAGGACGTGGACGAGAGCGGTACCAGACCTCGAGGAAGATGGAGCCACGATTACCGTCCGCTACCCTACCAGGGATATCTGCCGGTGGCCCAGTTCACAAAGGCAGTGCTGAAGACCGGCTTCCGGGGATGGTTTTCGTATGAGGTGTTTGACAGTGGTCCAGATGGAAAGGGCAGAGACTATGAACTTGATGACTTTGCCCAGGAAGCCTTCAAGACCCAAGAAAGACTCCTTGCCGATTGCGCGGATTCATGAACGCCCGTCTTTCTGTAGATAGGAATTATGCAGAATCATTATCGTAATGGGCCCATCCGACTGTCGCTGTCTAATAACGTTCGTTGGTGTAACTCCGAGCATACGTCTTGCGGCGTTCAACATGATTGTTATTGTTGTTGTTGTTGGTTCAGTCGTCGGGAAGTCTTCCTTGGAATCTCAACCAATTATACCAGTAATCTTCTCTTTTCAAGCGTCGTCCATCTCTGACTTGGCCATAGAATTACCTCAGTCAGCTTCGCTTGCCGCCTCATCCTCTGCGCATCCACAATCGTAAAAGTCTCCAATATTAGAGCAATCGAAGATCTCCTTCTTGAGTGACTTGTTCACTTCGTTGTGGACATGACATGCCCAAACAGCCGCCGACGATCTAGATGAGGTTTGCGGAGGGAATTTGTCGAGGATGTTGCCAAAGTGAGTAGCACACTCTCCGCAAGGATAGAGCCTCTGAAAAAGGTGAATGTACTGTTTGAGCGCTCCGCTCTCTTCCTGTGTTGGCTTGTCGGGAAACCGAGCCATGGTGGTGTGAAGGAGCTTCCAGGCTGCGCGACCTAGTTCCGCCCTGTCTTCACGTTAGTCTCGAGAAGCAGAACATCATGTCGCATGGACTGACTTGGCTGTTTCGTTACCCAGTTTCGGCATGATTGCATCGCCCTTCAGTGTCGCATCTGAGAGTTGTGTAACCTTTGCACCGCTGGGAGAAGAGAAGGATCGAGTCGAGATTGTATTCGAGTTGAACGGAGTGATATAGAACAAACACATTACGGCAAAGACGAAGATCAAAAGCATGGCGACCCGCCTACTGGGTGTTGAACCGGACGGCATAGCTGAAGATTACAGTGTCAACGTAATCAGTGAGCGAAGTGAGCCTTCAGTACATTTTTGAGTAGTCGAGAAAGGTAGGGTGGTGAGACGATGAGGGTAGATCGGTATGTGTACTTCGTGACTGCTGACGATGAATACGAGACAAAGGAATCTTTCAACTTGCTCACACGTCCAGGATGCTTCACGTGGCGCGGGTGGCTGCCGGCAAATGCCCCAGATTCCGATGGGTGGCCCCGTGCAGGGTCTGATCGACAAACGCGTCGCCCCGGCTCTGCCAAAAGAGACCTCGGCTTCTGATTGTCGAGTCGTTAATCCACAATCTTTGGAAAATCACGGCTTCGCGACTTCGAAGTCGCAAGCAGATATGGAGATTGCTTCATATTCAGATTAAGAGACTGACTAATGGCCCTCCCGAAAAGACCTGCTAGTCAGGCAGAAGTTGTCCTTTTACCGCAGCTCAAGAGTTGTTTGGTCAACCTCCCGCCCTCGCTGGTTGCTGTTCTTCTAAATGCGAAAACAGTAAGGAGATAGGTCTATGTACGGAACAAAAGTTGACATGCATAGGTCGCACAAAATGTCATTGTTGAGCTCAGCTATAGCGCGCTCTCGCCGCAGGGTAGAGATAGTACGACATCCTCACCACACGCACCTCGGTCGATATTCTTAGGATGGACGGGTATGCAGAGTCAGAGCAAGCTTGCACCAATCGTCGGAAGAGATGGTATACAAGGCGCAAGAGGAGGTCGCAGGCCAGAATCAGAAAGCGCGACTGTCGAGATTGACACAACCCTGGCAAGAGTGCTCGGGATCAGCGAAGGCCTCAAGGTATCTGTCGTCCTGCACGTGGATCCTCCTCTCGCACATACCGTCAACATTGAACCAATGACGCCCACAGACTGGGATATCATTGAGCTGCATGCGCGCTTCTTGGAGATGAACTTTCTCTCGCAGGTTCGAGCTCTACCGAATCCAGCATCAACGGAGGCTGTTCGCTTCCAGCATCCCATAACGCTCCATCTCACACCCACTTCATCGGCAAATGTTATCGTGACCAGCCTCGATCCTGCTCCTGGAGCAAGTCAGCCTTTCATCAAGATCGCGTCCGACGCGGAAGTCATAGTGGCCCCCAAATCTCGCCAAACTGCATCCTCTCGATCGGGTCACCGCGAATCTCGCAGCGTCGCAAGCACCAGCCGCCGCAGTGAAGGAGCGAGGAGCGCGAAGAGTACCACAAAGCACAGGACAGGAAGAGACGAAGACCATGGGCGCCCCCCAATATTCCTTCGTGCAGTGGATCGGAGCATTGCTTCTGAGTGGTTCGATGGGGATGATGGAGAGACGTCAGAAGACATTGGACTGAGGGTTTGGGTAGATCGCGAGGCTACACTTTCGAAAACTTTGAAAGGAGCTACCTACGTCGCCGTATCCGTAGTCCATCCAGCAGGTCTTGCCGAGCCATTAGACCCTCAATTGCAGACACCCGAGCAGGACCGACCGGCAGAGAAAGTAGTCGCAAGACTGGTGACATGGCACGATGCGCCGGATGCCAGGTCAGCGGCCATGTCCTCAAGCCTTTGTGCTTCACTTGGCGCCGTCGATATTGTAGGAGGCATTGTTCGCATCGAAGCAGCCCCTGTGCAACTACCTCGGACCAATTCGATCATGAAGCAGCCAAATGGCGACGGACAAAAAGACGCTTCAAAAGAGCAAGTCGTTAAGACACTCAGGATTTACCCGTTCGCAAGCGCCGCCACGGGCCAGTCTAGTGGACTTGCATTCGGAGGAGAGTCCAAGGCCGACCAGACCAAAGCTGTTCGCAAAGTTAGAGCACTGCTCGGAGGCGCAGACGTCGAGGGCAGCCTTCTTCACGGACCCTTGACACACAACATGATATTACCAGCTCAGATCGACGATGAGTGGTCAGGAGGCATTCTCAAATTCGAGCCTGCACCAAGCACGACTTCAGAAACGAGCAAAAAGCCAACATCATGGCTACTAGGTGGCGACAGAAAATTGTCTATCGAGATTCAAGCTCCTGTTGCGAAACCCTCTGAGCTACTTCGAGGCTCCCCTGGTGAATCAGTACCCTCGACACTACCTGAGCTCGTGGGGATCGACAACCTGCTGCAGCAGTTGAGGACTAATATCCTGCACTCTTCTTCTGTTCTGCTGACAGGAGGTCTGGGCTCGGGAAAGACCTCGATCGTACAGCAACTGATACACACTTTACGAAAGGAACATTTCTATCATACTTCGTACTTCCCTTGTCGGACACTGATCACCGATGAGACACGCGTGTCGACTATCAAGGAGACCTTGCAGAGACTCTTCGGAACCGCATCTTGGGGCGCTCGTCTGGGCGGAAAGTCATTGGTTGTCCTAGATGACCTTGACAAGTTATGTCCTGTAGAGACTGAATTGCAAGTAGGCGGCGAGAACGGACGAAACCGGCAGGTCAGCGAGTTGCTTTGCAATATTGTTCGACGATTCTGCGGAAGAGGTTCGAATGTCATCTTGCTGGCAACCGCACAGAGTAAAGAAGCTGTACACAACGTCATCATTGGTGGACATGTTGTCAGGGAGACGGTGTCGTTGAAAGCTCCGCCAAAGCTCATTCGCAGAACGGTTCTCGAACATCTGGTTGCGCAAAAGAAGCAGAGCAAGACGTCGCACAAGAAACAGCAATCAATTGGAAGTGAGGTTGGCGCATGGATGGATGGCTCTGACAGTGGGAAGCCAGAGCTTGAGCACGACGAGCCAGGCTTTGAAGTCGAAGAATCCATCGACTTTCTCGACATTGCTGGTCAGACAGACGGATACATGGCTGGCGATCTCAGCTTACTGGTCTCCCGGGCAAGAAGCGAGGCCCTGATACGCGCTGTTGCCGAAGTCAGCGACAACCCTAGCAATACGGTGACTCTGACCAGCACAGATTTCGCGGCCGCGCTCAAGGGGTTTACACCGGCGTCTTTGCGCAACGTCAACCTTCAGTCCTCGACGACGACTTTCAGCTCTATTGGTGGACTGCACGAGACCAGGAAGATACTACTGGAGACTTTGCAATACCCAACGACATACGCACCGATATTCGCTCAGTGTCCTCTCCGTCTACGTTCGGGTCTGCTGCTTTATGGCTTTCCAGGTTGTGGCAAGACAATGCTGGCTTCCGCTGTAGCTGGTGAATGCGGCTTGAACTTCATCTCCGTCAAAGGTCCCGAAATACTCAACAAGTACATCGGCGCCAGTGAAAAGAGCGTTCGTGATCTCTTTGACAGAGCTCAGGCAGCGCGGCCTTGTGTTCTCTTCTTCGACGAGTTTGACAGTATCGCACCGAAGAGAGGCCACGACAGCACTGGTGTTACCGACAGAGTGGTCAACCAGCTTCTTACCCAAATGGATGGTGCAGAAGGGCTGAGCGGTGTCTACGTCTTGGCCGCAACCAGCAGACCCGACCTCATCGACCCTGCTCTCCTCCGTCCGGGCAGATTGGACAAGAGTCTGCTATGCGACATGCCGAGCCACGAAGATCGCCTCGACATCCTCAAAGCTGTCAGCAAAAAACTCCGCTTAGACTCTTCGTTGCTCACATCAGACAACGCAGAATCACTATCAGAAGTCGCGCGCAGAACTCAAGGCTACTCCGGTGCCGACCTGCAAGCAGTAATGTACAACGCACACCTCGAAGCAATTCACGACATCCTCGGACCAGGCGACGGCACGAATGACTTTTCGACCACAAAAGACGACAAGTCGCGCTCGACGTCATCCAAGTACCGGGATTTTAGCTTTTTCCGCATCGGCGACGAGGATAGCACATTTGCAAATGGCGACACGCCATCGAATGCTCAGTTAGCTGAGCGCGCATTGATCGCGAAGAAACTCGCAGACATGGACATGGCGAAGAAACGAGCCCGCGCAGCGCGCCACGCGGCGCAGGCAGAGGACATGCATGCGCGTTCGACGCTGCCGAATAGCTCAAAAGAGTCAGTCGAAGACCAGAGCGCGGAGCCCACTATTTCGTGGGTACACCTCGAGAAGAGCCTTTCTGGGACGCGACCGAGTCTGAGTCGCGAAGAGCTCAAGCGGCTGACCAGAGTGTATCGGGAGTTTTTCACTGGCCGCAGTGGTGAGCTACCCGATGGACAGGCGGGCACGGAGATCGGGGGCAGGACGAGCTTAGTATAGAGCCCGTAAACAGCTGTTGCTTCTTAATGCTCGATTTTGTGCTTTGTTACATGGCTGATGCCTTCTTCGCATCTGATGCAGTATGGCATCTTGACTCTAAACGCCTCTTGCTTATTCCGATATATCGTCCATCTGATAATTCTTCCGTACTCCGATACTACAAAGTGTTTCCCTCGTGGAGTCAGACAGACAGGCAAGTAAGCAATACAATTCTGACGAGTCCTCTATTTGCCCTTCTCGGTGCCGTAGTGGGACTTGTTCCACGCCTTGTCGAACGGACCAGGCTGCTATGAGTTAGAACTTGTGAGCACGCGAACCAATTTGCTAGGCTCATGGATGGGAATAACGTACCTCGCCCGGTCGTTGCGACACTTGGTTCTCTTGGTAGTGGGGTGTGTTGATGCCCTTGGGGTTCTGTTGGGGCTCGGCTGTGTTCTCGTAGCTGCCTGTGGTGCATGTCAGTTGCGACTCGCTGGGAGGGAGATTGTGGAAGGGCTGTACCTCTCTTGGTTGCGGCGCCGGGAGTGTGGACGTCGGATCCGCCGCCTGCTGACCATCTGTTGCCAATGTTCTTGCTTGCTTGGGTCTCGAATGGGTTGCTGGTGAGGGTCAGATCGGGGTGTTTTGGTGTCTCGTCTGGGTATACGTACGTGGTGGGTGATGCTGGAGTTGGGAAGAAGAGGTATCCTACGGTTCCGACCATGGCCAGAATGGCAGCGTTACGTGGGCCAAAGAACTTGTTAGACATGGTTGTGGTTGAGCTGTGAATTGGCTGCGTATGTGTTCGATTGAAGTGTGTCCGAAGGATGTCGAGAGTGAGATGTATGGGTGATGTCTGCTGTGAAGAGTCAATTTGATGCAATGGCTTGAGACAGACGATGTCGACAGACCCTCGGTTCTAGCTAGTGCATCGATCAGAACTGACAACAATTACGCTTTACAAGTCACGTCATACATGTGAAATCGATTCTGGGGAACGGGGCTAATCTGAGTTAGGCTAGCCAGGGGCAGGCAGCTTCCGTGTTTAGGAATTTCGTTCCGAAACTCGGCTTTCTGTTTGTTGTCGCGGCGCACATTAGAGTCCTACATATCTCAAATCACAAACACAATAGACTCCGGGCGCACACGCGACATCCTAGAGCGCTGGAGCCGACAGTTGTTCTGCAATCAGCGCTTGCGCAGACTCTGCTGTCACCACCAAATTCTGGCGGTCTCAACGACTTTTGCTCTCCGGGATGGATGGTGACCCAGCAGTAGAGAATGAGCTTGATGCCTTCAGTCTCATACTACCCCTTCCGTATCGCGTCGCTCTCATCGTGGTTCTCGCAGTCTGGGCATGGGGCGCCAACTTACAATTCTTGAGCGCACTCAAGATCGATGTACCGGCTTTAGTACACTATCCTGGAAGACACACACCGACGGAACCGACACATCACCTGTCCACGTATCGGCTAGCAACGATTCTCACGATCCCGCTCACAGTATCGATCCTACTCTTCTGGGCCGTCTGTCGAGGCGATAAAGAGTCTGCTGTACAATGGGAGATCCTACCGAACCTCTACCTTCTGGCGCTGGTCGTCATCTTCTTCCTGCCTTTGCAATTCTTCTCCCGATCTGGTCGCTACCGCACCCTCACGATTCTAAAGCGCGTTTCGATTGGCGGATTAGCCCAGCCACAGGATGGCAAATTCGGCGACGTGCTAATGGCAGATGTTCTGACGAGCTATTCAAAGGTGCTGGGCGATCTGTTCGTTGCGCTGTGCATGTTCTTCACACCGGGAAGAAGCTCGACTGGACGACCTGATCGCCATTGTGGAGGAACATATGTGGTGCCGTTCATCATAGCGATCCCAAGTTTGATTCGATTGCGCCAATGCTTGATCGAGTACTTCAGAGTGCGCAAGGCAAACGCAAAAGCAGGAAGCATAGGTTCACACGGGTGGGGAGGCCAGCACTTGGCGAATGCGCTCAAGTATTCAAGTGCGTTTCCCGTCATTATTCTGAGCGCCTTGCAAAGAGATTTTGATCTTGCCAAGTCATATATCAGTGAGACAGGTCTCTTCCGCCTATGGTAAGATAGATTAAATGATGGCTAGAGGCGGCGCTGACGTGACTAGGCTTGTCGCTGTATTCGTAAACTCGTTCTACTCATTCTATTGGGACGTCGCCAAAGATTGGGACCTTACTTTGTTCTCAAACAAACGGGAACGCGAAGATCCAGAACATCCATGGGGCTTGCGAAAACATCGGTACTTCCGGGTGCATGAGATCTACTATGCCGTGATAGTCATGGATCTCATGCTGAGATGTACCTGGAGCTTCAAGCTATCGCCGCATCTGGACCACCTGAACGACCTCGAAGGAGGAATCTTCCTCATGGAACTTCTCGAAGTCTTTCGAAGATGGGTATGGATCTTTTTCCGAGTCGAGACGGAGTGGGTGCGCAACAACCGGGGGCCGGCGCCCGATGATGTCTTGCTTGGGGATTTTACCAACAAGATTGACGAAGATTAATTTGCCGGCGAGGTGTGGTATTGTTTGATAGCGTTCAAGCGTGCATAAACCGCGATCGATTGGAGATATCCATACCCTCACCATATTTTTCACACTGCGTTTCGTGAAGAATGCAGCGTCTCTGCAACCTGTCTCGTCCCTTGTACGATAAGCTCCCATTCGTTCGAGTGTATCCTTTCCTCCAGCTCATCCAAAGTGTCAGTCTTCTTGATTTCCACATTTCGCGTCAAAATTGGCTGGCCCATGTCCACTTCTGAAATGACATAGTGTATCATGATACCAGTATGCTCAATCTTGCCCTCCTGGAATGCTGCATACGCGCGGTCAATCGCATGCGCGCCGTTGAATTGGCCCGGGAGAGCAGGATGCAAGTTTATCACGGGTACTCCAGCTTTTTCCAATGGATCCAGGAACGTGGGAGCCAGAATATGCATCCAGCCAGCGCAGACAACCATGTCCGGTTCGTCTCTGAGAACCAATCTGGCAAGCTCACGATCGTATTCACTCCTCGCAGTTGCGATACCTTCCTCCGTTGCCGGATGCTCCTTCTTGTATGACACAAGATTATGGTACTTTGTCGCTATTCCTGCTTTTTCTGCGCGCTTGAGGCCGAAGGCATCTTTGCGGTTGGAGATAACTCGTACGATTTTGGTTGCGGGTAGAGATGTGTTGCAGGCATCGATTAGTGCTTGCAAATTTGATCCAGTGCCGGATATAAGTACTGTGAGCTTCGTCTGAGGACTCTGTGTAGCATTCGCCATATTGAGGGGCTCTTTGTAAAGTATTCTTGTCGAACAGCTGAATGGCGCAAATGTCAAGATTCAGTCCCGAATTTCTTGAAGTGACTTGATGTTCGCTGCCTGGGGACCCTGGGCCGCTCCCGCGCCCGGGTGATCTTGCCTCTTTCGGGGGTAATGAATACGGTAGGCACCCTATGCTGTCGTGTGCACATCTCATACATTGCCTTATATTTGGTGGCGGATAATACATAAGGTAACCACCTTCCAATCCGAACCTTCTCGATATAATCTCAGAAGAGCCTACTCTGGTCTCCGAGGTGCCAATAAAAAACAAAAACGACGATGTACTCCTCATAAAGTACTATCAACACTACAAACATATCATAAAGTATTATCAATACTACAAACATGGCTTCATCCGAGCAGTCGCCCGAAGCGAGGGAACTATCTCTCGTAGGCAAGGTTGAATTCAGGATAGCCCTAGCAGACAGCGATCAGAAACTGGAAACAATCCTCAAAACCTATCTCCCACCGGTCCTGCTCAAGCTCGCCTCACCACATGTTTCTGTCCGGAATCAAGTCATATCAATATGTCAGCACGTCAATACCCGAATCAAGTCGCCAACGATCAAGTTACCTGTAGTGGCACTAGTCGAGCAGTTCAAAGCGCATCCAAACACCCCACTCATTCGACACTTCGATCTTCTGTACATTCAGCAGGGAGTGAGGCGCATGACAGCTTCAGAGAGTGATGCGTTATTCCCCGTTGTAATACGAGGCATCTCAGTCGATAGTCAAGGATCTGCTCAGCATGGCTCACAACTACTCAATCTGGTCTTTCAATTGGTCGAGCATTTCCACTTGCCTGCGCGCGGAACAGAGGAAGATACGGCCTTTCGGGAGAAATTGCAGCTGACGGATGAGGATGCCGCTTACTTGGCTTCTTGGATCGGAAAACTGATATTGTTCGTACCGATCAAGACCAAAGCGGGAGCGAGTATTCCAGATGGCACGTCGTGTCCTGGCCTAACAGCAGACGAGTACAGCTTCTTGACTATGCAAAATCGGCCCGAGGTTTGGGACCCGAGCGCATCACAAGGACTGAGTCTTGTGACCATAAAGGCCAGGGCTGCCAAGTTGCTGTCGAGCGGCCTTTTCACAGACAAAGAGCGCTTCTTTCCCGCCCTTTTCGCTTCGGCGGACCCTGCTCCAGCGGTTTCTGGATTTGGAGACGACATCCTAAAGCGAGCGACGCCCAATACTGATCTTGAGGACGAAGCCATCGTCAGACAGCTCTTCTCATACTTCTTCGGTGAAGACACAGCCAGAGGCAGGGTGAAAGCACGAGCGCCCTTGAGGATGAAGATATTTGGTTTATTGTCCAAGTCAATCAAGAGCACAAGCTTTTCTTCCCAGATCATCAAGATGGTCACCGAAGGAATCTCAGATCCGACATCTGCAACCGGGTCTGATGCAATGCAGCTTGATGGTCCACCACACCAAGCCGGAGGTGGCAGAGAAGCAAAGAAGCTACGGGGTGCTTTGTTCTCTTATATCAATTTCGTTGCTCGATACGGACCTCAGGACTCACTTTACGCCATTGCGCCCAGAGTCCTCGGTAGACTCAGAGACTTTATCGAGGGTCAGGGTTGGCCTAGGCCTGCAGACTATGAAGATCTCGAATCCCGCGGTTACGCTTACGAAGTGATCGGTCTCCTCGCAAAAGCAGGACCAAAAGATCTTGTCGTTGAGCCTTCTCTTGATACCTTACGCTGGCTATTTGAGTCGTTGGCGCAGGAAGTCTCGAGCAATTCCATCACAGTCAGTATCGAAGAGTCGCTATCGACAGTCCTCGGGGCTTTTACGAAACACAGCTTAGACACGGAGACATCGGGCGCGCTGGAGTCATTGTTGATACATCAGATGAACACATCGGCCAAAGCGGAACAGGATCCTGAAAGCAGACGACGAAGCACGAGGTATGTGGCGGTAAGATTTGCGAATAGGTGCTTGCCATACATGTCCGTCAGAGCACGCTGGATTGACATGCTTGCTATCTCTGCTGGCTCCAAGGATCGACAAGAAGTTGGCGAAGAAGGCCGGAGAGGACTCAGTCCGTACTGGTACCGCATGCTGAATGGCTCGCTTCAGGACGACGAGGATATTGTATTTCCGCAATTCACAGAAGTCGTTCGGTATCTCTTCAGGGAAGCGCCTTTCGATGGTCGTACCGTGTCTGACGATCTGCCTGCTTCAAGACTCGTTAGCTTTCTTCGTGAAGCTCAGCCAAATGCATTTCCTGACACGATCGGATATTGTCGAGCGGTGCTACTCCACGAAGCACTCAAAGATAGTTCGACAAAGATCAAATTCGATAGCGACTGGGAGAATAAGCTCAATGTCGTGGTGGAAAGCGACGAACAAATCCGCAACACAGTCCGACAACATTTGACCAAGATCTGGCAATCTGAAGGCCCGGAAGCCTTGGCTCTTGAGATCTTACTTGTGGCTTTCTACAGTTGTCTTACTTCTCCGACAAGCGCTAGTCACGCAGAATTGGAAGCCCAGAAGCAGTTTATAGATCTGTGCTCGATGTGTCCGGACAGTCTACAAGCATCTATAGCAGCAGACTACAAGCAACTACAGCCGGGCATTTACTCGAACCAACACACTCTCCGACAGTCATCTGCACATGCCTTCGGTTTGCTTGCATCTCATCCCGTTGTGTCAAAGGATTATCTCGCTGGTGTTCGTATTACGATATTCCAGCTTGTCAGCAAAGCTCAGGGATGGAAGACGGCAGTAGGTGCCGCAGTAAACCAGGTCCACGGTGCGACAACGGCACTGGCATATTATTTCAGCAGATCCACTGTCAGGAAGAGCGCAGAGACGGCGACTGATGCACAGAAAGAGCTCCTTACCATCATCACGAACATGCTATTAGAGTCGAACGATCCACATCTCAAAGAGGCCGCCTTCAAGGCGATTGGCGAGCTTTGTCTCTTTCAAGTGCTGAAGCCATCGGACTTTGGAGAAGCAGACGTCCTCAGAAAGATCATCGATCGTATTGCGGACGTAGCCAAAGGCGGCAACGAGCCAGCAGCTCTAGCTTTGGGACATATCGCCATGATCCTGAAGGAGCCAACCGATGAAAGCGCGACGGCCGAGACCGACCTGCTCCTCCATGTCCAAGAACGAATACACAAGATGCACGAGATCAAACAAGCGGAGACACATTTCGCAGTCGGCGAAGCGTTGAGCTGTCTAGCAGTAGGCTGGTCTTCGAAGGCATTAGCAACACGCCTCGACGTCTCAGCTCCTACGCCTACAGGACCGCAACGTACCAAGACTCTTTCCGATCTCCTCGATCGCACACTTAAGGATTGTGCCAATACCAAGCCATCCCTTCGAAAGGCAAGCGTCGTATGGCTACTCTGTCTCGTACAGTTTTGCGGCCACGAATCAGACGTACAAACCCGCCTACCGAACTGCCAGGTGGCTTTCAAACGCTGCTTAATGGATCGCGACGATTTGGTACAAGAGACTGCATCCCGCGGTCTAGGTCTCGTCTACGAAAAAGGCGACCGCAAGCTTCGCGAAGATCTCGTCCGCGATCTTATCGGCTCGTTCTCCGACAGCAAGCGCAGCGGGCAATCGGGACTTGCCGGCACAGTCAGCGATGAGACACAGCTGTTCGAGCCCGGAGCGCTGCCAACTGGACAAGGCGAGAGTGTCAGCACGTACAAGGATATCATGAACCTGGCTTCTGAAGTGGGTGACTCGAGTCTTGTGTACCGCTTCATGTCTTTGGCGTCGAGCAATGCTATCTGGTCATCGAGAGCGGCGTTGGGCAGGTTTGGCCTCAGTAGCGTGCTCTCTGATGCCAGCGTTGATGGGTACCTGGCACAGAACCCGAAGCTGTATCCCAGTCTGTATCGTTACCGATTCGATCCAAATGAGGGCGTCAGGCGGAGCATGAACGACATCTGGAATGCGCTGGTGAAAGACTCGAACAAGACCATTGAGGGGTACTTTGACCCCATCATGGACGACTTGCTGAGCAATATCCTCGGCAGAGAATGGAGGACCAGACAAGCGAGCTGCGCCGCTATCGCTGACTTGGTATCGGGTCGTCAGATCGACAAGTACGAGAAATACCTCGAGCGCATCTGGAACGTATGTTTCAGGGTTTTGGACGATGTCAAAGAATCTGTCAGGACGGCAGCTGCTTCATTGGCACGAACACTTACCGGTATACTGACCAGGACACTGGAGGCTGACACTTCGGCATCGAAGAATGCGGCTTTGATGCTGAAGAATGTGCTGCCGTTTCTGCTTTCTACATCTGGACTCGAGTCTAGTGCAGAAGAGGTACAGATGTTCGCTCTACACACGCTACTCGAGATCATCAAGAAAAGCAGCGCCGTGACACTGCGACCGTTCATACCGGAGCTGGTCGAGAAACTGCTCGGTCTTCTCAGCTCTCTGGAGCCGCAAGCAGTCAACTACGTTTACCTCAATGCGGACAAGTACAATCTCACGGAGCGGAAGATTGATGACATGCGTCTCTCTAGCATCCGATCGAGTCCCCTTATGGAAGCCATCGAGCGGTGCCTAGACTTGATAGACGAGTCGACCATGGCAGAGCTGCAACCTCGCATCGAAAGCGCGATGAAAAGCGCAGTTGGCTTACCGTCCAAGGTCGGCTGTAGTCGTGTCCTGGTCTCACTGAGCACTCGACGAAACATGCTTTTCAAGCCGCACGCAGACTACTTCCTGCGCCTAGTCGAAAAAGCCATTCTCGACCGCAACGACACAGTCGCTTCCTCATACGCCATGGCAGCTGGCTACGTCGCGCGCAGCGCATCAGACAAGCAGATCCTGCACCTCTCGTCCTTTGCGCGAAAGCTGTACTTCGAAAGCGAAGGCGATAGAGACGCCGCGCTACCACGCCGCGCGGTCGCAGCAGGCGAGATCCTACACGCCATCTCGAAGCACGCGAGCGACCGCTTCAACGCACTGGCCGCAGACATGATCCCGTTCGTCTTCGTGGCCAAACACGACGGCCACGCCACGGTCAAGGAGCTTTTCCACGACACGTGGAACGACAACGTCGGGGGCCCGAGAGCGGTCAGTCTGTACCTTCGCGAGATCATCGACATGGCGAGCGCGCACCTCGACTCGCCGGTCTGGGCCATCAAGCACACGGCTGCCAAGTCGATAGCGGATGCCACGGTCGCCATGGCGTCGTTGGGCTTGGACGAAAAGTCCGCCGGCATGCTGTGGCCGGTCATTGAGAAGGCGCTGGCGGGTAAGACACGGGAGGGTAAAGAGGTCGTGCTCGAGGCCTTTGTCAAGTTCGTCGAGAGCGGCAAGGTGTTTTGGCAGAAGAACGCCGCGGTCGCGCAGGCGATTGAAAAGGTATGTGTGTTTTCCGTTTTGGTGGTGGTGTTGCGAGCGAGCGAGCGTGAAATGCTCACGCGAGGTCGTTACCGAGGAGACCTCGCGCCCATGCACATACGTTGTGCGACCATGAGCATGCGACGGGACTTTCGTGGCTTGCAGGGATCATCGCCCGACGCAGTGGTCTGCCACGTGCGGATGACAGGCTGAATGATCCTCGCTACTGCCGGCCGCGTCTGTCATTTCGACAGGGCGATCCCGTCGTCAGCCGTGAATAACGACCTGTCACGTACTCGTTTCAGATCGTTCTGGTATGGTGCATGACGAACGTCTACATACTTCATCGGCGTTAGCGATGCGTGGTCGTTCGCTCGTTTCCGGACGATTTGTTGTCCAGGTCCCCCTAACCTTACGCATGTGTTTGCTAACTGTTTCGCTCTACAGATTGCTGTCAGGGAAGGCAAGCGACAGAATGCGGCGTACAGACTTCACGCGATCCCAGCTCTTGGACGAGTCGCTGCAGCTCGCACGGACAAGGACATGAGTGATACGGTATACGACGTGATTGCCCCTGTGCTTACCGAGATGGTCGAGAAAGAAGAGGCCGACGACGATGCGATGGATGTCGATGGAGCGACTAAGGACACTGCAAGCAGGTAAGTGACATATCATGCGCATTTCAGGGGACATGTCGGAACAGCCGAAGGAGATATGCGATGTCAGCATGTACCTTAGCCAGGTACCGACTCCTTCGGTTGGCAGACGATATGTAAGTCATGGAACCCGTGCTAACATTCTGGCCTCGGCAGTCGAATAGAGATGGCCATCGGTTGCGTTACGGGGCTTACGAAATCATTAGTCGCGGATGCGGTGGCTGACGACGAAGCGTTGCGACGGAAATTGCTGCGTACACTTAAGGAACTGTGTGTGGTGCAACGACTATCGAAGGATGCATCGAGTCAAAGACGACTAGCCAAGGCATTGCAGGTGGCTTTGGAAGAGCTGCAGCCGTGTGTGCTACGGCTGAGTGGAGGTGGAGGGGACGACGAGATGAAGAGAGCGTTGGGCGAACTAGGATCGTTAGCGGCTGCGGGAGAAGCTCGCTAGAAGGCAATCAAACCCTTTGACCGTTGGCGTTGTCAGCCACGGCGAATAATGACGGTGACTTGCATATGCGGTGCGCGCCTGCCGAGGTAGGCTTGCTGAACGGAAGCCACATGGAAGGTGAAATGGTCGTGTTTGTGGCTTTTCCAGTTGCATGCGGCTAGAACGTACGAGGAAGGTGAGCTTCTGTTGGTCCCGAATTCGGTCAACGGCAGGACCGGTCGTGCTTTCCACGGTACAACCAACGATGTCTTTAATTAGCGCGCGAGAAACCACGTGGAAATCGCTTCCCTCCACGTGTAGCCAATAGTCGAGGTGGGGCTTTCGCGTGGAATCGGTGCAGCGATGTCTCTGACGTAGTTCGTAGATCGCCATGGCGTGGGTTGTTGCGCGACTCGTACGTATGCTCAGTCTGCCTCGACCGATAAATTGGAATCTGGGAGACTGGATCGCAACGTCGCAGTGCCTTCCTCTTTTGTAACCTGCCCGATGCTCGATACAATCAGTGACAGCAATGATGTGCTGGCTGCCACGAGGTCAGTGAAGATCAAAGAACCTAGACTCACGACTGCTGATCACTGAATGATTCGGGCTGCGATGGAGGTGCAGCCGAGAATGCTGACCTGCGTGCGCTAGCGTGATCGAGCAGACGGTTCTGGTGCTTCGTACCGTCATTGTACGTCTGGCGCATCTGGGGATCTTGAAGAAAATGAAAATCGTCAGTAGGCAGTTTGTTGCTGGGTATCGACATCATGTCGTCAATCTGATGGTGTAAACAGGGTTGGTAAGGTCACTCACGAAGCGCAATGCCAAAATACAGATTGCTGATGTTTGGTTGGTTCGGATCGTGTATGAACACGCAATCGCAGAAATGCCTCGGTATCGTGCAAGCATACCACAGTAGATGAATGAACGGTATAACTTTCATCCAAAGTTTCTCAAGTCCGATTAGAGTCGACGATCGCAAATCATTTGCACGGAAGGCTCCGGTGGTGATCTACCTTTCGGGAAGACACACGCCTCGAATGAACAGGTTGCGGATGTTTCCGTGAACGGGTGAGTCACTGCGAGTTGAGGCGGCAGGACGAAAAGCAAAAACAATGTTCTGTAAGCACAATGATGTCCATATCGTTCCTCAGCTGCCAAGTCGATCGTGCATCCAGCACGCGACTTCTGCAAACAATCTTTATTAGCGGTGAGATGACATTTTCGGCATTGAACTGTGATTGAATGCTGCAATGTCGTTAGCGCAATGAAGGCACTATGTCAACGTTCATCTCGTTGGAAACAAATCGTGCGTCGCCATAGTCTGGTCAATGTCGAGCTCACATGAGGTTTGACAAACAAGGTCGGCTGTACGTTAGGCTGCGTCGTGGCCTGACTGCCGCGAATACTTCTTTTTCCTCAGATTCGGTACAGTGATTTGTTATGTCGATAGATTGGGTGCTTGCTTGGAACGGATATGGTGTTCCAATGACGCATTAAGCGGGAAATTCCGCATGTGCGAATATTGTGCATCCCTTCATGGCTGAGTTGGTGACGACAACAGTGGTATAGAGATGGATACTGTACGTTGGCGTACTTTGGGTCGGTAAGTCCCCGGATCAGCATGAGCCGTGATCTAGAGCCGAGATCTCCGGGCCCTGCAGACTTCCCACCAGAAAGGAACCACGAAGCAAAAAACACGCGAAGGGACCTGAAGGTGACGACATCCAGGATGCCACATGCCGTAGAAGCAAGCTAGAAGCTGACCGAGCCGTGTGCACGGTGCTTGAGCTCGCTACAAGTTTAACGCCGTGATAGATTCCGGCCTAGGTGCATGCAGGTTGGTAGGTCACCTCGCATCAGCCCGGGTAACGTAGAAAGTTCGACAGGAAGAAGGTTGTCACTGCTTGATCATGAACCGTTCAGGCAGTTCCATGGCGTAGACTACTGTAAACCTTCGCCAGCCATCGAACCAAGAATGTCAGGCGCAGGTACGTACGCATAAAACGGTACAGTTTGTGTCGTTTAGGTGGTAGTTGATACGAATGCTGTGAGCACAGGATGGGTGCAGCATCCAAGATTGATGATGCGAAGTGAGCGCCTTGTCGGAGTTGTCGTTGTTGATCCGCGCTAGGTACTGACTCTGTCCACAGCGTTCGCGCGTGGCCTGGAAGCGCCAGGGGTTCGGCCCCACGGTGGTGGTGTTGTGGGAGCTCAATAAGACCGGTTTCGAACAACTTGAATTAAGCGAACACACCTGCATGTAAGGTAGGCAGTACTATTTATCGTACTGTTTTGTTTCGTCAGTCTTATTATAGCTCGACTTTGACCACCTCACACTGTAGGGCCCCACCAACAGATGGGCTGTCACCGTGGGGCGGTCTTTCGAGAGAGTCCAATTTCCATTTCCATGTCGGAACGAGACGATGGGCACCACGCGGCGGTCGTGAGAGGCAGTTGAAATGCTGCGGCGTTAGCAAGAAGCCATCTGGGCGCCGTCTGAAGGGTTGGTTAGATGTAGACCTCGGGCTCGAGCGCAAGATTACGACGAGTTGATATGCAAGCATTGCACTGCAACTCCAAGGCAAGGTGACAGGATGAGAGTTGATCCATACTGCAGAGCAGCCAGGCTCTCCCAGGTGGGAAGAATAGGCAGGGTTAGAAGGTTTTTGCGGCAGCGTTGCTCCGTCCGTTGCGGAAACTAACGCAGGCTAAGAATATCCTGCACGAGTGGAGCTGCGCGGCCGGCCTTACCTACTCCGACAGGATACTTGCGTACATGCTGTTCCTACTTACTCCGATGGACGCCGAAAACAAAAGCATCATGTATGTCATAGTAGCAAGTAGATTACGTAGTGAAGAGCATAAGGTACAGAGCAGGAGACGCAGACTGAGATTGCATGCAGGTGGAGGACAGAACTGCTATACTTGATGCAGTGAAGGATACCGCTGGTGGCTTTCGTGGCTCTTTACGCAAATGTTTCAGATATGTCACGTACGCATTCATTGCATTGCATTCGACCGAGGGCACGGCTAGGACCGAGACGAACTACTACTAGCTACATACAGTACAGCAGGTGGTTACTGCGAGCTTGTAAAGGAAGGAACATCTGAAGAATATTTCATCGGTGGACTGCACTGCACTGGCGTCGAGATGATTCCAGGGCAAGCACGCTAAGACAGAGTTGCCGCTAACAGATTTTGGCTTCTCGTCAGCCAAGCGTGCTAGCCGTTTTTGAGGGTGTTAGCGGGTAATCAATCGTTTCCTTCGCTCTTACCACTTCATCAACTTTTTTCTGGAAACTGGAGCCCTGTCCGTCATGTCATCTCTGCAGACGTTGGAATAGTTCCAAATGCTTGCGAAAACGCAGGCTTGCACTAACGTCAACTTACATTAGCCAGGGCCACGGTGAACGTTATCAAAGCCAAATTGACCGCCACGCTGTTCATTGAGCACAGGCATTGCAGCAGCCTTCTCTGTCTGCATCCACCGGCCGACCCCATTTCTGCTAGCATCTGTGCATGCTGCTCTCCCAATATGGTTGGCACAGAGCATCGCGAGTCCGAGTCTTGCTACGAGCCCCCGAGCTCATGTACCGCGGTCCGGATCACGTTTGTCGCTGGCGGCATCTGTCCACTTCTGGTCGTGTAGTGAGTAGTGTTGGCGGCCTTTGAATGATGTCTAATAACTGCCTCCCGTCCATCCTTCTACCGTTTACCAAACTTCACCTTGATATCAACTTACTCACAGTACTCTTGTACATTATCTATCTCTTCTTTTTCTTCCTTACGCTAACCGAACAATCTGATACTTCGGCCTTTGTCTTTTGGTGTTATACTGGTCCCTTCCTCGACCTCTGTCTTCGATGTAGTCGTCTGTTACACCACCACATATACACTCGACCACACACATACTACGGGCCGTCATATATCTTTCGGACTTGACCTCATCTTCGAGTATCTACTACTGAGATTCCGTTCGTCTGCCTAGACATTGCACAGCATCACATCACATCGCTCTCCAAACCACGAAGCGTCGTCGCTTCTATTTTCCCCATTCTCTGACACCACCGCTGATCGTCAAGACGTCAAGACCCTAATCTACGACGACCGCTCAAGCTTGCAACTCGGAGCGAACACTGGCCCACTCCCGGGTCCTGAACGAATATTATCCTTCCATTCGTCCAGCCGACCGACTCCTTGGCGAGCTGTGTTACAGTACATCTATAGTACACGAATGCCGCGCGGTCCACGAATTATTGATATTTGAACATGACCAACCCTCGTTCCGATCCACCCGAACTCCCATCACTCGCTCCTCGACGGAATCCAAGCACTTCGTCTGTAACAGAAAGCTCCAAGGTTAGACCACGTTCATCGAATCGTTCCCGAGCGGGCTGCTGGTGAGCATAAACCATACAATACCTTTGTGCTTTCAATTGGCTAATCTGTCTCTACCACAGGACCTGTCGCAACCGAAAGGTGAGCATAGCACGACACCTTACCTTTGGCTTTCGCTGTGCATGAGAAGCTTATTAATCATGCTCAACAGGTAAAATGTGACGAAGTTCATCCACGATGCGGTGTAAGTCGACAACATCTACCTTGAACTCTCCATCTTCGAGGCTGGAAGCTGACTGATTTTGTAGCATTGCGTACGGCTCAATAGAACATGCGATTGGGAGCAGCGATGGATCTTCAATGACGCAACCCAAGGAACACAGAATAGGTTCACAAATGTGAACACCACTGGCAATCCTACATGGGACCGTACGTCTTGACAACAAAGATACAATCAACAGAGTTCCTAATTCGTCACAGCCAATGCTCCCAGGATTGCATTAGTTCGCGATCCTCCATCACCTCTACGTGACCACCCCCAAGCCTTTGCGGCTCTGACCAACGACGAGGAACGCGAGCGCATGGCTGAAGGCAGCAGACCAGGAACATACACCGTAATCGTCAACCAAGACAGCTTTTCGAGTATGCCCGAGTACGCGTCTCCTCCTGAAGATCGCCGAGAAAGCATTCAATCAGTGCAGAGTAGCATGGGAAGCACGTCATCTGATCCTGGTCGCGGGATTGTAGTTCACGACCCTAACACAGTTGTGCTCACGCGCTTCGAGGACGCGGTGCCGTCGTTACCCAGCTTCTGCCTGTCCAACTTTGACCGGCGACCGAGTCTTCCTGGCGAGCTCCAACGACTAGACATTAGCGCACAGCCAGCGGTCAGTCGCGCGCCATCTCGGGTCGACTCTGTCAGCCAGCAAGGCTTACACGACAGCCAATTGCTCAAACATTATGAGCAGAAGATCTCGCCCAGACTGCTTGCACTCTCGAGACACAACCACGCAGACGGAACACAAGACCCAATCATTGTCGAGGCCCAGAGATATCCTCCTGTAAGTATACCTGTATCGCAATTCATTTGTCATGAGTCTGTTCTGACGTTCAATTTGCAGCTTCATCACGCGATCTGCGCTCTGAGCCTCATGACCCTTCACCACAAAGGCCTCGCTAGTAGCGAAGACGCGTTGATACGCATTGGTCAGAGCACAAGCCTTCTATCCGAGAGTGTGCGTTCGCAAGACATCGATCTTCAGTCCGACGGCCTCTTCTATCTGCACTTCATCCTCCTCATTTGCGACGCTTGCAATTCAATTGACGACGACAATCTCTGGTACTCACACGTCCATCATCTTACTCAAAGCATTGCAACGCGTCGGAGACAGAAAAATAACCCGTCGGAAACTAGCGGTTACATGGTGGGACTGGCGTTGTGGCTGGATACCCAGGCGGCCCTGTCTGGCAGGGACTCAGGAGCCGGACTATTACGAGCGCATGTGAATAACGACTTGTTTCCAGCGACAATTCCGGTGCACGAGCTTCAAGTTTTCCCTTTCGGCCAGTATCCTACTTCGGAGCAGGATATGATGGCCCAGTTATTGCCTTTTGGCAAGGATGCGCTCACAATGCTGGGTAAGCTCGGCGCTATCGCCTTGAGCATGCGCAACGAAACTCTTAGTCCGCACTCGCAGCAGGCGGCGCAACAACTTCTGATAGCAAGACAACGCACCGTCAGACAGTTTCACGTTGATCTCTACGAGTTCTGGCATCGCGCGCATCCTTCCTTCCTTCCACTTGAAGATCCAACAGCAAGGCAGCGGCTTTCTCCGCGGCTGCGACACATCTATGATAGCGTAAGTCGAGAATGCTGACTATGCTTGTGTTTGCGCTTGACTAACATATATGTGCAGGGGCTTCTTTCACTCTGCGTCTGTGCAATCTACTCGCACACTTGTATGTTCCCAGGACAATTATTACGCAATTCCGCGGCGCGTCCAGAAGTCAGTCGGCAATGCAACTTGGTACTGGATACAACGGCGGCGATATTGCAAGACGGATCTACAGATCCGAGAGTGACTGGCTATGCGGTCTTCTTAGCAGGGTTTGCAGCAACCGACTACGACACAAAGGTCCGAGCGATCACATTATCCTCGGCTATGGAAGAGCGATGTGTAAGCGACAATGGAAAAAGAGCTCGCGAGCTTCTGGTGGCGGTGTGTGAAGAGCAAAGACAACGTGTGCTAGGCGGCGGCAGGGCTGAAGACGTGGACTGGATTCTATTTGCTCGGGCAAGGAGAATGGAGACGTTCAACTTTGGCCTATAAGGACGAGTATGACCTGTCTATCAGAACACGTACAGGCATCTCTCACGGGTATGACGATAGAGCACAAGCCTGAGAGCACTTCTGGTTTTGGATATCCACAGGCAACACTACTGCATCGTGTTGGGCCAAGGGCTAGGCATTTTAGATAGCGCTGCATTGCATAGCGACGGAATGAGAGGTCATGGAGCTTCCCAGTCATTCATGGGGCTGCTGAATCAAAAGTTCAACGATATGATTGAGATGAGCACGTTTGGTTACATTCGAGTAGATACCAATCTTGCATATGCATAGTGTATTGAGAGCGCGTCTGCGCCGTTATTGCAACCGAACGAACAGCAGTATGATCATGTTCGATCAGCTGGCTAAAATGGATAAAGAGAACAGATTTGGAAGCAGCATTCGACCAATTGAAGCCTGCTTTACCTTAGCGCCTCCGCGGAGGACCAAGAGAAGGAGCTGATCCGATTGCACCACTGCTGCAACCCTTGGGCAACTTCAGCCTCCAGTCTCCGGTGTCTAATAGGCAATACTCGTCATCTCGAACAACATGCTCTTCATCTGCTATATCATCGCGGATCTGGTAGCACTGTACGATGGTGCTTGTACAAGCAACAGTGGCTTGGTTACCGCCTGCGCACAATGCGAAAGACGCTTACTCCTTTACCAGATGACGTTGGCTGACAATCTCACATTTAAGCGGTCATCGGCGTCTTCTCGCAAGCGATTCATTTACACCCGTTCGGCGGAGCTAGGGCACAATATGATGCGGTGAGTACAGAGCGGAATGCACAAGCTGAGGTGGCTGGATCCCATCACGCAGTCCAGAACTCGCGCCGCAGCTCGTACGTTCTTGATGCGCTCAATCATCAGACTGCTCCAGCCATTTCAAGGTCCACCATCAACTCTCCATGACGCCGACAAGACAGGTATATCAGATCGAGCGGCTGACACGTGGTTTACAGACAGACGATCACCGAAATCGAAGGGCCATACAGGGGTCGCCAGAACGCTCAGCACGATACCTACAGTATCAGGTACTCACCCACGGAGGCACCGATGGACAACATTGTCAACGTCATCAAATCATGCCAGCTGCGGACATGCATCGACTTACGCACAAGGTTCGAGCGTCAAGCATCCTTTAATTCTCTGCAGACGCTACATGAGCTCCACTGGCACAGCACACTGTACCTTACTCTACACATGAACGCGTCATGGTATGAGTACGATTAACATTGTAGGTAGTACAAGTAGGTACTCCAACATCGATGCACGTCTGACGGTAGCGTACCAGATCACGAAACGCGGTTCGGGACGCTCACCCGATACACTTCGAGTTGACACATGTTGGCTGAGGTGTGCATCTTACCCGCTTCTCCTCTTACTCAGCGCAAGGCTTACGGCACAAAAAGCTACGATATGATCTCGCTTGACACTATAGCCAACAACGACCAACCAGTGACAATCAGTGACACCCAGTGACAACCAGACACTTCCTAAAAAGGAAGCTCACAACCGACATGCAAGCCACATCAGGTTGATATAGCCTACATGAATCCAACCATTCACTCGACCGAGCTTCTTCCGAACATGAGCGGACGTTTTTCATCACTTTCGTTCCCTTACACGCGTACCGTCAAATCGTCACGTCGACCTCCAGAGCTCGTCACGATGTCTCATCCCATCACTATATCAGGTATTCATTATTGTCTGATATGGTGTGCCCTACGGGCACAGCACTGCTCAATACATGTACCCGAAGAGCGAGTCATTACCTATAAGCTGAGGAACCCGTGCGGTCTAGACCACTGGACTGTGCCGTGCTATACATGCACAGCAAGCGCCAAAGCTCAAGAACCTGAGAACAAGAGCATGATCGCCGGCCACGTCTATTGGCAGGAAACTCCGACGAGCGTGGAGAGCCACGCGCGTCGCGTGACATCGATCTTCTGCATCAATCGTGTTACTAACCATCACAGAGGTAGACAGTACATGTGACCACACTTCGTCTTCACTGAACAGCATGCATACGGATATTGTTTCCTTTCACGCCCTGCAGCAGGAATATGGAGCAACGACATGCGGCATTTCGCGCCGTCTGCCCGATGTGTCAACGCGTCCGATACACGGAAGCGTGGGATCTCGATTAAATGATCATCGCTGTCGAGTTCCTGATTATCACACAATAATAGTAGCATTTGTACGTAATTCAGCACACGTGGAAACAACCAAGCCCACACGCCCGGGTTCGCACAAGACAACAATCTTCAGATGAACACCCGACTCCGCTGAATAAGGTATCCTTTGCGATCAACTGAGTATGTCACCACCATTGATCCCTGTCTTATCATAGTCACATCGAGATGTATTTCGACCTCACCACCTCAATAGCTCACCATCGAGGCCATACCAGCTCACACTTCTTTGAGCCTTAAAGATTAGCTGTCAATTTTGGTGATGTTTGCTATGCCTGTCCGGCGACGTCTTGGCGGTTACCCCATGAGGAAGATCTCACCTCTTTGCACTTCAAGGTCGTCGAGCGAGAGTACATTACAACTTCTCTGAATTGTCTTGATACTGTATCATCTCCACCCCCAACATGCACACGACAGCGTAAGATAGGCATCAGCTCGTCAGCAGAGCTAGCATGCGAACTTGCGAATATGCGAACATACGAATATGCGCGTCGCAACAGTGCGCTCTTCTTGGCAGTCTCATCCCTTCCTCCTTCATCGTTACCCGAGATGTTCTCGTACGAAGCACTTTTATTGGACTCCAGCATGGGTGAACTGTGGACCGGGAGATTTTGGAGGCCCAACTACCGATGAACTGGGCGATCATGCTGTCCACTGATTGACTTTGAACCGACTCGAACTCTTTTCAGGCAACTTTCGACGTCAAACGACCTGGCCCGAGCCTGCCGGACCGAGATTCATCAACGCATCCTCCAGCTCACAGCCGCAATGTCCATTATGGATCAGATCATCTGGAACTTCTTCATTAGGAATCAAGCCTTGCTGACAGAAATATACCGGGGTTTCAAGTAACGCCGAGTCGACGATATTTGAATTCCAGCGGATGTTCCATGCTTTCTAAACACGGACTCCCACGAACCTTCCTTGAAACCTTCTTTCCACAAGCAGAAGCCGCAGCAACATGAGGATGCTCCGCGGCGAAGAGGTCTTCCACCCTCGTAATTGTTACCGACCTGAACAATAGACTTCAGTCAAACCCACCTACTGCGAACCTTGGAAAGAAAGTTTGACCCTTCCAACCGAGCGTAGATCACGGCCGGCCCCGTTTCAGTTCATCGGCACTTGAACTCAATAGCCGATCAGGGCACAATGCCGAGTTGCGTTCGTATACTGGGAACGGACGATTACGAAATTCGATGCTCACAACCTAGCATAGCGCCGAACTTGAGGAGAACGGTCTCATCTCTGTTCAGCTTTCAACGTGAAGGGACTACACAACCCAATCGACTACTTGAGGCCGTAAGTCGAAAAGTTCGGCAGAAGTCCCACCTCAACATCTTGAGCACCACTATTTGCTGTCCAGGTTTCGGTGGCGTGAAAGGACCCCATCTCACGCGAGGTAGGGCTCGGCCAGGTAGTGAAACGGTCTACATGGTTACCTTCAATTGTCGACGGAGATGGTCGAGCAATGATACATGGACCAAACAAGTTCGCCTCAGCCATTGTCAGTTGATACATGCAGCATTCAGGGGGTCTACGTGAAGTGACTTCTCAACCACTTTACGAATGACACTGATGATGCTTTGCAGTAAGTGATATTGTTTGTCGACACAGACGGGCATTGGACCGATTGGGAAGTACCACAAAAGGGTCGAGTAAATTAGCGTGGATGAGTCCTAATTATTACCATGTTGATCCGAGGCTGCATCATGCCTGTCAAGAAATGCTGACATGGCCGGAAACTCGGGCACCGATTTTTGTCTATGCATATCAGCCTCGTAATGGTCCTGTATCATTCCTTCGACGATGCAATGCACGTCGCCATCTAACAGTGCAGTGCGCTTCTCATCACGACCAACCGTGACTCAAGATAAGCCTTTTATCCATTTACGCTTCTGCTCGCGTGATTGCAGCGATGACGTACGTCTCTACCATCCGGCACACCTTCTATGTTTCCAATATCACCAAACCACCACCTTGTCTCTCACTCACCATTTCAATGCATTCGAGGATTTCCGCTCATTAAAGCAATCACCTCCTCTATAATGCTCGATACCGATTGCGCTTCGAACCAGGCAATGGCGTTGCTTGATGACATACGCCCAGCACACAGCCCACTCCTGCCCTGTTTCAACTCCACGCCAAGTAGAGTCTGCTAAGACATTTTGCTGCAACAATCAATTGTATAAGACAGAGCAGGGCAGGCACGGTGAGTGGTATAAGGTAACAACCACACGCAAACGCCATAGTTTGTCCTACTTACCTCACACTCCATCTCTCACCTCAACTCACCCATCTCCATCACAATCCCGCTTCCACCGAAAACAAAATAATCATCACCTCGAACCTCTACCCGGACCCACGAACAATCACTCACAATCACTCGCGATGCCAGTCATGTGGACCAAAGGCTTCGGCGGAAAGCACGCAGGTCCGTCTCACCATCTCCCATCACGCATCACGCTCTCTACTGACCCCCTCAGGCGGCGGCGTGATTGTCGACAAGCACGGTCCGCGCCGTGCACCATTTCGCTTCAGCATCGGGAAACTCAATTGCTTCCGCTAGATTGATCTGAGACTATACGCCAAGGCGAATAAGTGGCTCATAGCGGAGAACCGTAGACGGATAACGATGTCACGACACACGACACACGAAAGGGAAGGCAGATCTGGCTCTGAGATTAGGCCCTGGAGGATTGCTCGCTGGATGAGGAATAGGATGTGGAAGGGAATGAGCGTCGTTGCCACGCGAGGGACGAGACGAGATACTGTCTTGCCGGTTTGAGATCGGCGGGAATACGATAATGATACCCCAAGTTCACTTCCACTTCCACTTCCACACTTTCACCCTCCCACTCACATTCACATTCACATACACAGCTGCCCACCTCCCAAAATAAAAAAGTCCCGCACACAACTAGGGCTCGAACCCTCGCCTTCCGCAAACAAAAAAGAACCTGACGATTCCCGAAACTCATGTGTCGCGGGTCCGGTGCAGACGGTTAGTCTTTGGAAGTCCAGCGCCGAACACCTTGTTGTTTTGTGGCGAGTCTTTACCACTACACTACGAGGTAGTGGTCGTTGCGGTACTCAAAGGGTGTGGTTATCTGGATTGTTGATATATTTATCGATACCGCCGTGATATCGATGAAGATACTCTGCCCGCTCGGCCTGAGCTGTTCAAGTGGGCTCTATACACAGATTGGCGTCGCTCAGGATGAATACAACTTCTGACCGGTAAAATGTTATAAAAGAATAATAGTCTTCGACAAAGGTTATGTACACCAGAACAGAAAAAGGAAACTACTGAATGGGTATATACGCCTCTCCTTCTCCCTCTCGAACGGAAAAACAGACAGACAGACAGGCAGCTCTTATGAGAATGCCACGCAGCTAATGCTGCCATCGAGCAAAGGAATATTAATAGTAGAACCAAACGAACAAGTGGATCGACATCTGCGTCTCAACACTCCCAACAACCTCGCATCACTCCATCCGCAGCCTCACGTAGCTGATGTGTCCTTGTCTAGTACCGGCTCCCACCCACCAGGCCAAAAGTATACGCGGCATCTCTCTCCTGCGTTACATTAGCAATCATCCAAAAGAACCAGGAAAAGTAGGAAACTGACACTCTTCATTTGCACCATAAACACCCCCCGAACACCACCCGTAACACCACCACGCTCCCCAACGCGCCAACTAGCATCGTCCTCAAAGACACTAATCGCGATCCCCGTGCGCGCCACGCGCTCGAAACACTTCTCGCCCACAGTGACGTCCAGCAACGTCTCGCCCTTGGTCGTGCCCTGGACCAGCACTCGTTTCTGGCGCGCCAGTGACGGCAGCACGGGCGCCGGCTGCCCTGGAGCGGTGGGTGGGCGCGCCGGGTGCAGGATCGTCAGGCGGGCTGAGCCCATGTCCCGCCACTTGGACGCCGATTCGCGCGCGTACAGGCGGATCTTGACGCCGTTGATGCCCAGCGAGTCCGCGCCGTCGGCGCCTGGGTTCGGGCTCAGGCCGCTGATGCCCAGGCCGGCAGGGACGGGCGTGCTGTAGCCTGACGACAGCGTGTCGTCGTTGCTGGTGTTGATGCTGTTGCGCGACGTCAGCGTCGAGCGGCTGATGGAGAAGCGCCGCTTCGTGGGCGAGTCGGCCGCGCCGTGGGAGAAGCGTCGCAGCGCGCTGAAGGCGCTGTTCATGGTGCCCACGCTCGACTCGCTGCCTGCGAACGAGGCCGGCCGTTGTCGTGTGCTGTTCGCGCGGTAGCTGCCGCGGCGGCCGACGCCCCACCACGAACTGCCTGAAGAGGACCGCTGGCCTGCGCGTCGCTCCATTGCTGCGGCCCATGTCTCTTCGCCGAAGGGGCCGCGCGCGTTTTGCAGTGCGATGTAGGTCGGGTTGTTGATGCGGGCTTGATTGATGAGGTTGTAGAGGGCTTCGCACTCTTCCGGGCTGCGGCTGCGGAACATGACGTTGTTGCTGGATGTAATCTGTGAATTGGCGGTGGGCGGCGAGCGGATTGAGATGTCAAGGGCTGTGCCCCTGCGCAGAGGAACTAACGGAGTGAGCTCCAGTGCGATCAATGGGGCTACGCCATGTATCGAAGGGCTGCATTCGTTCCCTTCGCTGTCGACATTTGGAACTGAGTGAGCCTCGGCCATGTCGAACGCTTCGATAAGGCCAGCAGTGACCACCACGCGGATTTCCTGAGGATGAAGATTCTCCCAGCCGTCTTGCATAGTGTTTGCCCAAGCAAAGATGTTGGCAACAGTCTTGGACGCTTTGCTGCTCCATTGAGGTACATGACGGAATGGTACCTGGGAAGCCGAGTTCGAAGGCTCCAACGTCTGAGACGGGAGGGAGGCTACCGACTCGGGTGGAGTCGCTCTTGCTCCTTCCAGCGTTGGGGACTTGATACTGCGAGCAGCCGGAGACTTCAAGCTGGCTACTGGCGACTTGACACTTTCAAAGGGCGACTTCTGTATGCTGTTCAAACCAGGCGACTTTACTTGACTAAAGTGATCAGACTCATCCTGAGAATCCTCAGAAGTAAAAGAAGAATCATCGTCGTCATCCATATCGGATCCATCGCTATCCGAATCAGAGTCAGATTCCAGCGGTGAAGGCGCATACTCATGTTTGAGAGGTGAGGAAGGTCTGCGATTGCGCTTGAGGAAGTTGGGAGTGAGTGATGGTAGAAAAGACGTCTTAAGCTTCGAAGGTGTCTCAACTCCCTTGTGCTTCTCCTCATTCTTCTTTTCTGCGCTGGTCACTCGTCTTTGGAGCTTTGCTGGAGCCGATGACGGGACCTCTCTCTCGAGTTCTGGTGCCGGCTCGGATTCATGTCTTCGACTCTGTCTCGGCGTCTGTGGCGGACTAACTTTGCGAAGTTTGTTCACCAGAGGAGGGTCCTGACTAGGAGCAGAAGATGGTTTGCGATCCATACTTGGACGCTCAGATACAATAGTCTGATCATCGTCATCGTCGTATTGCGACTCGTCATCGTCAGACAAAACACTCGACGTCGAAGGCATCCATACACTATAATCTGTCCTTGACGCGGATGTGAGAGAACTCTGCGAGGATGCCCACGTAGGCTGCGATCGCTGCAAGTTCGGTCTTCCAGGGTCTTGTCTCTCAGGGGACATGTCTCTGTCCGAAATATAAGAGCTTCTGTCGTCGCCATGAGTAGATGGCGTCCTCCTGTGCTTGGTGGCTTTTGACCTTCGAATAGGAGATCCTGCTCTTTGCGCGTCCGCCGCGGCAGCTTTGTCCGTAAAGGCATGAGCGTGGTTGAATTGCTGAGTAGGCGATCTGGTCGAGGGAGACTCCGGTGGCATGGACGTTGGTCGCCTGGTTTCGTCGCGAGAGTCTGACCGAGACTTGCGGGCGAAGGTTGGTGTAGCCTGACCGAGCAGACCTAGTGCGACTGCACCCACATTGTGAGACCATCTCTTGGAAGTCTTTCTTGCCTGCTCTCCGATTGGGACCTCGATTTCGGTAGGAGATGGCGATCTGCTCTTGAAACTAACATTTGGTCTCTCCGGCCTTGGACTCAGCAGCCGTGGACTTCGCTCTTGCTCTGTAGTAGTTGTCGTCGTGAATGTGTAGTCAGTCGTCTCTGACTTTTCTGTTGCAGGAGTCTCTGCCGTCTCAGTTGGTGGGTAAGCGAATTCGGTTTTAGCGGGTGAAGGTGGTGTAGGTCCTTCTCCCAGCATATGCGCCCATTCTTCGCAGGCTTGGTCCTCCTCCGATTGTAACGTTAACAACTCAGACCATTCACTGTTATCCGCATTGAGGCCACGAACCATGGCAATCATGGCTCCTGACACGCTGGTTAACCTGGCAGAGACCATGTTCTGGAGCATAGGTGGGAAAAGCAACCAGCGCCCGGTATCTGATACCTCGCAGATAAGTACATCGCCTCCAGTATTGGTTTCAGCGTCATTGTCACGAATGATCAATTCAATCCTGCAGTCGAGCCGTTGACCAGTAGAGTGTCTTAACGTCATGTCAAAGTAATCCCTAGCGCGGACGCACCTTCCAGCGTCAATCTTAACACCGGCGAGCGGAGCCAGTGTCTTCAGATCTCGAGCTCTGGTCGGGTCGATAGCAGCAGCGGCTTCGTCCTCCAGTCTTGCGCGCTCGTCGTTGGACTTCTTACGTGCCTCGACGACCAAGGCCTGGTATTGATCGGCCATGGCCTCGGCATCTGGTGAAGGCTTGACATGGTTGATACCTCGGAGCGTTTTGGCAAGGTACTTCAGGCGGACCAGTGGCCTCTTCAGGAGGAATGCGACATCCACTCGTTCACCATCACCATCCACAAGATCTCCCTTGTCGTTGCGTGGCAGCTCCTGATCCCACTTGCCGTCTTTCTTCTCGGCTGGGTCAGGGGGAGCCAGAGTAACAATGACATCGTCGAATCCCATGCGCCAGGCCTTGAGATAGTCCGCGTAGACTTTGGATGCAGTCTGCGCCCATTTGACAAGTGCATCAGCGTCGGTCTGCGGCATGCGCTTATGGTTTGCCTTGAGCCTTTCTAGTGCTATACCCATGTTGACAATGGGTTGTGTAACGGCAGCGGCGGTTTTGTGGGCTGGGCCAAATAGGTTGGCTGTGACTGCAGAGTTCGACTTTGACAAGACATTTGAAAGCAAAACGGGTATGACGCCGTCGACCAGAGTGCGCAGCTCCCTTTGGTATTTTGACTCGTCGGATGCCAGCTCGGCCAGGACGTGCTCCATAGTCGCGCTGTTGAGCGGCGTTCTCCTCGTACGCAAACTACGAGCGGAGACGAGACTAGGCGCTTCACCAGTAGGGATAGACAATACTGACATCAGATCCTCATGCTTGGTCAGCCTCCTTTTCAAGCCGGACTTGTGCCTCTGTAGGTCGGGCCCAGCGTTCACGTCGGACGCTGGCTCCTCGTATACGATTGAAGGAGCAGCTGGTTCGCCTTTCACGTCGTGCGTCGCCACCGAAGCGATAGTGGACAATGGTCTTCCAAAAGTGGGTATCTTCTTACGTGGTATTGCGAACTTGCCGGTGGGTTCTGTCCGTGGTGGTGGCATCTCGGTCGCTGTTGTCACCGAAGAGATCTCGGTGACAACAGCTTCATCTTCTACAAGCACGACAGGCTTGCTGACAGATGGTTTCTTCGGCTTGTTCTCTTTGTCGCTTGTTGAATGCTTAGGACTAGCTCCAGAACTGTACTCTTCGAAACTCAGCGGCTGCTTGTCATTTGTAGCTGATTCTCTCCTTCGTAGGACGTTGTACGAAGGCTTGCGATCTTTCGCTTCAGATGATGGTTGAGGTGATCCCTCTACAAAAGGATCCGGAGTCTCTCCCAGCCATGTCTCAACCCGGTTGCCGGACGGCTTCGGCTGGGATACAGGGACTGCAACGTCGATTGGCTTGCCTGGTGATGCAGTTTCCCTGTTGTTGGAGTTGCGAGGCACGGATTTTGAGATGCGCAAAGGAGCAGGCTTGACTGGGAGACCTTGTCGACTGATGCTGTCGTCAGGTACGGGGGATGCAAGCGAGATCTGCTCTGTCTCAACATCAGAGGTGGGCGGCGTGCTCCTTCGTCGTTGCCTATGTCGTCGCTTGCCAGAAGAAACCGGCTCATTTGTTGGACTCGTTTCCTCACTCTCGAAGCTTTTGCGGTTCGACGGTTTTCTAGCATCTGTCTTTTTGGGCGAGTATGGCGTGTAAGCGATTTTGGGCGAAAGTCCCTTTGGAGCCGCTGGCCTTTCGACATGAATTGAGGAGGTGGCACCACCACGTTCTCTAGATCTGGGTCTAGATCGTGAAGCTTTCCGGTTGTTTCTTACCCGTAGGGCCGGGTCATCTGTGGGGTCCCAGGTCCTCCATGTAGATCTTTCCCTCACAGGCTCTCTTGTCATGTATGGTCGCGGCTCTGTTGATGGTTGGCGTGTCGGCGTAGGTCGCAGTTTGATCTCTGGCATGCTCTTTTGCGGTACGTGTCGCGGACGGAGATTTGGTGTGCTCTTCTGAATGGTTATCTTCCTCTTGGGCTCTTCCTCGGCGATCTCCTCTTTTGCAGGCACTGGCTTCTTGCCCGGTGAGTTATCTTTCCGCCAATGTCCGTCGCTCACCACTCTCTTCCTTGGCATACCGGCATGCATAACTTCGTCCATATCCACAGCGGGCTTGCTCGCCTTGCGTCTTACCCATGCCTTTTTCTCCGAATCGAACGTCACTGGACCAGGACGCGGTGATGGCTCGGCTGGCGGTATTGGCGATTTCTTGGGTGAAATGACCTTGACTCCTTGAACCTTGCCAGTCCCTTCGTCCACGATAGCGACGTACTCTTTCTTGCCAGGCCATTTATTCGGCGACGGGTTCCTGAGTTCTACTTCCTTTATACCCTCCTTCTTGACCGGCGATCTACTCCTCGACCTTTCCACTGTGATGACATTGTTTATATCCACCGGCTTAGTGACACCACCAGCCTCCTGCCACGCTCTTATCCTGTTCTTGACATCCTTGTTGCTCGGGTCGCCAGTAGTGGCATTCAGCTTCTCCAGCGTCGTTGCGCCGACTTTGGCGGGCATCGACTCAGGTTCGGTATTCTGGTGAGGCGATCTCGTCTGTACCAGCGACATCATTCGGTCAGCCTTCCTGAGGGCAGGATCGTTGGGGCTCAAGTCTGCAAAGAAGGGAATCAAACGCAACCTAGGCGGGCGACGACGTGTTCGCCTCTCTGCCATCGTTGCCAAGCACGCATTAGGAAAAGCATCAGTACTGAGCGTGCACACACCTGGTCAAATTTCCTTGTTATCGCCGTTGCGATAGACGGTGGGAAAGGGTCTCGTCAAGATTGGGGAAACCGCGCGAACGATTGTTTGCGAAACGAGACGTTGTATCGATGGCGCAAATGGTCGGAGTCGCAGTGGTTCGAACGATCACGAGCATGAGTGGTGCGTGATAGTGATGGCCTGAGGATAGGCAAATTGAAGCCGAAGATTGCTGCAAGTTCAGAGTCGCGTTGTGGTGTGAAGCATCAACAGCAATCAAATGAGATGGATGAGAAGCGCAATTCCAGCGTACCGTATTAGTGAGCGCCTAGCAGCCTTATGCAAGAAACAGCATGCCCTGTTTGATGCCTGCACATGGCACTTGATTCATCGACTCGTGGTGCATCCATCTCCCATGATTCCATGTTCGGCTTGGTGGATCCCCGAATTACGTGGGCCGAATGTTTATTTTCAGGGCCGATCGCGCCTTCTCCATGGCAACCAAGACGCTTGACCAAGCTTGACCAATTCGAAGTCATAGAATATATTACACGCTACACGCGGCTCGATTCGAGAAAATGGACCAGGCCATTATTACATGGATTGTTGTTACATTATTTCCGCCTTGCGGCTCTCCTGAAGCCGATCTACCATGTTTAGTCCTCTTCGTTGTTCTTTTACTGTAATGTCCAGGGCTCTATAGGAGTGCTATGCTCGGATGGCATTGCGTGTGGTGGTGATTGTTGTAGGAGTAGTAGTTGTTGTTGTTGTTGCTCAGGAATATCAGATTTCAGGAAGAATTGGTCAAACTCCTCTCACCAAAGGAGATTGCGTGATGTTCGATTGCTGTGACAGACACGTCTACCTTTGCTTCTTGCTGGCGTTGCCACGCTGGGCAATTCTGAAGGCGTCGGCGCAGGCGTAGACGCTGTTGTAGACAAGAACTAAAAATCGGTCGTTAGCTTCATAGACCACGTGACAGGGATAATATTTGACGTACGGCCTGGGATGACGATCCAGAAAAAGTTCATGAGGAAGTAGTATCCCCAGAAGTAGTAGCCCTCTGGACGGGAGTAGGTGATGCCCAAAAGGTAGTGGTCGAACATGCTAGTGGCATAGTAGAGGATATCACCGTAGAATTGACCAGAAGACACGATGATCTGGAGAGGGTGGCGGAATGGGCTCTTGGAGATGATCATGACCGCGACGACGTAGCAGAGAGGGCCCCAGAACAGCTGTCAATTGTCAGATGATGACACGACGGCGTGCAGATTGGGAGAGTACTTACAGCAGTCACACTCTCCATGCAAAGGACGAATGCGTTCTGCGTCAGGTATCTCGAGTCGGACATGGCGTACTCCTTCCACAGCTGGCCGAACAGCGTGTTCAAGGACGCGAGGTTGGCCTGGTTGAGGGCATAGTAGCCCTCGAAGAAGAAGTGGATGGTTCCGCCTGTTCTGTCGTTAGCCCAGTGTGTCTCTATTCCAACACCGAAATTGATACTCACTCAGAACAAACCACATGACGGTGATGAGCTCAGACTTTGGCAGATTTGGGTGGAACCTCTTGACGACAAGGTAGGTCGCGAAGAAAAGAACAGCACATCCTCCAAAGAATTGTGCCAGCAAGCTCACTACGCCCTGGTCGTTTGCGAGGTAGCCAGCAATCTCTACCTCAAGAGGGTAGTAAGGATGAACAGCGATCTTGGACGCATTGCGAACCATCTCCATTGGGGACGACATGGTGCTGTTGTGTCGTGAATTTGTCCTCTAGGAGATCGATATTTGATGGTGTTGGTGGTCGGAGGAGGACACGCGTCGGATTTGAGAATCAGAAGAAACACGTCGTCCGAGTTCAAGGTTCGACGCGGAAATGTAGCGGCCCAACGGTCCAAGTAGCACAGCCAATGCTTCTTTCTGTTCAGCTAAGAATATTTCTTTCCAAAGAAAAAAACGAAATGATGCTATACCAGGATACGACGCGAGATTTCGGTGTGCAGGAGAAGACCTGTTTCAGACCAGGGGGTTTGGAAGCAGGGCAGGCCAAGTGCGCACGAGTGCAGGATATTCGGATATCCTGGCAGTGGAGATCAGCAGTTGTGGAGATGGCCCGATGCTCCAAAGGGTGGGTTATGGAGAACCTGGGCATGGAAAACGCGCACAGGTTCCAACTTTCACTTCAGATTCCAAGCCGCCGACGCGTTTACTTACCTCATATCATCCTCGCTATTGGTCACGTATACCGTACATGAATGTTGCATCACGGGGACGGTCTTTTGTGCCGGCGATTGCCCCAGATTTTCAGCGCGGATCAATTATCACTCTCGGCTAAGGTGCTAGAAGTACTGGGATTCTGCATGTGGCCTAGGAGATCCAGTTCTTATTCTCATTCGGAAAACTTGTAAGGAGTCATCAGAAGTCGAAGGACTGACACGCGACTGTACAACAATTCGAGTGCTCTATACACATGTGGCTGGCGTGACTTATAAGCTATTCATGCTTATTCTACAGGTAGAGGTAGCTTCGCCAATTCCCTCCAAGCTCCACTCAGACAGCGCTGTAGCCGCCGCGAGACCCTCCACTGCCTCCTCCGACCCTAGATGTGATCGACTTTCCAAGATCTTTAACGATATATGGTAGATCGCGGATTGTATCGCCGTGAGGAAGAAGATCCCAGCCACGCGCGCCGTATCTGCTGTAGTTGAGCCACGAGCCGAAGATGAGGTATGCGCCGATGCTGAGGAAGATGCTGCTCCATTGTTAGCATCAATATTGATACTTGATCACCCATTGTAGACTCACATGATCAGGAGCCAGGCGAACCACCCCATTCCTGCCTTCTTCGGCTTGTCACCATCTTCGCCTTTCTCTTTCTTGTCACCGTCTGGTGCGGCCGCAGCCTCACAAGCATACTTTGTCTTCCAAGATAGCCTGAGAACGGAGGTTTCATCGCCCTCGTTACCCTCTTTCTTGTAGCTCACGAACTGCAAGCTGCTCTTGTTCTTCTCCTTCTCATGGTCATCTCCGTCCTCTTCGCCTTCCTTGTCCCCCTCTTTGTTGACTGTTACGTCCCTGTTCTCCATGTCCTCCAACCCCTCCAAACCAGTCCTCTCAGGGTCGCACTCAAACTCGATAATCGCTTTCTGATCCATGCCTTTGCTCGAATCCGGATACCGTCCACCAAACTCAATCCTAACACCATCCCTCTCAGCATCGCTATGCGAGCTTGAGCCTTTCAGGCGCTCATACTTGGGATCCAAGCCCCTCCCATGTGACGTCTCGTAGTTGCCCGCAATCGGCACCACCTTGGAGATCATCTGCCCGTGCGAGACCGTGTTGTTGAATGTGTCGATACCGCATATCCGCGTGCCCGTCGGACATTGCTCCTCCTTGGCCACGCCTTTTTCTCGCGGTATGTTCTTGCACAGGTCGACGGTAAATGCAAAGTCGTTGATCGAGGGCGGCTCTTCTCTAACCCAGTGGACAGTGTGTGCGCCGCCGAGCTTTTCGAAGTTGTAGCTGTGGCCGTCTACGATAAAGTGTTGGCAGTCGAAAGTTATGGCCGAGGCGATTGAAGGAAGAAGGAAGAGAGCGCCGAGGCTCAGTGCTGAAGGTGAAAGCATGATATGCGTCTGGGCTGGCTGCCGAGTAGTAAGAGACCTTCTAGGAAGTAATGTAGATAGGTAACGACTGACGTCGCAGGTTGCTGTAGCTCAGGCAGTAACGTGAGTGTTGATGACAAAAGATTCCACGATATGAGCACGAGTACCTACATGTAAAGCTGACATGAATTGCCGAACTTCGCCAAGACTCGTGGGCAGTGACGCACTCATTGCTTTAGTCTTATCGATCTATGTGCCCTAGAAACAGTACATGTATCATAACGGCCATTACGGATTCAGAGGTCTTATGAATTGATATATGGGTTCTATAAGCAAAGCTAGAAACTGGAAAAGTGTTTGTCGAAATTGTTCGCATGAGGCGATGATGTAGCTAACGTCATTACTCTTCGTCTGCGTGGGCGACAGATCTGCCTGTCGTTGATGCTATTAAGGTGCGCAGAAAGGCGCATGCACTATCTGTAAAAGAAGTCAAGTGCTCGTGTGTGTCGTTTCGATACATGTTTGGCAAAAAGTAGATCGCCGATACCCCAGGGATGGCGAGTCCCCAAGGCCCGAAGAAAAGCTTTGTGCCTACCTTTGAAAAGAAGAGTCTGTGAATTGAGCATGCGTGAGATGCAATGCGGTCGACATGACCGCCGAGAGATGTCTCGTCTCGTACATCCGATCTCGTTCAATAGTCTGTGAAGGGTCAGGCTAGTGTTGCGTCGCTTTTCGATGTCTGCAGCGAACCGAATTCGTTCTCCTCATCGTGCTTGATGCACCGAGCCGAGTAAGTAGTCTTGATGTACACCTAGAATCTTTCTGCTGATGTCGCCCTATAGACAGTCAAGTGAAAGGTGAGTCATGACTGCGCGTGCAAAGTGTCCTACGCTGGTACCGTCTTGTCGTTAATCTCTCAAAGCTTTGCAGCCTTTGGGAAGTTCATGTTGAAGATGGCGTCGACAACAGGCTGAGCAGTCAAGGTGCGACCACCAAAGTAACGTCCGTTGAGTCCCTTGAGAGCGTTGTCGCCACCAGTGATGTCGTTGAATTTGACGTAAATTTCGCCATCGTTGCTGTCACGGTAGAGACCAACAAAAGCAACTGGGCCGTACTTGTTGGAGCATTCTGTTTTGAAGTCATCTTCAAGATCTTTAACCCAGTTTGGATCGGTTTCCTCAGCCTCATTGTAAGCATTCTTGACGACAATGCAGCGACTTGGATTCATCTTGGCGACTGCCGGTTTCTTGCTTTCGACACGGCCACGGCCTGAAGTGAGGGACGGCATGTCATCTTCGATTCTGGCGAGCTTCTTCATCAGCGAATCACGACTGAAGTTGTTGAAGTTGACACCGCCAACGTCTGAATCGTCGAGCGCGCTGGCGCCACCTGCTTTCTTGTCATCGCGACCGCTTGAACGCTCAAAGTTGGTGGTGCCTCCGGCGTGTGCGCCGCGACCACCTGAACCAGAAAATGAGGAGCCCTGGAAAGACGAGTTATTGTTCTGCAGACGGTTGAGTGCGCTCGCAGTGGTTTCTGGTGTGAATTTGTCGTTACCGAGACCGACGCGGATCGGACGACCCGCAATCTCGAAGCCGTTCATCTCTTGTAAGGCGGTCTTTGCGTCTTCGGGATTGACGAACCTACGCTTGTTAGCAATTTGTACATGATCGATAAACAGAGTACTTACTGCACGAATCCATAACCCTTGCTACGTCCCATCTCTTCCTTTTGGAGCTGCACGAATTCGAGCTCACCGAATGGCTCAAAGACCTGGTTGAGATCCTCTTCTGTGACAGAGAAGTGAATATTGCCAACGTAAAGGCGGTGGAAAGGGATACCGTTGCTTGGTGTTGGTTGACCTTCATTCTTGCGTGCCTGACGGTTCTTTTCAGCTTCTGTGAGACCAGCAATAATGGGGATACCCAAGAGCTTTTGGCCGGTCAGACCAATGGCCTTATCAACAGACTCAAGATCTTTGAACTCAACGTATCCGACACCCTTGGAGCGTCCACTGATACGATCTTTGACGATTGTGCACTCTCTGACTTCGCCGACTTGACTGAAGAAGCTAATTACATCCTTAGTGCGAGCGCGTGCTGCAAGTTGCTGAACGAAGATGGTGCGACTATCGCGTTCGTCGTCGGTGATCTCGACGTTCTTGCGATTTGACGGTTCTTTTTCTCTAGTGTCGCGTTCACGCTCACGTGGACGGTCTTCGTGGTCATCGCGACGGTCTCGACGGTCACGGTCATCGCGGCGACGAGGGGAGCGATCACGGCGGTAGTCGCGGTCGCGTCCGTAAGTCCTGTCACGATCATCGCCTCTACCCGATGGACGGTAGCTGTCGTTCATGGGAGATCTCGACCTGCCTCGTCCACCACGGTAGTGGTCACCTGAACCTCTTCCTCCACGTTCGCGGTACCTGTCTCTATCGCGAGGAGAGTCGTGACCTCTGCGGGAACGGCGGTCTTCATCACTTTCGCGAGAACGGTGACGTCTAGAACGATCACTACCGTTAGCACTGTGTCGGTCCTCATCACGGTCGTCCTTTTCTCCGCGCGACCTGTGTTTTTCTGAGTCGCGATCATCTCCTTCGTACCGATCATGGCTCTTCTCTACTGGACTGCCATGACTCTTGCTGTTCTGAGCCTGCGCGCTCTTCATGCCCGACTCAAGGAGTTCCTCGACGGTCTGTGCAGGAAGGTCCATGACTGGAGATGTGTGTGTTTGAATCGGGGACAGGGGGAGGAATGGACTGGCGATATAGTGTGCTCTGCGCTGGCGGTGATAAATGTGTGCGTCGATTTTAGAGAGGTGAGAAAGATTGTGAGTGTGCAAGGTATGTAGACACGGCAAGAGTGAAGAGGCTGGAAATATTTGACATGTGAGAGGTTCGCCAAGCCTTCTGCCAGTCCAGAAGACGAACCTTCTCTGCCGATCGGAACAGTTCCAGACTCCAGGTTGAGTCTCGAAAACACATAGATTCGTGACTATTTTATGTATGTATATATTGGACAGGTCCAGCTTACTAGCACATAGGATCGTGGGTCATGATCTGTTTATACAATATATAATGCGACACTCAGTCTCAATTGCTGGTCCGCACGCAGTTTGCTCAGTTCTCGGTTCTCATCGGCACACAGTTGGCCGAAAGCGGAGGGCTGCAGTCATAGCCAGTCAGGGTGCGGGGATACCATTTCACAGTCATAATTTTATCGTAATAAGTCAACCTCTTCCTGACCGTCTTGAAGTAGATTCCAGAACATACCTTGAAACATACTGAAGCACTTAATTGTGACTTCACAGCCGTCCAAGCACCCAACATCAACCAAGAAAATTAGCCTGTGCTCAGGTCCAATTCTCGCAAAATGCCTATGTATGCAGCTTCATCGTATCACTATACAAGGAAACGCAACTGTCTAACACTCCATATCCAGGCTTAAGGACCCCTCCTCTAAATACCGCAAGTTCAAGCCCCTCAACATTCCAGACCGACAATGGCCTTCAAAGACCATCGACAAGCCCCCACGATGGCTCGCGACTGATTTGAGAGATGGCAACCAAAGTTTGGTGGACCCAATGGTATGAAGAGACGAAGAGTATATCGCCTTGATCGCGGGCTAAGGTGTGTCGTAGGACGGTCCTCAGAAGTGGAACTACTTCCAGATGCTGGTGAAGCTGGGATACAAGGAGATCGAGGTATCCTTCCCATCTGCATCGGACACCGACTTTGAATTCACTCGTAGCCTGGTCACCACCCCAGGTGCAGTACCCGACGACGTAGCACTCCAAGTCTTGTCGCCATGCAGGAAAGAGCTGATTAGGCGGACTGTCGACTCCCTCAAGGGTGCGAAAAAGGCTATTCTCCATCTCTACTTGGCGACCTCGCCTTGTTTCCAGCGCATTGTCTTCAACATGAACAACGAGCAGAGCAAGGCTTTGGCGGTAGAATGCACAAAATACGCGAGGAGTATCACCAAGGACGACCCCAGCCAAGCAGGCACCGAGTGGATGTACGAGTTCTCTCCAGAGACGTTCTCCGACACAGACCCCGACTTTGCCGTAGAGGTATGTGAAGCCGTCAAGGCTGCTTGGGAACCTTCGGTCGAGAACCCAATCATATTCAACTTGCCAGCAACGGTAGAATTGTCGACACCTAACGTTTACGCGGATCAAATCGAGTACTTCTGCAGGCACATCACCGAAAGGGAGAAGATCTGCGTCTCTTTACATCCACACAACGACAGAGGATGTGCGGTAGCTGCAGCAGAGTTGGCACAGATGGCTGGTGCCGACAGAGTAGAGGGCACTTTGTTTGGAAACGGAGAGCGGACTGGAAACGTGGACCTGGTCACTCTGGGACTCAACCTTTACACTCAGGGCATCCACCCAGGCATCGACTTCAGCGACATCAACAGCGTCATCGATATCGTGGAGAAGTCGAACAAGATCCCGGTACATGCACGTGCACCTTACGGAGGACAACTCGTTGTATGCGCTTTCTCCGGCAGTCATCAGGACGCAATCAAGAAGGGATTCCAGGTCCGCAAGGCTGAAGGTGCTACGGACTCGGACAGGTGGGAAGTACCATACTTGCCATTGGACCCACAAGATATTGGCAGGACATACGAGGCCATCATTCGTGTCAACAGCCAGTCTGGAAAGGGCGGTGTTGCCTGGATTATTCAACGCACCTTGGAGCTCGACATGCCACGAGGCCTCCAGATTGCATTCAGCAAGATCGTACAGAAGAGAACAGACTCAGTGGGCCGCGAGTTGCAACCAGGCGAAATCAAGGACCTGTTCGTCGAAGCGTATCATCTGGAGAAGAACCCACGGTTCAGCTTGATCGACTACGACATCACGACAGACCGCTCGCGGTCTCCGGCACCACCTGCGGCTGGCAAGACAGCCTCGAACAAGGACCTCAAACGTCGCTTCAAGGGTGTTATCGAGGTCGATGGTGTCGAGCAGGAAGTGAGTGGAGTCGGTAACGGTGCCCTCTCATCCCTTGCCAATGCTCTGAAGACGCTCGGCATCGAGCTCGATATTGCGGTTTTCAAGGAGCACGCCATCGGACGCGGTCGTGATGTGAAAGCCGCCACGTTCATCGAGTGCACCTCCGGAGCCCACCAAAAGGTCTGGGGTGTCGGTATCCACCACGATGTGGTTCAAGCGTCTTTGATCGCTCTGCTTTCTGCTGCTTCATCGGTATGTACCATATGCTGCGACTGTCGACAAAATTTGACCTGCTAACACTTTACACAGTTCCTTGACAGCGCGCCTGGCACTCCGATGCCGTTCTTGAAGAAGCAGAACGGCACTGATTTGTCTGCTTCGATCGAGTCCTTAAAGATGGATGACTCACCTGCTTCTGGACCTGATTCCAATGCGCATGTGGAGAATGCGTAGATATTTGTTAGCTTCGGCAGTTTGTCTATCAGACATTCAAAGCTCAAAATTACCACGTACACGCTCTGCCAGTCTTCGTGAGGACGGTATTTCGATTCCAGCTGCTGCCACACCTCCAGCCGATCATATGCCTGATATCTCCTGCTAGCCCAATGTCGTAGAGGCACGCATCTGTAAGCTTAATGCTGATATTCAAAGTCATGTCCAATGTACTCGAAACGGTGAAAAGCTGTCTTGCTAGTAGTGACGATACATGGTTTCGTCAGACTGTATGACGATATATAAGTATCAAGATATGCATTATTCGTGATCTACAAAACGACCATTTGCCCAAACGCCTTCGCTACAGTTAAATGCAATGTGCGTCGAAGTGATGCTGTCCTAGAGCTTGCTCTTTCCCTCAGGCTCTTGCTTCAACCTCACAAGTCCCTAGAATTCCGATTAGCATAGCACACTCAATCGCGTCGATACAACTCACCTCCTGAACACAGGTAGCGATCAACTTTCCATCCATGGAGAAGATGCGCTGAATTACCACACCCCTCCCATCACCCGCCCACGGACTCTCCATCTCGGAGCACATCCACTCATCAGCCCTGAACGCCCTCGGCTCATGGAAATAAATCGTATGGTCCAGACTAACCATCATACCAATCTCTTTGCGTTCCGTGGCGCTCAAGGGCCCCTTGCTCTCGACCAACTGCCTGATAACCTCCTCGTCCATGCCCTTGACCCGCTTCAGTGTCTCCTCGTCCATGTTCCGCAGCTTCCGCAACACCGACTCGTCGATGGTGCCCTTGACGGGCTTACCGTTCGCGTCCTTGCCCACGCCCGCGTATCGCCAGAGTTTATGCACCCGCGCCACGGTGCCGATGAAGTAGCTGTCGCTCATGTAGGCGAGGGCGGAGAGGTGTGCCTGGTGGCCGCCGTCGGCGCTGATGCGGCCGCGAGCCCGGATCCACTGACGGGTCTTCTTGTCCTGTGGGTTGGGCGAGTCGTTGTTGAGGATCTCAATGCGCTGGCTCTGGAATGGCGATGTCGAGTCGCTGTCCATGTCCTCGTCACCCTCGCGCGGAGCCGGTACGGACGGCATGGTTGCGGCGTGCTCGACCAGTTGCTTGCCGCCGCTGTGTTCGCGCACAAAGGACATGGTGGTGGTGAAGATTGGCTTGCCGCGCTGGCGGGCTTGTACGGTGCGGGTCGCGAATGACTTGCCTTCGCGCACGTTCTCGACGTGGTAGATTACTGGGATGTCGGCATTGCCGGCGAGGACGAAGTAACAGTGCATGCTGTGGATGGTGAAGTTTGCGGGCACGGTTCGCTGGGCTGCTGCAAGGCATTGGGCGATGACTGCACCGCCATAGATGCCTCTCGCTCCAGGAGGGTGCCATAATTGACGGGTGTTTGTGAAAAGGCTCGGGTCGATGTCGCGTAGGGAGGTGAGCTCCAGGACGCTCTCCATGTGGGAGACGCCTGGTTGAGGCGGCGGCGGACGGATTAATGTCGACATCTTCGTGGTATAAAGAGCTTGTAGAAGGTCAATGGCTGATCACTTCACAGCATCGCTGAAAAGATGTTGTTGTGTACGGGCTCGACCCAAGGTAAAGTCTGGATATGGGTCGGCGTCTGATCAGCCGAGGCATCATTGGGACCGAATTCTTCTAGCGCATCTGAATTCCCTGTATTCCTGTCAACTTTTCATGTGATCGTGTTTGCTAGTCTGAACAAGATGTCTCGACTTGTCGATAAGTGACTGATCTAAAGGATTGATTGATGCAATTGTGCTGTACATGTAGTGCATCAATAATTATGCATTCGTTTTGAAGTCCTTCCTTCCTACCGTACAATAGTGACCCTTCACGTGTTCGTGGCAGGAGCTTCCCCGCTAAACGCTCCCGGTCGCGCTTGCCATACTCCAGCACGCGTTGGTCGACTGATGGTCAGCCTGCAACCGCGGCACAATGTGAGGGTAAGCAACGCACTTGTAGGTGCTCTTCTCGCTCTGCCCACTCCTTGACTCTTCCTCTCCTCCTTCTTCTTCTTCTTCATAATAGCTCCAAATTGAAACGCAGAAACCATGTCGAATTACACGACCAAGGAGGAGTTCGAGTCCGCCTACAAGACCTTGAATGCCACTTTCAAGACCGGCAGGACCAGGGACTTAAGATGGCGCAAATGGCAACTCAAGCAGCTCTACTGGATGCTCGATGAAAACGAAGACTTGTTCACCGAAGCCATTCAAAAAGACTTGAACAAGCCCTCGTTCGAGGTCTGGTTCATGGAGCTCAACGCCGTCAAGCAAGATATATTGGACCAGCTCAACAACATTGAGAAATGGTCCAAGGGTGAAGCTCCAGAAGGCGCCGGCTTCTTGTTCGGTACTCTGGGTAAAGCATGGCTCAGAAAGGCCCCTCTAGGTGTTTGTCTTGTCATTGGAGCTTGGAACTTTCCTCTTCAGACACTGCTCGCTCCCGCGTGTGGTGCCCTCGGCGCTGGTATGTTTGGTTCTGATATTACGATGAAATCGCATCTCGCTAACCTGTCAAGGCAACTGCATCATTATGAAGCCTTCGGATGCGACATCGGCGACTCAGGATCTCTTCATCAAGCTAGGGCCAAAGTACCTCGACCAATCTGCACTTAGATTCGTCTCCGGAGGCCCATCTGAGACCGGCTTCATGCTCGAGCACAAGTTTGACAAGATCATCTACACCGGTGGCGGCAGAGTTGGTCGTATCATCGCTCAGGCAGCTGCGAAACACCTCACTCCCGTCACTCTAGAGCTGGGAGGACAAGCACCCTCCATCGTATGCAAGAGTGCCAACATTGATCTTGCAGCCAAGCGCATCGCCGCAGCAAAACTCAACAACAATGGTCAAATCTGCATCAACACCAATCACGTTCTAGTCGACCCATCCATCCACGATCAGTTCGTCGAACGCATGATTCATTGGACCAAGACCTTCACCGGCGACACCGAGGGTTCCGGACTCAGCCATATCGTCAACGAGAACCACTTCAACCGCATCAAGAACCTCCTCGACAACACCACCGGCAACGTCAAATACGGCGGCAAGACCGACGCCTCGAGCAACTACATCCACCCAACCATCATCACCGACGTCAACTTCCAAGACAGCACCATGAGCGAAGAGATCTTCGGGCCCCTGACGCCCGTCATCCGCTCCACCACCCAACAAGCAATCGACACGATCAAGTCGATGCCGCACCCATTAGCCATCTACATCTTCTCGAACAACGCCGCCGAGATCGAACACATCCTCTACTCGACGACCAGCGGCGGCGCAACCGTCAACGACGTCATGATGCACGTCGCCGTGCCCTCTGCGCCCTTTGGCGGCGTCGGCGAGTCCGGCAACGGCGCCACCAAAGGCAAGATCGGCTTCGACTCCTGCAGCCACACGCGCACCGTCGTCACCATTCCGGCGTTCTTCGAGTACCTGCTCGCCTTCAAGTACCTGCCGTACTCGGACAAGAACAAGAAGATGCTGGCGGTCAAGCCGTCGTTCAAAAAGGGCGAAACGCTCGAGATGCAGAAGGTCGGCGGTGGTGGGGTTAGGAAGTTCATCACCAGGGCCGCTATGTTGGCTCTTATCGTTGCTGCGCTGGACAGAGGCAGTGGTGGCAGGGTCGGCTTTGTGAGATATCTTGGTGAGACGGTGTCGCGATTTGGGAAGCCTAAGCTTTAGTTTCGAGATGTACTTGCAATTTCCTCGGATCGATGAATTACGCGAGCCTTTTGATGATTTAAAAATCGAATTTCTTCTTACAAGCAAGCGAATAATGGTCAGACCTTGTATAAAGAAAACATCGAAACGATGCTTTGATATATGAACAAATATATTAGGGTATATACGCTATGCACAAGTCGCAGCACGACTTCCAACGCCTCTAAACAAAACAAATGCATCAACTTCCTTATCAATCATAATCCATAAACAGCGTGTCTCTCAGACGAACCGGCGCCTGTTCTCAACAGCAATAGCGTCACGATCCGCCTTCTCCTCCATAGCCGACGCCACGACCTCAGTCACGTCGTCCTCAAAGACGTCCACCTTGGTGCTAGCAAACTTCCTAGCGCTGATCTTGCGCTCGAACAACAGATCGAGCTCGGCGAAGGTGCGGCCCTTGGGCTCCGGGATGCGGAAGTAAGTGTAGACGATGCAGCAGAAGCAGATGCCGCCCCAGAAGAAACCGGCGTAATTGCCCCAGTTCCACGCCGTCGGGTTGAGCATGTACGGCGTCAGCACGCTGCAGATGATGCCTACGATGTTGTACAGGTTGCGGCCCAGCACGACGGTTTTGATCTGTAGGCGGCGGGTGGACAGCTCGGCGACTAGAGAGTAGCACACCGTGCCTACTGTTAGTTGGTAGAACATCGCCCAGACGATCATCATCGCGCCGGTCGCGAGCGCGCCTTGTTGTCGGTGCTCCGCGGGCACGAGGCCCAGGAAGCCCATGATGAACAGCATGGCGCACAGACCGCATTGGCCGTAGAGATAGAGCGTGCGACGACCAAAGCCGGAGGCCATGAGGAACCAGGCGCCAAAGACACCGGCCATGTTGATGCCGTACTGGCCGAGAGAGAAGGAGAGCGCCTTGTCGTCGCTCAGACCTGCTTGTTCGAGGAAGTAGGTCGAGTAGTTGGAGAAGCTGTTGCCGGAGAGGTTCTGTATCGCCCAAGCCATGCAGACAATCTCGGTGCGGCGCAGATCGGTGCCGCGGAAACAGTCGAGGTATGACGCTCCTTTTGTGATCTTCTCTTCCAGTGCGGTGGTGTGCACCATCATGGCGACGGTCTCGTCTTCGTCGAAATCAGTCTCGGCGGTCTTGCTCGTCAGGCGGCGGAGAGATTTCTTGGCGTCTTCGAGACGGCCCTTGCGGACCAGCCACCATGGGGATTCTGGTGCAAAGAGGACGCCGATGAGCAGTGGAACGGGCCACATCCATTGAAGTGCGTAAGGAATGCGGTACGCCCACTGGTCGTCTCTGTTGACCATAGATTTGATAACGCCGATTCCGATGACTTGGCCCAGACCCCAGCAGAAGTTGACATAGGTCGTAAGATAACCACGAAGAGCGACTGGACAGACCTCGGAGGCGTAGGTGATGGTCAGGGTCTGGAAAACACCCCACGGAATACCAGCAAGTATTTCAGCAACGAGCAGAGTCTCGACATTCTGCGCGGTGAAGAAGACGGCGGTGATGGCGACGATGATCACCAGGCAGCTCATGACGGTGTAGCGGTAGCCGAAGCGCTCGGAAACGTATCCGTTGATACAGAGACCGATGATCTCGCCGACGTTGGCTCCGTTGCTGAGACCTGCTTGCCATTGTGCTGGGACCTGGTACGAATTCGACTTTGGATCGAAGACGCCGTACTTCTTGTTGAATTGAGGAAAACTGTAGAAAGTTCCGAGCAGACAAACGTCGTAGCCTTCCATAGCGATGCAGGTCGAGATACATAGACTCCACGCGACGGCTTTTGGGTATAATTTGATGCCCTGCAGAAGGGTCATGTTGTGTTCTTTCTTCGTCGCGGCTTTCGCATTGTCGACGAGCTTGTCCGTTGATGAAGTCGGTGTAAGCTGATCCTTCTCAGGAAAATGGAGCGGTTGAGGCTCAGCCATGTTGACTCTGTTTCGTCGTGTCGCGTGCACGATGATCTGACTGTGTTTGCGGATGCGCGCGAGAGTCGAAGGTCGAAGATGGAGGGAGGATGGCGAAGAGAAAGTGTTGGGAGATTGAAGTTTTCATTGCGACGGAACGCGACGGAGATGATGGCACTTGTAAACGCGCTACAGAGGCCTCTAGGATTCAGGAGACGGCCATACATGAAGCCGTAGACGGAGTATAGAAGTTGCGAAGGCGCATGTAATGCGGAGATCTGCTCCACTTTCGGCGTTTGTCTCAGACGCTCGACCAATCGGAAAATGCTCCTTCCCTATAAGGATTAATGGTTCTTCCGGATCGTCGTCAGATCGCGGGGTACCTGGAGGTGCCTGCCCTACTTTCTCTATATCACGAACCATGACCCCTCACTTTTGATCGCCTTTCCCTCTTCTCGTTGCTTAAACGGGTTAGCTCTTGCTGGGCAGCATCTGATACATGGCCTTGGCGCTTGTAGAGGTCAAATGCCGACTGCTGATGGGTCCACGGGATCGCGACGACAGACTGAAGGGCTCTATCTCTCCGAACGTGGTCAAATACCAGCGACCTTGATCAATCGACCCAGACCACGGCTTGCGACATACTGGTCCCGGACGGCATATCGTCTACAGTCATGGCATTCTGTAAGTCGACTGCCACCGACCACTGACGATAATGTCGTTACCAAATGGTAAATTCCCGTCGCATGTCGCACATGAACGCCGGTGTAACGCGCTGCACGACTCCTGCTGAATCCCGGGTTGTGTACTCAACACTCTCTGGATCGCTTTCACATGTCGCAAATGTTCCCGTCTATCACAGGCTATGCAGTACATACTACGTCTCATGCTGGGCGGTCATGAAGTCTGGCGGGTCCTCTCAGCGGATTGTTGTCGCATATCCCGTACCACATGCATGCGTGCAAATAGACAAGCTCACCATTTCCGTCGTCCAACCACCACTCACGGCGAGTCAGGGACGATCAGCTCGTCAGACAAGCGAGTTAAACCAACGTTGTTTGCAGACTGGATCGTCGCACAAGAGCTACAGTCCCACCTCTGCGCAGTCCATTGTCGCGTAGACCCGGTTCGTGGCACAGGTAACCACTGACATCGAAAAGGACATTATTTGAAAGGCTCAATGACCAGTTTTGCGAGTGCTGTCCCTCCAGCGGTTCGCATGCCGTGGACCCGGTTGCGTACATATCGAGGCTCGACCCGTTCGGTGTATGCTGTTTCTTTCATGTCGTGTCAATCTGATATGCAGAGCATTTACAGACCCCTCTCGTACGGGCTGAAGTGTCATGCATATCAGCTTCTCGATGTCTAGCTCCAGGCCTTGGTCTGTGGTTGTTGTCGAGATTGGATAAGATCTGCATCATGAGTCTGGGCCTGATCGAACATGCGCAAGCCCGGCCGCATATCTTCAGCAGAGCCACACACGAGAGAGTAACAAATAAAAAGGACGATGTTAATGTAAGCGCCGTATGTAATCAGTCGGTTCTGCCTCAAGAGAAGAGAGCGGTAAGCATCATCCACAACAGTGGGAAGAGCCACGGATGACAACAACCTAAACAAGCAATGATCGGCGTGATCAATCTATTAAGTGCATGAACGCGATCCTGTCAGCAGAACTCATCTATTATAATATTATTATTGGCCCTTGGTCACCCACCAATATTGCGCGAACGACACCGTCAGCAAATGGGCTTGAAAGAAGTCGCCTGATCTCGGCTCAATCGAACATCCCACTAGTCTTGTTCAGCTACTACCAGATGCCACAGTCGGCAGTCTGGATCTCCCACTCACTGATGTTATCAACCCGTCGCTCTGATGTGACTCGCTCCTACTGAACTGGTATGCTGGCACCGCGGCTGCCTGCATCAGGTCGCACAATGCGCGCCAAGACCCGTCTGCATGCATGCATTGATAAGCCCAAAAATCGACATGCTGGGTCTACCTCAGCTGCCAAAGGCTCTGGAAAGCTGCATACTGATCCATCAAGGCGGCCAACAAGGCAGCCAACAGTGCGGCATAGTGGCTGTGGTGAGATGAGCAAGACATCAAAGGTATAAGTATCCAACATTTCTTTCCAACCATTCCCTCCTCAAACTCCTCCGTGTTCCTGTGCAACTTCAGATAATTACCGGAACATCCGCTACCATGGCTTCCTCCCATGTTGATACCCGTACTCAAACGGCTCAGACAAATTCCCTTACAACCCCTGTAAGGACACCATCTAGCGCATCGAACAACTCAATCTCGACTGGAAAGCGAGGGGAAACAGCCAAACAACTAGCCGCCGAAGCGCGACGCCAAAAGTTCGAGGAGTCTCTCCCTACGACTACCAACATTCAGATTAAACAGTCTATCCCGCTCACGGTCGAGAATGTTATCGGATACGCCGCTGTCCCAGTCGGCATCGCAGGCCCCCTCACCATCACCGGCGACCACCAGAAATCCACTGTCTACGCACCTCTAGCCACGACCGAACCAACCCTTGTAGCAAGCTGCGGGCGGGGCTGCAAAGCCTTCCAACAATCTGGCGGTATCAAAGCCCTGGCGACCCGCGAAGCCATGTCACGAGCCCCAGTGTTCCGCTTCAACACAGTCGATGACGCTGTGCGCTTCTGGAAGCAACTTCCTGCCCTGGAACCTGAACTGCGCGCCTCGGCCCAAACGACCTCTCGCTACGGCAAACTAATCAGCATCACGCCACACATCATCAGCAAAGAGGTACACGTCAAGTTCTGCTACACCTGCGGCGACGCTTCCGGGCAGAACATGACCACCATCGCCACGCACAAAGCCTGTAGCGACCTTCTCAAGCGCCACGGCAAGAACCTGCGGGTCGTGGGCTTTCTCATCGAGGGCCAGCTATCTACCGACAAGAAGCTCTCGCTGCGCACCAACGGCGATCCGCGCGGGGTCGAGGTGATGGCTTGGGGCGTGCTCAGCGACGAGACATGTCGTAAGGTATTGGGACAGCCAGCAGAGACGATTCACACCGCAGCCCAGCTCATCAAAGATGGCGCCATCAGAGGCGGAATGTGCGGAAACAACATCAACACTGCGAATATCCTCGCCGCCATGTTCATTGCTTGTGGTCAGGATGCGGCGTCCGTGCTGGAGTCTGGGTGGACGCAGTTGACGACGGCATATGATTACGACACCAAGGAGTTGACGGCTACGTTGTTCATACCGTCGCTGGTTGTTGGCAGCGTCGGAGGTGGCACTGCCTATGCAACACAGAAGGAGGCGCTGGGGTTGTTGGGCTGTGTCGGTGAGGGCAAGAAGTGGGCGCTCGCTGAGACCATCTGTGCATTCGCGCTTGCTTTGGATCTGAGCACGTTGAGTGCTGTTGGGAATGATACGTTCTCACAGAGTCATGCGAGGTTGGCTAGGCCGGCCAAGTTGTAGGGCTCATTGTTAAGAGCACCTGAGATTGTCTATGGAGGAGAAAACTTGCTTCTTATACTCTTCTCACGACAATTGCTTTGTTTAGTTCTGGATACAATAATGAGTATACTGTACATGACTCGATGGTGATCCTACCCACCACCTAGGCGATCTCTCCTGCAACCTCATGCAATGGTATTGCTCTACAGTGGACTGCCAATTGATACCTCTAGTCCACAGCCGCTCTTCTCGATCCAAAGATCCGACCACGGCCCACGGGGCGACTGCCAGGATCTCGCGACGGGGGGAACATCGCAAAATGCTAGTTGGAGGTTGTTCGACCAGAGATATGACCACATGCTGGTGTGATGTCCATGGTCAACTCGACCCGAGTGTCGCCGGCTGTCTAGAAATGTCGAGGGTGACCTTCTACCTCATGACATTTCTGATGCCAGGTGACTCGTAAATTTCCAGCTGCCTCTGTCCTTTCCGTAGCAGGTACTCAATAGCACTAAAGTCCTTTTTGTCTAGGTGTGCGTGTTCCCTGAACTCCTCTCTGAGATATTGTCAGACCAATTGGCAGCTTCTCGCATTATGGATCGCCTACCGTGCAAAAGCCAGAAAGTTTGGTTTCGAGCTCTACGGTATCTCAGTATCGATGATGAAAGCATTGCATGTTTGTGGATTCTACCTCAGGCTTCTGGCGGACTGCTCGGAGACATCTGCGGTATAGCGATAGTACGTCTCGTTGAAGACCGGACAAGCGTGCCATGCCTCGTCAGCGATAGTATGAGTGACCTTTGAATCCAAAATTACTCTATAGTCCAATTCGAATGGCCAATGGCCTCTTGAAAGCAAGAGTAGTGGTGGTGAATTTAGTGGACGGAAGGTGTCGAGCCGAGCGGCAAATCACCATGACGCCCCGCCCAAGCTGTCGCGATGATGGTGACGACGACCTGGGTTGTGCACCAAGAGCACTTTCCAACTCTAACTCATCAGTCCTATCTGTATTGACTACTGCATCGCAATGGCAACGTTTAACGTACGTACATCACGTGTACTCAGCAGAGATTGTCTTGACACGCACAACAGCGATTGATAAGATTCCTGGCCAAGGACGGCAAGGTATACTACGGTGATGCAATCGGCTCCGATCTCACCCACGTCGCTCAGGCGCGTGTCATTCGTGGCAGACCATGGGAGAACCACGAGATCACCGACCAGATCAAGGATGTAAGACTGCTGCTTTCACCTCTCGCCAGGGAAGACATTGGAACTGTCCGCTGCCTTGGCCTCAACTATGAGCAACATGCACACGAGACGAACATGCCAATTCCAAAGCATCCGATTCTGTTCTATAAGCCTATCACGGCAGTCACAGGTCCATTTGACAATGTGCCGATCTCGCAAGCGGCTCAGGACTATCCAGGACTGGACTACGAGTGCGAATTGGTCGCCGTCATCGGCAAAGAGGGCTCCAACATTCCAGAGTCCCAAGCACTGTCATACGTGGCTGGATACTGCGTCGGTAACGACGTCTCCCATCGTGAATGGCAATTGAAGCTCGGCGGTGGACAATGGGCATTGGGCAAAGGCTTCGACGGCTGGGCTCCAATGGGTCCTGGTATTGTAAGCAGCAAGATCATTCAGGACCCCCAATCTTTGCGCATCTTCACCAAAGTCAACGGCAAGACTGTCCAGGACAACAACACGCGTGATCAAATCTTCGGTGTTGCCAAGGCTATTTCTGCTTTGAGTGAGGGCACTACTCTTCTTCCTGGAGATCTGATCTTTACCGGAACGTAAGTGACGCTGACATGACTTGATATGCAACAATGGACTGACCAGGTATAGTCCACAAGGTGTAGCTGCGGGTAAGAAGCCACCAGTCTGGCTCAAGGATGGCGATGTTGTTGAGGTCGGCCTCGAAGGTGTCGGGTCTTGCATCAACAAGATCGAGTTTGTTCGCAAACCCACCAAGGCCAAGTTGTAGAGAGTACATGTATGAGTTGTATGGGACTACGTCAGCTATGATTATTTAAGTCACGATAATGCAGAAGTTTTTATTTGTGGTAGGCGCCGGCAGCACATGACGCGCTCGCTCATCGTCGCTTCCTGTTCTGGCGTGGGTGCCTAGAATCCCCAACTCCTTATATACTTACAAGGTATCTTGCTCAAGGTACAACTTCAGCTTCTCATCATTCGTCCAGAAACTTCATTCATCATGGCGTCCTCAACGAGGCCATCGACAACTGCTTCAAGCGCATATGGGGGTTATGGTTACACCACCAACGACTATGCCACCACCACAACGAGAACAAGATCGAAAAATGGTAAAGCTACCAAAGCAAGGCCAGCTACAGCAAGACCTCGCACTGGTGTGTCAACTCTTGGTGTCGAGTATCAGCAGATCATCTGCGCTGTAAGCGAGTCGAGAGGCGTTTCACCCACAGTCGGCCTGTCCTTCCTCAATCTGGACACTAGCGAAGCTGTTCTTTGCCAGATCTCCGACAGTCAGACCTATGTACGGACAACTCAGAAGCTCATGGTCTTTGCACCCTCGGTCATCCTCATCGTCGACACCGCCAGCAACCCCAAATCCAAACTCTTTTCCATCATCGAGGAGAACCTTGAGGACTTCAACAGTCAGATCATCCTCCTCGATCGCCAAAAATGGTCAGATACTGCTGGATTTGAATATGTCGAACATCTGGCGCTCATGCAAGACGTCGAGACCATCAAAATCGCTGTGACCAATAACTACTTTGCAGTGTGCTGTTTCGCTGCAGTGAGTCTCCACTTCCCCGTCAGACAATGTGTTAGACTGACAAGACCCAGGTGTTGAGATATATCGAGCTAGAGATGAGCACGACCTTTCCATACCACTCCCTACGGATAAAGTATGAGCCTTGCGAAGGATCAATGCTGATTGATGCATCAACCATTCGCTCGCTTGAGTTGATTCAAAACTTGCAGAACCCCAAGTCCCGTGACTGCTTGTATGGAATTCTCAATGAGACCTTGACGCCAATGGGCGGCAGGCTTTTACGAAGCAACATCCTGCAACCACTCACCGATCGAGACACCCTCCAAACCAGATATGACGCTTTGGAAGAGCTCAGCACCAGGGAAGACATGTTCAATGGTACCAGGCAAGCCCTCAAACCGTTCCTCGACGTCGACAAGGTTCTGACAGCTTTGATCGCCATTCCAAAAGAGAAGTCTCTGCAGTACATCGAGCAATCGATCAATAATATCATCGCCCTGAAGCATTTCGTACACGCTGTTCGTCCGATCCATGAGGCTCTGGCCGGCTCCCGCAGTGCAATGCTGCAGGAAATTCAACAGCATTGTGCTTTGCAGAACATCGAGCCCGTGTTGAATCTCATTGATGAAGTGATCAACGAAGATACGACGTATGCCAGCAAGCCGCTCGATCTACGCAACCAGAGAACCTATGCTGTTCGATCAGGCGTCAACGGGCTGCTTGACGTGGCCCGTCAGACCTACAAAGAAGCGATGACCGACGCCTACCAGCATGTCACCGACCTTGCAGAAGAGCATAACTTCCCGCTTGAGTGCTGCTACGACAACGCCAGACAACACTACATCCGACTTCCGGTCTCAGAACTCGAAGACCGCAACCTACCTGAGGTTTTCATCAACGTCTTCCGCAAGAAGAAGTCCATCGAGTGTCAAACGCTCGACTTGATGAAGCGGAACCAAAAGATTGTAGACTCACATACCGAGGTTGTTCTAATGAGTGATGCAACCGTCGAGGCTCTCATCAAAGAAGTCCGATCCCACATGTCGATCTTGTTCAAGATTTGCGAAAGCATTGCCATGCTCGATATGATTGCTTCCTTCGCATATGTCGTAACCACTCAAGAGTATACCAGACCTCAGTTGACGGATACACTCGGCATCCGTGCTGCTCGCCATCCGATACGGGAACAAATCCAACGACACAAGTTCATCGCCAACGACATATATGCTTCGCAACAGAATCGATTCCAGATCATCACCGGGTGCAACATGAGTGGCAAAAGTACCTACATTCGTACCGTTGCATTGATACAGGTGACGGCACAGATTGGTAGCTTTGTGCCAGCACAATTTGCCTCCTTTCCCATCGTCCAACAGCTCTTTGCTCGTATTTCCATTGACGACAGTCTCGAGGCGAACAGCTCCACCTTTGCTGCAGAAATGAGGGAGACGGCCTTTATCCTGCGCAATATCACTAGGCACAGCATGGTGATCATAGACGAGCTTGGTCGGGGGACCAGTACCCGTGATGGACTTGCAATCGCTATCGCTATTGCTGAAGCTCTCGTCGAAAGCCGAGCTCTTGTCTGGTTCGCGACTCACTTCAGAGAGCTCGCCAAGATTCTGTCTGAACGCAATGGAGTCGTCAACATGCACCTTGCTGTGGACATGAGTGAGGCTGACAAGATGACAATGTTGTACCGACTCGATCAAGGAGTCGTGACCGAAGAACATTACGGACTGAGACTGGCGCAAGTCCTGCCACTCCCACCAGACGTCTTCGAGTATGCGAACAAGGTCGCCAGAAAGCTGGAAGAGCAGAACAAGGAAAGACAAAAGGCTTCGCTGTCCGTCATCCACGCCAGGAAGAGAAAGCTCGTCTTGAACTTGAAGGAGCAGCTCATCCAGGCTTACAATGGAAACATGGATGGCGAAGTGCTTCGAGATTGGCTTAAACAATTACAGAGGGAATTGGTCGTTCGCATGGCTGCGATTGACGACGAAGCAGCGGAAGCTCGAGCGAGGGAAATGTCTGTGACCAGCGAGTCGTCGACTGCTCCGACGCGACTAGATACACGCGACGAAGCGCTGACGGATGATGCACTATCCAGCTGCGACCGGACGATTGTTGGTGAAGGTGAGCGTTTTAGCAGCGCCAGCCTGCCAATCCGTGAATCTGCAAGCCGTGATACTGGCGATATCTGGTCTTCTTGAGCACTCGAAGAGAATGTGTACTTTGAGAACGAGGTCAGCCCTTCTCGTACATGTTTCTCATGTTTTACTGTAGATAGTCTCAGCAAGATCTTTCTGAATTTGTTGTTCTTCTCGCTCTGCTAGGAAACCGTGCCTGCCCGAAATAGTGTTGAACACAGGTCGTGTGGCCTCCGCGGCGGGCAGATTTAAGCGCAGTCTCAGACCCTTGGCAAGGGCAGGGGCCGTTTCGTGTGATGTGGGGACCTCTGCGACGCGATACGCGGCACCAGCTTCAACAAGTACAGCTGTTGCTTGAACTTTTTTCTCCTCCTCCCTCTCAGTCATTCGCATACACCGACAACATGGCAAGCAATTCTTTTGCTCCTTCGACGATCGCCGAGGAGGATTTCGAGTTTATCCCGACCCCTGCAGGCCAAAGCGTCTCTCCAGACGAGAACAACTATGGCGTTCGCACTACTTCTGTATGAAAGATTTCCACATGTATTGAAGGCCGGAACCAGCTCTGACATGTCTATAGTACGCTTCGATCAAGAATGCGCCTCTCCCAGCAGATGGTCCGAGTAGCGACCAATTCAACAACTACATCCTGTTTGGTCTCATGTTCTTTGTTCCCGCCTACATGGCGTGGAAAATCGGCTACGGCATCAAGACCACCATCTTCTTCGCCTTGTTCACCAGTCTCCCAATCTTAGTGGCTTTCTGGCTTGTTGCGTCGACCATGTCTCCTCGCAAGAACGAAAAGGCTCGCTACCCTGGCCTTCCAATTGAGCACTACCTTCACTTCCACCGCGAGTCTGACCGCCTCAAGTACCGCGGCAAGAACAAGATCCCAATGGAGACTTTCCACGAAATGTACTTTGACGGTCTTGTCGACTTCAAGGGTGACGCTCTCGAGGTCATGGAATACAGACACGACTGGGCCAACTTCCGCTTCACCATGAGCCTGTTCTGGTTCTTCCTGACGGGAATGATGCCAGAAGTCATCATGCACACCCGTAGCCAAGACGAGGAGCAAGTCAGAGACCACTACGACCGCGGTGACGATTTCTACGGCTGGTTCCTCGGTCCAAGGATGATTTACACCTCTGGTATCATCTCCGACATCAACAAGGAAGAGTCTCTGGAGCAATTGCAGGACAACAAGCTCGCCATTGTTTGCGAAAAGATCGGTCTCAAGGCCGGCGAGACCATGCTCGACATCGGCTGTGGTTGGGGTACTCTCGCCAAGTTCGCCAGCGTCAACTACGGCGCGTCCGTCTCCGGTGTCACTCTCGGTAGGAACCAGACCGCGTGGGGAAATAACGGTCTCCGCAAGTGCGGCATCGAAGAGTCCCAGAGCAGGATCCTCTGCCACGATTACCGCGACATCCAGGTCCCGGCCGAGGGTTTCAAGAAGATCACGTGCTTGGAGATGGCCGAGCACGTCGGTGTCCGCTACTTTGGTACTTTCCTCAAGCAGGTCTACGACATGCTCGACGACGACGGTGTCTTCTTCCTCCAGATCGCTGGTCTGCGCAAGTGCTGGCAGTACGAGGACTTGGTCTGGGGTTTATTCATGAACAAGTACATCTTCCCAGGTGCCGACGCTTCTACTCCACTCGGTTTCTTCGTCGACAAGCTCGAGGGTGCTGGTTTCGAGATCAAGCACATTGACACCGTCGGTGTGCACTACAGCGCTACTATCTGGAGATGGTACAGAAACTGGATGGGCAACAGGGACAAGATCGAGGCCAAGTACGGCAAGAGATGGTTCAGAGTAAGTTTATGCTGGGCCGACCATGCTACGAGATGAGACTAACATGTCATAGATCTGGGAGTTCTTCCTCTCTTACTCGACCATCATCTCTAGACAGGGTTCGGCAACCTGCTACCAGATCACGCTAGTCAAGAACATCAACTCGACTCACCGTGTTGAGGGCATCAACTCTCAGTTCAACCTTTTCGGCGCTCTCGCCGCGGCTGGTGCCGCTGGCAAGACCACATTCCCAAAGGCCAAGGCATAAACAGCCAGTAGCCTCGGCTCGAACGACTCCTTCATTGACTTTATGCCATCTGAGATAATGTCGAATGTCGAATGTACAATGAGACGGACCTGCCACATACCCCGATGAACGAGGCGGGTCTTGAAAAGTAAATAGCCCGAAGCTTGCATATAGCGCTTCATGTATCAATGACCTACTACTTTTTGACCAAGATGCTTTTAACTTTGTTTTGTGTATCTTTCGTGACACCGCACCTGAGGAGATACTCATCCACACCGCCGTAGCGCTCGTCAATATGCTCCATCATCTTACGCGCCCAGTCAGGCGGACAGCCAGCGAACTCCTCAGCGAGGCCAATACTGCGTATCTCCCTCAACCGACTCTCCATCTCGACCTGCAACTCAGCCTCACTGACGATGTAATCTTTCTCGATCGCGTGCTGCCCAACACCGCACAACATACACACCAGCAACACAACCAACCCAGTGCGGTCCTTGCCCTGCGTACAATGCACCAGCACCGGATAATTCTCCTCGTCCCCCAACACCTCGAAACAAGCCCTGACCTCCGCAGTGCAGTACGCAAGACTATCCTCGCCCAATCCGATCAGCCCCCGCGGCGCCATCACTTCTTTTCCAAGGATACTGATCGCGTCGGTCCTGTAGCCGCGCGCGTACAGATACGCCAGCCACGACATGGACGACCAGCTCAGGCGGCGCACCAGGGCGAGCGAGAAGGCGGTGCCGTTGAAGGAGATCTCGTGGTAGACCAGCGACGGGAGCTTGGTTGGAGTGTTGGGCGTCTTGCGCGCTTGCTCGATGTGTTCGGTTTTGGAGCGTAGGTCGATTACGGACTTGATGTGCAGGGTTTTGGTCAGGGTGTGGGCGTCGGTGGGAGACGCGGTATCGGGGCGGGCGGAGCGGTAGAGGAGGGATGGGTTTAGGAGGGAGCTGGACGAGAGAGTGTTTATTGCCAGGCCGACGTCGCGAAAGTTGAGGATGTTGTCGAATTTAATGGAGCCTGGTGGGAAGGCTGTGCTTGCCATTGTGAGGAGCGCGGTGTCTGGGGAAGGAGAGAAGAGTCTTGTCGTCGGGGCATACGTGAAGGGTATGAGAAGAATGAGGTATACTTGGTTGATGGAGATATTTATTACCTACCTGTAACTTATACAGTGTCTGGTATCTTGAATACGAACTTGTTTTGTGGACGTGGAGATATGAAGGGTCCATGCCAGACAGGCCCAGACAGGCTAGCGCTCATCATGGCAGACGTACGGATACGGATGCGGGGTTGGCCAGATCCCGACAACCGTATGAGTCGGAGTCGCTTGCATACTGGAAAGCTGTTAAAGCTCGACTGGAGGGCTCGAAACAAGCCGGTTTGATAAATGTCTTTGCGACGGTCACATGGCAATGGAATGCATGACATGCAGGGTTCAAGTGCGTGCGTGCGTGCGTGTGTCCTTTTCATTATTCACCCAGAGCGACCGGAAGAGGAAAGATCCTCGGTCCACCTTCTGTCTAGCCTTGTGCAATGACGGCATCGACGTCACTGTGGCAGAGGCTCAAATTGGTCTTGCAACGACCATCACCCAGAACGAACAACCTTCCAATCGATGTGCACCCCGGCAACACTACCTTACGCAATCAATAATTCTCCCCTCAGCCTCGTCGCATAATCTACCTGATACTTCCTATTGTTCAAGCTTCATCTATTCTTGACGCTTCAGATACGACATCAGTCTGAAGTATCGCGATCCCCAACAGAAAGCACACAGAAAGCGCCCGCTATGGCGTCGCATACGGAGCCTCACGGCCAGCACACCAAAGATGAACTCATGCATCCTGGGCGCGACCATCACCTCAAACAGAAGCCATCTGGTGATGTCGCTTGCCCAGATCCTTCTGCGCACAACATCAAGGATACGAAACTGCAGAATGCCGCCTCCAATGCTGCCCTCTACGTCACGAGTCCAGCAAGGCGGGACGCAAAGGACATTCTAGGTCCAGATGGCAAGCTATCGTCAGCGAGTATGTTAACCTCGAGTGAAGTACATCATTGTTCACACTTACAGTAACCCTAACAACCTACAGGCGCCGCCATGTCTTTGAAGCATGCCCAAGCTATTGATCTTCCGAGTTTCCCTGTAGTCGGTATCGACACCGACTCTTCCGGTGGGGCTGCTCTACTTGCAAACAAGAATCACAAAGAGTTTGAGCACTGGAAGCCAGGCACTTCAGCAGGTGCCGCCAAAGCAGCTATGCTAGCCAAGGACTATAAGATGGCACCTTTGTGGCAGCCAGAGTTGAGCGCCGCCGGTTCCAAGGCAGCTCTACTTGCCCATAAGGATGGTGGAAAGCTGAACTTGTGGATGCCCACTCCAACCGCCGAGGGCAATTCCGCAGCCAACATTGCCCTCAGGAACAAGGGCCTGAGCCCTCAATTGGACTATGGCTATACCGCCGAGGGAAGGAGCAAGGCTCTGATGGCAGCCACCGGTGCGATAGATCGCTCAAAGTCGACCAAAGCCAACCCTCCGCCTGCTACCAATCCACTGTATCCAGATTCCGCCAATTCGGCTCACAACGCTCTCAACGCAGCCACTGTCGCAAACCGTCCTTCGACTCGCCAAGCAAACCCCGATTCTAACCGCCTCGGATCTGAAGCCATGGAGGCTGCGCGTGTGCGCCATATTGGCCAGAACATGCCCAAGGAGATGTGGGGTGAGAAGCCACCAGTCGATATTGAGGTTGAAGAGGCGAAACATCAGGCTGCACTTCGCGCCTCCACAATCTCCATGGCAAAGGGAATGTACGAATACCAGCAACGCCATGCCGCCGGCCAAGAAATGTCGCCTGGTCAGATGGGTCAAGCTGCTGCTGTCATGAGCCACAGCAGAGCTCCCAACGATACCACTACTCCCGATATTCGCCAACAGGCTGTTCAATATATCCATCTTCAAGAGGCAGCCCACAGACTTGCTGAAGAGAGACTCGCCAAACTCGACCCAGATGGTGCCGCTCGCTACCGTGAGCACTACGGTTACAGCTTGCACCAGCCTCGCAACCGCCTCTCCATGCGCGGTCGTGCTCGAAGACGGGCTGATAGTGAAGCGACTCGCGATGACGATGACTCTTCCGATGATGAGGCCAACGCCCGCAGGATCCGAGGGCAAATGTCAGCCCTCAAAAGCGAAGTCGCCATTGCCGATGAGCAGAAGCGTAAGGCTGACCGCGCCAATCTGCTTGCCGCCGCCGAGAGAAAGGTTCACGCTCAGTTGCACAGCATGGATGAGCAGGTCTATGCCGACACTGGCAAGGTTTCCCCCGCAATGATGGAGGAGTGGGAAGCCAAAGCTCGCGCGAAGGCAAAGAACGATAGCGACCAGCGCATGGTCAACCATGGCAAGACCGCTCTCGGAAACGGAAAGTTCATGTCTACCGCCGAGATCGAAGCTATTGCCAGAGCCAGACTGCAGCCAACCTTTGACGAGATTAGCGACACCGCTCAGAAGAAGCGTGCTCGTGATGAGGAGCTGCGCTTGGATGCCGAGCAGAAGCGTCGCGAGGAGATGGACCGTAAGCAGAAGGAGACTGAGAAGAGGACGATAGAGAAGATGACCAGAAGTATGTTTGTCGTTCTGTATTTGCCCGTACATACGCTAATAGTATCCAGATGAAGAGAAGAATGCCGCCAAGGCTGAGAAGCAGAGAGAAAAGGACGAGCGGAAACTCGCTGAAAGGCGCGAGAAGGACCGCAAAGCAGAGGAGAAGAGATTGGCCAAGGAGAACACCAGGAAGTCTCAGGAAACGAGAAGAGAAACAGACAACGCAAAGGTCGGCACAGCTCTTGAAGCGAGTCGTGCGGTATTCCAAGGTGGCGCTGGCACTGGCACAAATGGTACAACTGGCACTGGCACAACCGCATTGCCTTTCGATCATCCTTCGACCGCAAAACAGGCTACTCCTGCTGGCTCCGATGGTGTCGTTGAGACACGTGACGAAGAGGAGGAGGAGGATGAAGAAGACGAAGAAGAAGAAGAAGAGGAGGAGGAAGAGGAGGAAATCGCGCAGAAAGAGTCTAACGAGGAGCCACTGGAGCGTGAGGTGTCCCTCGTGCACTCACCCGATGGTAAAATGCGACCAAACATCGAACGCCACGTGACCAGCGTCGGAGAGTCTTCAGACGACGATGAAGAAGTCGCACAGCCTGCCGCTTCCACCACCGCTGCCACCACCGCCGTCGCAGAGCCAGTGGCAGTCACAGAGCCCGCCGGTACCGTCGCAGAGCCAGCTACGACTTCAAAGCCCGCCACTCAGCCAGAGGAGGCCAAGTCGCCCACCACGCAACGCAGCTCAGGCTTCGGCCGCATCATGAACAAGTTGAAGCGTAAGTCGCAACCAGCAACAACCAAGGCTTCGTCTTCCGGCAAGCAGTCTCTCGACTTCGTGCCAGTCACAGCCGTCGCCGAGCCCACCGAGCTTCCAGCCAAGGACGTCACCAACGAGTTACACCACCACGACCACGAGACCTCCACCGGGCTAGGCATCGCCGACGCCGGCCGCGACGCCTCTCCGTCCTCGTTCCGTCGCAACCGTGACGCCGACGACGTGTCCTCCATCTCCTCTTCCGGCGAGGAGGAGGAGAACGTCGGCTCTATGCTAGCCCGTAGTCTCGGCTTCGGCAAGGGCAAGAAGATCGATGTGGGAGATGATCTTGACAGCGATGACGAGTTTGAGGAGGCGAGAGATAACTTTGACGAGTCCCTTGCTCCTCCACCTAGCTTCGGTGGCCAGGCCAAGAGTACGAGCCCGGTGAGGGAGACGAAGTTTGTTGAGGAACTGTAGGGGACGTTAATTAGGTGGTAGAGAGGTGATGGCTGGATTATGATGCGCTGTTGCTATGTACGCATGCTTTATGATCTTCTTCCTTTTGGTTAGGATACCGTTATTGTTATGCCTTGGCAATATGATATGTTTTCGTACACTTGAACGAATGTGTGTTGTATCTCTATACCCTATCAAAGCTGATTTGTAGTAATATATGCAACTCAATTGTCAAGAATGGTGGTATTTGGTCGCGCCAGTGACTGCACCGACACCATACATTTCAACAACTCCTACCCAACAATAAAAGCGTCAACCCAAGGCTCTCCCGCCGTCTGGAAGAAATCAACCGTATTCCTTCCCGGCAACATCTGCACCTCAACAACCCTCTCCGCCATGCCCTCGAACGCAACAGTATAATTCCTCAACCAATTCAAGCCCACCTCCATCGTCCCATTCCCGCCCCCAATGACCGTGATATTGGCAGGCCCTCCCTGTGCAGCAACATCCTGCACGAGCCCCGCAGGCGGAAAAACACCAGCGACTTCTACCCACCCGCCTTCACCCAGCGCCACACCGCCATCAACGATGGAACCATTCAGCCCCGTCGCCCGCCCCTCAAAGGCGCCGATGAACGTCCCCAACAGCCCGTCTTCGGCTTCGTACCGCGGCCCCAGCGACGGCGGGACCCAGATCTGCACCTCTGAGAGGGCGAGAGCGTAGCCCCGCTGCGTGTTCAGCACGACTTCCAGGAAGTCTGTCTCGGTGACGTAGCCCTGCGCAGGCGTGGTGGCGTTGTGCGTGGACGAGGAATTGCTCGGCGCGGCGAAGAGGATCGTGTTCAGTGCGTTGGGCACGCAGGTCCAGTCCCGTCGCTCGGCGAGGATGGAGGTTCGGGATTTGATGAGGATGTCGCGGGGGCAGGCGATCACGCCGCCGCGCACGGTGTCCGAGAAGATCGCTAGGGAGATGGAGGAGATGTTGCGTGCTCGTGGAAGGGTTATGTTTAGGGTGTTGTACGGCGTTGTGGATTGGTTGTTCGTCCAGCGGTTGTCCGGGATCGTGTCGTACCATAGTAGCCCGTCGTTGAGTTTGTACGCTGGGTACGACGATGTGTCGCCGTTGGAGCTGAAGGTGTAGTCTGCGGTTATGGAGGGGAGGCCCCAGGGTGAGTTTGGGTTCGCGAGGATGTTTTGATATTCGGGGGCGGAGGCGAGGGCGGTGGCTGCGGTCTGCGAGGAGAAGGGAAGGGTAATGTTGACTGCGCCGAGGGTGGGTTGGTTGTGGATTAGGCTGCCGTTGGAGTAGACTGAGAGACCCGAGGAGCAGTTGGCGTCGTAGTGGCTGCCTGTGCTGTCCCAGATTATGGTGAGGAGGGTGCCGTGGTATGGAAGATTTTCCACTGCAAAGTACGACCAGTTGCTAGGCACCAGGGGTTGCAGCTGAAGTACATCTTCCATGGTCGGAACGATACCGATGAGGTTTGTGAAGATGTTGTCGGCATAAGTCGAGTGAAAGTAGTTCTCCGAGTGGTTGGTCGTGTCACCAGACCAGGTGTCGATGGTCGGATAATGTGATTCAGCGGTATATGGCACGCCGTCTTTGTAGTTTGTTCGTGCATACTTCAGAAGCTCGGTGTAGAAGAACGCCGGAGTCGCCACACTGCTGACCTTCTCGTTTGCCATGTTTGCGAGTACGGTGAGCCAAACCGACGTGCTGAATGGCCAGGACTGTCCGTTCCACAAGCAGCAGTAGGTGGTATTCTTCAAGGCGGTGTAGTATGGGCTGGGCTGCTCCAGAGTAGTTGGTCCAAACTCGGTGAGGAAATGCTCGGTGTCCATTCCATACTCTAGACCACGGACATATGTCGAGTTGGTGCCGATGCCGAAGCGATAGGGGTAGTATCCGATCAGCTCTCGACCTTGACATTTGTAATTCGTACCCTCGATGACATCAATCCAGAATTGAAGTTCTTCGCTCCACATCAGGTCGTGCATCTTTGCAAATAAATTATCTGCGTAGATACTAAATGTGGAGCCAAGATCAGGTCTGCTCGTTGTTAGTCAACATCATCTGGCTGGATCATAATGTACTTACAGTCCAGAAATGTTTGCAACCTCGCTAACAGCATACGCATTGGCTATCATGTACGACATTTGACTCGGCCTATACGTCTCTGGACCGAACCAGATGGTATAGTAATCGTTCCCACCTCCGTCGCCCGCGGGTAGACCAAAGTCATCCCACACCTGCATTGGACCACCTCCAGGACCTCCAGTCAGGTAGCCGGGCAGCGAATATTCCTGCGCGTCCTGCAGCGGCGTTCTATGGTAGAGGCCGGTGACGTTGTTCTTCTGTACGTTCCAGAGTTCGTAGCTCTGGATCATGCCCTGGAGTTGCGAGGTCAGGAAGTCCTGGTCGCCTGTAGCTTGAGCATGCTCGAGTATCGCTCGCTGCATAAAGTGGGTATAGGTGATACCGGAAAGCGCTTCGACACCGCCACGAGTGTATTGCTCGATCAGGTTCTTGCCAATGCTTTGGTCTCGAAGCCAGCGACTTTCGAGAACATGGTAGGCAGCTGAGTCGGGAATGGTCTGCAATTTTGATGCCCAGCTGACAGGGTGGATAAACTCGGTAAAGACCCAGCCTTGGCCCTCGTGAGCCCACTTCAGGTGACGCTTGATCACTGTAGCTCTGTAGTAGTATACGTCCTGTATGGTCTTCTCTGGAAAATCAACAAAGGGAATGGTGTCGAGCAGCCACTGCTGATCATCATATTGAGAGATGTAGGAAGAGTGGTTCAGAAAATTGGTAGCATGAAGCGAAGCATCAGCAAGGGGATATGGTCTGATTGGGTCCTGTTGTGCTTGAGTAACTTGAACTCCTGACAAGGCAGTTAACCCTGCAACGATGAGGGACAAGCCGTGCATATTGACTTGTATGGCGTTGTACATTCGAATGAGGAGGAAAAAGCAATGGCCTACCTGGAAACTCCCAGCATTTATAGCCTCCGTCAGGCTACGAGATTGTACGATCGAGCCTGGTATAGTTTAGAGACGGAGAGTGTCCGACAGGATGGAAGTGAGGTTCCCCGCACCTGAGAGGTGAAATTGCGGAGGTGATCTGCCAGTCCGGTGGGGGATCGACATTGCAAGAGAGCACAACAGGCACAAATGTAACCACAAACAAGCAATCGCTGCCATGCATCCTGTAAGTATCGGTAAAATATGCTTGAATAAGCCGGGGTTCAATCGCGTATAGTCGTACAACATTGAAAAGTTGTTACACTGCAAGTCTTGCCCGTTGTCATGCGAAGCCCCTCAAAGGAACGACGACCTTGATTGTGCCTTCGAGCCAATCGACCTCCATTATCTGCTGAAGGAGTCGTTGCCAGGCTTGATCGTCTGGTACGTCTTCGAGCCCATTCGCTGTCAACACCCGAAACGGAATCGCGCTGTTGGTGTTGATATGGCTTCCGCCGTCAGTGAGCGATATTAGCGCTTGTCGATGGATGGTCTCTTCGATTGTCTTCCAAGTAAGCCCGGTAGATTCATGTAAGTCAAATCTGTCGCAAAGTTTTCGTTTTCCAGACTCATCTACCAGATATATCTGAACAGATGGTACCGTTCTCTATCAACGTGTTAGGAGGATCCCATATCATGATGAACTACACCCTACCTGCTTGTCACTGTCGTCCTGAGTCTTGCCTTCCCTTCGAGTTTTCAAGGCGTACTCTCTCTGACGTTCGTTGACGATCATCCGACGAAGAAGAGGCGAGCAGAGCTGAATGATCAATTCCCTGTCCGCTGGCCACGAAAAGCTGCGGCTGTTTCCTCCTGAATCTTCTGCATCTCCACTGGGTGCGGTCGAGCCTGGACCGAAGAATTCTTCGCCAGGACCTTCTTCCAGAAACTCCCTCACACACTTCTGTAGATCGTGTCTTATCTGAGCAGTGTCGGTCTGACCTCTATTGCCAACATACGTCTTCCTTTCGGGATGTTCGGGGTCAAGCATGTACTTTTTCGCGTACGCTTGCATCTTGTGAAAGCTCTCCGGACATAACTCGAGGTTGCGAAACTCTTTGGCCACTGCGGGTCTTGTTGACTTTTTGCCTGATGGAGCTCTAAAAATGGCCGAGCCAGTCTGAGCTGCAGCAAGACGGGCGGCAGTGGGATCCGACAAGAAGGATGATCCCTCATCTTGAGCGGCCGGTCTATCAGATGCGAGTTCGGCATCAGTATTCACGGGACGCTTTTTTCTCTTCTTAGTCTGTCCACCTGCCTGGCTGCATTGCTCCTCGAGTACACCGCCGTCTCCTGGTGGGGTTTGCTTACGTTTTCTTGAGCCGGTAGAAGCAGTACCTAGTTCAGTAGCTTCAGGGAGCATTTGGCCGAAACTATGGTCATAGCTTCGGCGTTCGCCTTCTGCAGTATCGGTGGCTACTTCGGCCAGATCGCGAAAGTAAGATGCCTCAATCGCATCATTTGGACCTCCCGATACAAACTCGTGGGCTTGGGAAAGGTCAACACCGATATCTTGAAGCTTCGGGTCAATCGGCGATTCATTCATGGTCACTTAACCTGGGATGTGCCCCGAATCTGGCAGTGTGTAGTATACCAAATAGATGAGTACCAGGTACAAGCGATGGTGGATGTACTGCGCATGGTGATTAGCTCTGGCTTGTGTCCACTCGAGTGCGTCCGCATCGGTGCAAAACCAGAGAGGGTAACGATCGCCATATCTGTCTCATCGACAAATGTATGACTGATCAAGCAAGATCATTTCGATGAAATCAAGACTCACAGAGTGAAGTCACAGCAGCTGCTCGATGTATTCTGATATACCAACGGAATGAGTGCAAACAGTGCAAACGGAACTCCCGTTTTTGGTGTTGCAGGTGCGGCCTGGCCGTGGGTGGACCGAGCGCGATTAAGGGTTCAGCTCACTGCAACATCCTCCCCTTGCGCAACTGCTATCCATATCATCTCACTTCGTGACTTGCCCTTTCTTCAAGCTCTTTGCGCATTACTTTGTTGTCTATCACCTCTCTAATACACACAGCTCGGTTCAAGATGGAGTACGAGAACGAACAGCGCGGATACGACGGTGAGTTCACGCGACTATAATGAAGCTTACAAACAAGAACTGACGACGGCTAGATGAGCCTCAATACCGTGAGCGCTCGCGTTCTCCTCGTCCTGACCGCGACGGCGACACTCGTCTTCGCAGCGCCTCTCCTCGTGGTGACCGTGAGCGGTACGTTCAATAACCTCCACTATCATCAACCAAGCACTGACAATCCTTCAGCGGTGGTGCTTCTGCCGCTCCACGCGAGCAACAAGAGGAGGACCAGGCTCCAAATGAGGGCTCCAACCTTTTCGTCACTGGCATCTCACCAAGACTCACTGAGTCCGAGATCCAGCGCCTTTTTGAAAAATATGGTGAAGTCGAGAACTGCAGCATCATGCGTGATCCACACACTCGCGAATCTCGTGGATTTGGTTTCGTCAAGATGGTCACTTCTGACCAGGCCGATGCCGCTAAGAACGGATTGAACGGTGAGGTCTACGAAGGACGCACCCTCAGCATTGAGAAGGCTCGTCGCTCCAAGCCACGCACTCCAACTCCTGGCAAATACTTTGGTCCACCAAAGAGAGGTGAGTCAAATGGACCAACAACATTTGTCGACCAACGCTCACATCAAATAGAGGACCGTCCGCCTCGTCGTGGTGGTGGTGGTTTCCGTGACCGCTACGATGACCGCGGATACGGCGGCGGCAGACGCGACGATTACGGTGGTGGCTACCGCTCTCGCGACCGCTACGGCGGCGACCGTGGAGGCGATCGTTACGACGACCGCGGATACGGTGGTGGCAGACGTGACGACTATGGCGGTGGCCGTCGCGACCGCGATGACTATGCTCCTGCAAGAGGTTCTTCTTACAGAGATGACCGCTCCTACGGAGGGCGTGAGGAGAGACGTGGCGGTGGCAGTGGTGGTGGCTACAGCTACGACCGTGCTCCAAGAGGTGGTGCGGCTGACGCTTACGCCGAGCCTGCTGCCCCTGCTGCTAGCGGAAGCCGTAGCGCTGGTGGCTACGCTGATGACAGGTATGAACGCCGTTAAGGCACTCACTGATTTGCAGGATATCCAAAGCGACAACTTTAATGGTGACACCTGGCGGACACGGATGGAACAGCGGTATGGGCGACACAAAATTGGCACTTCGACATTGGCAACCACTCGCATGTAGTTTATTTCTTGGTTTCAGCGATGCAAATGATTCGGTTTCCGGCAATCATCAGTCGACGTGCTTTCGGCAAGTCTACGATTGATAGACACCAAGAGGGTGCGTTCTTTTAAGCACGACATTTCGGTCTGCAACTACGTTCGACTTTGCTCTTCAATAAAATCACATCATCGACTCGGCTGTATCAGATGCAAATTATCTCCTTGATTCGGTCTCTCTAAATTTCAACAATGCCATCTATGCGACTATTGATCAGTCAACGTCTGAGACCTCGCCTACCTCGCATCGCATCGCCTGTCTCGTCAACCTAATGACGCCTCGTACGGCTTGTCGGCATGCGACACATCCAGCCTCCACCAGACGCGGTATGGTCACGGTATCGCGTCGATTGACTACTCAATCTTGTCGTCTCAGCCTACGTATTAATAGCGGTCGCCCACGGGTAGCCATTGCGAGACTGGTCAAAGCGTCTACAAAGTGGTAAGTCGGTGTCCCAATATGCCATCGCTGACACCCTCTTAGGACACCGCTAACGTCACCGACACCCATTTGGATCACCGTCCGTCCTGATGTACCTTGCTTGATTCGCCAGAGCTCCGGAACAGAGCCTTGCTCTATTATCATGATTGTAAGCCCACTCTCACCTCATCGGCGACTGGCAGCTTCTAGCTGTTCGTCCAAGGCCCAATGGTCTAGTGGTATGATCCGTGCTTTGGGAATTCTGGTTCTGCCATGAATATCAAGAGCATGTGGTCCCGCGTTCGATCCGCGGTTGGGCCCATTCTTTTTGTGCTGTCCGCAGTCAGTAAATTCGACACCGTGGCTAAGTGACCTGCTGTTGACGGCAATGGTCCTCGTTTCGAACCAGGGTTGAGCCATTCTCTTTTGACTTCTCAAGTCTGACTCTGGGATGTTCCTCTTGCAGCGGACTCGAGTGTCCACAAACTCCCTCTTCCTCGAACCATACGACATGGCCCTTGAGAAGCAGGCTGAAGATTCACTCAACCCATGAGGTAAGACGGTTCATCATAAATCATGGTAACACACTCGTCAGTACCTCATCGGCAATCGGCAGCGACAGGCTGCTCGCTGACAGTCTGATGGTAGGACATCAGTCTCTCTTCTTCTCTTTCTGTTTCTGACCGCATGAGATACCACGACTCTGCGACTGTTCTCTCGTATCTTCTGTCATATCTTGTACTATCTAAAATCAGACTCTTCCCATTCTGTTTCGAAGGGGATGCGATACGAGGTGCAGAGGCGCAGACTGCAAAGTCAGGCCTCCTTCTTTGGCCTGACCGATCCCGAGTGTAGGACCCTACGACCTCATTATCATCCTACGTCCGGCCCTACTCAACAAAGGCAACAACGCGCTGCTCACCGGCGGCTTATTGGTCTTGTGGTATGATGCGCACTCCCGTGGCCAGCGTTGGCCAAACTCTTTTGCAATCATTGCGGCCTTGATCGCCGGCTTCGCGGCAAGGATAGCTTTTTGCGTTTTTGTCCGGGTCCAGGAGAGATAAGCAGTCTGTTTTCCTTTCTACCAATAACAGTCTGTCAGGCCGTGTCAAAGAGCTCAGGCTGAGAAGTGGCCTGCGTTGATGGCTTCATCGTGTTCAAATGCTATTCGCGATGTCCCACCTACGTTTACGCCCGTAGCACGTGTTGATGACATGGCTCTTAAGAACTTCATCAGTCTTTGTCTTCAACGACGCCCATTATTGTCGAACTTCCTATTTGGTCAAAATCGTGTCGAGCAGAGCCGGACGATCGACTGGGGAAACCAAGGTGGCGACTGGAGGGGGGGATTGTGCTATGCTAGAAAAGAGTATATCAACTTTCTCATAACACAAACCTTTCGTTCATTTCCGATGAAATCATTGATTGGTCACATCACACAGCGTTCTTATGATCGGTTGTTGTCAACTGGGACCCGTAGTCTGGTTCAGATCGCGATACGTTCGAGGCAGCGCCAAACACCTGAATACTGTGGATTTCTGGCTGTGTTGATGGAAGACAGATGGTGTCAGGCTGGAAATCCCGGATTGCTAAGCGGACGTAAGAGCAACTGCCTCAGTACATTTACATAGCTATCTTCCTACAACATATCATCTCCACCCGCGGCCCCCTCCTGGTTGTGTGTGTTGTTGTGAGGCAGTGTGCATCTGCAACCTACACTCGACGGCTAGAATGGGTTGTATTTAGGCGCCGAGGCGTAAAGCGTCATATGCACAGTTCATGCAATACTACCACGTGCTTATTATGTTGACGGCCAGTTTGGCGGTCAGCCTTGCGGTCATACAGCGCTACGAGGGGCTGCTTATCTACACTTGATACCTCACTGTCATTGTCATGTGTTCTTGCTACCTCGATCAATCACTGGACAAAATCTCATCTCAGCTCGTTGAAACTCGACGAACCGTTCAGGCCTTTCTCGGTATTGAGGCATGGATTTGTGCGAAGGATGTCAAGAATTCAAAAGTCGCCTATTCGAAATTTATGCCGATACCGGTACAATTCCCTTTGTCAATGTCGACATCCACAAGAACTTTTCCGAGCTGTCAGATTGTGCAGACGCCTTTTGTGATTTGTGCAAGTACTTTCGCCGCGAGTTGTGCTACTACGCGAAAGATGATCAACCTTATGCTTTCGATGTCAAAGATCTTGAAAAGACTATCGACCAGGTGACCGTGGCCATCCAATCGGAACAGGCGACTGTACAATTGTATCTTGGCGATTGTGGGCAGTCAATAAGGGCCGATTTGGGGAATTATACGACGCCAGTTCCTCTGAAGTATGATGTTGATGGACTGCTGGTTCTAGGCCGAGAGTGGCTAAGCAATTGCATTGCCAAACACAAGAACTGTGATCTGCATGTCAAGGACACGTGTGATTTTCTTCCAATAAGGCTTATAGAGGTTGGTCAACCGGGACAGCAGTCTATACGTCTAGTACTGTCAGAATGTCTCCTGAACAGGACCAAACATGTCGCCTATGCAACCTTAAGCTACTGCTGGGGTGAGGGTCCCCATACGGCTTCGACTACCGACGAAAATCTGGAAAAGAGACTGGACACAATTCCTCTACGACTGTTACCAAGGACGATACAAGACGCTGTCCATATCACGCGTGTTCTTGATATACAATACCTATGGGTTGATGCACTTTGTATCTTACAGAACCCAGAGTCAAAGGATTGGCAACGCGAGTTTCCTAACATGGGCAAGGTCTATAGCCACTCATTACTTACCATTGCAGCAAGCGGTGTAAAAGGTAGTAGCGGAGGATGCTTCTACAAGAGGGATGCAGCACTGTGGCCCGTGTCTGGTCTTCTTCTTACTGAGACAACCTCAGAATACCAACGGCCGCATGCTGCCTTACTGAATCCGACTTTACCGGCTTGGTCATCTTCGGTGAAGCATTCAGCACTTGGCAAGCGTGGATGGGCAGTACAAGAACGTATGCTTTCACGGCGCACGCTCTCCTGGACTGAAGACGGCCTCTTCTGGGATTGCGCTGAAGGAATGACGTCTGAACACATGGCGTCTGGCAATGACTATAATCCGACATTAACCGGTCGAGGACGTTTACCGTTACATGAAGTCATCAGGGACATCAACGACAGCACTGTCCCTCATCCCTCGGCGACAGGCTTTCATGCCTGGTGCGAGGTCCTAGAAGAATTCTCCGGAAAGGCGCTCACAGTGGCTACAGACAGATTACCAGCTGTTGTCGGTTTAGGTAACGAGCTCTCAAGACTGACCGGAAACGTGTGTGACTTTGACATGAACATGGGCGTTTGGAAAAGCAACCTGATACAAGAGCTTGCCTGGGTGACGTGCAATGATGTGTCTGGGAAGCGTGTCCCTATGGAGGCTCGAGCAACAGAGATACCTTCATGGTCTTGGGCCTCAATACACGAGCAAATTCACTTTCCTGGAATTCATGCACAGGAGTATAGAATGCTGGTCAAAGTACTTTCGTCCAAGCTCCCAGAACTCCTACTCGTCGGCCGTATGGGAGCTGTCAATATAAGGAGAACAACATCGGACTTCACAATCATGCCGTACGACACTGATGATTTCGGAAAGCGAGTTAATCACGTTGGTGATGGTCGCGGGAGCCGAGTTTATCACGTTGGACCTCGAATGTTCGAGCCGGTCAGACCTACATATGAGCGGGAGGCAGACCTCTCATGGCATGACAAGGAAAGATTTGGCAGGAAGGAAATCGCAGTGCTCGACTCACTAGCAGACGCGATCACATCCGAGACGGGACCTGTTCAGTGCATCCAATGGATCAAGTACAAAGATTACTGCAGACCTGTGGACTCTATGAACAGGTGGCACTATTTTGTTACCGGCTGCATAATCGTGGCTCCGGTCTGCAAGCGATCCAAAATCTACCGCAGGATAGGCTGGCTTGAAGCTGTGGACCTCGATATCTTTGACGACGAGGATGAGATTATCACCCTTATATGAGCATATCAGGTGGCAGTCATCGATTTATGTCAAATTCAGCTTGGGTATCTTAATGACCAACTAACTCCTGCCATGCCTGTCTGTCCAAATGACCCGAACGCGATGCTATCCAATCCAAACCACGCAATGCTGAATCTACTGTTTCTCCACATCCTTCTGCTTCTTCATCCTCTCCTCCGCCGCCTTGGCCAACACCTCTCTCCTACTCATTCCCTCCTGCCGCACATTCCCCACGACCATCTGCTCCTCCTTACTCGATGGTCCAGCACCAAGAACATACTGCCCACCAGTCCAACCACCCTCATCCTCATGCCCATCGACCCCCTCATCAGCCGGATTATAAAACTCCTCACCACCCACACTCCTGCCACCCCTCGTCCAATCGCCGGCCTCAACCTCCTTCTCAATCTCCTTACACAACTTCCAGAACCTTCCATCATGCTCGCCCCAGACATTATGCGCCAACTCATGACACAGCGTGTGGCGAATGACCTTGTAGTCTCTGTACCCATCATACGCATCGGTCCTTAATCTCAACTCAATAACCTCGCCCGCATTGCGATTCAGTCCCAGCGTCCGGCTGTGTTCCGTCGTGTGCTCGATCGGGTTCATCTCCGTCAACAAGCCGACGCTGAATTTGTGCTTGGCCATCGCGGCGCGGATCCCGGGGTCGGAGGCGAGCCGCTCCAGGAAGCGCTGCGATTTGGACGGATCGGGCAGGTAGGGCAACGGCTTTATCGAGGCGAAGGTGTAGGTGCTTGCGTCAAGCCGCTGTTGTGCTGTCTGTCTGTGTGTTACTGTGGCGGTTGCGCGCCGGCCTGAGCGAAGTGCGTTTGCGCGCGCGGCTTGTTTCTCTTTCAGGGCGGCGATGGATTCGTGGAGGGAGCTTACTTCGGCGGTCGTACTGCCCAGAAGGGTTATCTTACGGGTCTGGAGCGTAGAAAGCGGAAGAGAGGCGTCTTTGAAGGGGGGCTTGAGGAGGCCTGGTTTTGGCGATATGAGCAGTTTTTGGTTTGAGGGTGGGATCGAAAGGTCGGTTGATATGGTCTCGGACAGGTCGCTTATTGTGGCGTCCTGTGCGAAGGAGAGGGCTATTGGCTCGCCGTGATATTGTAGTGTGAGTGTTAGTATGTCGCTGTCTTCTTGCGCCTGAGGCGAGGCTGTCGCGGCGGTCTCTTGTGACGGGTCCATGACTGGAAAATCAAAGATGGTGAAAAGGAGAAGTGACTGCACAGCTGAAGCTCGCACGAAGGACCATTGAACTACAACATGTTACTAGATATCGCTGTTCAATGTTATTCAATATGCTGACTATTACATTCAGTCCGGCGCATTCGAACCGCTTCCAGCCGCTTGACGTCAACGCTGCCACGCGCCGCCACGCGACCAATTTACAACCCAATATTCAGCATAATTTTATGCATGGAACGTGGACGAAAAATGTGAACATTATGCACGAAAGTCCAGCAGCACTGCATGAAATACGGAAAACCATTCAATCAAGACAATGTGTAAAAAGGGATACTCCCATTCATAATTTCATAATATGTACAACGCAGGCACTTTCTTTTTAGCTTTTTAAGACTTGTTGCTCCAGGTTTCATCGTCAAGGACAGCCTTGTCACTCACAGTGAATGTCTTTGTGATGGTGACGCCCATGTCTCCCTTCTCGAGGTCGGACTCTTGAGAGCGGAAAGACTTGACAACCGAGACGTTGCCGGACAGTTCCTGAGAAGACGAGTTGGAACCGGTTCGGGATGCCTTGGAAGACATGGAGGAGAAAGTAGAGCGGGCCTTTTCGATGGCTGGCTGCACGAGTGGGCGAAGAGTCATCAGAGAACCGGCGATGATGCACATGCCGGCTTCGATGTTGCTCCACTGTGCAAGGACGACACCGGCGAGGCGGATGTCGGTGACTGGTGCCTGAGCAACGACACGCATGACGGAAGCGATGCAGCCGATGGCTCCGAAGATGAGAAGGCAGCTGGCGGAGATCTTGGTGCTGGTGCTCATCTTGGCTCTGACGAGTGCGACAATGGCGAGGCTGGTCCAGACAACGTCCGTGATGATGTTGAAGACGCTGTAGGTGATCGAGATGTCGACGAAGGTGTCCTGGATCGGGCACCAGTCGGTACCGGTGTGCAGAGCAGTGGTCTTTTGTGATTGGACCATGATGGCACAGGTAGCAAAGGTCATGATGAGGTAAGCAAGACCGATGATGGTGCTTACAACCATCAGTCCCATAATGGTCCATCGTTGCCACTTGAAGGATGTTGTGGTGAAGAGCTTGAGGAAGAAGATGCCAATGGAGATCTTGACGATGATCATGGTGAGGGAGTAGACAATGTTGGTGTATCTGATCAGTTGAACAAGAGCGTTCAATGCCATGTTGAGAACGCCAATGTCGACCACGATGTACTCTGATTTGGTAGCGACAAATGTCAATACGGCGGTGACGAAGTAACAAAACTATCGACGGTCAGTAAGAGGCTTCGATTTCTCCAATCAGGGACAATATACCCAGGCGCCGACCATGGTAGCATCATCCCAGCCAAAGGTCTTGGTGATGAAGCCTCTGACATATGTTCGGAGACCGACCGAAACAGTCGAAAGAACAAGCAAGGCAGCGGTGACTCCAACGAGGACGTCAAAGTCGTACAAAAGCTTAGCCTTGACCAATTCAGGCGAGCTTGGAAGAGCCATAGGCGACGACATCGTGAAAGATTGTGATAATGTGTTTGTTTGTGATGGCTCGTGGTTGAAAAAAAGAATGGAATAAGCCTTGGGTGAAGTGAGTGAATAGGTGGCCGTTTGTACGAAGAGAGACGGTTGGAGCAAACAAACAGTCAGGTGGAGGATCTACCTACTTATCATAATAGCAAACGTCTACCGTCTTCGTGCCTTGAGCTTCAATCACCTGAACTTGTGGAGGGCACGTTACGCTATTTTCAGGAGAATAGCACAATTGATGGCGACAGCATGTCTTCACAATGGACTCCTGCGTTAGCACAAAGGTTCGTCGCGAGTCTCAGACTTTGGTATTGGCAGCTGTCAAAGACTTGCGCTCCACTTCGCCCATGAAGCAAGACGGTCTGTGGGTCGTCTATACCAAACACTGGGTTCCAGATAGACCAAAGCCTACGAGATATGTGATGTGCATGCAGCCAAGTCGATGGTCTGAGTATTAGGACAACGTCTGAGCAGTCTGGGCTTGAAGGCAGACTGCGAACTGTGCGAAAGAAGATGTCACAGTGTTTGCTGGAGTGTTCAGGGGCTCGGCCCGGGCGGGATTGCGCAAAAATCAGGGTCAACATATGTGGGGAAGCCTGAACCAGAGTCGAGATTCACTCACCTGCAGAAGACGGAACCTTGTTTGCTGCCTCCTAAAGACATGCTTGGGTGCTTTTACACGTGCGATTGCCGGAAACTTCGCTCCAAAATCTCCTGCATGAAGAGAGGAAAAGCTTGACGTGCCATTTCGAAGTACCGGATGGTTCGCAGTCTCGGACCTGTACGAAAGCCTTGGTCGATTGGAGCAACATGTCGGTAGAGCGTGTCCGTTGATGTTGGAGCGCTGTTCGGGGGATCGACCATGACCGCCTTGTCCATCTACAGTATCCCAAGTCGTAGCCGTTGAGCGACTGAGTCCGTTCACCAGCTGCGAGCACGACTGCTCGGCTATCTCGACCACCGCGAAGGTCACGGACTTGAAGAATCCGCTTTTGAGCTTGCAGTGGGTCAACACGTGAACCTGGTAAGCATCATCTCGAGTTGAAGATCTCCAAGAAAGAGAACAAGCAAAAGACGTTCGTTGACCAGGTCGCCGAATGTGGATGCTCGAAGTCAGAGAACAGTGCTGTTCGACTTGTCTGAGAAAGTCGCTTGCACTGGGTCGGGTCGTTCTCCAGACGCCAAGCCCGCGATCAATGACGTCCTTGAAACTACACATTCGCATGAGACACACCACCAGCAACTGCAAAGCAACACTGATGGTAGGTCACTAGACAATCAATGTTCAAGATCCTGAAAGTAGGTGTCCTCTCCAACCGCATTATTCCAATCACTCTCATCCACAGTCGCGCTCAATTCACCCAAAAAGCAACCATGACAAGCATAACCACCCAAGGCGCAAACAACACCTTCGACAGCGTATACGCTCGCATCAAGAGCTTCCCAGTACCACTGCTACCACCAGGTAAATCTTACGATGCCTCCATGACCGACACCATCTCTTCTCTCTACGTACACCCAAGTAAGCCCACAGAAACCTCGTTCATCACCTTCACTAACAACCGAAGCCCTGGAGTCTCTCCTGCACATACTAAACCACGACCTCCCGTCCGCGCACTTCCTCGTGCGTAAGATGCAAGCCGCGCCGGCCGTCGAGGGTATGTACATTCACGGCCTGCTGCACCGCGTCGAAGGCGACCTGAACAACACCCGCGCCTGGTACGCCGACGTGTGCAGCACCGACGTCTTCACAAGCCACTGGGGGCCGGTACCAGAGGATCCCAACACCGAGTCCGCGGCCGGCAAGGTGGAGTTTAAAGACGGTAAATACTACAACGAGGCAGGTGGGAAGGCGCCGCCACAACCGGGTGCGAGGGTCTTTCTGAATCGCCTCGAGGTCTTGCAGCGGAGCGGCAAGGGCGATCGCGAGGCGTTGGAGAGACAGAGTCGCGATGAGCTGGATGCGTTGGTGAAGTATTGTGTGGATAAGTTTGGGACGGAGAAGGTGCTTGATGCGAGAGATGCGTTTGTGAAGAATAGCGATGAGATTAATAGTATGAGTGAGGATATGGTCAGTGGGAAAGGCGGATACAGGAAATTTTGAGGCTGGAAGACGGATTGAAGAGTCTTGAACTCGTTTGGGTGCTCGGGGAGATATGATGATTTCTCTCTTGGTCAGGCACCGAGTCCACATTCTCATTGCTGTTACTCTTGGTCATGCTCTTGAACTTGAATATTCCTGTGACACTATCGAGAACCTGCGATGATCCTTCATGTGTCCATACGCCTTGGTTATCCCACATGCCACACAGCAGCCGCCAAACGCCGATCGCCAGTTGTCCTCGCTTTATTTATCATTGTTTCCTCCCATTGCTTCTTCAAGACATCTGTAGTTTGTATAGCTCAACCGAGTCGAAGCTACTTAATAGGCTCGCTGGGCAGGGTTCAAGCTTCCAGGTAATTGCTGAGAAGCAAGCGGTATGCCCGAATGCTGGTTCCTAACCTGAGGGAGGTCGCTGAACCATGGGTGAGCGAGCGCTTGCTGTGCTGATACACGGAGCTCAGGACGCATTTGGAGCATACTGCTGATGAGCTGCAGACCGACCGGGTCGATTTGAGGAAGGTAGTTGCGGATGTCTTGTGTGTGGTAGACTGTAAAGTTCGACTTGTACTCCGGGAACTGCGAGATGCCTGGCCATGATCTCTCCGATGGCGTGCCCATAAGCCGGAAGATCTTCTGCAGCTGGTCCTCGTTTGTGGTTCCCGGGAAGAGTGGTCGGCCAGTGTACATCTCAGCCATGATGCAGCCCGCTGACCAAATATCGATCGAGGTGTTGTAGGTCCTCGAGCCGAGCAGAACATCCGGCGCTCTGTACCACAAAGTGACGACCTCGTTGGAAAAGGTGTTAACTGGAATACCAAACGCACGTGCCAGACCGAAATCCGCCAGTTTCAGCATGCCCTTGTTGTTGATCAGCAAGTTCTGCGGCTTGAGATCACGATGCAGAACGCGGTTCTCGTGACAGAAAGCGATGCCCTTCATGAGCTGGTACATGAAAGACTTGATGGTGGGAGGTTCGAGCATGCCGCGTTCGCCGCGAGTGTCCATGTATTTCTTCAGATCCAAGTCCATAAACTCAAACACCAGCATAAGCTTGTTTTCTGTGTGAATGACATCGTAGAGGTTGACGATATTCTCGTGCTTCAGCTCTTTCATCAACGAAATCTCGCGGATAGCCGTACTAGGGGTACCCTCCTCGGAGTCAAGATGTATCTCCTTGAGTGCGACAAACTCTCCAGTCTGGCGATTCCTTCCTTTGAAGACCTACGAAACATGGTCAGCGATGACATGTTCGACCTTCTGTGCAAACACTCACGGTCGCATATGTTCCTTCTCCCAACTTCTCCAGCTGCTGAAACGAGCTCGGATGGCGCTTGTCCATTGGTGGTATTCTTTGGCCTCCGCCGAGACTTCTTACACTAATAGTCGAATCGGAGCGACCTTCGAGGGAGAGTGTACCGACGTGGGTAGGATGTAATCGTGTGGGAGGTGGTCGACTGGTGTATCGCGAGTCCCACAGAATAGCGCTTGCAGTGGTGAGTTGAGAAGCGATGCTCAGAGACGATACGGTGCGAGAAGGCGTTTGCCCAGGAGGTGGTGATTGCGCCGTGATGTTGAACTTTTGATGACAGGCTGCTTTTCGGGAAGCAACCTGATTCGAGCGACTGATTAAGTGTGACAAACAATCTAATAAGCAATGCGCGAAATGCGAGCGACGGGATACTGCAGATCACACGAGCGGGGCGTCTCTCGGAACAGAACGTGGGCTTCGGCGGTTAGTAATTAATTCTAGGGACAAGTTGTACTGTACAACAGCGGCCAGAAACGGTCAAAAGGACAGCAGTGAAGTTGGGTGGTTGATGTCGAAGTTTCAGACTGTGACTATGAATTTTGCGGTCAACAACAGGCAGCAGTACTAAATTGCTCGTCAAGAATCTCAGTCATGAGCAGGGACAAGGAAGAATAACAACACCAGATATTCTGGACTTTCCGAGCCCCCCGCAGAGCCCCTTCTCACGGCCATAACTTACGCATGAGCGCATCTGGGCCAATGCCATCATTACGAGTCCACTGAACGGCAAGAAGAGAACAAACACAAACATAATCACCCCGAGACCGAGTCAGATAAATCAGAAGGGTAAGAGAATCACTATAAGAAAGGCAGAAAGTCGACTCCTGATATTTGTGATGGAAGCCTTGTTGGAACGTTCTGAGGGCATCACTTCTGGTTCGACGGCAGGGACGAACTTAGTCTTTGCGGGCCGCGCCACTAGTCTTCTTTCCCCGCGATATATTATTAGCAGTCAGTGACGTGCATCTTCATGTGCCATTGACTCTGATCAATAATATTAAAAACTTGAGGCTACCTTAGTTGTTACAAGCACAGAGAGGCTGCGTTTTGAAGAACTTTCCAAAATGTCAGACTCACTGCTCCAGTGAAGTCCCTCGCCTTCCGTATTGCGGCGACTAGTGCCACCCAGGTCGACTCCATCCATTCACACCAACGCCATTTCTATTTTCTTGTAATACAAAAACACCTCGAAACAGAGTACCGGGCAGCTGAAGATTATTCGCGGAGCCAGGTCTTATCTCAACATAATGGCAAACGAGCAGACCTTCAGGAAGACTCTGCCATATGCAGTACACCAAAGAGAAATTCAAAGCTCTCGACCGCAAAAGATTCGCTCACTATACGGCAACAAACAGTGGATCAAGGACTTTGATATCATTAACGAGCTTGGGGGTCACTCTGGATGTGTAAATGCGTTGAGTTGGTCGAAAAATGGACGCTTACTCGCTTCTGGATCGGATGATCAGCATCTCAACATCCATACCTATAACCCTATCGATGCCGACTCTCAGTTCTCTTTGACTACCACAGTAGCTACTGGACACACAGCAAACATTTTCTCTGTCAAGTTCATGCCACACTCGAACGACCGAACTGTCATCACTGCTGCCGGTGATTCTGAAGTCCGCATCTTCGACCTTGAATATGCCGGTGCTGCAAGGGCACCCTCGAACGCCTCAAGTATGGCCACTCACGGTAGAAGGAGAGGAAGACACGCCGTCTACAACGGTGTACGATACTTGAGTGACGGCGATACAGACTGCAGAGTCTACCAGTCACACGCTGACCGTGTCAAGCGAATCGTCACTGAGTCTTCTCCACACCTCTTTCTGACCTGCTCAGAAGACGGCGAAGTACGGCAATGGGATTTACGACAGCCTTCCTCAGCTTACCCTCCACCGAACAGCAGACGATCGAATGGTATAGGTACCTCAGTCCCGCCGCCCCTGATCTCGTACAAACGGTACATGCTAGACCTCAATACCATCTCTTGCTCTCCAAGTCAACCACACTACATCGCCTTGGGAGGCAGTCACCTGCACTGCTTCCTTCACGACCGTCGAATGCTTGGACGCGACGTCATGCATGAGCGAGGAGGTGGTCCGTCCGCCGCTGGCGTCTCTGCTCTCGATGAAGAGCTCCTTGGGCAAGCCACTCAGTGTGTCAAGAAGTTTGCCCCCAATGGACAGCAGCGCATGCGTCCAACCGATGAGGGTCATATTACCGCTTGCAAGATTAGCGATGCAAACCCAAACGAATTAATAGCCAGTTGGTCTGGAGAAAATGTCTACAGTTTTGACATGCTTAGAGCTCCCGATGCTAGGGAAGCAGCCAGAATGTCATCTCCGGCGATCAAATCTAGTACAGGCGATCGCGTGCGAGAGAGCCAAGACAGGAAGAGAAAGAGAAAGGCTCGGGGCAGTAGTGCCACATCTTTGTCATTCCAAGGAGCTGAGAGGGCGGGCTCACGACAGCGCACAGACGAATCGGGGTCAGAAGAGGGCGACGTTGCTCTGAGAGTCCGGTATCAAAACGGCCAAAGCGAGGACATCCCTATAACGGAGGATCCTGAATCTGATGATCCGGTGGCAGAAGCGCGTCAATCAGTGATGCCTCCTCGGTTACGTGCTGCTGACATCCTTGCAAAGAGAACAGTCAAATTAAGGCAGCATCTCTTCACTCTAGAAACTGCACGAGAGCAGACAGATTCCGATCCAACCGGGTATGCACACGCATTCACGTCTGTGCTTGGCTTTTGCGCGAGTACTCTTCCAGAACTGAAGGGAATACACGCCTCGTGGAGATACCCTGTTGATCCGTCAGCTGCTGACCTAGCAATTCAAAGAACGCTCCGCGCAAATCGAGAGTCGGCAATGCGCTTTGTGCAAGCTGCTGGTGTTATTGCTAGAACCTTGGGCGGTCAGGTGCGAAGCGCTTCAGGAAGTCACCCAGCTCTTGGACTCTTCCACAAAATAGGTCCCAGCGTGAACGAAGGTCCAGATATACAGAGAGGGGAGCAATTTGGCTACGATTTCCTCAAGGCCATCTTTCTGTGGCTAGAAAGTGGCGTTGGCTCTCTATTGGATGGCTTTACTAAGCAGGCCGAATATACAAGAACGAATGCTCGACGACCGGTACCACAAGATTCTGGAGCAGAGGCAGTAGATGAGTACCTTGTGCCCTATCTGCTGAGTCTCGCATCGGATCGGCCACTCTACAACGTGGATGCATCACGCTTCGAAGTGGACGAGAATCGAGTCGTATTCCGCTCAGAAAAGGACGCCGTGCTAGCCTTTGCGGCTGCTGTCAATGCGGGTTTCACTGATCTCTCTTCCACCACCACAGAAGAAAACTCCGTATCGCAAGAGGCTGAATCATCCCAAGCACAGCCTGTAGCTCAAGACAGAAAAGATGCCATGCGCCGCTGGGGTCTCATGATCGCAAGGGGTGTTTTAATGAACGCTGCAGAAGGTGTAAACTACGCATACGTCTCTCGGGCTTTCGGTGGGCTCGGTCAAGCTGACGCTCGGACTCGGCGTGAAGAGACCACACAGATGGAACGTCAAGAGGAAATCGACCCCACTGTCGAGGAAGCAGCGGTGCGGTCAGTCGAAGACGTGAATCGTGCTGCATTGGACGAAGCCTTACCCTCATCAACTACCATGGAAGATGCGGAAGACGAGCTCGTACCGATAAGTGAGGTAAGAGCTATATTGGAGGAGATGGCCGAGAGCGATGGAAACGAAGAGGAAGACGAGGAGGAAGATGAGGATGGTGGAGAGGTCGCGTTCTCAATAGGTCTCGGCGATCCCGAAGAAGAACATGACGACGGTGAAACCGACGATGACAACGATGAGGATGACGATAACGACGAAGACGATAATGATGATGAGGATGACGAAGAGGAAGAAGAGGAAGAAGACGAAGATGATGACACATTCGGACTACCGCGACAGGTATTCAGTTCGGCCTATGACAAACGCCGTTTTCGCGGGAAGGTCGAAGAAGGCGTGCCATGCATACCACACACTCGCGTCTACCGCGGTCATTGCAACGTCAAGACTGTCAAGGACGTCAATTTCTTCGGACTAGACGATGAGTATGTCGTCTCCGGCTCTGACGATGGCAACTTCTTCGTCTGGGACCGCAAGACCTCGAGACTTGTCAATATCCTCCAAGGAGATGGCGAAGTAGTCAACGTACTTCAGGGCCATCCTTATGAGACTATGCTCGCCGTCAGCGGTATTGACAACACGATCAAGATCTTCTCGCCGGATGCTAGGGCTCGCGAAGCCGCCAGGCTTGGACGGGGAATTGAGGCAGCAGATGCTTCAGACTTCTCATCGATACAATGGCCCCTTCGTCTTGGTGGTAGGAGAGTTCCTTCGGCACGCTCACGCAACGCAGAATCAGAACCCGCTGTACCAGCCCCCGTCGACGAACACGACGACGATTATGTGGCGCCCAATGGACTCGCTAGCAGGAAACGCATGCACGACGAGTATAAAATCACAAGCCAGAACGACATCAGCCGCCAAGGGGGCAACCAAGAAGCATATATTACGGTACAAGATCTCGTTGCCATGTTATTCGGTCAAGCCAGCTGATTGTCTCACAGAGGAGTATGGTGGCTCAGCTTGCAGCTACCTTACGCAGGCGCAGAGCAGAAGGTGGTGAGGGTCAGGAGGGCGAAGAGGGCGCAGAAGGTGGCGGCGCTGGTGGCAGGATTGTCCTCTCGGATGACTGCATTGTCATGTGAATACGAAGGTTGCCGTACCACATCTTTGATGGGACGGCGGACGAAAGGCGCGCGACGTAGAACAAGAAGCGACTATAATTGAACCATATCCTGACCTTGAGTATCATTTGTTTGGTGTCCATACGCCAATCGCTAAAGCACGTTCCCATGGTATAAATAGTCCCCATCGCAGTCCTTGACACATGTCGCAATTATTTTGCCTTTCCAGCCTGCTGTGCTTTCAACGCCTTCTTCCTGTTGCTTCTGATCATCACTAGCGACAAGAAGCTGCCTACGACTGCTCCTCCGAGAAGAATCAAGATGACGGGGAGCCTGATGGCCCAGACTCGAGGAAGGAAGAAAGATTGTGATGGGTGTGATTCGTCGACAAATGGCTAAGTGACTGTGAGATAGTGCAAACGGTATGCGAGGCAGGATCCGTACCATAAGAAGAGTCCAGACTGTGTAGTAGACGAAGACGGCGGTTGCTGCTACGAGCATGCTGAAGCCGACTAGAGGTCCCGACTGAGTGTGTCAGTCACAGAGCACATGTGAGTCTATGAGTTGTGAGTTACCATTGCGTGTTCTAGGTTTTATGGTGATCTTGAAAAAGCCGACAGTGATTCCAATTGTCCACTGTCAATTGCTCGTCTTATGTTTCACGAACAAGGTGTTAGCTCACACGTTTATGGTATCGGATAAACATCGGACGTCTTCTCCGCGATTCATTGCTGCTTGGTGCCACCAAACTTTGTTACAGACGTTCGTCACTTCTATAAATTTCAAAGCCTCGTTCAGCAAAAAGCTGCGCAAGCAGGTCACCACCATTCCACGCTTGGACAAATATCACGATCCAGCAGAGAGATGGCCGCGACCGTCCAGTCAGCGGTGCGACTGCCCTCACCCGAGGCTGCAGACACTGCACCGAATGGAACATCGTCAGCGCACAAGAGATCACCAACGTCGCGCTCGCCTTCACCTCAGCGACGCGTCCGCAGACGTTCATACTCGAGATCACCGCCCCCTGCTGGACCTGTACGGAATGGAGCCTTACCACGCGATGTCAACAGGTCGCGTGCGATCGAACGACAGCGTCAGATGGCAGAGAGGCAGAGGGAAGAGCCTGCACAGCCCGACAAGCCACTATCAGCTGCTGAGAAGCAGGCCGCCGCCAAAGCCGAGTACGAGAGACTGCTCAACATGAGATCAGGTGGTACCTATGTCCCACCTGCGCGCCTGAAGGCCTTGCAAGCCGAGATTGGCACCGATCCACAGTCGAAGGAGTACCAAAGGATGGCTTGGGAGGCCCTGAAGAAGTCTATCAACGGTCTCATCAACAAGGTCAACGTGTCGAATATCAAGCATATTGTACCGGAACTCTTTGGTGAGAACCTGGTCCGTGGAAGAGGGCTGTTCTGTCGCAGTATCATGAAAGCGCAGGCAGCGAGTTTGCCGTTCACGCCGATTTATGCTGCAATGGTCGCGATTGTCAACACCAAGCTCCCACAGGTCGGAGAGCTTCTCGTCAACAGACTGGTCATACAATTCAGAAAGGCGTTCAGGAGGAACGACAAGAGCGTCTGCTTGAGCAGCACAACGTTTCTGGCTCACTTGATCAATCAGCAGGTCGTTCACGAGATGCTTGCGGCACAGGTGCTCCTTCTACTGCTCAACAAGCCGACAGATGACAGTGTGGAAATTGCAGTGGGTCTGATGAAAGAGGTCGGTCAGCATATTGAGGAGTTCAACACACAGATCGCGCTGGCAGTTTTTGATCAATTCAGAAATATTTTGCACGAGGCGGACATCGACAAGAGAACGCAATACATGATTGAGGTTCTGTTTCAGATCCGCAAGGACAAGTACAAGGACAACCCTGCAGTCAAAGAAGAGCTGGATCTCGTGGAGGAAGAAGATCAGATTACACACAACCCTGGACTCAACGACCAATTTGATGTACAAGACGGTCTCAACGTCTTCAAGTTTGATGCCGAATGGGAGGAGAACGAAGAGGCGTACAAGAAGTTGAAGGCTGAGATCTTGGGAGAAGGAGATGAGAGTGATGAAGAGGATGGCTCGGATGTCAGCTCGGAGGAAGGCGAAGAAGAGGTGCAACAACGACAGGTCGAGATCAAGGACCAAACAAATACTGATCTAGTCAACCTGCGGCGAACGATCTACCTCACCATCATGTCTTCTGGAGGGTTTGAGGAATGCACGCACAAATTGCTGCGCGTTAATCTACCACCAGGTTTGGAGCACGAGATGCCTTCTATGCTCATCGAGTGTTCCTCTCAGGAGAGGACATTCAACAAATTCTACGGACTGATTGGAGAGCGTCTCTGCAAGCTCAATCGAATGTGGATCGAGCTATTCGAGCAGCAGTTCATGAAGTACTACGAGACCATCCATCGTCTCGAGACCGACCGTCTGCGCATTGTCGCTCAGCTATTCGGCCACCTCTTGGCTACAGACGCAATCGGCTGGGAGGTCATGACTGTCATCCACATGAACGAAGAGGAGACGACATCATCATCACGTATCTTCATCAAGATCCTCTTTGAAGAATTGACTCAATCAATGGGCATGAAGAAACTGCAAGAACGCATGAAGGCCGACCAGCTCCAATCATCGCTGACCAACATCTTCCCAATCGACAACCCACGCAACACCCGCTTCAGCATCAACTTCTTCACCGCCATCGGCATGGGCGCCCTCACAGAAGGCATGCGCGAGTACCTCAAAAACATGCCGAAACCCACCGTTCCCGCTCTGCCAGTCCGCGCCGCATCCGTCAGCTCCCGCAGCGCATCGAGCTACTCAAGCTACTCCAGCCGCTCGGACTCGCGCTCCCGCAGCAGAGGACGGAGCTACACGCGCTCGCCGACGCCACAAAAACGCAGCAAACGCGCGCGCCCATACAGCGACTCACGCTCGCGCTCACGATCATACACCCGCTCACGGTCTCCGCCCCTTCGTCGCCGAAGCTACACACCCTCACGCTCACGCTTGCACTCTGCACCGATCCGCGGCCGCCGCGCCACGCGCTCGGTCTCAGACAGCCGCTCACCGCGCCGACGAAGCTACAGCGGCTCGATCTCACGCTCACCGCCGCGGCGCCGCCGTCCGAGCGTGTCTCTATCGCGCTCTCCGCCTCGCCGCGACCGCGATCGCTCGCTCGGCTACTCCCGCTCGCCAGCACCGCGCCGGCGCGATGCCAGTTACTCGCGCTCACGCTCCCCGCCGCGACGGACCAGACGGCGCAATACTAGTTCGCCTGCTGAGTCGCGGTCGCGCAGCCCGCCGCGCAGAAGTCCTCCGAGACAAGGAGAGAGGAGTCCGCCGCGCAGGAGACGGAATAGTAGCTCGCCTGTTAGTGCGAGGGACGGTGGTGCCAGGGATGTGCCGGTGCCGGCTAGAGAGGCGAAGGGTGATGACATGGCCGGTATTCATCCTAGTCGCAGGGCTATGGTTGAGCCCCCTGCTAGAGGAGGACGGGGCGGAGGTGGAAGAGGGGCTGGACGGGGACGCATGAGGGCTGATGAGATGCTTTAATTTTGATGGGTGGATGTCGATAGTATTCCTAGCGAATGAGAAAAGAATGAATGATTAGTCAAGACGATTCGGGCAAGTCTCCACTACACTTTCGACGTTCACAAACCGCTTATGTATGCGAAGGGTGGTCAGGATTGGAAGGTAAAGCATGTATCATTCATATTGTCAACATCAGCGCCATTCTCCCCGCCCAAGCCAGAATGCCCCACACCTGCCTCAATCGTGTGCGCGACCACGTCGTCTGCAGCTCAACCACTCCTCACTAATCCCCCGTGTCCGCAATCAGCTCCAGATTTTCCTCCTCCTCCTCCATCCTCAGAGATCCATCCGCCCTCTAGACGTACTGCGACAGCCAGCGGATTCCCTCACCGTAGCCCTGTCTCATGACAACAGAGCACATGAAAACCTCGATCGGCCTGATGCCCTCGAGCGGCACCTTGCCCTTGCCCGTTGTCTGGTAGAGGCCGAGTTCGTGTCTGAGTTGGTCCTCGGAGACGGCGTTGGGGTCTGTGAAACGTGTCAGCTGTGACCTTTTCGACTCTCTTTGAACCCCGTGGGTGCTGTATAATGTTTTCCAACACCCCGCATGCCCTCGATATCTCTTTCTGTAGGTTGTCTTGTGGGAAGAGTGCACGTACGATCGATCTTGTTGCCCAGAATCAAGAACGGTGTCTTGCCCAGGTCCTCCATGGCGAGCAGGGCGTCGAGCTCGTCCTTGCTCTCTTGGAATCGGTCGGGGTCCTTGGCGTCGACTAGGAATACGATGCCTGACACTTCGGGGAAGTAGTCTTTCCACAGTCGTCGCGCTTGCTGGTGGCCGCCGAGGTCGAAGGTGGTGAAGCGTACGCTGCCGATTGAGAGTTCTTCAGATGCTGGGTTGCGTGTTAGACGTGCGATTGGGAGGTGCTGGTGCGGCTGAGTGCTTACTCGGGTGCAAGGTTGGATTCAGTACCGCGCTGTAGTCGTTAGTGGTGATGCTGTTGTGAGAGGAGGGACGAGACTGTACACTCTGTCGTTCTGAGAGGTGTTAGTAGAGCGCACGTGAGCATCTAAGGGTGAGTGAACGTACCTTGAGCATGTGTAGGAGCTAACCGTACTGTCAATATCAGCTGTCCCATGGTCCCGTCTGTATCACACGTACAGTGGTCTTTCCTGCATTGTCGAGACCGAGGAACAGGAGTTTCTACACGCCTTTGTCAACCTCCTTTCTCTTGAATGGCCTTTTCGCTGGCGCGCGCGATGACAACATACTGCGTGCTTGTTCATCAGACCCAGATTGGCCAGAACATCCCAAACTGTTTTGGCAAATCAGCTTTACTCCATAAAGTCCAAGGCGCTGTTATGGTCGGGGGATGGATCGGATTCAGGGTTGGCCAAAGACGTACACCAGTCGATGATCCACATCTTGAGGGTCCTACAACGTTACTGCGAATATTATTATTGATTAGAGTCGTTCAGTGTTCGTATGGTGTATGTAGTGCTCGGTGATGGACCTCGAATTGATATCTGGCGTCGGGGCAAGCTGCGGAAGTGGCTAAGGTAATGTACGAGTACGACCGCGACCGACTTTGGAGTTGGCCGAAGTTCAACCGTAGATGAGAGGAAGGTACGACCGCCAGATCACCGCAACAGCCAAATCAGGCGAACAGTGTATCGACAGAGAAAGAGGTTCACAAAACAACAGGTGCCACCATCCACTCCTACAGCTGACCTTTTCGTAGCTTGCTGGGTGTCCATAAACTGGGTGTCCATAAACTGGTCAAGAAGTTTACACAGCTATTAACATCTGCGTGATCACGGGTTGTAGTAACAACTTCAGTTATCGGCAAGTGTACTATCACAGTCCCAAAAATGCACTAGAGTGATATGGAGATTGAAGTGATTGTGAAGAAGAAAGATTGATTCTGCTATGTAAAGCCTTCGGGCGGCGAAGAAACTGGTATCTTGGGTATTCTCGACGCAACGCCAATGCAATCCTTCGAAAAAATACTATGTGCAAGAAGTGAAATTATGTAATAGGCATGTCATTAGGAATTCGTGACCAATGAGAGACGTCATATTATTCTCTGAAGAGGTAGCGTTGTCGTAATAATGCCGCTTTGGTTCTGTATGTGGTGTGAAGCGACCAGCAGTCTATTGGGAAGACTGTAAGTGCCTGTCAAAGGCGGCGCTTCATCACCATGTATGGTGTATGTAGATGTGTTGATTGGAGGTGAATCAGTATGAGAGCATGTGCTCGGCGTTCTTGCCTCTGTACGCAGCCAGCTCGAGACCGACCTCGCGCATGCGTTGTGCGCCTTTGCCAGGTTTGGGCTTCTTCTCGCCCTCCTTGATCTTCTTCTGGCAATGCTTCTGGTAGAGCTTCTCCTTTCTGCGTAGGCGCTTCTTCTCAAGACCCTTAACGATATCGATGGCGCCACGAGTGTGAACGTCATATGGCTGGTCGTTGTCGTCTTGTTCGGCAGCAAGACGCTGGAGACGCATCGCTGTGGAGACGCGTGGAAGAGAAGCAGTACGAGTAGGCTGGGGTCTAGAAGCGAGTACACCAGGAGCGATATTGATCGACTTGGTGGGAGTTCCGTCGGCAGAGTTGGGAGGCGAGGTCAGGCGATGACTTGAAGGCGGTGATTGCATACGCTTGGGAGAATCATCGAACAAACGCTTTGGTGGAGGTGGGGAGCGAAGACGCTGCGTATTGGTACGCTGAAGTGGTGGAGGAGAGCGGTGCACCTGCTTCTTGCTTGGCGGTGGAGGTGAGCGATGGACAACATTCTTGGTTGGGGGCGGTGGAGAGCGATGAACAGCTTTCTTGGTTGGGGGCGGTGGAGAGCGATGGACAGCCTTCTTTGCTGGCGGTGGTGGCGAGTGCAGACGACGAGGAGATCGCAGAGGTGACTTTTTCTTGTTTGCAGTAGAGTCCGTCCTCTGGCGGCGACCACGTTCTTCGATGAGGTCGATTTTGCCATGCATGAACAGAGACTCTTCATCTTCGTCGACTGCGTTCTCATCATCATCATCATCCTCTTCATCTTCCTCGTCCATTTCGGGGTCCGAGGTGGGAAAAGTGGGGTCGATGTCTTGAGGAGTGATCTTGTGCAGGGCAGCCTTTTTCTGCTCCTTGGATTGTTTGTACGCCTGCTCCAGTGGACGATCCTCGTCGAGCGTACCGCATACAAAGTCGGTGCTGTCGGGCAGTTCTGGCGTGACTGGACGGTTGATGTCGAGCGCCTGGGTCTTGCGCTTGACCTTGAACTCTTTCTTCTGAGAGAGGCCGTTTGCCTCACGCGAAGACTCGAGCGAAGAATCGGAAAGAGTACGGTGGTGGGCAGGTTTGATGTGGTCGAAATGCTCGGTCGAAGTCGCAGCAGTCGATCGTCCGGGAGCCCACCACTCGAAGTCGCTGTTCTCACTCTCGGCATCGGAGCCCGCAAACCCACCTTCATCGTCAGTGTCGAAGCCAGCGTCGCTGACCGCGTCTTCTTCGATCTCAAGACGGTCTTCATCATCGTCGGCCTCTTCGTCTTCGTCCTCAGCATCTTCTTCCTCGTCAACGTCTTCTAGCTCGTCAAGAAGCGCTTCCTCGTCATCATTCTCGTCGTCGTCGTCATCATCAATAGCCTCTTCCTCGACCTCCTCACCCATCTGACGGATTACGTTCTCCTTTTGAAGAGTATCCCTGACGGTGAGTCTGTTGCGGTAACAAGTCGACTCCTTGGTCCAATCCTCTTCCACAGCGGCAGATGTGCCAAACTCGTGGAATCGTTGGGCTTCTGCTTGAGCTTCGTCTTGATCATTGCTGTATTTACGACGCTTCATAACAGCAGGCTTGTTGCGAACAGATGAGGGAGATTCGTTCTTCACGGTTGAGTCAGACCCACGGTGGGCGTGTCTGATGTGCATTCGTGGAGATCTCGGCGAGCGGTTAAGCACGGCTGGACTGATGTGGCGAGACGATCTGGGCTTCCGGATCTCAGGAATCTTTGGAGGGTTGGCGGGAGGGTTGGCCTTGGTAGGACATGCAAATGTGAGGCAGGTCTTACGCTTCGGCGGCTCAGCTTGCTGGACGTTCTTCTCGAGTTCTGCCGGCGGAGCAACATCCTGTTTTGTTGGAGCAGTCTCTTTCTTTCCGCATGCAAATGTTATGCAGCGACGTCTTCCAAGTCCAGCCTGAACATTCGTTTCAGTCTTCTCGGGTGTGCTTTCCAGATCGTCATTGTGGTCTGCAATAATGGGCTCCTCACTGATTGGCTTCTCCATGACAGGGACTATGCTGTTCAATCGGGAGATCGGGAAAGGCGGGCTAGCAGAACTGTTGCGAGTCCCGGGACTTGTGATTTCGTTGTCATCTGTGAGCTCGGCAGTGGATGCGACGCTCGGGTTGCTCGAAGCCGAAAATCCCCTCCTCATTTGTCTTGCTCCTAAGCGTGCGTCATCATCGGTATGTGAGTCTCCTTCGCTGCCATTGAGTTGTCTTGTGAGGAGGGATTCGCGGCGCGGGAGTCGTGGGGGTTGCGACTTGACAAAGGACGAATCTGGTGGAGGGCCTGCAACCTTTTTCATCATATCTTCAGTGTGATCGTCGGTTTCGACGATGGAATCCTCTGGTATAGGACCGGTGGTTGGTAGTGCGGGCATCGTGGCGTCGCTAGTGGTCTAAATTCGGCGGTGAAGGTCGAACGCTGTGGGTAAGCGCAAAAGCCGGTAGATGGATTTCCTCTACGTGGAAATGTGAGAGGATATGGGTCCCGTCGAACAATCTGAACAGTCTTGCGACTAGCGAGACTATCAGGACTTTGTTGTAGTATTCGATGCGTTGCAGCGCGACAGACGTCGACGAATGTGCGTAGGCGCAATCGACCCGAAGGTCTTCCAGTGTTATAATATGAGGGCAAGCATATTGCAAAGGATGCTAAGCAGCGTTGGACAGCTTCAAAGGAGAAATTGAAAGCGCAGTCGTGAGGCTGCGGTGATCAGCAGCAGGAATAGCAGTATGATGTCTTCTCGGCTGTGGCTCAGTCAGATGGATGCAGGCTGCTGATTCTCAATTCTGGGCGTTGAAAGTTGGATTATTTGCTGTACAGAGGCGAACAAGAATTCCAGCGCAATCGAAGCAGCACGTAGGCTGAACGCACAGCTGGAAAGATGATGTTAGGAAGAAGCAGGAGACGAGAGGGAGAAGAGGGCGTGAAAAGGGTTTCGCGGTGCGGTGGGTGTGGGACAAAGCCTTTCAAAGCGTGATTTGAACGAAGCGGTGGCCAGTTCCGACAGCGCGCGTTGCGTGTGGATTCGCGGGTGAGGGAAAGTCTAGGGAAAGTGCGATTGTCGATTCTCGATGCACTTCACTGGGCGATGCCGCATGCGCACCTGCCAGATCCCAGAGCAGCTAGACCTGCCTTGCCCTGCCGCAGCGCAATTTGATTCACTTTGACGGCATTTCGCGCATCTCTTACGCATTTTACGCAGGGTGTTCTCTGATCTGCGCGGCACAAAAGGATCGACCAGACTCTTGCCCGTTGAAACTTAGAGCCGCCTTGACACCAGTCTTTGTCTCGCAATTTGTCTCTTGTGTTTTCGTACCTTTTCTGTTTCATTATGCGTTTTATGCATCGACGTTGGTCTTCGCACATGCAAGATGCAGTCACCACGTGAAGCGGAGATTTGCTTTCTTTCACCATGGCAGCGACTTCAAGCACACACATTCATCTCGACGGAAAACAAACAAGTACCTGCAATTAGCGGTGTGCCGTGTTGCTTCAGCACCAGGACTCGAGACACGCAATGATCATGGCTACAATCATCATGCTGTATCTATATGGAACGCATTAATTACAACGTCAAGATGCACCCATGTCTGCACCGAAGACGGGCATATGTCTGCACCGAAGACGGGCATGATGTCGTGGATTCTCGTCCCGAAGCAAGAAGCAGCCACAGGTATCATTATTACCACGTCGTTATTGGATATTCGCACCGCCTTTGTGCACATAATTGTGACGTATTATGCAGGTGCTTAACATTGGACAAAAAAGCCTTGTTTTTACCAAGCTCAAAGCCCGAGATGCTTGGTGGTCGGAGCCCTCGAACGGACTCCGCACCGGATGCACAAGGAATGGCTCTGAATAATGGACCTCAGACGATTGGATTTCATCCTGACAGCTCAGCATGCGTGGCCCCCCCCACTGGAGACGTACCTCTTGTACCTTGAGCATCGAAGTGAGTGGTGTTTTTTCTGTTATTTACTACCCTGATGGCGTTCTCCTGCATTTGCGCGATTAATTTGAGACGCTGTCCAGTTGGGGGTGTGGGGGTCTGGATGTCTGGAGGGCTAGCCCATCTCATGGAGTGCTGGCTGCGCGGCACAACCCACCGTTCTTCTCCTTCAGACTTTGAACCCCCCGCGATGAAACCGTCAGAAACAACTGCAACGTTGATGAACCGACACTCTGTCACACAGCAACGTCAAGAGCAACTCATGATGACTTGTCGTACAGTACAGCGCCTGGTTTGCAGGTCAGATTACCATCTACTGATGATCTCGCATGTCGTGTAAGCTTTAGGAACATCTCGGCAGTTCCTGGTGATCTCTGATCTCACACGCGTCTGGGGGCGCTAAGTCACGAGGCACCTGAAAACCTTGACCGCATTCCGTGGTGAACCATATCGCGCACAGCATCACACCAACATCCAAGCTTGAACGTACAACCAGGCTTATGCGGCTGACCGCTTGACCTCCGATGAATGCACGCTGCACGAAAGAGCTGTATGCATGGTGTACTCAAGAGCTTGCTACTACCCATCAGTCTCGAATGCTTCCTCCATCCAAAGTCCAAACGACTGCAGAAGGACCGTCATTGACAACTCATCGGCTAAAAGGACCGGGAGCTGGAGACCTCGCTTGCAAAGGTCACGGCTGTTGTACCCCAAGTAGGTGGTCTTTCACATGCTGGCATTATTGTCATCGAGGTAGGACGTTCGAATTCATATCTGTTGTAGCACGATTGTCAACGCCCGACCAACCATGTCTTGCTAAATACAAGCATGCCGCTACCCGAACGCGCAATGATGCAGTGTGTCACAAGTTCTTACCAACGAGGATTGCCTTTCCTATGTGATGGCATTCAACTATGGCATATTTGAGGTTGGGGTCGGGTCTCGCATCGCAGACAATATCTCGGCGCTCGCTGGGGGTTACACCACCGTGAATCTATCAGTGACACGAAGACACGAGGCACCTTACTGCTCACTATTTTCTTCCAATCCGTCAACTCATTCGAAGCTGTGGATACGCTCGTCCCATCATGCTACTGGAAACTTCAGATCCCTAACATTGCACCAGCACAACACACCTCGCAGGAGTTGATCTCGAAAGACAGATCAATGTGTAGAACACCTCTTAACGCGCCATTCGACAATTAAAGTCAAGTCTCTACGCTAGTGAGTTGGAGCGACTCGAGGTCTGTCAATGGTGGTTGTGGTGGCGGTCATGGAGAACCTGGATCCAGCGAGGAGGTATACCATGCTGTCAAGTATCACAAACATCTTCTAATGCAGTAGAGAGCGAACAAAAGCTGCACCGAGTTCTAGAATCACTGCTCAAAGCAAGAGACTGTGTCCGACACAATCATCAACCAACATTTCGTTATTGACCAATTGTTGAGCGCACCCCGTACGGCAAACCCAGCAACTTCTGGATTCCGCTTAGCAGCAATTTTACAAGAACCCGGCGGGTCTTCTGGGGCCTTGCGCAGACGCAGGAGGGACACGTAAAGATGCACAGCATTTGACAGCAAGGCGTATAGAGCTTTGTATTGATTTCGATAACGCAAGGTGCGAATCTCTAGCTTGAGAGCATATCGATAATAGTGTGGTTCTGGTATTGCCATAGGTGAGTCCGTTGGCTTGATCTGATGCGTTCTTCGTTATAGGTACCTGCTCCTCATGAAGAATCTCACGAGCATCCGCATGATGAATGATAATCTTTCGTATCAGCCATTAGCAGTCGCGTGACTTTATCAGCAGCTGTAGAGATAAGCTTTGGTTGAAGCATTGGTTGTTCCAGTCGGGAAGGTGACATTGCTCCGCAATATGGAGTGGAGACACGCAGGACTTCGGGTGATTTACCTTGCCTCCAACCTCGCCTTTATCATGTCAAACATGCTAGAAGGTTGCGATTGTCTGTTCAAGATCATCACGAGCCAAGATGAGCCAAGATGATACCAGACGGTGTTAGGAAGGAGACAATCAAGATCCACACCAGATCTGCTGCCACGACCAGCTGCAGCCAAAGTCCACGACTTCCAATTGGTATAGCTCCCATGTCTGACTCTGATCGCGTAATGTCTAGCTACGAACAACAGGAAGAGCGTCAATCAATTGCCCCCTCACTAATGCACCATGACGGCAAGGAGCAATCAGTTGCACTATACACAATCGCACCTCAGACGGTCGTAGCACTGGAAACAAGACTCTGCCTAGGGAAGGTGCGAACCATGGCAAGTATAAAGATAAGTCTGCCTTCGGTCCTCAGTCGAACCTTTTGACTTGTATCCAAGCATCAATCGACCACTACTCACTATTCGTTGTCATGCATTTTTCCTTGATGCGCGTAGCCACACTGCTGGTTTGCGCTTTCGAAGCTGTTTCAGCTTTCAGTGCCATTGATGCTTTCAAGAGAGTCGAGAAGGTCAACCGCCCTGTCATTGAGAGAGCCACCAGCAAAGGTTTCCAGAACCATCGTCTGCAGAAGAGGGCTTCTCCATACCTGAACAATATCACCCAATGTGAGTGAAGCCTTTCCATCGAGTGCTAGACCCTTCTGACAACCACACAGCATTCGTTGTCAACGGTTCCGCCATCCCTCTTGTTGACTTTGATGTTGGCGAGTCGTACGCCGGTCTCCTCCCCATCTCCTCTGCCGCAAACGAGACAAGAGAGCTCTTCTTCTGGTTCTTTCCGTCTACCAACCCTGACGCCTGCTCCGAGCTCACGGTCTGGTTCAACGGTGGACCAGGCTGTAGCTCCTTGAGTGGTCTCTTGACTGAAAACGGACCTTTCCAATGGCAGCAAGGCACCTTGGCTCCAGTGCAGAACACCTACTCATGGACAAATCTCACCAACATGGTAAGACATAATGGACAACATGTCGCTGGATCTTATACTGACACCGTCCAAGATGTGGGTTGAACAGCCTGTTGGGGTCGGTTTCTCTCAAGGTGTACCTGACATTTCTGACGAAATCGGTCTGACCAAAGAGTTCATGGGCTTCTTCAAGAACTTCATCGATGCCTTCGGAATGCAAGGCTGGAAGATCTATCTAACCGGAGAGTCCTACGCCGGCTACTACGTGCCATACATCGCTGATGGATTCGTCAACGCCAGCGACACTACCTACTTCAACCTCAAGGGTATTGCCATCAACGACCCGATCATAGGAGATGGCACCAACCAGCAAGAGACCGTCATTGTCGCTTATGCCGACTACTGGCAAAAGCTAATGTACCTCAACGACACCTTCATGGAGACCATGCGTGAGGAGGCCGCTGCGTGCGGCTTCACTAGCTACCTTGAGAAGTACCTCACCTTCCCACCACCAGGTCCACTTCCTCTGCTTCCCAATCCCTACGCCAGTCCAAACTTAACCTGCGATGTTTTTGACAACATCTACCAAGCCGCTCTTTACGTCAATCCTTGCTTTAACATCTACCACATCACTGACACCTGCCCACACCCGTACGAATCCCTCGGAGCCGTCAACACTGGCGATTATGTACCGAAAGGAGAAGTTGTCTATTTCAATCGCACCGATGTTCAAGCAGCTATCAACGCACCAGTCGGTACCAACTGGATGCAGTGCACAGCCACGAACGTCTTTGGAGGAGCTACCAACAACCAAAGTCTCGGAGACATGTCTATTGGCCCAGCCCAGGACGGTGTGCTACAGCGCGTCATCGAAGCCACCAACAATACCATCATCGGCTCAGGCAACCTTGACCTCCTATTGTCAACCAACGGCACCCTCCTCGCAATCCAAAACATGACCTGGAACGGTCTGCAAGGCCTGCAATCCTACCCAAGCACACCGTTCTACGTCCCCTACAGCCCAGCGACCAACGGTGGCTCCCTTGCCGGCGGCGGATTCGTCGGTAGCTGGGGCACCGAGCGCGGTCTGACCTTTTACCAAGTTCAGCTCTCTGGCCACGAGCTTCCCGGGTACGCTCCGGGTGCGGCTTACCGCATGTTGGAGGTCTTGCTCGGACGTATTGGTAACTTGAGCGATACTAGCGACTTCACAACTCAGTCTGGTGACTACACGGGTAATTCCACCATATATAAGCGTGGTGTTGAGTTGTAAAGGATGATCAACGGCTTCATGATTACGTCCGTGGAGGAGGTCTGGATTCTCTCTATGAACTCTTGAGAGCGGGAGAAGGGTCAGTGTGTCGGGTATAGACTAACTCCGTAGCTGAGCAATGACACAATTGTTCGCATCACTTCAAGCTTGTGTTGACGGATTGACGAGCTTCATCTGTGGAATGTGATTTAATATCTCTACTCCTCCAGGAAATAAGGCACCGCCTCAGCAATCCTCGTCCTGGCCGGAATAGTGATACAGATCGGAAAATCGCCATAATCAGGACTATCCGACGGCATGATACAGACCCTCCCGCTCTGCGTCTCGTCCCCATTGAGCACTCTACAGGTCCTCATCTCGCCCGTCTCCTCATCCACGACTTCCTTCTCCAGAAAACTCAGGATCCCACTGAACGTCGCGCTCTTCTTCCTCGAGCGGAAACTCACCTGGAAGCCCTGACCGACGAGCAGGAATTTCTCGTTGTCGGTGGTGATTACCATCCCGTAGCCGGCGGATGGGTGTCCGAAGACGAAGGAGCGCGAGATGGTCAGGTCCCACTCTCCGAAGGTGGTGGTGACGGGTGGTGATGGATCAGTCGAGCCGGCAGGGAAGTCGTCGAAGAAGAAACCGACGCTGCTGCCGGGATTGGCATGCGCTCTGAGGACATGCGCCTGCGTCTGGCGCAGCAGCGCGTAGTGTGGCGTGAATGCGCAGTCGGCTGGTTCGAGCGTGTCGATGCCGAAGGGCGCGGTGCACAGCGCGTGGTAGGTCCCGAGGGCAGACCAGATCCTTCGGGCGCCGAAGGCGTCGCGGCGCTGCTCTGGGATCATCAGTGGTTGCCCGCGGTGGCTGTAGTCTCGGCAGCACTGCTCGTAGTCGTTCAGGTAGGTGTCGGGAGCGATGAACGAGAGGGTCGGTGCGAAGAGTTGCCAGATGTCAAGGACGTGCGGGACGCCCCCGCCTGAGGGGTACTCGCCGGGTGTGTTGCCGCCGCTCGCACTTGTGGTTTCGGCGTTGGGCATGTTTTGCCATACGTTGGTGTAGAGAGGGAGGGGATAGATGGCTTTGCCTGCTGAGGCGACCGATTCGAGGTACAGGGCGTAGTGATACGCCATGAAGAGCTCTTCGATTCGAGGGAGGCTGAGAGGTTCGAAGTAGGCTGCCCAGGAGGCGTTGGCCGCCGCTGAGGGTACGGTATCGGAGCCCAGGTTGAATCGCAGACTCTTGTGTAGCTTAGATCGTTCCTCGTCGTTGCTGAAGATATCGACCACAGCCTTGGGTACAGGCTCGTTGAACAGCTTGTTGGCTGCATTGCTGCCGTCTCGAGAGTCCCCGAGCAGACCTACCTCATTCTCGACCTGGACCATGATGACAGTCGAGTGCTTCTCGTCGATACCTTTGATGTGCTGCATCAGCTGCACAAAGGCTGTGGTGTTAGCTGCAAGCACCTCATCGTGGAAGATTGACAAGACTTCGGTGGTCTCCAGTTGACCTCCTGCTTTACGCAACTTGGCTCGTGGGAAGCGTTTTGCATCTTTCTTGACCCAAGATGGAGCATACGTCGATTTGCCTGTTCACGAGGTTAGCCTCTGATCCTTGTGGAGGAGAAGCTTCCATACCGTTCTTGAAAGCACCGAACCAGAGCAGAATCAGATGAAGGTCGAGGTCTCTTGCATCTTGTATAACCTTGTCCAATTCGGCGAATTCGAACTTGCCCTCCGAAGGCTCGATCATTTCCCATGTGACACAACCAAGAACAGTGTTGATGTTCATGTCTTGGAGTTTCGGCCATGTTGTTTTCATATAATCAGCGCTTGTCATTGAGGAGTTCTGGAGCTCTGCTCCCAGTATGAGAAAGGGCTTGTCATCAACCACCATTTGAAGGCCGCCATTCGCGGTTGTTTCGATGTGTGGGATTCGGTGTGACATAGCTGCTAACAGTCGATCGATTCTGTAGAAGATACATATTGATAATGGTGAACATGGAGTTGTTGATCTGGTAGAGAGGAGTTGTATTTAGGATGAAGTCGAGCTGGTGGAGTTGGAATTTACCCGCTTTCTCCTCACCTCTCTCCTCGCACCTTTCTTCCACCACCGCCTCGATGACCTCCACGAAGAACCACTATCTCCACCGCCGCGGCGTGCAGCTTTGCGAGACCGTATTCAGCTTGAAACCGAGCTTCTGACGATGGGCGGCATGTTGCGCCTCATGAACGAATCGATCACTTCACCTCTGTGCTTCACCTCATGTTGGTCTTCACTTCACTTCCGGTCGCGAATTTCGTGAAGAGCTGGGAAGATGTTGGACCAAGTCACTTGTAGGTCTTCATGAGAGCCGGTATAGTACATCACTCTTTTCAATTTTCTGCTGTCGGTTGTCTACACAATATCCCCAATACCCCAGCCCGAGCGTCTTTTTAGATCGGATTGATATGAACTTAACCAAGGCGCAATATGAAAATATGGTACTCAGGTATCTTGGACTTCAAGGGCGTAGTACGTCTTCGAATGCTCAAGCAGACTGGACCTTACCGCCCGCACCTCAGAATAACAAGCTCTGGAAGGAGACCTGGGAGGCTAAGCATGAAGGGGCTAGAGACATTCATACCGCGTTCGTCCTGATAGTACTCTACCACAACTTCACGCACATTCATACCGGTAATGCAGGCGATGCAGCTTTCATCAAGCACCCTGTTCCTGATAGCGACATGCGCCTGGATCAATTCGATGTCAACTTTGGTGAAACTCAGGCAGATGCCGATGGGTTTGTTGGCTTGGAACCTGTAGTAAGTCTGCTGCTTCCGCGATCTCCATGGTCCGGTAATGCGACGGCCTGTCTTTTTTTATCAACTGATGCTCGGTTTACTGAAGCTACTTAGGAGCAGATGCATCGCTGCAAAGCTTCAGCCGAACAGTTCCTCGTCACATGCAACAGAGTTCTTGCAGCGTCTACATATGCTAGAAAGTGGGCAGTGAAAGAGCCCCGCCGCCTCGTACGAACTTACCACACGTTATATGAGCTCGTGGCCGCTTTCTTCTATGAGCGGAAGCTTTTGAGTCGAGTGGCCGCGTACAAGCGGGACGAATCCATGATGCGCAGGGGATGGCCTCTTCGCAGATATGAGGAGCGAGTGGACCGGGATATTTTGGCTCTACAGGACATCACGCCTGTTTCATCACCAATCAAAGTTTACGATCAATCACCAGAGGCCAAGAAGGTGAAGCTAGATGCCAAAAACGGGGTTCAAAACAAGTCAGTGCAGGCATTCTAGGCGCAAGATCCATTGAGTCAGGATCAGATCGGTTACGCACTTCCGTTGATCGAACTAGTCAATTCATTGCTCTGCTTTTCAATTCAGTTCATCCCTTGACCCCAGCTCACTAAGATTGGTTTCATCTCTTTACTTCAGCTCACTGCGATCCAATTACCTTTGTAACTCGTTCTTTCTCACTTGCGCAGCTCAAAATCTCATTCATTGCATTACAAATTCGTCACTGCTTCAAGTCCAGCTCACTACGTCAATCTACGCCTTCACTTGTTGCCCTCACAGTTTCAACCAGCTCACGACGCATTGGGACTAGTCTCTTATAGGTTCCTATATCAAGACCTCTCATGCTCCCTCTCTTCCTCTAAGTTTCTTCTACAACCTCTACTCCTCCACTCAGTTCCATCTCTTCTACTCACCCAACTTCGATCTCAAGCAATACTTTCCATCAACACTCACAACATGGCCATCGATACTGCCATAATGGTCAGCAACACTGACTTGATGAGCGATCTCTCCAAGCTCACCAAGTCCAAGAAGCGTTCGGCTTCTCCACTCGAAGAAGTCACCAAGGCGGTCAAGGCCATCAAGCGTTCCCCATCGCCACACAAGCCCGAGAACATCTTGGCATGGATCGAAGCCTATGAGTCTGAGCACAAATCCATGGACGGCATGAAGATGGCATTGGCTCTCCTCGACCTGGACCGCAGCTCTGCCAAGAAGGCGACTGGCGGAGACGAAGCTGCATCTGACGAGATCGCCAATGACGATCTCGACGTAAGCATCTCAAAGCTGCTCATGCTACACCTACTGACAAGCGTCCAGGAGAAGATGAAGCGTAGCGAGGAATCCGCGAAGGCCTTCATCATGACCGAACTTGATCAAGTCGCAGAAGACAGCTTCGGGGAGGTCAAGAAAGACGAAGAGCGCTTCAAGGCCGCTTACGCACTCGGCCGCGATCTTCTGACCTGCCTCTACTACAAGCCAGAACTCTGTCTTGGCAAGAACGACTGCCGCGGTTACGACTTCAAGGAGGGCGAGAGAAGCGAGATCTACAAGCTCGGTGAGACCAGCAAGTACGATGTCGACGATGAGAATGGCTTTTACAACGAGGAAGGTGAAAAAGCAATGATTTATGTCATCCAGAAGCTTTATGCTGGTAAAGGAGACGAAGGAGAAGTCGCTGACGATATGATGGACCTATTGGAGTCGGTGAAGTTCCCACCACCGGACATTTGCGCGCTTTTCGATAATGCCGGAGAGGGCGCCAAGGAGACCGACGGTGTCGATGAAGCCGAGGAGGGTGCTGAGGAGACCGATGGCGGCGAGTGATGGACTATCACTAAGCATGCACCGGGCCGGATTGACTTTGGCTCCTTGATCCTTTCAGAAGAACGCGAGAGGCTCGGGGAGGAAGCCCGCAATGCAACATCGTTGATGAAGCTTGATCAGTCGTGAGAGGGTTACAATCATTCAGATACCAGCAAGCAGTATCTATTCCATTCTTCAATTCCACTTGACTCGGTCAGCACTGTGCACACGACCTCGAATAGCCGCGGCGTGCTATAGTCGTACAGAAGTCGTGATCATCATATATCTGAGGCGTCAAGTCACCCAGAGAAAGACGTGACAAAATACGCAGAACCAAGGTCCAAGAAGACAAATGCAGCATAGCATACGTGCAATATCTCTACGACGGCTAACGCTACAAAGTGTCTCATCAAAGCGATCGTGCATCGTCTCCTTCGACTCCCCTCCCCCATCCCCACCAGAGTCGTGCAGTTGCGTAGGTAATGACTATGAATACGCGAAAGAGCATGCTAAACCTGCGTATGGTCACGCACGGCATCTGCATCCGCCTCCTCGATGCTCTTGCGGGCAGGGTCGTTGTACTCCCAGCACAAGAGCTTCCAGTTCAGCTCAGAGCGCCAGAAGAGGCCGTAGCCCAGGTCCAAATCGGCGGACATGCCGCCGCTAGCGGGCATGCGTTGGCCAAAGACGCATCGGCCGAAGCGCGAATGCACGATAGCCATGGAGCACATCAGGCACGGCTCGTGGGTGAGGTAGATCTCGAGGTCGACGCAGAGGTAGCCGTTGGGGATCAGATTGTCTTCGTCAAAGACGGCGCGCTCGCTGTCGGTTAAGGGGTAGTCGAGAAGGGCGCTGACGACGCTCTCGGGTGCGTTCTTGGAGTGTTCGACAGGTGTGACGAGGAGCTTGTCTGGCATGATGTCGTTATTGCCATTAGAGTTGACGGGCTTCGGCGAGGCTACGCGGACGCGCTTGCGTGCGACCATGCCGATTGCTCTGAGGACGGCGTGAGCAGCGACGTTTTCGGCGCCGACTTCGCGATCCTTGTGACCACAGATAGAACCACAGCGCCGGGCATCGCCTGCAACGGCGATGATGTGTTCTTCGTTTCCCTCGCGCCGTTCCACAACTACACAGCCAGTGCGAATGCCCAGTCCCTGTGCTTTTGCTTGTGAGGCGGTTTCGTACGCCATGCTCATGTACTTGCTGACGGACTGGTTGGAACCTAGCTCTTCCTCCGCCTTACTGACCATGGTCGGGTGAGGGCCGAATGGGTTCGTCTTGCGGTATGTCGTTGGCCAGTACTGAGCAGTCCACTTATGAGCCTGTTCTATAGACGTTGGTGGAAGCAGCGGTACAGTGATCTCCTGGAGCTTGAGAGGATAGCCTTCGACAAAAGCAGGTTGAGTCATCAACAAAGCCGACAGGTCTTCATAGTTGATGAACTGTGAAGGACAGACAAGAAGATACAAGGTTGGAGCGGGTCCTCTACGGCGTCTGCGAGAGCGAGAACGAGACCTGGACTTCGATTTGGAGCCTCTACTGCTGGCTTCGGAATTGACAGAGGTGGACCGGGAGTTGGAAGCGCTCTCTTTGACATCATCTGGTTGTAGGTACTCTGGCAGGTTGATAGGCGTAATAAACCTACGAAGGTGCTGGAGATCGATGGCGTCTTGGTTCGGGATCTGTTCCTTGCAGGTGCTGGGAAGTGTTAGCGTTGGTCATTGACTACGACTTCAAGAGGAGATGTAAACATACAGCAAAGTGCTGTTAGCAGCTTTGGCAGGAAGTTCCACGATCCAGACGCGAATCGTCTCCGTTTGAGCTCTGCTTTCGGCTTTGGTCTTCAAGACCGATAAAACAGGTGGTGGAAGAAGTTGCATCTCTGCTGAGACGGCATCCGAAGTGGTGGTTAAGGAATCATGTTCCGGGGCGGTGGATGTGCAAGGTCGCTCACACCCAGCTGGCGGGGACCTTCCACGTTCGTCGTTCATGGCATCTTTGTTTTGTCGCAGAGGTGCAGCTTCCCGGTGAATGTGAACATGTGAAAAAGTGCAGGAAGGTGCGTCAGATCTGCAGGAACGTATTCACGCCAAGACTGTGGGGAAAATGCAGATCGGGCGCGCGCCTGCGACTGTCGGTCTTGACTGCATGGGGAAGGCATAGAATTATGGATACTCTGATGCGACTGGCCTCCAGTTCCTCTGAGAGATGATCATCGTACGGTAGCATGAAGGACACTTCAATGGAAGTAGACTCTGAGCCTCTGGAGGAGCAATGGCCAGCTCGTGAAAGCCAGATCAAGCAGTTGTCTGTCCTCCTTTCTGTGAGTGTGCCTACTGTTATCTTATCCGGATGTTTGTTCAGACTGCAATACTGATAAGAAACAGCCTGCTTTACCCTCGCCGCCCACGATCGTAGCTTATGGACCAGAAGCAACCGGCAAATCAGGCCTTCTTAGAGCCTATCTCGAACGATCTGATCTTCTACACGCAGTCATTCAATGTCAAGAATGCATCACTGGACGCCATCTCATAGAGCGAGCAGCTGCTGCTTGCGCAGAAGTGGTTCACCAAAGCCTGACGAACGGACACAGAACCGATCAACCGAGCAGCGTCCGCTGCGAAAATCTAAGTGCTTTCACGGAAACACTCACTGGATTGCTCCGCAACGTGGACAGATTCGTCCTTGTTCTTGACGGAGTGGACGACCAGCGAGAAGCAGCTCCAACTTTGCTGCCTGCCCTAGCACGACTAGGAACTATGATACCTGGTCTCACAGTAGTGCTCATTGTGAGACATCCGAGCCCGCGGTTTTTGCACGCCACGGGTATTCCTCACATCTATTTTCCGCCTTACGAAAGGGAGCAGGCAGTCGCTATCTTGTGTCTGGACCCTCCACCGATTTATTCTAGAACACCTTCCCCTTCACTAAATTTTACCGAGGACTCAATGGCAGAGGATAACCTTTGGCTCTGGTCTCGATTCTTGCAAGCTGTTTGGGACTCTCTGGCCAAAGGAGCAGCACGAGATCTCGTTGCCTTTCGTGCCGTTGCGCAGAAGCTATGGCGTCCTTTTGTCCAGCCAGTTGTGGATGGCACTTTCGGCACACGCGACTTCAGCCGTCTGGTCGTAGCGCAGCGGAAACTACTTCAAGACGAGAGCTGTCTCGGAGACAGTATTATTTCCGAAGTCGAGATTGATTCGACTCCGACAATCACCCACGACCTTCCGTACTACTCCAAGTGGATTCTGTGCGCTGCATACCTGGCGTCGTTCAATCCAGCTCGACTGGATCCGATCCATTTCATGAAGTCAGCTGAGCGAAAGAAGAGGAAGAAGGGCGGAGGCGCTGTTGCTGGTCGACGCGCGAAGCACCGCAAGATACCGCGACACCTGCTTGCCCCCGGCGCTTTTTCTCTTGACCGGCTATTTGCGATTCTGCATGCGATTCTCCCCCACGATCTCATTCCAAACATTGATATCTACACACAAGTTGCGACTCTGGGATCACTCCGTCTGCTGGTCCGGAGCGGTATCTTTGGTACAGACGTGCTCGAGCCGGGTAGCAAGTGGAAAGTTAATTTCGCTTGGGACTACGTAACCAAGATTGCACGGAATATCGAGCTTGATCTCACGGACTACGTAGCGGAATGAACACAGCAAAGCAAATGGCTTCAGAGGCATGAAGAAGGATATCAATATTCGTCATGGCATATACGGACAAACGCCTAAGAGCTGCAACTACATTGCATAGCCCGGTTGTACCTTGGCACGTCACCGCAGTAGCGCTCTTCTTCCTCGCGGTTCCAGCCCCACTCCTCGTTGAAAGGACTGAGTGCCATGGTCTGGATGTGTTGCAGGATCTCACGCTCGCCCTTCTTCTCGACGCGGTCAATCAGCTCATCAAGGATCCACGATCTTGGAGTAAACTACGAAAGAGTTAGCAGGTGCTGGCACGCAGTAGAAGTAGGATGAGACGTACCTTGGGGTTGACCTTCTTCATGGCCGCTTGGCGCTCGCCATCTTTCTCCTCGTTCCAGTCTTCAGCGACCCTGGTCCTCCACTTGTCCAACCAGGTAGCGATTCTCGCCCGGGCATCGTCTTCGGATCCAGCGACACCAGTCAAGCCTTCGTGATGGAAGAAGTGACCAGCAACATCCTTCCTTTGCTCTTCAGTCTCGAGCTCCGTAGTCTTGATATCGCACAGCTTGCGGAAAGAGTGATTGAAGTCGAGCTCGAGAGCCTCCAGGGTATCCAGCAGCTCAGAGTACAGAGACTCAAAGTCTTGTTCCTTGTAGACCTTCAGTCCCAAACGAGCTGTCATGAGACGCTTGTACTCGTTCATGAAGACTGCGCGGAACTCGTCGCCGGTCTTGCCGATCAAGTTCTCACCGCGCTTGATGAGCTCAGGCGCCCATGTCTTGGAGACGCCTTCGTTGACGAATTCGTCGTCGTCGCATCTAGCGCCGGAGCCAATGAGCTCGCCGAGCGCTTCGCCGAGACGGACGAGGTTCCACCAGATGATGCTGGGCTGATTGCGGTAGCTGTATCTCAGCATGTGGTCGTCGTGGTTTGGTGTGTAGGAGGGATCGAAGTTGTCCATGAAAGCAAAGGGGCCAAAGTCGATAGACAAGCCGAAAATAGATGTGTTGTCCGTGTTCAGCACTCCGTTCATGAAACCATACGCCTGCCATGCTGCGACTGTCTTTGCGTTGCGACGAGCTATCTCGCGGTAGAGGCGCGCGTATCTGTTTTCCTGGTTCTCGTCCTCTCCCTGGAGGTCTGTCTTTCCTGCACCGCGAGTGACCTCTTCAGCTGTCTTGGCCACATCGCCGTCTGCCAACTTCGACGGTAGCGACTCCCAACCAGGAAAGACCTGCTCGCCGACGTAATCGGCAATCTTGCGAATCGTAGCCCTGTCGCCTCTGCTCCTCGGCAAGTCGAATGTACCAAAACGGATCCAAGACTGAGCGAATCTCGCAACAATAGCACCGGGCTCCATCAGCTCTCTCCTCGCACGCGCCTCGGGCGTGAGCGTCAAGCTCAACGCTCTCGTCGACGGTATGCCCAGCGCGTTCAAGTGCTCACTGACAATGAACTCACGAATACTGCTCCTCAGCACCGCCTTGCCATCAGCGAATCGACTGTACGGCGTGCGTCCTGCGCCTTTGAGCTGCACCTCATACCGTCTCTGAGTATTCGGATTCGTGGACTCGAACAGCGAGATAGCGCGCCCGTCGCCGAGCTGGCCCGCCCACTGCCCGAATTGGTAGCCTCCGTAGCACTGTGCCCATGGATAGATCTGGTCCTTTCTCTGCTGCTCTTCTGACTCCGCCGCCGACTTGGACGAGTGGTCCGCTTCGTCCCAGGTCAGGATCTTGGTGCCAGAAACGGTGTCGCCGAATTCTTGGCTGCTGGTTGTGGAGGGGTCGATGGCGAGGTCGCGCAGCGCGGCGGGCGATACGCCTAGCACTTCGTATTTGGTTGGTGGGTCGGGACGGACGTAGGTGTATAGTGCTTCGCGTACTTGGCGAGGCCCGAGATGGGAGCGTGCGACGTTGTGAGAAGAGGACGGGGTGGGGTACTGAGGGTCTGGAGGCAGGTGGCTTGGGAAGTTGTTGGACTTTGGCAGGTCTTTGATGGAGAAGGTCTTTTGGTTGCCGTTTGTGGCACCATTCGTGCCGTTACTGATGTGTGCCGCCATAATTGCGAGTCGAGATGATGGTGACTGCGGACGTCGCAAGGGTAGTCGGCGGGCTAGCATATACTGTAGTCTTCAATTGATGGTGAGACTCTAGAGAACAGCGTTCAGTGGGCGCTTCTGGCAGGGGTTGAGGGGCTTATAAGCGAGGTACATGTACACGAGCAAACTTGACGCATCTTAATTACGGTCAACTTATGTCAGATTCTCCATCCATCGGCATCGAACTTCTACGCACGGGAATCGTCATTCTTTGTGGGGAAAGAAGCTGTCAGCGCCACCCAGATGCAGCTAAACCTTGTTTTGTGGATGCGTTCTGACTCCATCCAGCCCTTCGCGTTAAACCATTAAACCCGTGAACCTCATTTCTTCTGGCATACGACGACTGTCGATACACGATTCAGCACCACCACGTTACTCGATCGATCCTAGTGATTACCGTCGTATAAATCGTTCAGCGGTGTGGGGGGTCGGTCCAGCGATACTGGTGCTCACGGTAGCTGAGGATACTGTGTAGCATTCCAGCCTACCAAAAAGTTGCTTACAACTTAAAAATGGATGGCAGAGAGTTGCCGGGGTTCTACTACGGTAGGTCTGCTATTGTGATGGATGGATGGCTTCTGGTCTGAGATGTGGCAGATCCCGAAAAGAAAAAATACTTCAGAATCCAGGCGAACCATGTAGCACCCCCAAATGCGAAATATTCTAGGGAGAACGCCGCCAAGGAGAAGGAGCGGTCCAGGGTAGGTTGTCTATTTTTGCAACAGCACGCGGTCTCCTGAGCTGCGCAGAACATCCGTAGTAGCGATTTCCACTGACTTTGGCTGCAGAAGAGACAAAGGACGGAGAAGTATCAGGCAAAGAAGCTCACGCAGACCGTCCAGAGATCACCACTTCTGAACTCATGGAGCACCAGAACGACCATGGGCCGAGAACATGGTCTCATGCGGACGCCACAAGTTCAGCAGGTTCGAGCCGAAATGTTCGCATCCCAGCTGCGACGTGGCCAGAAGATTGATAGTAAATTCTGCGACAACTGCGGAACACGAGACCTAATCAACGATTTTGCGGTAGATACAGCCGCCGACGGCATCGTCTGGGCCGTCGGAAGTGGCGGCCAGTGGTCTATGGAGTACACCGATATGGCAGACACGCGCGGTCACACGCACCATTTCGACATAGCGAGCTTCAACTCGGAAATCACATCTGTCAGCGTTACCTCGTCTCGCTGCGCTGCTGTCACCACCCTATGCGGCAAGTTCTTCATTTGCAAGCTCCCACGACCCAACAGCAGCGGATGGATAGATTGGGACAACTACATGGGCGGCGTGAGTGCAAAATTCGTTCCCCCCGAAACGTCTCTCTGGAGCTGCGTGGCCAACCCCAGCGGTAATTCAGACCTGCTGGTCGCCGTTGGGTCGTCGGATAGTCCACACGCCCCTTCACGCGGTCACGCTTCCATCATCACCGCTTCCGGCCACTTCGACGTTAGCGCCCAACATCGCTCCCTTCATGGCCTGCGGTGCGCCGACTGGCTCGACGCGACAGTCTGTATGCTCGGAAACACACGTGGCGGTATCGCGCTATGGGACAGCCGAACCGCGGGCACCTCTCTGCGCTTCCACACGGGGCGCGCCATCCTCGGACTGAGGGGTATGGGGAACGGCTCCGAGCTGATGGCTGCCGAGAGCGGAGCCCTGAAACTCTTCGATGTGCGCATGCCAACCACCGACACTCTGTCCATCGCCAGACAGCAAGCCCGCAAACCGCTCGTGAACAGAGCACCTTTCTACATGCCGACGCCAGAAGCCAAGATGCCCAATACTGCCTTTGATGTGTTGCCATCGGCGCGTCTGGTCGCGAGACGAGACGATGAGAATACGGTCGGTGTGTATAGTCTGATTACTGGGCAGCGGATTAAAACGTTGAAGACAGAGCAGAGTGCTTCTGTCAAGAGGTTGAGGTTCTTGGAGGACACGCAGGGCACGCTTGGCTTGTGGGGGTGCTGGGGTAGCGCGGTCGAGGCTTGGACATTTGGCGGCGAGGATGAGAGGGAGGGCGAGGAGGGCGAGGTCTGGGTCAAGGATGCGTGAAGTGGCGGTACTTCGTTATAGGATTGGTCGAGGTGGTCTGGTGTTTGGCATATGTCCGGCGTTCGACTTGGCTTGAGATACCCATTCTTACTAACGAGTGATGAGTTTCGGTTTATACATAGCATGCGAATATTCAAAGCTTATATCGGTCATGAAACACTGTCACCGTATTCAAAGGTGTCCATGTTTCGTTATGTATCCTTGGTCGTTGGTTCAAGATACTTACCGCTCCTGTCAATATCATGGTCCGATGATGAGATTAGATGAACTGACAGCCAACAAGGCTGAGTTGACGGATCGTAGCCAATAATACACCCCTCGACGCTGCTGCCTGGCCCCTCGAACATCGTAGCGTCGGAGTCGAGGCTGAAATCAGATAACGAGGTCCGCTTTCGTGCGAAATGTCATGAATGGTACGGATGTATAGTGCTGGGTATAAATACAACGAACCCTTATCAGATGCTTCGTCCGCATCATCGTTTTTAGCCACTGCCCGAAAGCCCGATAGTATCCTACCTCAGAATCCTCAGAGTCCTTGTGTTCACCCACCCGGCAATGCCACCAGCAGTAGAAAACCTGGAGCGCGCCTCCGCGCTCGACGGCATAGCAACCGAAGCTCTCATCAACCGCTCTCCAGAACTGAACGAGCGCCTCAGCAACGCCCTCGCGAACTCCGCGGCCCACGGTCTACCGCCCATCACCATCTCCCCGCTGCAAGGACAATACCTCGCAGTCCAATGCCGACTGAAAAGCGCCAAGCGCGTGCTCGAGGTCGGCACCCTGGGCGGCTACTCCAGCATCTGGTTCGCCTCGGCGGGCGCCAGCGTGACGTCCATTGAGATCAGTTCCAAGCACCGTGAGGTCGCGTTGCTGAACACCAAGGGTCTAGACGTCGACGTTATTCTCGGCGCGGCGCTGGATGTATTGCCGAAACTGGCTTCTGACGGACGAGTGTTTGATCTGGTGTTCGTTGATGCCGATTGGGACGAGCAGTACGAGTACTTTGAATGGCCTGTCAAGTTGACAAGACCCGGCGGTGCTGTTTATGTTGATAATGTTGTTAGGTGTATGCTAGAGGGCGAGACAGCTGGCGAGGGGGAGGACCTGGTGTCGAAGGTTGGGAAGATGAAAGGGGTTCAAGCAACGCTGGTCTGGACTGTTGGGAGTCACAAGAGTGATGTGGACCACATGTTTGATGGATTTTTGCTGGCGGTCGTTGACTGGGGGGCACTCTTTGTGACGGTAGTGCAATAACATAGTCACTCGGAGATTCAGTTGAACGAGTTCTTCTTAGTTCGTGTCCTCGTTCTTTCGCTCTGTTTCCTCTTCTTTCTTACCGAATCGTTCCTTCAGTGTTCTCAGCTGCATGAGTCGAGCTCTCCAGCTACTAGGTGTGTCGCCGCCTTCACGATTGGCCCAGACGTTTGCAAAGACACACGCATTAAGTGCCAGGTTGCGCACGTACTTGGCCAGCACACCTCCACTGACGACCTTGGTTTCTGCTGCGGACGAGATATTAGGAAAGTCCTGTCTGGTGAGCACCTGGACTTTGAACCAGGAATTTTCGAACCATCCTTCTTGATGCTGATGCGTACGTGTTTCGATGAATGTAGCTCTTGCTTCGGGAGCAACGACAACGTAAACGTAATTGAACGCAGAAGGGATCAGTGAGTTTAGTCTCGAGAAATCGAAAGCAGATCCGGAGTTGTTGAAGATGATGTTAACGTAGTCATTGCCGATGTGAGCTTTCTTCCGAGTGCATTGTGGATCGAATTCAAGGTTCGTCGGCATCATTGTTGACACATGATAGACAAGAGCAGTCACCCCGCCTCGGTGCCAGATTGTCTTCGTGCCATCTGTTTGAGCCTCCGATGTATCTAGGCCACAAGTGTTGTGTTGCAGGCCAAGCAGAGGTAATTTAACGCCTAGACCGTCGAGCATGAGACGGTAATCCGCGGAACCCATCAAGTTGGCAAGAATGTCCGCCTCCGTGGTCTGGTCTTCGCCGATGTACATGACACCTGCTTTGAAGAAGTCTACTGGAGAGACGCGATCGAGCATGTTGATAGCTCGCTTCGATGCATCGCTCTCGTTCAGGGGAGCCGGATCCCAGCCGTTCGGAAAAGGTTTGTCTCCTGGAGCACGAAGATGTTCTTCAAAGACCTGCTCTGGACTTTGTGTCCCATTTAGGGGTATCAGCCACTCGTCGGTCCCGGACGCTCGCCTTTCTACAACCTGAGCGATCCGCTTGTTAGCATCGACTGACACCGTGACTAGAGAGAACGGTGACGTCCACGCTGCTGCACCCTCTGGCGCAGGATCCGGTCGTAGCAGAGATGTGCTGGTAATGTTTCTCCTGGTCATCCGCCAGACCAAGTCGAGCGTAACCAATGCTTGGTCCTCGCGTTTTTCGGCTTGATCAGTCGAAAGGAGCCTATGTTGCATCCATGGGAAGTACTTATCTCGGTCGCTGTCTCGAACAGAGATGTACCAGAAGATGATGACGTGATAAGCCATGGCAAAGACGTACTGTGGTATGTCGACTGTCGCAGACCGGCTGCTTGCTAGTTCCACCGGATTTGCTGTAGGACGATTGACCGGTGTCGATTTACGCTGTTGCTGCAAATCATCGAAACGCTTCCCTCGAACGTACTCGATGTAGCTGAAGCATACACCAAAGACTGTCTTGATCTCCTCTCCATGAAAAGTTCTTGCGAGATCTTTCAGCCTAGACAGCCCGGTAAGGAACTCCAGGACATGGACTGCAGCATCGGACTTGGTAACGATCGTGGACATCTGACCAACGATACGGGCGAGATCACGCTTCAAAGACTCTGGCAGCTCATAGCAGCATAGAGTCAGTGCATGCACGCAATGAACAGTCGTTCTGTCCCAGGCAGTCATGCCCATGATGAAAGTGCTGATCATCTCTTCGGTTTCAGCTCTTGTGAAATGGTCGTGGTATCCGATGAGCATGGTCAATATGTGATATAGACACACGGCAACATCCGCCTGTTTCAGCTCTGATCCTTCCGGAGGCTTCTGAAACGATTGCTTCAAGAGCAGACGACATATAAGACTTCGTAATTTGCGGACTTGCAACAAGACCTCTGAAAACAAAGACTGATTGGTGAGCTGCGCGCCTAGATGCACGATGATATAGCTGTAAACCTCCCAGTCGGAACCGTGTTCGAGGATGTAAATTACATGATCCAGCCAGGGTGATAGATCCAGTACAACGCCTTCGCCCACTTCATCAACCGCCTTGGAGAAGAGTACAGGACTGACCATTGTCGGTGGGTCATCTGGCAATCCTCTGATCTCTCCGTACATCCATACTGGGCCATTTTCACTTATGGTCGAGGCACGCGATTGTCGACGACTCTCGGATAACTGCGGCATGCTTCGGCATAATGCGGCGGCAAGACCTTCTCCTTCAGCAGATTCGATAAGGAATATGTGATGATGCACATCACTTCGAAGTCTGAAAAGACCTCGAAGCAACATCACGGTAGCTGCCGGATCAAGATCTGAACCATCAAGCAATTGCAAAAAAATTCGGTAGAGAAGTTGTGCACGTTCGGGATGCGTATTGATGTTCCGCATAAACAACGTGACCAAGGCCGAGGTAATGTGTCTTGTTGACGTCCTTCGTTGATTGAGAGTGACGCTCGCACCAGAGGCCGCGCTACGTTCCGCAGCAGTGGCCATCTTGAATACCATGGCCTCAAAGAAGCCTTCTTCAGTTGAGGCAGTTTGGACTTCGTAGTCCAGCGAATACTGCACTAACCTGGCCTGCAGGTTGGTGTCAGAATCATGGTCGGCAAGCGCATCAAGGATGAGATCTGCCAAAAGTCTGCCTTGGACGGGGTCCTTCTGCTGTGCTTCAAGACAAGTCGCTTGCAGTAAATCCGCAGCAGCAAGCCTGAGACTGCTTGGAACTACCGCATGGTCGATGAAACCTCGCTTGATCAGGTTCATCTCCTTCGCACATGCAGATGCCTCTATCGGTCGGTCATACGTCGACAGTAATTTGTCTGCTAGGCTATAGGGTAGATCTGGAGCCAGCTGCAGGAACAGGTTGTCTAGTTCAAGACGTTGTCCTGCTCCCATGCCTGGGAGAATGTCCAGCCGTGACAGTATGTCATAAAAGGCAGCACGAGCTCCATTTCCCTGCTCACCAGATATTCTGTCTCGTAGGCTGGTAATTGCTCTACAGACGCAATCCCAGTTTGGCTCATCAACAAGCTTCTGTTGCAAATGGTCGACCTGAACGAAAAGCTGGAAAAGGTCAAGCTCCTTCGCAAGAGAAGGTCTTCCAACAGAATCGTCATCACGTACAAAGCTTTTTAGGAGCGTTTCGAGAGCAATGTTTGTACTGATTGGGTAGTTGCGGTCCGCCAAGATCGTTCCAAGAAGCTGCAGAGCGCCGTCTGCTTCCTGAGTAGTGACTTTCATACCACTGCAGTCCATGCCCGCGGTATGAATCAGTAATACCATGGTTTCATCCTGCAGATGAGTGTTGAATAGCCACTGAAATGTCTGTTCAACTTTCTGGACTATTTGTGACCCTTCATACCTCGAGCTGTAGCCATGCAGCATACAAAGAGCCTTGACAATGGTTTGGAGTGAGTCTATGGGGACTTCGGCTCTAGTGATCAGTGCATCGTAGACACGAAGCAGATTCAAAATGTCGTCTTCAGCAGGCGGCGGAGCGGTGTCCATGTATCTTGAAATCTCCACCATAGTGAAGGGTACCGACTTTGTGCCAACAGAGGGACCGAATCTGATGACAGCCGAAAGGAGTTGCAGTGATTGATGATAGGCTGTCCGGAAAAGCTCTGGGGTGACGTCGATACCGCTCAGCCCCCATTCATCCTTCTGAGCGCTCTCAAGATGGCCATTGTCGTAGTAACGTTTCAACTCCAGTGAGTCGGACGAGATGACTGTCAGATCTCGAAGGACGCTCTGCTCAACACCATCGATGTTCGCTCCCTTCTGGAGGAGTTCAGAGTACAATGAAGGGCGTCTAAGCTTGTGAACAGGCTGTTGGAGAGTTCGCGTGTAATGGTATGCATCGATACGTAGATCTTGTGGAACGTTTTGGTGTCGCAGTAGATACAGCAGGAGCTTGTAGCCCAGGTCTATTGTGGCGGCGACACGCGTGTCCAGTAAGGCTTTGGACTTGAAATAGATGTCGATGCCTTCGGACAGCGTAAGCTCGTAGTCCGTGATATACTTGCAAAGCTGATTGAGATTGGTTTTCAACTGCGAGTATTCTTGGGTCGGTTCAAGGCTGTCGATGGTGCTGACGAGATCAATAGGTGGTGGGCCAAGACTCAAGGGCGGGATGGCCGGGGAGATTGGAGAGGCGACACTCTTTCTTGATAGCCTGAGAGCATGTCAGTATGGTTGACATAGGAGAGTCGTTGAGTGAACCGATGCATGATCGCGCCCAGAACATGTTGTCGCGATATAGGCAATGAGCAGATGAACAGACCAGGCAGCTTTTATCGCCCAAAAGCCATGCACTTACAACTCACTGCCCGTCCGCTATTTCGATATCCGACCTTGAGTGTTTGCTGTACACCATACGGAAGAGAAAGAAGCAGGTGAAAAGAAAAGTTCTTACCCTGCTGGGCTCAATGTCAAGGCACTGAAAAATTGCGAGCGACGCCTTTCCGGTGTGGCCCTTGGCGAGGGTCGGGTTTCTGTAGACATGGTATATCACCAAACGCTTATAACAGCAGTAGATACAGCAAAATCGGTCTTTTCTTGCCGACTCTCAGCAAAAGTGTGAGTCTACTTCTTCCAGAACTCAAAGTAGTCGTGGCCCAACATCTTTTCGTCGATGTTTTCAGCCGTCCATCATGGTCGCCGACAACAAGAGATCCAGAGAAGATTCCGTTCTGTCCGTACTGTTGATGAAGCCAGAAGCTTTCAATCTCGGACACAATAGAAATTGAGAGTGTTGGTTGAAGTAACAAGCACGTTCAGGTAGAGGTGCAATGAGTCAATTCAAGTTGCTTGTGGCCCTGAAATGGGATTGAAAGCGGAGGACAGGATCCGATTGGTGCTTTGCCAAGACCATTGACGTCCTGTTGCAATGCGGCACCGATGACACCACCCAATGGCAATCTCGAAGAACACATCTTCAATCTGTTTGTTGTACTCGAGTAAGTCGATCGGGTACACAATTATTGGTCATCTACTATCTTCCCGTTGTTACAGTAGATGGTAAGTGCTATCTCCTATTTTTGCTCGGCGCTAGACCGTAGGTGGTGCCCCTCCCCCACTCGGCCGTACATCTCATGCGCTAAGACGTAATACATACTTCAATGATTGATAATCACATGGTTCTGTTCGACTCCGAGCATACCTACTTGTCAAAGACAATATAGAGAAAGGGATCTCTTTTGCTCGGCGCTTGAACGTAGGTGGTCCACCTTAGACGTACATCTCGTGCGCTAAGACGACATACTCGGATATAGACGGGGCACACCATTAATCGTAAGAGTTTGGTTCGACTTCGGAGCATACTTGTCAAAGGCAAAGGATATATATAAGGAGAAGGATTCCACCCATTTCTGAGCATCGAACTCATCCCCGTCACAATGGCTCCAACTCAACTCCTTGCCAATCTGTATCAACAGATAAGTCAAGCATTCCCTCAAGACGGCAATGTAGTGGGTTCGCGGTTCGTTTACGAGAACATCCAACAAGCTTCGTCAGAAGCAACCGGAGTGACTTTCGAAGAAGCTAGAGTCGTCGATCGACCATGCTTATGGATTCGACCATCCGGAGCGTCTGAGAAGCATGTCATCCTCTTCATGCACGGCGGAGGTGAGCCCGAGACTTCAGCGGTCCCATGGCCGGCACGTAGATACTGATAGATTTTCTGAATCCAGGTTTCACATCCGGTTCGCCACAATCCCATCGCAAGATGGCTGCTCACCTGGCTAAAGCTTGCAACTGCATTGCCTTGAGCATAGACTACAGGCTTGCTCCAGAACATCGCTTCCCGGCGGCTATTGACGATTGTGTCAACGCCTACAAGTTTCTGCTCGACGCGGGTTACAAGTCTGATCATATCGTCACAGCTGGAGACTCAGCCGGCGGACACCTCGCTACAAGCGTACCCCTCTGCGCAAGAGATAAGCATCTCCCGATGCCGGCTTGCGCCGTCGCAATCAGTCCTTGGTACGATCTCACCCACAAAGGTCCAACCATGAAGTCGAACGCGGATGTCAACATGCTCGGCACTGCCGACACACTGAGAGGCATGGCCCAAAACTTTATCGAAGGGACTGGCGCAAAGCTGGATGACCCTCTTGTAAGCCCGTTGTTCGCAGATCTCAAAGGTCTACCACCCCATTGGCTGTCGGTCGCTGGATACGACATGCTGAAGAGCGGTGGAGATGATATGGCTGCAAAGATGAAGAGAGAAGGTATCGAAGTAGTCTACGAAGTTCATGAAGGGATGCAACATGTCTTTGAGCTCATGGCTGGAAGAGCGCCAGAGGCTGACCGAAGCATCAGAATGATAGGCGAATGGGTGAGGGAAAAGATCGGTAGCTAGTTTAGGAGAGCACTTGCTGTCGACCTACTTGCCCTATGTACTGAACATCATTGTTTGATCCGGCACACATAACTTATGTTCTCTCCAGTCGATCACAATGTTGCTAGACTTTGAAAAGGAGAGGTCCAATTCATGCGACGTGAGCGTCGGATGTCCATGCCAAGACCTTCTTGCGACGTCCACCCATCTTGTCAACGAAGACACTCTCCCATTGAACGCCATTGAGACCACGAAAAGAGGCACAGCCAGTTATATCATACGCGACGCGACCAGGCGAACCTGGAAAACAAATTTGTGCTCGACAAGCAATAGCTTCCCTCACTACGATCGATCAAGACCGGCCAAATGTTCCCATGGGAGGTGACCCTCTCTCACCCGTCGCGCCGGCGCGCGTGCGGGTTCTCCTGCTACCAGCTGGCAGAATCAAGAGATCGCGTTTCGAGTCGTTTGTGGAACGTTTGCAGGGAGAGCCGGCGGTGAGGCTTGGGGATATCACGCCGGATGCAAGACCCGATCGCAACCTCTTCTCCCCATTAGCATTTCCGGAGGGCATTCTGTTACTCAACCTCTCCACGTCACTACCGCCAGCTTCGCAAGCAGCGTTTGCGCCTTACGAGCTCTTTCGACTCCCATTCGCCATCCTGGGCATTGTAGACGGAAAAGAGTACGAAGACGATGGGGAAGTCAACGGGCATGAGACGAACGGGGACAACAGCGGGACGGGAAGTCTGGACAATGCATTGAAAGCCATGAGAGAGCAGTTCCCGAGGGCGTTGATGTTTCAACTGCTAGCAATGGATTGTTCACCGTTGAGCAAAACCCAGCAGATTCCACAGGACGCGATTTACGTGCCTTCGCCTGAAGAATCTACCTTCACAACCATCAAGACGGCCATGTGCGATGTCTCTTCTCAGTTACTCGGCGAGATGGCCATGTATGGTGAGATCGTCAAATCATGGACCACGGTTCCAACACCACTCATGTCGCAATCAGCTGCGTCGGGGTCAATACATGAGCAGCGCATCGGACTTCAACGCACAACATCGATACGATCGCAACATTCGAGAGACGAAAGCCCCAATCTCGGCTTGACAAGACAATCTTCGATCCGCAACTCTCCTCGTGACTTGTCTAGTCCGCCCTCGAGTGTAGTGGGTAGCCCAAGACCCGATTCGCCCGCGATCATGTCTGGTTCTTTCACGCCTGATGACAACACTAGGTCGGGGGCTATAGAAGGAAGCTGGAAGCACAAACAGATACCTGCAGAGATCGACCGATCCGCGAAAAGTCTCTATCCCCAGAGCTCAGCCCATACCAGCGCAGAGCGGGAACGAAACATTGGCAGGACCCGCGTCGGCATTGTGCTAGGTACTCTATACTTGATGACGGGTCGATGGGCAGATGCGTGGCGGGAACTGCTCGAGCAAACCTCACGAGCTCGAGCCTTGGACGACTGGCTTTGGCATGCCAAAGGATTAGAGAACCTTCTTGCTTGTATGCTTTTGCTAGGTTGGTCAGGTTTCGACTTTCACATCCCGGCGATGATACATGCTGGAATTGAGGGCCGCGGCCCAAAATCATTCACCGATGCGACCAAAGATCTGGTTACCACAATTGGACATCAAGATCCAATCGCGGCAAGTTCGACACTTCGGAAACTTGGCACGCTCTTGCCCGAGATCGTAGCCACCATAATCGGTCATCATGACAAAGCTGCCATAACCACTGGTGAAGCTGTTCCGCAATTGATACTCTTTGAGCTTATTTTACGCCTGAGTCAGTTTCTAGCTGTTCTATCAGAACACCATACCGGTGTTGGAGTGCACATAATGGGTAACGTCTTACCAGGCGGCAGCCTTGATGCCTTGCGACGTGCACCAGGGGCAGGGACACCAGCCGGCTTGTCTAAGATCAACATCACAGAAATCCTCTTTCGAGCTTACCCTGGCCCTTTCATTGGCATGTCTCTTGTAGAGCGCACGTCTGTCCTTGCGGGTATCGCATCAACCCTATCTTTGCTCAAGCTGGATCGAAAACGCGCCATCATTGTTAAGGATCTGCTCTCCAACCTGGTACCGGCGTTACTGCAAGCGAGGAAGCTGGGAGCCGCCGAGATGGGCATACATCCCGCTGCAAGCTTGTCTCTTGCAAACGGTCCAGCTGATGCACTGGGATCCACAGGTGGACCCTTGTCAGTGGACCAGCTGCTTGAACAGCTGCAGTCTATATACTCTGTCGACATTGTGTCTGTGCGCGCTGATACCAAGGTTCAGGATCTTGATCGGGAAGAATCCTTTGACCGGCTCATCTCTTTGGCCGCGGATGCTGCAACGCAAAATGCCAGCTTTGATGTTAACGGCAATCTTAACCTCAAACTCGACATCCTCCGAGCTTGTATCGAGTTCTGCGAAGCACTTCCTGATCTGCCGGGTATCGTGCATTGTACGGCACTCCTCCTTCGATCGGCAGGCCCACACGCATCATTTGACACGACACCTCGCAAGGTAGTCTCCATGTCTACTGACGAGCAAGTTCGGTTGTTGTCAAACATGTCGAGAGCGGCGAATGCAGCAGTCAGAGCTGGATTGAGCGACATACAAGCGAATTACTGGGACGATTTTCTCCTCCGTGATATACAGCTTAATGAGCGCGCAAGCACTGGCAGGCTTATTGAGCATTCGAAGGATGACCTGCAACAACAACTCACCAAGAAGGGTCCGTTCTTGTATGACGCATTCGCGAAGAAAGCAGATGGCGAGGTGAAAGAAAAGGTCATCATTGCAGATGAGACCGTGGAGCTTGTCTTCACCATTCAGAACCCCTACGATTTTGAGATCGTCATTGAGAGAATAACACTAGCCACGGAGGGTGGATCGCTTGATGTGCAGCAAGAGTCTATCACCATCGGCCCACGAAGACTGCAGAATGTTCATTGCCATGCCAGAACCCACGCCACGGGTCAAATCACTGTACGCGGTTGTCTCATAAAGGTTGCTGGCTGCAGAGAACGATTCTTTCCAATATATCACGAGTTATGGACCGTCGAGTCTCCTCTGCGTATGAAGAACATCGGACAAGGGGACCAGAATCGTGTCCCGAAGATATCGCCAACCAAGCCGAAACGGCCCCCGAGCTTCAGTGTAGCCTTCACGGTGATACAAGCGCAACCGCGGGTGATCGTTCAGGGTACGGATCTCCAGGAAGGTGTAGTAATGTTGCTGGAAGGCGAGAGGCGCTCATTCCGGGTGACATTGCTGAACGCTTCCGACAGTATAGCGACCGACTTTGTCCACATCTCATTCGAAGACTCGGTCACTGGATCTTTGCGATCAAGTCTATCTGCTAACAAGCTTTCGCGGGCCGAGATGTACGAGCTCGAAACTCAACTCACACAGAATCCGATTCTCGAATGCAAGCGTATTGACTCTGACGAGGACTCGAACGCAATTGCCCCTGGACAGCCAGCTGTGTATGAGATCAGCGTGGTCGGCCGACCTGGTCTCAGTAATGCAAAGATTCTTTTTGACTTTGCCTCTTTAGGTTCGGACCAGGGAGAAAAGACTCGCTTTTTCACACGACAAGTATCTTTATCAATCAATATCACTGTCAACGCAAGTGTACAGATCAGTCGCCCCGACATCATTTCGATGCCACCTGATTTCAAATCGTCGGCCGGAGAGAACGAAACCTCGGAAAATACTCACGGAACGTCAGACGGCGCACACGCTCAGCACATGGTCATGACGAAGGGACGCAAAAGGTTCGCAGGCATACTCAAAAAAGTGACTGTCTCGGCGCATAACGATCATTGCCTTTTACTTCTTGACGTTCGAAATGCCTGGCCAAACCCGCTGACTGTGTTTCTACACGTTGAGAGCGGAGATCTGGTCAATGTCGCCTCTGATCAGTACGCAGTGCGAGAACTCGTTCATCCGGGCCATGTTGCGAGGCTAATGCTTGTTCTCCCCCGAATATACGTGAGCGAACCACATGCACCGATACCCGCCTTGTCGAAGGGGGGTCAGCGTCAGTTTGTGGTAAGCTCCAATGCATCATCGCCAGAACAAGAACAAGCGTCTCGCGAGGCGTTCTGGTACCGTGAAGAAGTCTTGAAGCTGGTGTCAGGTTCTTGGAGCGAAGAGGGCAGTGAAAGATGCGGCGCCATCAATCTGAGGTCGATCCGTCTCAGTGCAGCTATGATCGAGACGCTACGGTTGGAGGACCTCGACATCTCGTTCGACGTCACAGCATCATCGGGCGACAAACTTCAGCGACAAGGACGTGCACGATTCGAGGTCTCCACGCAATCTTTCCTTACTCTACGAACCAAGATCCAGAACCGGTCCGACAGACCATTACAAGGTGTCTTGAGATTACTACCATTACTAGCAAACCAGCCACAAGACATGGCTTTGGATACAGGGCGACGATTTGTCTGGACAGGACTGCTGCAAAAAGGTTTGCCGGTGATACAGCCTGGTGGAACGATCGAGGAGGAATTGGGCTTTTGTGTATTGAACAGTGGAGAGTACCAGGTCAGCGCAGTCGTAGAAGAGCTGCAGATTGAGCCACGGCAAGACGCGAAAAAGAACGAGGACGACAAGTTGCACATGAGGGACTACCTGGCCCGAGAAAGAAGGATATGGCGGGCTGCGGAGGCATGCTCCATTCGCGCTGTAGACCATCAGTGAGAACCCATACCAAAATGCATTGCTTTGAACTGCACTATTCGCTATGCTGCAACCGTCTCAGTGACTACACTGTGCACAAGGGCGCATAAATACTCATCATAATTCATGCATCCTCACTCGGAAATACTCCAGTTCAAGACCGTTGCCAAGAGGTGGATAATAGTGGTCCTCCAGCGCTGTCAACTCTGGCTTCTGTAGATTAAATAGATATCTTTGGACCCCTTGCAGTCTACAGCTCAATCTCGACCTCAGATGCGGTGATCGTCCCGTCAATTCTCACAAATGTCCGATGGCGGTGTAGCGAGCAGTAATGGGCCCTCGAGTAAACAGCCAAAGGGCCCCGCGACAAGCGTGAAAGACGCAAAGAAGGAGTTGGAGGAGACAAATAAGCGGAAAGAAGCAGCATTCAAAGGCTCGGTGGGATACTTGACTGGGTTCTTTGGTCTGCTCTTGTAAGCTGGAGAACGTGTGCCAGGTAGTGTGCCCAGTACTGACAATAAGAAGCGTGCTACACATCCTTGGAATCTACCTTTTCCTCAGTGGCTTTCTCCTGACTCGTCTGGTCTTGAACGACAAGTCTGAATGCTCGATACCACCGGTGTCGTTGTCCGATAACTACGAGGCCGGCTCAGTCGACCGAGGATGCTGGTACCCAAAGACTTTTGACAAAGCTGTTGTTATCATTGTCGACGCGCTGCGCTATGACTTTACCGTTCCTTTCGAAGTTCAGGGCAAGACTGGAGCTCCTCGCCATTACCACAATGCCTTGCCATTGTTCTACGAGACTTCTGCCGCTCACCCACAGAACTCCTTTTTACTACCGTTCATCGCCGACCCACCGACTACCACGCTGCAGAGATTGAAGGGCTTGACGACCGGTACCCTGCCCACGTTCATTGATGCAGGCTCAAACTTTGCCGGAACAGCCATTGACGAGGACAACTTGGTCGCGCAGCTCTGGAACGCCAGTAAAAAGGTGGTACACTTGGGGGATGATACATGGCATTCGTTGTTTCCAGGATACTTTGAGCCAAACTTGACGAAACCTTATGACTCTTTCAACGTTTGGGATCTTTTCACCGTGGACAATGGCGTTAACGAGCATCTCTTCCCTCTTCTGGATCGCAATAACACCAGCAAATGGGACGTCATCTTTGGACATTACCTCGGAGTCGACCACGCAGGTCACCGTTACGGACCAGATCACCCGGCCATGACTTCCAAGCTGAATGAGATGAATGATGTCTTTACAAGAGTCGTAGAAGCTATTGATGACAATACTTTGTTGGTAGTCATGGGGGATCATGGCATGGACGCCAAGGGCGATCACGGAGGTGAATCAGACGATGAAGTCGAAGCCGCGCTCTGGATGTATTCAAAGAAGCCGCTGTTTGGACGCATGGACAAGATGACCAAGCTACCTCCTGCGACCGCCAAAGAAAGGCCCGTAAGGCAAATTGACCTTGTTCCGACATTGTCTCTTCTCCTCGGCATGCCTATCCCCTTTAACAATCTTGGTCGTCCGATCAACGAAGCTTTCGTGACAAGGACCGGCGCCGACTTTCCAGCTCTGGCAAAGGTCAACCGTCTGACCGCTGGCCAGATCCATCGTTACCAGAAAGGGTATGCTGCAGCCAGAAAACTCGACAGTTCTACGCAGTCGCGAGTCCTGGACATCTACAAGTCCGCTTCAGAAGCATGGAACCACACTCAGACCGTTCAGTTTCCTCCACTAGGTGTCTGGACAAGGGCTTTCGGGGGCTTTAAAAAGTATCAGGAAGAGAATTTGGACGTCTGCAGAAGCCTGTGGGCGCGTTTCAACGATACCAGCATCCTCGGGGGAATTCAAGTGCTGGTCATGGCCTTTGTAATGCTTGCCGTCTATGCTCAAGGCTTCACTGCCGATCGATCCGAGCACGCTGAGCAGTTTCTCAACGGCGGTGCCATGGGCCTTGGTGCCGGCGGAGCTCTTGGTCTGGCTGTCAGCACGGTTCTCAGAACCAGCATGATTGGCACTGTCATTTACTGCACCAGTCTTGGAGGCATCATCGCTCTAGGTTCGATCATGCTTTCTTCGCGCGAGAAGCTCGAGGTACCCTTGCCTTCAACGTTTTGGGGCTGGTTGTGCTCAGTAGTGACTGTCTTGCTGTGCGGTGGATTTGCCGCCAACTCCTTTACTATCTGGGAGGATGAGATCCTTCTCTTCCTTCTGACTACCTTTGGTGTTCTCATGCTTGTCTCGTCGTTGAGGCAAGCGAACCCCCAAGACCGTACTTTCGGTGCCTGGCAGTCAATATCTTTCATCATCTTGACCCGCATTTCTTCTCTCTCACGTCTTTGCCGAGAGGAGCAGATGCCGTTCTGCAAGTCGACCTACTACTCCTCCGTCAACTCCTCGACCTCAGCATGGTGGCAGCTGATCATCCCATTCATTATCGCGCTCTTCCTCCCATACGCCATCAGCAGCTCCTACGCCCGTTCTCGCAACTACACCGGCTTCGCCCAGCTCTGGATAGGCACCGCCTTCCGCATCGGACTCTTCATGTCCGCGATGTACTGGATCCTCGATGCCGCTGACGACAACAACTGGCTTCCCGCGTTCTCCAGCACAACACTCAAAACTACCCGCGTCATGATTGCACAGCTGACGCTGGGCCTCGCCTTCTTCGTCGGCTACGCAACCTACATCTGGGCATCGCCGTTCATCGAAGTCGAAGAAAAAGCCGCCGAGGCAGCCCCGGCGGTATCAGAGTCCATCCCCATGGATGTCAACGACCCAACGTCGCAGATCTTCACCACCGTGACCAAGCCCGAAGCGCCAAAGCCAAAACTCATCATCATGGGCTACGCCAACACCCACGGCACGCGCTACTTCCTCCTCGTGACAGTCTGGTGCCTCGCCCTGCTCCTCCTCCAAAAACCAATGGGTCAAGGAACGCTCTCCCTGCTGCTACTGTCCATAATCTCCCTCCTCGAAGTCCTCGACGCCAACAACCTGCGCTCCTCGCCGCTCGGGCCCGTCCTCCTTGCCCTGCTCGGCCAGTACTACTTCTTCAAAACAGGCCACCAAGCGACCCTCGCCAGCATCCAGTGGGAAACAGCATTCATCCCGCTCAGCACCATCAAGTACCCGTGGAGCCCCGCTTTCGTGGTCATGAACACGTTCGCGCCGCAGATACTGTGCGCGCTCGCGGTGCCCGCCGTCGTGTTCTGGAAAGTACCACCGCGGACGACCGGGTTGCTGGATCTCGTCTCCAAGCAGTTGGCGACGCATGCGCTGTTCTATACTGCTGTTGCGCTCGCGACTGTTGTCGAGGCTAATTGGCTCAGGCGCCATCTTATGCTGTATCGCATCTTCATGCCAAGGATGTTGATGGCAGTTGTTGTTAGTGTTATCGTGCAGGTCGTGAACTGCTTTGTGGCCCTGGGTGGTGTAAGGTGGAGTGTGCTTAGTGTGGCGGAGGTGTTTGGATGGGGCTAGGTTAGGAAAATTCAGGTGGAAGAGATTAGGGATACACGATGGTATAGACGGTTCTGAGGGGCATGTATCACTGTTCGGCAGTCTGTGATCAGTTGTGTCATGTAGTATCATGCGCGCAGGTATAGAATCCCGCGCTGTCGTATCTCATTATTCAAGGCGGATACTAGATCCCAAGCCCGATCTCGTACCACTGTCGCATTACCCGACCCCTCACACAAAAAGTTCTTCTCTGCTATCACAGCCCTAGCGCAGGGGCCAGTGACCGCCCGCCTCGTCTCGGACCCTCGCCGCCGCGTCGGCCTTCGCCCTCTCCCTCTCCGCCAACCGCTCCTTCTGCTTGGCCGTCAGCCCGAGCTGCGGCCAAACCTGGCTCTCGAGCTGATTGCGCATCGCTGGCCGCGTCAATACGTCTGGCGCTTCTGCACGCATGTATTGGGGCGGGTACTTACTCGCTCGCTTCAGCAGACGCGAGGGCAGCGTCATGGGCTTGGAGTCGCCCTCTTCGGTCGGCACTTCGCGCACCGTCTCACGCGGCGCGGACTGGTGATGAGTCTCCCGCATGATGGTGTACTTCTCGCGCGGCGAGGTGGTGTGCTGATCCGAGCTCGCTTTGCGGCGCAGCTCTTTACCCAGTTTGGCGAGTTGCTGGTGGAATTGTTAGTGCTGCGACGGATGGAGCTGAGGTACGTACGGCGGGCAGATTCGGCACCGATGTGGCGGCGAACTGAGACAGTCGGCCGCGTGAGGGAGGTGGTGTCATTGGTGATGGCAAGGCTGCCATCGTGTCTGCTTCTGGCGCCGGTGGGGGAGCACCGGGCTGGGCTTCTTGTTGGAGGTCGAGCACTTTCTTCTCGAGGGCAGCAATCTGGTTTTGCTGCAGGAGAATGGCAGCGTTGCGCTGCTCGAGTGCGCTGCGCAGGTGCTGCAGTTGTGTGATCTTGATTGCGAAGTCAGCATGGAGAAGATCATAACGGGCGATCGCTTCGCGGCGGTCAAAGTCAGCGGCGGTCAGTCCAGCAGCAGCAGCAGTCATTTGGTTGGTCAGTGCGGTGGTTTGGGTTCTCAAGCTGGCTATCTCCATTGTTTGGTAGCGGTTGATGCGGTGTTGGCTTTCCAGCATGGACAGTAGGCCTGGGTATGGTTCGATTGAGCTGGTTCTTGAGTTCATTGAGCGGGCGGGGGAGATGTCAGTCAGATGCGTTGGATGAGCAAAGATAACGAGAGGTTGCTGGGCGTTGTTTGTCTTCTTGGACTCGTTCTTGCTCATTGACGAAGCCCGGTTCTTGGACGACGGGGGCGTAGCAGGCTCCGTTGGAGGTGGGTTGCGCTTGGAAGACATGGCGATGATGTATATGTGTGGTGGTGTTGAAGCGATGTGGGATGCTCGAGGATAGTTCTGCTTTGTCTCAAGGGTAGGAGGGTTTCGAAGGGTAGACGGTTTGCAAAGGTCTTGCCATCAGTGAAGGGAGCTTAAAGGCTCAGCTTGCTTCTGTCGTCGCGTCCATCTTGCGCGCTGGAGCGGAGCCATGACGACGTGGCAGTCGTTTGCAATCTTACGAGGTGAATGTGCAATTGAAGAAAGTGAAGATGAGTGAGTATGAACGAGCAGTCAAGAGAAGGGCTTGGTAGACATTTACGATGCAGGTGAATCAAGTATCCACTCCAAGCCTACTGTATGCTTACACATTGTACTCACAGGGTCATCCATGTGCCGAACGAATGGTTGATTCATGCCACATTCTGCAATGGCCTTGATGTCTTGAAGATGAAGCAAGGAAGAGTGTGAGAAGGAGCGACATTGGTGGTGGTCGAGTTGGTGAAGAACAAGCTTTCCCCACAGCAACATCACCTCATGTCGTGTTTGGGCTGTTTCGACCTTGCAATCACATGCGCCAGAACTCATCACGTCTGCATCTTGAGCATGGGTCAGTGTACGCGTCGTCGCTCATTGCTTTTCGGCGACACTGATCATTGATTTTTCCTGCTTATTGCCGTCATGTTTTCACTTCCGCTCATTACCCCGCCGACCGTAGGTCAACCATCAGCGGCTGAAGTCAACTACTAACCTTCCAAGGACTTTTCGCCTTTTCTTTCTACGTTCAGGAGACCACAGTACGATGATATACCAGCACCAATCGACCCGGATGCGCCTCCACATCAGCGTCAACCGACGCGTCGGCCAAACCAACTTCATGGTTCCGCCCGGAATCCGTTGGCTCAGTTGAAGGCCGACGAAGAAGCTATTCGAAAGCGAAAGGACAACATTGCACGTTTCGGAAGTACATGGATCAAACCGCCGGGAGTCAGCAAGACCCTGCAAGCAGAGACGGAGGAGAGGCTGGAGCGGGAAGAGCAAGAGGTGCTCGCTCGCAGGCAGCAGATGATGATGGACATGCAAGCCCAACAAGAAGCTGAAGAGGCGAGGCAACGAGCTGCGCAACCAGAGGATGCAGAAGAAGCAGGTGACGTCACTCAGGAGAGGGACTTGGACGAAGATATACCCGATGCGGATGAGGATATTGATCCTGAAGAGGACGAGGAAGATGAAGAAGAGGACCAAGAAGAGATTGAGAGAGATCTCGATGACGAAGTACCAGAAGCCACCAACATCACCTTTGGAGACGAAAGTCTGCTCGAAGGCAGCATGCTGGAACAGAGCCAAGTGACGGGTGTGATCGACCAAGAACAGCAAGAGTTGGCTGAACAAGAGATACTGGACCAGGAGCGATATGCACAGCTGGAAGAAGCCGAGCTGACAGGCATTGCACAAGACCAGTTTGATCTCGGTATGGAAGCCAATTTGGACGATTCCGTGCCAGAAGCAGGAAGCTATGAGCACACTGATTCTGAGCTCGAAGACAGCAGCGACGAGGACAATGACGAGAGCATGTTACCGCCTCCTGCACCAGTACAAACCGCGCAAGCTCGCGCCCGTGGACTGTTTGGGAGCAATCGCAGCAGTTTGCGAGGCAGAGAATCTACTGGCAGCAGACAAAGCACGGGAAGCAGAGATGCAAGCTCGTTGCTAGAAAGCTCTTTCATCGGAAGCAGTCCTGTACTTGGAAGACTGAGAGGAAACAATCAGAGAGTTGGAAGATGAAAGAGCATTTTTCGACTATCTCGGCGGGAAGCAACCACTGTTTGCCATCATTTCAACCCGGTATAAATGATCATCCTCTCTTCTACGGTCTCACAAACAAGTTGTTCCATTCCAGCGGTCATGGCAGACTGTAATCACGTCGATTGGCTCGCACGTACACATGCGAGCCACAACCAGCACCGTATGCGCAATTGTTCGAAAAGTCTTCTGGACCTCCCAGCTGAGCTCCGCAATCACATCTATCAGCTCATTTTTCCCGGGGAATGCATCTATGTCACCCGACGTGGCGACGAAGCCACTCGACGCCCTGTCATCGGTGACAAGTATGCACGGGCAATTACCCAAGTTTGCAGGCAAACCCGTCACGAGAGTTTGGCGATCTACTTCCATAGCAACACCTTCATGTTCGAACTCGGCCATCTCAGCTATCTTGAGAACTTGAGTCGTTGGCTCGAAGGACGATTCCCCTGTTTGCATTATCGGGCTGATCTCAATGAGATTGCCGTGCTCTACGATAATGATTGGATTGAGCCAACGGAGATGGGGCCACTGCTCGACCAGCTGAGGGTGATATTTGACTTTGCAGTCCTCGGACTAGATCTTCTGATCTCGCGCGAAGTAATGGCAAGACCCATACGCAGGGCGGCGTTGGCAATGCGAGCTCCGCCGACATCTCCAGCGCCGTCACCTTCACTTATCGATACTTGCATCACGGAAGCCTTCAGACTAGGAGCTCTTGCGAAACACAATCGCCCGAAAGCGCGCGCGTGGTCGGACGCTTGGTCGGAGGCATTCAAGGCCTGTTATGATACACTGGATTCAGATATGATTGACCACTTCAAGGAGCCATGGCTGCTGCTCTTCATCCCTTCATAATCGCCTAAAAGTTTGTATCGAGATTCAATGAGTATTCAATTTCTCCTTCGATTGTGCATCTTCCCTTATCCGCAGCTTACAATAGTCGATCTACCAGCTCCATCCGTCAAGGCTTCCAGGTCATCAATGACGCTCCTCCCCTGATTGTAGAAGTTTCACCTGGCGAACTTCACTGCTGATCAAGCTTTCCAGCTGTCAAACCTTGGCGTTTTCGTTGTTCCACCATATAAGCTGCACTTCTGCGACTTCTCTTCACTCTTCTCCTTCCTTCCATCTCAATTCTCAGCAGTCATGGCAAACAAGCGTGTTCGCGTATCCCCGGGGCGCGCAGGGGCTCAAGGCAATCAAGATCAGATGCGCACTCACGGAAAGGAGAACACGTAAATCGAGCTTTTCCTGGCAGACAACGATGCTAAGCTAACCCGTGCCAGGTTTCCTCTGCTTGTATTACCTGCTGAGCTTCGCAATGACATTTACCACCTCGTCCTGGGCCAGGGCCGTATCGTCGTCCAAATCACATCTGGTGACGAAGCGAAAAATCATCTACACGATGCCGTACCGACACGCGCCCTTACCCAAGTCTGCCGACAGATTCGCCAGGAAACCTTGCCGATCTACTTCAACGACAACAAATTTTTCATCCGATCTGAATTCAGTCGTTCGCCACAATTCTGGACTTTTGTGATCGCAAACAAATACAAGGGCCCAAAGGAGATGTTATGCCTAAAGTTCTGGCTCGAAAAACGCATTCCCGCCGAGAATCTTTCCGCTCTCAAACAGATCGCGCTCCCCTACGGCAATGGATGCGACAGAGATGACAGCTACGGTTACAGATGGGATACTCCAATCGCTGCAAATCACTTCTGGGGCTCCACGCACTCTTTCGGCTCTCTAGACCATCAGTTGGGCTGGTTTGCAGAGTTTCTATGTGCTGGCCTAGATCAGCTGATATCATCATCGGTTTTGCTACGGCCAATGCGTGAAGCAACTGCTGCTTGCATTCCTGCTCCGCTGTTTGACAAGTGCATAGCTGCTTTCACCCATCTGGCTCAAGAGGCAAAAGCCGATGCAGCATCCAATGTTGTTCGGCGTGCGAAGAATCGCAAGTTATGGAGGGAGACGCTGGCTCCAGAGGAACAGGATTTGGTGGTTAATCGGCCGGATCACTTGAGGGAAATTGCACGCTTACGCCAGGGGCTCACAATGAGCAAAAAAGATTGTGCCTAATGCGAAACGCCAAGTCCCGACAGAGATGGCGATTGGGCTTGCAGAACATCTTGCGAACTGTATCAATACAATAACCTTGGGGGTAACAAGTTCCCAGAAGTTGCAGGCAGGTCAAATCACAATTCATTTCCTTCATTGCCATGCCACGTGATGTTTCTAGCGTACCATAAAAGTCAAAAGCTAGTCTTGGGACAAGTCGATATACGTACGAACCTTTTCACTTCGCTTCACTTCGCTTCACTTCTCCCCATTTGACTTCAGGTGTCAACTTGCGGTCACACCTCACCTGACGTTGCGAATCGTTCTTCGCTGCTTCTTCTTCTTCACCACACACACAACTTCAATCTCAACTCCACGAGGGCCACCGGTACAACACCAGTACACCCATAATGGCAAAGCGTCATCGGTCTCGCACCAAGTCGTCGCGTGCATCTGCAGTATCTGCAAGAAACAGCTATTATCAACATCAAAGGCGCAGTCACGAGAAGAAAACAGTGTGAGTAATACCCCCGGGTAGCACCTCGACCTACCAGCTTCGAGGATATTGGGTGGTATACTGAGAGACTAGCTTCCCTTTCCTTGGCTTGCCTGCCGAGCTTCGCAACCGGATCTACGAGTTCGTCTTCCCTCCTGGCAAGATGATTATGGTCGAACAAAAAGGAACTCGGCCTAAACCCAGATCACCACGCGCAATCACCCAAGTCTGCAAGCAGGTCCGCAAGGAGAGCCTACCGATATACTTCCACAACAACACTTTCGTTCTACCTGGTGGCTTGGTGGACCCTGAGGGCAAGGGCGACAGGTTGCAGCACTTACAGCCTTGGCTGCAAGACCGCGTCCCTTCGTATTGCACCTCTGCGTTGAACGAGGTCGTTGTCCCTTACAGTACCAGAACGCTCACTCATAGAGGCTGCATGGGTACTATGGACACTCAGGTACCGACTGTGCTGGAATTCATCCAGAGAGGACTCGACAAACTTCTGCCTGTTGAGGCACTCTTACGCCCAATCCGACGATCAGCCCGAAGAGCACCATCATTTGAGCTGGACGAGGTCTTCAGTAGAATCATCGAGTTCGGTCTGATGTTCATCTTACACCCCAACATACGGATGACACCTGAGGTGGCGGAGGTATTCGAAAGACTAGTTGAGCACGCTTCATCCTCTATTCTTCCTTTCATACTGCCCACAACGCTCGAAGTGGGCCCAAGTCTACCGTACATCGATTTCACCGCCTGGTATATACAGGCACCGCGCAGATATGAGTGGTTCAATGACCACCTGTTGCTGCCTTGAAGGTCATGGATGACGGGATGAAGTAGTCAAAATGGTGCCGCTGAATTTTCTGGTGCGGCTGATGTGGTACCGGTGGTATTATTGCGGCGTCCATCGGCGTCGAGGTCGATCTACTCGCCTACCAATGCCACTGGTCCGACAGTGGGAGCGTACAAGCAAAGGGAGAGGTACTATGAAGGGTTGCAGCAGTACTGGGCATGATATGCGACTTATAATTCCAATCGTGTCTACATTCCAGAATCACACACAGGCCCGTCAAGTAACAACAACCTTCATCCACCCCGTCCTCTCCTTCACCAACAACTCCAAGAACCCTTCGCGCTTCTTGATAGCCCTCAACATCTCCCTCGTCCACTTGCCGAAACGACTAACAACCATCAAATCGTCCGTGCCCTCGAGCATGAACTGCCGTCCAAGCCTCATAGCATCGACCCACAGCCAGTCAAGAATCTTGCGTGTGGGCTCTCCCAAATCGACCATCTCCTTACCATAGTCGCTCACGAGCCGCGCAAGCGACGAATTTAGCGGCCGGCTGAAAACATCGAACGCCAATTTCTGCGCCCGGTCGGCGCGATACACCATCATGATCTCGCGATGGGACCAGAATAGTACTTCCACGGATTGACTCACGGCCATGCTGCGTTTCCATACGTCGTACTCAGCCGGATACCAGAGAAAGATTCCCTGCAGATTGTGCCAATAGTCGGTGCCTACGGCGTGTTGTAGCCAGCCCAGGAGCACGCCGCGAGGGTCGGAGGCGAGGCGGATCGTGAACTTGTGGCTGCTTAGGTACAGCGGTATTGTCTCGGAGGCGATCGCGCGGGAGGTCAGGAAGAGGGCCGGGCTTAGTGTCATGTGTTTCGTGTTTTCGTAGGAGATTGGATCAATTTGTATCTCCCTGGTGGGGAATCCATATCTATTCGGTTCCGGGCTGTCTAGTACTAGACTGTAGATCTGGATGCGGAGCTCTGGAGGTAGTTTGATGAGCGTACCCAGCGGGCTCGCCATGACTGAATTGTCTCCTGAGGTTCGAAGCGAAAGCAATGTTTGATTCGAGGATTGCCAATGTCAGCAATTGTGGTCAATCAAGGTTGAGCTCGTCAATGCCGGGTCGAAGTCTATAAGCGCGAGTGGCTTGACCTCTTGTAGCACAAGATCCACATCTTGCTGCTACCCCGCATTTTCCCTTTTGGCGTACATCGGAACTGTGTCGACTTGCTGACAAGAAGACTTACTAGCCGTAGACGAACGGGAAAGAACGAAGGCAGTAATGTCGTGCTCGATCAAAGCTGGAAGACTACGTACGTCCAGTGGGAAACGTCCGGACTATGTGCGACTGTGGGGGAAAGAGTCGCTGATTGAACTTCATCGATCGTAACGGATTGCTTTGATTCGGTGGCATCTGCCAGATTTCATTAATGATGGTAATCGGAATTGAAGCTCGCCGGTAATCGTACAACTCTTCCAAGCCCGTTTTGGTCATCCACTTAGGTCGTTCCGGCGAACCTGGCCTTGCGCGCTTCGGCTTTCGCCTTATCAGCTTCGCTCAAGCCTGACGAAGGCGCGGGTTTTTGAGTGCTACCATTGGCTTGGCCACCGCGAGGGGTCGATGAGCGGTCTCCTTGTGGTTTGCCGCTTCCGCGTCGTCCTGCCATGCCAGGTCTGCCACGCTTCTGTTGGTTTCCGCCATCCTCGACTTCCCGACCACGCTTCCTCTCGCGCTTCTCAGGCAGTGCCTCATTCAGCTTTCCAGGAAGAGCATCACCGCCGGAAAACTTCTTTTGTCTTTCCAGGTTCTTCAAGACCTCGTCGTTCGAAATGTCCATGCCGAATTTTATCGCACGAGCCTTGCGCTTCTCGATCTCTTGATCAATGGTCAATGTCTTCATGCCAGAGCTGAAATCAACCGCTGGCTTCTCGACCTTTTCAGGCGCCGCAGCTTCTTCGGTGCTGACTTCAGTGGTGGCTTGCGTTGTGGGGGCATCGGTGGTCGGCGCGGCACTTTCTGTCGCAGTTGTGCTCGGCGCGGCTTCTGGGGCTGTTCCGACGGTCAAGTCGTCAGTCTTACCGGGATCGATATCAGCGACTTGATTCGGTACGGCTTGTGGGTTTGGTGGTTGGCCAACTCCTCCAGCTTGAAGTGCTGCAGCTGCTGGCTGTGAAGTCGCGTTTTGAGCGGTAGCCGTGGCTGGCTCGTCGTCCCAGTCAATTTCGTCCTCCGCTTTCGAGCCCGACTGGTCTGCGTCCTGCAGTCTTTTGACGAGCTCTGCCTTTTTGCCGGTGTGAGGCAGACCGCGCTCTTTCAGGAGAGACTCGAGCTCGGCATTCTTCATCTTACTGTAGTCGGCCATTGTGAGTGTCAGCGTATAGTAATATTCTGGTGATTCGTAGATGCGATTGGAAAGTCACAATGGTACGAAAGGCCGTGTTTAAAGATATGCTTTGATTTTCAAGTCAGGAATGAGTGAGTAGAACGCGACGTGTCATGGCTTGGCGCGCCCGCTCGGGGTAAATTGGGGAAGCTTCAATGCTGTGACGTTTCTGATTCATTATTATTGAGCAAACAAGTCGAGGCATTTCCTCCTCGTTCAAAATCGTTCCTTGTCTTCCGATTCAGAAGCGAAGAAACTAACGTCGCACGAGAAGCAGGAATACTGTAGGTGATTGGTGTAAGCATATTTCAGTCGTCTCGCACATCAGCATTTCGTGAATTGCCCCTCAGCTAACAATCCAGTCACCGCGTACACTCCACCAAATAAAATTCAGCACAACGTATCCACGATGAGACAGCTTCCTCCCGAGCTCTGGATGTACATAGCAGAGGCAGTCGTTGACGAAGATGCCATCGCACTTCCGGCGCATCACGTGGCCACACGCACGCTGTTCGCGCTTCTGACCTTGAACCGAGCAACTTCGAAGGCCGCCCGCCGTCTGCTCCTCGAGCATTGTCTCTATATCGACTACGGTTGGCGGCTTCATGCTCTGAATCGGTGCCTTGGAGGTTTTCCTGGAACGAGAGCCAGTAATATCATTCAACTCTTCCTAGCTCCTTTCTCGTCCGACACGATTGACGAGAGACCTGTCGTAGAAGGTATACAGACGCTTTTAGACAAAATCGGACTGGGTTTGCGCAAAGTGGTGGTCGACATACCATTCCGATCACATCTACCCGACGAAGACGTAAACACTCGTCTGCGTCCGATACTGCGGAAAGCCTTCACAAGACTCGAGAACGTGGAGGAGTTCATCAGTACCAACGACGAGCTGTACCTGGATGACACCGTCCTTGATACTAGACAAGAGCTACTTTGGTTTCGGTGGTCCAACCTACGACGCCTGGGGCTATACAACCTGGACCTGAGCCGTCGGGACGTCATTGAAGCCATCACGACGAAGTTGCCCTTGCTCAAAGTTCTTGTACTGGCACGGGCTGACGGTCTCGATGAGGGTATTCAGAGTCTCTATCTCGGCATGCGCGCGCCGCTTGTTGTACATATCGTGAACACCCCATTTGGACATGACTTGGGTGACACAGAGGGGGCCCAAGAACGTTTGGAGCCGTCCCAGGAGACGCTCGAAATCAGGGGCCAATCCTGTCGAATGGTCAGCTTCCACAGAGTAGATGTTGATGCGGACATCGAAGAAGCTTCATCATGGGACTACGACCCCATCGACGCCTGTCAGTGCTTCCTTCTATCAGAGGGCGTCAGCCGAGCGTTATGGTAGCTATGCTGATATGAAGTATTGCGAAGGTCAGGGCTACCACCGGTTATCTTACCCAATACAAGCTCTATCCACAGATGTAAACCACATGTATAAGGCTGAGTCGTCAACTATGTTTCGCTGTTTTTCTATGTCTTCACGATAAATCGATAGACTATTAAACGGCAGTTACCAGAGTGCAGCGAAATCTGACATATGTCTCGCAAGCAGATAAACATGTAAATGATGCTGAAGATAAGGTAGCAAGTAGTGTCCTTATCTCGAATCGGCTAGTCCGGGCCGTGTTTTCACGTCAACAGGGCCTTGGCCTTGCCGCGATCAGCGACACCTGCATGCGATGTAACCACAAAAATACCACGCATGATACGCTAATCCTGCGGTGATCAATTTCTGTTAGATAAGAAACTACTGCGACGAGCGGGGGTCGAGATACTTATGTACCTCGAGGCACGCGACATTCAAAATGACTTTTTCCAATTATTGTTGGACAGTGAGGCCTTCTTACACGTCTCGTCTAAATCATGGCTATCAAGAATCAGATAGCCGACTTTCGGGAACAGGCCTCTGAAAAGGCTACCAATGCTCGATATGCCTTTACAAGCTGGAAAGCCTTCAAAAGCTGGACTCAAGTCCACGACACACCACTAGACGAACATGGCCACCGACAGCAAGGCCCAACGTGGTCAAACGAGGATCTTGACCCCACACCGCCAGAGAAGAGAAATTGGAGATGGTACAACTATATCGTCTTCTACTGGGCATTGTCTTTCGGCAACTGGACACTCGGATCGACCATGATAGGAATCGGCCTCAATTGGTATCAGGCCATCATAGTCATCTTCCTATCGCAACTGATCAGTTCGTTCGCTCAGTTCGTGGCCGCTCGCTGCGGTAGCGTCTACCACATTGGATTCCCGGTCGCTGCTCGCTCTGTCTTTGGCATGTGGGGGAGCTACTACTACGTCGGCGCTCGTGCGGCCCTCGCAATCATCTGGTACGGCGTGCAGCTCTACTCTGGCTCAGCCCTGATAGCGAACATGCTACGCGCCATCTTCGGCCACAACTACACCGACATCCCGAACCACATCCCGGCCTCCATGGGTATCACATCCGCCGGCATGCTCGCGTTCTTCCTCTTCTGGTGCATGCACCTCCCCTTCACCTTCCTGCGACCGTACCACCTCCGCTGGTTCTTCTGGGCCAAAACCGCCATCATGATCCCGGCCATCTGGGGCCTCTTCATCTTCTGCATGGTCAACACGAAAGGCCAGATCGGGTTGGGCACGCTCGAGCGCACAAATGCAGTACCCGGCTCCAACGGCCTGGGCTGGTTCTTCGTCTACGCCATCAATGCCGGTATGGGCAACACCGCAACGCTGATCACCAACTCCTGCGATCTGAGCAGATGGAGCACCACTCGCTGGGGCGCCATGTGGTCGCAGCTCTGCACTAACCCCATCGCCGTCACCCTCTCCGCGACCCTCGGTATCCTCTCCACCGCCGCCATCAACAACGCCTGGGGCCTCGAGCTGTGGAACCAATGGGACCTCCTCGACGCAATCATGACGCGCTACTGGTCCGGTTCGACACGCTTCGCCTGCCTTCTCGTCGCCTTTGGCTGGTCGATTAGTATCCTGGGCACCAACATCGCAGCCAACATGATCCCGTTCGGCTCCGACAGCACGCTGCTGTTCCCTCGCTACCTGACCATTCCACGCGGCCAGTTCCTGGTGCAGGTCCTCGGCTTCGCGATCTGTCCGTGGAAGATCCTCGCCTCCGCCAGCGTCTTCACCACCTTCCTCGCCGGGTACGGATTATTCATGGCGAGTGTGGTCGCGATCATGGTGTGTGACTATTTCCTGCTGACCAAGGGCAATGTCTTCATCTCGCATTTGTACAATGGAGATAAAGACAACAAGCATTATTACTACACCAAGGGCTGGAATGTACAGGCCATCATCGCTTACCTCGCTGGTGTCGCGCTGCCGTTCCCTGGATTTGTGGGAACGCTTGGACCGAAAGTCAGCGTGCCGGCGCAGAGACTTGGTGATTGTGGCTGGATGTTGAGTTTCGTCACCAGTTTCGTGCTTTACTATCTCATCTGTCTGGTCTGGCCGACGAAGAATCAGAGGATGATCAAGGAGATGGGGTTGAAGTTTGAGGAGGCCAGTCATGCGGAGCTCGTTGCGCTTGATGGAACTGCTATCTCTGAGGCTATGGAGGGCGCTGATGTTGGTGATAACAAGGCTGGCCCGCATGTCGTCAGTGAGAAGGCTGACGTTCGTTACTAAGGAGTTGTGTGTATGGAGTGCGCACGATGTGGATGGCCGAGCCCTTCGATACTAAATACAAAGTTGTATTTAGACTATTATAGGCCAGGTTCAATGACTTTACGATATCCTTACGCAATGGAGCTATAATTTGCAGCGATAGGCAGGATGTATTGCGGTGATGGTCGAAGTGCTCGTAAATGTTTGCACGCATTGAAATCTCGTTTTCATTATCGGAGGCAGGCATTGAAAGGTCATACTACCAGAAGCGGCACTACGGCGTCGAGGTATTCGCCCGCTCGCCCTTGCCCTTCCGCTGATTCTCAATCCACTCCATAAACAAACTAACATCCTTGACAATAGCGCCGGGCACCGCCATCTTCTGCACAAACATGGGCAACACACCACCAGCATCCGACGACGTGCCCATCTGCCACTGCACCTTGGCGCCACCATCCAGCACCTCGCAGCGCTCAATACTGACATACTGCCCCAGCTGGACCTCCTTCCTCTTGATCGCCTCGTCGCCGTCCTTCTTGTTGCGCCCGTTCGCATACAGCGCCTTGTCGACCAGCCTGATGTCGACGGGGATCTGCACGACGAGGAAGCGCGAGTCGGATGTCGATTTCGCCGTCGCGACCGCCACGCTGAAGACGCGGTTGTTCAGCGGTGGCGGGATCTTGTGCGCCATCTCGAAGATGCTGAGGCGCATCTTCTCGTAGCCGCGGATTTGCAGTGAGGACGTCTCGCCGTCCCAGCTCAGCACCCGGTGTGCGTCGTACACGTCGGGTGTGTAGTCCTTTTCGTGCGCTGAGTGGTCGTCCAGTAGGCCGTACTCGAATTCCGGCCATGAGGCGGTGCCGGCCGTCGCTTTGTTCTCGTGGATGCTGGTGCGTGCGAACCAGGTCTCTTCTGAGTGGCCACCGGGGGTATGAGAAGTCGGCAGCTCAATGGCTGGGATGGTCTTTTCGAGTAGCTTGACGCTTGCTGTGGATGGGGGAGCTGATTTGTTCTCAGCCTTCACGACGAAGTGGCTGCTCATGTAGTCTGTCATGAAGTGCTCGGCTTCTTGGAAGATGTCGGTGAGAAAAGTGTGTAGCTCTGGCGGTGTTGACCCTGTATTCTGATGGGCGGCTAGGTCTGGATGGGCAGGCAATTGGCTAGGGCTCAGGGGCCTCATCCGTACGAGGGGACCGAGACCTGTCAGGACCGTCATGAGTTTTGCTGTTCGCTTGATACTAGGATCGAATGGAAAGTGTCTGATATGGAGACAATCAGAGAGAAGCGAATTTCAGCAGCGGATTTTGCTAACGACGGAAGTTATGTCGGTGGTAGAACTTTGAACTTGAGACATGTGATACTGTAAATACAGCATGACGTACCCCGGAATCCCGGAGCCCCGGGTGCTGAACCGTGGCTCGCCAAGCAACCCTGAAGCAACTCCACATGCCCTATTTTATTTAGGTTCACAATCACGTGTCGACTGTGTCGCAGCATCTTGTCAGGTCGCTGCACAATAATAAGCAGAAAGAAAATACCACGCCATTGTATACAACCTCACGAACATCACCACTTGTCGAGTGAAAGACGATGGACCTCCTTCAAACAGTCCGCAAAGAAGGCTCACGCGGCGGCCAGGGCGATTTCAAATGGTCCGACGTAGAGAACTCCTCGCATCGCCAGAACTATCTCGGACATTCGCTGATGGCACCGGTCGGTCGATGGCAGAAGAACAAAGACTTGTCGTGGTACACCAAAACAGATGGTGAAGGGCAGGAAATCAGCGCCGAGGAGCAGCGCCGGCAGGAACTGAAAAAGGTCAAGGAGCGAGAGGAAGATGAGATGAGGAAGGTCATGGGGTTGCCGCCGATTGAAAGGGCAGAGACAAATGCGAATATGGTTGAGCTGGGAGAGAGAAAGGGGGTGGAGAAAGAAGAGGAGAAGGAGAAACCAGTGGAGAGGAAGAGAGAAGATGGCGAGAGACGGCGGCATAGGGACTCAGACAGGGAGAGACCAAAACACAGGAATGGAAGCCGTGAGGGGCGGCGCAGGAGTCACAGAGAAGACAGGGAAAGGAGACGATCGAGGGACCGAGGAGACGATCGGGAGAGGCGACGGAGGAGATCTGATTCGAGGTCACGGTTCAGAAACAGAGCTGAGGACCGCGAACGACGTCGGAAACACTCACCTTCTGGATCTCGTTCACGAGAAAGGGATGCTGAAAGACGCCCTCGATACAGGAGCAGATCACCACGTCGGGATCGTCATGAGCGAAGGAGGTAGGGCGGCGACTTACACGATACCCAAGATCAAAGTTTGACAACACAATATCATACATTATCCACGGTCTTCTTGCGGAACACGCCTAGAAAGCCTCCGCCTGTGATGCGGTCTCCCACTTTTGGCCGGCAGACAAAGTTCCACTCAGGAGGAGCAGCTGGCGAGGCCGCGATTGCTGCTGCCTGCTCTCCGTCACGCGTCAAGTCTTCGCCTTCGCCTTCGCTCTCGGCTAAGGTAGTCTCAGATGGGCTTGCTTCTGCGTCAGGTTCGATCACTGGCGTTGCTGCTTTTGCTCGTGGCGTGACGGCGCGTACGTCCCATTCTCGACCACCAGTTGAGCCATTCGTTCCGAGCTCGACGACTTGGTCCAGATGAAGAGGGATATTCTCCTCCTTGACTTTGCGGAAGCATTCGGTGATCTGAGTAATCGAAGGATTAAAGACAATCAGCATGCCATCTGTGTGCATTGCCGAGGCGACCGTCGAGAGATGTTGTTGAGTGGCAGGCAAGTCGAGAAAGGCATACGTCAAGAAAGGCTTGGTCGATGATTCGCCAGAAGTCTCTTGACGTGCTTTGAGCTCGGCCTCGACCCACTCACTCGCATCGCCAACGTGAAAATCTACGTTATCTGCGTACAGACCGCGTTGAAAGCCACGGACTGTTTTTTCGGCGTGCTTGGAGTACGTCTTCTTGACATCGATCGTGTGAATGACCGCTCGTCTTTCCTTCTTCCAGCCGTTCAGCAGGAAGGTCGAGGCTGGAGATACGAAGTCATCACCGCCACTACCTGAAGGAGGATTGAAGGCGAGTAGCCTCATACCGGCTGGCTTGGCGGGATTTGCAGCATGAATCGCCCGACTGAGATGCAATGTCAAAGAACCGTGACCAGTACCAGCCTCCAGGATCTCCAGCTTTGGCCCATCAGGGCTATCCTCCAGCGCGGGTGGCGATACATGGATGTCGAATAGGCTTACTATAAGCGCAGCATCTGCCGGATAGATGGGAGTGACCAGTCTTTTGCTCATTCGAACGTATTCGCCCATGGTCACCTCCGCTAGCCGATATGATTGGCCAGAGCTTGACTTGATGACATCTCGTGGTCGCTTGCCAATGATGTCTGCGTGTTGAATATTCCCCTTGTGGGTATGAATGCTCCCACCGGGGGTCAAAGGCTTGGTCAACAGTGGATCAGTAGCCGACGTCCGCAGCATAGCTAAATCATTCTCTGCCTTGTGTCAGTCTCGCTCCGTATATCGTAAAAGTGTCACCAACCCTGAAATACGCCATGCTCACCGCTCAAGGCACGAACGGCTCTTGAGCGCTGGAGTATTCGTCTGATACCAACGCGCCATACTGAAGACGTCAACACCATAAGAGACTTGCGATTCACGAAACAGAGGCTGAAAGATAATAGAGCCCGAGATTTTACTCGAGGATGATGTCGGCATTAGCTTCGTAAAGGTCGGCCCGCTTTCCCCATGTTTCGGGCCAGGGATGGAGATTGTGCGCCGTGGGGGATCTCCTTCATTATTAATATAAGGTGAGTTATCATCCAGTGGTCGCGGTGCAGTGCTCCCTGGCTTTCTTGCACGACCTCGGGCCTCTTGCTCACGCGACATTGATCTGTCGTGCTATACCCTGGTGACTTCAAGATGCGCCAAAGCCTTTGCTACTTCCTTACAACACAGTAGCGAGCTGCACTAGCTCTCGCAAACACGTTAAGTTACAGCACGAGTGAGCGGATAGCCGCAGAACGACCATTATGACCCGAAGAATAGTGTGTAACATTGTCGTATCACCACTGACGGCTCACTAACAGGTATCAGGTACGAACAATCACACAGGGCGCTGCTTTTCTTTCCGCCGTTTGCCTGGTCGTATTTTTATTGGATACCCGATATCGTTTGCTCCCGAATTCTGTACATTCTGCGCTCCCACTTCATCATGATGTTTCAGTGATCACCGATATAACCGTCACGACATGCTCATCGACAAACCCATTCTCGAAATGTCGACTTGACCCCGACCTCTGGCATCGGATCGAGAAGGACCTATATCTCAACACCGGCTGGTTCAAGTCTGCGTTCGTCCACGTCAAGAGAAAGCATGAGGAGGAATTGTCTTCTGACGAAAAAGTGGTAGTCGGTGTCAGGATCGGTCGCCTAGATCCAGGTGTGGGAGAGAATGGCCAGCAAGGCGAAAAATGGGAAGCCCGACCAGGCGGTATATGGCTGTTGAGAAGCAGCAAGAGGCACGACTCTGACAGCAACAGAGCCGTCACCTCAGTGGACATAATGTTTGGCGCCGACGCGGCAGAGCCACGGCCTGGCTGGACTCTTACACAGACTCCTCTGCTGCTTGACGCGAGCGAGAAGAACCAGGTCCCCAGACTCAGTGTTCGACATGGTGTGCCCAAAGGCGCGCAGAAAGAAGCGCTACCCCCTCGCATGAGAAAAGATGGCAAATTCAAGATATTGCAAGTCAGCGATCTCCATCTCAGTACTGGGACTGGTGCTTGCAGAGACGCTCTCAATGCGCAGGGCGACGTGAAAGGCCAGTGTGAAGCCGATCCTCGAACTCTGGAATTCGTCGAGCTTATCTTGGATGACGAGAAACCCGATATGGTTGTCCTTAGCGGGGATCAGACCAATGGCGACACAGCACCAGATGTGCAGACTGCGGTTTTCAAGATTGTTGATCTCCTCGTCAAGCGCAGTCTTCCATATGCATCAATATTCGGCAACCATGATGATGAAGGACCGAAAGCGACACACTTGTCTCGCAGTGACCAGATGTCTCTGCTCAGCACCCTGCCCTTTTCATTAGCACAGCCAGGTCCAGAAGATGTCGACGGAGTTGGCAACTATGCTGTGGAGGTGCTCGCTCCAAGTCCGAGCACGCACTCGGCGCTGACACTGTATTTTATTGACACTCATTCCTACTCGCCTGATGAGCACAAATATCACGGCTACGATTGGGTCAAAGATTCACAGATTGCTTGGTTCAAGGAAACTGCTCAAGCTCATAAGAAGGAGCACGGGAAGTACACCCGTATACACATGGACATGGCGTTTATTCATATTCCATTGCCAGAGTATGCTCTGCCTGAGAACACGATTGCTGGTGGTGAATGGAGGGAGCCGTCTACTGCGCCGCATTTCAATTCTGGATTCTATTCCGCCCTCAAGGAGCATGGCGTGGTCGCTGTTGGCTGTGGTCACGATCATGTGAACGACTACTGCGCGCTCAAGCCGGAGAGCGAAAAAGACAAGGGCATGGGTCCTTGGATGTGTTATGCAGGCGGTTCCGGCTTCGGAGGATACGCCGGATATGGCGGCTTTCACCGTAGGGTGAGAGTCTGGGAGGTTGATACCAACAACGGTCGGATTGTCACATGGACGAGGCTCGAATGCTGTGGTGCAGAGACCAGTAAACGACACAACGAGCTGTTGATTGTGGACGGCGGAAAGGTGGTTGCACCAGCGCAACATGAGGCTAGTACACGAAGTTGAAGCGTCAAACTGGCGATGTAGCATAGATACCATGATCATGATCAATTGAATAAGAATCTTTCCTCGAAGAAGGACGAAGGGATAAAGTGTAAGGACGTGAAGACCGGGTCAATGGGCAATTTAGCCGAGCCTCGGGCGAGGCTGCACTGGGGAACATCGATGCGGATCGAAGCTTGACACTTCCGGAGCTGATATTCCGACTTCACCACATTCCGACTCTTTAGTGCATTGCTTGTCGCCGATCGCTCAAATTACCATTGGATTGTCATCTGCACAACTTGACATCTACTCCGCCAATCTCTATTAGATCTAGTACAACTTTCACGACCGAATCTCTGCAACCACAGCCATGGCGGACCAAATCAAGGACTCACTGATGAAGACCATCACCCAGCTGGAGAACAGAGTCCACGAACTCGAGCGCAAGCTGGAGGGAAAGACCGGCAGCTCCGTCGAGGATGGCATGCGCATGATCTTGATCGGTCCACCAGGTGCAGGTAAGTCCTTGAGTCGGGCAATGCTATGCGCAAATTATTGACGACCACTCCAGGCAAGGGAACTCAGGCCCCAAAGATCAAGGACAAGTACTGTGTCTGCCATTTGGTACGTTGTCGACCATCCTAACGCCAATTGCGGTTTCGACTAACACAAATCTACAGGCCACCGGTGACATGCTTCGCGCTCAAGTCGCCGCAAAGACCGACCTCGGCAAGCAGGCTAAGAAGATCATGGATCAGGGTGGTTTGGTCAGCGACGAGATCATGGTCAACATGATCAAGAACGAGATTGAGAACAACGGCGAGTGCAGAAACGGGTATGTGATGATGCGACAATGACAAGACTCGAGTTGGACACAGCAATACTAATAACAGAACGTCAGATTCATTCTCGACGGTTTCCCAAGGACAGTCCCACAGGCCGAGAAGCTCGACGAGATGCTCAAGGCCCGCTCCGCACCTCTCAAGCACGCAGTCGAGCTTCAGATTGACGACAACCTGCTCGTGGCCAGAATCACTGGTCGTCTCGTGCACCCAGCATCCGGCCGTTCATACCACAAGATCTTCAACCCACCACAGAAGACCATGACCGACGACGTTACCGGCGAGCCATTGATCCAGAGAAGTGACGACAACGCCGACACCCTCAAGAAGAGATTAGGCACCTACCACGACCAGACCGGCCCAGTTGTGAACTACTACAGAAAGAGCGGTATTTGGACACCAATCGATGCAAGCCAAGAGCCAGGTCACGTTTGGAAGAGCCTTTTGGGAGTTCTCGAGAAGGGTCAGCCAAACTCCGGCTCCCTCTTGAGCAAGATGGGTCTGTCGAAAAACTAGACGACTCGGGACATGATGCTTTACAGCAGGATCACCAACAGTTGTCGATTACGGCCGGTTCAACTTTTCTGACGCGCGCCTTGTCTGATGTACAGACTTTTCGAAATCATTGGGATTTGGCAGCGATGTAAAATAGGCGGCACGGCCATTGGATTGTAACATGCAAAAGTAATTGAAATTTGCATCAACACGTCTACATCTTCTGCCTACTTTGGTCTTGCTGTTCTTGTTCTTCCTCAATCATTCTGTCATCCAAGCATGACGCGGACTTTGATCCTTTGTTGCGCTCAGTATAGCAGGCGCGCACGCGGTAGCTCCTTCCTCGAGCACCTGCCGCGTCTGCCTAAATCACTGCCAATTCCACGCTCCTCGAAGTTCGTCAGTCCTTCCTTATCTTTCACATCTTTCATGTCTCCTCTGCCCAACAGAGCACACAACCGTTTCGGAGTTGACATCAACCAATATCTAGGAACAGAAGAGCTGATCACGTATCGTCGAGGGGTATGTACCACTTGTCACGGCAGCAGAAAAGAGCTGACGCGAGACAACAGACCACCCCTACGGCGTCAATTCATTCTGAAGACGGTCCTGCTTTCCGGAAAGCCTTGGTACTCTCACAAGCATTCATTTCTATTAGCTCCAGCTGACCTTGTAGAATCGTATGTTCACAGCAGCAGCAGCGAGATCTAGCATCATGTCATCAGATCTTGAGCCCAAGAAGCCATCTTGGTTTCGATCGCACAGTTTCAAGAAGTAAGCAACTTTTGGAACTATGCCTGGGCACTGTGGTGGGACTTGTCCGACTCAGCTGTCCGAGATTTCGTTTCGAGATTCGGTATTGATTGTATCCAGATTGCAGCGCAAGACGTCGGCCAATAACAGTATCAACGGAAGCCAAAAGCAACCTCTTCTGCCAGACTCGAGCCTTCGTGCCTCACCTTCCGAGTTTGCACAAGATTACTCAGTTCCCGAACCTCCTTCCCCTACCACAGTCCACCCGGCTCTACGACCAACAGCAGCTCGCAATGCATCGTCTGGCAATCTCCGAGCTTTGAGAAGTGCCGGTGCGGCTCAAATGATGCGATCCAAGGCTTCCACCTCGTCACTCAGACCTGGAGTCATACGCCCTCGAAGTCCCAATCCAGCAAACGCAAGCGTCATGCGTATGGACGACAGGCCTCAGGCTACGCCTCCACTACCAGCGGACTGGACAGTCGTCCACGACAGAGCCATCTGCGTTTTAGATGCTCGAGGCTACACCTTGCAGCAGAGCATCAGCAAGCTCCGTCGTGCCTTTCCCGAGCTCGTAGGAAGTGTGATGACTCCGATGATGATTGACAAACGTCTTCGTATCCTTGACCAGAACCCAGAGATCGACTACTTCAAAGTCGGCATCAAGTTCTCGTCCAAGAGGAGCAATATAGCAGGAGACACTACAATGCTTGAGAAAATCCCTTCGGTACGTCCTATCACCGACAAACCACCACAGATCAGCAGCAGCCCTCTCAAGAGTCGGAGCGGAAGGTTCTTCTTGAACGATGACAAGGAGAACCACAAACCTGCAACTTCGATTGAGAAGTTCGGCGAAGGTCCTAGCAGCAGCTTTGCTGATACACTGGATGGACTCTTCCTCGACGAGGCAGTCCTGGTAAGTGTGGTGTTGACGGTCTTTCTTAGGACAATATCTAACACTTCCAAGTCCTCTCGTCGCGACACTGACATCGTTTACAACCAATCTGCCCACAAATACTCGGCAAGCACCAAGTCTTCGAACTCAGGCAAGGTCAACACCACACCGTTCGGAGACGGATATGTCTCTGTACGTGCTCCTGGTATCTGAGCAAGGGATGGTTAATGGTGGCGAGGAGTGTCTAGCATGAGTATGCGGTATGTTATCACATTTGGTGTCATCTTGGGTCAGGTCATGAAAAGTAATGGCGATGGAGGGCATGAATGAGATCGCTTATGGAGACAAGGCGGAGGACTTTGCGAGTTTTGGTTTTCTTTCTTTTCTATGACCGCGCAAAATGTTTGTTTTGAGCTATATTACAACCCTTTCACTGATACTCGTACATCTGTGTGATCTTAACGATGGTCAAGACTTAGTATACAGCAGCGTGGCGTGACATGAAATTCCAGTTCTCTACGTGAAGAGGTCATCTTCTAATTCCCGGTCCACGCTCAGCACATGCATTGCAAGTCGTCACAAGAACAATCACCCAAAACTGGTCGAAGAAATTCCATATTACAACAACAAATGCTCCGCCGCGGAAAAACGCAGAAGCTCCTCAGTCCTCTCAAACGCCACGCTCGCGCTACAGTAACACACGACCCCCACGCTCAAACAACCCTAACCCCCTTCCCCTTTCCCCCCAACGCCTCCTCCGCCTTCCTCTTCTTCCCATGCACCTCCTCCCAACAACTAGCATGATAGACCTTCCCCCTCGGATCCGGCCTCACCGCATCAAGCCAAATCCACTCCTGACTATCCGCGTCAAAGATCTGCTCGAACCTGTCCTGACAAATCGGACACTCTTTGTTGACGCCCATCTCCGTGGGCGCCGGGATCGAGCGCTTGGTCGGGCCCTTGGATGGGTTGGAGGTGCTGGTGTTAGAGGTGGTGTCAGGGATGCCGCTGCTGGGGTCGAGGTCGTTGCAGGCGATCCATTCGTGCTCGTCCGGGTACCAGGATCGGTGCTGTGAGGTGCGCGTCGCGTCGGCGATTTTTTGGTTCGTGCGGAAGTGCCAGTCGATGTGGTTGGATTTCTGCGTTCGCCCCGCGGGTGTGTCGGCGAAGCGACGCCCGCATGTCGTGCAGCGGGTCGAGGTTGGGTCGTAGAGAGCTGTGAGAAGGGTTGGGTTGATGGGTGCTTTGAGGCCGGCTTGTGAGAGTGTCATGCGTGGCTTTCCTGCTCCCGCGAGAGGTTTCGCGAGGGCTGGCATGTTGGCTAGGAGTCGTGAGAGCGAGGCTGCGTCGGGTAGTTGTGGTGGTCCGGACGGGGGCATGATCGAAGGCATGGTTGATGGCATGGTCGGAGGCATTGCTGGCATGATGGAGGCTTGGGTGGGTGTGCTTGCGTTGTTAGGTAGCAAGCCAGCGGCGCGAAGTTGTTCGACGAGTGCATTACCTGGCGCAGGCATGGCTGGGGCGGCTAATGACGGAAGGGGTGATTGTGTCGAGACCGGTAGGTGCTGTAATATTGGCAGAGTCGGCTGTACCGACGGTGCACGATATGGCTGTGCTGGAGGAGGCGCGATCGAAGGTGGTGCCTGCCACGCACCGTTCTGACCAAGCGGCGGCAAAGAGGGCTGCACACTAGCCGGTCTTATGCCTGCAGAAAGACTCGACACTTGAGCCTTGATCGCCGCGATAGCTTCAGGTGACAATTGTTGAGTATCAAGAATATTCGAAAGTTGAAATAGAGCGCTGAGCCTGACTTGTGAGCTATGGTCGTATGGATTCCTCGCAAACTCGGACTGAGTATACGTGATGAGGTTCTTGATATCCTCTTTGAGCTTTGACAGATCATCCTGTTTCTGTCCTAGTCCTGCTAAAATCCTTCGGGCGAAATCTGCATCTATCACTGGTGTACCGCCTGGTGGTGGAGTGGGTTGATGGCCTGCATGACCGTTCTGATACTGCTGTGGTGGCTGTTGTGGAGTCGCATACCGAGCGATGTTCTGTGGCGGAGTGGGTGTGTTGCGGTAGTCTTGAGGCATAGGTCTTTGTGCTTGCAAGGGAGGTGGATACTTTTGAGTGGCGGCTCTCGCTCTGATCAAGGAATCGTCGAGTTTCTGGGTGACTTCTGGTGGGAACACGGGCGTGGGATCCGTTGATCCTGCTATTGGTTCCTTCCATGTCTTGAACAAAGCCTCCATACTTTTCCGTGTGACACCGTCGACCAATGTGTATGCGTCGAAAAAGGTAGAGAAGAGATTGCGTCCTAGATAGATGGTATATGGACTACCCACATTCTTCACAATCGAGTCGAGGAGATAGAGTGCTGGAAGTTTGCGAGTGGGTGCTGACTATATGATGTGTTAGTATTCATCATCTTCGTCAAATCACTGGCTGTCACGATTCCCAGAAGAATAAGAAGAATAATAACAATCGGTTCTCACCTTTCTGATATGTGATTCCAGGGTCTTTGACAGAGCTTGTGCATGTTCAATGTTTTCTTTCGCAATGATAGTCAGATTGCTGATCATATATCTGTTGTTGATTTGCAAGTCGTTCAACGAGTCTTGAAAGTCAGCTGCTACTTCTTCAGAAGTTGGAGCAGACATGATGGGCAAGAGACACGACGGCAATGTATGGTTTTGGTTTTAGCCAGAGAGGCAGAAGACTACGAAGGCTTCACGGCTCAGAGTAAGAGTAGAATTTGCTGCCAAAGGCACAAGACACGGTCTCCGCAAAGTAACTCTGAAGAAAGAGGTCTGTGATCAGATGCGGAAGTGACTGGTTGGAGATACCCAGCGCAAGAGAGGGGAACAATAAAAGGTTGAAGCCCTTCAATAGCTATTGACAATTCCCAGCCACCTCAATGTTTCAGACTCTGGCGACAATACCAATGATAGCTCTTTCTGACCAATTTCCTGCACTACGTCCTCCACAACAGCGATCTGATCGATGGGTTGTCGCCGAAGTGATTGGGTCGTCTTGCTCGGTCGGATGTGGCTACTAGCTAGTTCTTTTCGTGCAAATGTCGTGACAAGAATTTGAATCGGGGATGAGGTGAGTACAGCAAAATGAAGATTTGTCTGCGACTGTTCGTTAGTCGGATATTTATAATGGAGCAGAAGCCAGGATATACCTTGATGTTGATGAGAAAGGAAAGAAACACGATGCGAGACTCCGCATTCATAGGTGAAGTCGTCAGACGGGATCAGCCTCGTGCAAATTAGCGTGAGATCACGTGAGAGTCTTCCCCATTTCAACGCCTGGGCATTTCGGTCACTATACTGTGCCATGGCTCGTTGCTGAAGTCTTCAACAGGTCCACATTCCTCACACCTCGTCGTACAGTAGTGTAGGTCCCTGCTCCAGGTAATGTTGTAGAAGGAGATTCTTATCCTGAAGCTCCTGAACCAAGCTGAGTAATCAAGATTGACTCGCGCTGAAAAGACTTCTTCATCCCTGGCCAGGCTCTCATCTCTCGTCTTTCTTTCCTACTTACTCTCTAAACGTCGCACGCAATGTCTGTGAGCGCAACAGGAGCTCGTAGACCACTACAATCAAGACGGAAACAGAACCCATTCCTGAAGCGCGCGAGCTCATCACCGTTCTCGAACCACCCTCGACGCAAGCCGGGCCAAGCAGAGCCATCACTGAAAAGAGCCAGGACAGAATCTTCGGATGACCACGATGGCGAGCAGCTTCGGAGCGTGCGGATCGTAACAAACATACCACCCAAAAACATCGAGCAGGACGTGCTCAGTCTCATGCGCCATGCTCAAGAGCAAATGTTCAATGCGATCCCAGAACAAGCCGCTGGGATGAACTCGGTCAGGATTGCAGAAGTCTTGAACTACCGCAAGGCTCTACCACCGATTATATCCACAGCGCATGTACATGCCTTGAGCACATCATCGACCGACACCGACCGAGAGATCGCGAGGCTCATTCAAAGTGGCAAGTTGAGGAAAATAGAGGTTCTGGGACGAGGGAAAGGCGGGGCTCCGCTTGGGGAAGGCTTGGTGTTAGTAGAAGAGTGGGAAAAAATGCTCAAAGAGAGCGGACTTGATGTGGCCGTGCAGGAGAAATACTTGAAAGTCATGCGACAACATCCTGCGTCTGCGACAGTACCTGCTTCGGATTTCGCGGACGCTGAAGTGTCGGAGCTGGTCTCGCTAGGGTTCATGACATCCACGAGTGCACTCGCCAGCAAGACTGAAGTGCTGAGTAGACCGGGCGCTTTCTCACTAGGCACATCCGCTTCTGTAGCGACAGCTGGCTCGTCCGCACCGGCCGGAAGTTTGGAAGCTATCGGAGGGCGCGGTGCGATCCATGCGAGAGGCGGCGGAGGTGGCGGACTGCCGACATCGTCGACGACGAAAAGCAGATCTACCGGCACTCTCACATTCTCTCTGCCGGGTACCGGTGCTTATCTACGCCTCCTGACTGAAGCAAAGACGCACATTATACAACTACTATCGAAGTACTCGCCCAAATTCAAGGAGGCCTCGAGGGAAATGTTAAGAGAGCGTTGGAATGGAAACATACTGTCTTCGAATGCGGCAAGCATGGCTAAAAGAGCGCGAGGCGAGTTCACAGGCATCTTGCCCGGCAAAACGAAAAAGTGGAAAACGTTCAATGGTCTCGACTTTCAGTGGCTTCTGGAGGAGTGCTTGGGGAGTGGACAAGTGGAGTGCTTCGACACAGGCAGCGTAGGTCTAGGTGTTCGAGCAAGCTGAACGATTTGTTTGCACAAGAATCATATGATACCCAAGTATACCATTCCATTATCTCATCTCATCATCAGAGTGGTTACACCGATTACAACTTGCTCCTCCCTCCGAGGTAACCATACGCTCGGCTGATGCACTCCTTGGCCTCTTCAACCATCTCCGCCACAATCTCCTTTGCAGGCTTGATATCCTTGATCACGCCAGCGACTTGGCCCATCAAATGAGGCATATCGACCTCGACCGTATCATCATCGAGGTCCTTCACCATAGGCACAATACCCTGCTCAGTCAAACTCTTGATCTCCCCAGGCCTCGCCTCCCAACCACGGATATAGTCATTGACCCTAACCCTCAACGGGCGCCCACTAACAACAAGCGTCCTCGCAGTATCCTCAAACGACGCCGAAACAACACTCTCCTTGTGCATCTGCGAACATCCCGCCTCCAGGGACGCAACCATCCTAGTCCCAACCCACACGCCCACCGCACCCATCATGAGCGCGGCCGCCACACCCCGCCCATCATAAATCCCGCCCGCCGCAACCACCATCGCCGGCCCCCCCGTCAACGGACTCGTATACCTCGTCGCGACATCCACGACCGCCGGCACGAGGATATTCCCCGAGATATCGCCCGTGTGGCCGCCTCCCTCGGTGCCCTGCGGACAGACGATATCGACCCCGGCATCGAGCGCCTTGACCGCATGTTTCGGGTGACCGACCATGTTCATGACCAATATGCCGGCGTCGTGCAGGCGCGCGATGACGTGCTTGGGCGGCACGCCGACGGCGGACACGAACAGCTTCGCGCCCTCGGAGATGGTCACGCTGATCAGTTCGTCCAGCGCGCCGTGCGTGTAGTCGTGGTTCGTCTTGCGCGCGGAGCCGCCGACTTGTGGGAGGGCGAGGTCGATGCCGAAGGGGAGGGAGGGCGAGGTCAGGTTCGCTTTTAGGTCGTGGATTATGGAGCGCAGTTGGGATGGCGTGTAGCCTAGTCCGCCGACGACGCCTAGACCGCCGGCGTTGGAGACGGCGGCGGCGAGTTCGGCGGATGAGGTGCGTGCCATGCCGGCTAGGATTATCGGGTTCGAGATGCCTAGGAGGGTCGTTAGGGGCGTTGTTAGGGTTGGTGTTGACATGGCGGCGCAGAGTCGATGTGGTGGTGCAAGGAGTTAGTCACAGTATCGCTGGTAGTATCAAGCAACCGGAATAGAAGAAGTCGTGTTTGATATCTGCATGATCCTGTTACAGCAGTAATGTACTCGCAAGCAGTAATGTACTATTTCCCCGCGCTCGGATAAGGTAGGTTTGTGGAGAAGATGCCGAGGCATTTCGAGGACCCTGCATGTGTTCCTTCTATTTTGGATTTGTTCCGGCGATATTATCGCATGTACAAATAATCCATAACTTTGCCTTCAACACACTGTAATGGAGAGATTGATGACATCGGCAGCTGCAAGAGCCCGGGTGACCCCGTTCGGGAATGGGGCCTATAGCCGATGTGAGAATGTACAAGTCCGTAGTCGGGAATTTTGATATATTCTAAGGGTATCTTGCTTCTACATGGCACTGATTGCACCAGCCTCGTCCTCCCTTACTGAGCAACGGGCTTGATCTTGCCGTGCTCATCATAGAAGATCTCCTTGGTTTTGACACAACGGAGATGGTTGACGCCCGATATCGAGACATCATGATGGAACAAGAACCATCTCCCCTCGAACTCAACGATACTGTGGTGCGTCGTCCAGCCCTTGACCGGCTCAAGGATCCTCCCAGCGTACGTAAAGGGACCATACGGACTGTCACCGATAGCGTAGACGAGGTAATGCGTGTCGCCGGTCGAGTAGCTGAAGTAGTACTTGCCGTTGTACTTGTGCATCCAAGCGGCCTCGAAGAAGCGCCTGTCGTGGTCGTCGGCCATGATCGGGCTGCCGCTCTCGTCCAGCAGCACCAGCTCGCGTGGCGTCTCGGCGATGTTGTGCATGTCCTCGCTGAGCTTGGCGACACGCGGGTTCAGCGCCTTGACGCCCTTGCCCGACGGCTCTTGTGGCCCGGACATGCTGCTGTCGAACTTGCCGGGCGTCTGCCAGCACTGTAACTGTCCGCCCCACAGGCCGCCGATGTATAGGTATGCTTCGCCGTCCGTGTCCGAGAAGACGGCTGGGTCGATGCTGTAGGTCCCCTGCATGTAGTCGGCGTCGGGCTTGAAGGGGCCTTCTGGCTTGTCTGACTCGGCGACTCCGATGCGGAAGATGCCGTCCTTGTCGCGGGCGGGGAAGTAGAGGAAGTATTTCTTGCCGTCTTTGGAGACGGCAGCGTCTGGTGCCCAGAGCTGCTTGGAGACCCTGGTGTGGTGTTAGATGGGTGTGTTGACTGCAGCTGCAAGTGAGCTTGGAGGGGCATTACCATGGCACGTCGGCTTCCTTCAGGGCGACTCCGTGGTCAGTGACTGGACCGGCAGCGGAGGGCATACTGAAGACATGGTAGTCATTCATAGCATACTGATCGCCGTTGTCGTTGTCCTCAATTCCAGCGTCGACATCGTGACTTGGGTACAAGAAGATCTTGCCCGGGTGGTTAGGGAACGTGTGGGCCGAAGGGTCGGCGGTGAAGATGTGACTGATCAGAGGGTTGTCGCCGGACATTTTGACGGTATTGTAAGAAGAATAGGATGTGAGAGACTGGGAACACGAAACAATGGCAAATGACAGCCCTCGAGCTGTTATATACCTGTACCTAGTACTGTACATGCGACAAACATTCCCCACTATGGGGAAATAGCCTGAATGAGAGCCGGCAAACCATACCTTAGCACCTGGACTTGCGGCTATTCATTTCGGCCCGCATTGACATTCATGTTGCTGGCTGCCGTTGTCTTCAGCCGTGTGACCCCCAATGCCTACCTTGAGGTGTCAACAGAGGCCAAGATGAATGACAAGACACGGACGTGCGGTATGAAAAAGGAATAGCCGGATAGGAAATGGAGGGGTTATTTTCACGTGGCCTCCATGCAATTCATCCCCATGGAGAAGGAGCAGGCACAGCACCCCACAATGGACGGGATCTTGCCGATCACGGTTGCGGCATCTCCCGAATGCGATCAAGTGAGGTGTTCTTACCTTATCCATACATTGCCGTCTGCAAACCTCTTGCAAAGGCAGGCTCTCCTTCATCGTAGCTTTGTTCGTCCGTATAGATAGTCTGCTACAAGGTGGTAAGCTGTTCTTATCTACCTTCGATACCTTGTAACATTGTATCAGCTCTTACGGCATGAAACGGCAACGTATTGACCCCGAACGCCGACTCCGAGGTGTCGGCACTGTGTGATCTTCAAGCTACTTTACATTCAGTAATATCACCCGACACCTTCGCGGCGCCCATTATTGCTCCTCGCTGTTGGGGACTGGGCCTCTCACTTCGGAACACCATCGATACAACCATTGACCTGCAATGCATGTGTGAGTCAGAGTGTATATCCAGTCAACCTTCTCACAACATCACTACACGGCCCGACATGGCGACATCAACATTTGTGCTACGACCCATGCTTCCTCGAGACTGTGATGCACAGTACCGAGTCATGAACGATGCTTTCTGGGATAGTCTCATGCCGGTATTCCATCCGAACGGACACGTTCCGGAAGACAAAGTGCACGACCGAGAAGCACAACTCAAACGTCTGAGAGACACAAACAGCGTCGGACGATACATGGTCGTAATCGACACCACCGCTCAGCCCCCGGAAGAAGACGTCGCCGCCCTGAGTACCGCAGAACGCAACGAAGCCGAAGCAGAGGGCCGAATGGCCGGCTTTGGCTTCTGGAAGTTCTACCCCAGCGACCGGACCGACGCAGAACTAGACGAAGAGGCCGAGAGAGCAAAATCCGAAACACTCCCACCGTCGGCGAACGTGCCCGCCATGGAGGTGTTTTTCGGCGCTCTCGGGCGCGACAGGCGCAAGATACTAGGTGGCAAAGCCTACTACCTGCTCAATATCCTCGCCGTCGATCCGCACTACCACCGCAGGGGAGTAGGCGCCATGCACCTCAAATGGGGACTGGATCAAGCTGACGAGGCGGGGATTCCTGCGTTCCTGGAAGCGAGTCCTTACGGCCAGCCGCTGTATGCGAGATGGGGGTTTGAGCCGATGTACAGGACCAGCATTCCTGAGGATAAAATGCATCTGTTCAAGGGGCAGGAGGAGCATGTTCCGATGATCATGTACAGACCTGCCAAGGCCGAGATGAATGGGGCCTCATAATTAAAGTGTATGGAGCATTAACATGCACAAATTTTTCCGAATTAGCGACAACAGATGAGACTAAAACCATGTGAGTAGCGGCTGTGATTGGGAAATGAAGCTCGCTTTTGCTACTACCATGTCTCTACTCTACGAGTTGTCCACAGCCTGAACAATCGCACCCTTGGCTCCCTCATCAAGGTTGTCCAGCGTCTCCATATCCTCCTTGTCCAGCTCAAAGCCATAGACATCAGCATTAGCAGAGATTCTGCTCGGCGTGTCCGACTTTGGCAACGGAACAAAGCCCTTTTGCAAACACCACCTGATCAGAACCTGGCCTGTCGTCTTGGCGTGCTTATCCGCGATCTTGTTGAGCGTCTTGTCGTCAGCCTTCTGGTTGCGCACCAGCGGGCAGTACGCCTCGACGAGGATGTCGTTCTGCTTGCAGTACTCGACGCACTCGCGCTGCTGGTTCCACGGGTGCAGCTCGATCTGGTTGACGACCGGCGGCCAGGTCGTGGCGTACTTCTTCAGCTCTTCAATGTGGCCTTTGCCGAAGTTGCTGACGCCGATGGCCCGCAGCTTGCCCTCCTTGTGCGCCCGCTCCATGGCTGTCCACATCTGTTTCCGGGCGTCGGAGCCGGCGTTGGGGCTGTGGATCAGGAAGAGGTCGATGTAGCCGTCGGAGCTGGAGTCGACCTTCTTGACGCTCTCGCAGATGGATTGGTAGGCTTCGTCGACGGAGGAGCCCGCGGACAGGATCTTGGATGTGATGTAGACGTCTGAACGGGGCAGGCCGGACTTCTTTACTGCTTCGCCGACTTGGTCTTCGTTGGCGTAGTATTGGGCAGTATCGATGTGACGGTACCCAGACTTGAGGGCAGTGGTGCATGACTGGATGCAGGTAGGACCATGAGACTGATTCGTGTCAATGGCCTGCTTTGTGATTGGGAGACGAATGGAAACATACCTGGTAGACACCAAATCCAAGAGCAGGAATCTTGTACTGAAGCTTGTTCAGCTGGTAAGCGGTCTGCAGAGTCAAGTTGGAAGACATGTTGAAATCTGAAAGATCAGTATATGATGTGTCGCGTGTTGTATGTGTATAGAAGTGAAAGGTCGAGTCACTGAATATTGGTTCGATTTTGGGTCAACATATGCCCCGCTGAGGTCATGATGTGGGATATTACATTAAGGTACATGTAGCAGTGCGATATCTGGCCAGCCGTCAGAAATCGAGCGAGTCAGTTGGAACTAAGAATATTTGGCTCTCAACAGATGCTGATGTGGCCTGAGGTCTTTGGAGGTATGTTCAATTGACAGAATCGACCAGTCGTCCTCTACATATAGCCAGAATCATAGTCTAAGAATCTCTACAATGGTTCTTCAAGCGATTAAATACCAGCGTGGTGAGCTCCAAATCCTGGATCAGCTCCGTCTGCCACACGAGGAAGTTTACGACAATGTCGAGTCAAGCAAAGATGCATGGCACGCCATCAAGGAGATGCGCACACGAGGTGCTCCAGCTATCGCCATTGTAGCAGCTCTGGGTCTTGCAGTCGAACTCGAGACGATTCACAGGAAAAAAGAACTTTCAGACATCGCCGAGGAGGTCAAGGTGTTTATTGATGAGAAACTTCAATATCTCGTTACTAGCAGACCGACGGCGGTCAACCTCTCCGATGCGGCAAACAAATTGACAAAAGTCGTCGACAAGGCAGCAAGCGCATCAGGTGCCTCCGGATCATCGGTCAAGGATGCTTACGTTCAAGCTGCGGAGAGGATGCTTGTCGAAGATGTTTCTGACAACCAAGCCATCGGTCACCATGGTGCTGAATGGATTTTAAAGCACGCTGCTTCGTCCAAGGACCAAGTGAGCATCATCACACATTGCAACACCGGGTAGGTTGTCCTGTCCAGTGACCTAGACTGTCCAGTGAGTGACCACCTACGTTTACTGACCCTTTCAGATCGCTGGCCACTGCAGGGTACGGTACAGCGCTTGGTGTCATCCGATCGGTTCATGCCAAGGGCGCTCTCAAGAGAGCCTTTTGCACCGAAACCAGACCCTACAACCAAGGCTCAAGATTGACTGCCTTTGAGCTCGTTCATGACAAGATTCCTGCGACTCTGGTGACCGACTCAATGGCCGCTGCTTTGCTGCGTTTGAAGGGTCCTGAGGAGAACATCGCTGCCATTGTCGTGGGCGCTGACCGTGTCGCGGCGAACGGAGACACAGCCAACAAGATCGGCACCTACTCGCTGGCCATCCTCGCCAAACACCACGGTGTGAAGTTCCTGGTCGCCGCTCCAAGGACGACCATCGACCGCGCCACAAAATCCGGTGCTGACATTGTCATTGAGGAGCGTGCCGGAAATGAAATGACCATGATCAAAGGACCACGCTACGATGGTGTCCAAGTCGACTTGGACCATGTCGAGACCGTGAAAATCGCCGCCAACGGTATCGATGTATGGAACCCAGCATTCGACGTTACTCCCGCCTCGTTGATCGACGGAGTAGTGACAGAGCTGGGTGTGGTCGAGAAAGGCCCAGATGGCGTCTTCAACTTTGAGGACATCTTTGCTGCTGGCGGTCTCGAGGTCAAACCAAGTGCTGTTGGAGGCTTGTACGGCGCGTAGAATAGCTGTTTCCAGATAAATAATGGACTTCTGAGGGGCCGAGTATTCGCGCAGCCTTGGCTAGTCTCTTGCCCTACCCACCAGTTTCTATCCAAATCATTGGTATATCTTCTCATCCTTCGTATGTAGTGTATAATAGTCGATCAATGTTTGCCATTGGCTCCAGACTCGGTCTCTGTCAAGCCGTTGCCATGCTTTTCGTCCGCTCTCGCATCTTCAGCTGTGTCTGCTCCCGCAGTAATATTTTGATTGTCATTCGCTTGAGCTAGCAGCGCCTCTATTCTAGCTTCTAGGGCTGTCAGATGGTTCTCTAGCGCAGTCGCTGTCTGCTCTCCTTTCGCTAGTTCTTGAAACGCCTATGCCGATGGTCAGATGATTGGAGCCTGAAATGGATAACTGCTCGTACCTTTGCGAAATCAGCTTCCTCTTCCGCGCTAATCTTTCCATTCTCGCCCGGTGCCATGTTGTTTACCCAATGATTGCGGATGAGTGATAAGTTGAGGTGCGTGTAAGGTATTTAACGAAGCGACTCAACAGGCACGGCATGTTCTCGTGCAGCGTGTGACGTCTGGAATTAAGCTTCGACCTCCATCCGCCGGCCATCCCATCTCCAGGTTGAAGTCGCGGCGGCCACTTCATCTACTTCCGGTTATACCGTTGCCTACACTTCCAGTCTTTACATTTTCGCGTTGCGTTCCTTTTGACCATCGAAGGAACTCACCCATTGCGCAACCAATACATGGCTATCTAATCGCAAAATCATGTACTCTGGTTCCAACTCATACCTGGGCGGTTCCAATTCGGGCCGTCCAGGACAGCCGTCCTTTACTGGCCAACCTTCGCCATTCGGACAGTCGCAGCAGCCACAGCAGACTGGATATGGCGGTGGTCTTCAGCCCCAATACACTGGCATGCCCCCTATGCAGCCACAAGCGACAGGGTATCCGGGCCAGCAACCTATGCAACCACAAGCGACAGGGTACCCAGGCCAACAGCCTATGCAACCACAAGCGACAGGGTACCCCGGCCAGCAACCACAGCAGCAGCAGCAGCAGCAGTACGGCGCTCAACCTACCATGCAACAAATGCAGCCACAGCAGACAGGATACGGTATGATGCAGCCTCAAGCGACCGGATGGCAGCCACAGCAACCTTCGTTCCAGCAGCAGCAGCAACCTCAATTCCAACAGCAGCAACCGCAGCAGCTACAACCTCAGCAAACCCAGAGTCAACCTCAGCTTCAGCCCACAAAGACCGGCATGACATCCTCTCAGATGGCCGACTCGTTCCGCTCTACTGGTTCCTCGACTCCAGCTACGCCAGCACAAGCCCGAAAGCCCTCGGGCAAGATTCCGGGAATACGACTGTCATTCATCACCGCGTCGGACCAAGCCAAATTCGAGCAATTGTTCAAGTCTGCGGTCGGGAGCGATCAGGCGTTGTCAGGCGATAAGGCTAGGGATCTGCTTCTGCGGTCTAACCTCGGTGGTGATGCCCTTGGACAGATCTGGACACTCTCTGATACCACCAAATCTGGCCAGCTTTTGTTCCCAGAGTTTGCATTGTCAATGTGGCTGTGCAATCTGAAGCTTACTGGCAAGGACCTACCAGCTCAGCTACCAGAAAGAGTCAGAAATGAGGTCTCGAGTATGGTCGATATTATATCATTCGGCATCCCAGAGGATCTACCACAACAGGCGGCATCGACAAACGCGCCCAACTTCAATCAGCCGGCAAAGACTGGTATCACCCCACAACCTACAAACTCCCAATTGCTCTCAAGCATGTCTACCGGTTTCCAGCCACAGAATCAGATGGGTGGTTTACAGCCACAGATGACGGGATATCCTGGCCTTCAACCACAGCCTACTGGCTACCAACAATCTCAAGCTACAGGCTATAATGGGGGAAGAGCACCAATGGCGCCTATGCAGACTGGTTTCGGTCAACCAAGCGCTCTCTCTCCGCAACAGACTGGCTTCGCACCAATGGCACCTCTGAATGCTCAACCAACAGGACGTCCAGGTCAGTGGGGTCTTGTGAACGCGCCAGCTTCCGGTCTGCCAAATCTCCAAGCACTCCAGCAGCAGATGATGCCACAACCTGGTCGTGAAGCGGGATTCACCACTTTGGGATTGCGGGGAAACGCAAGCGTACCATGGGCTGTGACCAAAGACGAGAAGAAAATGTACGATGATATGTTCAAGGCCTGGGATGGTTTCGGAAAGGGTTTCATCAGCGGTAGCCAAGCAATCGAGATATTCGGTCAGAGTGGTCTCGACAAGGCCGACCTCGAGCGCATTTGGACATTGTCTGATCCTCACAACAAGGGTAGACTCAATCTCGATGAGTTTGCTGTTGCCATGCACATCATCTATCGAAAACTGAACGGTTACCCTGTACCTGCCCAGCTCCCTCCTGAGCTCATTCCTCCATCAACCAGAAACATCAACGACTCCATCGGAACAATGAAGGGTCTTTTGTCTCAAGATGCCCAACAGCGTAAAAGCTCAGGCGCTTTCTTGCAGCCTCAAAAGACTGGTGTGAGCTACCTCAAGAACCATTCTCTGAGGGGTGGCGGAGAGTCAGCTGCTTCGCGCAAGGACGCTACCGTCTACAAGAACAACGATGACAATGTGGGGTACAAGTCTAGCGCACGCAGACGAATCGGTGAGGGTGGTCGTTCATCTTCGCCTTCTCAAACTGAATCACCATCTTCAGAGCGTTCCGCCGATGAGATGAACGTCGAGCAACTTCGTAAAGCTCTTCGTGAGAAGCAGGTCTTGCTCGATGCCATGGACTTTCAGGATGAGAACGCGTCTGAACAGGAAGACGCGCTGGATCGCAAGGACCGCTTGGAATCCGAAGAGCTGTACAAACGTATCAGGAATATCCAGGATGACATTGATAAGCACCCCAACGGTGGCTTCCGCTCCAACGACTCTGACGCCGAACGCAGAAGTATGCAGAGACAATTGCGTACACTTTCTGACCGCCTCCCAGAGCTTGCGACCCATGTCAGAAAGTGCGAGCGTGCTATTTCCGAGGCTCAACTTGAGCTTTTCCGTCTTAGAGATAAAAAGGCCAACCCAAGTTCCGGTCCAAGCATCGTTGGCACTGGTCCCGGAGGCGAGGTCACCGAATCTGACCGCTTGAAGGCTCGCGCCAGAGCCATGATGCAGCAACGTTCCGCAGCTCTGTCTGGTAAGCCCGTTCCTGCTGCTGGTGACGGGAGTGCTTTTGCCAAGCGTTTGGAAGAGGAAACTACGCGCGTTCGCCGTGAAAGAGAGGACAACGAACGCATGGTTAAAGACGTCGAGGAAAGTGTCTCCGAGTTCAGCAAGACCATCGACCAGGGCTTGAAAGAAGGTCAAGAGGACTCTTCGACCGAGCACGAGCGTCGCAGATGGGACGATGGACTGGGAGTCGAGGATGAGGTCAGGGAATTTATCTTTGAACTACAGCGCAACAGCCGAAGCTCTCGTATCAGAAAGGAAGAGACCAACGACCGACCACGCGACCGCGTTGCTGCAACGAGGACCGACGACGAAAGCCGTACAAGTAGCTCGCCACGTTACGGTAGTCCAGCTCCGTCCGAAACTTCGCGCGCCATGTCGCCAGCGACCACCGGAACGTCTTACTCATCGTACCAAACCGCCGAGGACCGTGCTGCATTCATCAAGAAGCAAGCTGAAGCTAGAATGGCCGAAAGGCTTGCGGCGTTGGGTCTCAGAGCACCTTCAAAGCCTGGTGAAACCGCCCAGCAGAAGCAGGAAAGGGAGAAGCGCGAGAGAGAAGACAAGGTTCGCAAGGCAGAGGAGGAGGATGCTCGCAGAGAACAAGAGCGACAGCAGAGACTTGTTGACGAAGGTCTCGTCCCTCCACCAGCAGCGAATGCCAAGAAGGGACCTCCTCCACCATCTCCAAGACAGCGTAACGGTTCGATCAAGCAGCAAGAAACACGTCAAGAACAGGCTGAAGAGAGTCGAGCTGAGAACAGCATTGCAGAGCAGGCTCTCCGAGACCAGCAGCAAACTCAAGCAGCAGAGACGAAAGATCTAGAGTGAGTCATACATTAGTACTGCCTTTACACGGGTTCTAATCACTACCAGGGACGAGGAACGCCGTCAAGAAGAGGAGATACAGAAAGAGCGTGCCGCAGCCGAGGAAAGGATGAGGGCTCTCGAAGAGCAAGTCCGACAGGGCAAGTTGAAGAAGGAGGAAGAGAAGAAAAAGAAGCGCGAAGCGCAGAAAGAAGGAAAGGAACGAGAGGCTCGACTCGCCGCTCAACGCGCCGAGATCGAGGCTGCCAAGGAGAGGGAGCGACAACTCCGACTGCAGCTCGAAGGCTTGGGCGAGGAAGAGTCTTCTGACGATGATGAGGAGACACAAATGACACCTCAAAATAGTACTCCGACTACCAGCCAGGAGCTGTCGAGGGAGGCGCCTGCTGCTCCACCAGCTCCAGCCGCGCCACCGATGCCGCCAACCATCACCAGTCCAGGCATGGGTAGCCCCGAGGAATCCAAGAACCCATTCTTCAAGAGCATGGGTCAGCCACAAGCTAGCTCTGCCATTGCCTCTCCACAACCAGCAGATGGTCAATCGACCAATCCATTCCACCGCATGACGACGGAGCAGAACAAGACGGCCCTGCCCGAGCCAGCAGCGGCTCCAGCTCGCACTCGCGCGGCACCAAAGGACGACGACGACTGGTCCGTAGTCGAGTCCTCAGACGACGAGTCAGACGACGACGACAAACCGACCGGCGGCAGCGCCAAGCAACTCGCCTCAATCCTCTTCGGCACAATGGCTCCACCACGTCCAATGTCAGCGATGGAGTCTCCAGCGCCGCAATCGCCAGCCGTCAAGAGTCCAGAAGTCACCTCTCCGCCCGCAGGCATCCCGCCGCCGCCACCGATGCCCGGCGCGTTTCCTCCACCACCGACGCCTAATACTGTCGCTCCACCTCCTCCTCCGATGCCGAACGGCGGCGCGCCTCCACCTCCTCCAATGCCTAACACGGGCGCACCTCCTCCACCGCCAATGCCGAACGACGGCGCTCCACCGCCACCTCCTCCGATGCCTAGTAATGGCGCACCACCTCCACCTCCAATGCCCGCCCCAGCAGTCGGCGGTGGCGGTATGGGTGCTTTGTTAGGACAGATCCAGGCGGGCAGGGGTCTCAGGAAGGCGCAGACGAATGATCGCAGTACGTCGCACAGCGCTGGTAGGGTGCTGTAAGCTGTAGAGAGTGGGAGTCAGAAGGGGGAAAAGGGAGCAGGGAGCAGGGAGCAGGCAGGGAGTGTCTATACGTAGCACATAGTAGTGGTCGTCGCAATGTATATCCGGTCACTTTGATGTTTGAAGCGCAGACGAGTACTCGTATGGTGCGTGTTGTCATTGTGTAACTCGGTAGCAGGCCACGTAGATTTGCATACAAATCACCTTGGAAATCCTCCCTCCACCACCCCCGCCGCAAATCCTCCTATTTCAACCCCATGCCAGCCAACAAATCATGCCTGGCAAAAAACGCCCGATTCCACTTCCCAAAGACATACATGAGGACCGTCAGACAACAGACGCCGACCTGGACACTGGCAATGGTGGTAAACACGGGCTTCACGCCGCCCTGCACCAACCAGTCGTAGCCGCTGAAGGTCAGTCCGAAGGAAAAGATGTTCTTGAACACGAGCAGGCAGGTGAAGGCCTCGACCGCCATGTCGCGGTGGGCGTCGACTAGGTACAGTGCGGATGCCACGGCGCCGAGGACCATGCCTATTACTTCGAGGGAGAAGAAGAAATCGGGCCAGAACTAGAGGGGGTCAGCGAGGATGAACAGTTAGGAAGGGGGGGGGCGGGACGGAGCTTACCCAGCCGTATTTCGTGGTATTGTTCGCCGTGATGCCGAAGCCGTACAAGCCCGCGCACCCGAACACCAGCTGCGGAATGACGAGCACGAGCCTGAATTCCGGCTCGTAGACGCCTTTGTTCCAGCGCGTGAGCAGCTTGATGCACGGGTCCGAGATGACGCCCGCGAGGATGAAGCCCAGCAGCGCCCCGATGAAGGCGCCCGTGTACATGTATCCCGTCTGCACTTCGTTGAAGAACAGCGGCGGCCCCAGCATGATTGCGGCGAGCACGATTCCGATTAGCACGGTCCATCCGATCAGCGTGCCTTGGATTAGACAGGCCCAGAGGATGCCGGGGTGGAAGAATAGTGGGAAGGGCCGTAGCAGGAGTTTGAAGTAGGACTCGTTAGTGTGGCGGCCGTTGAAGAGGGCGAGGCCGAAGACGAGAGATCGCTTGGGCTGCGGCGTGTGCTGCATGTCGGCGACGCTGGCCGAGGGCTCGGTCTTGTAGTGTTCGCGCTCGTCGAGGCGGGTGCTGTCTGTGTTGAGGCGGTCGGCGCGATTGAACGTCGTCTCGGGGACGAAGAAATACAGCAGCGGCAGCAGCGCGCCGGTGAAGATGGCGCAGAAATAGAAAGTCCACTGCCAGCCTAGCGTGCTGGTCATCTTGCCCACGATGACAGGAGTGAAGAAGGCGCCGCCAAAGAGTGAGAGGTTGGACAGTGCCATGCGCTTGCCGCGCTCGTGCACGAAGTAGAGGTCTCCGACCGAGACGTTGACGAGCGCTTCAAATGGCGCGAGGCCTACGCCCTGGAATACTCGTGCCGCCAGCAGCGAGTTGTAGTTTGTGCCCGAGGCACCGCCCCATACTGAGCTGATTATTATTATTACCGTTCCGAGCAGGTAGAGATGACGCTTGCCCCATACTCGCGCCGAAGGCACGAAGAGGAAGCCTGCGAGGCCGACGCCGAGGAGGTGGTAGCCGGTGAGAAGCGCGATGGAGGTGAATGGTTTACGGAAGGCGAGGACCAGGCTCAAGGTGTTGGCGGCGAGGAGAGGCGAGAGGGTAGACGCGAGAACGGAGAGGAGACACAGGATGCAGGTGATGAGGTCGCGGCGCCAGAGCGGCCAGTTGAGGGGATCATTGGGGTCATCGCTGGGTTGAGGAATGAGGATGACTGGATGTGGACCGCTAGACCGCTTGAGCGAAGAGTCGTCGCTGGCGGTGAGGTTGGTAGTTTGCAAGATCTCGTCGAGTGTCGCAGTGCCTGTAGAGTGGATTTTGTTAGCGGATCTGCGCTGGGGTTATATGTTATAAAAATGTGGACGAACGCTTGGAGCGACCCACCTGGCACATGCGCTCCACTGCGCGTCTGCAAAATACCGAGACCCATCCTGATGGAAAGTCGGACTGTCGCGATGAGAGGTGTCGAGTAAGGTAGAGACGAGAATGAGGTATCAGAACATGGACAAAAGGACTTCCTCCAAACAATACCTTGCGGGAGTGGCCCATCTGCCGCGGCGCGGGACAATCCTCAGCTGAAGACGGGAGCTCGCGCGGCGGAAAGAGCGACCTGAGGCGCGCACTAACCCCACGCTAGAACACGTGTCAGCGTAGATTGAGGCACTCACTATGTAGTATTTATCCCAGATTTATCCCAGTGCTTGTTACACTTCTTGAATGTTGGAGAAGTGAAAGCAGAAGTTACAGTACTTTACAGGTGGAAGTACAGTTGTACATGTAACCTACACCTCACAACCTCTCAATCACAAAATCAAGCGCTGCTTTGACAGCCATCCACTTCGGTCCCATATCACTCGTTCCGACCGTCGGAGCAATATCAAACATATGCGTTGCGCTCGCGACCGGCACGACCTTGACTTCTTTCGCACCAGCAGCCTTCATCTCGCCAACCGCTTTGTAGATATACCCTTCGACACAACCGGGGATATCGTCATCTTGCGGACTGACAAACACAGTCGGCGGCCAGGACGCTCCGACTTTTCTGAATGTCGTCGTAGGGTCGATGGCAGCGTAGTCCCCGTCTGGCTGCACCGTACTGGTCAGGATGCCTTTCTTGATCAGCGTCGCCTGCCACTTGTTCCTTGCAGCAGGGACAGAACCAGGGACCATGAGATCTGTCTCTGATATCTGGTGGTCTTTGGGTGAGATGGTCGCCCAATCTTCCTCGGTGGGTTCAAAGTCCGGCATCGCGCCGAATGGTGGTTTTGCGTATGGCTGGAACGAAGTGCTTTCCGTGTCTGACATGTAGAGACACGGGTACATTGATGCGGCTACTTTGACCCTCTCCACGCCGTGAGATGCGAGGTGCAGTGCCATTGTCCCGCCTATCGAGTGGCCATAGGCTGCTATGCGCTGTGTGTCGACTGCGACATCAAACTTCGATAGCAGTGACGGTAACGTGGAGATGGACCATTCGTATGCGCTGTCGATGTCTGCGAACGATGTGGTCGCGCTGACTTGTGGTGCCAGGCGGTAGTTTGGAATTACAACGACGCAGTTGTGGGATGTCAGGTACGTGATCTGTGGCTTGGGGATCATGGCTGAGCTGCCGACTACCAGACCGCCTGCGTGCGTGATGATGACTACAGAATGTTAGGGAAGTCCTGCCGTTGACTCTGCTTGATCTGATCTACCAATGGGCTTTGGCTGTGGCTTCGATTTATCATCATTCTCCCAGCACACTCTTGCGTATAGCGGTTTCTCAAAGTCATCAGATTTGTACTGGAACTGGGTATCTTTGAAGTTGTCCATGGTAGCAATAATCCAATGGAGAATGAGGTCCGGTGAAACGGTGAATAGTAGTATTGAGCAGCTGTTATGGTGCGATCCGTGACTGTGATATACAGTACTGACTTGATACACATACCGGCATTCAGGTCTTTATATACATGGCTTACCGTGCCAGATACCAAAGGAAACACGACCGACCGCGGAAGTGATCCGGCCATGCTTATGCAATGTTGTGTCGATTATTCAGCACGACCAACCTGTCCGTAAGGTAGTCATGGACTATATAGCGTCGGAGATTGTTGGGATTTGACGCCGACTTCTCATTCAGCTGACAGCGGCACGGCAAAATACGTCTCAACTCGCCGTGCTACGGTTTTGTTCTCGGTTCTAATTGAACAAAAAGAGAAGAATGTCAGAGCACGAGTAATGCATAACGCTACAATAGTAACTCGTCTGATCGTTAAACTACCTTTTCGTCAAAGACGGCAATCATGATATGCCTCTACGACACATCCATACCATCGCCTGCATACCCATCAATGTTGTTGTCACGTCCATTGAGATAAGGCCTCGCGATACCAAGCGCTGAAGGTGCCCCTCTTTCAACGTCGACCGCAGCGGGAAGATCATCATCGTCTTCACTTTCACTCTCGCTTTCATCAGCGTCCACTTCTCCAAGAAGCTCTCTGTCCTCCTCGTCGAGCTCTTCCTCACCCATGTCGGCATCGCCAACTTCATCCTCGCCGTCGTCGTCCACATCCATATCGTCACCATCCACTCCGTCGTCAGCCAGATCTCCGTCATCGACACCGGCACCACTTATACTCTTCTTGCCCTTGCCAGACGCTGCTCCAGATATCCCTTGTGTCTTCTTACTCTTGCGTCCATTACCACCACCAACCCGGCGCATCAAGCGAGGTCTCTCGCCCACGACTTGACTGACATCTTCCTGCTCGATATCAAGCTTCACCGGCACGCTGCTCGCTCTTCGTACCAATCTTGGCACAGTGATCTCCAGCATGTTGTGCTCAATCGTCTCAAATCGTTCTCTTGCTCTTTCCATGACGCCTGCAAAATGGGACGCTTGGTCACCGCAATCGTCCATGTCGTGAAGAGCCACCTGCACAAATCCTGCCATCCAAACACCGTTGGCCCGTCGATATATCGCCCTCTGCCCAGAGTCTTTGCCTCCTTTCGTGGGCTGTCGCATGTTGATTGTGCGTGTGTGATAAACATCGTTGTAGGCCTTGTTGGCACAATCGTCATTCTCCTTGCCCTTGCCCTCGCTATCCTTTGTCACACGTTGTTCCTCTTCCTCGCTGTCCCATCCACTCGCCATACTCATCACTTTTATCCGCTTCCATGCCCGCAGCATTGCGCCTTCCGACTCACGCTTGCGCCTGGCTGCAGCATGAGTCGTCTGTATCGATCGGTCCAGAATGTAATGGATACGCGAACGGCGGTATTCTGAAATCGCCACTTGGTGCTGCGTGAGTGGACGTTGTCGTTTTTGTGTCTGGTGTGAAGGAGTAGGGATGTGGTTGTCGTTCGCTCCAGCTCGGAACTGAGCCTCCGGCGACAGTGGACCTGGGAACGAGGCCAACGACGGTGTCACGCTTGGTGATGCTTGGACAAACGTATATTGTGCCGTGTTTGGCAGGATTGGCTGAGGTTCGAGGTGTAGATTTGATTTGTCCTTGTTGCGCCTCCAATTTCCACGGCCAGGTCCCTTTTTCTTTGCAACATGCGCCGCTTCTACTGGAGGCGTTGCTCGTGATGGTGTATCTTCGACGTCGACCATGTCGCTGATGGTCAATCCTGGCGGTTTTGGAGCAAGGTTGACTGCCTGGAAACCACTGCGTGGAGGTGAAGGAGATCGAGTGTGGTCGCTTGACGCGTAGTCGCGATGCGCAGCGCTATAGACTGAGCTCTGAGGAGCTGGAGAACGAAAGTCTCTGCTCGGGGTGACGGTGCCTTCGTTATCCGAAGGCAAATATGTAACGCTAGTGTGAAGACTTCTCTCCTTACGAGCTCTCTTCAGCGCGGTCATTGCCGGGCTCGGTTCACTTGCAAGAATCGCTATTCGCTCCTTCCTCTTCACTTCGCCAAATGTCTTCTCATCTTCAGTGTCGAGATTCTCAAGTGCAGCTTGCTCTTCGGTTAGCACCTCTAGTGGAGGCACCTTTGTCGGAAATCCGCCAGTGCCCTCTCCGTCAACTCCTGGTCCGAAAGGATTACGTAGACTATCCTCTTTTGAAAAGTCTGATTCCAAGTACCACCAGATCAACCAGAGAAATGCCTTTGCTCTGCTTTTACTACTTAACGTCGGTCGCATTACCAGGTCGAAAAAGTCCCTGGGTGGTGTGAAATGTACCTCTGAAATCTTCGGTGCATACTGCGCAAGAACAAAGATGAGGTTGACCGGGTTGGTGCGAGGTACTGCGGCGCGTTTGATTTCGTCGACGGTACCTGGCTGTGGCTCGTCTTCGGACGCCCCCTTGAGAATTGACTTGAGGCGTGGCGCATCTTGAAGCTGCTTGTAAGCGTTTGGATCCTGGTGGGCCTGTAGGGCTGGGATAGAGTGATAGGTCCGAAGTTGAGCGCGCATCTCTGGAAAGACTTTGGAGCGTCAGTATGAATCTGTCGGAACATACAGGGACATAACCTACAATTGAGGGTGGTATTCATCCTCCCGACGTTAACAAGCAAGCATACCATAGCCATCGAGATGGCAGAATCCTGGTCTTGCGCCAACTTCTCCTTGAGTATCTTACTTGTCTTACTGCTCTTCGCCATGGCGTCAATGTAGATTTCAGAAAAAGTGTGGCCCTTGGTCTTGTCCGAAAATTGTGTAAACACGCGCTGCTCGTCACTAAAGACGAGCTGAAGGAAGTCATACTGGATATCCTTCCTCCATAGCGGTACACCATCCTCCTTCTTTAGATGTTTAATCTTGTTACCCGAGTACACCGAGGATACACTTCCGTTAGCATTGCGACGAGTGGTTTGCGTTGTTGAGGTGTAATGAGGTGTTTCTGCATCCCTCTCATCGTCCGGCCCTTCTGTAGTAATACCGTGTGTGTTTGCGACATCTCGAGGGGGTGATGCCTGAGTGGTTGGCCTTGGTGATCCTTCTGCGGGTTCATCTGCAAGGATATGGCGCAAGCTATTCCTAGAATCTGGTTCCGCCATTATGTATGGGCCAGGGTCAAGGTGTCCTTAGAGCCGCGGCGCACGAGGATGTGGTTGCAACAGTGATTATTGCGTTGCCATGTTTTGATGAGGTGTGACAGAAAGAAAGACCAGGACGAAGCTTCAATGGAAGTCACATGTGCGACGAATGATAACGAATATAACAGATCGGAACCAATAAGATTGCAATTCTACTTGGTTCGGGAATGACCACCTCCTCCTGGTTGCGGAGACAGCCGCAATGCTTGCCAGCTCCTATACCATTTCTTGGCACTCACGTCACACGTCATACGCAGCATCAGGCACCTGTAACTGCTGACTGCCTCGCGCAATTCCTTTACTTCACAGTGATATAGAGAACCTCCTTCTTATCATTGTTCTTTTGCAAACTACTAAGCTTGACGAAGGACTATGATGTAGTCGGTGTTTTGCTTCGTGAGCGTGGTTGTGGGCCGGTCCTTCTGGAACAGGCTGCACGATTGTTATTTGATCATACAATATGTATTGCATATTCTGTTCCTATTAGCACGTACGGCCATAGTTGCTTGAGAACACTGGATCCCGTCCGCTCTCCACACGTTAAGCAAGCAAACGCTCGATTAGTAGTTGCGTGGGTGACCAGCAGCGAATCCCGGGTGCTGT